>Ga0114918_10000011_pt1 | contig 174132 bp, 167 predicted proteins | sample LantaG_FD_87015 | JGI IMG/M metagenome (GOLD analysis project Ga0114918, IMG submission 87015) | Deep subsurface microbial communities from Baltic Sea to uncover new lineages of life (NeLLi) - Landsort_02402 metaG | ecosystem: Environmental > Aquatic > Marine > Oceanic > Sediment | place... | reverse complement strand
TTTACCTTTGAGTTTACTATAGAGTACCCCACCTTGTTCTAAATTTAATAATTGATTCTGAACTGTACTTAAATTAAAATTAAATAGTTTAGAAATTTCCCTGGCATATGATTCTCCATTAGCGCTTTTTCCACTGATGACTCTTTTCTACGATTTTTAGAAAGGTGAAAATAACTTTGAATGAAATTATAGGTAGAACTTATGGGGGACTAAATAGGTAAAATCAAAAAAGAGTCATGCAAATATTTGATTAAAATAAAAGGATACGATTGAAAGAAGGTGGTTTAAATTTAATGCTCTAATAGAATATACGAATTTTGTTCTTTTTAGTTTTCCAATATGTTATAATATCCCTTAATAAATGAAGTAATACTCATGAAAATACACTGGCTAAAATTAGTTGCCTCTATCCTCATCTGTCAGGGAGCTGGCATCATTGGTTCTTTCTTCACTGCCCCCACGGTACAATCAGATTGGTACCTGCAATTGAAAAAGCCCGGTTTTCAACCACCTGGTTGGTTGTTTGGACCCGTGTGGATAACCCTTTTCCTATTGATGGGAATCGCCTTATATCTGGTGTGGAATTCATCTGCCCCCGTGGAAAAAATTAAAATTCCGCTCCTGATGTTTGCTGTTAATCTGGCTTTGAATATTGGCTGGAGTTTTTGTTTCTTTTATTTGAAAAATCCAGGGTTGGCGTTTTTTGAAATTGTTGTTCTATGGGCAACAATTTTATTAACCCTGATCCTCTTTTATCAGGTTAACAAAGTGGGAACCTGGCTGCTGGTACCTTATTTAGCCTGGGTCAGTTTTGCGTCAATTTTGAATTTGTCAATATGGAACCTGAATAAATAATTTGGAGGGTCTTATGAATGAAATAATAAAGGTTGGGATCAGTTCATGCCTACTGGGGCAGAATGTTCGTTATAATGGGGGACATATACTGGACCGGTACCTGGTAAACACCTTGGAACAGTATGTGGATTATGTACCGTCACTGCTTCCCTACAGCTGCCGCGTTTAATATTTCAAGATAATCTGCCACATTAATATCTCTTGCATTGGATGGTGTGGAATTATTTTGGAATGAATATTCTGCAATTAAATGATATTTATCTTCACTTATATTCAAATCAGAAAAAGTTGGTATTTTTAATCTTTGAGATAATGAAATTATATTCTTTATTAGCTTTTCAGCTGCTTTTTTATTGTCTTTTTCTTTGATTCCGATTTCAAAAGCGATATTAGAAAATTTTTCAACACATTCAGGCATATTGAATTTCATAACCCATGGGAGAAATATTGCATTTGCTACACCATGTGGTATATCAAAGAGTGCACCTATGGATTCAGAAATGCAATGGACTGAACCAACATCACTGTTACCGAAAGCAAAGCCTGCCATAGTACTGCCATACATGAGAGATTCACGCGCAATACTATTTTTAATATCATGACTGGCTGATTCGATTGAATTAATAATAAGTTTAATCGCTTTTATTGCAAAATGATTAGTAATAAGTGTTGCCGGTTTTACTGTATAAGCTTCTATCGCATGGGTCAAAGCATCCATACCTGTTGATGCTATAATAGATTTTGGCAATGTTAGTAATAGATCCGGATCAACAATTGAGACAGCTGGGTACATTTTACTTCCCTTGACGCTCATTTTAAAACTACGCTTTGTATCAGTAATCACAGCAACCCATGTCACTTCACTGCCTGTTCCACATGTTGTTGGTATAGCAAGGACTGGCAATGGATCATTTAAATATTTTTCTTTTCCTTCATAATCTTCGATAACGCCTTTATTTGTCGCAAGAACAGCTATTGCCTTCCCCGCATCTAACGCACTCCCACCGCCCATAGCTATAATCATATCGATTTTTTTTTCACATGCCAAATCACCTGCAGTATTTATTGTTGTTGAGCGAGGATTGGCTTCAACTTTGTCAAATATTTCAATTTTATCCAGGTTTGATGATATTTTTTTTGTCAAACCTGATTCTACAATCCCCTTATCTGTAACCAGCATAGGATGTGCTGTATTAAATTCATTTTTTACTATTGATCTAATTTTATTTATTTCACCTGGGCCGAAATATAATTTTACTGGCATATGAAAATTCACAATGGTTCTCCTTATAATTTATTATTAAGTTACATTTTTGTTTGTTTTAATCTTGGCTATGAATTCTGAAATGTGTCAAGTTTTTACTGCCTTCTTATTAAATCTTCATAAACATACTCTCCATTCAGAGCTTTTTCTAAATTCAATATATACTTTTTTAATAAATCTTTTTTATTTTCAGTTACATCTTCTATACGTGAAACAATAGCTCTAACTGTTCTTTTTACACTCTTTAACATTTTTCCCTTAAAAAGACCTGCTAAAACAGATTTTGGATGTGTAAAGTTTTGATAAACCAAAAGAGTTTTATTTTTATATGCAAGGAAATATACACCTCCATAACTATGTTTTGCCGAATCAGATTTCACAAAATACCATTCAACCCTATAACCACTTTTTTTAAGCTTTTTTAAGCGGTTTCCTGTTATAAAATGGCTATTTGACAAAGGCCATGGAATATTCATTTCAAAATAGATATGAATATCTGTAGGAGATATATATTTAACAGGCTTTGAAATTAAAAGCTTTGGTATAAAGTTTTTATGTTCATGATAAGCAAAAAATACAGCAATACTTTGTTTTGGAGTTGCTTTAATAAGAGTTAAAACATAGACTTCAGGCCAGGGTGATTTTTTAACATCTCTTTTTTTTAGAATAAATTCCTTATTTAATAAAATTGCTTCATCATTTTTGGAAAGTTGAAAATCATCTAAACTTTCTGAAAATATTGATAAAGAAAAGAATAACAAAATGAAAATATATTTAGCAATATTCATTTTAAATTAATTTACGCAAAATAAAATTTAAGTATAATATATTTTTCAGATTTATTAAAATTCTTAATTTAATAACTCTTTTAATCCTGTACAGAATCAATATCAATCTTTTTAGTATTACTCTTTATTTATGCATTTGATTCTGATATAATAATAAACTGGAGGTACTTATGAAAATCTTCCTTGACACTGCGAATATTGAAGAGATCAAAAAAGGAGTTGAATATGGAATAGTTAATGGTGTTACAACAAATCCCTCATTAATTTCAAGAGAAAATCAAGGATTTTTACCTTTAATAAAAAAGATAACCTCAATTGTACCTGGTCCAGTCTCTGTTGAAGTAACAGCAAAAAACTTTGAAGAAATGATTGAACAAGCAAAAACATATGCTAAAATTTCAGAAAATGTAGTAATAAAAGTACCTATAAATATGGAAGGTCTTAAAGTTATTAAAAAATTATCAGATCTAAATATAAAAACAAACACTACTTTAATATTTTCTTCTTCTCAGGCTTTACTCGCTGCCAAAGCCGGAGCATCTTATGTTTCTCCTTTTGTAGGAAGAATAGATGATATTTCAGGACACGGAATGGCATTAGTAGAGGATATAATTCAAATCTTCGATAATTACTCAATTAAAACAGAAATTATTGTAGCCTCTATTAGACACCCTCTTCACTTTGTGCAATCTGCATTAATGGGAGCTGATATTGCAACAGTTCCATTCTCAACCTTATCTAAATTATTAAACCACCCTTTGACTGATATTGGAATGGAAAAATTTTTAAAAGATTGGGAGAAAGTCGCAAAATAACAGAAAATGAAAAAAAGAGTAAAATTTATTATCTGTTTTTTTTTATACTTATATTCTTTGCAGGTAGTTATTACGGATTAAAATTATACATTTACAACAAAATAAATAACAGCTTACCTTCAAAAATCAGATTCTCAAACCTGAAATTATCTATCTCTCCTCTTGGTTTAAATATAAAAGACATAAAAAACTTCCCAATAAAAAACAAAAACATCCTATCTTTTAGAAGTATAAACTTACACATTCCTTTTTTATCAATTTTTTCTAAAACTAAAAAGGTAAATATAGATATAAATGAACCAAAAATGGTTTTGAACCCCGATTTGTTTAAGGAAAATGGCACATCCCAATCTTCTATAAAGATCAATAAAATTAATATTAAAAATGGCGAATTAATATATAATTCTTCAAAACTATCTATAACTTTATTGAAATTTAATTTAAAATCGGTTTATATTTCAAACAATATACTACACATTATTAAATCTCCACATCTAAAGATCATTTTTCCAATAAGCAAAAAAAGTGTGACATTGGAAGGTAATTTGAGCTGTGATATTAAACAAGAAAAAGATAATATAAAAATCAACAAATTCTCCTGGAATACAAAAGATCTTAAAATTAAAGCTAATGGAAGAATTTTTAAAGATAAAAGAATTTTTATAAATACTAATATTCTTGGTAATCCTGAAAACATCTTATATCCTCTTTTAAAAAAATTAGCTGTTAATGGTTTTGTATATGGAAATGCTAAAATATCAAAAAATAAAAAAGGAACATTATCAATACATGGTAAATTCAATTCACCCGTTTTCTGTTCAGAAGGAGAACAATTTTCTGACTTAAGAGGGGACCTTAAGTGGGATAATATAAATAAAAATGTAAAAATAAATTCATCTTTTATTTCAAATCTCTTAAGAACAAACTTAAAAATAGATTCAACAACAAAAAACACCAGAATGTTCGTTGAAAATATGGCAGCAAGTAAATTAGCTAAAATGCTAAAGATTTATGATGATGTACCTTTAGGAGGTATTGTTGAGAAAGGCGATGTTTTTATTAATAAAGGAAACATTTCTGGAAAAGTAAATTTGAAAAACACAAAAAACGAAACCAATGATTTTAATTTGAAAGGTGAAGTGAAAATTAAATTTGATTCGAAAAACAAAACAATAAGATTTTATTCAGACAAAATCCATTCAGAATTTGGCGAATTATCCATTAATGGACAAACGACTCCTCCTCAAAAGCGACTTTCAATAGAGGTTAAGTTAAAAATAGACGAAATAGGCAATTTGCATAAATATTCCAAATTTTTTATAAATGTTGATTTAGACACATGGAAACTAAGAAAAGGAAATGGAAAATTAGATCTGGTATATAATAAAATAGGGAAAAAATATTCTTATAATATTAATATAAATTTTAACAATTTTTATTCAAATAATCAAAAAATTGATTGCTTAAAAGGAAATGTAAAAAACATAAAAGATTCAGTTAATGGAACTTTTTTTATTGATGACTCAAAATTAAAATTAAAAGCGGAACTTTTGATTCACAAAAAAACAACAAACATAAACTTTAAAGAAATTGAAGGAGAATCAAAAAAAATATTTAAAATTTTATCAATTGAAATCCCATTACACGGTGATATTAAAGGAAATGCTAATTATAATATAAAAAAAAGGGATTTACTTCCTATTATAAAAGGAAATTTTGAAAGTAGCAAACTTCTATTTTTAGATCAAAAATTTAGTAAAATAAATGGAAATTTTATATCAAATTTAGATTACATTCAATTGGAAAATCTTAAATATTATTTAAAAGAGGGAAAAGGAAAAACCAACCTGTTTATTGACTTCATAAAAAGAAAATTTAAAACAAATGGTGAAATTAAAAATTTAAATATAAACAAAATTAAAAAGGATTTTTACGGAAAAGGAGAAATATTTTTTAAAGGAGAGGGAAATTTTTTCAAAGAACCTATAAAGATCAAATATAAACTAAATGATATGTACTTTTATAAAGATAGAGTTTTTAATATAATAGGAGAAGCAAACCTTTTTACAGACTTTGCAGATTTTAAGATTGAATCAAAAGGAAATATTTTAAATAAAAAAAATCAATCTAAATTTGATATTGAATTAAATCAAATAAATAATAAATATACAGGTAAATTTAATTTAAACCTATTAGATATAAACCTCTTAATCCCATGGGAAAATAATAATGGTGAGATGAATTTAAATGGACAGATTTTCACTCAAGATAATGGAAAAACAGATATAAGAGGAATTGCAAATTTTAAAGGTAAAGTTCTATCAATCCCAAAATTTTCTCATGCTTTTAACAATTTTCAGGCTTTTATTAGCTTTAATAATATTTCAGATTTCACTCTCCAATCTTTTCGCGGAGAAATGGGAAAGGGGAAAGTTGAATGTAATGGATATATGCTATTAGAAAACAGTAAATTAAAAGACATTATATTAAACTTTTCAGGTAGAAAAATGACCCTATACCCAATGAATGGGACTACAACTAATCTAAATACAGATCTAACCCTAAAATACAATAACAACAAACTACTCCTTCAAGGAGACCTTAATTTTCTGTCAGGTATATGGAAAAGAGAGATAGATGAACCTATCTCTTTCTATACTAACCCCAATTTATCTACAACTGAATCAGAGATCATAAAAATGTTAGAATTTGATCTGAAATTAGTTGCAAAAGATAATATGTGGATGGTCAACTCAATTGGAAAAATTAAATGCAAGTTCAACCTTAGACTAAAAGGAAGTAATGAATTCCCAATTCTAACAGGTTTAATTGAAAGTAAAGAGGGTGAAATATATTTCTCTGATAAAAAATTTAATCTAATAAAGGCTAAAGCTATATTTAATAATGAACTTTTTATTGACCCTTTAATAAGAGTGGAATCTGAAGCATTTATCAAGGATTTTAGAATTAAATTTAATATTCACGGTCCATCAACACATCTTAAACCTGAATTGCAATCATCTCCTCCACTTCCCACTCAAGATATCCTCACACTTATTTCATTGGGTGAATTGTTCAAAAGGCCAACCACAACAGAGTTAAGCTCTCATGTAGGTACTTTAAGCTCTCAACCCGGGACTACAAGTTTAATAACATCAAAACTAAATGAAAGTATTCAAAAGAGTGCAAAAAAAATTTTAGGAATTGACCTCTTAAAAATCAATCCTACTATAACAGGCTCTTCATTTGAAGGCACATCAAGATTAATTGTAGGTAAATCAATATCAGACAAACTACTTGTTGTATATTCAACAAATATTTCCAGCTCAAAACAGGAAAAAATAAAAAAAGAGGTTATTTATTTACAATACCAAATATCTCCATCAATTTCATTAATAGGAATGAGAAATGAAGAAGGAAGATTCAGTGTTGATATTAGATTTAAAAAAAAAGATTGATAAAAATGAAATTAAGATTAAATAAAACAATTATCTTATTACTCTTATTCTTTAACCCTTTGTTCAGCTCTACACTTCAAGATTTTAGAATCAATGAAATCTATTTTAAATCAAACGATAATATGGAAGTTGAACAAACTCAAAACTATAATTTTCTAATAAGTTGCAAAAAAGGGGATCTTTTCAGCTACAAGGAAATACGAAAAAGTATGCAAAATCTTTTCAAAATAGGCTCTTTTTCGAATATTGAAACAAAAGTAGAAAAATTACATGAAAAAAAATTAAATCTATATTTTGTTTTAACGAATAAATTTAAGATTAAAAACATATCAATAAAAAATGATACCAGTTTCAGAGAAAAAGATCTTTTAAAATCTATTTTTTCTCTAAGAAAAAATTTATATTTTGAAGATGACAACCTTAAAAAAGCAATAAATGAGATAAAAATATTTTTAATATCAAAAGGATACTTTAACCCAGACATTAAATATGAGACTAACAAAAATAAAGCTAAATCTTTGATTGACATATGTTTTTCTATTAAAAAAGGAGAAATCACAAAGATAAATAAAATCAATTTAAAAATTAACAACAATAAATTTTACAATGAAATGATGGAATATATTAATATGGATAAATACATCCTGTATATTTTCCAGAAAAAAATAGAGAAAATAAAAAATATATTAAAAAAAAGAAAATACTACTTTCCAGAAATAAAATTCAAAGAAGAATTCTTGAATAATTCTAAATCACTTGTAAATTTAAACATAGATATTCATACGGGTTATAAATACAGCTTCAGATTTAAGGGTATAAAAGCTAAGATGAAACTCATATCTTCAATCTGGGAAAAAGAGGTGTTTGAGAACTGGGCAGAAATAGAAAGTAGGGCAAGAATTTTAATTTTCTTAAAAAAAAGAGGCTACTTAAATGCTAAAGTAGATTCTAAAATAGAAATAAAAAACTCAACAAAATTTATAACATTTTTTGTTGAGAAAAACAAAAAATATTCACTTGGGAAAATAGAATTTAAAGGCAACCAATCAATTTCAACAGATGGATTAAGAAAAGTTATACGAAGTGATAAGTTGTTTTTCGATAGCTTCTTTTGGATCCGATCTGAGTCTCTTCAGATTGATCTGGAATTGATAAAATCATTATATTATTATAGAGGATTTCCACAATCAAGAATAATGATGAAACCAGAATTTCGCAAAGGAAAAGCTGACATTAAATTCATAATATATGAGGGTAAAAAAATCACAGTTGATTCTATCTTATTTGATGGAAACAAATACTTTAATTCTGATAAGCTTTTATCTGTTCTCAAAACAAAAGAAAATAGCCCTTTTGTCCAACAAAGAATCAATGAGGATATAATAAGACTTAAAGATTTTTACTATTCATTTGGATTTGTTGATGTTGCAATTGACACTAAAATCTCTCCTGGAGAGCACAAATCAATCCTAATTACAATAAGTGAAGGAAAATCATTCAAAATGGGTGATCTTATCATAATTGGAGCCTCGAATGAACAAGCCAAACTATTAAAAAAGCTTTTCCCTCTTAAAAAAAATTCATTTTTCAACGAAAATAAAATAGATACATACAAATATGAAGTAGAAAACAGTGCAATATTTAGTGAAATAAATATTGTTAAAATAAATAGAGAACCAGACACTATAAACATATTATTAAAAGTCACTCCAGTCAAAAGTAGATTTTATGGTTTTGGATTTGGTTGGGAACAAAGAAGAGAGATAATAGATGGAATGAGGGTCACTTTTGAATACCAGAAAAAGAATATTTTTAAATCCTATTCATCATTTTCTTCAATTCTCCAATTAGGTTTACATGAACAAAGAGGGGTTTTGTCTTACGATACACCCTACTTTTTTAAAACAAGACTCAATTCTTCATTTAAAATATGGAAAGAATATGAAATCTACTCGAGTTACAAATTTGATAGAACTGGAATTGGAGAATCAGTTACAAAAGAGATCACTTCCAATTCATATATAATAACTTCTTTGAGCTGGTACAGAACAAAGTTAACAGAACTAAGAATACAAGAGCAAGGAATAGATACAATGTACAAACCCTTTGATACTGCTTCATTCTCTCTTTCCTATATAATTGAAAATAGAGATGATCCATTCAATCCTACAAAGGGTGATTTTTTCTCATCTAATATAAAAATCGGATTCCCAATATTTAAAACAGATATCTCCTTTTATAAATTCTTCTGGAGTTACCAAAATAACTTTACATTATTCAATAAAGGAACATTTGCTTTCTCAATTAGAAATGGATTTACTTCAGGAGATATGTCTATAACAGAAAGATTCTTTGCAGGTGGAATTCATACATTTAGAGGTTCTAAAAATGATAGGCTTGGCCCAATTGATCTAAAAACCTTTGAACCCAAAGGCGGAAATTCTATGATACTCTTCAATTTTGAAGCCACATTCCCATTAATGGTAATTCCAGTCGATTATCTATATTATTCTGTGTTTGCAGATATTGGCAATGTTTTCCCAAAGTCAAGTGATTTTACTTTAAAAAATCTCGAGACATGCATTGGATTTGGTTTGAAATATAAAACAACTTTAGGTCCTTTAAGAATCAACTTTGCGTGGAATTTAGGAGAAAAAGTAGAAGATAATTTTATAATTCAAATAGGAATTGGAAATGTTTTCTAAAATTTTATTATATTTACTTATTTTATTACAGCCCAGCACAATAATAATTGATAAAATAGCAGCTGTTGTAAACAATGAGATAATAACCATGACTGACATTGATAAATCAATTTCTCTGTTCCCAGTATTTAAAAGAAATGAAGAATCCCCAAAATCATTTTATAATAGACTTCTACAAGACTTAATTAATTACAAAATTATCTATTTAGAATACAAGGATGACTTTATACTCACAGAGGAGGATTACGAGGAATTACAAACTCCAATAATAAACAAGCAAGGTTCTTTAAATCAACTTATGACATTATTAAAAAAATTTGACATGAATTGGAAAGATTTCAAAAATTTTATTAAAGAAAAAGTATTATATGAAAAAGTATTAAAAAATAAATTTCAAATAAACATAAAAATAAGTTTTAAGGAGATTGAAACTTTCTATTATAAAGACTATCTCTTATTACAGAAGAAACTAAATTTAAAATCAAATTCTTTAATTGAAATGACTACATTAATTGAAAAACATCTACGTAAGGTCAAAACAGAAAAAAAATTATCAGGATGGTTAAAGGAAATCAAATCATCTTATAAAATTGAAAATATTTTTTTAAAGGAGTAAGAAAATGGATTTTCTAGAAAATCAAAAAAAAATACTTATAAAAGACTTTGAAACAGGTAAAAAAATAAATGGATATTATAAGATCCAGAATATTAACAAGCGTGTAAAAAAAAATGGCGAGCCTTTTTTAACTTTAACTCTTATGGATAAAACTGGTAAAATTCAAGCAAAGATATGGGATGCTGTTGAATATTATTTTAAATTAATCAATATAGGGGAAATTTATAAAATAAATGGTAATGTAAATGAATATAATAACAAAAAAGATCTTAAAATTGATAAATTAAGCACTGTTTCTCAAGATGACAAAAATTTCAACTCAGAAGATTTTATTGAGCAAGCCTCTTTTAATACAGAAAAATTATTCGATGAAATGATAAGTACTATAAAATTAAATTTAAAAAATAAATACTTACTTGAATTAACAGATCTATTTATAAAAAAATTTAAAGATCAATTCAAAAAACATTATGGAGCTCAAAAAATACACCATGCTTATATGGGAGGACTTTTAGAGCATACTTATTCTATCATAAAACTCGTGATCCCAATCTCAGAACAATACTCCATTGACAAAGAACTCCTGCTTATAGGAACGTTATTTCACGACATTGGGAAAATATATGAATTTGACATAGAACCCTCAATTAATACTACATTGAAAGGAGGCTTGATTGGACATATAGTACTTGGTAATAATATTTTCATTGAATTAAAGAATAAAATTAACAATTTTCCTGAAGATTTAAGCACTAAAATCCAGCATTTAATCATTTCTCACCATGGGGAAAAAGAATTTGGTTCCCCAGAAATCCCAAAAACTTGCGAAGCACTTACTCTTAACATCATTGATTTACTCGACTCAAAAATAAGAATTTTTAAAGAAGAAATTGAAAATAGTGAAACAAAGGGAATTTTTTCAGATTACTTACCTGTTTTAAACAGAAGGATATTAGTTTCAGACAATACCTAGTTTAAAAAATATATATAATTGAATATGGAAAGTAGAGAGAAACATTGTCCTTTTTGCGGTTCAAATAACATTTTACCATTTGAAGATGAAAACGAATATAAAAAAGATCAGACATTTTTAGTTATAATACTATCTGCTTTAATTCTAATTGGAAGCTATTTTATTTTTGTGATCTCGTCCTATTTATATTTCCCAGCAGTGATAATCATTTTAATAATAATATCTACTACAATCTTAAATAAAAAAGAAAGAGATAGAGAAAGAAAACCAAAAAAAAGAAAAAAGGAAGATTTTATCTGTATAGACTGCAATAGCATTTTTAAATTATAAATCGATCTTTTAAATACATTCGACTTTAGGCTTTATTATTTATATTTGTTTTGATAGAATATATTTTGAAGTCAAAATTTATTTCTTTCATATTTATTATAATATTATTCCTTAATTTCTGTTCCATAAAAGAATCTAAACCTATAAAACTTGAACATGACCCTAAATCAGAAAATCAAGATAAAATAAACAGTAAAGAACAAATCCCCCCCTCTCACAAAAAAATAGAAAAACTCGGCAAAGAGATAAAAAATACACCCTCAAATAGGAGTATTTATCAGAAAGGAATCGCTTCCTGGTATGGAGATAAATTTCATGGAAAAAGAACCTCAAATGGCGAAATTTATGATATGAATAAATTAACTGCAGCTCATAAAAGACTACCTTTTAATACATTAGTTGAGGTTGAAAATTCAGAGAATAACAAAAGGGTTATTGTAAGAATTAATGACAGAGGACCTTTTGTTAAAAATCGAATAATTGACCTTTCATTTAAAGCTGCAAAAAAAATTGACATTGACAAAATAGGTACAGCTCCTGTTAATATAAAAATAATAAAAAGCACTGATATAATAAAAAACAATGAGATATATACTTATAGCCCTAACTACTATATTCAAGCTGGAGCATTTACAATTAAGCTCAATGCAGATGAAATATTAAATAAAGTAAGATCAATTTTACCAGAACTAAAATTCAGCATCTGCTTTACAAATGGCTTTTATAAAGTTGTATCATCAAAAATTCAATCAAGGTCAAAAACTGAAAAATATAAAAAGGTTCTTGATGATTACGAAATTGACGTTTTTATAAAAGAAACTCCTTAGAAAACTGGTATTACTAAAACAATCCTATTATATAAATAAAAATAAAAGCAGCCAATATAGATAACAACAATAATCTAATTGGAGGTCTATATTTATCCGGAGTATAAGTCTTTTCTGAATTAAATTTTCCAAAAATAATGTATGGATTACGCCCGAATTCAACACTCTTCTTCGTAACATATTCTACTGCTTTATCTGCTTTATCAAAAACCACAGCTACTGAATCAACAAAAATTCTTTTTGCCAATTTTGCTGGTCTTCTGTAAAACCAATCAAAATCTAAGAATATACCCTTATGTGGTTTGAGCTTTTTCCTAAGCAGCCAAAAAGCAATAAAAGTGAATGTTAATATTTGAATAGTTTCAACAAGATGATGCATGTTGTATGGTTTAAAATGAACAGGGAACGGAAGTAAATTATATAAAAGTGATGGCATTATACCATACAATATACATAAGAGATTCACGATTACCATTGCTATATACATATTTTTAGGTGGGGCTTTTGCAACAAGATTTTTATCTTTAGGTTTTGAAAACCATGTAAAATAAGGAAGCTTTAATCCCACGCTCAAAAATGTTCCAACAGAAGCAAGATGTAATAAAAGCATTGCAATATTATGATTCGCTTCTCCAGCTGAACCAATCACCAGAGATTTACTAACAAAACCATTAAGCAGAGGGGCCCCTGAAATTGCAAGAGCAGCGATCATATATAAACACATTGTCAAGCGTTGTGATTTTACTAATCCTCCAAGCTCATTCAACTTATCCTTTCCTGTTGTATACAAAACAATTCCTGTACCCATAAACAGAGTTGCTTTATATAAAACATTAGAAATAGCAAGAGCTGTTGCTCCATTCAAAGCCATTGCCGAACCAATACCTACACCTGCAACCATGTATCCTACCTGACTCATGATATGGTAAGAAAGAATACCGCGAATATTATTTGATAAAACAGCAAAAACAACACCGTGTATACTCATTATCACACCCAAAACCACTAAAATGTCCCATCCAGGAAACATTCTAATAAGAACATAAACAGCTGATTTTGTTGTTAAAGCACTCAGTAACACAGCACCCGTTATTGTAGCTTTAGGATATGCATCAGAAAGCCATGTATGTAGAGGAGGAATTGCAGCGTTTATAGCTACTCCAAGTAAGATAAACCACGAAGAAATTGACCCGCCTGAAAATAATCTTGTTATCATTATATTCCCAGTCTCAGAAATATGCATAAGTATACCAATAAATAGCATTCCTCCACCAAAAACATGGTATATTAAGTATCTAAATCCTGATTCCCGTGACTCCTTTGTACGCCTTGCCCAAATTAAATAAAGTGAAGTAAAACCCATTGATTCCCAGAAAATAAAAAGAGTAAAGAGATCACCTGCAAAAATGACACCAATAGCTCCAGCAGCATATAAAAGAGCAGCTGACTGCTGGCCCGTTTCTTTTATATGAAAAGCATAAATTCCACCAGCAAAAGCTATAAATGAAAATACAAGTCCAAAAATTCTGCTTAAAGCATCAACCTTACAAAGTATTAGAGAATAGTCCATAATATGAGCTATTCGGATAGCTCCATCTGGAAGATTCCAAATGTAAAAAAGAGTTATAAATGCAAAAAATAAAAAAGCAAAAGAACGAATCTTCTTCCTAAGTAGAGGCAGAACAAAAGCTCCGATAATTAATATTATTGCTGGAGGAATTACGAATTCATTTATCATCATAATAATCCTCTTTTCTATCTAAAAATAGTTTACCAATAGTTTTTGAAAAAATAACAAGTAGTGCACAACCAAAAAAACCAAAAAGTACCCAGAAAGCTGGAATACTGCTCCACCAGTTATGATGTTCTGAATTCTGAGACATTGTAAACTCAAAAATCAAAGGAATAATTATTAACAAGATCAAAGAAATCCAAAACCAATATTTCTTCATTAGCTAATTACTCCCAAAACATTAGTAACAACCATTGCTGCAAGATGATAAAAATGAAAAAGGAAATCAGGATAAATCCCCAGTAACACTGCCAATATAGCTGTTATCACCAATGGAACTACCATAAAGGGAGAAGCCTCCTTTTTACCTTCTAAGCCTTCACCGGTTCTAAAAAAAGCACGGTGAAGAATCGGGAAAAAATATGCTGCATTTAACAATCCACTTATTATAAGAATTATCAATGCAATTAAATTATTCGTTTGTAAAGCACCCAATCCAATATACCATTTGCTAACAAATCCATTTACTGGAGGTATACCTGTCAATCCAATTGATCCTACAGCAAAAGCTCCCATAGTCCATGGCATTACCTTTCCAATTCCATTAAGCTCACTTATATTCTCTTTGTGAAGATTAACATAAATTGCACCTGCACAAAAAAACAGGGTAATCTTCATTACAGCATGAAATGCAATGTGCATTATTGCACCCAAAATTGCTGCTGAAGATAACAACCCAGCCCCTAAGACAATATATGATAGATGACTAATTGTAGAGTAAGCTAATCTTCTCTTTAGATTATCCTGTTTTAAAGCCATTAAAGACGCAACAATAATAGTGAAACCAGCAAAAACAATCAATATCTTATTTAATCCTAATTCATGCATAAGCTTTGGCCCAAACACAAAAAGCACAACCCTTACAATACCAAAAACACCAGATTTAACAACAGCAACAGCATGCAAAAGAGCACTTACTGGTGTAGGCGCTGCCATTGCAGTTGGCAACCAGCTATGCAAAGGCATAATAGATGCCTTTACACCTACACCTCCCAAGAACAGTAAAAACAAAACCCATGCCATATTTGGAGATAATACAATATTCTCAAATATTCCACCTGCTTTAAAATCAAGATTATTCGTTATTTGATAAGTTACAGCAGTTGCAGCAATCAATAATGATCCTGCTGTTAAAGTATAAACAAGATACTTTCTACCTGCTTTTATAGATTTCTCATCCTCTTTATGTATTACTAAAGGATATGTAGCTATTGTTAATATTTCATAAAACACAACAAATGTAAGCAAATTTGCAGCAAATGCAACTCCAATAGTAGATGAAAGACAAATGGCAAAATAAGAAAAGTAACGAGTTTGCTTGCGGTCTTTTAATCCACGAACATACCCTATTGAATAAAATGATGTAAAAATCCAAAGACCTGAAGCAACCAAAGCAAAAAACACACCAAAAGGGTCTGCTTTTAATGCTAGTTCAATACCTGGAGAAATTTCAACTATACTTAATTCAGCAGCTTTATTTAGAAGGGCATTTGGAACAAGAGAAACAACCAGACCAAATTTTATTAAACTCGCAGCAATAGTCCAAAATTCTCGCAAATTTCTTTTTTTTGAGCTTAATATAATTAGAGGGACAGCTATTAAAGAAACCAGAACAGCATAAAGAGGAATAAAAGAAGTATAAACACTTTGTATATTCATTTTAATATCTTTACATTCCAGCAGGAATCATCTTATCAATGATCCCTTTTACAATAATTGTATTTAGTAATCCAAGTACAATTATAGCTATTGCTAAAATCAAAACCGGTATTAAAGCAGATGAGCTAACTTCATCTCTTTTATTATTTTCAGGTATATTCAATTCTTCTAAATTAGTAGATCTTATTGGCTTTAAATATACCTTTTCAAGTACTCTGAAAAAATAAATAGCATTTAACAGACTACTGATTAGAAGAACTGCTAAAAAGACCCAGCTTGAGTTTTTAATTGTTCCCAATACTAAATACCATTTGCTAAAAAACCCGACTGTTGGAGGTATACCAACCATAGAAAGAGCACCCACTGTAAATGCAGCAGTTGTCCAGGGCATCTTTTTTCTTATATTATCACTTAATTTAAATATATTTGAATGACCTAATTTAACTCTATAATTCCCAGCCACTAAAAACAAACAGGCTTTCATAATAGCATGGTTCATCACGTGTAGAACTGCTCCGATCAAACCCATTGGATTACATAGACCAATTCCTAATCCAATATAACCTATCTGAGAAACACTACTATAAGCCAACATTCTCTTCATCTCTTTCTGAGAAATAGCCATGATAGAACCATAAACAATACCTATAGCCGAAAGCCAGGCTAAAACATCTGTAATATGAAGAGTTTTGCTAATATAATTAACACCAAAAACAAAAAATAAAATACGTATCATAGCATAAGCGCCAATCTTGGTTCCTGTAGGTGCTATTAAAGCAGAACTCGTTGTAGGAGCATAAGTATACGCATCCGGTAACCAACCATGAAAAGGAAACACAGCCATTTTAATACCAAACCCTATTACCATAAGAGAAATTGCAACAATAATAGTAGGTTCATTATAAAGGTGTGGAACAATACTTCTTACATCAATCATATTAAGAGATCCGGTTGTCATATATAGAAATCCAACTCCCAACAAATAAAAAGAGCTGCCAACTGCTCCAATAATTAGGTACCTAAAAGCAGATACTGGAGCTTGCTTTTCTCCAACTGAAATTAATCCATACATAGATAAAGAACATATCTCTAAAAAAACATAAAGATTGAACAAATCTCCAGTTAAAATAATTCCATTAAATCCACAAAGCATTAAAAGAACAAGGGCATAATAAGGTACACTCTTTATTTTTGATTCCATTTCAACAATCTTCTTTGAATGAATAAGGACTAAAAGAGCAATTACATTAATAACTAAACATATAAAACTAGATAAAGGATCTAAAACATACTCAATTCCAATAGGTGGTATCCATCCACCAAAGTGATAGTGAATAGTACCAACCTTTAAAACCCTAAAAATATTATAAAAAGAGATAATAACAGAAATAGAAGTTGCAATCATAACCATAAAAAATGCAATTTGCTTCTTTTTCAATGCTACTAAAGGAATTGAAATAGCCATAAATAATAAAATTAAAGGAGTTAAAGCAGCTGAATTACTAGATATCATTATCTTTTTTCATCCTTTTTAGTAAAACAGATTCGTCCAGAGTTTTATATTTCTGGAATATAGATATAACCAGAGCAAATGCAACACCCATAGTAGCAACACCTACAACAATTGCGGTTAGCATAAGAGTATGCGGTAAGGGATTTATGTATTTTGCTGTGTTCGCAACACCTATTTTCTCATCAAAAATAGGTACTGTTGCACCCCATTTAGAAGAACTTGCAACAAAGAAGATGATAATAGATGTTTGAAATATGGCTATGCCTATTAATTTTTTTATCAGATTTTTCTTCATTATAGCTCCATAGAGACCAAGACACATCAATAAAATCGCAAACCAATAACCATAATAACCTAAAAAGAAATCAATCATCTGAACTACCCTCTAATAAATCATCATAAATTGAAACAATAATAGCCATAACTGCAATTGCAACTCCGATTTCAATGCATAAAATACCTATTGACCTATTCTCAGCTACCACTTTAGAAAATGGAATGAATCCATAATCAAGAAAATTCCCACCGAATAATAGAGCAACTAATCCAGTACCAAAATATATCAATACTCCAGCTGAGCCTAAAGGTGTTGCCCATCTACTTTTAAATTGAAGCTGAGAAATTTCCATACCCAAAGATAATCGGATTAATATAAAAGCAGCTGCTAACATAGTACCGCCCTGAAAACCTCCTCCCGGGCTATAATGACCATGAAATATAACATACAATGCAAATAACATGATAAAAGGTGAAACTGTGCGACTCACCAATGAAACAATTGGATTATCTTTTTTTCTTTCCATTCTTTTTTTTCTCTTTTCTTAATAAAAGAAAACAAACCAAACCAGCTGTAAAAATAACAGTTTCTTCTCCTAAAGTATCATACCCTCTATAATCTGCCAGTATAACAGTAACCATATTTTCTGTTTCTGCGTCTTTTTTAGCATTACGAATATAATATGAAGCAGCATTTGGAGTTTGCGATAAACTCTTCTCTTTATTCAGATCTGCGTATGCATCACCCCTATTAGGTAAACCCAGAGAAGCATATATCATTAAAGCACAAAAAACAATCATAATTAAATAATTAACAACCTTCAATCTGAACTCCTTCTGCTCGTTCTATAAATTGTTATTATCAATAAAACTCCTGTAATACCTGCGCCAACAACTGCTTCAGTAAACCCTACATCTATAGCTCCCATAGCAACATAAATTAATGCTGTTAAAAAGCTGAACACACTCAGTGTGATAACAGCTGTAAGTAAATTTTTTACATATAAGGATACAAAAGCTGCAATAAGTAAACAAACAAATAAAACTATCTCAATTTCCCAGTTCATCTTTTTTTTGCTCTTTTTTAGACTTATCTTTTTTAAACCAGGGCCTCAACCTAAACCTGTATGCTGCTCTTAATAGAGCATTTGTAGCAGTAGGATTTGTTAAAGCAACAAATGTAATTATAATGATTAGCTTTGCACTATTAACAGAAAATCCCTCATATATAACTAATCCAAGAATTACCAATATTATAGCGAGAGTATCAACTTTACCTGTAGCATGTGCTCTTGAGTAAAAATCTGGAAGACGGATTAAACCTAGACTTCCTATAAACATAAAAAAAGTACCCAAGCTTATAAATATAATTGATAATATATCTTTAAATACCATTCTTCCTTCTTGAACCCAAAGTACCTAAATACTTTGCAAATACAATAACTCCAATAAAATTGAGACATGAATAAGCCATAGCTATGTCAACAAACATGTCTATTCTGTTAAAAATAAATCCCACCATTAATATTAAAACCATTGAACTTGTTGCAATTGAACCCGAGCAAAGCATACGATCATATATTGTAGGGCCTATTACAACACGATAAAGAGGAATGAAAATAATTATGCTTAAAATAACCGATACATAAATAAAAAACATATGCATTATATATCCACCTTAGATTTTATGATTTCAACATTTGATATTATTTGCCCTGGTTTTTTTTCATAAAGTTTTGCAACCTGCTCTGGCAAAGTTCCAGAAATAATTCCAGATGAAGATACATCCATTAAAGCATGAACTATAAAATCATCACCGGATATCTCCACTGTTATTGTCCCGGGTGTTAATGTAATTGAATTTCCCAAAATTACTTTTGCAACTGTGCAAGGCAATTTAGTTTTAAAGAGAATTATAGAAGGATCAATCGGCATTTTTGGAGAAAGAACAGCATAGGCAACTTGCAAGCTTGCAATTACTATTTGCCATAATAACCATGGTATATAAAATAATAATCTAAAAAAATTCATCCTCACCTGATAATAATCCTTTATCATTGCTTCAGCTTTATCTATTTCTTCTTGAAAAAAAAAGTACCGTTTTAGTTTGAAATTAATTAGAATAACCAATAAAGAGGAAAACACTCCCATTGAAATGTGAAAAAAATCATAATGGCCACTCAAAAGTAACCAAAATCCAAATAACAGAACAAATTGAATAACTAAATTTTTAATAAAAATCTGCTTCAATAAATTGCCTCAATAAAAAAATTTATTTTTTTTTTGATATAGATAGGTCGTATTATATTTTTTTTTATGAATACTGTCAAGTAAGAAATTGGGACAAAAAATAATTTAGACATTAGATATGTTTTTTTAAGATCATATATACTATATTTTTCAGCTAGTTTAAAATACTCCTATAAATTTCTAAAAAATTCTCTAATTTCAATTCTTCAGCTCTTACATTTAAATTTATTTTATTTTTTATTAATACTATTTTCGCCACTTCTCTATTAAATTCATCTGAAAGATTATTTAGTAATATCTTTCTCCTATTCATAAAACATTTTTTCAAAAAAACATAAAACTCTCTAATATTAACCTCCTCTTTTTGTTCTCTAATGATTTTTCTAAATGAAAAAACAGAAGAAACAACCTTTGGCTGAGGATAAAAGGAACCTGGGTTAACATAAAAAAGTTTTTTTGAATAAAATAAAAATCTAAATAAAATAGATTGAGCACTATCTTCTCTTTCAATCAATTTATTTACAAATTCTTTTTGCATCATTAAAATACCTTTTTCTATTTTGTTTCTATTAAACATAATCCAATCAATTATATCTTTTGAAATATAATAGGGAACATTACTTATCAAATTAATGCTGTTATCAGAAAAACTATCATCTAACTTTATATCCAAAATATTTACATTCATTGCTTCAAAATTAAATATATATTTCTCTTCAATCTTTTTACATAGCTTTTGATCAAATTCTACAGCTATAATTTTACTTTCTTTTCTATATTTATATAAAAAATTTGTCAAAATACCTTTCCCAGCACCAATTTCGAGTACAGTACCATATACTGGAAAGAGATTTTTTGTGATTTTTTCAGCTACTTTTTTATCTATCAAGAAATTTTGACCAAACCTGGCAGATTTCTTCATTTACAGATCACAAATGATACTTTTTCTATTCTCTACGATAATACCTTCACAAATATTTTCATTAAATACTCTTAAAATTTTTACTTTTACCTTCTTTTTCCTATAGCCTCTTGTGGCTGGAACTCTAACTGTTAAAAAATTACTTGTAACAACAAATGAGTAATCTTCACACTCTTTTGTTAATATTCCTTCTAATACTTCATTTTTAAACTTTTCCTTGTAATTTAGTTTTAAATCTTTATTCATAACCTGAATCTCTTTTACCCTCCTTTTTACTATATTTATTGCAACAGGTTCTATAAGAGCTGCTTTTGTGCCAGTTCTTGGAGAAAAGGGGAAAATGTGAATATAATTCAAGTTACTTTGTCTAACGAAATTTAAAGTTTCCTGATATTCCTTCTCTGTTTCTTCTGGGAAACCAACTATTATATCAGTACCATAATTAGCCTCAGGGAAAAATTTTCTAAAGTTATCCAACATTTTTAAATACTCGATTGTTTTTATCCCTCTTTTCATTCTTTTCAAAACTGCGTTACTTCCACTTTGAAAAGAGAGGTGAAAACTATTTGCAACTTTTTGTACATAGCTCAACTCTTTTATAAAACTATATTTAATATATCTAGGATCAAGAGAACTTAATCTTATGAACTCAATATTATTGATTTTATTTAAGCCCTTAATTACATTTAAAAGATTCTCTCTTGGAAACAGATCATAACCATATGATGATAAATTTATCCCAGTTAGAACAATCTCCCTATACCCAACTGAGCTAAAATATTTTACTTTTTCTATTATTTCAGAAGAGGGGGTACTTATAGATTTTCCTCTTAAAAAAGGAACTATACAAAATGAACATCGAAAATTGCATCCATCTTGAATTTTTAAAAAAATTCTTGATCTATAAGATGTATGATATATAACATTACCCTTTATTGGGAAAGTATTACTTATGAATTTGAATATATCTTTTTTTTCAATGTTATCAAGAAAATAATAATTTTTGTATCTATTTTTAAGATTTTTCTTCTCCTTAGAAACTGTACAGCCGGTTATGATCCATTTGGCATTTGTTTTTTTGTAAATTTTATTTACAAAACGAAAAACATCCTTTTCTGCTTTTTCAGTTACACTGCAAGTATTAACAATCCCAAAATCAGCATCTGAAGCATTACTTGTTAATTCATAACCTATATTTTCAAGTCTTATTATTAACTCTTGAATTTCAGCCTGATTTGTTCTACACCCAAAATAAGATACATAAAATTTCATAAAGATCTTATCTTATCTTTCAATTTCTCACTTTTCTTAATAACATCCAACTTTTGTTCTTTTCTGTACTCTACAAGCTTTTCTTTTATTTCATTGTCTTTTAAAGCCAAAATTTCCATAGCAAAAAGAACAGAATTTATACCTCCTGAGCTTCCAATACTAAATGCTGCAACAGGGATACCACTTGGCATTTGAACTATAGAATAAAGTGAATCTACTCCTGAAAGCTGTGAATGAATAGGAACTCCCAACACTGGTAGCAGAGTATGGGATGCTATAACTCCCGGAAGATGTGCTGCTCCACCTGCTGCTGCTATAATTATCTGAACACCTTGTTTTTCAAATTCCATTACTAATCCAAGAGTTCTTTCAGGTGTTCTATGTGCAGAACTAACTTCTATTTTAAAAGATATTTGAAACTTTTTGAGAATATTTATCCCTTTCTTCATATATGGGTAATCCGAATCACTCCCAAGTATAATTCCTATTTTTTCATTCATTTCTTTGATCTCCCTATATCTTGTCTAAAGTAAATATTATCAAAACTAACAAAAGAAATAGCATCATAAATTTTCTTCATGGTCTCTTTTAATGTAGGGGCAATAGCGCAAATGTTCAATACTCTCCCCTCTGAAGTATAAAATGAATTATCTTTAAAAATTGTTCCAGCGTGAAAAATTTCAACTCCAAGAGATTTGGCTCTTTTTAAACCATCTATTACTTTTCCAGTTTCATATTTTAATGGATATCCTTTAGAAGAAAGCACAACACAAGCAGAAACGCTTGTGTCCCATTCAACTGGAATATCAATTAAATGCCCTTCAGCAGATGCTTCAAGTAAATCAACTATATCACTCTTTAGTCTTAACAATATAGCCTGGGTTTCAGGATCACCAAATCTTACATTAAATTCAAGAACATATGGGTTATTATTTACAATCATCAAACCAGCATAAAGTAATCCCCTAAACTCTTTTCCCTCAAATCTTAACCCTTCAATTGTAGGAGAAATAATTGATTTCATTATATTATTATACAAAGTCGTATCTATTTGAGGAAAAGGAGATATAGCACCCATGCCTCCAGTATTAGGTCCTTCATCATAATCAAATATTTTCTTGTAATCCATAGATGTAACAAGAGGGATTACCCTTTTGCCATCTGATATAACCATAAATGTCATTTCCTGACCTTTTAGAAATCTCTCAACTATAATTTTATCTCCAGCTTCACCAAATTTTTTCTCAACCATGATAGTCTTAATGCTTTCCTCTGCTTTATTCACATCTTCGCATACAAACACTCCCTTTCCCCCAGCAAGCCCGTCAGCTTTTATAACAATAGGAAAAACAGCCTCTTTTATATAATCCAAAGCACTATCTGGAGAATTAAATATATTGAACTCTGGAGTAGGAATATTGTTTTTTCTCATAAATTCCTTTGCAAATGATTTTGAGCTCTCAATATATGCTGCCTTTTGTCTTGGCCCAAATATTTTTAAATTTCTCTTATTAAACTCATCAACTATTCCCAATGATAGAGGCAATTCAGGGCCAATAACTGTTAGATCGATCTTCTCTTCTTGTGCAAAATCAGCAATTTCAATAATATTTGACACTTTAATATCAACATTTCGTGCCAAATCTTTTGTACCTGCATTACCTGAAATCGAATAGATGTCCTTTACCCTCTTGGATTGTGAAATTTTCCATATAAGGGCATGTTCTCTTCCTCCTGATCCAACAACTAAAATTTTCATATTATCTCCTTTATTAACATTTCCTTTATATTTATTATACGATATATAGATTAAGAGGTAAAGAGATAACTGCTGTTTCTAATTTTATGCTTGACAATATATGGGGTTTTGAATATATTCTTAATAAGCTTAAATGGAGGCAAAATGAATTATAAAAACCATACCCAATTTTCTTTACCAAACACCCTACCTTCCAAAAAGAAGTTTATAAATGGAATAAGGAGAGCTCCTGATAGAGGATTCAATTTAACAAAAAAACAGACAAAAATTGCATTAAAAAACGCTTTAAGATATATCCCTTCAAATCTACATGAAGAAATTGCCACTGAATTTCTTGAAGAATTAAAAACAAGAGGTAGAATATATGGATATAGATATAGACCGGAAGGGAAAATAATTGGTAAACCTATTGATGAGTATAAAGGTAATACTATTGAAGCAAAGGCTTTTCAAGTCATGATAGACAATAATCTCGATTTTGAAGTGGCACTTTATCCATATGAACTCGTTACTTATGGAGAATCGGGGCAGGTTATGCAAAACTGGATGCAGTACAACCTAATAAAACTATATCTTGAAAATATGAGAAATGACCAAACACTTATTGTTTATTCAGGCCACCCTCTAGGTCTATTTCCTACAACTCCTGATGCACCAAGAGTTATTTCAACAAATGGTATGTTAGTTGGTTTATACGATAATCTTGAATACTTTCACACAGCTGCAGCAATGGGCGTATCAAATTATGGACAGATGACAGCTGGAGGCTGGATGTATATAGGCCCCCAGGGTATTGTTCATGGAACATACATTACACTTTTAAATGCTGGAAGATTATATCTGAAAATACCTGAAAATAAAGACATTGCAGGAGTTCTATATCTAAGTTCCGGGCTTGGAGGAATGAGCGGAGCACAGGCAAAAGCAGTTGAGATTGCTGGAGGTATAGGAGTTATTGCAGAGGTAGACTTATCGAGAATTGAGACAAGATATAAACAGGGTTGGCTTTCAAAAATGTCTTCGAATCTAAATGAAATTGCTAATTGGATAACGGAATACAGAAGATTAAAAAAATCCGTTTCAATTGCATATCATGGTAATATTGTTGACCTCTGGGAATATTGTGTTAAAAATAATATTAAAGTCGAACTTGCTTCTGACCAAACTTCCTGCCATGAACCATATACTGGAGGGTATACTCCTGTTGGATACACGTTTGAACAGGGAAGAAAATTATTAAAAGATGATCCAGAAAAATTTAAAAAGGAGGTTAATAAATCCTTAATTAAGCAATTTAGTTTAATTCAGGAAATGAGTAAAAGAGGAACTCATTTCTGGGATTATGGAAATTCTTTTTTAAAAGCACTTTATGATGCAGGTGCTAAGAATGTTGCTCTTAATAAAAATGATCCTTCCGAAGGATTTATATTCCCCAGTTATGTAGAACACATAATGGGACCAATATGCTTTGACTATGGATATGGTCCTTTCAGGTGGGTTTGTTTGTCAAATAGATCTGAAGATCTTAGAAAAACAGATAAAGCTGCTATGGAATGTATTAACCCAAACAGAAGCTCTATAGACAGAGACAACTATGAATGGATAAAAAATGCTGAAAAAAATAAATTGGTTGTAGGAACCCAAGCAAGAATTCTATACGCAGATGGAAACGGAAGAATTGAAATTGCATTAAAATTCAACAAAATGGTAAGAAATGGTGAAGTAGGACCTATTATGATTGGAAGAGACCATCACGATGTTTCAGGTACTGATTCTCCTTTTAGAGAAACAGCCAATATATATGATGGAAGCAATATAACTGCTGACATGTCTATCCAAAATTTTGTTGGAGATGCTTTAAGAGGCATGTCAATGGTTGTTTTATCAAATGGCGGCGGAGTTGGTATAGGAAAATCTTTTAATGGAGGTTTTGGCCTTGTACTTGATGGAAAAGAATTGAAAGATAATATTATAAAATCTGCAGTTGAATGGGATGTAATAAATGGAATTTCAAGACGCTCCTGGGCAAGAAATAAACATGCATTGGAAGTTGCATCAAAATGGAATGAAAATAATAAAGATAAAGGACATATAACCTTACCACATTTAACAGATGAGGATTTAATTGATAAAGTTATGGAGAAATCTTTAAACAAATAAAATATAGAAAAAAAATTCATGAAATACTGTGGTTTTTTTTAAAAATATGTATAATAATCTTAGAGAAAAAATGAAAAATAAATTTTTATTTATTTACCTAATACTCATTCTTATCTCACCTATATACTCAAGTAACAGACTAAAAAATACCATTTCTAAAAAACAATGGAATGAATTACCCCCCATTTTTTCTGATAATAGCTACACTATTTTAGAGGATTATTTTGATAAAGTTGAACATATAAAATTTATAAGCCATGCATCAAACAAAATAACTTACAGAGCAAAATTTCTTAAATATGGAGAGGTTGGAGTAATAATCTTTAATAAAAAAGACAAAAAATTCTTAAATTTGAGTATAATTAATCAAATCAAGCCCATTTATTTTATAAATAATTTTAAAAAATATCATGTAAATAACCTTTCATTAAAAGTAGGAGATGCAAAGATTCATTTTGAAGAGGGTTACATTTACGAGTCAATTCCTTTTAATCTATTAATGATTTTTAGCGGTAACTGGGAATTTTCTATTAAACCGAATGATGAAGAAGAGAAATTAACTTTAAAGAATGAATATAAAAAAGATTTTTTTTCTAAATCAAATAACAGAGGAATTTTTATTTTAGAAGATAAAAGTTTTTTAAGCAAAACAACACAGTTCGGAAAAGTAACAAGACTTGACAAAAAATCTCAATCACTTTTTGAAATATATCGTGACACATATGGAAAAAAAATAAAACAATTTAAAGAATACTGGTACCTGCCATTTTCAGAAGGGTCAAACTTAATAATATTCCCAAAAGAGAAAAAAACATTCTATTACTATAAATTTAAAAGAGATTCTGTTCCAGACACCCAACTTACAATCTTAACTGATAACAATATGATTCTAAGCTACAATTCTGTAAAATCTCTAAAACTATCTTTTTCAGGAGTGAATGAAGTAGATAAAGTCAAATTGAATATATTTTATAATCCAATAAATAATTTTATTTCAGGCACAATAATAACATTATACAAAGATCCCACTTCATTAAAGATTCTGCAGCTTAAAAAAAATCTAAAACTTGTTGGGAATTTAGATAAGAAAGCAGTTGGATTGAATGTCTTCAAAAAGGGACCTTTATATTTCTTACTTGGACCTGAAACAAATAAATCCGCTCTTTATTATAAGGGATATATCAAACCAGATAATTTATATGATGATATCTTTAAAATGCAGTATCAAGAGACAGAAAACATTGAAACATTAGACCTTTTCTATTATTTATCCAGAACAGAAAATTTTTATCCAAATCCGGGAAATGAATTTTTCAAATCAGATGTTACAATTAATCTCCCAAATAATTTAAATTGTTTAATATCAGGAAGCCTTATAAAAAAAATAGCTGTAAATAGAAACATTTTCAAATATACAAGTAAAGGCACAAAAGGTATCTCTGTTATTTGTGGTAATTTTTCTCTTAAGGACAGAATAGATTCAATAATTCCAATTAATATTTATAGTTCTAAATTTTGCAGATACTCAAAATACATAAATAAATCAGAAATAAAAAAAATAGTTAATTTTTTAATTCAAAAATATGGAGATATCAATATTTCTGAAATAAATATCTTATTTAAAAATGATTTACATGAAGGGGGTGTTAGTAATAGAGGGTTTATAATCATAAATTTAAGCCCTAAAAGATCAGATGTTCTAAACATTAAATTTAGACACAGCCCAATAACATTTAGAGATAATGTCGGAGATTACATTATTCATGAAATATCACATCAGTGGTGGGGCGGAATAATTTCCTGGAAATCTTACAGGGATGTATGGATAACAGAAGGATTGGCTCAATTCTCAGTTCTGTATTATTTAAGAAATAATATATCAGATAAAAATTTCAAAAGAATAATAAAAAAAATAAAAAAATTACTATATAAGCATAATAATAGTGGACCAGTAATTTATGGAACAAGAATTATAAAACTTGAAAACAACTATGAAGCTTATCAAACCATTGTTTACAATAAAAGTGCGCTTATTTTTCTGATGTTATTTGACATGATTGGAGAAAAAGATTTCTTAAACAGACTCCATTCAATTTTAAACAAATTTAAATTTAAAAGTATTTCATCAATGCAATTTATCAATCAATTCATAAATAAAGACAAGACATTATTGAAATTTTTTAAAAAATGGGTATATTCAAGGAAATTACCTGAGATTATTTACAACATAAAAATAGATGAAAAAAGTGCAGAGATATCAATTGAACAATTGAATACAGACTTTGTTTTTCCAATTACGTTTAATGTGAAATCATCAAAGGGAATTTCATTTGAAAAGGTTATAGTAAAACAAAAAACAGAAAAATTCATTATAAAGAGAGATTCATCAATTAAATCAATCAATATAATCGATCCTATTGGACCAATTAAAATAAGTAGAAGATAAAATAATTTATTTTAAATTAAACCTTTATTTATCCTAATTTTCTAAAAAAAATACTTTTTTATTATTTAATATGCTCCTCAAACCATGCATAAACAGACTTCCACCAGAATTGTGCGTTTTTTGGCTTTTGAACAAAATGATCTTCATCAGGAAAATATAACATTTTTGATTTTACTCCTCTTCTCTGCAGAGCTGTAAATAACATTAATCCTTGAGAAACAGGAACTCTATAATCTTTTTCTCCATGAATAATTAGCATTGGTATCTTAAATTTCGCAACAAAATTCGAAGGGCTAAATTTTTCATATAAGTCTTTATTCTCCCATGGGGTGCCTCCATGTTCCCATTCATCAAACCATAATTCTTCTGTGGAATAATACATACTACGGGCATCAAAAATCCCATCATGGGAAACAAGACACTTAAAAGGATACTTAAACTCATCATAATGACCAGCAATCCAATTTATCATAAATCCACCATAAGAGGCTCCAGCAGCAACAATTTTATCCTTATCAATAAATCTATAATTTTCTACTACATATTTTTGCCCCTTAACCAGATCAATAAAAGGTGCTCCTCCCCAATCTTTTGATACTGCATCTGTAAAGGCTTGACCATATCCCCTGCTGCCATGAAAATTAATTGCAACAACAACATATCCAGGAGAGGCAAACATACTCAAATTCCACCTGAAATGGAAATCATCAGTCCAACAACCCTGAGGTCCACCATGTATTAAAAAAACCATAGGATATTTTTTATTTTCGTCAAAATAAGGAGGTTTCAAAAGAATGCCCTCTACTGTGTCATTATTAGCACCCTTAAACTCAAATAATTCAATAGAATTCATTTTAATATCTTTCAAAACCTCTCTATTAAAATTAGTAAGTTGAATCAGCCTCTTTTTTCTTACATCAAATTTAAAGATTTCATTTGGATACTTTACAGTTTGATTAAAAAATACAATATACTTTCCATCACGAGTAATAGCTAAGTTAGAGGAATAAACCTTATTTATCAATTTAACAATCTTACCGCTTCTTATGTTTAATTTATAAATAGGATGATAAACACTCTCATCCACATTAAAATATATATATTTCCCTTTAGGAGAGAAAATTATCTCTTTTATATTGTATTTAAAATTCTTTGTTAAATTTCTTCTAGTTCGCTTTTTCAGGTCATAAATTATTATATTTTTTTTATCAGCTTCAAAACCCTCCCTTTGCATAGAAAGGTATGCAAGATATTTTACTAAAGGAGAAAAAATAGGATTCATATCATTTCCTCTATTATCTTTTGTGATATTCTCTTCCTTACCTGTGAAAAGATCTTTTAGAAATATATCATTATTAGTTGAAATTGCGACCATTTTATCAGTATTCTTCACATACGCAAAAAACTTCATATCACGAGAAAAGACAAAATCCTGCTTTCCTCCAAGGTCAAGGGGGGGAGTATCATAATTACCAGGCGTCAAATCCTTAGATTCTTCAGTTGTAAGGTTCTGTAAAAAAACATGACTCCTCTTTCCATCCTTCCAATAATTCCAGACTCTGAACATTAATGAATTTAAAACCTTAACCTTAATGCCAGATTTCTTCTTTTTTTCTTCTTTTTCTACACTCTCTTTCAGTGATTTCGCACATGGATAAACATCATTTTGAAAAGCTATACTTTTTTTATCAGGAGTCCAGATGTAAGAGCCCATTCCTCCAGGGATACTTGAATTTAAAACTTTTTCGATCTTATTCGGCTCAAATATATTCATCTTATACAACTGAGGATTTCCTTCTCTTGTTGATATAAATGAAATAACCTTATTTGAAATAAATTGTGGAGAGTTACTTTTACCCTTAGAATCTGTGAGTTTTTTTAAAAAACTTCCATTTATATCAGTATAAAAAATATCACTGGTAAAAGAGTTTTTATCTAAATTAGCAGTTTTTACAGAAAAAACAACAAATTTCCCATCAGAAGATATAGAAAATGATTTAAGCCTGCCAGTTTCAAACATATCCTTAAATTGAATATTGTGTTTGTTCGGATATATACTTAAAGATAGCATAAAAATTAATAAAAGAATAAAAAACCTTTTCATTATTACCTCCAGAAATTTTCTCTTATATTTAACTAAAAATTAAATAAATCTATTTACAGAAATAATATAAAGGAGGCAAAGAATCACCTCCTTTATTTAAAATCTACTTAAAAAAATTAATACTATACTATTTTGGTATTTCTTTAGTTTCTTCTTCTCTTACTTCCTCTGTTACTACAGCCTTTTCTTTTTCACCCTGTTCTACTTTATTAAATTCTTCAGTACTTTGTATTTTTATAATCACAAAACGGCTTTTTAAAATACTTGCATCTTCATTGATTTTTAAATCATATTTTTTTAATACAAATACATAATCCTTTTCAGATCCATTTTTCAATGTAACCTTAACGTCAGCTTTAGAAGTTCGTGTTTCTCCTTTATATGTTTCTGGATTTTTCACAAGCCCGGAAGAAATCTTAGTTAAATTCTTTTCACTATCAATTTCATTCTTCAAAGCATTAATTTTAAATTGCAAATCTCTGACTTTCTGTTCTTCTTCTTTTACAATAACTTCCATATCTCCTATTTTCTTTTTCAATTCTCTCTTTTTGCTTGCTCTTCTTGTTTCATCTAACTCATCTTCTAGATCTTCAAGTTCATATTTTTTATCAAGCGCTGTTTTAACCTGATTTTTCCTCTCTTTTGTAAGATTCTCTAATTTTGATATAAGTAAAGGCAATTGATATTCTTGGACAACTGGTTATGAAACTGAAATAATTTTATAAGATTCATACTGAATATATACTGGTTCGAGTGCCATTGCACTCATTGTGTTAATATCACCTTTTTCACCATGAAGCATTGCCTGGAAATACTTCGAAATTGTAACCTCTTCCTGTTTTTTGCAAGATGTCATTACCAAAATTAGGCTGATTAATGCAATTACTAATAAATATTTTTTCATATTTATCCTCCTTATAAATTTAATATTATATCATTCATTTTTTTTGTCAAATTAAATATATTTTTTTCACATCCCATATTTGAGATAATCTGAATTCCAGAAGTTAAATTATTCTTTGCTAAATTAATAATTCTTTCAATATTAATAACCATACACTTGAATTATAAAAAATCTAAAAGTTAAAATCAAGGCAAACATAACTTTTTTAAGGCTTTTTATAAAGAAAAAATAATAAGATCTATTCTGATTTGAAACTTTTCATTTAAATTTCAAATATCTAAAAAATTCTATAAAAATAAAAAAAGAAATTGCAATTAAAACACCAACAATATTTTTAAACAATCCTGTAAAATATAGAGTCAAAATAACCATTATAGATATAAATAACCTTAAAATAGTCATATAAATCTCTCTTTTAGAAATCTTTTGACCCTCTTTTTTACTTATATTGATTCCATCACTTAATAATAATTTTTCAAGTTGTTTTAAATGGCCGTTTTTATTCTTCACATCTGGCATGGGCTTTGATTCATTTGAAGCTTGTTTCTTTTTCACTTCAACCTCATAATACAGAAGCCGATGGGCGGAGTTGAACCGCCGACCTTTTGATTACGAATCAAGTGCTCTACCAACTGAGCTACATCGGCTTATAATCTAATATTTATTATAACAATTCAGGCATTTTTGTCAAAAACTCCCATTAAAACATAGAGTTCCATTTTCGCTTTTCACACAATCACTTTTCAAGTATTTGTATAGATTCTTCAGGGGGAATTGGGTTTATATAACAATTAGTAGCAAGTTCAAAACCTCCAGTACCTGAAACTATGGGAATCAATTCCACATACCAATGAAAATAAGGCTCACAATTTTTTATAAAAGGGGAATTATGTAAAAGCAGATTGTATGCAGGATTATCAAGAACTTTTCCTATCTTTTTCATTGTTTGCTTTAAAATTTCAGCAAGGCTCATAAAATTTTTATCCGGAGTTCTTTCATAACTTGAAATATGCTTGATTGGACAGATAATTAATTCAAAAGGAAATTTAGGAGCATAGGAAGCAAAAACAATAAAGTCCCTATTTTTAAATAAAACTCTTTTATTATAACTCCTTTCATAATCTAAAATATCACAAAAAAGACACCTGTTATGCAACTTAAAATAGTTTTCTGTATTGCTCAACCTATCCATCACCTTAGATGGAATAACAGGCAAAGCAATTATCTGAGAATGAGGATGATGAATGCTTGAGCCTGCCTCTATACCATGATTTTTAAAGACCTGTATATATTTGAATCTTTTATCTCTCTTTAAACCCAGGATTCTCCTCTTATAAGAAACAAAAATCTGTTTGATCTGCTCGACTTCCATTTCATCAATTCCAGTATCATGAGAATCTGATTCAATAATCACCTCATGCGCACCAACACCATTCATTTTATTATAAATTTGATCTTCAATCTTATTTAATTCTTCTTTAGCACTTAATGCAGGATATTTATTTGGAACAACCCTTAATTTCCACCCCGTTTTGTTTGCTTCAGAATTATCTTTTCTTACAGCATATATCTCTGGAGGAGTCATATATTCATTTCTCTCACAAAAAGGACAAATATCTGGTTTTAAATTAAATTTCCTTGACAAATCTAAATATTGAGGCCTTTTCTTCCTTTCAGGTGATATCATAACCCAGATACCAGTTAATGGATCTTGCCTCAATTCTGGCATTTTTTATTCCTCAAAGGCATTTTCAATATGATTTATTTCAAATTTCATGTTTTTATATAGAACTGAAATAATATCAAATCTTTTAAAAAAATTCTTAAAAGATTTCTTTGCTGAAAAAATCTTTGCACCCCTTATGATTTTTTGTCTTTTTCTAAAATCAACAAACTCTTCAGGGAACCCAAAATAATTACTTGTACGGGTCTTTACTTCAATAAAACATAAGATGTTATCTTTTTTTGCAATTATGTCTATCTCAACCCCGCTTATTCTGAAATTACTCTCCAGTATTTCATATCCTTTATCTATTAGAAATTTTGAGGCCTTTTCTTCACCCTTTTTACCTAAATTAAATTTTATGGCAACCAAATTTTTATATACGAACCTTCTTTTCTATCAATTTAATATTTAATTTTTCAAGTTCTTTCAAAACAGGTCTATATATCTCTTTTTTTATAGGTCTGACAACACCCTTTAAATCAATTTTATTTTCAGCCATTAATTTCACACCTATCCCAAGTGGCAAACTTACAGTCCTTGCCATAGATGTATCACCATAAGGTATTCCATAATCAATCATAGTAGAAGTAATCATATCTCTTGATTTATCCTTATTTTCCACAATGAATTTATGTTTGAGTATAAGCATATCTCTCTCACCATCTTCATATTTCATTTTCTCCTGCATCTTTTCACCAAGAATATCAAGATAATTATTGCCTAACACAATATCATCAGAAAATAAGCCCAGCCACTCTATACGCTTTATTATTTCAGAATCTTTAGATAACCCCATCTTTTCAGCAGTTTTAGCTATAACATCTTCCCCCTCTATACACCCAACTAGCTCAGCTATCATGTTTCTAAAATTAATACTCTTTAAACTCTCTCTTTGTGTTTCATCAATCAACCCCAGGTCAACTATTTTCTTAATAGTACCGCACCAACCAGGATACCTGTAAGTACCCCTCATTACTGTTTCTGCCTCATTTAAACCATAAATATCTCTATATGGCATTGAATCCCTGTTGGCGTATACTTCAAACTTTCCCAGATTATCAACATCCTCTACTCTGTAATTTGAAAACAAATCCTTACCATCAATTTCTACAATTTTTCCATGTTCTAAAAACTTCGCAGAATTTCTTGATGCAAGCAAAACTCCTTTTGGGCTCCACGAAAATTTATACCCAAAAGGATTATCATTATTTTCTGGAGCAGGTAATCCACCACAAAATGAATAAAAATCAACTATTTTTCCACCCTGTTCATGAATATTATCAATTATACTCATTGCAGACATATGATCAATCCCGGGGTCAACACCAACTTCATTTAAAAATAACAGCCCTTTTTTCTTAACTTGCTCATCAAGCTCTTTCATATCCTCACTCACATAAGATGTTGTTGCCATATTCTTGTTATTCTTGAGGCACAATTTTGCCACCTTAACATGATAGATCCATGGTAAAAGGCTTACAATTATATCATTTTGCTTAATTAAATTTTCTAAATCATCCTCATTTTTCACATTTATATGAAGAGCAAACCCATTATCAAATCCTCCCACCAATTTTTCCGCCTTACTCACAGTTCTTGAAGCAACTGTAACATTTAATTCCTTATCATTTAAAAGATATCTCACACCTGGTTTACTAACCAACCCAGCACCAAGTACTAATACTCTCTTCATATTTGCTCCTTATTTAAGAATTTATTTAAATATTTATAATCTTTCATCAATTCCCCTCTATGCAGAATCAATGCTTTTTTTATAGGAAAGGGAAGTTTCAAATACTCAAAATCATTATCAAAGTCAGCACAAACTATATCATTCACGAAACTCTTTAGAACAGAAGAAAACGCTGATGAAGATTCCATGGGAAATTCACAAGGTAAATTGTCAACAGCTACAACAGTAACTCCTCTTCTTTGTGGTCCATCTTTAAATCTATCTTCTTCAGCAAAATATGTAAAATCTGGTTTATCAGGTTTGGTTGACTTGTATGTAATCTCAATTGAACCATTAATATCACAACTAACATCTCCAATCACTTTTAAATTTAGATTTGATTTCAATATCGTATTGTTTTTTAAATACTCTTTTGTTATTAATCTTGGATAATCTTCAGTCCAATAAATACAATTTATGAGAATTTGAAGATATGGAATATAATTTTCAAACTTTGATACATATTTCTCAGGATTATCATAATAATCCTGCAAATCAAACTCACCTTTTAATGGCTTCACAATATCTTCTTCCTTAAATACTACTTTATATAAACTAAATCTATCTTGTATAAGACTTTCATACATGTTATCTAAAATATTAGCAGATAATACCTTATGAGGTAAAAGATTAAATATTTCTTGAGCACCATTTGAAACATTTCCATACCCAGTAAATCCAACAACAAGTGGACATATTTCCTGGGGTAAGCCTTGATCTTCAATTTCTTCTCCAACCTTTTTTATTTCTTCTTTTGCATGCTTTAGAGATTTATATTGATAAGCGCTTTTGATTTTTTCAAAAGGAGTGCTTAAACCCATTAGTTTTAATTTTTTACCAAATGAATGAAATGACTCAATCATTCCAGCAAGACCTGCATAATTTCCAAAAAATATTAATCTTTGGTTATTTTCATTTACAATTCTCTCATAATCAATAAGATTTGTTTTTAAATCCATCATCTTCTTTAGACTGGGCATATTGTAAGATTGGCCTTTTATTGTATGAGAAAAAAACAGATAAGTTTTACCTTTCTTAAACATTGTTTCAGGTATCTCTTTAACAGCTAAAATTAGGCTCGCCTTACTTAGATCTTCATTGATCTCAGCACCTGCTTTTCTATATTCATCATCAGAATACACCCTTATTTTTGATGGTTGAATTATTGTATGTATACCATATTTTTTCTTTAATCCTTTTACATCATCTGGCATAAGAGGGACCCTCTTTTCCCATTCATTTTTGTCTTCTCTTCTAATTCCAATTATTTTTTCCATTATATTTCCTCTTTGTAAGTAACATTCACTCTATCAAACTGAAATCTTGAAGTCAATAAGTTTTTTGAATTTCCAATATTGAAAACCAATCCTATCTCCGTTTTAACATCTTTTCAATATCTCCAAGGGAAAATCTTATAATTATAGGCCTTTTATGCGGGCAAAAATAGGGATTAGAAGTCTTGAATAGATCCCTTACAATTCTTTTCATCTCTTCAGGATACAATTTGTGATTAACCTTTATAGCATTCTTACAAGCAATAATAGAGAGAGCTTTGTCTTCAAAATTTATTTCATCTTTTTTTAAATAAATTATAGATAGGATTAAATCCTTTACATTTTGTTCTTCAACTATTTGTGGTAATCTCTTTATGTCAAATGAGTTTCTACTTAATTGTTCCATTTCAAACCCAATCTTTTCAAGAATTTGTTTTTTATACTCATTTAATCTTGAAATTTCAGACTCAGAAAATTCAATTATAATAGGAAATAAAGGTGATATAGTAGTTATTTTAGTCTCATAAAAACACTTTTTTAACTTATCAAAGTTAATTCTTTCATGAGCATTGTGCTGATCAATTATTAAAAGCTCCTCACCTTTTTCAATAATTATATACGAATTTTTATACTGTCCAATTAAATCAAAATCATCATCAAAAAAAGAAGTTTCAGAAAATAGCCTCTGTGATTGAACAATTTCATCTTTATATACTCCCTCTCTTTTAAAAGAATGATTGTCAATATCAGGAGTTTTTCTAAAGTCATACTTTATATTTGCATTAAAGTCTTTATCATCTAAAAAAGAATTATCTATGGCTCTCTTTATAAATTGATATATTGTATTTGAATCCTTGAATTTTATCTCTAACTTCTGTGGATGTATATTAGCATCTACTTCTTTTGAAGGAATTTCCAGCATTAATATACAAATAGGACTTTTATGTTTTTCTAGATATCTTATAAATGTATTATTAAGAGAAGCTATTAATGTTTTTTCTCTAATAGGCCTATTGTTAACAAAGAAAAACTGATATCTTTTTAAAGAAACACCTTTGTTCAACTTAGAAACAAAACCATTTAATTTATAAATATTTTGCTCAAAATCAATTTCCTGTAATTCTTCAAGAAAATCCTTGCCAAAAACTTGATAAATTCTATCTTTTAATGATTTCACCTTCCCATAACTAAGAATACTCCTATTATCATTTATTAAACTAAAACTAACCTTAAAATTCACAAGAGCCATCTTTTCAACAAAAGATATGATTTGATTTAACTCAGTTCTATTACTCTTTAAAAACTTTCTTCTTACAGGGAAATTATAAAAAAGATCAATAACCTCAATTGAGGTACCCTTATTAAAAGCGATTTCCTCCTTTTTTTTTAACTCTACATCTTCAAACAAACAATAAACTCCCTCTCCCTTATTATTATTAGAGGTTTTCAATCTAATCTTAGAAACCTCAAGAATCGAAGGAAGAGCTTCTCCCCTGAACCCAAGTGTATTTAAATCATCAAAATCAGAAAGCTCTGACAATTTTGAAGTAGAATGTCTATTAAAAGCAATTTCAATATCTTCCGAATCAAAGCCATCCCCATTATCATCTATCTTAATTGATCTTTTCCCAGCATCGAAAATTTCTATTTTTATATCATCAGCCCCTGAATCAATCGAATTTTCAACTAGTTCTTTAACAACTGAAAGAGGCCTTTCCACAACCTCTCCAGCTGCGATTTTATTATAAACTTCCTTTTTAAGTACCTTTATTTTACCCATTTAAATATTCCTGAATTAAAAAATCATAAATACATATATTCAACATTTATAACATACATACTTAAACTACCACTTTTTAACCTTTTTTTCAATTGACAAGATTGACTTAAGTATTTATAATAAAATTAATGGAAAAGGAAACACTTGATATATTTAAATATGGCGACAAAGTACTTAAATCACAAGCAATAGAAATAAAAAATATTGATGAAAATTTAATAAATCTAAGTAAAAATATGATAAAAACAATGTATTTTTCAAATGGAATCGGGCTTGCTGCACCTCAGATAGGTAAATTAATACAACTGGTTATAATTGATTTAACAGTAGGAGAAGATCCAGATGAGTCTTTAATATTAATAAACCCTCAGATCTTAGAATCGCATGGAAATGAAACTGATGATGAGGGCTGCTTATCTTTTCCAGGAATTACTCTTAACATAGACAGAAAGATAAAAGTTTTATTAAAAGCTATTGATATTAATGGAAAGGAGATAACCATAGAGTTTGAAAATTTAAAAGCAAGGGTTATTCAACATGAAATAGATCACTTAAAAGGGGTTTTAATCATAGACAGAATATCAAGATTAAAAAAAAAGATCACAAAAAATAAAATAAAAAAACTTAAATTGAATGGCGAATGGTAATATAATTTTTTTTGGAACACCTCAAATTTGTGTCCCTTTTCTTGACAAATTAAAAGATAATTTTGAAATAAAATTAATAATAACACAACCTGATTCATTCGGTGGAAGACATAAAAAAAAAATAATTCCCCCAGTTAAATCTTTCGCATTAGAAAAAAATATTAAACTTGAACAACCTGAGAACTTAAATAATAAAAATATAATTGAAACAATAGAAAAAATAAGACCAGATATAGGAATTGTAATTTCATATGGAAAATTTATCCCAGAAACTATATTTAAGATACCCTGGTTTAAAACAATAAATGTTCATTTTTCTTTACTTCCTCTTTATAGAGGAGCTGCTCCAGTACAGAGGGTAATTGAAAATGGAGAAAAAAAAACAGGTATTACAATTTTTGAAATAAATAAAAAAATGGATACAGGAGATATATGGTCTCAAAAGGAATGTGAAATCTCAGAATCAGATACAACTGAAACCCTCTTACAAACACTCAGCATTAATGGTTCCTCATTTCTAATTGAAACAGTTGAAAAAATATTTAAGAAAAAAATAAAAAAATATCCACAGAATAATGAAAAAGCAACTTATGCAAAACCAATTCAAAAGCACGAAGGTAAAATAGACTGGAACCTTAGTGCATATCAAATTTATGACAAATTCAGGGCATTCTATCCCTGGCCTGGAATTTTCTTTTTTATAAATAATAAGTTAATGAAAATAAATAAATTATCTCCATTAAATACAAATCATGACAAAAAACCAGGTACAATATTAAAAATAGACAAAAGTAGTATTATGATCTGCTGTGGCTGTAATTCTATTCTTAAAATTTTAGAGATCCAACCAGAAGGAAAAAAACTAATGACTCCTTATAACTTTTCCCTTGGAAACAAACTCCCTGAAAATTTAAATTGAGATTTTTAAACCAATCTTATCTAATTTTAAAAACCTTTAATAATAATCCAGAAAAGAATCTGAAGTTAATATTACAGGATTTTTTAAAAAAAGAAAATTCAATTCATAATAATAGTATAACAAGAACGGTTTATGAGGTAATAAGAAAAGACAATATACTTTCTCATATTGTTAATAATTTTTCAAGAACAAAAATTAATAAGATTAGCTCTAGTAACCTCATTCTTCTAAAAATCGGAATTTACCTTCTTATATTTTCTAAGTCATACCCAGATTATGCAGTTGTAAATGAAATTGTAAAAATGACATCTTTCAAATCAAAAAGATATATAAATGGAATTCTACGAAACATTACAAGAAATAGAGATAAAACAGAAAACATTATAAAAGATATACAAGAATTGGAAACTAAATATTCTATTTCAAAACAATTAATAAACAATCTAAGAATTATATCTAAAAACTTGGAAAAAGACCTTGAATATTTAAATAAAGAGCCTTTATTTCACATTAGAATTAATAATAAAATCATTGAATATAATAAATTTAAAAATTTACTTTTAGAAAATAACATAAAATTTAAAGAACTAGAAAAATTTAAATCCCTGGAAATTAAAAACCCTGGTAAATTAATAAAAAAATATTTGAATAAAAGATATTTTTATTTCCAAAACACCGGTTCTCAAATTATATCTATAATTGCTGCTGAATTCTCTAATCAATATGTTCTTGACTGCTGTGCAGCTCCTGGCACTAAATCAATAACTTTAAACCAGATAAAACCAGATTTGAGAATTTTCGCCAATGATATAAATCTTAAAAGAATTGCAATAATGAATAGATTTTTAAGAGAAAATAATTTAAAAAAAATTCTAACTTTTGTATCTGACATTACAAACCCTGCAATAAAAAACAGGTCGGATTTTATTATTCTTGACGCTCCTTGTACATCTTCTGGAACACTCAGGAAAAATCCAGATTTGAAATTAAAAATCAACGACCAATATATTGCAAAAAATGTCACAAAACAGAATAACATAGTTAAAGCAATACTTAACAACTTTTCAAACACATATGTCCTATATTCAGTTTGCTCTTTTATTAAAGAAGAAACAGAAGACATTATAAAGAGTATTTCAGAGAATAGTAAAACAGAAACAATTGATATGTCTAAAACCTTGAACTTCTACGGTTTTAACTATAAAAGAGGACATTCAGGGTTTTATCTTTTACCAGATTCAACCATAAATAATGATATCTTCTATTTATCCATGTTCAAGATAAAGTCTTAAGACACCAGAACTTTATTTCCAGATTTTCAGATTCATTTCATAAGGGTCTACAATTAATGGATGCAATGGAGTTACTCTTATCTTGAAACCAAAATTTCCTGTTTTTTTGCACAACATATAGCCAGAAAATTTATACCTGTTATTCTCAAGCTCTTTTACATCTTTTAGGTTTACAATTTTTGAATCCTCTATTTCATCTTTATTAGATACACGCCCATAATAAACATCAATATTTACATAATCAGGTTTAATATTACCAAGAAAAACATTAACTTCAACTTTAAATTTACTATTTATTGTATAAATCCTCTTATCATCAAAATTAACACTCTCAATATTTATAGAATTAAAATTATTCTTAATACTACTTTTCCATTTAATAAACTCCTTTAAATATGTGAAGTTATCCTGCTTGAAAATTTTAAATCTTTCTGCTGCTTTTTTATAAAAAATATTAAAATAATCCTTAACCATTCTATGAGTATTATAATAAGAAGCAATTGAAGTAATAGAATTTTTCATCATATTAATCCATTCTATAGGTAAACCATCAGAATCTCTCTCATAAAATAGAGGAATGATTTCATTTTCAAGAATAGAATAAATGGATTTACTATCAACATCATCTTGATATTTTCTACTTTCATAAACCTCACCATTTCCAATTGACCAGCCAATAGTATTTATATAAGCTTCATTCCACCATCCATCAAGCACACTGAAATTAAGAACACCATTCGCTCCTGCCTTCATCCCAGAGGTTCCGCAAGCTTCAAGAGGTCTCAAAGGATTATTTAGCCAGACATCAACTCCCTGGACCATATATCTTGCAACATTAATATCATAATTCTCAATAAAAACAAACTTGTTAACTAAATTATTTGAATTTATAAAATGTATTATATTCTTTATAATATCTTTGCCTTCATTATCCTTTGGATGAGCCTTACCTGCAAACACCACTTGAACAGGTTTATCTGTATTATTCAATATTTTCATCAATCTATCAGTATCCCGTAAAATCAAATCACCTCTTTTATATGTAGCAAACCTTCGAGCAAAACCAATTGTCAGAATTTCTGGATTTAATACTTCTAAAGCTTTATCATTTATCAAAAATAATGCTCTTTTTTTAGCAAATTGTTTTTTAAATCTCCTTCTAACAAAATTTACAAGTTTTTTTCTTCTTAATTTATGTACATTCCATAATTCAATATCAGGAATATCTTTTATCTTATTCCAGAGATCTTTTGCATCCTGTTCTTGTTCCCAATTCTCTCCTAAGTATTTTTCAAATAATTCTCCCATTTCAAAAGATATCCATGAAGGAACATGAATTCCGTTTGTTACTGAGTTTATTGGTATATGTTCTTCAGGAATTTCCCCCCATAAATTTTTCCAGATATTTTTAGAAACCTTTGAGTGTAATTTCGAAACACCATTAATATAAGAAGAATTTCTTATAGCTGCAACAGTCATTGAAAAATGCTCAGATTTATTTTTAGGATTAATTCTGCCAAAATCTAAAAATCTATCAATTGATATTCCCAGTTTTTTTACATATCCCTCGAAATATTTTGTTATCAAACCAGACTCAAACTCATCATTTCCAGCAGGTACAGAAGTATGGGTAGTAAAAACTGATGTTTTCTTTGAAATTTCTATAGATTCATCAAAATTAAGAGAATATTTTTCCATCAATATTCTTACTCTCTCAAAAATTGCAAAGCAAGAATGACCTTCATTTAGATGAATAACATCAGGTGAAAACCCCAATTTTTCAAATAGTCTTACTCCCCCAAATCCAAGGATTATTTCCTGCTGCATTCGCAATTCCTTACCCCCACCATACAATTGAGCAGTTAACTTCCTGTCATATTCTATGTTTTTTTCAATATTAGAATCAAGTAAATAGATATTTACCCTTCCAACAATGAGCTTCCAAATTTTTAAATAAATTTTTCTCCCTGGAAATTCTAATTCAATCTCAATTGGAGTACCATCCTCATTTTTAACCTCTTTAACCCTCATATCAAAAAAATCATTTTGCTTATAAAAATCTAATTGCCAGCCATCCTGGTTTAAATATTGCTGAAAATAGCCCATTTGATAAAGTAGCCCTACTCCATTTAGATTCAAACCCAAATCACTAGAAGACTTAATATGATCTCCTGACAAAATACCCAGTCCACCTGAATAAATCGATAAAGACTCAGTTAAACCATACTCTAAAGAAAAATATCCAATACAGCACTCCCTTGATCCATCAATATAGATAACCCTATTCATATAATCTTCCAATCTCTGTTTGACTCTTTCTAATTCAATAATAAAATCTTCTTCATTTGCTAACTCATCAAGTCTATTTTGATTAATTTCACTCAGCATTCTAATTGGATTCTGATTTGTTCTTTTCCATAAATCAAAATCCATCTTAATAAACAATTTGATTGCATCAGAATTCCATGTTAACCATAAATTGTGAGCAATATCATATAAACTCTTTAATTTTTCAGGTACATTAGATATTACTTTAAATTTCTTTAAATCATTCATAAAATTTCCTTAAGAAAAACAATTATACGACATAAAAAGAAACAGGTAAAGATATTATAAAGAGTAATATAATAATTAATAAATCAAAAATTGAAAAAGTTAAAAACCAAGAAATAAATATTTTTTAACTAAAAAATGAAATTAATTTATTTTTATATAGATCTACATAAAAGAATAACTTACCTTTAATTATCTCTTTTCCAGTTAAAGTTATCAAAAAAAAGTCCTTTGTTAATTTAAAAACAAATAATAAATACTCATCAAAATTCAATTTCATATAGTATGACTCAGGAGATGTTTTAATCTTATTTAATCTTGAAATAATATCAGCAATTTCAGCACCTACAAGTTCAAGATTAATATTTTGAAGGATAAAAAACTCCATTTTATCTAGCTCCAGACCATCTTTTCCCCAAACACCTATTACTTTTATCTCTCTATTTTTATTTTGAATTTTTTTAAATATCTCTTCAAACAACTTTTTCTCCAATGTTCTGAATTAGTTTTGAAAAATGTTCAAGTTTTTGAATTATCTTTTGACTTCTTTTTATCTCTATTATCCTCTCAGAGTATTTTTCTTCCTTACTTTTTTTTAATAATTTTTCATATATTACAATTGCATTATTGTAAAGACCTTGATCAATATAGAGTTTAGCTGCACTTTCAGTAATAAACTCCTCACCAAAACTAATCTCGTCTATTGTATCATCCATTTTTTTTTCTAAAATTTCTTCATCAATTTTAAAATCAGAAATTTGATTATTTTCCTCTTGATTGATCTTAATATCTTCATAAACAATTTCCTGTAGTTCCTCTTTATTTTCTTCGAATTTCAAAATATCTTCTTCTAATTCTTTCTGCTCAACGGTTTCTTCTACTTCTCTCTCAGGTTCGGAAATATTAGTGTCATCCAGATTTTTATTTTCTTCCTCTTTATAAGTTATAGAATTAGCAGAAAATTCAGTCCTTACAGCCTTTTTCTTCCTTATTTCATCGGTTTTTTTAATTAATTTCTTTGCTTTTAAATTAAAAGGATCAATGAACATCACCTTATTATAGTACTCTGTAGCTAAATTATATTCTCCCTTTTTTGAATATATATCTCCCACTTCTAATAACAAATTAACATTATCAGGAAAATTAGATACCTCTTCTTTTAGTAAATTCTCTGCTTCATCCAGTTTGTTTAACTCCTTTAAAATTTTCGCGTGTAACAATTTCATCTGAAAAGAAGAAGGAAACTCTTTACTTATTTCTTCAGCAAAACTTAGGGCTTCAGCATACCTCTTCTCATTAAAGAGGATTTCTAAATCTGTTAACCGATCCCTTTCTTTTTTTAAGTCAATCATCTATATCTTTCAAAAAAACAATAGTTTATCTACGTAATCTTAAACTAATCAGCTATGGCAGTAAAATTAATATCACTTCTAGGACTTTTTACATTCTCAACCAAATAAGATCCTGGGCTGAAATAATAACCAGATTTTGTTGGTATAACATAACCAGTCCAACCATAAGGCACTAAAATATCCCAGCTTCCAGATGCTCTTGTTATAACTGGTCCTGCAGCACCCTGAGTGAAATTAATATAAACTCCATCAAGTGCACTTCCCTCACTTGTTACAACCCTTCCACATATTTGTATGTCTCCTTCAGGGGTTTCACCACCTCTTGAAATAAGTTTTAAGGGAATAAGATCATATACTCCTGATAAGCTATTATCAATTCGTCCATCATCAGAAAGAGTTACTTTAAGGATTATTGTAGAATCTCCCTGGATATAATTACTATAAGGAATTTTAAATGTTTTTTGTACATATCCCTGTCCATCAGTTATACCTACAGCGGAACTATAATTATTGTCAAAATATCCATAAATATTAGAATCTACATATTGCTCAAAAATAATATTTTTATTTACAGCAGGGCTTCCATCGTTGTTTAATGCTCTTACTGTTACAATTGAAGAAACTAATGAACCATTATCAGTAGTATACAGAGTTGAAGGGTTTGCAGTACCGGAAAGAATGATTCGAAAACCAGCAGGTCCTGTCATATCAGGATCATTTACCCCAGAACGTTTACAGGAAGTAATTGCAAAAACTCCTACACTTATTATTAATATTAAAATGATATATTTTTTCATAAGATACCCTCCATTTTTATTTTACTCAGTGCTGTCTCCAAAATCTGCACACCATACAGAAACATATCCTTTAACAGGCTCAACTCTATGACCTCCAAGATCCTTTCCATGAAACGTAATTTCAGCTTCTAGTTTTAATATTTTCTCCTGCCCAATATTTATAAGTTCAACAAGAGGAGATTCCAGTTTTGCATTGTGCCCAATAAGAACAAATGGTAATAATACTTTTTCTTCAACACCAACCACCATATTAACTTTTTGAGAAAATCCATATGGAACATCAACTCCTGGGGTATTCAATCCATCAGCCCTGGTATATCTCACATCAACCTGATCAACTAATATTGATTGGTAGTATGTGACTCCAGCAGAAGCAAAAGGATCTAACACTACAGTAGTTAATCCTGCAACTGCATTATCATTAACAACACTCCCCTCTGTTATAACATCTGAAAATATTGTTGTAGAGTCATCATTCCCCTCTAAATCTTTACCAGTAACAGATTCTACAATTAATTTTGATGCAGAAGTTGTAGTATTTTCAAGTTTATTACAACCCGGGAAACTAAATATTATATAAACTGTAAAAACAATCAATAATAAATATTTCTTTTTCATAGCTTCCTCCTATTTAATGATTCGTGGAGTTACAAAGATGAGAAGTTCTCTTTTATTACGTAGTTTACTAGAATTTTTAAACAGATTACCTAAAATAGGTATCTTACTTAAAAAAGGTACTCCCTCAGTGTTCTCACTTTCTTCAACTCTATATAACCCACCGATTACAATTGTGCTACCATCTTTTACCATTACAGTATTTTTCGTTGATTGCGTAATAATTGGTGGAATTCCATTTACTAAATTTGCAAAGTCAGCTGCATTATTCTGTATATCAAGTTTGCAAATAACATCTCCCTTTGCAGTAATCTGGGGCGTTACTTTCAACTCCAAAGCAGCTGGGATATATCTTACTGTAACAGTATTATTTTGAACAGTCTGAACCGGGATCTGCCTACCCTGCATAATTGTTGCTTCCATGTTATTTTGAGTTGTGGTTTTTGGAGCTGAAATTACCCTGGCCTTACTCTTTGTCTGTAAAGCTGAAAGAGCAACATCCAAACGAAAAGTATTTGCTACATTCCCAAAAGAAAAAGCAGTTCCAGATGTACGGCCCTGTGCAGGTAGATTGATAGCATAACCACCAAGCGGACCTATTATTCCCGGATTCTGTTGATTTGATACTTGATTACCAATAACTGATACTGAATTAGGAAATTTCAAAGAGGTTTGATTCCCATAAGAAGAGTCTGCCGCAAAATTATATCCCCACTGAATACCTAATGATTCTGCATCGTTTACATTGGTTTCAATAATTCTTGCCTCAATGGAAACCTGAAGGGTTGCTGCATCAAGAGTATCAATTAATTTATCCAATAATTTAATCTTATCCGGAACTTCAGAAATGATTAGCGTATTTGTTCTTTCATCTGTTAGTATTTCACCCCTTTGAGTTAATTGTTTAGACAATATGTTTTTAATCTTATCAACTTTTGCATAACTCAATGCTCTTGTAAAAACCTCAATAGGTCCTTCCATTTCTCTTGCTTCTTTTAATGTCCTTCTCTGACGGGCTTCCTGTGATAATTTCTCAACCTTACCAATTCTCAATATATTTCCCTCCAAAACCATATCAAGGCCATTGATTCTTAAGAACAATTCAAGAGCTTGATCCCATGGAACCTGAATTAACTCACATGTGATCCTTCCAGTAACTCCGGGGTCAATAACAATATTTAAACCTGATATTTTAGCTATGAATTTTAAAACATCATTTAAATCAGCATTTTTAAATGTAAAATTCATTGATTCGCCAGTATATTTCTTCTTCCCTTCTTCAATTGTTTTCTTTAAATACATAACCTGGTTATTTCCATCTTTATTTTCGTTACTCACATAACCAGAACCAATATTTTCATCCATGATCTTTGATTTTTCATTTGTAAAAAATTCATCTCTTTTTTCAGTTGGGTCAATATTTTTTATACTCTCAGCCTTTAAGTTTAAAGCAATTTTATTATCTTTAATATTTATATTTTCAGATGTTTTAAATAATTTTTTCTCTGAAACTTCCTCTCTTTTTTGGGCAAGAACAAGATTCGAGTTATTCTGTTTAAACTCTTTAGGATCTACATTTTTTGCGATTTCAGTTTTTTCTTCTAATTTTTTATTAAAAAATTCAACTTCTAATATATTATTGTTACATGTTATTCTATAATCTTTTAAATAAAGCAAATCAAAAACTATTCTATAAACCTTCGGTGAATTGTAAGCTCCTCTAACTCTTTTTACATTTAATAAGTTAATTTCTCTCTTTATTCTTTTTGATTTAATGTTTTTTAAATCAATAGCTAATCTAGTTGGGAACTCAGGTATAGGAATAACATTATAATTAGTATTATTAGACATGAAAAACTCAAACTTGACTTTCTCTCCTGCCTTCTCACTTACTTTTAAATCCTTAATTACATTAACTCTATTTGGAGAATAACTCAATAATTCAGGCTTTTTGCTCTCCCTGATAGGGGGTTCAATGTTTGATTTCTTTTCAGATTTTACCTTCTTAACACTTGGAAACTCAATATACAATCCATTTGTATTTGTAAACACTCTATAATTTACTTTCTCTTTCAATTGAATCTCAACATCAACATATTCATTGTCTTTTATAATATTAATTTCTTTAATAACAGGAGATTCGAATCTAAAATTCTTCTTTGAAAATGCGAATTCAACATCACTAATCCTCATGATAATTAATTTATAATTATCTTTTTCAGGGTAAAATAAATCGGGAATAGAAATAATCGAATCAGTTTTAAAATGCAATTGTACAAAATCTTCACCCGTCAGGTATTCTACATCATCAATTATTACCTTAGAATAAAGAGTAAAATTAGATATTAACAATAAAATTAATATACATAAACTTTTAATTCTCATTTTATGCCGCCCTCCTCTTCAGGATTTAATGTTTTCTTAATAATTTTTTCCCTTTTGCCTCCTAATGCTACAGTTAGTATTTTTTTAAAAATAACAGAATGTCTATCAATTTTAATAATTTCTCCATCATAGACATTATCTCCAACTTTCATGACATAGGGAATACCATCAGGACCTCTCATACAAGCTCTATGTTCTCCACGTGCATATATAGTGCCTTCTAAATCCAATTCATCTATATTTAAACCTGCAATTCCATCAATTGCCTCTTTCTTAACTTTAATGTTTTTCCCTCCAAGTAAATCAACAAAAGGATCTCTCCTACCTTTCGGATTATAAACAAATTCTCCAGCTTGTATTTCTAGTTGAATGTCAGGTTCTGATAATACAGACTTTTCCTCCTTTGTTTTTTCGTTATTTTGAGAAAAAACACAAAAAGTAAAAACAAAAAAGATAAAAATAAAATATTTCATTTGTTTTCTCCTATTCACAATTACCTCTTCTTGATTTCCCCATTATTTTTTTCCTTTTCTATATAGATATGTAGCTGCTATGAAATTTGCTCTTATTGTAAATTCACTGGAACTCTTTTTTGTTGTATTTATATTAAGAGTATTAATGGTAAAAATTTTTTTTAATCTTGAAAGTTGATCAAAGAAAATACCCAGATTATGATAATTCCCTTCAACTTGTATTGAATATGGTTTTTCTATATATACTTCACTTACTTTTTCAGGTTTTGGTGAAAATGTAAAAATTTTCAATCTAGTATTAGATATATTTGATTGAATATTCTTTAGGATTTGGCTTATTTCCTCTTTCTCAGGCAGAATTCCTTTTAATTTTTCAAGAAACTCTTTTGTATTCTCCAATTGTTCCTCCATCTGAGCTAATTTATTCTTCTTTTTCTCTGCCTTTTTTATTTCCATCTCAATTTCATCAATTTGTTCTTTGATTTTACTTATATCATCTTGTTTCGGTGAATAATATATATAGTAAAATAAACCTAAAATTACTATTCCAATTACTATGAAAACTAAAAATTGTCCATACCAGGGTAAACTTTCTAAATCCATATCACTTCCCCCCCCGCTTATAAGATTTTTCAACATAATTAGCTTTAACATTAAAATTAAAAATATCAAGCCCAGATTGTTTTTTTCTTACAGAAGAACTAAGACGAACATTATAAAAACGATTCGTATTCTGCATATTTTTTATAAAATCTGCAATCAAATTATTTGACAAAGCCTTACCATTAATAGTCAAAGCTCCATTCGAAAAATTTAAACTACTCAGCCATACCCAATCAGGAATTGTATTTGATATATCATCCATCATTCTCACAACTACTTTTTGCCTGTTTTTTAACTGGTTTATAATTTTTACCTTCTTATCAAGTCTTTTTTTTGTTCTTTCCAGGTTTTCTAATGTTTTTAAAACATTCTCCAATTGAGTCTTTTTAACTTTCCTGTCATTTAAAAATTTTACTTTATCATTATAATTGCTTAATTGGCCAAAATATAAAAAACCAATAGTAAACACTATTAGAACTACAGTAGCAATTATAGCTGGTACGTTGAACTTAGCCTCTTTTTTCTCTTCAAGGGAAACCCCTTTTTCTTTGCCCTTTGAAACTTCTTTTCTCTCAGGGCTTAATAAATTAACTTTAATCATTTGCCATCTCCAATTGCTCTTAAAGCTAACCCCATTGCTACATTAAAAACTGGGGCCATACCCTTAACAAAGTCTAGATCAAATTTTTTGGGATTCACATCAATACTATTAAATGGATTAGCAACCTCAACAGGAACATCAAACTCCTGAGAAAATAAATCTACTATTGATTCAAGATTCGCTGTACCTCCACTAAGCAAAATATTGTCAATCCTACTTCCTGTAGCTTTGGAGCGGTAAAACTCAAATGTTTTTCTTACTTCATTCTTAAGTTCATTTAATATTAAATTAATCAACGGTTTTACAGCTGCAGATGAAACTCCTTCTACCTGCCTTCCTTTCTTTGCAGCTTCAGCTTGTTCAAACCTAAGATTCAGTTCTTTTTGTATCATATCAGTAAACTGATTTCCTCCCCAAGCAATATCTCTAACAAATACAGGACAGATACCTTTTGTAATGACAACATTCGTTATTGAAGCACCTATATTAATAATAGCAACACTTCTATCTTGATACATCTTATAGTTTAAAAGTATACTATTTGAGATTGCAAACGATTCAAGATCAACAACATTTACTTCTTTATCAGCAATTGCAATTACATTCAAATAATCATTGAGTTTCTCTTTTTTTACTGCAGCTAAAATAACCTCCACTCTGTCAGGTGAAAGATCAGGTGACTCAATTTCCTCATAATCAATATTTACCTCCTCTGGGGTAAAAGGTATATGAGGCCTTGCTTCCCATAGAATGTGCTCGTTCATTTCACTAGGATTTACTCTCTGAATCTCAATTTTCTTTACAATAACGGAACTTCCAGAAACACCAAATGATAACGCATTTGCACTTGTTCTACTCTCATAAAAGATATGTTGTATTGCATCGGCAACAGCAGTGGAATCCATTATGCTTCCTTCTACAATTGATTGGTACGGAATTGGTTCATAGCCTAAAGAAACTAACTCATATATTGTTTCTTTCCCTCTTTTCTTTGGTTTTAACTCAACCAACTTTAAAGCAAACGAACCAATGTCAAGTCCAACAATTCTTTTAGATTTTATAAAATTCAAAAAAGGCATCCCTATCTCCATTCTGATTAAATTTCATTTCAATGTATTAGTAGCATAGCAAAAATAAAATGTCAACTTATTTTATTTTTTTTCAGTTATATAGGCAATGTTAGCACTTTATAAACATGAAATATAGAGTATACTTTGGTTTCAAAGCACCAGAAGGCAAAACAGCCTATATAACAGAATAAATTGAGTGTCAAAAAATCTAAAAATAGTATGATTTTCACAATAAAATCCTTGATTTTTCACCAATAAAATAAAAAAATTTTATTCGTTTTTTTTTAAATTTTTGTATCTATTTATGTGTATTTTATGTGTATTTTAGGAATAAATTTAATATATATATATATATATGTACTTAAGAATTAATTTCAGATACACTTCCTTATATGCTATAATATTTCAAAATGATCTTAATAGATACTTTTTATATCCTTTTATCTATCCTTATTTTGCCCTTTTTAACAAGATATATCTTTAAATCGGAATATATAAAATTGTTGAAACACCGATTTGTTCCTGACATTAAGTATATAAAAAAAAAAAGAATATGGATTCATGCAGTTTCAGTTGGGGAAATTAAAAGCATAAAAAGCCTAATAAAACACCTTAGGAACACATATAATAATCAAATTGTGCTTTCTGTAACTACACCAGCAGGTTATGCATTTGCAAAAAAAGAATACAAAAATATAGAAGTCATAAACTCTCCATTTGATTTCTCATTTGTTGTAAAAAAATTTATAGAAAATATAAATCCTGAAATTTTGATTTTAAACGAATTAGAAGTCTGGCCAAATTGGATTTCGATTACAAATAATAATAAAATCCCCATTTTATTAATCAATGGAAGAATCTCAGATACTGCATTTGTTAGATATAAAAAATATATCTTTCTTTTTAAAAAATTCCTTAATATGATTGATTTTTTTCTTGTACAATCTGAAATTTCAAAAAAAAAATTCTCTCAACTTGGGATTCCTGATTATAAAATAGAAATATGTGGAAATATTAAAGCTGATGAAGCATTTAAAGCATCAAGCAAATTGCCTTCTCATCAGGAAATATATAATTTTTTGAAAATAAAAACTCCACAAAAAAGAGTAATTACCCTTGCAAGCAGTCATTCGAGTGATGAAAAAATATTAATCCCAATAATTAACAAAATAAAAAAGGCGTTTTCATTAATAATTGTGCCAAGACATCTAACAAGAATACATAAAATCGAAAAAGAATTAAAATATAATCATATAAAATATAAAATATGGAGTAAATGTAAAGGAATTGATATAAATAATAATGTCCTGATATTTGATGAAATTGGATATTTATTTAATATCTTTGACATTACGGATATTGTTTTTATGGGAGGAACATTCAATAAAAAAATCGGTGGGCACAACCTGTATGAACCAGCAGTATTAGGTAAATTAATAATAGGAGGACCTTGTTACAATAATTTTCCGGATATAGGGAAAGAACTCTTTGGAAATTCTACATATTTGTTAATAAATAATTCACAGGAATTATTTGAAACCATTACTAACATCGAAAAATATAATTTTTATAATAATGGGAAAAAAGCTATTAAATCTGTTTTAAAACAAAGAGGATCAACCAAATGTATATTAAGACACATTCAAAATATAAGAAAATATTAATTTTTTTTCTAAATTCAATATCAATTGGTTTTAAAACAGCATCTTTTTTCTATTTAAAAATCAAATCTTTAAACAAAAAACACTACAGAGCGGCTTTTATTATTTCAGTTAATAATCTATCTTTCGGGGGAACAGGTAAAACCTCTCTTGTAATAAAAATATGTGAGGAATTAAAAAAGAGAAAAATAAAATTCGCAATTATAACAAGAGGCTACCTTTCGAAATTTGAAAAAAAAAGCGTCTTAATTAATTCTAATCAGAGTCCAGAAGAGATTGGAGATGAAGCAAAGGTACTAAAAAACAGATTCCCAAACCAGGACATTTTTGTTGGGAAAGAGAGGAAATACTCAATTGAAAAAGCTATAGAGAATAAAAATAGAATAATAATACTTGATGATGGTTTTCAATCAATAAACATTTATAAAGATTGTAGTATAATGCTTCTTAATCCTGAACATCCTTATTATTATCTGAGAAATTTTAAATTTTTAATCAGAAAAGAAAATTTCATACTTTTATATAATATTTCTCAAAACCATTTAAAAAATATTAAAAAAAAACATAAAAACTCTAAATATGGTACATATAAATTCGAACATGGGAATTTTTACAATAAAAAAGGCAAAATTATAAATATAAAAGACTCATCCTTAATTGGATTTTCTGCTCTTGGAGATAACTCAAGGTTCAAAGAAAGCCTTTCTATGTTTAACTTAATAGGATTCCTAGGATATAAGGACCATTTTTCATATACTCAAGATATTATAGATAATCTAAATACTTTAAGAATAGACAAAAAAGCTGATTATTTAATTTGCACTGAAAAAGATTTTGTTAAACTAATTAATTTAAATTTAAATAATATTCCTTTGATTTACTCGAAAAATATTATAGAATTTAATTTTAACTTATTAGGTAGTATACTTAATCATGCAAAAAGTAAAGGTTTCATTTAAATATAGGCTTGAATATATTATCTTCTATATATATATGCTTAAATTAAAATTATTACCTTTATTTTTTTTTAATTTAAATAAAAAAATTATTAATTTCTTTTTCAAAAAATTTAGCAAAAGGCACTCAAAAATCATTACAAAGAATTTAAAAACAGCATTTCCTCAAAAAACAGAAAAAGAGACTCATAAACTGAAAAATAAAATCTATAACCACTTTTCCTCTGTTTTTATTGAAATTATATACTTATATTTAAAAAAAAAACCAAATAAAATCCTAAAAAATATATTTATTAAAAATAAAGAAGCCTTAAAAAATGCATTAAATAAAAATAGAGGGCTCATCTTATTTTCAGCTCACTTTGGAAACTGGGAACTAATTCCATATATTTTCTCAAGAAAACTGAATTTACAAATATATGGAGTAGCAAAAGAAATGAATAATCCTCTCGTAGAAAAAACTGTGAAAAATTTCAGAAAATATATGGGATGCAATACAATAAATAAGAAAGGTTCTATAAAAAAGATAATTAAACTACTTGAAAATAAAAACATACTCTATTTTTTAATTGATCAGAATACAATAGAGAGAGAATCAGTGTTTGTTGACTTTTTTTCCACAAAAGTAAGTGCTGTTACATCTGTATCTCAACTTCATTTAAAAAAAGACATACCAATACTTCCAGTTTTTTTACACTATGAAAATGATAAAATCGTCTTAGAAATTTTAGAATTTATTAACTTTAAAAAAACTGAAAATTACAATAAAGATGTTTTAAATTTAACACAAAAATGCACAACAATAATAGAAGAAAAGATCAGAGAATACCCTGAACAGTGGTTCTGGTTTCATAATAGATGGAAAACAAAACCCAAAGGAGAAATCAATGATAAGAGATAATCGAAAAAAAATAGATTTAAGGGAGATTAAAATAATACCCAATTATATTGAAAATGTCCCAGGTTCAGCTTTAATAGAGCAAGGCAATACTCGAATTATTTGCACTGCAACATATTCTAATAAAGTCCCCCAATTTTTAAAGGACTCCAAAAAAGGGTGGATTATAGCAGAATATTCAATGCTACCAGGTTCAACTGGTAATGAAAGAATTATGCGTGAAAGACAAAAAGTAAATAACAGAAACATTGAGATTCAGAGATTTATTGGGAGAGCTTTAAGAAGCACATTTGACCTTAGAGCAATAGATGGAAAAACTATTTTTATTGATGCAGATGTAATTCAGGCTGATGGTAGCACAAGATGTGCTTCTATTAATTGTGGCATGATTGCTCTAGTAAAATCACTAAAACATTTGGTTTTTGAACATAAAATTCCAGAATTTCCTAAAATAGAATTCATTTCAGCTGTATCAATTGGAGTTAAAAAAAAGGAAATCTATGTTGATCTAACATATAAAGAAGATTCAAGCATTGATGCTGATATAAGTATTGTCTCTTCAGAAACTCAAAAAATAATAGAAGTACAAGCTATGGGAGAAGAAAACTCTATTCCAAAAGAGATTTTCAAACAGGTAATTGATATTGGAGTAAAAAAAAATCTGGAAATTATAAAAATATTGAAAAAATCATTAGAATGAAAAAACCCGGAGGGGCAGGGATTCGAACCCTGGGAACCTATAAAGGTTCAACGATTTTCGAGACCGCCCCGTTCAACCGCTCCGGCACCCCTCCTAACTTCAAAAAAATCTGTTAATAATTCTGAGGATTTGTCTTTTAAAATCCCTTCTTCAACTTCAATGTAATGATTATATACATTGGTTAATTGTTCAAATTTTTTAGTTGAAAAAATTCCAGTCTTAAAATCATATGCTGAATAATATAGTTTTTTTACCCTTGCATTAACCATAGCAGAATAACACATCAAACAGGGTTCAAGACTCACATAGATTTCTGCTTCAATCAATCGATAATTTTTAATCTTTTGACCTGCATCTCTTATTGCAACAATTTCAGCATGAGCCGTAGGATCACTATTTGCTATGACTGAGTTACACCCTTTACCAACAATCTTGCCATTCAACACAACAATAGCTCCAACAGGAACCTCTTTATTCCCTTTTGCAACCTTTGCCTGTTCAATAGCCATTTCCATAAAATAAAATTTATCTTTTTTCATCCTTTATTTAGATGATATTTTAATTCATAACTTACATGTTTGCAAGATATCAGGTTCAATGCTAAAATCTTATGAATATATAGGTTGATTTTATTACTTTCAAATAAAGGATTTTAAAATACAAAATTCCTTGACAATTTTTTTATAAAATACTAATATTTTATTAAAATAAGGAGTTAAAATGATAAAAAAATTATTTTGCTTATTTGTTGTTGTTATATTTGTTTTTCCTTTATCTGCAGGAACTCTAAAAGGAGTTAAAATGGCTGATACTATTGAGATAGAAGGTCACAAATTGGTTCTAAATGGTATGGCAGTACGGAAAAAATATGTTTTTGTTAAAGTCTACATAGCAGGGCTCTATTTACCCGCAAAAGAGAAGAACCCAGAAAAAATATTTAAATCAAACCTAATGCGTCAAACTATCATGCATTTTGTACACAAAGCCGGAGCTGGAAAAATCAACGACGCATGGTATGAAGGTCTTAAAGCAAATACACCTGATTATTCTTCAGAGTTAAAAAAACAATTTGATGAACTCTGTTCATGGATAGAAGATATAAAAGTTGGAGATCGTCTAATTTTTACTTATATTCCTGAAAAAGGAACAGAAGTCAAAGTAAAAGGGAAAATAAAAGGTGTTATTAAAGGTAAAGATTTTGCTGATGCTTTATTTAAATGCTGGATCGGACCTAAACCAGGACCTGGAAAAGGATTTAAAAAAGATTTACTGGGTATTTAAACAGAGATAAAAAAACAAATAATACAATCCTGGTCTATTTTTTATTCAAAGAGTCGTACTCTTGCATCAAAGTAGCTAAAATTTTTGATAAATTGTAGGAGGACAAATTGATCAAACTGATCGTGTCCCTGGGAAATCCGGATATACAATATAAACATACCAGACACAATATTGCCTGGCAATTTATAGAGTGCCTGCCCTTTCACCATGAATTAAACTGGAAAAATAAATTTAAAGGACAATATTCTTTTATCAGTCTCCATTCTAAAAAGTTATACCTTTTAAAACCATTAACCTATATGAATTTAAGTGGAGAGAGTGTTATTTTAACAATGGATTTTTTTAAAATACAACCAGAAGAATTACTCATAATTCATGATGAACTAGAACTTCCCTTTGGCTTTATAAGCCTGAAAAACGGTGGAGGTTTGGGGGGTCATAACGGGCTTAGGTCTATAGAATCGAGCATCGGAACAAGGGATTTTAAGAGGATGAGGTTAGGCATATCAAAGCCCTTTCATGGTAATATTACTCCTTATGTTTTAGGCGGTTTCTCCATAGAGGAAAAAATATCTCTCCCATCCTTTCTGGAAAAATCAGCAGGCATACTGTTAAAGGCTGTTGAATCGGAAGATTTTAATAACATGACAAAAAAATACCGGAAATATAATACCATTCCAAATATTAAATAAACACCATAGGCACTGTGGGACGCCTATTAGAAGTTAATTGTCAATAGTGTAGATTTATTCTTTTTATTTTTTTCAAAGCATACATACTCAATATTAATAAATGTATTGCATCCGTGATTTCATATATTTATTGGTTGCAAACCCTAATTGTTCTGCACCAGATACCCATCAAGGATTTGGCTAGGTTTAGATGTTGACATTCGGATATAGATTGTCTAATATTTGATTTCTATTTTAAAAATTATTCGGAGGAGATTATGGCAAAAACCTGCTTTAAATGTCATATTGATTTAACCATGCAAAGTAGATTTGATTGGAAGGGGAATCAGGTTTGCAGAAACTGTTTGGATGTTTTAAAGGCCGAGGAAGAGAGATCAAAACCAACACCTCAACAAATTACCAAAAAGAAAAAACCAGAAATGACCGTTGCATTGATGAAAAAAGATATCAGAGGTTGGGGTATTGGATTAATTATCCTAGGGGTTATCCATTTGGTAGCTGCCGGATTTTTAAATCCCACCTGGGGTGTGGTAATAATTATTTTGGGAATTATCAACTTAGTATTACAGCGCAGGGAGATGTATATTGCCAATGGAATTGCCTTAATTGTGGTGGGTATTATGAATATAGCCAGCTCTGTTGATACCGGAGGGGGATCATGGATTGCTTTTGGGATTATGCAATTAATCTGGGGCGGTCAAGAAATCCGAAAATTCTTTAAATTTAAAAAATTACCTGAAGTTGGAGAAGAAGAAGTAGAAGAAACCATGGAGGCTCTACCAAAAGATTTATCAACCATCAAAGATTATAAACTTTTGTTTGATAAAAAAAAGTTTGGGATTAATTATTATCTGGGTGTTGGACTCTTATTATGGTACACAGTTTCTGATTTTGTATGGCAGATCTTGTATGCCCTATTTAAGGGATATAGTATTTATTTTAGGTTTGATATTATCAGTCTGATTTTTAATATACTATTAGCTTTTGGTTTTATCTTTATCCATCATTATTTCTTTAAAAATATTAAAACCGTAACCTTAATATATGCTGGATTCTATGCAATTATAAGTTTTCTTTTTACCTATATAAATTACCTGAATATTAGTAAAATTGATCCAAAATTCATTTTTCATTTTGAGTACATATTTACTAGTTTTATTTGGGGCTTAGTCTTGGTGTATGGCTTAGCAAAAATAATTAACACCTATGGTCTAAACTGGAAATCACTAATCATTGGATTGATTATTATTAATTTAATAGAATATATTGGAAGTTTAATTGTCTTCCTAATAGTCAGGGGAGCTATATCTATAGATTTAGTAGCAATCTTAGGTCGTATAATTGTAGGAGTAGGCAGCAGTGTAATTTTTTACTATGGTTTTGTTTTACATTTGCAGAAGAAAAAAGCCTAAATAATAATTTGCATAAATCAAAACAGAAGGGGTTAATCCCGGCTCTTATAATTTGTCCCCTTATTAAAAAATTTGAAATAAATTTGGTCTTCAGGTAGAATGTCTTTTTAATTTTTATCATAAATAAAATCTAACCTATTAAGGGGGTAGCTTTATAATGAAAGAGAATGAAAGTAAGGTTTTTGTTAGTATTCGGATTTTAATGGCAGTTTTTATTTTTATTTTAGTGATTGGTATCAACAGCAATCGGGTTCAAGAGGCAATGGCGCCCTATCTTGTTTTGAATATCATAGGCATTTTTGTTGCCAGATTTATTGCCGTTAATTATGAAAGAGGTAAGAGATGGGCCCGAATCTGGATGCTAATCGCAAATTATGGCAGTATTCTTTTACTATTTAAAGATATCGGTGATTTTAGCGAATTAACCAGTTCCTCCAGATTTTCAGGATGGGCAGAATTCGGAATACTTATTGAAGCTGTGTGTATCATTGCCTCAATCTATGTTCTGGTCCAGGTCCATAAAAAAAAAAGTGAGTTTAAGACAAAGATGGAAGTATCAGCAAGTACTAATCCTGAACAAACCCTTGAAAAATTAAAAAATATGTTAGATAAGGGAATGATCACTCAGGAAGAATATGAAACCAAAAAAAAAGAGGTATTAAATCGTATATAAAGATTTAAAATAAAGCCGGGGAACAGTGCTTGAAAACTTGAATTTATTGACAACCAGATAGGCGAATTGAAGTTTTGAAAATTGTGCTTTATACTATTTTTATGAATAAAAAAGGAGAAAAAAATGCATTCTATAAACAAAAAACTATCTATTATTTTTATTATTGTTTTTTTGCTTGGTTTAACGTTTAATTGTTTTTCTCAATCAAAACTTATTTAGATTTTATAGAAAATCATAAAACAAGCAAGTTTGCTGAAATTGCAAGGATTAGAATTGAGTCAATTGAATATCAAAAGGTAAAAGATACTGATAATATTGATGTATATAGAGAATTCATCAAAAAATACCCCAAAAGCAAATATAAAGAAGAGGTAGACCAAAGAATTGAAAAATTTGCTCGAAAAAATTATGATAAGGCAAAAGCAATAAATACTATTGAAACTTATGAAAAATTTATCAAAGAACATCCTGAAAGCAATTTTGTTGAAGAAGCCAACGGAAAAATTAAAGAGATAATTCTTAAAGATATCAAGATAATCAGGCTGATATGCAATACTTCCCCTGGATATTTAAAGAAATTATTCTATAACCCCAAACATTACATTGCTAGAAATTTAAAAAGAGAAGGATTTCAGATGTTTACTGAAAAAAGCCGGACCTATGATATTACTGTGACCTTGGATTACGAAGAAAATCAACAAAGTCAGATAACTCAATCTGTGAAAAAAGGTGTCATTATTAAAAGTACGGGAGTTTTCTGGGCATTGATACAGTGTAATATAAAAATTGCCCATGATAAATTAGGAGATATGTTTAAAATAGATATTACCTGCTCTTCAGAGAAGTCTAAATTAGAAGGACCTCGTGTTGCAGACAGGGTGAAATGGGATAGACTTTTTAAAGAAGTAGTATCAAAGTTTAAAAGTCAATTAAATACAATAAAACTTAAAGAACTTATAAATAAGCAAAAGTAGCGATTGGTGATCTTGTCAATGAATATATCAAAAATAGACTTGACATACTAATTTCCTCTCAATATCATGAAACTGTAAGCATTAATGGAGGGAAAATGAAAAAAAAATTAATCTGGTACATGGTATTGACGATTTTTGTTTTGCTGTTGAATCCACTCACAACAGAAGCAGCAAGAAAAATCAAAGTAAAGCCAGCTGAAACAACTGTAATTGAGTTTCAGATTACAGCCAAAGAATTGTATAAAGCAGTTCTGCCGATATTAAGAAAGCTCGATTATAAAATTGATTCAAAGAAAAAAAAGAAATATGTCAGGGCCATTAAAAACGATGTGAAGATTTACAGCATTATCGTATCCAAGGATGCCTCAAAAGGACGTTATCTTATACTGAAATTATTTGCCACATTACAGAAGAACAAGGGGCGTATTTTTACTAACGATCTCATGTTAAGCTATTTTCACAGTAATGGCAGTGAAGACCGCACACAATGCGCGGCTATTGCCATGGCTAAGACAGCAGAAATAGGAGAATTAAAACGATTTTCCATTGGTAGCAACGCAGCCTATATAACAGTGAATAGCGGTAAAGTTTACTTTTGCTTGGCCTTTCTTGTAGAACCGGATGTTAAGACTATAGAAATACATCGCATGGGAATTGATAAGTCTTTAACGTATCGTTTAGGCACTGACAGATTGTACAGTGTTACCATTTACACAAATAAAAATGCTGAAATCCTCTCGGAAGCAGAAAAAGTAATTAAAGCAGGGGGTTATAATGTAGTGCAATCATCTAAAACCCTTACTAAAAAAAAGGCGGGTACGACTATCCATTACAGGGAGCAAACAGAAAGTCAAGCTAGAGAAATATCACAACGGTTGATGACAAAGCTTAAAGTAATCCCAACACTCAAGAAGATGGAATTAGTCAGCATTTATATTTATTAAATCGGGATTTATTTTTTATTAAAGAGTTTTACTCTTATATTAAAACTTATATCAGGGGTTGTATCAAAGGGGCTAAAATCTTCAAGAAATATAAAATCTAAACTCTTAAATACCTTAAAACCAATATATATCTGGTAAGCTTTACGTGAGATGTCACCCTTTCTGAATGGAGAAGTCCTGAAAATAAAGCCTGTGATAAATCTTTTTATATGTAATTTGATTTCAGATTTATAAATAAAAGAGCGAATATCTTCTCCTTTTAACCATACAGGCTTTTTAAAGAAAGACAAATAATTTATAAAATCAATTGAAAACCAATCCTTTTTGTAAGTTAATATCAGTCCCGGAGATAAAAATGGTTTATCCGAACTTAAACCAGGAGTATTAGATAATGGCAACCCAAGGGCTATCCTTGATTTAATAGAAAAATGTGGAGATTCATAAATCTGCCCCAAAAAAGATAAAATAACCGGGGAAAAACATCCCTTTTTATCAGTGTAGAAAAAACTATCATTATACTTATAATGAACGGAATTTCTCGTATAGACAGGTCTATGATTATCTGACAATTCAAGGAAGTCATGAAAATCTTCAATAAATTTGTCCAGTATTCCTCCAAAGATAACAAAATGTCTAAGGTAGATTTCTATATTCACTCCTCTTGCAAGCCCATATCTAAATTCAAATATAGTGCTTAAATTTTCAAAATCATTCACAACTGTTTTTTCCCTATTAAACATATAAATATTTGAATAATACAGATTTAAATTAAGTGAAAAATCATTCTTCTCCAATAGAGTATTATCAGAATATGGAAAGTAACTCATAGATTGGATAATAGGATACTCAGTACTTTTTGGGTAAATCATTGCTGAAAAATAAGCCAGACCTAAAAAAAGTAAAAAACACCGTAATATTATATTTTTTTTCATACTTTACTTCAAAACTCAAAAAATTTATTAACCTGAATTTTAAAGCATTTTTAAAAATAATCCAAGAGGTTTATGCAAAAAAAATAAAATTTGCTTTTTTAAGAGACAAAAGTATATAATTAACGAACATCTTAAAAATTGAGAATTAACAATGAAAGTTGAAATTCAAAAAGTTTATTTTAATAACCCTCACAGAAAACAAATAATTCATGCAGTAAAAATACTCAAACAAGGAGGGGTAATAGTGTACCCCACTGACACAATATATGGGTTAGGAGCTGACATATTAAATAAACAGGCTATAACAAAAATTCACAAAATCAAAAAAGTCTCGAAAAACAAACTCCTCAGTTTTATATGTAAAGACTTACAAAGCATATCAAAATGGGGTCATATAAGTAACAAAGCTTTCAAAATAATGCGTCGCGTTCTACCCGGACCATATACTTTCATACTCCCTGCTTCTAACGAAGTACCAAAAAATATCCTTCAAAAGAGAAAAACTGTTGGAATAAGAATTCCCAATTCTGAAATAGCACGTTGCATAGTTGAAGAACTGGGACGCCCCCTACTAAGCACAAGTGTACCTAAAGGAGAAGAAGAATTTTTCACTGATCCTGAAGAAATAGCAGAATTATTTAAATATGAAATAGACCTTATACTTGATGCAGGTATTATACCCAATAAACCTTCAACAATAGTAGATTTCTCAACAGATCCTCCTGAGATTATAAGGGAAGGTGCTGGAGATATAAAAGTACTATTTTAAAACTGCTTTTTAACTTCCAAATAGGCTTGTTTTGCTTCAAATGAACTTCTAACAAGTGGACCGGATTTAACTATCAGTCCTATTTTTTCCCCTTCTTTTCTAAACATTTCAAAAGTACCCGGCTCTATATATTTTTGTACATTATAATTATTTTTATGGGGTTGAAGGTATTGTCCTATTGTAAATATTTTTACCCCCATTTTCCTGACATCTGACATTGCCTCTAAGACTTCTTTTTCTATCTCTCCAATTCCAACCATTATGCCTGATTTTATAATAACATTTGTTTTATTTTTTGAAGCCATTTTTAATACTTCTAAACTCAGATCATAATCTGCTCTGATATCTCTGATTTTATCAGATAATCTTCTTACAACTTCAATATTATGGGCAAAAACATTAATTCCTGATTTCAAAATACCTTCTATTAAGCATGGATCACCTCCAAAGTCAGGTGTAAGGACCTCAATGATTATATCATCTCTATATTCTCTTAACAACTTAGCGGTTTCTATAAAAATCCCGGCCCCTTTATCTGGTAAATCATCTCTATCAACTGAAGTTATCACAACATAATCAAGTTTCATTCTTTCTACTGCATTCTTTAACCTTGCAGGTTCGCTTCTATCTATATAACCCATTGGATTACCTGTGTTAATAATACAAAATTTGCAGGATCTCGTACATATATCTCCAAGAATCATAAATGTTGCAGTTCCGGAGTCCCAGCACTTGCTAATATTAGGGCATCTTGCTTCAACACATACTGAATGAAGCTTTTCTTCATTTAGTATTTTCTTAATATTTAAATAGCTACTTTCTCGAGGTAAATGGGTTCTTAACCATTCTGGTTTTCTCATCATATTTCATCCTCATTTATAAACTTAATACAATTTTCATTAAAAATATCTTTCCATTTTTCAATAAACACTCTTTTAACATCATTCATTGAAACTTTTCTTTCCAATATTTTAGCCATAGATGTCACACCTTTGTCAATAAGGCCACAAGGAACTATGTAATTGAACTTACTAAGATCAGTATTTACATTAAGCGCAGCCCCATGAAAAGAAACATGCCTATCAAATGCAATTCCTATAGCAGATATTTTTTCATTGCCTATCCAGACACCAATTTTTTTTTCATCTTCTTTAGCCCTTATTCCAAATTCATCCAACATTTTTATTATTACATTTTCAATGTTCATTACAAATTTTTTTACACCCACAAGGTGTGTCTTTATATCATAAATTGGATAAATAACCAATTGCCCGGGACCATGATATGTTACATCACCACCTCTTTCGATCACATGTATATCAAACCCAAGCTTCTTAAGAATTTCCTCTTTTACCTTTAAATTATCAGTCTTTCCTCTTTTACCAAACGTAAACACATCATTATGTTCAACAAATATTAGTGTATTATTTAATTTCTTATTCTTAACTTTTTGCAAAATTTTTTTCTGAATATCCCAGGTCTCTTTATATTCTCTATAACCTAAATCAAGTACATTTAAATAATGATCATTCATAGAAAGATCCTTTTTTATCCAGTTGATTTAAAGCATATGTATATGCTCCAATAGAAACTGCTCTTAAAGTTCCAAGTCGTGTAATCCCTATTCCAATTCTCTTTAAAGAATCATATGTAAATTTTCTTTTTGTAAATGGAACTTCAATCTCTCTTTTCTCTCCCTCTAAAAATCTGGTTCTCTCTTTATCATCTTCTAAATTAAAGACCTTAACCTCAAGATGATCAACAGAAGCTCCATCTATTGTTTTATACTTTTTATTCATCTCTTCAACAATTTTATTTATAAATAAAGGGTAAGCACCTGAAAGACCTCCTCCAATTACAATGAGTCCATCAATAAGAGTAATAGCATTTGCAAATGCATCCCCTGACACAATTCCCAATTCTTCAAATGCCTTTATTGCTGCTTGTTTATTCCCCTTTTTTTGTCCAGTCCCAATTTCGAAAATCTCCTCTGGCAAAGGGCAACTCTTTACATTAATTCCAGTTTCACTAAGATAAACCCTCCTAACTCCGCGAATGCTTACACTATCTTCCACACTGCAATCAGAAAGAAGCTTGTTTCTCATTCTATTAATTTCACCCTGTGCGGAATTATCTCCTAAAAAAAGCTCCCCATTATGAACAATCCCTCCCCCAAAACCTGTTCCAAATGTTGCACCAAAGAGATTGTGATATTTCTTAGAACTCCCATTTTTTTCCATAAGGCTATTAATTTGAGGTAGGAATCCAGCAATAGCTTCACCATATGTAAAAAGATCCCCATCATTGTTTATAAAAACTGGTATATTAAATTTGTCCTCAAGCATTGGCCCTAAAGCCACACCTCCTCTAAATGCAGGAATATTTTCTAAATCACCTATAATTCCCCTCTTATAATCAGCAGGACCGGGAAAAGCAAAACTGATAGCAACAGGTTTTTCCGACAAACTTGACTCCACTTGTTTAAAACCAGTAACAATTCTCTCTAAAAATATTTTCAGATTATCCTTTGGAGTATCCAATCTTATTGGATCAATTATCTCTTTCTCTCCTTTTATTGAAGAAAAAACAAGATTTGTGCCACCAGCATCCAGAGTCATAACAACTCGTTCATCTTTAGCATATCTCATCACACCCCCTCCTCTTCTACTTTAGTTCAAAGCAAAAAAACCAATACAGTTGCAACTGCAATTAATGTAATACATGGAAAAGCCAGATATTTATAAACCTTTATTAATGATGAGTTAAAGTATTCATTAGTTAACACAAGGCATAGATGCACTGGTGAAAGTAAAACCCCGGCAAAACCCACAATATAAATATACAATGAAATGAAAAGAGCATTTGGTAAATTGGCAAATAAAGGAAATAAAACAGGATAGGCAATTGCAACAAATGCCTGATTCACACCAGTTAAAAGTCCCATTATAAAAGATATCGAAAAAGAGATAAAAATAACCATTCCAAAAGGCATATCTACACTTTGAAGAGTTGTAAATATATTAGAAATCGTTATTATCTTCTGAAATATCATAATACATGCAAGCAAAATTAAATTCTTTAAAATAAATTTAGAGAACAATATGCTGGAAATTTCCTTTACTTTTAAGTGAAGAACAAGAGTTAAAATTACAGAAACAATCAGCAATGAAATATATAATGGGATTGAAAGTATAAAAAATAAAAGAATGACTAACAACACTGGCCATACGCCTGCAATAAAATCTTTGATTGTTTTAAAAAAACTAATATTAACTTTAGGTAATAATGGTTTTATATTATGCTTTTTAAAGTATATAAAAGATACAATTAAACCAGTTAAAATATTTAAAATCGCAAAAGGAGATTGGAATAAAATAATCTTTTTCAAAGGTATTTGAGATAAGGTTTGAAACACCAGAAGACCCACATAGATAGGCCATATATACTCCCATAAATGTCTAAACCAGAAATTTATAAAAGTATTGAATTCAGGTTTCAAATTCATCTTTTTTGTAGAAACATCAACAAGAGGTGCTGAAAAAAGAGCACCACCGGGCATTGGTAGAAATCCAATAATTGCAGGAGAAACCATTGCAACAATTCGTTTGTCTTTAATAATTGAATTTAAAGAATTTATAAGTTTATCAAACATTTTTGTTGATTTTTGTATTGCTCCAATATAAAGAACAGATACAATTATAATAAAAAGTTGAATTGTTCTCTCTTCTATTAAAACCTGGAATGATGAAACAAATGCATTTGCTAAATTTACATTAAAAATAAAAACTGTATAAAAAGCCAGTAAAAGAATAGAAAGTGCTAGATTGATTTTTATTCTCAAAAAAATAAAAAGAGCAAAAACAACAGAACCAATTTTTAATAAAATTATTTCCAATTAAAACCTCAAATTAAAATTGATTATAAATAAATTGTTTACTTATTTCAATTAAAATAGTGATTAGTGATGAGTAACAAGTAAAAAGGTAAAAATTAAATAGTTTTGAGTTTTAACTTCTAAGTTTTGAGTTAAGAAAAGATAAAAGCAAAAGCCATGAACTGGAAATCGACCAATTAGCATATAAATTGTATGCATTAACAAATAAAGAAATAAAAAAACTTTATCCTGAAAAACATGTTGAAGGCGGACCAGGAAGAGTAGTAGAAATATGAGAAATGTGCTCTATTTAGATATTTTTTAGATTTGGGTATTAAGTCACCCTGAGAATCTATGACAAGAATTTTTAAAGATGTAAATTTAAAATAGATGTTTGAAAATTATTTCTATTAATTCTATTATATTTTAAAGGAACAGTTAAAATGAACGAAAATAGAGAAAAACACGTTAAAATTGCAGTCCCAACAAATGACGGAAAGAATATTTTTACAAGAATGTTGGGTATGGCAGAAAAGATGTATGTTTACGAAGTTGTTGGTAAAAAATTTAGACTGATTGAAAAAAGAAATAACCCATATGAAAATACTATGCAACATTTGAAAACTTTAGATGTATATGGATTAATTAAAGATTGTGAAATTGTTATTTCTAATATGATAGGTAAAAAGGGTATAAAGAGATTGGAAAAAAGGGGGGTAAAACTTTTTTTCGAGAAAGGTGAAATAAAAAAAGCATTGTTGAAAGTTATTGAAGGGGAATTTGCCAAAAAATAAAATGGGACTTAACCAAATGATTGACAAAGCTGTAGAAATAATTCGAAACGCAAGAAGAGTAACAGGATTTACTGGTGCTGGTATTTCTGTGGAGAGTGGGATTCCTACTTTTCGTGGAGAGAATGGATTGTGGAGTAAATATGATCCTATCTTTCTTGATATTGGATATTTTAAAGCCCATCCATTAAAAGCTTGGAAATTGATAAAAGAGATATTTTTTGATTTTTTTGGCAAAGCAAAACCAAATCGTGCTCATATTGGTTTAGCCGAGATGGAAAAGAATGGTTATCTAAATGCTATAATTACACAGAATATTGATAACCTGCATCAAGAAGCCGGTAGTAAGGAAGTTTATGAGGTGCATGGAAATTCCAGGAATCTGGTATGCATTAATTGCGGTTATAGGGTTTCAGTCGAAGAAAAATATTTGAATAATTTGCCGCCAAGATGTGAAAAATGTACTGGGTTATTAAAACCAGATTTTATATTTTTTAGTGAACCGTTGTATGAACCGGATATAACAAAATCCTTTAGAGAAGCAGAAATTTCCGATGTATTTCTTGTAATAGGCACTACAGGAGAAATTATGCCAGCTTCTCAAATTCCCATTATTGCGAAAAATAATATGATATCAATTATTGAGATAAATGTTAAAAAATCAAATTATACAGATAGTATCGCAGATGTTTTTCTCAAAGGGAAAGCAACAGAAGTAATTGATAAATTAGTGAAAAACCTATAGGTTTAAATAACCTGGATGGATTAGAAAAAAATGTAGTATTAATAAAAATAGCGATAGCCAGTGGGAAAGGCAGTACAAAAGAGGAAAAAAGTGTCAACTTTTAATCAGGACTTGACCTGTAGCGACTGGGTTTACCACTGCCCAAAGACAGAGTGACGAGTGAATAGTAAAGAGTTAAAAAAAGATAAAAGTAAAAACCCTCGAACAGCAAAATTGACATTTTATGCATATTATATTAGAATTCAGTGAACATGTGGCTTAATAAAAGAAATTCTTTGATATTGAAAACCCTTATTAAAATATACATTTCCACACATAAACCAGTAAGTTCAAATCAACTTACTACATTTATTTCATTATCAAGCCCTACAATCAGAAAAGAATTACAAAAGCTTGAATCCTATGGGTATATATTTAGAACCACATATTCTTCTGGTAGAATTCCAACAAATAGAGGTTTAAAATTCTATTTAAAAGAATTGATGGATAATTTTAAATTTGAAGACAAAAATTTTGATTTACCTGAAATAAAAGATCTCAATTTTAATGCAATATCAGAGGACTTTCTATCACTCCTGTCAGATAAAACCCCTAATATAGGTTTTATATTTTTGAATTCTGTATTTAATTTGAATTTTAAAAAAATTAATTTAATAAAAGTTGGATCTCACAGAATAATGTTAGTAATTTTATCACTTTACAATTGTACTTTTTCAAAAATCCTTAAAACAACAGAAAATTATTCAGATCATGAACTGAGAAGATGGCAAAACATAATTAACAAAGAATTCAAAGGTAGAACACTTAATAACACATTTAAAATAATTAGAAATAGACTTTTTAAACAAAAAGAAAAATACAGAAAAATATATAAGGGTTTTTATTCATTTTTATTTAATAAAGACCTAATAGCAACGGAGCTTTTTTTCAAAGGGGAATTAAATATTCTAAACTATGATTTAATAAATCCACATAAGATAAAAGAAGTCTTGGAAACACTTGAAGATAAAGCAAAACTTTCAATATTTTTTAATGATTTATTTAACAATAATAAAGAAACACCAAGTTTTGTATTTGGTTCAGATACAGGAATATCAGAACTTGAGGGTCTTATTCTAATTTTCTCAAATTTTTATTACATAAAAAACCCAATTGGAAATATCGGAATAATTGGTCCAAAATTTATGCCATTCCCAAATACAATTTCTAAAATTGAATGTTACTCTTCCTATTTCTCTAAAATACTTTCAAAAAAGACAATGGAGGTTTAAAATGACATCTGAAAAGAATAAACTCAAAATAAGTTATGTGCCAGAAGAAAAAGAGGATTACAACAGGAATGATTCAAAACTTGAAATAAAAAAAATAAAAACTAACCTGACAGCAAACAAACTTCAGGAAAAACTAAAAAAACAAGAAAAATTATTTAAAAAGGTACTTAAAGAGAGAGATGAATTAAAAGACAAGTATCTAAGAAATTTAGCAGAAATTGATAATTTCAGAAAAAGAATGAATAAAGAAAAGGAAAATTATCATAAATACATATTAAGTGAATTTCTTATAAATTTGCTTGAAATATTTGATAATCTTGAGAGGGCTCTAAATTCCCAACCCAATTTAAACAATAATGAGAAATCTATTTTTTCAGGCATAACCATGATACACAAACAACTTATTGAATTTTTGAAAAAACATAATACAGTAGAAATGAAAGTACTTGGGAAGCCTTTTGACCCTAACTTTCATCAAGCATTGTCTAAAGAGGAAAGACATGATATTAAAGAGCCTATTGTAGTTAAAGTATACCAAAAAGGTTTTATATATAATGACAAACTACTTCGTCCTAGTCTTGTAAAAGTAGCAGTTCCTGTCAAAATTGAAAAAAATTCAAAAGAAAAATTATAAATGTCTATAAATATAGGAATAGATCTCGGAACTACAAACTCCTGCATAAGTTACTTAGAAGGTAGCCAACTCATTATAATACCTAACCCAGAAGGTTCGAGGGTCATCCCTTCAATAGTTGCTTTAACTCAAGATGGAAAGAATATTTTTGGAAATATTGCTAAAAGACAATTCATAACTAATAATCTTAATACAATATGGGGTATAAAAAGGCTAATCGGAAGAAAATTTCAGAGCGATGAAGCAAACAAAATGAGACAGAGAATTGGATATGAAATCAGTGAAGCAAAAAATGGAGATATAAAAATTCACCTTGGAGACAAAACTTACTCAGCTGAGGAAATCTCAGGAATGTTTTTAAAATACTTAAAACAAATATCTGAGGATTATTTGGGTGAAAAAATAGGTGATTCAGTAATAACAGTTCCTGCTTCCTTTAATGATGCACAGAGACAAGCAACAAAAGTAGCTGCAGAAATAGCTGAATTAAATACTTCTAGAATAATAAATGAGCCTACAGCAGCATTAATTGCATATAGAGATAAAATAAAAAAAAACGGTCTTTATGCTGTTTATGATTTTGGTGGTGGAACATTTGATATATCAATAGTTGAGGTTAATGATGAAATATATAAAGTAATATCAACGTCTGGAAATACTTTCCTGGGTGGAAATGATATAGACAGTAAAATCATTGACTGGCTATTAGATGAAATAACAAAGGAAATTCCTATAGATATCTCAAAACATAAAAACATCTTACAAATAATTCTTCAAAAAGCAGAAAAAGCAAAAATTGAACTCTCTTTCAATGAAGAAACTATTATATCAATCCCATATTTATATCATTTTCCTGATGGAAAAGATTATCACTTTCAAAAAAAACTTACAAGAGTTCAACTTGAGCATGAATCAGTAGATATCATTGACAAGACAATTGAATTAATAAAAAAATCTCTTGAAGATATTAATATAACTCCCGATCAGATTGAAAAAACCATTCTTGTCGGAGGGCAGAGCAGAATGCCCTTAGTCTCACAAAAATTATATGATTACTTCAAAAAAACACCCTATAAAGACCTAAACCCTGAAGAAGTCGTTGCCCAAGGCGCAGCTATTCAATCAAATATTATTGAAGGTAAACTAAAAGATCTACTTCTTCTTGATGTAACTTCTCTTTCTTTGGGACTTGAAACAAAAGATGATACTTTCACAAAAATAATTGAGAGAAACACAACAATACCAACAAAAAAAACAATGCCATTTACAACCATCAGCGATAACCAGAGAACAGTAAAAATACATATACTTCAGGGTGAAAGAGAATTGTCTTCCCAGAATAAATCTTTAGGATATTTTATTTTAATAGGAATTCCGCTTGCTCCAAAAGGTATTCCTCAAATAGAAGTTACTTTTGAAATTGATGCAAATGGTATTGTAAGAGTATCTGCAAGAGATAAAGAAACACACCTTTCCCAAAGCATGAAAATTCAACCATCAAGCGGTCTATCTCCAGAAGAAATAGAGGAAATAATTTTAGAATCAAAAAAACATGAAGAAGAGGATAAAATAAAATTAAGAATAACACAGCTAAAAAATCAATTAAGTGAAGAATTGGAAACAGTAAAGATATTTTACAGACAACATATTGATAAACTAAAATTAAATGAACAAAATGAAATAAAAAACTTTATTTTCAGAACTGAAATAGCATTAAAAGAAGACAATCTTGATACGCTTGAAAGTTTAGTAAGTAGAATGCAAACATATAAGGTTAAAATAAATAACATTTTGATCTCAGAATTTGAAAATTAAGTACAATGGCAAAAAAAGATTATTATGATATTTTAGAAGTTCCAAGAAACGCAACAAAAAATGAGATTAAGCAGTCATATCGTAAATTAGCTTTAAAATATCACCCTGATAGAAATCAAAAAAACCCTGAAGCTGAAGAAAAATTTAAAGAAGCTTCAGAAGCATATTCAATACTGGGAAATGATGAAAAAAAAAGAATTTATGACAATTATGGTTTTAATGGTCTAAATATGGGAGGTAGGGGTTTTTCTACTTCCTCCTTTTTCTCAGACTCTATTTTTTCAGATTTTGAAGATATACTTGGAGACCTCTTCGGATTTGGCTCTTTTTCTTCAACAAGAGGAAATAAAAGGTACGGAACTCGTAATGGAAGTGATATAGGAATAGAAGTGGATTTAACTTTGGAAGAAGCTTATAAAGGTATTGAAAAAACAGTAACAGTACATAAAGAAAAAAATTGTAATGTGTGTGATGGTACAGGCAGTGAACCTGGAACAACCCCGAATGTTTGTACACAATGCGGAGGAACGGGAAATATAAGAAGAAGTCAGGGATTCTTTTCAATATCAACAACTTGCTCTTTATGTGGTGGCTCGGGTTCAACCATTTCGCATCCCTGTAAAAAATGTAACAGTAAGGGTAGAATTGAAGATATAAAAGAGATAAAAGTGACATTTCCTCCAGGTGTTGACAATGGAAACAGGTTAAGGATTACAGGAGAAGGAGAAGAAGGATTTAATGGCGGCAGGCCAGGGGATTTATATATTATAATAAATGTTAAAGAAGATGATAAATTTAAAAGAGAGGGAAATAATTTAATATATGAGCTGAATATAAGTTTCTCACAAGCTGTATTAAGTGATGATATAAAAATAAAAACTTTTTATGGAACAGAGAAAATCAAAATTCCTCCAGAGGTCCAAGATGGTAAAATTATAAAGTTAAAAGGAAAGGGATTTAAAAACATTAATGGTTGGGGGAAAGGTAATCTACTGATCATAATCAAAGTTGTAACTCCCACAAATATATCAAAAAGAGAAAGAGAAATATATAAGGAACTTAGAGAAATTGAAAACAAAAAAAACAAAAATCTTTCTTCTGAAGCAAAAGAATTTTTAATTAACTAATAAACTCAAAATGATTGAATTAAAGGGAAAGATTGGAAAATATAAAATACTAAAAAAGCTTGGTAGTGGAGGATTCGGCACTGTTTATCTTGCAGAAGATACTTTTCTAAAAACACTCAGGGCTTTAAAAATTCCTCATGGAAGTTCTTCTCAATCAGAAAAAATATTACAGGAATCAATTTTACAATCAAAATTACTGGATCACCCAAACATTGTTAAACTTCTTACAGTTGATATTGTTGATAGAACAGTGATTATGGTTATGGAATATATAAATGGAACTGATCTTGAAAAGTTAATTGATGAACAAGATCATCTAACAATTAATACTGCATTAAAATATTTCAAACAGACATTGTCAGCTCTTGATTTTGCGCATAAATATAAGGTAATACATAGAGATATAAGACCTTCAAATATTTTAATTAATGAAAATGATAATGTAAAGATTGCAGATTTTGGTACATCCAAACTTTTAAACAAAAGACAATATGCAACAACAAAAATCGGTTCACCACCATATATGGCTCCAGAACAGTTTGAAGGAAGGGCTGTTTTCGCCTCTGACATTTACTCCGCAGGTTGCTTATTTTATGAGATGGTAACAGGGTTTCCTCCAATTATAATGGCAAATCCAATGGAAATTTATAAAAGAGCAAAATCTGGAAACATTATCTCCCTTTCAAAAAAAATTCCCTCCATATCTTCAGACTTGAGCTGGATAATTATGAAAACTCTATCTCCTGATCTGTCAGAAAGATATAAAAAAGCAATTGATGTAATTGAAGACTTAAACAAAATGGAGAAAAAGGGAAATGATAACTCTCAAGAAATACAAAACATACAAGCCAGAATTAAAGCTCGCTCAAGCAGAACGGATTATGTTTGCTGGAATTGCCGCAAAACAATGACTCGTAAAACGAAAAATTGCCCATATTGTGGAGCTGAACAATAACTGAAAATTTAAATATAGTTGTCAACTAAGACGATCTATGTACAGGAATCGAGCACTTTACCTTACTTCTATAAAGATAATTACCAGAACCAGGTCTGATAAGAATTTTATTATCTCTAAAAGCAACCTTTCCCCTTACAATTACTATATGAGGATTAGCTCTTATTTTAAAACCCTCATAGATATTTGTGTCACAATTTTGAAGAAGATTCTTTTTTGTAATTTTTCCTTTGTAACCAAAATCCCACAACACTACATCAGCATCTGAATTCACTTCAATTGTTCCCTTTTTTGGGTAAAGGCCAAATGTTTTTGCAGGCATTGTTGAGGTAAGATTCACGAAATGATTTAAAGAAAATCTTTTTTTCAAAACTCCGTAAGTGTAAATAAGAGCCAACCTCTCTTTAACCCCTCCTACACCGTTTGGGATTTTTGTAAAATCATTGATTCCAAATTCTTTTTGCCATTTAAGATTAAATGGGCAATGATCTGTTGATACGCATTGGATAACACCTTTCTTTAATGCCTTCCATAACTCTCTTTTGTTTGATCCTGACCTTAAAGGAGGACTCATAACATACATGGCACTGTTGAAATCAGACTTATAATATTCCCTTTCATCAAGGAGTAGATAGTGTGGACAAGTTTCAGCAAAGATTTTAACTCCCTGATGTTGAGCTTTTTCTATCTCTTTAATGCTTTGTCCAGTTGAGACATGAACAATATAAATGGGACAGTTTGTTCTTTTTGAAAAGATAATTGCCTTTTTTACTGCTTCTATTTCTGTTTCCTCCGGTCGGGATAGAGCATGATATATCGGTTTGGTTTTGCCTTCTGATAAAAATTTTTTATGATAAGAGGCAATAACTTTTCCATTTTCACAATGAATTGCAACCAACACATTATACATGGACATAAAATTCATAATGGAAATTAGATCATCATCATTAACGCCAATAGTATCCAGGTAAGCCATATAAACCTTAAAAGATGTAATCCCTTCATTCTCTATACATTTTTTTATCTCTTCCTTAATTCCTTCATGCCAGTAAGTTATACTCATGTGAAGCCCGTAATCACATAGAGACTTGCTTGCAACTTTTTTTCTATCATACAACTCTTTAAGTAATGATCTTTTTTTTAAAGGTGTAACAAAATCAATGATTGTTGTTGTTCCACCCTTAATTGCTGCTTTTGTTCCAGATTCGAAATCATCAGCAGATGTAATATTGCCTGTTCTTAGACTCATATGAACATGAGGATCTACTCCACCCGGTAAAACAAAATATCCTTTTGCATCAATGATTTCTAAGTTCAGAAGGTTTTTTTTGATATCTTTTCCAATCTCTACTATTTTCTCATCAACAATCAAAACATCCGCATAAAAGGATTTCTCAGCAGTTACTATGAATCCATTTCTTATCAATAATGAAGACATTTTCAATTAACTTATAGATCCTAAATACTCATAAATTTTTGAGTAAGCCTGTTTTTTCATTGAATTTGATAATCTCCTCATCAAACTCATCAACCTTTGCATACTCTCTTTTCCAGTAGTTATCATCATACCATTGTGCATCCAATTCTTCAACACTCTTCCCCTGTTGTTCAATCCATGTGAAGTATTTCAGATTGTGCATTCGTCGTTTGTCATAATAAGATAATTCCAGCATATTATCCAATCTAAGCTCTGCCAAATCTGTCTTATAGCAAATTTCAGCTTTTGTGTAAGGGTAGGTTCCATATTTTTCTCTCTCTTCTCTAATTCTTGATTGATACATTTGCATTGAGTCAGTTGCAACTGTAAAAATAATATCATTTTCATTCATCTCATAGTATTTGGCTACTTTTATTGCACCCATAAGATTTGCTATTGATGATATTCCAAGAAGATGAAGGTTTTCAGTAAACTGATAATCTAACCCAAGCTCCTTAATTAACCAATTTTTCCCCTCTTTTTCATTGAATAATCTCATTATATTTAAATTTGCCTGATCATCAATAGCAACAACCATATCAATATTTTTTAAGTTCATAATCCATGGGACATGTTTGTCGCCAATTCCCTCGATACGATGACCCCCATAACCATTGTATAGTAGAGTGGGACATTGTAAAGCTTCACCTGCGCATACCTTAATCGATGGAAATTTTTCACGAAGATACTCACCGCATCCGAGTGTTCCACCCGAACCTTGCGTCAAAAAAAGTCCTCTGAATCTCTGATTCTCTTTTTTTTCTGCCTGAAAAACTTCCTCCATTGCAGGTCCTGTTACAGCATAGTGCCAGATAGGATTCCCAATCTCACTGAACTGATTGAGATTTACAATACTATCACCTCTTTCTGCAATGAGCTCATTAACTTTATCGTAAATTTCCTTTACATTGCTCTCACACCCGGGAGTTGCAATTATTTCTGCGCCAATATTTTCAAGCCACTCAAACCGTTCTCTTGACATTTCCTCAGGTAACACAGCTATTGAATTACATGCAAGTAAATAAGAATCATATGCACCTCCTCGACAATAGTTTCCAGTTGAGGGCCAGAGCGCGCTCTGTGTTGTTGGATCAAATCTCCCTGTTACCAATTTTTCAACAAGCGGTCCAAAAGTTGCTCCAACTTTATGAGAACCTGTTGGGAAAAATTTCCCGACCAACATTATAATTCGTGCTTTAACGCCAGTAAGATTAGAAGGCAATTCAATGTAATTCACTTTCCCAAATCCTCCACCTGACTCAACAGGCTCGTTTTTCCATGTGATGCGAAAAAGGTTGAGAGAATTTAAGTCCCATAAACCTATTTTTTTAAGTTTTTCCTTTATCTTTTCAGGTATTAAATCAGGGTTTCTCATCTGTTTATAAGTCGGGATGATAATCTGTCTCTTTTTACAGCGATCAATAGCTTTTCTTATGATTTCTTCTAGTTCTCTGTCATTTTTTTCTCTCATTGCTCCTCCTCTTATTGCAATTTATCTATTTTTTTATTTAATTTTTTCCCCATCTCTCTTGAAAAAGCAAATACTTCATTTTCATCAATTGTCATCAATTTTCTATTTCTCATTAAGAATTTCCCATTGGAAATCACACTCTCGATATTTCTTGAGTCGATCCCAAAAATAAAGTGAGAAAGAAAGTTGTTCTCATTTATTTCGGATGGAGGATCATACTCTAAAATAATAAGGTTATTTGGTTCATCTCCATAGAGGTTGTTCTCATTAATATAGTTGTGAATCATTCTGAATCTTCTATATACTTGTTCCAATGTAATATCTTCTTGTATCTTACCCATATGAAAAGCTACTTTCATACTTTTAAGCATATCACTGTGTATTCCATCTGTTCCAAGCATAATTTTGTCAGTTAACCCAATTGAGTTGAAATATCCAACTCTATTTTTCAAATTACTCTCCACATTCTCAGCTATGTAGACTTTTGATTCTTTTAAAATTTCCTTTTCTGATTTATTAAGATGGAGGCAATGAGCTAAGATTGTTTTTGGAAAATTCAAAACTCCAGCACTGCTTAAGCGTTCAACAACTCTTTTTTTATGTTTTTTTATACAATGTTTTTGGTCAATTATATCCTCAGCTGCATGGATGTGAAGCCCTGAACTATGTTTTTCAGCAAGTAACACAGCTTTTTTTAAAAGCAAATCACCAACAGTAAATGAAGCATGAAGACCAACAAGTCCTTGTCTGCCTGACAAGAGATAGTCCTCTGTTTCCTCTAATCCTTCCTCTGCTGCTCTTTTACCATTTCTATCTGAAAGTTCGTAACAGAGCAGATGAGAAATACCTATATTGTCAAAAATTCCTGCTATGGCTGAGAGCGAAGTTTTTACTGCATTTGGAGATGAATGGTGATCAATAACAAAGGTCACACCATTTTTTATAAGATTGACTGCTGTTACAAGTGCACAGGCTCTTATAATTTCAAGATCAAGTGCTCTATCAAGTCTCCACCAGAGGTATTTAAGATTTTCCAGAAAATTTACAGGCTTTTTTTTCAGCGGTTTTAATCCTACTGCTAAAGCTGAATATATATGATGATGAGCACAACCAAATGATTTGGTTACAAATTTCCCTGTGCAGTCAACCTTAATATCAGAATTATTGAAGGATTGATCAGCTCTTTTCAACTGGATGTTATCCATAAATTCAATAGAGCCTGCTTTTTGTTGTTGAACTCTAATATTGCATTTTTTAAATTTTAAAGTTTGCCAATCAACAAATGTAGCATTTTTTAATATAAGAGACATTGCTTCTCTCCATTTGTAAAACAATTTTATCAGATTACACTTTTATTGACAAAATAGCAAATTATCGAATTTCCAATGTTCAAAGTATTTAAATGTTCGGATGATTATTTACAAATTTATATTATAGGAGTAAAATAAAATAAACTAGCATCTTTTGGGGGGTGAAACATGAACAAAGATGCAAAAAAGTTTGTTGAAGATCTCTTATCAAGCGCAGGGGTGACTATTAATGGTGATAAACCATACGATATTAAAGTACATAATGATAATTTTTATGAAAGAGTTATCAAAGAGGAATCTCTCGGTCTTGGTGAATCCTATATGCAAGGATGGTGGGACTGTGATTCCGTTGATGAATTGATAAACAAAATCTTAAGAGCAAAGCTTGACAAAAAAGTCGCTGGAAACCGTAAAATTAAATTGCATTATTTAAAAGCAAGATTATTTAATTTGCAGAAGGACAAAAAATCTTTTAACAAATTAATGAACCATCATTATAATCTTGGGAATGATCTTTTTAAAGCTATGCTTGACAAGAGGATGAATTATAGTTCAGCTTATTGGAAAAATGCTAAAAATCTCGATGAAGCGCAAGAAGCAAAACTTGAACTCATTTGCAAAAAATTGGCTCTCAAAAAAGGGATGAGTGTTCTCGATCTTGGATGTGGCTGGGGAGGATTTGCAAAATATGCAGCGGAAAAATATGGTGTGAAAGTAGTAGGTGTAACTATTTCAAAAGAGCAATATGAATTGGGAAAGGAGCTTGTAAAAGGTTTTCCTGTAGAAATAAAATTACAAGATTATAGAGAAGTAACAGGAAAATTTGATAGAGTCATTTCTATTGGTTCGATTGAACATGTTGGATATAAAAACTATAGAACATATATGAAAGTTGTTAACAGAACTCTTAAAGATGATGGTATATCCTTAATTCACACTATAGGCTCTAATGACAGCCAAGTTGCCTCTAATGCATGGATAACAAAATATATTTTCCCTGTTGGTTTGGTTCCTTCCGTAGCTCAATTGAGTAAAGCAATGGAAGGGATCTTTGTATTTGAAGATCTACAAAACTTTGGCCCTGATTATGATAAAACCATGATGAATTGGTATAAAAATTTTAAAAACGCATGGCCAAAACTGAAAAATAGGTATGTAGAAAAATTTTATAGTATGTGGAAATACTATTTGTTAAGCTCAGCAGGAGGTTTTCGATCGAGACAAACTCAATTATGGCAGATTGTTATGACAAAACCCGGTAGGGAATTACCGCTTCGAATTTCCTGAACAAACGGATTTTTTAAAAATATATGGCTTTTTTCTACTCTTTTTTTAAAGTTTTATAATCTTCCCTGATTCTTTTATTTAAATCCCTGAAAATATTTGGCATATCTAAATCATAGGGGCATTTTTCAATACATTCTTTACAATCAATACAATTCTGATACCCTTTTGGTAGAGAAGTCAAGCGCTTCCAAGCCCATTGCTTTAATTCATATCTGAAATAATAGGCCCCCAAAAGATGGAGGAAGGGAATATTAAGCCCCTGAGGACAGGGCATACAGTATTCACACCGTCTGCAGAAAGTCTCTCCCAGGATTTCCTTTTCTTCTTCTAATACCTTGATCTCCCCCTTGGTTAAAGGAGATAAATCTTTAAGCACTGATAGGTTTTTTTTTACCTGTCCGATTCGGTCCATTCCAGGGATCACCACATCAATACCGCAATTTAAAATAAATCTGAAATTCAGGTCAGTATTCTTTATCGCTCCTCCAGCCACAGGTTTCATGGCAATAATCCCTACTTCCTTTTCTTTGGCTAGGGGGATTAATTCTTCCAGGGAAGAGGTCTCAATATAATTAAAGGGTACCTGTATGGTCTCAAAATCAAATCTCTTTAGAGCTTCTACCATTATCCAGGGTTTATGACCGGTAATCCCAATATGTCCAATCAAACCCTCTTCTTTGGCTTTCATCAAACCTTCAATAGCACCACCCTTTCCAAGGGCCTTATCCAAAATGTCTATAGAACTGATATTATGGCACTGGTAAATTTCTATATTATCGGTTTTTAGTTTTTTTAAACTGGTTTCTATATCCCTTAGAACCATATCCCTTTCACAGGCAAAACTCTTGGTGGCAATGATAACTCGATCTCTATATTGGCAGAAAATACGGCCTAATTTTTCTTCACTATCCGAATAGATGCGAGAAGAGTCAAAAAAGTTAATACCAGAGGCAATTGCCTCCTCTATAACCCGATCCGATTCCTCCATAGACAACCTTTGAATAGGAATACCGCCAAAACCAATGGGATTCACCATTAGACCAGTAGTACCAAGCTCCCTGAGCATCCTAACCTCCTAATTTAATTATAACATATGAATTTCAAAATTATAAAAAAAATGGTACCAGATTTTATTTTAGCATAAGTCTGTTTCAAAAAGCAGAAAATAAAATTGGTTGGTTTTCAATAAATACAGATTGGATGTTGATTGAAGACAAAAAAAACATTATAATAATAAAACAACAAAGATAAATGGAAAATCCTATAAAAAATTTACCTTAAAAGGAGTCATCAAATGAATTTTCTGTCTCATCTGGAATGCAGTTACTGTAATAAACAACTGGATGCAGATAAACAATGGAACCTATGTCCAAGCTGTAAAAAACCTATCTTGGCCAGGTATGATTTAAAAACCGCGGCAGGCCAGTTAAATCGGGATATGTTTATTAAACGTGAACCCACTCTTTGGCGGTATCATGAATTGCTTCCGATACGAGATTCCCGATTCCGGTTAACCCTAGGAGAAGGCTTTACTCCGCTGTTTCATGCAAAAAGACTTGGTAAAAATCTAGGATTTCAGAACCTGTTCATCAAAGATGAGGGGTTAAATCCAACAGGATCATTCAAAGCCCGGGGCTTATGTGTGGCTGTTTCCAAGGCCAAAGAACTGGGAATCAAAAAAGTATCTATTCCATCGGCAGGAAACGCTGCCAGCGCCCTCTGTGCCTATGCAGCCATGGCTGGAATTCCTGCTCATGTATTCATGCCTAGGGATGTCCCGCGGCCATTCATTGCCGAATGCCGGGTGCTGGGATGTCATGTGATCCTCGTTGATGGCCTCATAACCGATTGTGGTAAAAAAGCCACAGAGGGTGTTAATCAATTTAAACGGTTTGATATTTCCACATTGAAAGAACCCTATCGAATAGAGGGGAAAAAAACCATGGGGTATGAAATCGCAGAACAGATGAACTGGAAGCTTCCGGATGTCATTATTTATCCGACCGGAGGAGGAACCGGATTGGTGGGGATGTGGAAAGCCTTTGCAGAAATGGAAGAATTAGGCTGGATAAATTCCAAACGACCCCGTATGGTTACGGTTCAATCTACTGGATGTGCGCCTATAGTCAAAGCATTTAAAGAAGACAAAGAATTTGCAGTACCTTGGGTAGATACCAAAACCATCGCCGATGGACTTCGTGTGCCTTCAGCAATAGGTGATTTTCTTATTTTGAGGGCTCTTCGGGAAAGCAGCGGAACAGCTATAGCAGTATCTGACGAAGAAATCTTGGCAGAAACCAATACCATAGGACGAATCCAAGGTATTTTTGCCTGCCCCGAAGGAGGTGCAACACTTGCTGCTTTCAAGCATTTGAGAAAGGACAGCTGGATCAAAGATGATGAAAGCGTGGTTTTATTCAATACAGGCAGCGGTCACAAATATTACCATTTATGGGATGAAAGATAAAAAGCCAATCATATATGTACTTCTAAGATTTCTTTCCATTGCGTGGTAAATCGTTTGGAGAGATAAGACCTCCTCATAGCCCATTTATGCTCAAATCCTTCACTCCCTAAGCGGATTGTATCTTTGCCATACTTGATATTAATCTTATCAATGATTTTCATTAATTTTCTTTTTTTTTCTTTTTCCTTTTCAGTAAAAAGATCAGTAGGAACATCCTTTTCTGGCATAAGTTCACACAACATAATTCCAATCTTTTTATACTTATAGCCAGTTTTATAAATCTGTTTTAACAAAAATAATGCATAATGAATCAACTCTGAGGTATAAGCTGTTGGATTTGGTAAGTTTAAAGAGGCGTTGTTATGGTATTGGGGTTCTTTTTTAAAACGGTTTGTCCCTAAAGATACATGGATCACTGTTGCCACTGATTGTTCTGTCCTAAGTTTTTCTGCAGCTCGGGTTGTATAAGCAGAGAGAGCCTGAGTGAGCTCCTCAATATTAGCAACGGGTTTCCCAAAAGAACGAGAACAGACTATCTGTTTCCGATCAGGAGTAATCATTTCTAAAGGAATACAGGATGTTCCTCTTAATTCCCAGAGGATTCTTAAACCAACGACTCCGCCTAAGTTTTTGCGAACCATTAATTCCGGGGCTTTCTTAAGTTGTAAAGCATTATAAATCCTAAATTTTTTAAGTTTTTTTGCTTTACGATAACCGATTCCCCAAATATCATCCACACTAATTTTGACCAATAGGTCATCTATTTTTTGCTCATCAAATTGATTGATATCAAGAACTCCTTCATAGATAGGATTTTTTTTAGCTATACGATTGGTTATTTTTGCCAGTGTTTTGGTACGGGCTACACCCACAGAAACAGGTATTCCAGTATATTTTTCCACTGTTTTTTTGATTTCTATTCCATACTCTTTTAAGTTTTTGCGAAATCCATCTAAGCGTAAAAAACACTCATCAATAGAATAAATTTCAATCTCAGGAGAAAAACTTGATAAAACACTCATAACCCGATAAGACATATCCCCATAAAGAGCATAATTCGAAGAAAATACCCGAACATTATGTTTTTTAACAATGTTTTGAATCTGAAAGATAGGAATTCCAATTTTTATACCTAATGCTTTAGCTTCGTTAGACATTGCAACAACACATCCGTCATTATTTGACAAAATAACCACTGGTACATTTTTTAATGCTGGATTAAACACCCTTTCACAGGAAGCATAAAAATTATTACAATCCACTAAAGCAAATATTTCTTTTTGATTGAATTTAATCATTTCTTCCTAATTTTAGCTTTAAAATAAAGAAATATCATTTGGTTTTATGCATTTTTTCGAATTATTAACCGGATTATTTACAAACCGAGAGACCTGATGAGTTTGCATGAGATGAGCTGGATATGGTTTTAATATTTTTAAAAGTTCTAAAGGCTCATCCTTTATATTTAACCAGTGACTCCAATGCTCTTTTTTTATAATAACAGGCATTCTATTGTGAATGGGCATCATAAGCTCATTTGGTTCTGTGGTGAGTATTGTACAGGATTCTATGTTTTCACCTGCTGGTGTTTGGAAACGATTCCATAGTCCTGCCATAACAAATGGTTTATTATCTTTCATATAGATATAATAAGGGATTTTCCCCTCAGGTTGCTTTTGCCATTCAAAAAAGCCACTGGCAACAATCAAACATCTTGTTTCTTGAAATAAAGATTGGAAGGTTTTTTTTTGATTGAGGGTTTCAGAGCGAACATTAATTAATTTATACTCATTATTTTGATAAGACCAAGGAACAACTAGTCCCCATTTTAAAAGTTTTAATTGCCTTTTTTCACCTTCAAAAACAATACTACCTATATTTTGACCTGGGGCACAATTATAATTCAATTCAAAAATAGTATGACCTTCATTGATCTCAAACTCTTCTTTGACCTTATCAATAGGAGTGATTTGAGCGAATCTACCACACATCTTATTTCATCTTATGGATAACAGTTGTTACAACTCCCCAAACCTGAAAATCCATATTTTCTTTAATTTCAATTTCATCATAATTTTCATTTTCAGGTACTAGAAAGATTTTTTTTCCTCTTTTTACATAACGTTTTACAGTAAACTCTCCTTCAATAATTGCTAACACAATCTTATTATGGGTTGCTTCTAAAGCTCTATCTACAATAATGAGATCACCTGATTTCATTCCAGCATTAATCATAGAATCACCAATAACTCTTACAAAAAAAGTGGAGGCTGGGTGATCAATTAGATATTCATTAAGATCAAGCTCCCTATCAATATAATCATCAGCCGGAGAGGGAAAACCAGCAGATATACCAGAAGTATATTCTGAAAGTTTTACTTTTTTTTCTAGTTTAGCCAGATATATTTCACTAATATTATCTTTTTTAAGAGTCATGTCCTTTTTCACTTTGTATCTCCTAACATAACTTATTATAGTTTATGCACTATTATACATTAAAAGGTTTATTAATACATTATCATTTTAAATAGGATGTGTCCCTATTTAAATTTAAAGTCATATTAATTTTTTAAATACATAATAAATATAATCTTTTTGAATTTCTCCTGAATTTATCATCTTATTCTCAATCTGTACAAGACGATCAGATTCCAATTTACCTATTTCACTATTTCGCCAGTTATGAATATTCAACCGACATGGTTTCAAATGAGAAGTGAGAAAAAAAGGCTGTAATAATGTTCCACCAAATGATGTGGCTTCAACTAAATTAAAATATTTACGTAACATACAATCAAGATCACCCGATCGTATGCTTTCTGAAGGATCGCCTGATGACTCCCAAAATTGTTTGAAGTCTTCCTCACAGACTTTTTTTGAACATGCAATCAAATCATCAGAAAGGGTTTTAAGCCAGTGGTTTATGATTTTAATAACTGACTGGTTGAATTCCCATTTTGAAAGCCCAACATATTCATCAACATACATAATACCATCTAATTTCAACTGATTATTAAGTTGTGGAAAAATGTACTCAAAATTTTCAAGATGGTGAAACGCTCCAACATCTATAATTGTGTCTAATAAACCCAGAGAGGAGTAATTAAAAGTATTTGCATCTGCATGAATAAATGAACAGGGAATATTTATTCCCAGTTCTTCCATTTTTTTTTTGAAACGTATGCCTTCACCTTTTGATATATTCAAATAGATAATTTCTGTTGCATCTCTTTTTGTAAGGAAAGCTTCTGCTGCCATACCATGAGCATCGCCAAAAGTAAGAATTCGACCAAAGGGTGTTTGTCTTTCCTGGATTTTTTTCGTATACCAGGTCATAGAAGGATCTTTAGTTATTTCCTTTTGAATGAATGCCCTGATTATTTTGTTGTTCCACCAGTATTCGCTTGAGGTAGCAGTGTCTGTTTGGTTCCAGAATCGGGCTGTTTTTTTAAGATTGATGAAATTGAAAGAAATTTTTTTTAAGACAGGTTTTTAATATATTTATTATTTTCATTTCATTTTTTTTTGGATTATACCATAATAAAAAATATGTTCAAACTTCCGAATTGGCCAAAGCCCACCACCAAGCATTTATGGGTTGATAGGCTTTCCCATTTAAATTTTAAATAGTTAAATAGGGACACATCCCAATTATCAACCTGATTTTCTTGGCCTGCCTTTTTTTCTCCTGCTCAAGGAGATTCCCAATTCCTTTGCAATATTTTGAATAAATTGTTCTGATCCAGCAGGTACTCCACTATAACTAGATTTTTTAATTCTTTCTATTTCGTCTTTATCGTCACGTTGATTCAAAAACTTGCTATATTCATCTCTGTCAATATAATCCTTCCAAATTGGCTCAACCATTTTGTTTTGATGATCAAAAGTAGTGTTCGCCTTTGCACTGGACCATTTGTACTGTACCGGTACTTTAACGATCCCGGCACGAACTGGATTTCTTTCTATATATCGACACACTGACCAAAGATATGCTTCCTTTTCGACTACACAAGAATGAAATCTGCATTCCCATAATCTGCCAGTTCTCTTGTATTTTTTATTAATATATTGAGTATATCTCAGACTCAATTTCTGCATTGTCTTGGAGAGTGAATTCTCATGCTGAGGATTGAGCAACAGATGAATATGATTCTTCATCAGGCAATAAGAATTTAATTTACTTCCACATTCGTCAGCGTATTTATTCAGGAATTTCAAATACTCCTGTCTGTCTGCGTCATCAAAAAATACAGTCTGTTTATTATTCCCTCTTTGAACTATATGATGCGGATAGCCTACATAAATAATTCTTGCGATACGGGGCATGATATATTACAACATAAAACCCAAAGAGAATCAAATTAAATAGGATGTGTCCCTATTTAAAAGTTCTAACATTTATAATAAAAGGAAACATGACCAACATGATAAGTAAGCCGATGATCTTCATTGTTTCCCTCCCAATTTTCCGGAGAATCCAATGCTTAATCGACGGGCTTTCATGGGGAAACCGGGTTCTGTGAAATAATCCTGATCCAGCAGATTTTCCACCTTTAAAAAGATCGAAAAATTAGCAAATTCTTTTTCAAGACGTATATTCAATAGAGTATAACCCGGAATTTCAAGGATTTCCGTATCATTTAGATGGGCCTGCGACTTTGAGGTTAAAATCCCCCACAATATTAAATAAAATCCCTTGAATCCTCCGGCTTTTATGTATATATTGGCCTGGGATCGGGGCACATAATCCAGTTTTTCATTTGTCTCTTTATCCGTGGCATTGATAAAGGTGTAATTAAGATTCAGGTCAAAAAGCCCAAGCCGTTTGCCAAGTTCCATTTCAAAACCATATATTTCAGCCTCTCCGACATTGATATAGCTACTGTAACCATCTTCCCGTCGAAAGGACTGGATCATATTGTTGATGGAATTATAAAAGGCCGCAGCCTTAAACTTCAGGGAACGATCATATTGTAACCCCAGCTCCAGGCTTCGACCTATTTCATCCCTGAGGTCAGTATTGCCAGAACTGGTGCTATAAAGCGATTTCATAGATGGAAAACGAGATTTTTGGGAGAGGGAAAGGTGCATGGACAAATACTCCTTTGGAATAAACAGTACACCTAAAATAGGATTTGCCCTAGTGGTGTTCTCACCATTTTGCTTTTTCAGGTAATCAACACTGACACCACCAATTACCTTCCAGAATTTATCAAGTCTAATTTCATCTTCAATGCCTATGGAGTAAGTATCATGATGGACTTCTTCCCACTCCTCCCCCACATCATCCTGGGTTCTGACCCGGTCACTTTTTGCGTTAAGGCTGAATCTTAACTGATTGGATTTTGACAGGGGCTTCTCTCCAATGATAAAGGTACCAACAGAACGGTTATTGTAAGTGGACTCCCAGCTCAGGTTATCAAAATCAATAGATTTATAGGCATCCAAAACATTGTAATGGTGCACATAGTAGACTCGAGTTTTCAGGTTGCCATTGCCCAAAATTATAAAATTACTGCCCAGCGATACCTGAAGCCGCTGCCAATCTGAAAAGCGCCAGTACCGGGATTTAAAATAATCCGTGGCTGTTGGTATGCCATAATCGGCAGTGTGAAAAAGGATCTGTGCCATAATTTCACTATTTTCTGTAGGGTAATAGTGGACCTTACCAACAATGTTCAATCGCTGATAGTCACTGACTTCCCGTTTGGTCCGCTGGTTGTTGCCCCTCCAATCAAAACCATCTGATTGGTCCCAGACAACACTGGTAAACAGGTCCAGTTTCTCAAAATTGTATCCCCCTGAACCGGTTAAATAATAGCTGGAGTTTTCACTGAATTCCCCGTTGAGTGTTAAAAAGGGGCTGATAGACCTTTTGCTGAGAATATTAATCACTCCACCTAGCGTATTTGCCCCGTAAAGTACTGAATTGGCTCCCTTAATGACCTTAATGGTTTGAATCTCCGCAGTGGCCAAGCTTTTTAAATCAAAAGAATTAAAATAGGGTTCATAGATGGGGATACCGTCGTAAAGCAGGGTTAAACGGCTACTGGATAAGCCTCTGATTTGTAATTGTGATTCATTTTTTTGCCCTTCTGATACATAGGTACCACTAGTAAAGAGTAAAATTTCACCAAGATGTTTGGGAGTCATGCTTTGAAGTTTAATCTCAGAAATTTGGGAAACAGTGGACAATGGCTGTAGGGAAGGTAATTTCCCCGTTACCACGATCTCCTCGATGATTTTAGGTTGTTGTTGATAAATCTTAGATTTTTTCTTTTTTTTCTTCTGTTCCTTGTGTTCTTCTCCTAAAAGAAGAGAGAAAAAGAAAATCATCACAGTTAAAAGAAAAATTGTAAATTTTTGATATGAACGTGTGTGTTTCATATATCCTCCTTTGCAAATACGGCAGGCAACAGGGGTTTTCCCCTGCACCCTTTCGGCCTGGACACATGACAATTATGCTTTAGTGCATCAGGCTCGGAGAAATTTAATAAAATTTAAATATAACACTACCTCCTATTCTTTGTCAATATTATTTTCCAGGGAATTTAATTTTAAGTATTCTAAACAACATTATTACATCTTAATATAATAAAAATTGTATTTAGTTTTTTTTTCCTTTTTTCTTTAAAGGTAGTTTATTATAACTTTTGTTTTCATAATATGAAAAGGCATTAGCAACAGCAGCTGCAGTTGGGACCAAACCAATTTCTCCAACACCTTTTGCTCCATAAGGACCAATAGGATCACGTACTTCAACTCCTTTTACAACAATTTTCGGAGTTTCATTCATTCTTAAGAGTCCCAAATCCTTTAATTTTGTACTCTTAATCTGCCCATTTTCTAATTCAAGCTCCTCACTAAGAGCATACCCAAGCCCCATATGAACAGCCCCCTCAATCTGTCCTTCAAAGAGAACTGGATTGATGATTTTCCCTGCATCATGTGCTGCATAAATTGTATCAATCTCTCCCTTTGTGTTTAGCACTACAAGTTGAGTAGCATAACTATATGAATAATGTGTTATTATTTTACCAGGCTCACCTGGTTTAGTGGTCCAATCACAGACCCATTTTCCTGTGTAAACTTTTCCTGTTAATTCTTTTAAACTCATTCTTTTTAGGTCTTGCTTTATTTTTTTTGAAGCATTAATTATTGCATTGCCGATTATTGATGTGGCTCTACTTGAAGTTGTCATGCCTGCTTTTGCTTCAGATTCGGTGGAAACCTTAATTTTAATCTCATCCGGAGTCAAACCAGTCTCTTCATAAAGAAACTGAATAGCAACTGTATCAACTCCTTGTCCCATTTCTGTCCAACCATGATGGATAATAATCAAATGAGGCGATTTTATTTCAATCTTAACTTCACAGCCATCTTCCATCCTGTTTCCAACCCCACAGTTTTTTATACCGCAGGCAATCCCTGCATATTTTGCTCCGTAAAACTCGCTCTTTACAGCTAAAAGAGTATCTCTAATTCCCACTCCTTCGTTAAGTACCTGACCTGTTGCTACCATTGCCCCTTTATAGAGTGCGTTTTGATAACGAAACTCCCATCTGTCAAAGCCTCCCTTTTTACAGAGTTCATCCAGAGACCTTTCAAGAGCAAATGTTACCTGATTCACTCCAAAACCTCTCATAGCTCCGCACGGAATATTGTTTGTATATATGGCTTTTGCAGTTATATCAACATTTGGGGCGTGATAAGCTCCAGTTGCATGGCCTGCTGCTCTTTCTAAAACTTTCATTCCAACTGAAGCATAAGCTCCAGTATCACCAATAATTCTTGCCTTAACTATTGTTAGTTTTCCTATTTTATCACAACCTACTGTATAATCCATTGACATTGGATGACGTTTTGGGTGCATTCTAATTGATTCTTCTCTATTAAGATGTAGTTTTACAGGTTTTTTCAATAAGTAACTAAAAAGGGCTGCATGGTGTTGAACTGTCATATCTTCTTTTCCACCAAAGGCACCACCATTTGGGACAAGATTTACCTTAACACTCTTTTCTGAAATTCCAAGTATCCTTGCTATTTGTTTCCTGTCTTCATAGATACCCTGGCTTTGGGTAAATATCTCAATCCCATCATCATTAAAAGGTAAGGCTATTGCACACTCTGTTTCAAGATAAGCATGCTCAATCAGTTGAGTTTCATATCTTGCACTTGTTATGAAAGCTGATTTTTGAATTACCCTATCAGCATTCTCACCTCTTTGAATATTTGTTGTACTTAAAATATTCCCCTGTTTATGAATCTTGACAGAACTTATTTCAGCTTTGTGCATATCAGTTAAAGGTTTTAAAACTTCATACTCAACTTCGATCAAAGCAGCACCTATTCTTGCAATCTCCTCGTTTTCTGCTACCACACCTGCTATCACATCTCCAATATAATTCGTTGTCTCTCCCTCAATTAGCATTACTGGCCAATCCTTAACAATTAGACCATTGTAACGCTCCCCCGGGATATCATGCCCTGTAATAACTTTCACAATACCATCTAGTTTTTCAGCTTTTGAAAAATCGATATTTTTTATACTTGCCCGAGGATGATCACTGAACCTTAAAACAGCATAAAGCATACCATCGAATTTCATATCATCTACAAAACAAAACTTTCCAATAGCTCTTTCATAGGCTTCATATTTTGGCAATCTATGCCCAATCCCTCCAATCTTATCAAGCACAATTTTTTTCCTGCTTCTCAAGGATTCTGCTGCAAGTTTGACTGCTTCAACTATTTTTTTAAAACCAGTACATCGACAAAAATTAGGATTGAGAGCTTTAACAATTTCCCTCTCATTGGGGTTTGGATTTTTCTCAAGAAAGACCTTTGTTCTGACAAGTAAACCAGGTGTACAAAACCCGCATTGAACAGCTCCTTTCTTTACAAAAGCTCTTGCCAGTATATCGCGAACCTCAGGTTGAAATCCTTCGATTGTAAAAATTTTTATTTTATTAATCTTCTTTACTGGTGTAACACAGGCAAGAATAGCCTTCCCATTCATCTCAACTGTACATGCACCACAAAAACCCTGACCAGAACAACCATCTTTCAAAGAAGTAATCCCTTCTATTTCTCTTAGATACTTCAAAAGCGAGATATCTTCATTGCCATCAAATTCCCTTACAATATTATTGAGTTCGAATTTAATCATTTTAGCCCCATTTTAGAAATGATCCTTCTGTAATTTTCAGGGTCTGTATCTTTCTCTGTGTTTATTACAAGAACCCTTGATTTTTTTGTGATTTTAAGTTTATTCTTTGCATGTTTTAGATTTTTATCTTTCAATAGAGCAATAAGCCCGGCAAGCCCGGAAGCTCCTGATTCTCCGGCAATTATTCCTTCTTTGAAATACTCCGCCATTGCATCTTCAGCGTAATTATCACTTATTGCAATAAAGAGATTTATAGAATCTTTTAAAATCGGCCATGCAACAAGCGATGGTATTCCACAGTTAAGCCCTGCCATAATAGTCTCCATTTTACCTTTGGCTGCAATTGGTTGCCCTCTGCCAAACTCAATTGAATCGAGAAATCCAGATGCTTCCTGTGGTTCAATACAAATTAAGGCAGGCCTTTTTTCAAGGTATTTTCTAACATAATAACTTGCACCAGCAGCAGCAAAGGCTCCAACTCCCGCCTGAAGGAATACATAATCAACATTAACTTTATCATCAAGATTAATAGTTTCCTCCATCTCCCTGAAAATTGTTGTATATCCGTTTAATATCCAGGATGGAATTTCTGTATAACCTTTATATGCAGTATCAGCAACCTCAACCCATTTGTTTTTCCTAACCTCATAAGAGACCCTTTTTACACAATCATCGTATGTTCCGTTAACAATAAAAACTCTGGCTCCTTCGGATTCGATGCTATCAATTCTTGCTTTAACCGTACCTCTTGGCATATAGATAACTGCTTTTTGCCCCAATTGTCCTGCTGTCCAGGCAACTGCTTTGCCATGATTCCCATCAGATGCAGCACAAAATGTAAACCTTCCGAGTTTTTCTATTTTTTTCTTATCTTTAAAAGAATTGAAATTAAATTCCGAAGCAAACCTTTTTGCCCACTCCCTTTTTAAAAATCTATAAATAGCATAGCTTGCTCCCAAAGGTTTGAATGCCTTTATATCGAATCTATGAGCTTCGTCTTTTATATACAGTTCACTGATTCCCAAAATTCTTGCAAGTTTTATAAGTCTATGAAGAGGGGTTGGCTTATAATTTGGAAGAGCCTTATGAAAATCTAAGATATCATTATCCTCAAGAAATGAAAAAAAAGGGCCGCTCCAATCCGGTTTTGTTTTAAAAAATGGATTAAAACTATATCTGCAACTCATTTTTCCAAATCTATTATAAAACAAATTTACTGAAAAGCATACCCACCTCTCTATTTATAAAAAATCTCAGGTACACTTCTAAGCAAAACACTTAATGAAGCAGCATTTTTAAAATTTATCTTACTAACTTTAGAAGAGATTAGTTTAATCTCCTTTACGCTGAGATCCTCTTTGTTTAACTTACTTTTAAGTAAAGGAGTGGAATAAAGGAAAAATTCTCCTTCATCCAAAAGCATTTCTATATTATTTTTATCCTTGAATTTTATAAATCTCTTTCCATTTTTAAATCCTATAATAAAAGCCTTCTCTTCATTCTTAAAACTTTTTTCTGTTAAACACAGTTTCGGTTTATCTGTATACGGAGCCCCTGCATGAGGGCAAAATGTGCGGCAATTACCACACTCATTGCAGAGATCAGCAATATTTAAAACCTGATATTTCTGTTTTAATTCAAAAACCTTATCATTTTTAATTTTCATCTTTCCATTTTTGATTACAACCTTCTGTAGCGTAAAACACACAGGCTCAACTTTGTAAGAAATATTTGCCCTGTTCGGACATACAGTTACACATATATCGCACAATTCGTCACAAAAAAGGCACCGGGAAGCCTCATTTACTGCTTCTTCATCATGTAGCAATCTATTCTCTTTTTTAACCCCGCCCTCTGCATCAATCCCATAACTTCTCTTTGAGCGCATCTTGAGTAAATCTATATGATTCAATTTTTTATTTACATTAACATTTTTTAATATCTTCTTTTTCTTTACTCTTTTTATAATCTTTTCAGCACATTTTTTCCCATCTCCAACTGCATTTATCAATGTTGACGATCCACGAAAAGCATCACCACCAATGAAAATATTTTTGCTCTCCTTGTTGTTTTTTTTGAAAAAATCTATATCAGCATTTTGGCCTATTGCACAGATCAAAAAATCAAAGACAAGCTCAAACTCTGATCCCTCTATTTTAAGAGGCTCTGGTCGAGATGTTTCATCCATTTCTCCCAATCTCATTTTACAACATTGAAGTTTAATCTTTCCGTCGACTTCTTTAATCCTTGACAGGGCTGTCAATTCAAGGAGTCCAACACCCTCATTAAATGCTGCTTCAACCTCATCCTTATCTGCTGGCATCTCATTTCTGCTTCTCCTGTAAATAATCGTTACATTACCCCTGTTTTTGTTTATCCTTAATGCTGTTCTTGCAGCATCTATTGCACTATTTCCCCCTCCGACAATTGCTACATCTTTTCCGTGTGAAATATTTTCTCCCCTTTTAATTTTAGAGAGAAAAGTCAGCGCATCAGTAACTCTATTTGATTCCTCTCCTTCAATCCATAGCTTCTTGCTTTTCTGAGCACCAGAAGAGATATATATAAAGTCATACTCTCTTTTTAATTTTTCAAATAGTTGTCTATGTACCTTTGTGTTATAGTGGATCTTAACACCAAGCTCTTCAATTCTCTTTATATCCCGGGTTATCTTTTCTACAGGGAGTCTGAATTCAGGGATAACATAAGAAAGCATTCCTCCAGCAAATGAGTGTGCTTCAAATACTTCAACCTGAAAACCCTCAAGTATGAGAAAATAGGCACATGAGAGTCCAGAAGGTCCTGCTCCAATGATTGCAACTTTTGTGCCGATTCTTTTATTAACCCTATTTTTCAATTCCTTAAATCTACCTTTTTCAGATATAAACCTCTTTATATCCTTTATCATGATAGAATTATCATACATAATTCTTGCGCATCTCTGTTGACACAGATGGTCACAGATTAAAGCTGTTACTGAGGGAAAAGCGTTTGTTTTTAAAATTGTCTGAAGAGCTTCCATATAATCTTTCCTTGAAGTTAAATAAAGGTACTCTGGAATATTCTGATCAGTAGCACACTTCTCTACACAGGGAGCTGAAATGCAGTCAAAATAGGTTAATTTTCTGTTCCCCTTTATATTTTTATCAGGAAAGAATTCTTTTTTGTAATACTTTTGTTCAACACTTTTTTCAGCATAGGATTTTAAGTTTTTTAGGGCAGCAGTATTCAAATCATCTTTTTTATTACCTGCTTTACTTTTAATGTATTCATAAATATTTGAAGCTTCATATTTTTCTAATTCAACTTCAATTTTTTCCAGGTATTGTTGCAAACGATAATAACCTCCAGGTTTTAAAATATCAGTACAAACAGTCACAGGTGCCATTCCACAGGCAATCAGATCACAGGCATTCAAATAATCAACTCCACCTACAAAAGAGATATTGAGTTCACCCTTAAAATCATTTTGCAATTTTGCTGCAAGATTAACTGCTATTGGATGAAGTGCCCTGCCGCTCATATATAGAATCTTTTCTTTTTCAGGTAATGTTTTTCTTAAATTAATTGTTTCTAATGTGTTTGTTAACTTTATTCTGAAACTCACATTGTTTTTTTTACTTATACTTTTAAGAGAACCTATTATCCTTAGTGCATCATCGTATTTTAAATCGTGTTTAAATGCTGCATCCGGTACTATTACGCTGTAACCAAGTTTCTCATTTAAAATTTCTCTCAATCTACTCATTCCAAGTAAAGTGGGATTCAACTTTATTGAAGTATTAAGTCTTCTCTCTTCAATCAGGTAACGTCCTATTTGTTCAATCTCTTCTGGAGGAGAGCCATGCATTAAGGATAAAGTGACGCTATTTGACATTCTTTCTGGAATCACAATTTCTTTGACTTCAGGATAGCATTTGAGCAGTTTTTCTCTTTTCTCCTCAATATCATATGCACAATTATCAACTTTATCAAGAAACCATTGAATCTTTTTACTTAAAATGCTTTGAAGATCATAACCAATGCTAACATTAAAGATAAACCCGTTTTCATTATCTTTGTTCCATTTAAATCTATTTCTCAGAAGATGAATAAGAATCCATGCATCCAGATATTGACTGAAACTATCCTCTATCCTCAATTCTTGAGACCATTCACAGTTGTACCCCTCATCTTCCATATCAATACAGGGTTTTGTGACTTCTATCCTGTCATTGTACTGAACTGTCTTAAGTTCAATATGTCTTGCTCCTGTGAGCCAGGCTGAGATTATATTTTGAGACATCTGTGTGTGTGGCCCGGCTGCGACTCCTATTGGTGTTTCCTGGACCCTGCCATCTACTTGAACTTTGTATGGGTCTATGCTTGAAGGAATAAAAAACTGCTCTTTACTTAAACCAAAAATAGTTCTGTATTTTTCTTCTTCTTCAATTATCCATTTATATAATCTGTCTATTGGAAGGGAGAAAAGTTTATCTGACATTTTCTATCTCAAATCCTCTTTGTTTTTTAGAATCAATTTCAAGACTCTATTAATTGCTTTTCGTTTCTTTTTATAATCTTTTCAAGTACTCGGGCTGGGTCTTTAAAAGCACTGTTTAATATCATTGAGGCAATAATATAGGGTTTATTTCCTGCTTCAAGATATGTGGATATCCTGTATTTTTCAAATACTTCCTTTGACACCTCACCATTTTCACAAGAGATACCACTAATATCTGCTGGTAGACAGTGCATATACAAAGCATTATTATTTTTTGTTAATCTCATTTTTTCTTCGTCACATTCCCAGTCTCTATATTTCATGTTTTCCCTTAAACATCTCTGTTCAAGAATTTCGAGTTCTTTGAAATCTCTGCTCTTCAATAATTCTGTTCTTTTTCTCATAACATTATAAGGAGCCCAACTTTTTGGATAAACTATATCTGCCTCTTTAAAGGCATCCTCAATTGAATTTTCAATATAAAACTTTCCCTCACTTTTAATAGCATTCTTCTCTGCAATTTTAATTGTTTCAGGAACAAGATTATAGCCTTTGGGGTATGCTAATGTGACATCCATACCAAAACGAGTCATAAGCGTTATCAATCCCTGAGGAACTGAGAGAGGTTTGCCATAAGAGGGAGAATATGCCCAGGTTACGGCAATCTTCTTTCCCCTCAGGTTCTCCAAAGTACCATAATGTTTTTTAAGATAAAGCAAATCCGAAAGGGTCTGAGTAGGATGGTCAAGGTCACTTTGAAGGTTAATAACCCCGGGTCTTCGCAGAAGAACACCTTCTCTAAATCCATCTTCAACTGCTTCTGAAACTTCTTTCATGTAGTTATGGCCAAGATTCAGGTAAATATCATCACGAATCCCAATAACTTCTGCAAAAAAGGAGATCATATTTGATGTTTCTCTTACAGTCTCAGAATGTGCTATCTGAGTAGTAGATTCATCAATGTCCTGTAGAGCAAGCCCAATAGAACTGACTGCAGATGCAAAGGCAAATCTTGTTCTTGTTGATTTATCTTTGAAATGAGAAATAGCAATACCTGAATCAAAACATCTTATTGAAATATTGTTTTCTCTTAGATATCTCAACGCTTCTGCAACCAATAGAACCTTCTTTAGTTCATCAATTGATCTCTCCCATGTAAGAAGAAAATCATTTTGAAAAAGAAGGGACTTTAATTCTTTGATCTGTTCTATTATTTTTTTAAACCTTTTCAATTTACCTCCCCTTGAAATCTTAACCCTGCATAAGAAATGGATAGAGAGCATAGAATGCTGATGCCTTTACTAGATCATCAATTTCTACCTTTTCATTTGGAGCGTGAGCCATAACCTCATTTCCTGGGCCAAAACCAATAACCGGGATATTATAAATACCATTAATAGTGACTCCATTTGTAGAAAAGGTCCATTTGTCTATCTTTGGTTCATTTCTAAAGAGTAATCTGTAAACTTCAGCAGCAAAAAGAATTGCAGGATGATTTTCAGGAAGTTTCCATGTTGGAAAATACTTTTCCATACTATATTTTAGGCCTGTGTAGGATTTCTTTTCATAATATAATAACTTAACTTTAGAATTACTGCTGTCAACAATATTTATAATTTCTTTTAGAGCTGCTTTTTTGTTTTCCCCCCAGGTTAATCTCCTGTCAATATGGATCTTTGCATAATCTGGAACAGCGCAAAGAGATGGAGTCTTTGAAACAAGCTGAGTAACAACAGCAGTCCCTTTTCCAAGAAATTCATCTTTTTTTAACCCTTTATTCAAATCCTCTATCTCAAGGGATAGACGGGAAGCCATATAAATGGCATTTTTACCTCTCTCTGGTACAGATCCATGAGCAGAGATGCCATCAAAGGTTACCTCAATCTCCATTCTCCCTCTATGTCCTCTGTAAATGTTGAGATCAGTGGGCTCAGTGCTTATAACAATATCTGGATTTATTTTGTCCTCTTCAATAATATACTTCCAGCATAAACCCTCACAATCTTCCTCCATTATACTACCAACGAAATAGACTTTGATATTACTGTTCACACCAAGTTCCTTCAAGATCTTTCCTGCAGTTATAAAAGCAGCAGCTCCTCCTTTCTGATCAACACTTCCCCTTCCGAGAACAAATCCCTCTTTTATTTCCCCTGAAAAAGGATCAAAATCCCAGTTCTTTAAATTTCCTACATCAACAGTATCTATATGTGCATCTATTGCTAGCACTTTTTTTCCATTTCCAATGCGTCCAATGATATTTCCCAGGCCATCAATTTTAACATCTTCAAAGCCTACCTCTTCCATCATTTTTTTCAATTCAAGAACAACTTGCTTTTCATTACCACTTGTTGAAGGGATTTGTACAAGCCTTGAAAGATTTCTGCTTGTGTAATCCCTGTAATTTTCTGCCATCTTTAAGATTTTTTCTGCTGTTGAATTCATTTTAGATCTCCATTAATTAAAAATTAAGTTATTGCTCCTTTTGATAAGTCAATAATTTGATAATCTTGGATTGCAAATATTTCAATAATTTCAGAAACTAACCATTTTCTCACAGTTATATAAAGTTCTCTTTTACTTTCGAGTGCTTTTTTAAGAAATGGTGCAAAACCACGATTATTCAGTTCAATAGGCCCGATTTCATCAATATAAATTGGGGAAATATCCTTTTGCAAGATATCATCACATACATCTTGTGCAAAGAGAAATGCCTTTGACGAAAAGCTAAATCTTCGAAAAGTAAATATCTCATCACATTGTAATATCTCATATCCCTTAATCCATGCAAGAGGAAGCCTTTTTTTTGTTGATAGTCTTTGGATTTCGTAACCAATAAAAGTTGTATTTTTGAAAATCTTTTTTGATACAATACCATCTCCGCTCTTTTCATTGAAAATAGATTCAATTTTTTCTGTTTTTCCGCTATTTGTTCTTCCTGAAATTATCCATACCATTATGCTATTTCCTTGTAAAAGAAAGATGTTGAAGATTTTTTTTCTCGTACCTTACAGCCTGGATCTCAGAAATTATCGAAATTGCAATTTCATTGAGTTCTTTCCCTCCTATATTAAGACCAGCTGGGGTGTAAAGGATTTTTAAATCAATTTTCTTTTTTACCTCTTTTTTTAATCTTTCTATCATCCATACACCCTTTTTTTTTGAAGCAACTAGACCAATATATTTAGGAGTATAATCACTTTTATAGATCCCTTTTAATACTTCATAATCATGTTCATGGTTATAAGTTGCTATAACAATGTATGCTTTATTCAGATCAATCTTTTTTTTCTCAATAATTTCCGAATATCTGCCAGAGATTTTATTTTGAACACTCTCTATGTTTTGAATATATTCTTTTCTGTTATCAATAACAGTAATTGAAAAATCGAGGTTTTTTATATGATATATGAGTGAGCGGCTTACATGACCTGCTCCAAAGATAAAGAGAGTTTCATCCAACCCTACATATTCAAAAAAGAGTGTGACATTTCCACCACATATCATACCAACCTTTTCAGCATCAATTATCTCATTATCTTTATTCAAAGAGTATTTTTTTAATATCGGCTCTTTTGTTTCAAATATCTTTACAGCTAGTTTCTCAGCATCATATTCAAGTAATCCTCCTCCTATTGTTCCTGCTTTCTTGCCATCTTTTAAAACAACCATCTTTGACTGAATCTGTGAAGGCACATGACCCTTTTTTTCAACAACGGTTATAACAATAAATTCTTTACCCTCTCTTTTAAGTGTTGCAATTTCCTCATAGATATTTTTCAAATTTTTCTCCAGGTATCGACTTTCTGTGAATAATTGGCACTCTTAAATAAAAGAGGTAAAATATTGAAAAGCGATAAATTTTCACAAAACTAATGTATAATTATCTGTATATAAACCGCGGCTATAATAACAAAAGAACAAACAAGTAATTGGAACTTTTTAGTTCTTCTAAAAAACCACTCTTTTTTTTCATTAACTCTTTTTAGATAAAAGTAGATCAAAAGCATATTGGCAATTAAATCAAGCAAGAGAAACTTTACAATAAAGAAAGGAGTTAATTTTATAACATCTCCAAGATTTAAAAATAGAACAGAAACAACAAGAATAACAAAGAAAGGTATCCTCCACATTCCTACTGCAATTAAAAGGTCTCTAAAATTGAAACTGCCTCTCTTTCGCTCTACTATCTTAAAAAAGATAAAAACAGCTGCTGCTTCCATTAAAATACAGATTGCTGGATTTATAGTAGTTATCACACTATAAGATGGTAAGAAAATATCAATTAACTTAAAACCTGCTGCTATTGCTGAAATTAGAAAAATGGACATTAATCTATCTGTTTCTTTAAATACTTTTCTCATAAAGTAAAATCCGATAGGGAACATAAAAAAGCCTGCAATCCCAGTGGTAAAGTGAAGCATATAACCTAATATACTCTCTGAGATTCCCCACGATACCCCCCAGAAGATAACACATGAATAAAAATTATCTTCATATTTAAGTTTCATCAAGTCCCCCCTTTAATAAGTTATTTTTTTCTCTTCTGTAGTCTTCAAGTGTATCAATGTCTTTCAAGATTCCGCTTTCATTGGTTTCAACTATTTCATATCCTTTTCTCTTAATAAATCTGCTTAAGGATGAATCATCCTTTTCCTCAAGGATTTCATTCTTAAGTGTGCTATTAATTAAAACAGGGTGTCCTTTTTTGCCTTTGTAAACCGGAATTATTATATCACCATAAGCCTTAAGAAGTTTTTCGTAAACATTTCCTGTAACAAACGGAAGATCCCCCGGAAGGACAAAGAACCTTTCACAATTAATATGCTTAATTCCTTGTTTAACAGAGGTAAACATTCCCTTTTTATAATCAGGATTAAAAATAACTTGAATATTTTTATGTTTTCCTATGAGTCTTTTAAGTTTCTCGATCCTGTAACCCCCAACAACAATCACTCTTGAGCAATATTTAGACATTCCATCAATAGTCTGTTGAATAATTGTTTTATCTTTAAGTTTAAGTCCCATTTTAAACAATCCTGTTCTTTTTGAATAACCAGCTGCAAGGACAATTCCCTCAACGTTCATATTCAATCACTCCTTGTTTTCTAAAGAAAATAATATACTATAAAAAACAAGTAAAAAAATTATATAAACTAATGAAATCTTAAACTTTTTCAATTACTGTTTGATTTTTATTTGTCCCCTTTTCCAAGCCTACTTTTTTTATAACTTTATTTCTTAATTCCTCGAAAAGAGAAGTATTCTCTTCTAATAATTTTCTTACTGACTCCTTTCCCTGACCTAATTTGTTATCACCATAAGAATACCAGGAACCTGTTTTTGAAAGAATCTCATACTCAATGCCAAGTTCAATTATATCTCCCTCTTTTGAAAACCCTTTACCAAATATCAAATCAACCTCAACTGTTCTAAAAGGCGGTGCCAACTTATTCTTTACAATCTTCATTCTTGTTCTTCCACCAACAATTTCAGTTCCATTTTTTAGAGTTAATATTTTTCTTACATCAAGTCTCATAGAGCTATAAAATTTCAAAGCTCTACCACCAGTTGTTGTTTCGGGATTTCCAACAAACATCCCAATCTTTTCTCTTAATTGATTTACAAAAAGAAGAGTTGTTTTTGAACGAGAAACAATAGCCGTAAGTTTCCTCAATGCCTGGCTCATTAACCTGGCTTGAAGCCCCATATGGCTGTCTCCCATATCACCTTCTAATTCTGCTTTTGGAACTAAAGCAGCAACACTATCAATAACAACAATATCCACTCCACCTGAACGAACAAGAATCTCCGCTATCTCCAGAGCCTGCTCACCATAATCTGGCTGTGCAATATAAAGTTCATCAATATTAACCCCCAGATTTTTAGCATAAGCTGAATCAAGAGCATGTTCTGCGTCAATAAAAGCTGCATACCCTCCTGCCTTTTGAGCTTCAGCTATTGTTTGAAGAGCAACAGTTGTTTTACCTGAAGCCTCAGGCCCATAGACTTCGCAAACTCTTCCTCTGGGGAACCCACCAATGCCTGATATTATATCAAATGATAGGCATCCTGAAGAAATAGCAGGAAAACTTACAATATCTTTGCTACCAAGTTGCATTATTGAACCTTTCCCAAATTGTTTTTCAATTTGAGAAACAGCATTGTTTATAGCAGAAATCTTTTGATTTGTATTATTCATATTTTCCTCCAATAAATCTCTATAAATTAATTTCTATATGTTTAATTTTTTCAAATCATAAACAATAAACTCATTTACTTAGATATTCGACTTTATCAAACTCTTTGTCCTGTTCATGGTATGATTCAATTACATCTTTTAAAGAATTCAACATATTAACCATATCATTCTCGATTTCTTTTCTCTTTATCTTCAAATTTCTAATTCCCTCTTTCAAATCCTTTCTTCTTTCAATAGCATGATTGATAATCTCTTCAGCCTTCATCTCAGCTTCTTTAATTATTAATTCAACCTCTTTCTCTGAATTTGATTTTATCTCATTTGAGAATTTTTGAGCAGAAACCAATGTGTCTCTTAAAATTTCTTCTCTCTTCTCAAATTTTGAGAGTTTTTCTCTTAAGCGTTCTATTTCCCTTTTAATGTTCTCTCTTTCCTGAACCTCATTTTCAAGAACTTCAGCAACCTGAACCAAATAGTTTTTTACCTCTTCCTTATCAAATCCCCTAATTTTCACACTAAAATTTTGAGTTAAAATATCCTGTGGCATTAATTTCATCTTAACACCTCCCCATTAATTATTTGACTTCCAATTAATAATTTATTGGCATATCCAATCATTATTCCTGTAAAAAAGCTGTCAACAAAATATAATATTACAATAATTATTATTGGAGATATATCAATACCTCCAACAACTGTGAATGGAAGCGTCTTATGAACAAATCTAAACACTGGATCTGTCAAACGCCGTAATATCAAAATAAAGGTATTGTAAGGAATGTTACCCAACCAAGAAATTACAGATCTTATAATAATAATAAATATATATGCTTGAACAATTAAATGAAAAAGCTGAGCAAAAGATTTTAGAAAATTACCCAAAATCATATATATCTTCTCCCAAAAAGAGCGGCTCCTATTCTAATCATTGTAGCTCCTTCTTCAATTGCCACTTCAAAATCATCGCTCATACCCATTGAAAGATGTTGTATGTTAAAATTTGGTAATTTTGAGCCATTTATTTCATCCTTTAATTCCCTTATTTTGATAAAATATGGCCGAACACTTTCAGAATCTTCAAAATAAGGAGGTATAGCCATAAATCCAATAATCTTTATTCTATTTAAATTGGAAATATAATTTAAAGCCTTTTTTAAGCCATCAACAGTAAAACCTGATTTATTCTTTTCTTCTCCTATATTTATTTCAATAAAAACCTCAGTTTCCCTGATTGACCTCTTATGAATGTGCTCTAAAGATTTTACACCATCAACTGATTGAATAAAATCAAAATTCCTTAAAATTCTATTGATTTTATTTTTCTGAAGCTTACCAATAAAATGCCACTCAATATCAAGAGATTCTAGTTGAGACTGATGTAATTCTGCTTCCTGTGCCTTATTCTCTCCCATTATTCTTATACCACAATTGTATACCTCTCTTATTTTTTCTACTGGTTGATCCTTACACACTCCAACTAATTTGATTTCTTTGGGCTCTCTATTTACTCTTTTGCAAGCCTTTTCTATTTTTTCAATAATTCTTTTGTAATTCTCTTTTATATCCATTTTTATTTCCTTAAAACAAAAATAATTTTTATAAAAATTTTACAATTCATTATTCTCAATTTTCAATAACATTTTTTTATTTTCTATTCCAGCGGAAAAACCTCCTATTCTTTTGCCTATTCCAATTACTCTATGGCATGGAACAAAAATAACAAGATAATTTTTTCTCATTGCATTTCCAACAGCACGTTGTGCATTCTGATAGCCAGCTAATTCACCAAGCCTTTTATAACTTATTAAATCTCCCTTTTTTGTTCTTTTTAGAGTTTTCCATACCTTTCTTTCAAATTTGGTTCCTCTGGAAAATTTTACATTTAATTGCGAAGGATCAACATTCTTACCATTTTTATAATCATTCAATTCTTCAAATAAACTTTCCATTTCCTTTTCATCCCCTTTAAGCTGAGGAAAATATCTTCTCTCATAACTAATAAGGTCTTCCTTTTCTTCTTCACTTCTAAAACCGTGTGAAAAAATTATTTCCCTGTTCTCAATTCCAATAAGAAGTTTAAAATCTTCGAATAACTCCATTTCAGAATAAAACTGCATGTTATCATTATATAATATTTCAATACTTTTTTAAAGTTTAAACTTTATTTTTTACATTACTAAAAAATCGAAAAAGATTCATGGAATTTAAATATCTATTGCTGTTAATCTAAATTTAATATATAATTTTAAATAAAAATTAAAAAAACCATATTAATAGATTAAAAGGTTACATATTTATGATTAATTTTTTTGAAAATTTAAAAGGAATCATTATAACACCGGGCCAAACTCTCGGGAAATTAATGGATAAAAAATAATGGGTAGCATCATTTATTCTGATCATAATAACCATATTTATCTTCACTTACATTTCTTCTCCATTTGATATTGCAAAAGGTTCAGAACTAATCAAAAACTCCTCTATTGCAGAACACTTCTCAGAAGATCAACTTGAAAACTTTGGACATATTTCAAACCTAAACCGAATAATGACATCAATATGGGCAAGTTTTATATCCACAATTGTACTTATAATTGCCTCATTTTTCACATACCTATTTTACGGAATTGGTAAAGCAGAAGGATTGTATATAAACTATTTTTCTTTAATCATAAATGCATCAATTATTGACATGATTATTCCAAGATTAATTAGAACTTTATCTCTTTTATTTTTAAACACAAATATTGCTACACATTTAAATCTCAGTTTACTTTTCCCAGCTCTAACTAATACTAGTTTTAGTTTTCTTATTTTTTCACAGATTGACCTTTTTTCAATATGGTACTTGATAGCAATTGCCTCAGGTGTAGCAGTTTTCTCCAAAATGAGCTTAAAAAAGAGTTTTTTTATTGCTATTCTATATTTTTTATTTAAATCAATAATTAAAATTTCATTCTCTTATTTATTTATTAAAATAATGGGAAATTAACTATTATCAATAATTTTTTAGGTCTCGATCCATTTCTCTTTTTATATCTCTTTCCTTTATAACCTGCTTTTTATCATATAAACGTTTTCCTTTAGCAACCCCTATTTCAATTTTAACAAATCCTTTTTTATTAAAGTACATCCTTAGAGGGATAATGCTCATTCCTTTTATTTTAACTTTCCTTTCCAATTTTATTATCTCTCTTTTATTCAAAAGAAGCTTCCTTTTTCTTCTTGGTTCATGATTATTACAACTTGCATTCGAATATTGGCTAACATTTGAATTTATTAAAAAGGTTTCCTGAAATCTTATTTCAACATATGATTCCATTAAACTGACTTTACCCTGTCTTATAGATTTTACTTCTGTTCCAACTAATACAATCCCGGCTTCATGTTTTTCTGTTATTTCATAATCATGAAAAGCCTTCTTATTAACTGTTATATTTTTTCTTTTTTCCATGTTTCACTGATTTCTCATTTATAATCAACCTAATTTCCTCTATTCTTCTTTCAGCCATATTTTCTACTATTAAGATATTATTCTCAAGTTTAATTCTAGAATTTATCTTTGGTAATCTTCCGTAAAAAAAAATAAACATACCAGACATTGTAGTGTAATCTTTCCTTTCCGGTAATGCTAATCCAAAATGATCATTCACCTCATCAACAGTGATATCTCCTTTAATTAAAAAAGTGTTTTTATTTACTTCCTTTATTGGTTTTCTACTTATTTCAACTTCACCCAAAATCTCTTTGAGAATATCATTTAGAGTTAAAATACCAATAGTTACTCCGTACTCATCTAATATTACTGCAATATTTAACTTATGTTTCTTGAATTCTTTAAGAACATAATTTATGGAAGAATATTCAGAAACAAAAATTGGTTCTCTTGATATTTTTTTTAAATCTAAATTTTCTAAATTATCTTCCATTAGAAAAGATAACATATCATTTGAATTAATAATTCCTGTAATGCAATCAAGATTTCCACTGTATATTGGAATTTTCGATATCCTTTTTTTAAGAATTATTTTCTTTAATTCCTCAATATTTGAATTTTCCTTAAGGCTAATAATTGATAATCTTGGAGTCATAATACTCTTTATATCTTTTTGAGCAATATCAATTATTTCATATATCATTCTTAGTGTCTCTGGATTGTATTTAAACAATTGTATTTCCGATTCAAGAAAATATTTGATTTCAGTAACTGAAAATTCTTTTTTCATTATTTTTTTTAATTCCTTTCTGAAAAACAAACTTAAAAACAGAGAAATGATTTTAACAAAGGGATAAAACAGATGTTTAAAAAACTTTATCGGATAAGCATAAAAAAAAGAAATTTTTTCACTATATCTAAAAGCATAAGTTTTTGGGATTATTTCAGCAAAAAGTAAAATAATAGTAGTTGTGAATAAAGTTGAGTAAAGTAAAATCAAATTTTTATCTCTAACAACAAATTCTGTAATTAAAATAGTAGATAATGAAGCTGCAGCTATATTAACAAGATTATTTCCAATTAGAATCGTTGAAAAAAACTCATCAGAGTTTTTAAGAATATTTCTTAATAGAATTGCTTTTTTATTCCTTTTATCAGCTTTATGATTTAATTTTATTTTATTTAAAGAGATTAAAGATGTTTCTGCAGAAGAAAAAAAAGCACTTAAAATAATGAGCATTATAAAAATTACTATATATAAGACTAACATTGTTAACTCCCAAAATTATCTTTTTTTGAAAATAAGCACCTATCCCTTATTATATATCTGATATATTACTTTATATAATGAAGCTCCTATACAATCATTTACTATTTGTACATCTTCTGCATATTCTGGGATTTTTAATATTTTAGGAGCAAAATTAACAATACCTTTAATCCCGAGCTTCACCAATTTATTAAGCATTTCCTGTGCAGAGTTTTCAGGGAGTGTAAGTAATGCTATCTTTATATCTGGATGTTCAGATAAAAACCCATCAAGTTTATCAATATGATAAATTGGAGCACAATGGGAACCTCGCTCTTCTGATTTAGAGATTAATTCTTCCTTTACATCAAAAAGTGCAACAACATTAATATGTCTAACTTCAAACAGTTTATACTCAGACAAACAACATCCCAATCTTCCTGCTCCTATTATAATAACATCTACTCTTCTATCTATTGGCAGTACCTTTTTCAATTCATTAAAAAGCCTCTTTACTTGATACCCCTTTTTTTGTTTCCCTATTGAAATACCAAGGTAAAAGAAATCCTGTCTTATTTGGTTAGAGGATACTCCTGTTATCTCCTCCAACTTGATTGAGGAAATATATAAATCATCTGAAAGGTTTAATTTTAATAACGCCTCATAATAAAAAGATACTCTTTTTATAACTCTTAAGCTAATTTTCTTTTTCATTTCTCCCTCTCTTTATTGTTAATTTTTAATATAATATTCAAAAAAGTTCTATATGTCAAGCAAAAATGCTAAGCTTTCTCTTTAATTAAACCCTTTTTAAAAGCATATAAAAGCATTTTCAAATCATCAATTTCTTTTTGAAGCTCATTCCCAACATCTGTATTTTTTATTCGTATTCTCTTTTTTGAATGTTCAAGCACTCTTTGAACTGACAGAATATCTTTTTCTTCTTCTATAGCTTTTTGTGTTGATTCAAAAGGCTCATGAGAAACTAATTGAAGCCCATGAGAATTAAAAATGAGTGTATAACCTGCTATTCCTGTTTGTGGTTGATAAGCTTTTGAAAAACCCCCATCTAATACAATAAGTTTCCCATTTGATTTGATGGGACTCTCACCATCCTTCACTTTCACAGGAATATGCCCACAGAATATATGCGAATTTTTAGGTTCAAGTTTAAAATCTTTTAAAATTTGGTCACATATTTTTTCATCATCTCTGAATTTGAAGAATGGATCTTTTTTTTCTTTGTGCGTTATCTTATCGTCTACAAAATACCTCTCAAAAGTTGCCATCTTATCTTTGCCAAAAAGAGGTGAGTGTGGTCCGCACCACATATACCAGATAATATCTGTTCCATATAATTTTAAATCAGAATCAAGTTTAGTAAAATAGGCTTCCCTGGATAAACGATCTAATTTATCATATAGTGCTTGTCCTTTGTATTCCTTGTTATTAATAAGTAGTTTTTTGAAAGTCCCATCTGAATTCATTGGAATACAACCATGAAACAAAAGGTTTGAATTGCATGTAAGATATAGGCTCCCTTTTGAATAGAAAAATCTTATATGATTTCTTAGTTTTTCGCTATATAAAAATGAGGATTTAATTTTTTCAATAACTTTATTCTCTTCAGGGCTAAGTTTATATGGATTTTTAGGGTCTATTGTAGGAAAGTAATTATCATTAAGCTCATATATTTTATTATCTAATAGTATAGTTCCTCTTTTTAGATCGATTTTATCAAGAAGTAATCTGTCATTCATTCCAAACACAGGTCTTCTTTTTATGATCTGTCCCTCAAGCTTAAATTGAATAATACTAATAGCTTTGTGCATCTTTCTTATTAAATTGATTTCATTTTCTTTATAGTTTCTGCTTGAAATATCTTTTGGATCAAACGTTTTATTCTTTTCATCTTTATAAAATTCAAGGGCAAAAGTAGCTAAAGGAAGCATGTTGATTCCATATCCATCTTCAAGTGTGTCCATATTTCCATATCTCAATGAAATACGAAGAACATTTGCAATACAGGATAGAGAACCTGAGCCAGCTCCCATCCATAAAATATCATGATTACCCCATTGCAAATCAACATTATGATAATTTATTAATTTATCGAGAATTATATCTGCTCCTGGTCCCCTGTCAAAGATATCTCCAATAATGTGCAATCTATCTATAACTAGCCTCTGGATCAAATTGGAAAGTGCAATGATAAATTCTCTTGCTCTATCAATTTCAATAATTGTGTGAATGATCTGTTTATAATATTCTTCCTTATTTAATCTATTTTCATCTTCATGAAGAAGCTCTTCTAAAATATAGGCAAAATTCTTTGGTAATGACTTCCTTACTTTAGAACGCGTATATTTTGAAGACGCATTTCTTGACATTTCTATGAGTTGATATAAAGCTTTTTCATACCATTTTTTAATATTTTTCCCTTCTTTTTTTACAATATTAATCTTTTCTTCAGGATAATATATCAATATTGCAAGACTCTTTTTTTCCTCTTCGCTTAGTTTAGAACCAAACACATCATCAATTTTTAATTTTATAACACCCGAAGCATTTTTTAGCACATGGATAAAAGATTCATATTCACCATGAATATCACTTATAAAATGCTCAGTACCTTTAGGAAGATTTAAAATAGCCTGGAGATTAATAATTTCAGTACTAGCAGCAGAGATTGTAGGAAATTGTCTGGAAAGAAGCTTTAAATAATCTAACCTTTCTTCTACAATGTTATTATTGATTTTATTTATTTTTAAACTTTTCATCATACACCTCATTAAAAAAATATTACATTTTATAAACAGAAAAATCAACCTCTTGTAAAGGGTTGAGATTATTAAACAGTAACAATTCTGTGCTTTACTTCATTAACTCTTCGATCTCTTTTACTGATTTGGGGATTGTCTTTCTACCTAAAACCCTATAACCATTACTAGTTACTACTACATCATCTTCAATTCTTATGCCGCCAAAACCTTTGAATTTTTCTACTTTTGAATAATCTATATACTCTTTGTATCTCTTCTCAGAACTCCATTGATCAATCAAAGCAGGAATAAAGTAAATTCCAGGTTCAACAGTAAACACAAAATCAGGTTTCAGCCTCTTTGCCAATCTCAAATAAGCAAGACCGAATTGATCACTTCTCTTAACAGTATCATCATATCCTACCAAATCTTCCCCTAAATCTTCCATATCATGAACATCAAGCCCCATCATATGTCCAAGGCCGTGAGGGAAAAATAATGCATGAGCTCCTTTTTCTACGGCATCTTCAATATTTCCTTTCATTAATCCTAAGTCTTTCATCCCTTGTGCAATTATTTCTGCAACTTTCAGATGAATATCTTTATATTTTTCCCCGGGTTTTATAGCCTCAATAGCACAAACCTGAGACTCAAGTACTATTTCATAGATATCTTTTTGTTCTGAAGTAAATTTACCTCCTACAGGCAAAGTCCTGGTTATATCCGATGCATAATGTTCAGGAGATTCAGCGCCCGAATCAATAATCAGCAACCTGTTTTTTGTCAATTTATTCCCATGAAAATGGTTGTGAAGAGTTTCTCCATTTATAGTAAGTATGGTCGGGAATGAGTAATGACTTCCAAAAGAACTTATGATCCCCTCAATTTCACCCACAAGTTCTCTCTCATATTTTCCAGGTTTAGCTGTATTCATTACTGCCATATACATTTCATAAGAGATGTCAAGTGCTTTTTCAATCTCAGCAATTTCCTCCTTTGATTTAACTGACCTCTGAGAAATAACAGCCTTAATTAATTCTTTAGAAGCATAATTCTTTATCTTTATATTTAATATTCCCAAGAGTCTTTCAATTTCAAAACTATTTTCAGCTCTATAAGGTGGTAAAAAACGAATCTTTCTTCCCTTAAAGATAGCATCATCTATTTTTTCTTTTAACTGGCTTAAATTGCCTGTATTCTTTATCCCAACTCCATCTGCTAACTCTCTTACAATGGGTTGAGGGCCCATCCATATAATATCTCCTATTGTAAAATCTTCTCCAAATAAAAAATCCTTGTTTTCATCAACATCTATCAAACCTGTGAAACCAGGTTTATCAATACCAAAAAAGTATAAAAAATTACTATCCTGTCTGAATGGATAAGGGTTTGCAGGATAATTCATAGGACTCTCATTGTTACCAAGTATAAGAATCAAACCTGTGTTAACATCATCTCTCAACAAACTTCTTCTCTTTATATAAGTCTTTTTATCAAACATTTTTACTCCTTATTTGTAATGTTATATAATATCTTTTGAAAAATCAACTGAACTAAATAAAACAATTTTCTATTGACTAAGATTATAGGTGAAATCAATATTTATTTTTAAAGCAATATATTACCTGTGATATTTTATACCCTTTATAATTGTAAATATCCTGTATAATTGCTCTAAAAAAAGAATTCTAAAAAGATCATGAGAAAATGTCATATCTGAAAATGATAATTTGAAATCTATCCTATCATTAAGTATTTTTGAAAGCCCCACAAAACCTCCAATAAGAAAAACTACCCTCCCTGAATAAAAAGAAATTTTATCAGATAAAAATTTTGCAAACCCTATTGAATTCATTTTCTTTCCATTTTCATCAAGAGCAATAACAAAATCTTTTACATTAAGGCTTTCAAGGATCATCTTTCCCTCTTTTTTCATCAACATATCTTCATTCTTTAATTTTATTTCCTTTAAATTTTTTACTTTGAAATCCACAAAAAAATTTATTTTTTTTATAAAATTCTCTTCAAGAGATTTTAGTTCTTTGAATTTCAAATTACCAATACATATCAACTCAATCTTTTTCATATTTTTTTATTTTATTGTAAAGAGATTTTCTTGAAATTCCTAAGATTTTTGATACTTTCACTTTACTCTTATATTTTCTCAAAAGATAATGTATGTACTCTTTTTCTAATTCATATAATTTTATTTCAGAATATTTATAAGTTTCAAAAAAAGCCTTTGAGTCTTTCAATAAATTATAAACATCCTCATCTTTTAATTCTTTTCCCAAAATCGAAACATTATTAATAAAATTTTCAACTTCCCTTATATTTCCTTTCCAATCATAAGATAGAATCAATTCAATGCTTTTTTCTTCCAAATTTACTTTCAAATTTCTTTTTTTTGCAAAATAGAAAATCAAGGGCAGAATATCTTCCTTTCTCTCTCTTAAAGGGGGAACATAAATTTCATATGATGAAATACGATAATAAAGATCCTGTCTGAATGAGCCATTCCTAACCTTTTCTTCAATATCATGATCAACAGAGAATATAAACCTCACATTAATATCTAATTCCTGATTTGCTCCTAAAGGGAAATATTTTTTTCTTTCTATAATTCTAAGTAATCTTGATTGTAAATTTAAACTCAAAAGATCAATCTGGTTCAGAAAAAGGATTCCATTTTCTGCTTTTTTCCATTTACCCTCATAATCTTTGTTCGCTCCTGTAAATGCCCCTTTTTTATAACCAAACCATTCGCTCTCAAGCAGATTTTCAGGTACATCGCCACAATTTAAATTTAAGATATTTTTAAACTTACTGATATTAAACAAATAATTTACCCAGAAATCCTTTCCTACACCTGTTTCACCATAAATTAGAATATTTGTGTCCAAATCTGCAATTCTATCTATCTTTTCTTTTATTTCTAAAGATTTTTTATCTTTAAAATCATTAAACAATGTAAAAATCATATCTTCTTGCATCCATCCATAACTTTTCAAGAGAATATTTTTCTCTGTTTTCATGAGAAAATACATTAACTATAAAATCAATATAATCCAATAGTATCCAATCTGAACTCCTTTGCCCTTCAACACTAAAGGCTTTTAACTTAAGCTCTTTTTTCAACATTCTCTGAATTCCATCAGAAATAGCTTTATTCTGTATTGATGAATTGCCGTTGCAAATAACCATAAAATCGGTAAATTCACAAACCCCTTTTAATTTTAAAACAACAATTTGCTCACCCTTTTTATCTAATATTGCATGAACAACCTTTTTAACAGCAGGCGGGATTTTTGTTTTTTTCAAATCTTCATGTATAAGCTTAAAATCATCAATTTCCATATAAATTATACTCCTCCATTATTTTTTTTATCTCTATTTGAACCAAACCCTCTATTGATTCAGAAGATTTTATTTTCTCCCTAATAAATGTTGATGATATGAATAACTTATCTGAATCATAAGAATAAATATAAACACATGGAGAATCAATTTGTTTACTAACACCAAAACATACAGGTATATTTTCTTCATTTAACAAATTTTGAATTATATGCCTGTGTTTTTTTTCTCTTAAAACAACAACAAATGAAGTAGACTTGAGTAAACTCTTATATTTTTTCCATGTTTTAATCTTTAAAAAGCCTTCACTTCCTGAAATAAAGAAAAAAATATCATCAGGATGATCTTTTTTCAATATTTCAATAGTATCAAATGTCCATGAAAATTTATTTCTTTTCATTTCTATATCACTTGGAACCAGTCTTGGGAAAGGCTCAAGAGCTTCACACAACATTTTCCACCTAATTTCAGTACAAGCAACACTAGTCTCCTTTTTGTGTGGAGGATTTGCAGATAAAATATATAAAATTTTATTTAATTTAAACGCATCCAAAACCTTTAGCCCAAGTTCTATGTGCCCCTTATGTACGGGATCAAACGTTCCACCTAACAAACCAATTCTATTCTTCATTATAAAACTCAAAAAGTTTATTTTTAAATACACTTAAATTATCATTATTTAAAGCAGAAATTTCAACATATGCAATATCTCTTTTATTACAATATTCCCTAAGTTTATCAACTTCTTTTCTATGCATTTCAGTTACAAGGTCATTTTTATTCCCAACCACAAAGTATTTTTTGTTTAAAAAATCAGTCTTATATGATTTTAATTCATTTTGTAAGACCTTAAATGTCTCAACAGGAGTATTTTTTGTGCAATCTGAAATATCAATCAAAAAAATCAAAACCCTATTTCTTTCTATATGTTTTAGGAAATCAATGCCCATTCCATCTCCCTTATGAGCTCCTTCTATAATTCCTGGAATATCTGCAACAACAAGACTCTCATATCCCATATATACAACACCCAAATTAGGAGATAAGGTTGTAAAAGGGTAATCTGCAATCTTGGGTTTAGCTTCACTTATTTTTGAAATCAAAGTAGATTTACCTGCATTTGGGAATCCCACAAGTCCAGCAAAAGCTATTAATTTCAATTCAAGAATTACTTTAATCTCTTCTCCTGGTTTCCCTTTTATAGCAATCCTTGGAGCCTGGTTTACAGAAGATTTAAAGTGAGTATTACCCCACCCTCCTTGTCCTCCTTTAGCAATCACAAGCCTTATTTTGTCATCTGAAAGATCAACCATCAATTTTTCATCAGGAAACGTCTTAATCACAGTACCTACTGGTACAAAGAGAATCTCATCTTTTCCATTTTTACCATTCTTACTGCTACCTTTTCCACTCTCTCCATGTTTTGATCTAATAATATTTCTATATTTAAAATAAATTAACGAATTATCTCCTTTTTTACTAACAAGAATAATGTCACCACCATCACCACCATCACCACCATTGGGTCCGCCTCTTTGAATAAATTTTTCCCTTCTAAAACTCACACATCCATTCCCACCTCTACCTGCAATAAAAGTAACTATTGTTCTATCTACAAACATCAATTAAATTTATTAAAATATATATTGAAATATTTCACGATTCAAGTAAATAATGGAAGAAATTTTAAGGGAAATCAGTTTTAGAATAAATAAAAAATTAATTAGGATCAACCTCTACAAATTTTTTGTTTTTTCTGTATACAAACCTAACATTACCTGATACTAATGCGAACAATGTATCATCTTTGCCTTTTCCAACATTGTTACCAGGATTGAATTTTGTTCCTCTCTGTCTTATTATAATTGAGCCAGCATTTATTTTTTCCCCTCCGAATTTTTTTACACCAAGTCGCTTAGAAATGCTGTCACGGCCATTTTTTGCACTACCAGCTGATTTTTTATGAGCCATTATTGTTTCTCCTCTTTTTTCTCAGAAGTTTTTGCCTCTGCCTTTTTCTCTACCTTTTTTGGTTTCAGTTCTATTTTCTCTATCTTAATTCTATGCAGGTTCTGTCTATGACCCTTTTTTCTCTTATATCCTTTTTTTGCTTTTTTCTTAAAAACAATAATTTTTGGGGCTTTGAATTCCTCAAGAAGCTTTGCTTTGATTATTCCATCTTTTACATAAGGTTGACCTATAATCAAATCCTGATTCTTAATTAATAGAACAGTGTTAAAAGTAACCCCATTCTGTTTTGTTATCATATTCTTGTCAATAAGCTCTACTTCAATAACATCACCTTCCTGCACTTTATATTGCTTACCACCAGTCTCAAGGATTGCAAACATTATATTTTACTCCTCTTTAAATTACAACAAATAATAACTTTATATATCATAAATACCAAATCAAGTCAATGTTCAAAAAAGCATTGCCATTTTTCAGAAATACAGAGAGCTTAACTAAGAGATATGTCCCTTTTTTTATTTAATACTGAATAAATAATCCTCGTTACTGTGGTGGCAGTTTCTTCAATAGCCCTGTTTGTAACATCAACAACAGGCCAGTTTTTGTTTTTGTAAACTCTCATACCGTAAAGCACCTCTTCTCTAACCCTGTCCAAATCTACATAATTGCTCATCTCAATATTTTTTAATTTCTGCCTTCTCTCCATCCGTATCAGTTTTAAACGATTGGGGTCTATTGTTAAAGCAACTATTTTTCTCTGATCAATTTTAAACAATTCTTCTGGAAGGCTAAAATCATTAATTACCGGGATATTCGCTACTTTCCAACCCCTGTAAGATAGATAAACACTTACAGGAGTTTTAGTAGTTCTGGATACACCTACTAAAACTATTTCTGCTAATTCAAGGGTTGAAACATTTAAGCCATCATCATGTTTTATTGTAAAATCCAAAGCCTCAATCCTTTTAAAGTAATCAGCATCTAACTGTTTGAACAATCCAGGTTTTGCCATCGGTGAAATTTCAAGAAACTCCGAAAGCCTCGATAAAATCGGGCTCATTATATCTACAGTTGGGACACTGTTTTTCCTCCCAAGTTCAGTAATTCTATCTCTAAAATCAGGAGATACAAAAGTGTAAACAATAACACCATTTACTTGTACAGCTTTTGCAATAATTTTTTCAATATCTTCAAATGAAAGTACATCTGAAAAGACTTTTAACATCACATCTGTTGATCTAAATTGTGTGAGCGCAGCATTCACAACATTCTGACATAATTTTCCAGTAGCATCAGAAACAATAAAAACATAACGGGAAAATTTTCCCCCTCCATTTTTCTTCTTTATAACAGAAAAATCGTTTTTAGTTTTCACACGGATATATTAAAAGAAACACCTAAGAAAATCAATAGATTAGAAGGCTCCTGAAAATTTTATTTTTTTAAACAAAATTGTATATAAAGATAAGATATAATATTAAGATATTAAGATTTAAGATATTGCACAAGGTAAAAAGTTTTTTCTGCAATTATTGAAAACTATTTTATAGTATGCTATAAAATACTAAAAATAATATAAAGGGAGGATTCATGAGAAAATTTATTTCATTTGTTGTTATGTTGTTGGTCTTATGTCTTTTTGTTTCCGCTGATTTTGATTTTAGTAAAATTAAAGAGAGAGTCAGCGAGTTCACTCTGGAAAATGGGCTGAAATTTATTTTAATTGAAGACCATTCGGTGCCAATTGCCAGCTTTGTTACCTATGCCAATGTGGGTGCTAGTGATGAGAGGATTGGGATATATGGTATTTCCCATTTCCTGGAACATTTAGCCTTTAAAGGGACCTCAGAGATCGGAACAAAAAATTTAAAGGCAGAGAAGAAATTGCTTAGAAAAATGGATGTTGTTTATGACCAGATTTTGGCTGAAAAAAATTCCGTTTCTCCAAATAAAGAAAAAATCAAAAAACTGGAAGATGAAATGAAAAAGTTAAAAGAGGAAACGGCAAAGTATGTTATTTCCAATGAATTTGATACTGTCCTTAAAAGACGGCTGTGTTGGTCTGAATGCGATGACATCAGCTGATTTTACTGTATATTTCTTCAGCCTGCCTTCCAACAAAATTGAGTTGTGGGCCTATCTGGAATCTTCACGCTTCACTGATCCAGTTTTCAGGGAGTTTTTTAAGGAGAGGGATGTTGTCGCAGAAGAGAGACGTGTTGCCTTAGAAAACCGTCCGGTTGGCAAGCTGGTGGAGGAAGTTCTTTCGTTGGGATTTAAAGATCATCCATACCGGATATCAGTTATCGGACCCATGAGTAACATCCAGAATATAACCAGAAGAGATGTTAGAAATTATTTTACAACCAATTACAGCGCTAAAAATCTTGTCATCGGAGTTGCAGGAGATATATATCCGGATCAATTAAAAAAGTTAGCCAAAAAGTATTTTTCCAAACTAAAACCAGGCAGGAAAAATCCCCGGGTTTTTACTACAGAACCCAAACAGGCAGGTGAAAAAACCGTAACTATATATGAAGAATCTCAACCCTGGTTATTAATTGGATATCATTGCCCATCCGAGTTACATGATGATTTCTATAAATTCAGTGTTCTGGATAACATTCTGACCAATGGCAGAAGCTCACGTCTCTACAAAAAAGTGGTAACCGAAGATAAATCAGCTATGTTTATTGGATCAATGGCGGGTTTTCCCGGCACTAAATATCCTTCACTTTATGTATTTTTTACCCTTCCCACCAGTGGCCATACCAATAAGGAATTGGAAAAGGCGATTATGGCGGAAGTTAAAAACTTAAAGGAAAATCCTGTAACAAAAGAGGAGCTAAAATCTGCAAAAGCTAGGTTAAAGGTAACACTACTGAGGCAAATGAAACAAGATCAATGGTTTTTAATTGAATTGTTACAATCGGAGATTTTATTGGGTTCCTGGGAAAAGGCCTTCGAGGTTTTGGAAAAAATAGAAAAAATAACTGTTAAAGATATTCAGGAACTGGCAAAAAAATATTTTACCCTGAATAACTTCATAATTGCACGAATTGAAAAGAAAGAGGAGGTGAAAAAATGAAAAAGCTAATTGTTGTTTTAACTATCGTTATATTTTTGTTGGGAAGCTGGAACCCGGCCCTTGCTAAAAAAAAGAGACCTATAGACAAGATCAAGTATCCTCAATTAAATAAATTTGAACTCCCGATTATAAAAAAAGTTCAAATTAATAATGGAATTAAGATAAGATTAATTAAAACTGAAAAATTGCCTCTGGTGGATTTAAGGATTATTGTTAAAGGAGGAGAAGTTTACGATCCTTCATCCAAAGTAGGTCTTACAGGAGTGACGGCGCGACTTCTAAGAATTGGGGGTACTAAAGAATTAGAGGGGAAAGAAGTAGATAAGCTTCTGGATTCCAACGGTATTACTATTTCAATAAACTCTCTAAATGATTATTTTTCCATTTATTTAACCTGTTTGGCAGAAAATCTGGACATGGCCGTTTCTATTCTCTCAAAAATGCTACTGCAGCCCCGGTTTGATAATGAGAAACTGGAGGAGATAAAAACTCAAATGTCCAGTAGTATTTCAAGACAGAATGATGAGCCTTATCCCATAAATAGTCGGGAATTTAATAAATTGATCTATGGTGCCAAATCCCCCTTTGCCGCCATTCAGGAGTATGAACATCTTGATAATATTGGCAAAGAGGATATATTTAAAGTATATAAACAGTTTTTTGCTCCAGATAACATGCTAGTCGGGGTTACTGGACCGGTGGAAATAAAGGACGTTAAGGGGATTTTTAAAAAGTACTTTGGCAAATGGAATTATAAGGCATCTATACCTTCTTATCCCCAAGTAAAAGAACAAAAACACGATTTTAAGGTGGCTTTTGCAGAAAAATCCACTCTGAACCAGAGTTATCTATCCATCGGCCATCTGGGGGTAAAGGAAGATTTTGCAGAGAAAGCAAAGATGAGAATCTTTAATTTGATTTTTGCCGGTGGTTTTGATTCGCGATTGGTTACTAGGGTTAGGACCAAAATGGGGCTCACCTATGGAATTTTTGGAGGGATAAGGACCAATTATCTCTATCCAGGTAAAACCTATGTTTCCACCTTTACTAAATCAAAGTCAACAATAAAGGCAATAAAGGCAATTTTTGAGGAAATTGATATCATCAGAAAGGAAAAAGTAAGTGAAAAAGAACTTAAAGATGCAAAGGATTACTTTTTTAATTCCTACGTTTTTGAGTTTAGCTCTCCAGATAAGATTTTGTACAATCAACTGCAAAGAGAATTTTACAATCTTCCCAAAGGATATTCGAAAAAGTTAATTGAGAATATCAAAAAAGTCACCACGGATGATGTTTTAGAGATTGCCCAGAAGTACCTCCATCCAGATAAGATGATTATATTTATACTTGGAAAGGAGAAAGACCTGGATGGTAAGTTGTCGGATCTGGGAAGAAAGATAAAGAAAATTGATATCTCCATAAAGCCACCTGCCCTAAAAGAAAAAATACCTGCTCCAACCGCAGAAACCCTTCAAAAAGGTAGCCAGGTGATTTTGAACCTGTCCAAAAAAACCTACAAAGGATACAAACGATTAAAATCTCTTAAGACAGTGGCTAACATGAACATGCCCATGCAGGGCCAAACCTTTAATATGGGAATCAAAAGTACCAACCTTTATCCGGATAAAGTATATGTGGAAATCAGTGTAATGGGAATGAAGATAGAACGGATCATCAATGGGGAAAAGGGTGTAACTAAACAAATGGGACAGGAACAACCCATTTCTGAAAAAGATATTGAAAAAGGGAAATTCAGTGATCTATTTAATGTGTTTAATTACCAGGATAAATACAAATTCCAGTACCTTAAAGAAAAAGAGATTAAAGGCGTAAAATATGACGTGGTTTATCTATTTGATGCCAAAAAGAATTGGGCCAAATTTTTCATTAATAAGAAAACCGGCTTAATTGAAATTGAAGAGAAGTTATCCAATTTTCCAGGTAAGAGCGGAGTAGCACAAACCGTAAACTCCAATTTCAAGACCATTAAAGGAGTTCCTTTTGCCTTTAAATCAGAAACCTTTATAAAGGATAAAAAGGTTGTAGAAGTAACTGTTAAGGAAATTAAAGTTAATCCGAAAGTAGAGCCATCAATTTTTAAGATCCAAAAGAAAAAATAGAATCAATTGGTTCATTTTTTGGGGCGTATCAAAATACGCCCCTTATATCCAAGTTTTTTCTGAAGTTGATCGTATCTACACAACAGGAAAATCCTTTTTAGCTTTCTCCTGCTTTCGTTTTTCGTATTTGTGCTGGGCCAAACTACTATCATAATTTCCATCTTGTTTATAGCTGTATCGGGTTCCTGTCTGACCTCCTGCTGTGAGGCAGCCTCGGCTACGCTCGAAATGACATTAACGCTACTTTTGAGATATCCTCTTCTTTTATTTATTCATGATCATTTGTGTATTTTACAATAAATGTTTCTCTTAATTTAACATACATCTTTGGAACTTCTTCCATATTCTTTTTAGTGTATTCAGTTAAATAGGTTTTTGCCTTTTCAGGGCTTTTTTTGTATAATTTTACAGCATTTTTGGCTTTTTTACAAATATTTCCACTTGATTTTTTACTCATACCTGTTAAAATTGCCGATACAATCATAAATACTCCTATAAACTGTATCAAGCTAAGCCTTTCATTAAGAAAAACTATTGACAAACTAATAATAAAAGGGCTATACAAACAATCGACAATTGCTGACATACTGGCACCAAGGAGATTCAAACTCTTGAAAAACAATGTATCAGCAATTCCAAGCCCAAGCCCACCACTCAGGAGCAATAAAAGATAATCATTTGCTGGCACATCTCTGAAAATCTGTTCTTTGAATAAAAATAAAGTTGGAATAAGTAGAACAATTGCCAGAAAATTCTTAAAATAATTTAGAATTATTGGATGTGTATGTTCCCAACTTTTCTTAAACAATATCACTGCAAAAGCCCATACAACTGCTGTCAACAATGCACAAAGTTCACCAATATAAGTAGTCATATTCTCCACTTTCAATCAAGCGTTATTCATTTATTAGAGGCAAGGAGAGAAGAACCCTTTCAGGGGTCATTGGAGTAATGTATCCGGGATCAGTATTCGGATCAAATGCCTTCATAGCATCCAGTATGGCGAACCATGCGCCTATACCATACATGAACGGAGGTTCTCCTACAGCTTTCGAGCCTGAGAGCCCAACATAGGGATCCTTAGGCTCAAGGAATTCAACATTGACTTTATCAGGCGCAAAGTAAATATCAGGAATCTTGTATGTTGACATAGAATCAGAGACCAGTCTACTTGATCCTTTATCATAGACAAGTTCCTCAATTGTCACCCATCCTATTCCCTGGAGCAATCCTCCTTCGATCTGCCCAATATCTACAAGAGGGTTAATACTTATTCCACAATCGTGTACAATATCAACTCTATCAATGTGGTATGTACCACGAATGCAGTCAACTGTAACCTCTGTTACTGCAGTTCCAGCAACATGGTATGCAAAGGGTTCGCCCTTCTCGGTATTTTTGTCAAAGAATATTCCTGGTGTTGCGTAGTGTGCCTGGCTTGAGAGGCTCACACGCCTTATGTATGTTTCATTCACCAGCTTCTCCCAGGAAATCTCTGTTCTTTTACCATTTAATAAAACATAACCTTCTACAAGCTCAACCCTGTCATCCTCAGAAGATTTCAGGAGTCCCTTAGCTACTTCCAGAAGTCGTTTGCGGATGTTCTCACAAGCTATCTTTGTAGCATTACCATTCATATCAGCACCAGTACTCGCTGCAGTTGGAGATGTGTTTGCAGATCTTGTAGTATTGGTGGTCTCCACTCTTGTTTTGGAAACATCCACAGAGAAGACACTAGCTGCGACTTGTCTTATCTTCGAGTTTACCCCTTGACCCATCTCAATTGCTCCTGTGCTTATACCAATGCTTCCATCTGTATAAACATGAACAAGAGCATTGGCCTGGTTCAGGAATGTGTTTGTAAAGGAGATCCCGAAACATTGTGGCATAAGAGAAAGCCCTTTCTTTAGAAACTTATGGTTCCGATTAAACTCCATGATCCTGTTCCTTGTTTCATCTACATTGAACATCTCATAGACTTTCTTCCATGATCTACGCACTTCGTCACCCCTGTATTCCATTCCATAAGGAAAATAATCTCCTGTGTTGAGAAGATTTGTCTCCTGAATCACTGATGGTTTAACACCTGTTTTTTTTGAAGCTGCGCATATAGCTGCTTCCAGCACGAACATAGCCTGAGGAGCTCCAAATCCCCTGAATGCTGTGTTTGGTGCGATGTTGGTCTTGCAACAATAACCAGTAGCCTTTACATTTGGTATGAAATAGCTGTTAGTGCAGTGGAAGAGAGTCCTTTCAAGAATGGCAGTAGAGAGATCAGAAGCTGCTCCTCCGTTCTGAAAGTAGTTCACTTCCCAGGCGAGTATTTTTCCTTCTTTGTTCATACCTATTTTAAAATCAGATGAGTAAGGGTGGCGCTTTCCAGTGAAAATCATATCTTCACGCATGGAGAGAACAAGCTTCACAGGCTTTCCAAGATGCTGTGTTGCAAGAGCACATATAACAGCCCAGGGTGTTGCCTGATCCTCTTTACCTCCAAAAGCTCCTCCTAACCGTGTTACATTCACTTCAACCATATGTATGGGGATACCAAGGACCCTTGCAGCAATCTTCTGGACAAAAGATGGACCCTGTGTGGAAGAGTATATACAGATTGCATCTCCCTCAGCAGGTACAGCCATAGCACACTGGGTTTCCAGGTACACGTGTTCTTGCCCACCTGTTTCAGCAGTACCCTTTACAATAATATCACAAGAAGCCCACGCAGAATCAACATCTCCTACAGAGAACGTCCTTGAAGGAGCTATCAGATTCCCAAGTTTGAACGCTTCACGAGCATTAGTAACAGCAGGAAGCTCTTTTATGTTCAGATCAATAAGCTTTACACCCTGTCTGGCTAATATGGGAGATTCAGCAACAACAATTGCAACTGGCTCACCTATAAAGTGAACCATATCCTCAGCCAGAAGCTGTTCATCCATAATGACGTTACCTATCTGATTCTCGCCAGGAATGTCCTTAGCAAAGAGTACTGCATGAACTCCAGTATGATTCAACGCCTTTTTCGCTTCTATTGAAATAATTTTTCCATGAGCAACAGGAGAAACAAGCACTGCTGCGTGGAGCATACCCTCTGGTTCTGGAAGATCACCCGTGAATATCGATTTTCCCTGAACATGAAGCTCTGCATCAAAATGCTTCATAACAACCCCTCTTTATCCGTAAGATGAGCATATATAAATCGCTTTAAGAGAACAGTTTTATACTGAGCAGAACCTCTGACATCACTGATTGGGGACACCTCCATAGCAGCGATCTCAGCAGCTTTATCAATTACCTGTTTGTGGAGTTTTTTTTCAGACAGGTATTCACATGTTCTCCTCAAAAGCATTGGAACAGGCGCAACCCCGCCTGCAGAGATTCGAATCTCCCTGATTATTCCCTCTTCCTCACGAAACAGGATTGCAGAATTTACACTTGCTATGTCCAGGTATCTACGCTTTGCAACCTTTTCAAAATTGAATCGATCTCCCGGGTTTGGTATAGGGAAGAAGAGTGAATCAAGTATTTCTGTGTCCTTTATGTCCAGCTTTTTATAGCCCAGGAAAAATTTTTCAAGAGGAACTCTCCTTTGTTTAGTGCCATTGTTGAGCACAACAGAAGCCCCGAGTGCAAGAAAGATGATTGTCATGTCTCCTATGGGTGAGGCATTAACGATATTACCACCAAGTGTAGCTCTATTCCTGATCGGTGTTGAGGAAACCAGACTAAGTGTTTCAAATAGAGAGGGGATCAATCCTCTTATAACATCCGATCTCCGGATCTGCTCAATTGTAACAGTAGCACCAATATGGCAATATTTATCTTTGACACAAATGAAGCTCATTCCCGGTCTGTTTGATAGGAACACCAGTTTCTTATACCTTAGTTCTTCTGCCTTCTGTATGTACAGATCGGTTCCTCCAGCCACCAGTAATCCTTTTTTGCCCAGAGATGACTGTTGCGTGTCCAAGCAATAGGTCTCGAAATCCTTGAGGTTTCTGGGGACTTCCAGGAAGTAGTCAGGTAAGAAACGCCATTTGACCAACAGGGCTACTCTTTCCTCTGGAAAGGGAGTTTTTCTCAGCTCATCCCCAGAAAAAACTTCGCACAAGTCCTGAATCGCTCTCTTAATGGATTGGTATCCCGTACAACGACAGATGTTACCACTCAATGCCTCAATTCCAGCTTCCATGGAAAGCTCTGCTGTGTTCAAAAAGAACCCTGTAATAGAGATTATCATGCCCGGGGTACAGAAGCCACACTGAGATGCGACTCGATCAAAGAAGGCCCTTTGTATCGGTGTAAGGCCATCAGACCTATTGAGTCCTTCTATTGTGACAACATGACACCCCTGTATCTCTCCAAGTGTAAGGAGGCAGGAATTTACAGCATTGTATATAATCCCATTTTTCACAGGTCTACCCAAAAGGACCATGCAGGCTCCGCAGTCACCCTCCCTGCAGCCCTCCTTAGTACCAGTCAGGCTTGTCTGCTCTCGTATAAAGTCCAGCACAAGAGTACCGGATGAATGATCAGACTGTATCTTTTTGTTGTTCAGAAAGAAGCTAATCATATAATGCTCACCTCGCTCATATGGGCAATATATATATGTGAGGTGTATGCTTTCCATACAAAAAGAATTGAAATAATAGAAAAATTGTTTTTGTTCACATAGATATATTAAAGAAAATATCCAAAAAAATCAATAAATTATAAGAATTTATTAATAAATAGGTCTGTCTTTTTCAATAATAAATCTGCTCAAACACGACTTCCACTTCTCAATATCTGAAGGTATTACTGTTATAGTACTTTCTCCCCTTTGTAAAATGATCTTCTTACCCTTAATATTTATAAAATGCTCTTCTTCATTAATCTTGATTTCAAGTTTAGGTTTCATAAAATAAAAGAGCATAAGCCTTGTATTTGTAAGAACAAAATAGCAGAAACCATTTACTTTTCTTAATTTTTTTCTGTCGCTAAAAAACACAAAGCTCTCTTCACATATGATAACATCACCAAAGAAATATCTTGAATTTGGTTTTTTCCCTGAAAAATGAAAAATTATAAATATGACTATTATAGGAATAAATATAGCTGAAATAATAATAAGGTCAAATAAATATAATCTTATTGGTATTTTTATCTCAGGAATATCTATTTTTTTGCCTTTGTATGATAGATCATTCAATATTCTATTCATTACTTTGTTTGCAAAAAAGAAGGATGGAGAAGTCACACTAAAATAGAGAGAAAAATCATCAATGTTTTTTGCAAATACAACTTCATATAAACTCCCTTTTTTCAGGTTCTTCTTTATCACATAAAAAATATATGGTTTCTTAGAGTCAGATTTTAGTTCATATAATAGATTTTTATTTTTCCCTGGTAACCCAAATATATTTATTTCAGGTTTAATAGCGATCTTAATAAAAATTCCATATTTTTTGAGAGAGTAAACATTCCAATTCTCACTTTCATATAATTGCACTTTAAAATTTGACGGGACATTTGTTTCAATATTATTCCATTTCAATGATTCATACTTTGATATTCCTTCCCCAAAAACAAAAAAAATAACCCCAAATATTATAATAAAATATATTATTACTATTAAAACAATTAATCTTTTCATACTTATACCATAAAACAAAAAAATAAAATTTCAAATATATGATTTAACTTAATTGCTAAATCATATTATACCTTTAACCTATCCTTAAATGGAAGGAAAGTCATAAAATCAGCATGATGAACAATGTATGCTTCAGTTGATCTTTTAACTAAGTCACCTTCCTTTGCATGTGTGGCAATAATATGGCAAACCTCAGGAGGAAGTCCGCATTTTTCTGCAATAGAAACACCTGAAAAAGGATGCCTTAAATATTTTCCGTACGTACCTTGAACCAGTTTTTTGTCTTTCATATCATATTCCAGAAGTTTTCCGACATCTGCTAATATTGCACCTGAAATTAAAACATCCATATTCACAGGTAAGTCATCCTTAAAAAAATAATTTATTTTCTCCCCACACTCCTTTGCAATATGAACCACAGCTCTTTTATGTGTCATAAAGCTAACCTTTAAATCTGGAACTAAAAGGGTAAAAGGTATGGTCTTCAAATCTTCAACACTTAATACACTCGATTCTAAAGCTAGTGCCCATGTGTTTGCTGTTTTTTCTCTCAAATCTTTACCCTTTATCCATTCTAATTCAGGCCATAAATCTTTTACTTTATCAATCATTTTATTTCCTCCTTAAATTTGTTTTTTTCCTTCCTTCCACCAATTCAAAGTCAGATCTTTTCCATCATACACAGCATAACTGAATTCATTTATCCAGTCTCCGCAATTTATGTATACTTTCCCATCCAGTTCTTTTATTATAGGACAATGAAGATGACCAAGAATCACATGATCAAACCCTTGATCAAATTTCTTTTTTGCAAATTCATAATACTCCTTAATCCACAATGATTTATCAATTTTTGCAAATTTTCTACTTGAACCTGAGACCAATTTCGCAATTTGCATTCCCAAATCAGCAGGAATAAATGTTTTATATAAAAAAACAGACATAGGGTTTCTTATTATTTTTTTCATACCTCTATATTTTTTATCTTTTTTTGCATAACCATCTCCATGAGCTACAAAAAAACTCTTTGAACCAATATCAAACTCCCTGTATTCATCATAACATTTCATACCAATTTCCTCTTCAAGGTACTTTCCAACATAAAAATCATGATTCCCAGTTATAAAATTTATCTTTACTCCAGAATCAACCAATTGCCTGAATTTATATAAGATCGGGAACCAATATTTTGGAATAACATGATGCCATTCAAACCAGAAATCAAACAAATCTCCCAATATATAAAGCTCTTCTGCATTATCTTTTATATAATCAAGAAAACTAAGAAGTTTCTTCTTTTTCCTTGTTTCAAGCTCATCTTCTTTAAAAGAAAGGTGTGCATCTGATATAAAATATATATTTTTCACATAAATATTTTTACTTTTTAACAAGATTTTGTCAAGCATTCGAACAAACCAAATTGGAGAAGTCTTGAATTAGTATTGTCATGCAATTATTATTTAAAATCCTTGACTTCTATTTTTTTTTTGTTACAATGTTTCTATGAATAGAAACAGTTTGAGAAATGCTAAAAATAATTTAAAAGAGTTATCTTTGATTTTGTCAAGGATTGATGATGCGAACATTATCGAAGAATTCTTTAAAAGTATTCTTACAAGAAATGAGGTAAATGCAATTAATCTCAGATGGGAACTTGTAAAGCTCTTATATCAAGGTTTTAGTCAAAGAGATATTGCTAAAAGATTAAGATTAAGTCTTTGCAAAATAACACGGGGCTCCAAAGAACTAAAAAAGGAGAATTCTGTATTCCTGAGAGTAATCAAAAAATACTTGAATTTAAAAAAAGGAGAATAAAATGATCAAAAAAATCACTCTTAACGAAAATGAAATCCCAAAACAGTGGTATAATCTTGCGGTTGATCTTCCTACACCTTTAAAACCACCTATTACACCTGACGGAAAACCCATATCAGCAGATATGCTTTCCGCTGTCTTTCCAATGAATCTTATTGAACAGGAGATGAGTCAGGAAAGATGGATTGATATTCCTGAACAAATTTTGGAGATTTTATACAGATGGCGGCCATCTCCTCTTCGCCGTGCTGTATATCTGGAAAATGCACTCAACACTCCTGCAAGAATTTATTACAAGGATGAAAGTGTTTCACCTGCTGGTAGCCATAAAGCGAATACCGCTGTTGCACAGGCATGGTATAATAAACAGTTTGGAATAAAAAAACTAACAACAGAAACAGGTGCAGGGCAATGGGGAAGTGCTTTATCTTTTGCCGGTGCACTTCTTGATCTTGAGATAAAGGTTTATATGGTCAGAATTAGCTTTGACCAAAAGCCATTTAGAAAAACTATGATGGAAACATGGGGCGGTAAATGTGTAGCCAGCCCAAGCATAGAGACTCAAACGGGAAGGGAAATTCTTACCAAATATCCAGATACTCCGGGAAGTTTAGGAATGGCTATAAGTGAAGCTATTGAAGAAGCGGTAACAGATAAGACTGGTAAAACCCGTTATGCACTCGGTAGTGTTTTAAACCATGTATTACTGCATCAAACCATAATTGGTCTTGAAGCAAAAAAGCAATTAAAAAAGATTAATGAGGAAAAAGTAGATATTGTCATAGGATGCGCTGGAGGAGGAAGTAATTTTGCAGGTTTATCTTTCCCATTTGTAAACGATAAAATAAACGGAGATCAAATCGAGATTATACCGATAGAACCAACCGCATGTCCAACAATGACAAGGGCTCCCTTCACCTATGATTTTGGAGATAATGCTAAAATGACTCCACTTTTGCCAATGCACTCTCTGGGGCATAATTTTATACCTCCTCCAATTCATGCAGGAGGATTGAGATATCACGGTATTGCTCCGCTAATAAGTCAGTTGATAGCAGATGGCCTTTTATCACCAAGAGCAATACATCAACTTGAAAGTTATGCAGCTGCTCTTTTGTTTGCAAAAACGGAAGGAATTATCTGTGCCCCAGAAACAAGTCATGCTATTGCAGCAGTAATAAAAGAGGCAAAAAAAGCGAAAGAAGAAGGAAAAGAAAAAGTAATTCTTTTTAATTTTAGTGGACACGGTTTAATGGATCTTGCAGGATATGATAAATATCTAAAAGGGGAGCTATATAACTACGATCTTCCTGATGAGGAATTAAGCAATTCTTTAAAAGTATTGGAAGGATTACCCAAAATCAATTGATATAAAAAGAACGAAGGGGAAATTTCCCCTGAGTTCTTACTTTTATGGAAAATAATGTGGATAAATTTGATGATAAAGAAAAATATTGCCCCAAATTAGGACAATTTATAAAATTTTCTTATTGTAGAAAAGAAAGATTGGATAAACCTTGCGATAAGATTGTTTTTTGTTGGGAAAACAAAGCAGAAATAAAGGAGTTTATTAAAGAAAATTTTCAAATCGATAAAACTAAAGACTTGAGTAATAATGGCAAAACCAAGATTAACCTTATTTTTGATATAATAAATAAGTTTTCGTAAACAACAAACCTAAAAATTGAGTACCATTTTAAAATTCGATTTTATGGAATTTCTTCTTTGTTGACAAAGTGAATAACTGTCCCCTTTTATTTTCCTCAGATGATATGGAGAAATGTTTTAATTTGTCCGACATATATTGCATGATGATTATTTTTAGAATAAGATTAGAAAAAATGGAGGAACTATGAAAAATTTAAAAATTTTATCTATTATTGTTTTTACTCTTTTTATTATCACAAATGTATCAATGGCAAAAAAACATAATGAGAAACCATTGATTCAAATGGCAATTCTACTTGATACAAGTGGCAGCATGCAGGGATTGATAGAACAGACAAAAACTCAATTATGGAAAATAGTAAATGAAATGGCTCTGGCAAAACAGAAAAACAAAAGTCCGAGATTGGAAGTTGCTATTTATGAATATGGGAAAAGTTCGATTCCAGCCTCTGAAGGATATATGCGTATGATCGTTCCATTATCAGAAGATCTGGACCAAATCTCAGATGAATTGTTCAAATTGAGAACAAACGGTGGGAGCGAGTACTGCGGACAGGTTATTCGAAAATCTGTTGAAAATTTAAAATGGAACAGAAAAAACAATGTATTAAAAGTGATATTTATCGCAGGAAATGAACCATTTACTCAGGGTAGAATTGATTACAGAATGTCCTGCAAAAATGCGATATCAAAAGGAATCATTGTTAATACAATTTTTTGCGGAAACTATCAAACAGGAATAAGAACAAATTGGAAAGATGGAGCTGATCTTGCTGACGGGAAATATATGAACATTGATCATAACCAGAGAATAGTACATATAAAAGCCCCTCAGGATAAAGAGATAGTTAAGCTTGGAATGGAATTGAATAAAACATATATTGGATATGGGAAAACAGGTAGTATAAAAAAGGAGAGACAGAAAAAGCAGGATATGAATGCAATGACTGTGAATGAAGAGGTTATGGTTCAGAGATCTGTAACCAAATCTTCAAAGCAATATTCAAATACAGGATGGGATCTGGTTGATGCAGTAAAAGAGGGGGAAATAAAAGTAGAAGATATGAAACATGAAGAACTACCCTCTGAGATGAAAAAATTAAATAAAAAAGAGAGAAAAGGATATATCGATAAAAAGAGAAGAGAGAGAGAAGAAATTCAAAAAAGAATTAATGAATTAAAAAAGGATAGGGATAAATATGTTTCAGAAAAGAGAAAAAAATTTATTGATGATAATACTATTGATACTGCAATGATCAAAGCAATTAGAGAACAGGCTGAAAAGAAGAACTTTAAATTTAAGAAATAACTTATTTAAATTTACAAACAATTTTATTTGAAGACAATATTTAAAAGGAGATCAATTATGAATAAATTAAAAACATTCAAAGGGGTTTTAATTGTAATCCTTATTTTTGGTTTTGCATGTTCAATATATAGTGATGGTTTTATTGTAATACCAAAGCCACCCATACCACATCCACATCCCTGGCCAAGATTCAATCCATTCCCTCTTGAGGTAAAATATCATAAAGTAAATGTTAAAATTGAAGGCCAGGTTGCAACAACTTACATTGATCAGGTTTTTTATAACCCTTCAAGAAGACGCCTGGAAGGTTATTACCTCTTCCCTATTCCCCACAATGCTTTTATAAAAAATTTCAGTATATTTGTGAATGGAAAAGAACTTTCTGCAGAACTCCTTGACTCTAAAAAAGCAAGGAAAATTTACGAAGATATTGTAAGAAGGATGCGAGATCCTGCACTTCTTGAATATAGTGGAGAAGGTGTATTTAAGGTGCGAATATATCCAATAGAGCCATATTCAGAAAAGAGAGTTAAAATGTCATACACAGAAATATTAAATAAAGATAATAATACTTTTGAATACCTGTATCCATTAAACACAGAAAAATTCTCTGCAAAACCATTAAAAAATGTTAGTATAAATGTTGAGATAAAATCAGATCAAAGTATAAAAAATATCTATTGTCCTACACATAAAGTAGAAATCACCAGAAAAAACAAACATAAAGCAATAATAGGTTATGAAGAAAAAGATATAAAACCAGAAATTGATTTTAAGCTCTATTATGATACAAATAAAAGAGATTTAGGATTTTCTCTTACATCCTATAAAAAAAGAGGAGAGCATGGTTTCTTTTTCCTTAGCATCAGTCCTGGTTTTGTAACAAAAGTAGATAGAATTATTGAAAAAGATATTACATTTGTAATTGATACCTCTGGAAGCATGGCAGGCAAAAAGCTAAATCAAGCAAAATCAGCACTCTTATTCTGTATTGAAAACCTTAATAAAGGTGATGGTTTTGACATCATCAGATTTTCAACTGAAGCAGAAGCTCTATTTGAAAATCTAAGACCTATTAATAAAATCAATCTTAAAAAGGCAAGAGACTTTATAGAAAATTTAAGGGCAATTGGAGGAACAAATATAGATGAAGCTTTGAGTTTAGCTTTGAACATGAAAAAAAGAGAAGCAAGGCCCCATATAATTATCTTCCTTACAGATGGGAAACCCACCATAGGTGAAACAAATGAAGATATGCTTTTAAAAAAGATCAAAACAGAAAATATTTCAAATGCAAGAATTTTTACTTTTGGTATTGGTAATGAGATAAACACACATTTACTTGATAAGATAACTAAATACACAAAAGCATACAGGACGTACATCTCTACTGACGAGGATATTGAAATCAAGGTGTCAAATTTTTATAAAAAGGTGCAATCTCCTGTTCTAACAAACCTAAAATTGAATTTTAGTAAAAACATAAGGGTTTCAAAAATGTACCCAAAAAATCTTCCTGATTTGTTTAAAGGATCATCCATCTCTATTCTCGGCCGTTATAAAGATTCAGGGGAAACCAGGATAATACTGGAAGGTAAGATTGATAATAAAAAAAGGAAATTTGAATATTCTGGGAATTTTAAGGGTTCTGAGCTAAACCCATCTTACAGTTTTATTCCTTCTTTATGGGCATCAAGGCGAATCGGCTTTCTATTAGATTCCATAAGACTTTATGGAAAAAGTAAAGAACTTGTTGATGAAGTTACTCAACTTGCACGTACATATGGTATTATTACGCCCTATACAAGTTATTTAATTGTTGAAGATGAAAAATCAAGGGTAAGAGGAGGAGAAATTCGGCCAATGGACCAGACTCTTGGAGGTATTTATGGACATGATCTCAATTTTGAGAAGAAAAATAAAGAGGAATTTTCAAGTCTTAGCTTAAAATCAGGCTCTCCTGGCATCCGAGTAAGCAAAGAAGTCCAGGAATTGAACAGGGCATCAAATTATATACAGACAAAACAGGGTCAATCGCGACTTTTATATAAAGATAAAGAGGGAAAAACTCAAAATGTATCCCAGCAAACAAAAAATATCCGGGGCAGAGCATTTTACAATACAGGAACATTCTGGGTGGACTCACAGATTCAAACTCAAAAAAATCAGCAAACAAACCGGATCAAATTCGCAAGCATGGAATATTTTAAGCTATTGAGAAGAGAGCCAATGTCAGCTAAATTTTTAGCTTTGGGGAAAAATATACGTTTTGTTCTTAATAACTCTATATACGAAATCTTTGAGTAATTTAGAATAATACTAAATCACTCTTCTTTTAGATGATTGATTGTCTGTATTGCAATCTTTAGAAACACTCCTTTTAATTCAGGCAATATTCTTTCCCATGAATGAAGAAGATCCTGTTCTATATTTTTACTTTTATAACAAAAATTCTCACTAATACAATACCCGGAATTCGCCAAGAGGAAAAACCTATACTCAATAGTCCCGGGCCGACACTTTGAAAGAAAATAATTTATATCCGGATATATGTAAATAACATCTTCTTTTATAAAAGCCGATAAGGATGGCTTCACTCTTTTCATACTGGATTCTATATTATTGTAGTTGTTACTTTTAATTGACTCTTGCCTGAGTTCTTCAAAATTATTGTTTAATTTTAATGATACTGACAGGGTTTCTTTATAGAGTTTTTCTATATCATTTGATGGGATATGTTTTTTGTAATTTTCCAGTTTTATATTTAAAGAATCCACAATTTCCCAATTCGATCTCTTTAGACCTGGTTCCACAATTCTTGCGTATGATTTTTTTCTCCTTGGTTCTTCAATTCTCTTTTTTGATTTTTCTATCTTTTCATCTGAGTACCGTTCTTTTAAATGACCCTCTAATTTGCTTTTTGCAGGCGGTGCAATTGCTCCTTTTTGAGATTTCTCTCCACCTATTTTTTCTACATAAATATAATCAAACGATTCTTTATCCTTTAATTTTTCATCCTGAATAGCCTTGTTTTCAGGTTCATGTGCTTTAATCTCTTTTTCAATGGATTTAACTCTCAAATTCTTGTTATTAATTCCCATTTTTTCACTAACACTCATATCCTCCATATCCTTTTTTTGAATCTCATCCTTTTTAGTTAAAATCAATTGCTTCGAAGTTTCAGGTATCACATTGGATCTATAGAACATAAATATTGAAAGAACAACAATAAGTATACTTGCAGCCAGAGCCATAGGGTGAAAAATATGATATTTTCTTGTACTCTTTTTTTCAATTAAATGACTGGCCATCAGAAAAATCTTGTAACATTTATCACAGCAAGATAGATGTTTCATTATTCCATCTCTTCTTTTACCTTTAACTCTCCTGTCAATAAGAGCAGCAATTTCTTCAAAAGAGGGGCAATCCCCTTTTTCTAAATTCAAAATATTCTTTGACAATACACTTCCAATTGTTCTATCATCAATATATGAGTTATGTGTACTACCCTTTTTCATATTTTACTCCCTGTAATACTTTTGTCGGACAAAATGCAATTTTATCTACATTAAAACAAATCATGACTACTTATTCCCTCTTGTTTCATAATATATCGACATCTTTCCATAACCTTTTTTATTCTCTTATACACAGCCTTTTTACTAATCCCCAGTATATTTGATATTTGTTCAACTTTTTTTGGCTCTTGTTCTCCTTCAGGAAGAAATCTCATTCTCAGGATTAGAGAATCTTCTCCTTTCAATTCCAAAATAATCGTTTTTAAGATATCACCTATTTTATCTATACGCTCTTTCTCAACAAAGAACTCCTCTGGATTACTCTTATAATCAGGTAAAATAGAATCATCTTCATTTCGTGGAACCTCAGCTCTGTAAATATTATTATGCCTTACTTTACCACTTATTTTTCCAACAATTGCTTCAATTTCCTCAAAAGATTCAGAAATACCTTTACTTGACTTTAATTCATTATAAACTTCAGAAACAGTGATCCCCTGGACAAAAACCATTTCATAAATGTGCTTACCAAGAATTCCATGATTTTTTGCCCTCTCTTTTTTGCGATCCCTACCCCTCTTTTTCCTCATCAAATCTACTGCCTGGTTGGAGATTATAATTGTTAAATATGTGGTTAACTTAGCATGTCCCCTGTAATTGCGCAAAACCTGAAAATCATCCTTTTCTAATATGTCCAGAACATGATTTGATAGTTCTAAAGTTTCATTTTCAATATGTATTGGGTGACTTATTCCAGATAGACTCATTATCTGGGACTTTATAACACGAAAACATTGCTTCTCTATAAATGTAAGATGCTCATTGATAATTTTTTTAAAATATAAAGCATTTTTTTTATTTGATAAACTTTTTAATTCTTTTTTTTCTTTTATGAAAGTAATATTTTTATCTTTCATTTAAAAGGCTAACCTAATTTTTTATGGCTTTTAAATTAAGAATTAATCTGCCTAAGTATCTCTTCCTGGTTCTCTTCCTTTTTTAATTTTGTAAAAATCTCAGGCCATTTTTCCTGTACATCAAGAATAAAATCGATCACTTCTCTCACAGCGCCTCTTCCACCATACCTTTTAGCTATATAATGAGAAATTCTTTTTATCAGAGGATGTGCATCACCAACTGCTGCAGAAAAGCCTACCATTCCCATAACCTCAGCATCTCCAATATCATCACCTATATATGCAACTTCATCTTTCTTTAGATCATATTTCTCCAACAATTCAAAAAAGGGAATTGATTTATTTGAGATTCCTTCATAATAATCATCAATTTGGAGCTCTGCAGCTCTATTTCTTACCACCTCGGATGATTTTCCAGTAATCATAGCAGTCTTTATACCAGCAAGCCCAAGAAAAATTATCCCTGCTCCATCTTTTACATCAAAAGATTTAATTACTTTTCCATCAGGAAGGACAAAGAACCTTCCATCAGAAAGAGTGCCATCAACATCCATTATTATTAATTTAATCTTCTTTGCAAGCTCTTTTTGATCCATTATATCATCTCCGTTCTCCACAAATCATGCAAATGTAAAAGCCCTTTTAATACATTATTATCTTTTACAACTATTGAAGTAACTAAATTCTCTTCCATTACTTTTAAAGCTTCGACTGCTAGTTTATTTTCTTCAATGTATAAAGGGTTTGATGTCATACATTCTCTTGCAATAACATTGTTAAAATTAATTCCCTTTAATAATTGTCTTCTCAAATCACCATCAGTGATTATTCCCACAACATTGTTGCTATTATTTACAATAATTGCCACCCCAAATTTCTTTTTATCTATAATACTTACTACATCTATCATTTTTGCACAATCTTTTGCAACAGGTAATTCATCACCAATGTGCATAAGGTGCTTCACTTTTAATAACTTCTTTCCAATTGAGCCACCTGGGTGATAATATCTGAAATCTTCTTCGCTGAATCCTTTTTTCTCCATTAAAGCAATAGAAATGGCATCTCCAACAGCAAGAGTAACGGTTGTAGAAGCTGTAGGAACAAGTCCAATAGGGCAAGCCTCTTTTTCTACACCACAATCAAGAAAAATGTCACTTAAGTTGGCAAGTGTTGATTCTGAAACTCCAACAAGAGATACTAATTTAGCTCCAATTCTTCTTATATAATCTACCAATCTGATAACTTCCGAAGTCTCTCCACTATAAGAAAGTGCTAAAACAGTGTCATCACTGTTTATTATCCCTATATCTCCATGCACAGCCTCTGATGGATGCAAAAATGTAGAAGGAGTTCCTGTGGAAGTTAGTGTGGCAGAAATTTTCTTGCCAATTATACCTGATTTTCCCATTCCAGTTACAACAACTCTTCCTTTAGTTTGAAATAAAATTTCAACAATCTCTTCAAATTTCTTATCAACTCTATTTATAGACTTTTCAATGGCTTTTGCCTCTATGTCAAGAACTTTCTTTCCGGTCTCAATCATATTCATAAGTTTATATTATATAATCTTTTTAACCTAATTAACAGAGTTTTCAAATTTTTTATATTCATAGAGTTACTCCCATCAGACAGAGCTTCTGAAGGATTCGGGTGAACCTCTATAAAAACTCCATTTGCTCCAGACACAACTCCCGATGATGCGATTAAAGGTATAAATTGGGGATCACCTCCTGAAACTGACCCTGAACCTGTGGGTCTTTGAACTGAATGAGTTGCATCAATAATAACAGGAAGCCCTGTTTTTTTCATTATTGGAATATTTCGAAAATCAACTACAAGGTTTCTATACCCAAAAAAAGTTCCCCTTTCAGTTAACATTATTTTTTTATTACCAGTAGATTCAATCTTATCTTTTACAAGAAACATATCTTCAGGAGACATAAATTGCCCCTTTTTTACATTTATAACAAGACCCGTTTTCCCAGCAGCAAGAAGTAAATCTGTCTGCCTGCAAAGAAAAGCAGGTATTTGAATAACTGAGAGAACTTCTGAAACAATCTCAGCCTGCCATGGTTCATGAATATCAGATAGAACGGGCAATTTGAATTCATTCTTTACTCTTTTTAAAATCTTTAAGCCTTTGTCTATGCCAGGTCCTCTAAATGATTTTAAAGATGACCTGTTTGCCTTATCAAAAGAGGCTTTAAATATCACAGTAATATCAATTTCATAAGCAATCTCTTTTACCTTTTCTGCAATTTCCAAAGTGATTTTTTCATTCTCAATTACACAAGGACCAAGTATAAAGAAGAGTCTATCTTCCCTTATTTTGACATCATCAATATTAAAAAAATCAATCATTATATAATTTTATCAATTAAGTAAAAATAGAGCAAATCTAATCTTCATGCTCATGTTTTAGATCCTCTAATTCCATAGTTGTCATTAAAATCTCTCTTTTGTTCTTTGTATCTGGAGTTGAAACAACTTGCTTGAATTCTAATTGATCAATCAAACGACCCGCTCTTGCATATCCTATGCTAAGTCTCCTCTGGAGAAATGATGCAGAAGCCTGTCCAGTAGTTACTATTAATTCTGCAGCATCAAAAAACAAAGAATCAAGATCATCTTTGTCAATATCTATATCTTTTTTTGGTAAAGATTTTATAACCTGAGTATCATATTCGGGTTTATACAACTTTGAAAGATAATTTACAACCCTAAAAGCTTCTTCTACTGATACATAAGCACAATGAAGTCTTATAAGTGAAGCAGTTTTTGGAGGTAAGAAAAGCATATCGCCATCACCTAATAATTTTTCTGCTCCTATTACGTCAATTATTGTTCTTGAATCAAATTTTGAAGGAACTGCCAATGCAATTCTTGATGGGAAATTATTTTTTATGGTTCCAGTTATAACATCTATTGATGGTCTTTGAGTTGCAAGTATCAGATGAATCCCTACTGCTCTTGCTTTATGAGCAATTTTTGCAATATTACCCTCAATCTCCCTGGAACGTTCCATCATTAAATCAGCAAATTCATCAATAATGATAACAATATATGGCATTTTTTCCTTATTATCAAGTTTATCAATAGTTTCATCTCCGGATTGTATCATTAACTCAAGTTTTACATTATATTGTTCAACATTTCTTACCTGTAACAATGCCAATTTTTTATATCTTATTTCCATTTCAAACACAGTCCAGTCAAGAGCATTCTTAGCAAATTTCATGTCAGTAACCACTGGAGTTAAAAGATGAGGCAAAGAACTGTAAATAGCAAGCTCCACTTTTTTAGGATCAATTAAAACCAATTTAACCTCATCTGGAGATGATTTGTAAAGTATGCTCAAAATTATTGAATGAACAGCAACACTTTTTCCACTTCCAGTTGCACCAGCTATGATCAAATGAGGCATATCCCTTAAATCAGAGACAAATATCTCACCTGTTTTTGTTTTCCCAAGAGCAATTGTAAGAGGAGAACGAGACTGATTATATTCAGAAGATTCAAGGATCTCTCTTAAATGTATAATTTCCCTCTTTTTATTAGGAATTTCAATCCCAATTACTTTTTTACCCAGGATTCTTTCAATCCTAACATATTGTGCTTTAACAGCAAGAGCAAGATCTTCAGATAAATTCGTAACCTCTCTCACCTTAACGCCAATATCAGGAGAAAATTCATAAGTTGTTATAACTGGGCCTGGAGTATATTCAACTATCTCACCTTTGATTTTAAATTCATTCAATCTTTGAGACAATTCTCTCTTTTTATCTTCAAGCTCCTTAAAATCAATCTGGCTTTCCCCAGTAGTTGCATCAAGGTAGGTTATTGGAGGAGGCTTATATTTAATTTTATTTACAAATTCATCTTGAACATCTGAAAATAGAGACCTCTCTTCAGGAATTCCTGTTGGCTTTCTAATTATTTTTTTCCTCTCTTTTTTAAATCTATAAGTTTCATCTTCTATACCCGGGCTACGGGCTTCTTCTCTATATTTCTGCTGAACTTTTTTTAGTCTTCTATTCTTCTTATATATATTTAATCTCATTTTGATAAATTTTTTGATTAAATTGAACAGAAATTCAAAAAATTTCAATGAAAATTTTATTACTTTACTTAACGAAAATTTAGCAATAAGAGTAAGCGAAATTATAATTAATACACAAGATAATAAAACAGATAAAAAATCCCCAATTTGACCTTTTAAAAAATCATTAATAAAAAATCCAACAATCCCACCTGTTTTAATCTCAACCCCATTTATTTTTACAAGTGGTTTTACATATGCAAGGAAAGATGAAAAAGAAATTAAAAGTAGAAGATATCCAAAAGTTTTTGTTATTATACTCTTGATTCTCCGGTTAAAGAAAAAAAAAGCAGAAAGAAAAATTAGATAAAAAATAATAATATAAGAAGAATTTCCAAAAAGAGTGAATAAAATGGCTGATACTTCAGCTCCAATCTTACCACTATAATTTTTTACAACACTATCTTTAAAAGAATTCTCGAAAAAACTTAGGTCATTAGGATTATAGCCAATTAAACTGAAAATAAAAAAAATTGAAGCAAATAATAATACTATTGCAATTATTTCATTCTTTAAATTAAGTTCTGTAGAATTATTTAATTCTTTTATACCTTGTCTCATTCTTTGAAAAAGTATAATTGTAATAAGATATTTTGTCAAGACAAACATTTTTTGTAATATTGACATAAAATAAATATTACCTTACTATATAATTAGATAAGAATAGGAGGAAAAGATGAAAAAGATTTTACTTTTTGCCATTTTCTTGTCATTGATAATTAATTATTCCTGCATTTCTAAAAAGGATTATCCGGATATTTCAGGTTTATGGCATTTTTCTATTCATTGGACAAGCGGTGATTGTCCTCCAGAAGCAGGAATTGTTGATGAGGATTTTACATTAACTATTACACAGAATGAAGATATACTTAGTGCAATAGATGAAGAGCAAATTTCCTTTACAGGTTCAATAGATGATGATGGTAATTTTTCACTTGATGCATCTTGGTCAGATGAGCATAGTAATGTATCTGTTTCTATAAATGGAGGATTGACTAGTGAAAATATTAATGGGACTGGATCAATACATGTAGTGGTACCCGGAGAGGGAGAATGCACTATGAATGGAGATATTACAGCTCATAGATAATTTTAATAAAAAACTAAATTCTAATTTATTAAACATTTAATTTCGCCTTGTATTTCTATTATCATTTTAGAATAAAGAAAACAGTAATAGATGACCTCTTTCTAAAAAGTGTCCTGAAAACAGGACATAAATGGAAAAGTGTCCTAAAAATGTGACACTTTAACACTGTTTTTGTTGGCATTAAACTTGCTACAGTATAGTGTTGGAGAAAAAAATGAAAAGGCTTATTTTATCAATTTTAATATGTTTTGCTTTTATAAGTTGTAAAAATAATAATCTAACTGAATCTGAACCTTTTGGGACTCTAATTAATTCATACGGATGCAAGCACTCATACAGTACTGCATTGAATAACAATCAAATTCTATATAGATCTAATGAGGATTGTATAGAATATGAATATGACGGAGAAAACAAACTTATACTTAAACATATAAATGCAGGATTCAATTGCTGCTCAACAATCACAGCAGACATAGATGTAAGAGAAGACACTATAATAATAAAAGAGAGAGAATATGGTGAGATGTGTTGCTGTCTCTGTTTATATGATTTAGATTATGCAATAGTAAATATTAAGCCTAAAAAATACAAAATAAAAGTTTTAGAACTATGTGTAAATGAAAATGATGAAAAACTCGAATTTTATATTGATCTGAGTTCTTCTCTTTCTGGAAAATATTGTGTAAAAAGAGATCAATATCCCTGGGGTATTTAATTTCTTAACTTATATATGATCAATTTGAATTAAAGATTCATAAAATAAGCAAATGTCCGTTTTTTTTTAACCATTTTTTTTGAGTTTCATAATAGGGCAATATTATCCGGACTTTATTCCAGAAATTCTTTGAATGATTCCTTTCTTTAATATGGACTAATTCATGAACAATAACATAGTCAATCACTTGTAATGGTGCCATGATCAAACGCCAGGTAAAATTCAAATTTCCATTTGAACTGCAGGATCCCCATCTTTTTCTAGCATTTGTGATTTTCAATTTATTATAATTTATGCCTGATATCTTAGAATAAATAGCAATTCTCTCTAAAAAATTTTTATAAGCTTGTTTCTTATACCATTTAATAAAAATCTCTTTTGCTTTGTTTAAAAATTTTCTCGAGAGAAAAAAATTTTCATTATTAAAAATCAAAGAGAACTCAACATTATCAACAACATATAACTTATAGGAATTTCCTAAAAAAAGAAACCCTTCTTCATTCACAAATTCCTTAGAATAAACTTTTTTATACCTTTCCTTTGCTTCTTCTTGCTTCTTTAAAATCCAGCTCCTTTTCTCATAAATAATCTTTCTAATTAACTTTTCTGAAGTACTGAAAGGAACACGAACAATTAGTCTGGCATCATGAGATACTTGCAAGGCAATTGTTTTTCTTCTTGATCTAATTATTTCATCTATTATGATATCCATTTCAATATTATTGAAGGTAAAAATTCAACTTATTAAATCCAGAACGAGATTATTATTTCAATTGCTCATCTAAATGTTCTTTATCTGATATACGTTGATTTAAAATTCTCATATAAGAATGTGCTTTTTTATTCCCAAATTCTGCATAAGATCTTTTTGCCCATTTTAATGCATTTTGAAAATCACCCCTGATTTCAGCAGCAAAAGCCAGATTGTAAGCCGCCCTTCCAGCAACTTTAATATCACTGTTATGTAAAAGCTTTTCCCAAATTGAAATTGCTTGCTCCCAATCTCCAGACTTGACATATCGCTCAGCCATCTTGAATTCAGGACAACCTTTTACATAGTATTGACGATTTACATTTATCCATGTTGGAGAGATTCTCATTCCATATTGAATACCTGAATAATATCCTGTCTGATTAATTGCATCTCTCTTATTTGGTAGATTTTTCAATGATTCTCTCCTGGTCTTACCTGTAGTGTACCATGATTTCTCATCCCTATATATATTTGCATCAACAATTGATCGAGCAGAAGGATCATAAATCTTCCAACCTGAATTGACCTGAATATAAAGATTAGCAATGTATTGCGGAACTTTAACCCTTTTTTTCGTTTTAGTTTTCTTATCTTTAATCGTCTTCTTTTTCATTCGTATATCTTTATCAAGCATTATATTAGAATCAAAAGTCTCTAAAGCAATAAGGGCATCTACACGGTACTTATTACACAGCCTTTTAACTATTCCCCATGAAAGAGGATTTGGGAACATACGTGTTCCTGTTCCTCTAATATTCTCTCCCTGAATTATTACAGCACTAAATCTAGGAGAATTATTTAATTTTTCAGCAAGACCTTTTAAACAGTTTTCTGATCCAAAACGATCAGCTAATATTGATTCTCCAGAAATAAATCCCTCCACAATATCAATTAGCTTTCTCTCATTAGCTGGTAATGAACGATTAACAATCCCAATATGTATAATCTCTTTATTAATAGTAATCTCTGCAGGCACAAGTACTCTTATGCCTAAAGAAGAAACAGAACATGATGAGAAAAATAACATTAAAATTACAATAAAATAAAAAAACAAAATATTTACACTTTTTTTATAATTTTTAAAATTTTCCATAATATGGGTATGGTAAAATAGATAAGGAACAAAGTCAATATATTTTAATGAAACACCTATCCACGATTTTATTCTTGACGATAAATTAAAAACATATTAATATATTCAAAAATTGAAAAGATTTTAAGCATATCTTTTTTAATTATGTAATTATGGAAAATGTAAAGAATGAACCATTAAGACACTTTGTTGAAAAACATGGTGTGCATGTTTCAAATATAAAAAAAATTGTTTGCGGACGTAAATATTCTGCAGTTCTTTTAAAGAATGGAAATATTGGTGTTTGTGCAAATCTGTCAACTAATGTTGAAGTTAAAATCGAGGATTTGATAAGAGCAGATTTAAATAAAATAGAACACAGAATAATTTTAAATGCCTATTTTAATGCTAATTTAAACTATTTAAATAATTATAAAAAAAAATCTGATATTTTTGAAGCTATTTATTTTAAGCATTATAGAAGCATAATAATGATTGGGCTGTTTAAGCCTATCCTGAAAAAATTCGGTGAGAATAATATTAAGATTCAAGTTTTTGATTTGATAAAAAAAAATCATAACCTTACCCCGATTGGAAAAGAAATGGAGACCATTAAAAAAGGAGATGCAATAATACTTTCAGCAACAACCATTTCTAATAATACATTTATGGAGATTATTAATAACTCAGGAGCTAATTGTGATATATTTCTTTTAGGACCATCTTCAATTATGAATAAAGACTTGTTTGAATATAGAAATATAAAAAAAATTTTCGGGTCAATATTCAAATCATATGATGAAAGGGTTCTGGATATAATTAAAGAAGGGTATGGCACAAAAAAGTTTTTACCTTTTGGAAAAAAAGTATTTCTTTAATTTATTATGAATGAGATCGTGATGCTTAAAATAAAACCTTTCAACTCCTACATCCACTTACACATACACTTCCACTAAATATAATAAAGGAACAGATGAATAAGAATCAATAAATAGGATGTGTCCCTATTTTCGAAATAATTAAAAATCTCAGAAATTAATATTTGCAAATAATAATGACTTTATTTTCATTTTTCTCTATGTTATTATATATTATAGGAAGGAATAAGATTATGAAAATAAAGTGGAAAAATAAAGAAAATTATATCAAACAAAAAAAACAAATCCCTGGACTTTTAATTGTTTTATTATGTTTCACACTCAGCAATATTACATTAAATAATCTATTTGCAAAGAAGAAAATTAACTCAAGCCTGTATCATAGAATCGGCATATTAGTTAACCGAGTCGGAAATGATAAGGTATATTCTCCTATGCCTAGGATTTCTTTGAAAACAGATTATTCTGTACACAACCCAACAAAAAGCAGGAATGTTTATATTGATGAAGAGAAACGATTATCAGAATCTATTCCCAATTATCCTTTTTATCCTGGAAGTACTACTTCTTGTATTCTTCAGTATTACAAGAATATAACTCCTGAAATGACAGATGGATTGATTCAGTTTTTTATTAAAAAGGGATTTGAAAGTATTGATTTCCGTGTTATGGCCAAAGACCTGAATATTCCCTTTTCAGAAATGTCTATAAAATCAATACTAACCGCTATAAGTGGAAAAATCGACGTATTATTTATTCTTCACTACATGGACATTGGAACTTTCCTTGTTAGGGGAAAAGATATAAAATCAAAAAACATAGGGTTTGGTTCTATATCATATTCTATTGCTGTATTTGATGTGAGTAAACAGAAAAGGCTGTTTTTTTATTCTCCGCTTTTCCCTTTCAGTGTAACAAATAACTTAATACATGACACCCATATTATGTCAGATCCTGAAACAAGATCTAAGATCAAGATTGATTGTCAAAATAAAGGAGGAATTGACTATATAAATGTAAATCACAGTTTTACTGAAAATGAATTAATTCAACATTTTATAAGAATCCTTTTAAATGGTTTTAAGTGTCCATCAAAACCATTAACTCAATATCATAAAAAAATTTATTGTTTTTCAATAAAAGGCTTAAATTCATTTATTCAATAAAAAAAAGTTCAGGAAAATGATCTCTGTCTTTGGGCTTTATAAATATTTCTCTTTAAATAATTTCCAAACTCTTCTAATTTATTTTTAAATAATTCTTCATTGATTTTATCTTCGGAAAAATCAATAATCTTAAAATTCTTAAGATATTGGTTCAATCTATTCTCTATAATTCTATTAAAAAATCCGTGATTTTTAAATCCCTTAAATTCTTTTAAAAGTATAACAAAGTTTAAATTATCCTGAGAATATAAGATCTTTTTTATTCCATAATTTTGTGAAGGATCCTCAGCCAAAATCTTAAACCTTATAAGTTCAATATCACCTGAATCTGATTCACACAGCTCTTTTATCCATATATTATTTGTCTTGCTTTCAATATCCGGGAAAACCAGATAATATTGTTTTAAAAAATGAAATGTCTTCAATTTCAAATTTGTATATACTTTTATATCATTCGGATCAATCTTATCATACTCTGTCCATTCTATTCTATAATTTTGTAATTCGTATGAAAAATTTAACAAGTCTCTCATCTTCATTAAGGATTTTTTCAAAGATAAGTCCTTAATATTTTTCATCCACTCTTTAAAAAAAGTGAGACTATCTTTATTTGAATAAACATTTACCCTTTTAACTATGTTGTCAAAATAGAATAAAATCGGTAATACCTGGAAATCTTTATTAATCTCATTATTAATTAGATCAAATATTTTTAGATCAACAATTTTTTCAAATTCTTTATTTGAAAGCTCATTAATACTTTCAAAAATCTCCTCTTCTTTTATTTTTATCAAAAACATTGACACATAAATATTAAATTTTAGTCTTTTATCAATACTTTCAGGAAAATCTGAATCTTTTATTTCATTTAAATCAAAAAAACTTATTTTCTTTAACCTATTCAGTATCTCAACAAAAATTCTTTGATCTTTTCCCATCTTTTCTTCAATTCCAGGTCCATTCATGATTTCTTTTAAATTTTCTATTTTGTAATTTATAAAAATTTCATTTGATTCTATTATACTCTTATAAATTTCATTAAGCTCATCTTCTATTTCTAAATTAAACTCATAAAATAGATTGTCTGAAGATTTTTCTTCTTTCAACTTCAATGCGCTTTTTTTAATAGTTTTATGAGCCTTTTTTTTTAAAAAATCGCTTTTTTCTTCATTTTTCTCTTTTTCTCCAAAAGGGACAAACAGGTAAACAAAAAAAAGGATTATAATAATGAGCATTACAACCAAAATAAATATAGAACGTTGATCCTGTGTTTTTAGCATTTCTGTTCAATTATAATACATAAGGTAAAAACACACAAATTTGACAATAAATTCAGATTAATGTATTTTTTTCTATATGAAAATTTCAACAGTAATCATCACATATAATGAGGAAGATAGATTTGAACCTACATTGAAAAGTTGTTTTGAAATTTCGGACGAAATTGTAGTGATTGACTCATTTTCAACAGATAAAACACTTGAAATAGCAAAAAAATATAAAGCGAAAATATTTCAAAATAAATTCATTGACTATGGCTCTCAAAAAAATATTGCACTAATAAAAGCAAAAAATGATTGGGTTTTAAACCTTGATGCAGATGAAAGGGTTTCTAAAGAACTGAAAGAGAATATAATCAAATTAAAACAAAAACATGAGATGAATGCTGATGGATTTCTTATTAATAGAAAGACTTTTTATATGGGTAAATGGATAAAACATTCTGGTTGGTATCCCGACACAAAACTCAGATTATTCAGAAAGAGCAAGAGTAGATGGCAGGGAAGAATTCATGAAAGGTTAAATTTAAATGGAGAAATTCAAAAAATTGATGGAGATATTCTTCACTTTACATATAGAAATATAACAGATCATATAAAGAGAATAAACAGATATTCAAAAATGCAAGCAGAGGATATTGTAAGAAAAAAGACAAAGTTTATTTATTTGAGACTTTTTCTCCTTCCTCCAATTACATTTATAAGATTTTATTTTTGGAAGTTAGGGATACTTGATGGTTTCCCGGGTATAGTAATTGCCATGGTTTCTTCCTGGGGAACAGCAATGAAATACATGAAAGCAATAGAAATAAAAAGAGAAAATAAATCTAATTAAGAGTTAGAAGTTGCTCAGCTAATTTAATTGCCTCTTTCATACTTGAAGGATCAGCAATACCTTTACCTGCAATATCATATGCAGTTCCATGATCAGGAGAAGTCCTGATATAAGGTAAACCCAATGTAATATTCACTCCAGAATGAATATTAAGTAACTTAAAAGGGATCAGTCCCTGGTCATGATACCATGAGATCACAACTGAATCTTTAATATCTTTTGCCTTTAAAAACACAACATCAGGAGGAAATATACCTTTTATATCAATTTCAGTTTTTAACTTCTCTATTGCAGGAATGATCTCATCCCTTTCTTCTATTCCTAAAAAGCCATTTTCACCTGAATGCGGGTTTAATCCACTAATCAAAAAAGTAAACCTCTTTGAAAACAGCTTATGCAACTCTAAATTAACAAATTTTATAAACTTAATTATCTTATCTTTTCTTATATGACCGAAAATTTCCCTTAATGGTATGTGTGCGGTGAATAATGCAACTTTTAAATTACTTGACCAGAAAAACATTGAATAATCATTGACTTCTGAGCTTTTAACAAGAAATTCAGTATGGCCTCTATATTTTATTCTTGCCCTTAACCATTTCTCTTTAGATATTGGAGCTGTAACAATAGCGTCTACTCTTTTTTTTAAAGCAAGTTCAACGCCCTTTTTCACATACTCAAAGGATAGATCTGTAACAATATCTTTTTTATCTACATTTAAAAAATAAACTCCTTTGGTTTTAACACGATTAATATCAGAAATCACATTATTTTTAGAAAATATATAATTTTTCTTCCAATTATAATCATCAATATTTCCAATAATTACTATTGAATGTTTTGATATATAATTATCCAAAGCCTTGTAAATCACCTCGGGGCCAATACCCTGAGGGTCACCTGAAGTAATGGCTATAATTTTATTCTTCAGCTTCTTTTTCCTGTGATTGTTCTATATGTTTAGGGTCTTTATACATATATTTTATAGAATGTTTAAAAATAATAAAATTCTTATGATCCTCTCTTTTTACTTTTATACATTTTTCATCATACCACTCAATTTTACCTTTAAATACTTCTTCGGTTATTAATTCAATAACCATATGAGTCTTATTATTCATCTGTTTTACATAATAATAATTCTCTGCATGAGTTTTATATGTAGGCGGTTTTTTTCTTATATCTCTTTTTGTATATTTTTTTATTTCTTCAAGATTAGGTTTTATTAATTTTCGAGTCATCCTTTTCTCCTTAATATTTCGAAAGCTGATTTATGATAAATCATAATTATGAAAATGTCAACCAGATGTTTTTAAACTATTTTGTAAGTTTGTTTTTTTGTTTTTTTCTTTTCCTCTTAACCCATTCTAATAAATTTTTCTGTTTCTGCCGAGCAATGGCTAGAGAACCTTCATGAACATCTTCAGTTATTGTTGAACCAGCGCCAATATAACTATCCTTATGAATAGTAACAGGAGCAACAAGCTCAGTGCCTGAACCTATAAAAACATTATCTTCAATGGTTGTTTTGTTCTTATTAACCCCATCATAATTACATGTAATAGTGCCAGCACCAACATTTACATTTTTACCAATTTTTGCATCACCTATATATGTTAAATGCATTGCCTTAGATCCCTTTCCAAGAACACTCTTTTTCATTTCAACAAAATTACCTATTTTAGCTTTTTCTTTAACAATAGAACCTGCCCTTAAATGACAATAAGGCCCAAGTATTACATTTTTTTCAATAATAGAATCCCTTAACACACACCCGGGTAAGATCACACTTCCATGTCCCACAACTGTGTTCTCTATATATGAGTTTGGAAATAAAACTACCTTTTCCCCAATCTTACTCTTACCTTTGATTACAACACCAGAAGAAATCGTTATTCCTTTACCAATTTCTGTTCCTTCATCAATATAAAAATTATTAAAATCCTCGATAATAACACCATTATTTATAAACTTTTTGATCTGATAATTTACAAGCAAATCCTCAATTTCTCTTAGATCTGATACTAAATCCAAAACCTTAAACTCTTCTTTTAATTCAATAATTTCAACATTATTTATGTTCTTTGATTCAAAACAAATTCCATTTTTCAAACTCAAATTTAAGGCTTTAAAAGCAGCACTTGAAATAGCGTAAAAAGGAAGCCCTTTTATAGAGAAAATATTTCCCTCCCTCCAATTCTGGGTTTGAAGAAAATCAATTATCTCCTTAATCCCTTTACATTTTATGTGCAAAATTTTAGGAAAATTAAAAAGAATCAGGAAATCGAATTTTGGTTCAAGTTTGTCAGGAATATAAAAATCTAAATTTTTAAATATCTCTTCTATCCAGAAACAGATATGTTTACCTCTAAACAAAAGGCTGTTAGCATTTAAATAAAGAGTATCAAATGCACAAATTATCATCCAACCAGATCTATAAAATTCTCGTTCTCTGATAAGGTATCAAAATCAGATTCATTATGAGCAATAATTTTATAATAATCATCCAAATCAATACATTGTTCTAAATAATCAATTGATTTTTCTATGTCATCTTTTTTTAGATAAACTAAAGATATTAAATAAAATAAATAGGGATCATTATATTTTTTCTTTTCAAGATGTTTAAAAAGCTCTAAAGCTCTGTCTATATTTTCTGCATTCAAGTTAAATATGCCCTCATTTAAATAATCTTCATTACTTTCGAGTTTTATTTTTACAGGATTCAATTGAGATTCAGCTATATTTCTATAAATTTCAGATCTGGTTTTTACCTCTAAAACACTATAATGATCTGAGTCGTTCGACTCTTTAATTAATTTATCGAAAATTTCTATTGCTTCTTTGTATTTTTTTTTATTAAAGAGTTTAATTGCTACACCAAATTCATTAATTACTTTTTTTAGCTCTTTTTCTTCGCTTTGTCTCATATACAAAAACCTCCAGAAGATTAATTTTACACTTTTTTAGATATCTTTGCAACTTATATAAATTGAAATCGGTGTATTTTATGATCTAATGAATTAAATTAATTTGAAATTTACTAAAAATCAATTGGTTGAATATCTTTCTGGAATTACTCCAAGAACATCAATTCCAGCACCTTTAGCAGCATCAATTATCTTCAAAACTTCTCCATAACTTATGGACTCATCAGCTCTTATGAATATTGTTTTATCAGTACGAGTTTGATAAATATTCCTTAATTCATTCTCAAGCATATCTCTATTTACATGAATAGCATTTATCTTAATAGACATATCATGTTCAAGTGTTAAAACTATTCCTTTTTGTGGAGTAGATTCACCCTCTGTTCTTACAGTTTCAGGTAATTTCACATCAATACCCTTTTGTGCAACAGGTGTTATAACCATAAAAATAATCAATAGCACTAAAAGAATATCACATAATGGAACAACATTGGGTTCTGAACTTACTTTTTGAGCCATAAAACCTCCTGAAAATATTAATTTATCAAATAAAAAAAGAATTGTCAAGAAAAAAATAAAACTCTTTTTTTTTTATAACTTTTTTAGAAAAATAATTAAGTTTTTGTTGACAAAAAAGAAAATTTATAGCATATTAACCATTCTTGAAAAATTACCTGAATTATACATCACATTTTTCTCAAAAAACACAGGATTTTATAAGAATGATCGCTATTGATTCAATTCAAAATCCATTTAATGTAATATCGGCTTTCTCAGAATTTTATAAAAAAAGAATACAAAGTGTTCAAAATATTTTAAAGAGAGGTATGCTAAAATGAAAAAAAAATTATTTTTTTTAATAACCACTTTTTTTTGCAGCATTCTGTTCCCAAATATACCCTTAAAAATTGCAATAAAAAATGCAATAAAAATGGATGTCAATTATAAGAATCAGGTGCTTGAGGAAAAATCTGCTCAAATAAGGAAAAAGAATGCTGAAATGAGAAAATTGTTTTCTATAAATTCAAACCTTTCCTACATTTTTAAATCAGAGAAAATGAAAATCGAATTCCCTGGTGCAATTATGTATGCAGGTTCAAAGAATAATTATGATATTAATCTCTCTTTGCAACAGCCAATATTTTCTGGCAATATCCTTTCAAATCTATCAAATATGGAAGAGATCAATTTGGCAATTGAAAAAAATAAAACTCTTTTAAAAAAGATAGAGATAGCTTTTAAAATAAAATCTTCATATTTCAATTATGTTCTCCTACAGAACAAAAAGGAATCCTTAAATTATCTTATAAAAGATCTTGATCTTCATTACAGGAAAATAAAAAATCTATACAAAGAAGAATTAGTGAAAAAAACAGATCTACTCGAAACAGAGAGAAAAATTGAAGAGCTATATATAAATCTTGAAGATCTAAACAGTATGATAATAAATGAGAAGATCACTTTTGAGAAACTATGCAAAATAGATATCAATGAGATCGATAAAAATTATAATGAGAATATAAAAGATTATGGGTCAGCTTTTACGGAATTTAAAAAATCCCATCCAATTTTAAAAACAATTGATGAAAAGATAATACTCCTATCTTACAAAGGCAAAATAATCAAAGGAGAATACCTCCCTCAGATTACTGGGTTTTCTGAGATACATTATGGAAAACCTGGAATTGACTTTTTCAGAAACGAGTGGGAAACATACTTCCAGGCAGGAGTTAATGTAAATCTAAAAATCTTTAACTGGAACAAACAAAAAAGAGATTTGAATATAATTAAATACTCAAGTCAAAAAATAATAAATGAAAAAGAAGATTTTATCCTTGAGGGAGAAAAACTTCTAAAACAATTATATGCAACAAAAGCATCTATTGAAAATAAAATTAATATTTTAAACAAACTTATTAAAATATCAAATGAAGATGCTGAACTTAAAAAGGGATTATATGAAGAGCAACAGATATCAAACATAGATTACCTTGAATCTATAACAAAAAAAGAGAGATATATATCAATGAAAAATGAGATAAAAACCCTATATGAATTAATAAAATTAAGTATAAATAAGACAATCGGTAAATATATGGAGGAACTATGAAAAAATCAATTATAAGTCTTTTAATAATTTCTTTTTTCTCATTCTGTGGTAAAAATAATTCAACTGAAATAAAAGCACCAGGAATCATAGATGGAGACATAATAACTGTCAAATCACAGGTTCAAGGCACAATAGATGAAATGAATATACAGGAGGGTAATGAAATCCATAAGAGTGATATTTTAGTAAAAATAAATATGGACAAAACATTAAATAAGATAAAAGAGCTTGACATCAAATTAAAAGAAATAGGTTTAAACTCTGAAAATCTAAAGAAGAGGCTAAAATACATAAACTCAAATCTTATATATCTAAAAAAACAGGTTAAACGATTCACAAGATTAAAGAAAACAAACTCTGTATCAGGTGAAAAACTTGAGAATATGGAAATTAGATATCTTGAAGTAGAGACCTCATTATTTGAAATAAGGAACAACATCAATGCTCTTGAATTACAGAGGGAAAAAATTGAAAACACAAGAGATCTTTTAAATCTGATACTAAAGGACCACATTATTAAATCTCCCATTGACAATGGAGTGATAATTGAAAAATTTGTTCTTAAAGGAGAAACTCTATTTCCCAACACCCCAATTGCTGACATTCTTAATACTTCAAGCCTGTATATTGAAGTATTTATTGAAGAACAGGAGATATCTTCATTAAAACTTGGAATGAAAGTGAAAATTCTTATTGATGGAATAAAAAACAAAAACTTATCAGGAACTATTTCTCTATTTGGAAGAAAAGCTGAATTTTCTCCAAAATATATAATTTCTGAAAAAGAGAGAAAATCATTACTATATCAGGTGAAAATAAAAATTGAAGGAAATAACACTATTTTTAAAATTGGAATGCCTGTAACAGTTGTTTTTAATAAATAATAAAATTTTGCAATATGGTTAGATTAGAAAACATATCAAAATCGTTTAAAAATATAAAAGCTGTTGATAATATCTCTTTTAAAATACCTGAGTCAAAAATAACAATAATTGCAGGAGCTGATGGCTCTGGTAAATCAACAATTTTCAAGATGATCGTTGGCCTTATTAAAAAGGATTCAGGCAAAATTTATTTGCAAGAAGAAGATATAGGAAAAAATTACAGGAAAATCACATCCATTGCAGGATATATGCCAGAACGCTTCTCTCTATACAAGGATTTAACTGTTGAAGAAAATATGGATTTTTTTGCTGATATTAATCAAGTACCTGAAAAGAAAAAAGAAGAGTTAAAAAGTAGGTTACTAACTAAAACAGGTATGAGTAATTTCAAAAATAGACGAGCAGGAGACCTTTCAGGCGGAATGAAACAAAAACTCGCACTTTCAACAATACTCTTATCAATTCCTGAATTTATAATACTTGATGAACCAACAACAGGAGTAGACCCTCTCTCCAGGATTGAGTTCTTTAATATTATTAAAGAATTAAAAGAAGATGGCAAAACCATAATTATTTCAACTCCCTATCTGGATGAAGCAGAGAATGGAGATTATATAGTGTTTGTAAGAAATGGAAGAATTATAAAAACAGATTCAATAAATATACTTAAAAATAATTTCCCTGCAAAACTATTCAAAATTCTTCCAAAGGGAAATATTTTTGAAATCATTAACAAGTTGAAAAAATACGAGGATTTAAAAGATAATATTTATATTCAAGGCAAATATCTGAAATACATTCAAACTGAAGAAAGCAATTACAAACATTTAATACCTCATTATAGTATTGAAGAGGAAAAACCCAAATTAGAAGATATATATATCTACTATGAAAGAATGGAAGAACAGAGAATAATAGAAGCATAATGGATAACATAATTGAAGTAAAGAATTTAACAAAAAAATTCGGCAATTTTATTGCTGTAAATAACATTAGTTTTAATATAAAAAAGGGAGAGATTCTTGGTTTTCTTGGACCTAATGGAGCAGGTAAAACTACATCTATTAAAATGATAAACGGACTTTTAAAAATAACCTCAGGAGAAATTTTGGTAAATGGTATGGATGCTAATAAGAACAGAAAAGAACTGAAAAAGATTATGGGATACATGTCTCAAAAATTCTCTCTATACCCTTTACTTAATTCTTTAGAAAATATAGAATTTTTTGGAGGTGTCTCAGGATTATCACACAAAACAATAAAGAAAAAGGAGGAAGAGATAAAAAATATAGTTGATCCCCTATTATTGAGGCAAAATGTAAAGGATATCCCTCCCGGGATAAGGCAAAAAATCTCTCTTTTTGTTTGCCTTATGACTGATCCTGAAATCATCTTTCTTGATGAACCCACATCAGGGGTCGACCCGGAAGCAAAAAGGAATTTCTGGTATGAAATTTATGATTTAAAGAGAAGGGGGAAAACCATATTAGTTAGCACACACAACCTTGATGAGGTTGAATATACTGATAGGATCTTAATTTTACATTATGGCAATCTCATTGTTGAAGGAGAACCAGATAAACTTTTAAAGAGTCATAAAAAAAATTCAATTGAAGATCTATTTAAGGATACAATATTAGACTATGAAGAGAATTAAGGCTTTAATAATTAAAGAAACACATCATATACTTAGAGATCCAACAAGCCTATTGATTGTCTTCTTAATGCCTATTCTCATGATAATTATATATGGCTATTGTATAAATTTTGACCTTAATAATGTAAATGCAGGAATTATTGATCTCTCAAATGGAGAGAATTCTAAAAAACTAATCAAGAAATTTATGAATAATAGATACTTTACAATAGAAGATTTAAAGGAAAAGCATTCGGATCCTTTAAAAGAGGGGGAAAAACTTTTAAGATCAGGTTATTTAAAAGAGATTATTATAATTCCTGCTGATTTTTCAAAAAAAATTGAAAAAGGAAGAAAAACCGAGGTAGGAATAATTTTAGATGGGAGTGATTCAAATGTTGCAAACCTGATATATCAATACAATGAACTAATATTACTTGACTTTCAAGATGATTTTCAAAATTTAAATAATTTCCTCAAAATAAAGACCAAAGTCTTATTCAATCCTGATGTAAAGAGCTCATTTTTCTTTATTCCTGGTTTAATAGCAGTATTATTGCTCATGATCACAACTCTATTGACCTCATTAACCATTTCCCGTGAAAAAGAATCAGGCTCTATCGAGCTTATATTCATTTCACCTCTTAAATCCTTTGAAATCATATTAGGAAAAACAATTCCATATATATTTGTCTCATTGATCGTGGAGGTATTGATTTTACTCTTTGGAAAAATACTGTTTAACATCCCTTTTAGAGGAAATATGATGGTTCTTTTTGTATTCTCTATCTTATACATTATCACTGGCCTCTCTTTAGGTATACTAATCTCAACAATAGCTTCTACTCAGGAAATGGCCATGTTTGCAACTCTGCTTACAACTTTGCTGCCATCTATTATGCTTTCAGGATTTATCTTCCCCCTTGATTCATTACACCCTATTTTGAAAGGCTTTTCATATATTGTACCTGCCACGCATTTCCTGAAAATTATCAGAGGAGTTGTTGTTAAGGGAGCTGAGATAAAACATTTTATGTTCGAGGGTATAATTCTAACGATTTTTCCTGTTGTCTTAATAACAATATCAAATATAAAATTTAGTAAAATCAGGGAAAGATCAAAATGAGAATATTTTATCTCGTTAAAAAAGAATTTATTGAAATTTTTCGCCAAAAAGAATTATTAACTCTTTTATTTATTGCACCAATAATACAGATAATTATACTTGGGTATATTGTCAAAACAGATGTAGAAAACATACCTATTGAAATCATTAACTTATCAAAAAGTAAAACATCATATAGAATTATCAATCGTATAAAGAATACTCCCCTTTTTAATGTAAAACACATTTCTTACAAAAACAGAGACAGCATTAACACCTTAAAAGAGGGTAATGTAAAAGCAGTTATTACTTTCAGAGATTCATTTGACAAAAACAGGGCCATGCTTAAATATCCGGAAATTCAGATATTAATGGACGGAACTGATTCCAATACTTCTTCGATAGCTGCTGGATATTTCAATGGGATATCGAAAAAGTATATATTAACTGATATTGAAAAAATGGACAAAAAATTATCTATAAAAAATAAAACCCTCATTCGTTTCAATCCAGCTCTAAAGAGTATAAACTACATGGGGCCAGGTATTGTAGCTCTATTATTAACTATTGTTTCTCTTTTTCTCGCATCAGCATCTATTGTTCGTGAAAAGGAACAACAAACCATGGATACTCTTCTAATATCAAGGTTAACCTCAATTGAAATCTATATAGGTAAGGCTCTCCCAATAGCAATAATTGGAATCATAAATATGAGTTTTGGTATTTCTGTTGTTATGATATGGTTTAAAATTCCTATAAGGGGAAATTTGTTTATTTTGCTTATTTCAGCAATAATTTTTCTTTATGCAATTCTTTCCTATGGTCTTCTAATCTCAACAATAGCATCAACAAAACAACAGGCTCTTTTCTTCTCATGGTTCTCAATGATTACATTTATCCTTCTCTCAGGGCTTTTTACACCAACTGAGAACATCCCATCAAATCTTCAATTTCTAGTAAAAATAAACCCCCTTTCATATTTAATTAAAATCATAAGAGAGATTTTTTTAAAGGGAAACGGAATTGAATACTTTTACAAAGATCTTCTTTGCTTATCATTTATAGCTATTCTTGTCATTTCAATTTCAATATTAAATTTTAAACGATTTACCTCAAAATAAAAACTTTATTTTCATACAATTTAAAATAATCCTTAAACAACTCATTATAGTCTTGAATATTTAATGAAATTGAAATACACTTAATTCTTAATAAAGATAAAATATAGAACTGAATTGTTGAAAATACAACAGGAGGTTGTAAATGCGTGATTTTCCTTTAATCCCTGGATACAGGATTAAAAAGATACTTGGACAGGGTGGTATGGCAAATGTCTACTTAGGGGTACAGGAAAATCTAAACAGGTTGGTAGCTATAAAAGTATTAAAACTCGATATTTTAGAAAGCAAAAAGAGTTATAAACGGTTCCTCAAAGAAGCACGCACTTTATCCCAGTTGATTCATCCAAATATTGTTACAATTCACGATGTAGGCAGAATCGGAAATTACTATTATATTGTTATGGAATACCTCCAGGAAAGTTTAAAAGAGAAAATAAACAAAAATCATAAAATTGAACCAGAACACGCACTTCATATTATTACAAGCATTGCAGATTCACTCTATTATGCTCATGGGAAAGGAGTTGTTCATAGAGATGTGAAACCTGCAAACATATTGTTTAGAAAAGACGGAACTCCTGTTATATTGGACTTTGGAATCGCCAAAATCACTGATTCAAAAACAAAATTAACAAAAACAGGAATGTATATAGGAACACCCAAATATATGAGTCCTGAACAGTTCAATGTTAAAAGATTGGACGGACGTAGTGATATTTATTCACTTGGTGTAGTACTATTTGAGATGTTGACTGGTAAAGTCCCCTATAATGCTAAAGATACACTCGGTATTATGATGAAACATCTCCAGGAACCAGTGCCTATATTACCAAGAGCTTTGAAAAATTACCAATTAATTATAGATAAAATGATGGAAAAAGAGAGAAACAAACGAGTGCGTTCTAAAGAAAAATTAGATGAAATAATAAAAAAACTCCTTAACCTTAAAACAATAAAAGAGACAAAAAAGATAAAGACGCAACACAAAATTTCTAAAACTGAGGAAACACTTATTCAATATCCTTATATAAACAAAACGGACAAAGAAATAATTTCTAAAGAAAAAAAAATAACTAAAGGAAAATTTCTTTTATGGTTCCTAACAATTGTAATTGTAGCAATTCTTGTTTTTCAAATCTTTAAAGAGGATAGTTTGTCGGATTTAATTTCAATTTTATCAAACTTTTTTCAATCAATAAGAAATCTTCTATTTTAATAAAAAAATCAGAAAAACATTATTGAAAATATATAAATTTAGTGGTTTTCTACAATGATAAAGCATAACCTATTTTCATAAAAAACGTGCGGTTCGATTGTGTAAGTCTTATATCTTCATACCCCAGATAATTATCTGTATAACCTAAGAAAAGAACTGTTCTCGGATTTAATTTATATGAAAATAAAAACTGAGTAAATAATTTTTTATAAATTGGATCAACTTCAAAATTATACAACTCAACATTTCTTTTAATATGTGTGTGTTGAATTATAGCTCTCAAAAAAATTTTCTTATTTAAATGATATACCAACCAAACCTGAAATAATTTAGCCAAAAACAACTCGCTCCCCTTAATCTTTAGCTTATTGTATGAATAACTTAAAGTTAATCTGAAATGTCTTCCAATATTATAATTTATTTCAGGCATAATAAAAGTTTTTTTCCCAGCTCTTACGTTCTCATAATCAATTTCATCCCCTATTGAAACATGCGTATAAAAAGAGAAATTTCCTGTTGGTTTAATACTAAACTGCATATGTTGTCTGTCTTGATCAAAAGAAATTCCTTCAAATACTTTCCTTCTTTTTGTTAAATTAATCCAGAGAAAAGATTGCATAGGTCCCTGATACACTAATTCGATTTCTCCTTCCCTTCCCAATAAATTTCCATCATAATCTTCTTCCTGGTTGAAATCACCGCTAATCTCTATTTGAGAAAAAAAACTTTTTTCTTTGCCCCAAAAAGTGTATCCTGCACCAACAAAATATTTTCTAACATCAACCTGTGGTATAAAACCTATATCAGATCTAAAATCCGGGCTTAAACTAGAGTATCCAGCTTCCCATGAATAAGAACGTTTTTGTCTTAAATAAGACAACTCAATTGCGCTTCCAGAAAAACTGTTCGCATTTTGGTTATAATCTTTAACTATTTCAGAGGGATATAATGTATTTGAACCCAACACCTGGAAATAAACCTTATCAGACCCTGTTATTCTTAACAACCCATCAATTCCCCCAATACGATTATGATAATTATCACCCTCTCTATCAGTAATGAGCACACCTAAGGTCGAAGACTTACCAATATCTCTCCTATAACGAAGAACACTCGAATAAGATTTTTGATTTATATATGTGGAATCAGAATCTTCAGATCCTGGGAATATAAGATTTGTTGTAGCATCCTGTGAAGTAAAAAATCCAATTGCATTTTTCCCCTCTTTTCCGGTTAATTTTATACCCCAGTCCGGATTTGCAATTGTTCTGGTATACACAGCTTCAAGAGGAGTACTAAAAAAATCATTTCCTTCAAGAAAAAATGGCCTTTTTTCTTGATAATAGAGCGCAAATTGTGTATTAATATCAAGTTGAGCAGAATCAGCCTCTACCTGAGAAAAATCAGGATTTATAGCCCCACTTAAAGTAAGATTATTTGTAAAACCCCATTTACCTGAGATACCAAACTCAAATGATGAATCTAATTTCTCTAAAGGACTATCAGGAAATTCTTTTCTCTCATCTGTTCTAACACCCGTAATTGTTGGATCCAATTCAATATTTTTACCAGGTGAAATTGATTTAAAACCCTTTAATTTTAAAAATTGACATATCAGACAGTCATTATCACGATCATGCTTAGATGAGCTTATTTGATGACGCTTACTTCTGGAATAAATCCTCAATGGTAAAAACCCCCATGTCTGTTCAACAGCTGAACCCTGAAATTGAAGTGAACTAAAGGGTATTGCAATTTCAACAACATATCCAAAATCAGTTATTTTTCCTGCTGAATCCCATATTGCATCCCATGAATCATCCTCATAACTTCCACCATTACTATAGATTTCATCACCCTGAACACCCAATGGATTGGAAAAAAATGCAAATGCTCTATTCTCATCATTAAATGTATCAAGAATAATTCCAACTACGTCATCGCTCCACATATCATCTCTATCTGAAAGATGAGCTCTTATCTTTGATGGGTCATTATCATAAGACTTAAATACCACACAAAAAGCTGAATCAGTATAAACCATAAAACATTCTGTTCTTACTGGGGCTAATATATTCTCGCCTGGCATTATCTCATTATTTACTTCAATCATAATAGCATCTTTCCATTCTTCTTTATTAATAACACCATCTATTTTTATTTTTGATTCAGTTTTTTTGATAGTAAAAATCTTATCTTTAGAATAAATTTTTGGGGCTGATTCATTACTTTCTGCATAAGTATTCCTATAAAACAATAGAGTTATTAATATTAAAATAAAAAACAATTTTTTCATATAATACTTCCTTAATTTATTTAAACGGAAAAATTAAAAAAAAGTTTTGTACATTACTTTCTGTTGACAAAAGGCTTTTTTCTAACTAAAATACTACATTCAAAAGGAGGAAAATATGGCATATCATATTGAAGACACATGTATTAGCTGTGGGGCTTGCGAAAGTGAGTGCCCAGTAGGAGCAATATCAGTTGGAGATGAAATTTATGTAATAGATGCAGAACTATGCACTGATTGTGGAGCATGTGCTGAGGTTTGTCCTGTTGATTCACCACAACCAGAAGCTTAAAAAATTATAGATAAACCGAAACCATAAAAGATTAGATTATTAATCCAAAATAATTTAAGGCAATTAACTTACATTTACATAAAAGTGTCCTAAAAATAGGACATAAACAGGAAAAGTGTCCCAAAAATGTGACACTTTAACCAGGTTTTTATTGGCATGAAACTTGCTACTGTTTAGTAGGAGAAAAAAATGAAAAAATTTATTGTATTGATTTTAGGCTTATGCTTTTTAAGTTTATTCATATATTCTGATTATTCCGATCAACAGACCTCAGAGGCAAAATATTATGACAAGGCAAAGGTTTTAAGGGTAAAATATACTCAAGGTGAAACATTTGTCAAACGCAGCTATGGTGAAGGAATCGAAGAAGCAACAGTTAACCTTCCCATCTTTGAAAAGGATGCAATTGGGACAACTGATGGCAGATTAGAAATTTACCTGGGGAAATTGAACTATTTAAGATTGGATTATGATACAAATGTAACTATTGAAAAAGCACCCGCATTAAGAACAACTAATATGAATTTCAGACTAAATAATGGTGGGATCTATCTTGACATTGCAAACCTTGACTATGATAAAGATATTGAAATCCAAACTCCTGACTGTGGAATTTTTCTATTGAATAAAGGTTTATACAGAATAAATGTTAATCAACAGGGAAATACAGAAGTCTATGTTTACAAGGGTATTGCTGAAGTAGCTGGAGATAATTATACAAGGAATGTAAGGACAAATCAGAAAATCGTAATGCTTGATGGAGGAGTAAAAGAGAGACCTTTTTACTTCTACTCCTCTGAAAAAGATGATTTTGACATTTGGAGTCAAAAAAGAAATAACTCGGTTAACTATTCTCGCTATGCTTCTTCAAGATATCTTGAAACAGGCTATGAAGATTATGAATATGAATTATCACGTAATGGTAGATGGAGATATAACAGCACTTATAGCTCATATATATGGATTCCTTACAATATAAACACTTCATGGAGGCCATATTATAATGGAAGATGGGTATGGAACCCTTATTATGGTAATGTATGGAGCTCATATGAGCCATGGGGATGGTATACTTCCCATTATGGAAGATGGCATTGGGGCACTATTGACGGCTGGTATTGGATACCTGGATACAGATGGTCTCCTGCATGGGTTTCCTGGGGTTGGGATGACCATTATTATGGTTGGTGCCCTTTAAGTTATTACAACAGACCAGTTATAATAATAAATGGAAGATGGGATAGAAATTATCGCTACCATAATGGGTTTCCATTTCATTCAAGGTCAACAATTATTATAAGAAAAAATCATTTACATGCACCAAGGATTAGCGGGATTGCGATAAAATCAAACTCTATTTCAAAAGGCACTTTGTCATACAAAGGGATGTCTCCAACAGTAAAACCTCAAATTTCCAGAGTCAATGTGATAAATGCAAAGGGCAAATCAGTTGTTTACAAGAAAAGCGGTATAGTATCAACAAACAAATATAAGGTAGTTAAATCTTATCCTGGTGTTTCAAAAGTAAACAAAAATACCGTTTATAAATACTCAGGAACCTCAAGTTCAAAAGCCAAAACTTTTAAATATTCAACCTCCCATCAAATAAAGAAAGTAACAAACAAAAAAAGCGCTAATAAAACTTATGGAAGCTCTGAATCAGGTAAAAAATCAACTTATAAATATTCTCCTGAACCAAAAATCAAAAAAAAGAGCTCAACATATGAATATAAATCATCTTCAAAATCAAAAAAATCCTCTACCTCATCTTCAAAAAGCTCAAGCTCAAAAAATAAAATAAAAAAGAAAAAACAAGGGCCTTCATATCTCTCATCAAGTAAATATTCATCAAGTTCTGAAAGAGGAAATACTAACTCCTCATATTACGCTTCATCAAAAATGGGAAAAGTAGCCAGTTATAGTTCTTCATATTCACCTAAATATTCCAAAAAATCATATGATTCACACACATATAAACCTGTAAAAAGATATACTTCTCAATCATATTCAACAAATAATAAATACTACTCTTCTTCATACAAATCTAGCTCAAAACCAACATACAAAAATTCCTATTATAATAAAAGGTCTGATTATAGATATTCATACCCTTCGAATTCATATAACACTAAAAAATATTCCTCATCATATAAAACTTATTCAAAACCTTCCACAAAATCATATTCTCATAGATCCTATTCCAGACCTTCCAGTTCTTATTCAAAAAGCTCATATAGAAGCTCTTCAACACATTCTAGTTCATCCTCAAAATCATACAGGAAAAAATAATAAATTGAGGTTTATGAATAATAGATAAAGTTGAAAATTGATTTTCTAAGAAAAAAGATTAATGATCGTTTTGTAAACTTTTTTGAAAACAAAAATATAGCTTTTGGATATACAGAAAAGAACTTTAATCTTCATGATCTTTCTATTTATTTTAAACACAGCAATCTAATTGAATTAGAACAAATACACTCAAATATAATTTTTCAATCTTCTCAAGTAGAGTACGGGATAAAAGGCGATGGAATAATCCTTGATCAAAAGAGCAAAATTGCAATCATAAAAACCGCTGACTGCATTCCCCTTTTCTTCTGGGATGACATATATTCTTATGGAGGTATTATTCATATTGGATGGAGAGGATTGCATAAAGAGATTGAATTGAATTTAATTGAATTACTTAAAAACAAATCAATTAAACTTGAAAACCTTAATTTCTTTTTTGGCCCCTCAATAGGAAAAGATTGTTATGAGGTTGATCAGAATATTTACACAAAATTTAAGGATAAAAAATATAGGAACAAAATTTTCTTTGCCAATAAAAAAGAAAGATACCTTATGGATATCAAAAAGGGGATATCTTATTCTTTAAAAAAATCAGGCATAATAGATGAAAAAATCACTTATTCAAAAATTTGTACATTTTGCGATAAAAGATTCCCCTCTTATAGAAGAGATAAAGAAACCAACCTACGCATATACAACTTTTTGATTTTAAAATAATTTACATAATAGACATAAAATATCTAGTCTATGTATCATTATTTATTTTTCTTCAAATTTTTCAAAAAGAAGGGCCCCATTTGTTCCACCAAACCCAGAAGAATTTGACAAAGCATATTTTATCTCTTTTACAATCCCTTTATTTGGAGTATAATTCAGATCACAATCCTCATCAGGAAACTCATAATTTATCGTGGGCGGAATAAATGAATTATAAATTGAAAGAACAGTAAATATAGCTTCAGCTCCACCAGTTGCTCCAAGCATATGACCTGTCATTGACTTTGTGGAACTTATATTGATCTTATAAGCATTATCTCCAAATAATTTTTTTACTGCTAAAGTTTCATATTTGTCATTAAAAGGAGTAGATGTGCCATGGGCATTTATATAACCAATTTCTTCTGGTTTAATCTCTGCATCATCAATAGCCATTTTCATGGTCCTGTAAGCACCATCTGTTGTTGGGTCAGGAGCTGTTACATGAAAGGCATCTCCAGTACAACCATAACCTACTATTTCTGCATATATTTTAGCTCCTCTTTTAATTGCATGCTCCAATTCCTCAAGTACAATAATTGCTCCACCTTCAGCAACAATAAAACCATCTCTATGTTTATCAAATGGACGGCTGGCTTTTTCCGGCTCATCATTTCTTGTAGACAATGCTCTCATCACAGAAAATCCAGCTATAGCTAAAGGAGTAATCGGGGATTCTGCACCACCAGCGATCATTACATCTGCATCACCCCTTTGAATTATTTTAAATGAATCTCCAATCGAATGACTGCTAGTTGCACATGCAGTGACATTAGCAAGATTTGGACCCTTAAAACCATACTTTATAGATACTTGACCTGATGCAAGATTGGCAATTGAACCTGTTATAAAAAAGGGAGAAACCCTTGTAGGCCCTTTTTCTAATAGTATTTTAGTGTTTTCTTCAATCGTAGATATTCCACCTATTCCTGAACCAATATAAACTCCAATCCTTTCCCCTTCTGAATTATCTACCTTTACCCCAGAATCTTTAACAGCTTCATCTGCTGCAATCATTGCAAATTGAATAAATTTATCAAGTTTTCTTACTTCCTTTCTATCAAAATAATTTAAGGGATCATAACCCTTAATTTCACCTGCAATTTTAGAATAATGCTCAGAAACATCAAACCTGGAAATTTTAACTACTCCATTTTCACCATTTCTTACACTCTGCCAGCTCTCATCAACTGTTTTTCCTACAGGTGAAATAATCCCCAACCCGGTGACAACTACTCTTTTTAGATTAATTGTCTTCTTTATGAAATCCATAATTTATTTTACTTCTGTCATTATAAAATCAACAGCAGAACCAACTGTTGTTAATTTTTCAGCTTCTTCTTCAGGAATTTTTAGCTCAAATTCATCTTCCAAAGCCATGATCAATTCAACCTGATCTAAAGAATCTGCACCTAGATCTTCAACAAATTTTGCATCATTTGTTACTTGATCCTCACCTACATTTAATTTTTCTGTAACAACACCTTTTACTTTTTCCAAAATTTCTTCTTTTGTCATTATTTTCTCCTAAATTTAAATTAAAAGTCCACCGGAAACATTAATTACAGTTCCGGTAATATATGAAGCCGAAGGAGATATAAGAAAATTAACCACTTCAGCTATATCATCGGGAGTACCCACCCTTTTGAGAGGTATTTGAGACAAATACACTTCTTTTACTTTTTCTGAGAGCTGTTCAGTCATCTCAGTTAGAATAAAACCAGGAGCAATTGCATTTACAGTTATATTTCTTGCACCATATTCCCTTGCAAAACATTTAGTTAAAGCAATAACACCCGCTTTAGAAGAAGCATAATTAGCCTGTCCTGCAGTACCAAGAATACCACTAACAGATGCAATGTTAACAATCCTTCCAAATCTGTTTTTCATCATCTCTTTTGCAGCAAACTTGGAACACAGGAAAGTGCCTTTCAAATTAATATCTATTACCATATCCCACTCTTGTTCAGACATTCTTAATGTCAGGTTATCTCTTGTTATACCTGCATTATTTATTAAAAAATCAACTGATCCCAATTCATTAACAGTGATTCTTATAAGATTCTCAACATCCTCAACTTTTGAAACATCTGTTTTAATTGCAATAGCTTTTATGCCAAAATCTTCTAGCTCTCTTGCTGTTTGTTTAGCTTCATCATACATAATGTCAGAAACAACAATATTCAACCCTTTTTTTGCCAGTTTCATTGCTATTGCCTTTCCAATTCCCCTTGCAGAGCCGGTTACAATGGCATTTTTATATAATTCATACATATTTTAACTCCTTAAAAGTCTTCTGGTGTTTTTCAATTTCATTTGAAATTTTATCTAAAACATTCTCTGTAATAAACTTTTTACTTAAAGTTATCGCATTTTTAACTGCTTTGGCATTCGAGCTCCCATGGCCAATTATAACAATACCATTTACACCAAGAAGCAAAGCACCACCATATTCTGTATAATCAAATTTTTTCATCAATCTTTTAAAAGAACTTCTTAAAAAGAAAAAGCCTATTTTTGATAACAGATTGGACATAATTTCGCGCTTTAACATTGATGCTGTAACTTTCACCACACCCTCGGCAACTTTTAATATTACATTCCCTGTAAACCCATCAGTAACTATTAAATCAGCCTCCCCAATATATGCATCTCTACCCTCTATATTTCCAATAAAATTAATATCAAGAGATTTTAATATATTATGTGTTGTTTTTGTTAATTCATTACCCTTAGCTTCTTCCTCTCCAACACTCATTAAAGCAATTTTCGGATTATTTACTCCATGTACATTTTCCAGATAAACCTTTCCCATTAAAGCGAATTGAACCAGGTTTCTTGGTTTTGGATCAACATTTGCCCCAACATCAACAATCAAAGAATTTCCCTTAAGGGTTGGAATCATAAGAGCAAGAGCTGGCCTATCAATATTCTTTAAAGTTCCAAGTGAATTTTTTGCAATAGCCATTACTGCCCCTGTGTTACCAGCAGAAACCATTGCCTGGGCTTCATTACGTTTTATTAAATCCAAAGCCATTTTTATAGATGTCTGTTCCCTCTTTCTCCAATATGATAAAAAATGTTCACGCATTGAAACTGCTTCAGTTGCATCAATAATTCTAATTTCATCTAAATCATTAAAATTGTTTTTCTTTAATTCCCTTTTAATTAATCTTTTCTTACCAACTAAAATCAAACAAACATCTTTGTCTTCTTTTAAATAATTAACAACACCTTCAACTATGGCACCGGGTGCATGATCTCCACCCATAGCATCAACTGCTATTTCTATGTTCTTCATTTATCGATCTTCTTCTCCCTCAATGATTTGTTTCCCATCATAATAACCACAATTTTTACAAATTCTATGAGGGAGTTTAGGCTCATTACATTTAGGGCAAATTGACAGACTCTTTATCTTTAAAGCATGGTGAGACCTTCTTTTATTTGTTCTTTGATGAGAATGCCTTCTTTTCGGGAGCGCCATGTTTCACCTCTTTATTTTATTAAATAAAAAATTCAACTCTTTAGAAGAATTTTCACATTTACACTTTGCATGATTCAAATTTGTACCACAATTGGGGCATATTCCTTTACAATCAGATTTACAAATTGGGTCATATGGGATAAAAAGATTTATTTGTTCCAATAAAATTTTTATCAAATCAACCCTATTGTCATCATAGAAAATATACTCCATTTCATCTAAACTTATAGAATTACTCTCAGAGTTCACTAAATTTACAGGAAATAAAATAATATCAAAATTTAAATCTATATTTAATTCAAAATCATCCAGGCATTTCACACACCTGAGAGAAATCACAGTTTTAATATTACCTTTAGCTTTAATTCGATCTCCATCTCGGTTAAACAAAACATAGTATTTCAGATCATCAAGGAAAAAAGCATTCTCCTCAATCAACATATCTTCATCTAAACTAAAACTATTACTTACAATCAGCCCTTTTTCACTTATCTTATTTGTATCAATAAACATTTTTTATCCTATATTCAAATATGATCTAAAATAATCTGTATTTTTACCACAATTTATAACCAAAGTCAAGATAACATCAATGGGTTACAAACACTTGTTTAATAAAGCTTATATTTAGATATTATACAGCTTTTTTTATATTTCTTTTCCTCGTAAAGAATAGGGTCCCACATTTTCTATTAAAATTTTCTTAAATTCTCCAGGTTTTGCATCTGATTCGAAATTTACAATCCTATAACTTTCAGTCCTTGCAATTACTTCATCTATTTTTTTTGGATTCCTCTTAACTACAAGAGCTTCTACTATTTTCCCAATCAACTTTTCATTATTTGTTAACTGAATATCTCTTTGAACTTCCTGCAATTTGTAGAGTCTCTGCTTTTTAACTTTCATATCCAAATCATCTTTTAGCAACAATGCCTTTGTATGCTTTCTTGGAGAATAAACAAAAGAAAACAGTGATTCATATTCTACTTCTTGAATTAATGAGAGCGTTGAATTAAAGTCATTCTCGTTTTCAGAGGGAAATCCGACAATAAAATCAGAACTAAATTTAATATCCGGGACTTTTTTTTTAAAATCAAAGATCATTTTTAAATACTGCTCTCTTGTATATGTTCTGTTCATCCTCTTTAAAATTCTTGTTGAGCCAGATTGTGCGGGGAAATGTATATGTCTGGCAATGCTTCTATGTTTAACCATTACTTCGATCAACTCGTTATCATAATACCCGGGATATGATGTTATAAATCTTACCCATTTAACATTAATATTAGTGGCAATATAACTTAAAAGATCAACAAATTTCATTCCCTCTTTTTTATCCTCCCAGCTATTCACATTTTGTCCCAGAAGAATAATTTCTTTATACCCATTATATGAAAGATACTCTGCCTCTTTCACTATATCTTTAAAAGGTCTATGTTTTTCTCTACCTCTTGTAAATGGTACTATGCAATAAGAACAAAAATTATTACATCCCTCCATAATAGAAATATAACCATAAACCTTACTCTCTCTTGTATTAATATCAGGAATTATCTCTTTCCACTCTCTTGAGAATTCAACATCAATACCATTTTTATCCTTTTTAAGGCAATTTTCAAAAATCGAATCAATCTTATAATACTGGTGAGTCCCGATAACAAAATTAACCTTTTTATCTTTTTTTAATAAATTCAGGCCTTCAGATTGTGCAACACAACCTGCAATAACAACCTTTTTTCCCTTCCCAACACGACCTACATATGAAAAAACCTTTTGTTGAGGTTTCTCTCTAACAGCACAGGTGTTAATAATTATAATATCCGCTTTATCTTCATCCTGAACATCAACAAAACCCTCTTTTTTTAAAATATGCCGTATTCTTTCCGAATCATTGACATTCATCTGACACCCATAGGTTTTGATAAAGAAGTTCATTGTTACCCTCGATTTCATGTCAGAAATTTACCATTGTTTTCCAAAATTGTCAAAGTACGGAACGGTTTGAAACCGTTCCCTACGATTGATAATATACCATGAAAATAATTCGGCATAACAAAAAAACACAAACCCAAAGAACCCGAACAACTGCGTTTATTGATGGAGGGAATATATTTGGTAAAGCCAAAGATAAAAAGTGGGGCAGCCGTCCGGCTGCCCCCATCCTACTCCCAATGTTATTGAGAGTAGAACTCATGCATGTGTGTGAATTTTATTTGGACGGAGCATGATATTTTAATATACCTCTTGACTCTTTTTTGCCTCCAGCTCTTTTCCAAAATCAAAATCGTCCCATTTTGTAAACCAATATCCTCGTTTACTCAATATCTGATTTTGTTCAGAGGCATCCATTATATCATAGTATTTCAACAAATCTTTCTTGAAATTATCATCTAAATAAGGACAAGCCAAAAGATCAAAAAGCAAAATGATTAATTCGGTCGTTTTAAATCTATTATCTTTATTGATCTTTTCAAACTTGTGCTTGATGTTCTCTTCTAATATATTTTTAAAAGCAGCATATCTTGATTTGTTTCCAATATAAAAAAGCAAAACACTTATTGATAAATAATTAAAATCACATTTGCCATTTTTGGTATTAATGTTTAAACCAAAATATTTAGATAAAACCGTTTTATCCAAACTATATTCTCGCCCCAATTCTTTTAACGCAATCAATAAATATAATGTTTCAACTTGAGTATATTCTGAATATTTATTTTTCTTTAAAACTAAAGAAATTTCATCATATATTACTTTAAATATAAGATGTTTATTATCATTATTAAAATTCCCTTTCTGTTTGCCAAACTTAATTAGCTTGCTTAAAATCAAGCAAAGTTTAATAGTAGTATTTACTCTTGGAGAAACGCAATAAAGGAAAAATGTGAAATCAAGTAATTCTAATATGGCTTTAGTAACTTTTTTCTCATATTTATCTTTATCCTCGATCTTACCATAAATCTTAATTAATTTTAATGTCTTTCTATCAATGCATGCTAACGTATAATTCAAAATATCTTTATACGCAATATTAGCTTGCTTTATTATAATTTTAAATCTTGTTATTAATTTATTTCCACTAACATAGAAAGAATATTTCTTTTCTGCTTTTTCTTCGTTATCGTCATTATCTTTTGTAGGCTCTTTATCAGAGGCTTTAAAATTGAGATTATTATTTAACAAATCCGATATGTTAATCTTAGCTATTGTGATCTCGGTAATTATTGGTTTTTCAAACAAAATAGATTTAGAGTCATTTACATACAATTTATAATCTTTCAACTGATATCTATATGCATTCAAAATTTCTTCTTTAGTATTTTCATCATTATAAAAAACAAAAAAATCATCAACATATCTAAATATTTCATAATCGATTTTAAATTTAAGCTTCTTTTTATCTTGTAAGTAATACATCACATTTAAATCGATTCTTTGCAGTATCAATTCTGCATATATTCTGGAAAACTCAGGTCCGATTATTATTCCGCTTGATTCGTTATAGTTTAGATTTCTCATCAATAAATCAAATTGACCACCAAATGTTTTGTTTGATTCCTCTCTCTTTTCTTTAACAATTTCTTTATTCAACAACGCCCAAGAAATAGTATGCGAGTAAATACTATCAAAGCATCTTGTGATATCAAACTTAAAAAGCTTATTGTATTTCTTTTCACATCTGTGGTAGGTATAGGACTCATAAAATTTATATATATTACTGAACTTTTTATACACAAAAAATGTTTTTAAATTCTCATATTCTTTATCAAACTCTTCAACAGATTTATGTTCGTGATCATGAGCCAATTTCTCAATATGTGTCCTATCATTATAATAAGAAAATTTTGCTATCTTATACGGTTTTCTTATTGAAAAAGGACTGATACGGCAATAGTATAAAATCAATTCCTTGTACTTTTCATAGAATTCGACCAGTGCCAATTGATTTTTAGGATGAATAATCGTTAGCTCTCGAAAATCTTTTTCTTTATGCGATATTTTATAATTAAACGGGATTGTCCAGAAATCTTCGCCGTCATAATTAATTTGTCGATTATTAACCTGCTTATCTTTCTTAAAACCAAAAAGAAGTTTTATAATTATTTCTAATGATGGGTCGTCATCTTTACCCCATTTAATTATTTTTCCATTTTTGGAAACACCATTATTCACTAAGAAATTATAAAAGTGTCTATTAGAAAACGTAACCGGAAGCTCAAAGGGTAAAACATCAGAAAGAATCACCCTCTCTTTTTTAATTTTTATTTGTTTCTTCTTGCGCTTCACCTTAAACACCTTAGTTCCATATTTCCATAATTTTTTTTAGTTCATGCGTTTTAAACGGAGAAAATCTTTTCGCTTCAAAACCTTCTTTAAAATTATACTTTTTTAAGCGTTTCTGTAATCTGTCAAGTTTAATTGTATTATTGATTTTTGTTCTCAAATAATCATCTAAGCTAATCAAATCTTCTTTTTCTGTCAATTGGCAATTCGAATAATAAATGCCTACTAATATATTTTCTTTATTATTTTTAAGACGTGTATTACCTGTCAAGAATCTTATCCGCTTTACGAGCAATTTCCTTGCCTCTTTTTCATTAATATTGCATAGATTTAAATAATGGTCAAATGCCGAATCAATACGATTTTTATACTTAGTAATTCTTTTTTCAGTCAATTTAGTTTTGAGGATCCCTTTTCCAAAAGATATTTCGTATCCTAAATAATCCAATCTGTACATCTGTTTATTACTTTGCAAATCAAAACTACAAGTTTTTGTATCGTTTAAATTTAATTTAAATTTTGCTACAACTTCTTTTACTTCATCCAAATAACCTCTACTCTGACCAGTTGATATCGGAGTAAAAATAATAATGATGTCATCAACATATCTTGCATAATAGCTTATTCCTTTAAGAGACATTAGATCTTTATCGATATCTCGCATATACAATTCAGCAAGATAAGCACTTATTCCAATCCCCCTAGGAATACCTTTATCGCTCCCGGATAATTCTTTATATTTATTTAATATGTGTATTAGAATTTTTCTTGAAAAAGGCGTCATTAAATTATTTCCTTTGATTTTTTTTATTAATGGCTCCTGCGGAATATTTTCATAAAAATCGTCAATATCTGTTCTTATAACATATTTAGGAAATCCATCATTTAATAAAACCTTAACTTGGCTCACAATCTCGGATCTATTTGCTTGTTTAACATTAAATAAACGTGAAAGATTACTCTGAAGCTGCTTCATTGTAAAATAATATTCTGGAGAATTTCTTACTATATATAGCGATTTTCCATTTGGAATGTCTTTTTTATCTATCGCCACTTTAAATGTTGACACAACTATTTTGTCAGTTACTTTTTGAAGCTCTGCATTAAGCTGTTCTTCTTTCTTTTCTTTTAGCTCTTTTCTTTTTTCATACAAATTTTTCAACTCATCATGAAGTCTCGGTTTGTTTCTTCTTTTCTCCCTAATATCATTATTACATTGTTTTATATTTTCTGTAATTTTATTAAGACTTGGGAAAAAATGCCCTTCTAGATATACACCTTTCCTATTTTCTAAATCTAATATTCTTCTGAAATTATCTGCAGAAAATGATTGATTTAACATTATGTGATTTTCTCTCCAATTTTATATGGGTTTCTGGTAATCATAAAAACTCACCTACGACTTCGGCAATCTTCTTTTTGGTGTGACCAAAATTATACCAATATTTTTTTATTGTATTTTTATTACCCATATTTACTTACCAAATAATTATCGGAAATTATTCTACAACACGAATTTACCACCCTTTTCCATAATTGTCAAAGTACGGAACGGATACGATAATGTACGGAATGGTTTGAAACCGTTCCCTACGATTGATAATATACCATGAAAATAATTCGGCATAACAAAAAACACAAACCCAAAGAACCCGAACAACTACAATTGCCACAGAGGAAAAACTTACATTTTATTTTAAATCCATCAAGGCCATATCGAACCTGTCGAGCACACTCTGAATATCAAAATTTACTTAAGCGTTTTCTTTAAAAAGTCGGTCGTGGAATGAATTGAGACACGTGATGGATATTGAAATAGATTGATTTACTTCTTCAACTGTAACTCTAACATCTCTTCCTTCAATTTCTTCTGATCGAACCCTTTCTAAATATTTTCTATCAACAATACCTAAATTGTGGGTAATTGGATGTCGCTTTTGAAAAATATCTCCCAATGTGTCTATATTTTCTTTATTTATGCCTTTAAACAGATCTTCACTAGTTAATTCTTTAGTTAAATCTGACACAAATGTGATGTTCTGAAACTTATTCCCAATTTTCTTTTTAAAGATTTTTTCAATCTCATCCTGTGGAAGCCCTTTTTCAATAAGATACCTTTTTACTAATATTTTAAGTGTAGCTTCAAAAATAGATACCGTGTCTTCAAGTGCATTTTCGATATCTTTTGCCGCAACTCGAGCACCAAGTTCCTTTTCTCTACGTTTAGAATCGTTCAACATCATCTTAATTACATCAAATTCAGCTTTAACATGTGTCATAAAGATATTTTTTCCACAATCGGCACACCAAGTAGCTAATCCAAAGACAGAATGATCAAGTCCACAATGGGGACATATTATATCTCTTCTTAAAAATTCTTCAAAAGGCCGCATATGTTAAGACTTATTATATGAAAAAAATATTTATTTTTCATATAATAGAGACGAAATGGGAGCAGGTGCAGACTCTAAAGGCCGTGTCAATTTTTGACTTGGGACGAATGTCACCC
>Ga0114918_10000003_pt1 | contig 252931 bp, 232 predicted proteins | sample LantaG_FD_87015 | JGI IMG/M metagenome (GOLD analysis project Ga0114918, IMG submission 87015) | Deep subsurface microbial communities from Baltic Sea to uncover new lineages of life (NeLLi) - Landsort_02402 metaG | ecosystem: Environmental > Aquatic > Marine > Oceanic > Sediment | place... | reverse complement strand
GGAAAATCATAAGGCTTTTATTCTATAAATTAAAATATTATATGGAGCAGTTAGAAAAGAAACATGCCTTAAAAGGGAGTTTTTTTTATGCTGCCTAAAAAAGTCTTGACAAAACCTATCGTCTTACATAAGGTAATTTACTGGATTTATAAGACATTTTAATTGAGAAAAAATCTCCACCTAGTTTTTTTTCCCTTGATGGTCCTAGTCCAAGAGAATCTTCGACTATTCTATCAATGCCTTTTTGCGCTTCTCGCATTACCAAATCTTCAGCATATCTTATCTGTTCTTTTGTAAAGAAGTTATTTGGATCATCTGAGTGTCTACAATAAGGGCAAAAAGCTTCAATATGATTTTCTATTATTCCTGTTCCTGGTTTAATTTTAAAGTATCCCGGTGAGCAAGATTCACTTGGGCATTCTCTTGCAAGCCTATCATATTTGTCTTTTGGTAAATCAATATTAAGTGAATATTTGTCTTTTCCTGTTTTTTTTATCTTATGAGGTCCTCCCTCTTTGAATATTTTACCTGCCATAGTCTTTTTATTGCATTATAGATAAATGAATCATTATTATTTTAGATGTATAAAACATGTTGCAGTAATAGAATCTTTTTTAATTCTTATCGAATTCAGTTCCATTTTTTTGTTCCATAGGTTCTCCGTATAAATTGTCACTACTTGTAAATAAGTATATACATTTCATACGATAATGTCAATAAGAAAAAAAGAGCCCACCAACATTTTTGATAGACATATTATTAATAGGTCTTTGTTGTTTTTTTTATGCCTTGAATAACAAAAACTAAAATTCAAAGGTCTGAGCTTAAAAATGAATTTCCGCAAGTGACAGGTCCTCCAGGGCCGGAAATGGTTGACAATTCTGGATTTAATACGATAGCCTACAGAGATAATCATATCCAGATTATAGTACTTTGTTTTGTACGATTTGCTATCACTAGCAGTTGTCAAGAAATCCTTGACAACTGAATCCGGCTCTATGAATTAATTTTGACGATGTGGTTATAAACGCACCGATTAATTCGGATAATGATTTTATCTTTCGTATGGAACGGTTTCGATAATGTAGGGAACGGTTTAAAACCGTTCCCTACAATTGCCGAGGAAGGGGAAATTTGTTTTATATCATTAAACATCAAACGAAAATTTGACCCTTAATATTATATATTATCTAAGAGAACTAAATGTTTTTTTGTTTTCCACATGTATCTCCATAGCTACATTCGGCAAACCATAATACACAAGAATGATACCACACAAAAACTATAAAGTTAAAATGCTATCAAATTGTAATATAATAATAAATTACCAGAAATCAGCAGTTAAATTCCTCTAACCAGTAACTACCAAATTTATAAAATTGCATCGGATCAAGCCGTTCTTCAATCAAATATTTTTCCAAATTATTCAGGCAAGTCTCAACGAGTTGTATGAAGAAATTAACTGGATACCTAAGATTCCAATGATGTTGTCCGTTCTCTGTGTAACTTCCATAGTTTGGTTCATCGCAAGATGTCCACTGGAGAGAAATGCCTGGTTCTGATAATTCATGAACTAAGGAATTTCGATATTTATATAAAAGATCATAATGCATAAGGGATTCAATTTTAATACCCTTCAGGGTTAACGGATGTCCCTTGTCCTGATCTTTATTTTTTGGCCAGTAATTTTTTACTTCCTTAAATTCGAGATCTTTATCTAGAAGAATGACACTACCTTGCAACCATTCTTCATATTTACTATATGCATAATTCCGTAGATTTGAAAAATCAGGGGGTGGGTACTTACCTAGGAGTTGTACTAAATGCGGTAGACTGATACGACCAATATACTTCCAATCGGAGAATTTTATTATAAATGATATGAACTTATTTTTATTAGTACAATTTGGACAGAAAGGTTTAGCTATAGCATCTAGAAGAGCTACTAATAATAGCTTTTTGTAGATATTACAAATTTTATCTTCTTTTATAGCTATTGAAATAATCAAGTTAAGATGTCTACGAAAGTGCTTAATAAAGTTCTTAGCATGAATAGTTTTTTTATTTATGTTTTTAATCATTATCTCTCCTTTAAAATATAATAGTTTATTGTTGAGTCATCATTCCCTTTTCGTCTCTGCCACAAAAACATCCTGTCTTCAATTGTAAGCGTGCTAAAATAGTCTTTATTTCATTTTAGACAATCAGATTTTATTTATCAAATCTTTTTCTAGATACTCATTGGTATGATATTAAAAATATCATTAGAAATTTTATCCTCAGGTTACTTCTCAAATAAATACCCAAGATATCTAAACAGTTTTAAATCATTGGTTTTTGGTATTCAATTAGGTTGTAAGTTGAGAAATCAGGTAAAACATGAACAGGTACAAATTTCCATAAACTCAGTAACTCAACTATCGTTATAATTGGCCAAAGTAAACAAAGATTATTGGTTTTCAAATCCATAAGGTGATAAGATTTTATTATTTGTAAAAATTATCAATTTTCTACATGCTCTGGTTATTGCCACATAAAAATTTTTTGGACATTTAAATTTATGCACATCTAATACAGCAACTGTATCAAATTCTAATCCTTTTGTAAGCAAAGTTGTGCCTATACATCTCCCTTTGACTTTCCGTCCGACTCGCCTTTTGATATTTCTAATTTCTTTCATAGAATCATAAACAGATATGTTTTTATACTCTGCCTGCTCAAGAGCCTTACACAAATCAGAAAAAAGTTCTTTTCGATAGCACTTTATATGTGGTAACCGTTCTATTTCTCTTAGCGTTTTTGAAATTAACGCCAATGAAAACGATCGCTGTAATTTTTCTATATTATTTTTTAATGGTTCTATTAACTTTTTATCATTTAAGCCAATTTTTCTTTTGGTCCCATTTTTATTAAACCATTCATTTCTACTTGTTGGGCCATTAAACAGCTTAGGAATTAGTTCGTATATAACCTCGTAAACATTAGTCGTATCAACATCGTCAAATTTCCGTGAAAATGTATAAAAGTCTTTACTGTCTATAGCTTCTACTAAAATAAACACATTATTAAACCGACTTAAAAACAATTTTCTTGCATTCAAGTTTTCACTCTCAGGATGCATAATTAAAAAATTATCCTCTCTTGTTAAATCCCAAATTTTCTCATTATACTTTGATGCATGTGTATATTTGTCTTCTTCATGTATCTGCAAAATGTCAATATGCTTTCTATACAAATTCAAGTCTATTTTTTTTCTTTTCTCCAATTTTTTTCTTATTTCCTTTAGACTTTCTCCTAACTCAGGATTTGTCTCTTTCCAACGCCATGGTTCTGATAAATCAGGAAATTTTTCAAAATCAGCTAAATCTTTGTCAAAATCGACCAACTTCTGCCCCTTAAATCCAAATATACCTTGAAGATAATCACCCAAAATATGGGTTGGTAAAATATCTGATAGTGCAGTTATAAATTCATGCTGTTCAATAGTACAATCCTGATATTCGTCAACAAATAATCCTGAATATGTAACTTTGATAACATCCTTTATGGGAGTAATTTTAAATAGTTTTTTAGCTTTCTCTCTGATAAACGGATAATAAGCATCGGAATTATCTTGTGCAGGCATGTCGTTTCCGCAATAAAATGCATTAACATATTTCTGCGCAAAACTTTCAATCGTTTCAACGCGATATTGATTATATGTAATACCCTGTTTTTGTATTTTTTCCTTTAAAGACGCCACTCCGGCATGCGTATGGGTTAAAATAAGCTGTTTCCCCTCTGTGTATTTTAAACATTCGGCAATAGCATGTGTTTTCCCATAGCCAGCGGGAGCTGTAACCATACTTTTAGATTTAGAAACAAACTCTGCATAATCCATTACTCATCTATCCAAGCAGAAAGATCTTCTATTTGTTTCTTTATTTTTTTATCGTTCATTTCTTCAAAGTGTTTGAAAATGATTGAGCCTAAGAATTCTCCATGATCAATTCTTTTAAACCATTCTTTATTATTTACAATGGAAGCCTTTGCTATTGCCTGCCTCATTTCAGATGTATCTATATCTCTGAAACGTTCAGGAAAGGTGCCTGAATACTTTGATTTGATAGATTCCATTATTCGCTCTTCTGTTGTACCTTTATCCTTTATCACATAATCTATTAACTCATTAACTCCAACCCAAGGTAAATCTTGAAATACTTGTTGCTCTATAGCATTATCAATATCACAATCAAATATTTTAACACCTAACTCCATCAATTCCTTTTTGGATAAGTTCAATTCGCTATTATCAGAATCACAAAAAATACAAACTATTAGGCATAAGCCCTTTAATTTTTTCGCGCGGGATGTACAATTACTGCCTTCTCCCAAAGTATAAACACAATCTTTAAATGACATATATTCGTTATTATTTATTTTGCGATATACATCTAACTCCCTACAAATGCCTATTTCAGTTTTTCCTTCACAGACAATTACTTTTTTGGCAAATGCTGCTTCGGGGCAAGCTCTTATAATATTTTGAAAGTGTCTATCAGGAGCATAACCCTTAACTTCGCCATCATTATTCTTAATAATTACTAAATCATTAACCTCTAACTCGCTTATTACTTCACTTGAATGGGTCGTTACAAATATTTGTCCCGAAATTTCTTTTTTTAGTGACCTAACTAAATTCCTTACCCTATCAGGTTCTAATCCTTGCTCAACTTCGTCAATTAACATAATTCCACCATGTTGAGAAAGCGCAGTTTGTATTGCCATCGAAATTAATCGCTTTGCACCTTTCCCCTTCAATCTAAATGGCACAGCACCATCATGCAAACAAACTCTATCATCTTTAATAGAAATATCCCTAAAATCAATTGTTGTTTTTGTTTCAGATAAATCTATTCCAAAACCTGATGATATCTTTTTTATTTCGTTCGTTATATCATTTAGTTGTTTAAATTCGCATAAATCTATTTTTTCTTTAGCTTCACGCAAAGATTCAATAATAATATTATACCTTTCATCATCAGAAGATTGACTTGACTTTAGAAGGGTATACAATGGATTTCCCTTACTCCACGAAAAATGACGATCTAAGTAATCTGAGATCATAAATACATTGAATTTTGCTCGGTCATTCGCAGATATTTGGTGTGGTTCTTGTCTGGTATTTACAACACACCACTGCGGTTCCAAATCCTTTTTAATTTTTAAACTTATTGTCAAAATTTTTTCATGATTATTTTGCAAATCATCATGTATATTGCCTTCGCTATCAAGTCCTCTAATATAAAGCCCAAATCTATCTTCATTAATCAACTTCTCAGGAAGATCTATCAATGAAACTGATATTTCTATTGGATTATCAATATCTCCTTTATAAAAATCACTATCATAGAAAGAAATATTCCATCTCGGAGATAGAACCAAAGAAATCGCATCCAATATTGTAGTCTTTCCAGCGTCACCTCGACCTAGTAAGCAAATAAAATCCTTATCAAATTTTTGCGAAAAAGTTTTTATCCCCCGGTAATTTTTTATTTCTAATTTATGTATTCTCGCCATGTGTTCTCCTCATCCAAAACACCTCTGCATAATCGCATTCTTTTTACATCTCATATTTAATTATTTTATGTTTAAATTTTTTAATTCCGAATTAATCCAATTATGAGCTTGTTTTTCATCTTTTTCAATCGCCATTTCAACACCACGTTTGGCAATGTCAAGTAATTGTTTTGATATTTTATTGCTATCTAAAGCCTTTTGTATGTTTTGACTTATTCTTTTCTGTTTCCCTAAATCAATACATGGAATAAGAATTTTCTTTATCTCACTATCTGCTATTTTTGGCTGTCCTGTTTGAGCTTTAGCTCTTTGTATTTGCGACTGAATATATATACTATGAAAAAGTGTCTCTAAATAAAATGGATCAAATTTACTCTTGAAATCAGTACGAAGCCTAAACCTACCCGTATTATTGGAAAAATAGCTTCCATCATATTCTTTAAGAATAAGATTTGATTTTCCAATTGTATCTCCGATAATGGCTGTAACAATATCAAATTCTTTTAATGTGTTTTGAGAACCATCCAAAAAACCATCATCTATATAAATAACTTGAGCTTCATTGATACTACTTAAATTTGAAAGTTCTTTAATTCTAATATAAGCACGTTTTGTTCTTTCGTTGGTGTAATATTTCGTATCAATAAAATCGCCTCGTTTAAAAGTAAAAACCTCATCAATGAGAAAAGTTTCTACTTTAGCTTTAGAACAATTAATTATATCTTTATACATTGGCTGGAAGTATTCGGCGTCAATGCGTAAGGCGGATTGCGTATCGGAGTAATTCTTCACAAATGAAAGCTGGCGCTTTGGTTTCCAATTTAAAAGGTCAAGTTCGGATAAAAGTATCTGCTCAGCTTTAGAATAAAGATTATTGGCATATTTATTTAAATCATTTGCTTTTAAACAAGTGTTTTCAACCAACAATTGGAATTTTTCTGATAAAGATGGGGTGATAATTTCCTTTATCTTGTATATAAAAAGATTGAGCTGAACATTTCCTGTAGATTCTCTTAGTGTTTGAAAACGGCCATATTTTGAAAGCAAAAAAGAAGATAAAAATCTCGGATAAAAATCTTTGTTTATCCGAATTATGCCCACATGACGATCCGAATTTGCAGGTAGAATTATTTCATCAACAACAGCGCAGTTCCCAATAGTTCCAACTGTAGAAACTATAATATCGTCCTTATTTAATCGTGTTCGAGGGTTTTTCTTATCTTGTGAAACAGATATTTTTCCGCATCCAGAAAGATCAAAAAAATTTTCTTTAGGAGCTTTTGCCGATATTAGATTTATTTTACTATTCTCATCAAATTGTATTGATTCATGAATACCATCTGTTACATAAGAAAATTCACCTATTGCCTGATTGGGCATTGATTTTAATCTTTTTAATAATTTTAAATTTTGTGGGTGGTAATATTCAGGGTCAAAGCGAATTGAGTTTTTTTCTAGATTAGAATAATTTATGATCGAATATTGCATTTTTTTACTTCCAGAAACTTAATTTCTCTTTCTTTGCCCAATCGATAAAAGCTTCGGCAATACCGTCAGGAAGCTCACCGCTGTGGTTGTGCAAGTCATGATCAACTATTAAGTGTCCGTATTGATCCAGTTTTACCTTACCGTTGCCATTTTTGACATAAATATAATCCCCGGAGTTATCTTTGCCCGCCTTCTCTGATACTCCAAAAAATATCGGATAATCTTCTTTTTTAGGGCATAGCTTATTATCCCATTTCTGAATAAATAAGACGCTTGTCTTTGTTCCGGTATGAGGCTTAAAGGTGTTGTTATTCAAACCAATGACCGCAACGATTCTTGCCTTTTCGGCAATATATTCTCGAATGTCTTTATCCGAAGTATTGTTAAACCGTCCTTGTGGTAAAACAATCGCTAATCGTCCGCCGGGCTTGATAAAATCAAGGTTACGTTCGATAAAAAGAATATCTCTGCCAACTTTCGATTTTGGCTTGTTCTTGTTGTTGTAGCCCAGCTCGTATTTATGAATAATGCGGGATTCCTTTATATCTCCGGCAAAAGGGGGATTTGCCATTAAAATATCAAAACCAAAATCTTTGTTTCCTTCTCTGTCTTTTCTCAACTCTTTCAAGCGTCTATATCCGCCACCATAGGTTTCGATCCAATTTGGGTTTTTTGTTGTCTCATCCCAGCGGTCATAATCAAGCGTATTTAAATGTAAAACATTCGTCTCCCCATCTCCGGCAATAAGGTTCAAGGTGCGTGCCACACGCACGACTTTCTCGTCAAAATCAATTCCGAACACTTTTAGAATATCTTCCTTTTCTTCCGTAGAAATTTCGGTATTTTCGAAAAGGTGACCTGTGAGATGAAAAATCGTATGAACCGTAAATCCACATGAACCGGCAGCAGTATCGATCATAAATTCACCCCTTTTGGGATTGAGCATCTTAACGCACATATCGATTATATGACGAGGTGTGAAATACTGTCCTTTTTCACCTTTCGAAGATTTACTGACTAGATATTCGAATGCTTCGTCAATAACCTGTAAATTCGAATTGAAAAGTTTTACATCTTGAAGGCTTGATATACATATGGAAAGATGAGAAGGCGAAAGCTCGATTTTACTTTCGCCGGGAAACACCCCGTTCCATTTCCTTTTTGCTTCATCGAATAACTTTTGAATTTTCTTCTTTAATTCTCCTTCCGACTGACCCGTATTTCTAAATTCCATCACCCTGAATGATGAATCATCCACTCCTTGAATGGTTTCTTTGATTTCATCAAACGAATTTTCATTTGTTTTTCCATAACTTGCTCTAGGCTCGGCAACCATAGGATAAACTTTACCATTTAAAAAATAATTGATAACTGTTCTATCACGCTGGCTTTTGTGTTCATCATATAATTTTGTAAATATGAGTTTAAAAACCTCTTCGAACACATCAACCCCGGCATTGGCAAGAACCTCATCTTCCATATCCTGAATAATCGTTTTAAGGGATTTTCCCTCTGTAGGAATTTTATCTTTGATGATGAGATCTTTGAGCGTGTATCGTTCTTTAAGAATGTCTGCAAGAGTCTGATTGGCATTGGGAATATCGGTTATATCTTCAAAGAAATTTGGATCTTTTCGGTTATAATGGGAAATCTGACCTCCATTCGTCCATACTGCTATAGGGGCACCCGTAGCATTACAATAACTTTTTAGCTGTTCTTTCCCATCTTTTAGTTTTGGTTTCTTGACCTCCGCAATAATATATTCTACTGTGGGGCGATCTTTATCGAAAACTACTATATCGGAAGATTTTGTTTGCCTACCAAATTTGACAGGATGTTCAAACCTTATTCTTTTCTTTGGATATCCATAATAATTTATTAATTTTGCAGTATATAGTTGGCGCACAATTTCTTCGGGCTTAAGATGAATCTCTTTTTCACGAATTATACACTCCACATAAGGCTTACCATTTTTCTCGATAATTTTTTTTTCGAAAGCCATTATTTCTTCGGGATTGAATATGGAAAGATTATATTGTGAATCCTTTAAGATAGATATCAATGTAATTTCATTTTTAGACATAACATCTTCTCCTTAAAAAAATCATATCCTATAATAGACCCTCATCGGCAAAACTAAAGAACTCATTATCACCAATTATGACGTGATCCAGAACTTTGATTCCCATCAAGTTTCCGGCCTCTTTTAATTCTCTGGTAAACCTTTTATCCTGGGTGCTCGGTATGATATTTGCACTCGGATGATTATGCACACAGATAATCGACACCGCGAATTTCTGCAATGCAGAGTGAATGATCTCACGGACAATCGGCATTGCTTGATTGACTGTTCCTATGGCCGCATCCGAAATGTCGATGATTCTGTTGCTGCTGTCGAGATACACAACCTTGAAAATTTCAGTTTTCAAATCCCTCAACTGTGGCATGAGAATATCAACAACATCCTTGGCTGAATCTATTTTTTGCTTGTTTGTGCTTGCTTCGTCTTCACGGAAGCGCCTGCCAATCTCAAGTGCCGCTTTTATCTGGGCAATTTTCGCTTGCCCCAAACCTTTGAATTCCTTCCAGTCCCGGATATCCGTATGGCTCATATTGCGAAAAGTTTTGAATTTTTGCATGACTTTTCTGCCTAAATCTATGGCGCTTTGGCCCTTGACTCCGGACCTTAAAAGAATTGCTAAAAGTTCGGTATCAGATAATTTATGTTCACCATCTTTAAAAAGTTTCTCTCTGGGTCTTTCATCTTTAGGCCAATTCTTTATTGACGTTTCGTAGATTTTCTTTTGTTTTGCCTTTTTTAACATTATTTTATAAAGAAGTTCATTTACTTCTACTTCTCAATAAATTTTTGGCTGCTTTTAAAACATTCTCATTAACTGCACTTCCTGCCATTAATCTTGCAATCTCTTCTATTTTCTCTTCATCACTTAACTCTTTTGTAAAACTATATGTCTTATCTTCTTTAAACTCCTTTGTAATCAAAAAATGTTTATCAGCATAAGATGCTATCTGTGGTAAATGAGAGATACATATAACTTGATTCATCTGAGATATTTTTCTCAATTTTCTACCAACAAACTCAGCAGTCTTTCCACCAATACCCGTATCTATCTCATCAAAAATATAGGTTGATGACTGTTCATCATCAATAATTGATTTTAATACAAGCATTAACCTTGACAATTCTCCTCCGGAAATAACATCCTTAATGTTTGCTGGTTTTATTCCAGGGTTTGATGTAAAATAAAATTCGATTTTGTCAGTTCCATTCTCAGAAAAATTACTCACATCAGGCTCAACCTCATCAAATTTTACTATAAATTTCGCTTTTTCCATTGCCAGTTGGCACAACTCTCTTTCTACAATAGAACTTAACTCACATGCATTTTTTTGCCTGATTTTTCTTAATTCCGAATTAAGTTCTCTATATTTTAAAAAAAGTTTATCGATTTCCTTTTCCTTGTCTTTAATAGAAAATTCCATATTCAAGAGCTGATCTCTCTCTACCTTTAAATTCTCCAATTTTTCAATCAATTCTTCAAGATTTAATCTATATTTTGTCTTAAGTCTATTAAGTCTCATTAATTTTTCTTCGATCTCATTTAATTCATTTTCATTGTATTCAACATGTCCCTTAATATCAGACAATATAGAAGACAATTCAGGTATAAGATCGTATAATTTATTTATTTCATCTTTAAATGAAGACAATTCAGGATAAATTTCTTTTAGGTACTCAATGTTGTTTAAATTTTCAGCAATCGCATTATATATTGAACTCTCATTTTGATAGAATCTATCTATTATTTGGTCTGATTTCAAAAGTATCTCCTCAGCAGATGAGAAAATCTTTAATTTATGTTCAAGTTTCTTGTCATCGCCCTTTTCCATATTCAGGTTTTCAATTTCGGATATCTGAAAATTAATAAAATCCGTTTTTTCATTAACCTGTTTATTCTTTTCTTTTAATCCATTTAAATCTTTTAACAATCTCTTTAATTGCTTTGAAACCTCTTCAATCTTTACTAATAGTTCATTGTTTTTAGAGAATGTATCCAGAAAAACTCTGTGATTTGATGTATTAAGGAGAAAAACATGCTCATTCTGTCCATAAATATTTATTAGATGCACAATTTTTTCCTCTAATTTAACAAAAGGTACTAATCTCCCATTTATATATGACAAGGATTTTCCTTTACTTACCTCTCTTCTCAATACAAATTCATCATTTTTTTCTATAAACATTGCCTCAACTATTAATTTATTTTCTACATCTCTAATTAAATTTTCAGGGATTCTTTTTTTTAAAAAAATAGAAATTGCATCAATCAAAAGTGATTTTCCTGTACCTGTCTCCCCTGTAAATATATTTAAATTTTTAGAGAAATCAATCTCTGATTTCTCTACAACCGCAAAATTTTCTACTTTTAAATAACTTAACATTAATTCAACTCATAATCCTTTATTTTTCCAATATACAAAAAGCGTGCATAAATGTCAATTACAAGTAAGAGTCCATAACATATTTAGACTTTATTTAAAAAGGGGGCGGAGGATGACGATTTAAGGAACTATCGTTGTGAAGTTGCAACTTCCATTTTTTCATATTTATTCTTAATTTCATTAAAAATAGTATTAATCTGTTTGAGTTTTGGGTTTTTTCCGTTTTTATATACACTTATTATCTCTAATAAAGATTCCATATTGCTTTTAATTATATTTTTCAGATATTTTTTTAATTTTTGTTTCCTTTTTTTCTTATAGATTTCAGACACTTTTAAATTCTTTACATTTTGAAGTTTTTCTTCGATTCTATTTATACTTAGCAAGAAAAACCTGGCAGCATTGTGAAATTTTACAAATGCAATCTCGTTCTTCTTTCTTTTTAAATCAATTAAACCTAAATAAAAATAAGAATCCCCATGCATGTTGTTCTGTTTTAATACTTTTTTAAAATAAGTTTCAGCTTTGCTTATTTTTTTTGAATGATAATAAAAAATTCCTGCAAATGCATTTAATTCAATTGAATCAGATATATATGTCTCAGCCTTTTTAATATTTGTGTCAACTTCTTTATATCTTTTAAGATAATAGTTGTTAAAAGCAGTATAATAATAGGCTTCTCCATGATATAATATCTGTTTTTCAATTATTTCAGAAAACATTTTATTTGACTCTTCATAATTACCTTTATAATGTAAAGAAACAGCTTTTCCAAACAAAGCTTTTGAAAAACATGGGTTAATTGATAAAGCATTATTGTAATAAGGAATAGCTTCATCATAGAGCTCAAGCCAGAAATATATGCTCCCCAGACCAGTATGAGCAGCTGGAACCCTGTAATTTATTTTTATAATATCTTTATATTTAGCTTCAGTCTGTAAAAAATCTCCCTTCCTATATAATTGTTCTGCCTGAATCAATATTAACTCTATAAAATCTGGATATTTCTCCAGTTTTTTCTCAATATCTTCAGAAATTCGTGCAAATTCAATTCCAAGGTTTGATTCAGGATACTTTTTAGAAAAATTTTCTCTCTCTTGTACAAATTGCTTAAATTGTTTTACAGTTGCATGATTACCTAGATATTCAATATAAAAATAATATAAATAATCTGAATTTATATTTTTTAGAATTAAATTTAAGTTCTTCTGAAAGGTTTCAAAACCTACCCAACGATGAGCCTTATGTTTTTCCGATAAAAGACTTATATCTACTATTTCTTGGGCAATCTCCAGATATATTTTATTTAGTTCATTATCAATTTCAGGAAGTAATTTTTTTGCTCTTTCAAGGTAATTATAATTTCTAACCTCAAACATCTTTTCACGAATCGAAATAAGCAAAAGAGAATAAAACAGCTTCTGTTTTATATTATTATCATTTTTTAATTTTAATGCCTTGTCATAATTATCAATAGCATTTTTCCACCCTGCCCAGTACATCTTTTTAAACTCTTTATTTCCTTTTTCTTTCAACTCTACAAATTTAATTTCGTTTTCTTTTAAAGTATGATTGATTTTTTGCTTATTAATTCCACAGTTTATGAAAATAAATAAAAAAAACAAAAGAAATACTGTTTTATGCATTTATATCTCCTATCTATTTACTTTTAAATGAATTAAAATTATTTTTCAACTAAAAAAGTTCACTATTTTATAAAATGTTTATTTAATCAATCGTATATCTTTTCACCAATAGAAGAGGGTTATTTTTTAGAAAAAACTTCTTTTAAGGAGTTGATTTTATATTCAGTATATATGTTTCTATCCTCTTTTTCCTCAATCACACCAATAAAGCCATTATAAAACTTAAAACAAATTGCTGATTTCAAGTTATCTATATTTACTCGATAAAGATATTTTCCCTCAGAATCAAAAATATCATATTCTACATTTCGAAATCCTTTTATAACAAAAGCCATGAAAAACCCTGACGGCAACACCCTTAGTTCTCTAATAGCAGGTAATGTACGTGGAAGACTGTTTCTAACTTCTTTTAGCAAATTCTCAGGCCATCTACCAAAGCTTGCTACAATTTCATCATAATCTGCTTCTGTAAAATTTATACTCTTATGTTTTTTTGAAATTATCATTTTTAAGTGATTTGCCCAATCTTTAACCCATATTTTATATTGGTCAGTTCGGGAAAAATAGATAAGCCCTGATCTTCTGTTTAATGAAAAAATAAAATCTGAGATAACACCAGGGTTCGGTATCACTGAAATACGTCTCTTGCCATTTGGGATAAAAAACCTGCCTATGTTTTCTGATTTCATAGCATTAAAAAGAATTTCTTCATTCCTAAGATTAATAAAAGAAATATAGACATTAAAATCTTTACTCTTACCTAAACCAAATTCTTCTCTTAAGGCAATAAAACGATTCTCATCAACCATCTCTTTAATACGATAAAAATGCTTTAGTTTAAACTCTTCTTGTAATTTCCCATCTAAAGTAAATTTACAGATTTTCCTGTTCTTTATAATATATAAATTATCATCTAATATCTGAATTTTTGGGTAGAGCTTAAATTCACCCGGCCCTTCACCTTTATTCAGAAAATCTTTTTCAAGGTTTCCCTTTCTATTGAATTTGTAAATCTTGACATTCCTTCCATCCAGCAGAAAGATATTTCTATTATTATCAATAACAAAGGAATTAAAAATAACATCTTTTTCTTTTGATCCCAGATTCTTAGGATCAATTGATAAACTTTTTTCTAATTTTAGCTGATGTTGACCTTTTAAAGGAGTTTGAGAGTTTTTTACATATTTATTAGTTTCTTCATTTCCTTTATGTTCTTTATCCATTGATTTCTCTTTACTGCAAAAGCAAAATAATAAAACAATCAAAATTATAATTGAAACACTTCTTTTCACTTTTTTCTCCTTAACTTAGTTATGTTTTATTTATATGATAAAAAGCATCTTCAAATTCAATTCTCAATGGACATGACATATTTGGATTTTATAACATATCAATTAACTATGCAAAATGCTGTAAGAGTCCATAACATATTTAGACTTTATTTAAAAAGGGGGCGGAGGATGACGATTTAAGGAACTATCGTTGTGAAGTTGCAACTTCCATTTTTTCATATTTATTCTTAATTTCATTGAAAATAGTAGTGGTAGGCTCTCTGAGTTTATGAGAAATCTGAACAGTCAGTATGGATTTTACTAAATGACATATTGATTGAAAAAATATATAATAAGATCAGGAGCGCAAATGACAAAAAAAATGTTAAGTTTTACAATTTTATTTCTTTTTCTTTTTTTTAATAACAGTAAATTGCAGGCCGTGCCAGTTCCAGTTAAACTTCCCGAACTGGATAAAACCCTTGCAATAAAATTCGCAAATATGGCCCTGAAGTGTATAGAAAAAGAGTATCCCAACAAACCTTCCCATGTCATGAATAACAGCAGTGAGATCAAAAGGCCCCGCGATTTTCACCCCGCTTTTTACGGCTGCTTCGACTGGCACTCTTCTGTCCACGGCCACTGGATGCTTGTCAGACTTCTGAAGATATTCCCCGGCTTTAAACTGGAGTCAAGGATCAGGGCTGCATTAAAAAGGAACATTACAAAAGAAAATATAGAGTTGGAACTTACCTACCTAAACCAACCGAACAGGAAGTCGTTCGAAAGGACCTACGGCTGGGCATGGCTGCTGAAATTAGCCGAGGAGCTTTATACCTGGGAGGACAAAGACGGAAAGAAACTCTACACGCACCTGAAAACCCTTGCAGATAAGATAGCAGGAAGCTATATTAACTTTCTCCCCAGGCAGACCTATCCGATCAGGACGGGCGTCCATCCGAATACAGCATTCGGGCTTTTATTTGCCTGTGATTATGCAAAAACCTTAAAAAACAAAGAGCTGTTAAACCTTGTGACAAGAAGGTCCCTGGAATATTTCGGGAAAGATGAAAATTCCCCTTCGGAATGGGAGCCAGGGGGAGAAGATTTCTTTTCCCCATCTTTGATGGAAGCAGACCTTATGACAAGGATCTTAAGCAGATCGGAATTCCTTCAATGGTTCTCAAATTTCCTTCCCGGTTTTGAAAAGAGCTCACTTTTAAAACCTGCCATTGTTTCGGACAGGACAGACGGGAAGCTTTCTCATCTTGACGGGCTGAACCTGAGCAGGGCATGGTGTATGGCAGATATATTAAAATTGCTTCCTGAAGGTGATAAAAAAGTCGAGATCATAAAAAATTCGATAAAGATCCATATGAAAGCTACGCTTGATAATATTGAGAGCGGGCACTATGCCGGAGAACACTGGCTGGCATCTTTTGCTGTTTATACTTTTTCGAGGCTTTTGTAGGGCAACGCTTTGCCGCTCAACACATCGGGCCGTTTCTTTTTAAATGTATCAACATTTTAGTATAATTTTGTGTAGATTTTCTAACGAGGCAAGGATGCCCGTTTCATATATTTTTAATGATTCAATACGCCATTTTACTAATTGTAAGAAATTTTATAAAATACAAAAATGTATTTAATTACTTTAATTATATACTTTATAATACTCTCTTTTTTTGGGTTAGCTCTTTCAAAAAAAAACATTGACTTTGATTCATATTTCTTTGGAAAAAGAAAATTAGGAGTCTTTTTAATATTTTTTACTGTTACAGCCTCATGGTTTGGAGGCGCGTCTACAATTGCAACAATTGATGATGCATATAAAAAAGGTTTTGAATCAATATGGCTTATTGGAATCCCAACAATTCTCACAATTTTTATTTTCGTTCTAATCAACAAAAAAATCAGAGAAATCCATTTTGTTTCGCTTCCGATTTTTTTAAATAAATATTATGGAAAATTAGTTAGTTCATTTGCATCTTTTTTAATATTTTTCTATATGATAGTCCTTGCAGCCTCTCAATTTGTAGCTTGGGGAAAATTTGTAAGTATATTTATTGAGGAGAATTATGAAGTAACTGTAATAACAGGTGCTGTAATAGTTATTCTTTACTCTTATTTAGGAGGCTATGTTTCAGTCGTATTAACTGATGGATTACAGTTTTTTTTATTAACACTCTCTATAATCTACTTAATTTTATCATTAAAAAACAATATCCATTATATTCAACCCTCAGATTTGAATATCTTTTCAAATATTCAGTACAATATTTTAATGGCTATTTCCTTTACACTTGCCTGGCTCATCTCTCCTATAATATGGCAGAGAATTTCCTCTGCAAACACAAAAAAATCCTCAAAAAGAGGACTAATTATATCAATAATAGCCTTTTCAATTTTATATATTTTAATAATCTTAATAGCTATATGCTTACGAAAATTTCCAGCTAATAGCAATTTTTTCTCAAATATTATAAAAAATAGTCTACCTCTATCAGGCAGCATCCTTGTATTTATAGGCATTGGTGCTGCAATAATGTCAACAGCAGATTCAGCAATAAATATTGGTGCATTAACGCTAGTGAAAGATGTTTTTAATTTAAAAGACAAAAAGAATATAATCCTGTTTTCAAAAATTTCAACCCTTATATCTGGATCTCTTGCTGTATTAATTGCATTAGAGTTTAACTCTATTATAAAAACTTTAGGACTTGCCTCGGAAATTATGGCTGAGGGTCTATTTATACCCGGTATGTACGCACTCTTCTTTAAAAAGAGAAAACCTTTTGCTGCATTACTCAGCATTATATTAGGTGGGGGTTTTTCTATTATTGTTTTTATTAATGCTTATGGATTAAAACTTCCCATTCCAGAGTGGCCATATTCTCTCCCTTATGGTCTATCTCTATCTTTAATTGGTTTTCTTATAGGTTATTTTATTGACAAAAAAACAAAGAACAACCTATAGTTTAATAGGTATTATTATTAATTTGTAAACACGCCCGGAGGGAGTCGAACCCCCAACGCGCAGATTCGAAGTCTACCGCTCTGTCCATTGAGCTACGGGCGCATCCAAAATTAGATTATATAATTCCTTTCCAATTCTTTCAACATCTAAATATAAAATTTAATAATATCTTGAAAAAAAAATATTTTTGAGTAAAATATAATTATGCCTGATAAAGAAATAAAAGATATTACCGATTTTTTTTCTGAAGAGAATCCTGAAATTTCTCCTGAAGAAAAATGGAACTCAATTTTCCAGTCCTGGATAAACAAAATTGAAGAAAAAAAGATGATGCTAAATCTTTTTGAATTAAAATTATGGTTTGAAGCTCTTGAAGCATTTTTTTCATCTTCTCATATAGAACGTTTAATATTCAAACTTGAATCACTCAATTTAAGAAACTACGGATTTTATTTAGATATTTTCACTCAAATAATAGGTAAATTAACAATTCAATTAAAAACTCTTGACTCTAAAAAAGATGAATACTTATTAAACTTTGAAGAATTTATTATTGAGAAGATATTAGAAAATGTTTCTACAAAATCATTTCCATATATGAGAGATTTCCATTCACCTGAATCATGGTTTTATAGTTTAAGGATTTTTTTGCAGAACTTAAAAAATACATCAACCGAATTACAAAAAAATGATACTATTTCACAAAAAACATTTTCTTCCTTAAAAAAACTATACCATAAAGAATTGACAAGTAATCCTATTATCATTTCGCTTTTAAACATGAAATTTATCCCCAGAATGGATAAAATATTTCAAAAAGACATATCAGATATTATTTTATCAATAGAGGATAAGAAAGCAAAAAGGCAATTAGGTATTTTTTTTATTCTCAGCTTTAGAATAGTAAAGATAAATAATTTTATTGAATTAAATCTAAACAAAAGTAGAGATATTAACATAACAATTCCATTAATTCTGGCCTTAGGAGAGAATATAAAAAATATGTTTAGCTTTTATGAAAAATCATTAAAAAATAGCATTCAAGATAAAGATAAATTAAAAGTGATTGATGAGGTTATTAATGAATCAAAATTAGAGTTTAAAAAGATTTTTGAGGGTGAACTCCAGTATTTTTTTGACAAAAGTAACAATAAAGTCAATAAAAGAAATTTAATAAAAAATATAATTATAATATCTGATATTACAATTCAGGATTTAATTGAAACAATAGCTAAATTGTTTAAACCAGAAATATCAGGTATCAATATCTTTGAAAATTATATTTCAAGAAAAGAGAAAACTCTTGATTTAAAAAAGAAATTAACAAAGCTTCATACTAAAATAAATGATTACTTTTCTAAAAAAAATAACATCACTTCTTCAGAAATATTTTTCGATTTAAACTTGTTTATAGAAAATGACTTGAATTTTCTCTTATATAAAGACTGGAATGAATTTCTTAACCATTTCAATAGCTTGAACAAGAGCAACTTCTCTTCTGAATTTGATATGAAACTAAAATCTTTTCATTCGTTTATAACAAAACTTCTAAAAGAACTCATAAAAAAAAAGATAACAAACTATTAATTTTATATATTATCTATAAATAATGCACTAAAGGGAGCTATAATGTGTATTGAAGAAACATTTATAATGATTAAGCCTGATGGGATTCAAAGAGGACTCTTGGGCAAAATAATCTCTAGATTTGAAGAAAAGGGTTTAAAGCTGATTGCATTAAAAATGATGGATATTGATGAAAATTTGGCTAAAGAACATTATTCTGAACATATTGGGAAACCATTTTATGAAAGGTTAATTGAGTTTATTACTTCTGGACCTGTAGTTGCTGGAGTATTAAAAGGGGAAAAAGCCATAAATATTGTAAGAAAACTTGTAGGTGCAACAAGCCCCGATAATGCTGAACCTGGAACAATAAGGGGAGATTTTACCATTAATACTGCATTTAACATAATACACGCATCAGATTCTTCAGGTACAGCTAAAAAAGAAATAGATCTGTTTTTCCAAAAAAATGAAATATTTACATATGATCTGGCTCTAGAACAATGGCTCGGATCAAAATAATAAATTTATCTTTAATCAAATTTAATTGATTTAAAGAAAAAATCTTTAATTTTTGAGTATATCGATATCTAAGGGTTGTGATATAATATTTATGTGAAAAAGAAAGAACGAATACTTGTTATTTTAAATCCAAGTTCAGGCATCTATTCTAAGGATGTTGCTACATCAGTTATTTTCAAAAAACTTAGAGAACACTTTAGCACAGTATCAATTATAAATTCCAATTCTCCTTCTCATGGATTTGAAATAACAAAAAATACCATTGATCTTTTTGATATATTTACAGCTTTTGGAGGAGATGGAACAATAAACTCAATTGCTAGTGCTTTAGTTAACACAGATAAAACACTTGGAATACTTACGGGCGGCTCTGGAAATGGTTTGGTAAGAAATTTAAATATTCCACTTTCCTGGAGAAGAGACTTGGATGTTCTAATATATGGAAAAGATACTTACATAGATGTAGGGAAAATTAATGACAAATATTTTTTTAATGTAGCTGGCATAGGGCTTGATGGTCTTATTTCAAAAAAAATCGAACTTGAATCAAAATCAAGAGGAATAGCACCATATATTTACTATGCTTTAAAAGGGTACTTTGAAATGCCTACCTTCCATGTGAGTATTAATGCTGATGGTAAAGAATTTAAAGAAGAGATAATGATTGCTGCATTCGCTAATTTCAAGCAATATGGTGGAAAAGCAATTATTGCCCCTTTTGCTTCTCCTCGTGATGGTTTCCTTGATCTATGTATAATAAAAAAATTCAGTATCCTAAAAGAGACCTTAAATATTCAACGTTTATTCACAGGTAATATTCATAAATTCCAATTTTACAGCTCTTATAAATTTAAAAATGTAAAAATCAAATCTCTGGATAGAACAATACCTCTAACTATTGATGGTGAATATGGGGGAAAAGAGATTTCAGACTATGAAATCTCGGTTTTACCTTTGCAAATAAAAATCAGAGTCCCCAAATAATATTATAAGATTTTTTTAAATAATCATACACAAGGGGAAGCAAAGCTTCCCCTTTTATAATATCTACTGTTAGATTCTTCTAAGTACCAGATGTATATTGTTCAGTTACTAGACCCAATAATTCAATTTGAGCATTTTTTATCTCATTCATGACATCTACAATTTTTCCGTATGGTATTTCAAGACCAGCTATTAAAAGTACCTTTTTCTTCTTTGATTCCTCCATCTCTTCCATCTTATTCTCAATTGCAGCTGTTAAGACTGATAAACCTTCAAGTTTTTTATCTTCAAGATATATTATATAGCCTGAAGGTTCGCTCAAATCCTTTTTCATAGATATAGTAATTAATTGGCCTGGCTCTGGTTGTGACATGGTATTCTTAGCTTCAGGCAGTTTTACATTAGCCCCTGGTTTAATCATTGGTGTTACAACCATAAAAATAATGAGCAACACCAGCAAAATATCACAAAGTGGTACTACATTGGGTTCTGAACTTACATTTTTAGAAGATGTTGAACCACCACCTGCCATAATCAAGCTCCTCTATTTTTCAATTTTATAAAATGATCAATTAGCTCTGAAGATGCATTTGACATTTCACCGGTAAACACATCAATTTTATTCAAAAGAGAGTTGAAAAACCAAACTGCAATAACTGCCACGCCAATTCCTAAACCTGTTGTAATCAATGCTTCAGAAATACCTGCTGCAACAGCTCCAATTCCTCCTGAGCCTGACACTGACATACTCTGGAATGCATTTATGATTCCAAAAACCGTCCCAAATAACCCAACAAAAGGTGCAGTTGATCCCACTGTAGCAAGGGCATTTATTCCTCTTCTAAATTCTTGTACACCCTTGATTGTTGATCTTTCTATTGCTCTCTTTGCTGATTCAACCTGTTCAACATAGGAAGCTTCACTATCCTGTTGAAACTTGAGTTCATTTAATCCAGCTACTATAACTTTAGCAAGATGGCTATTTTTAAATTTCTTGTCAGATGATAATTTTATAGACTCTTCAATTTTCCCTTCTTGCCATAATTTACTTATAAGCCTTAATAAAATCCTTGATTGTTTTTTTGCTTTTGAGAAAACAATAATTCTCTCAATACCACATGCAAATGCATAAACTGAAAACAGTAATAAAATAAAGACAACTGTCTTTGCAATTAATCCCATTGACTCAAACATTTCTGTAAAACTAAACTGCATAACATACCTCCTAAAATTTTAAATATATTATTTTGTTAAACTAAAAGTTACTACCACAGTAAATCTGACTGGTTTTGGTATACCATTTACAATATACGGCTCATATATCCACTGCTTTACAGCTGAAACTGCAGAATTATTCAATAACGGATGCCCAGTTACAATATTAGCAGTTCTCACACGACCATAAATATCTGTTGTTGCTTCAACAATAACCTTTCCACTAATCCTTGCCTTTAATGCGATTGATGGATATTGAGGTTCCACCCTCTTTATTAATCTTGGTCTTTGAACTGTGGTTACATGTATAGCATTAGAAGTATCAAAAACATCTCCTACACCACCAAGAACTCCTCCAACAACTCCGCCTTCAACTCCACCTTCAACTCCACCTTCAACTCCACCTTCAATACCAAAATCAAAACTACTTACATCCTCTTCTTCTATTTCTTCAGGTATCTCAATTGGTGCAACCAGCCTTCCTGCCATAACTTGTCTTTTTTCAACCTCTTTTTCCCTTGTTTTTCCTCTTGTAGTGGTTTTTTTAGTTGATTTCTTCTTTGCAGCTGGTGGGGGCGGTGGTGGGGGCGGTGGGGGCGAGCCCAAGAACACATTAATAACTTTTACATCTGGTAAATCTGAATCTGCGTTCATTAAGGGGACTACAATAAATGATCCAATTAATATAGAATGTAAGAGTAAAGATAAAGGGAAAGTTAACCATCTTTTTGTTGCTTTCCTTTTGCCACCTGACTCTATCATAGAATCTTCAAACATATAAAACCTCCCTGTAAAAAAACAAATTTATATATATACTAATTTAAATAAAAATTCAAGTATTATTTATATTTTTTTTCTTCTAATAAAATGTTTTTCCCAAACCTTTAACCATGCACAAGATTGAAAGATAGAAGAGTAAGTTCCAATAAGAATCCCAACTATAAGTATAAGAGAAAAAGTATGGATAACCTCTCCTCCAAAAAAGAAAAGAGCAAGTACTGTTAAAAGAGTTGTTCCAGAAGTTACAATTGTTCTAGTTAAGGTTTGATTTATACTTCTATTAATTATACTTTCTACTTTTTCCCTTCTCATTAGCTTTACATTATCTCTTACTCTATCAAATATCACAATAGTATCATTTAATGAATATCCAACTAAAGTTAGAATAGCAGCAACAACTGTAAGTGACATTTCAACATTAAAAAATAGAATAAACGATAATATTACTAAAATATCATGAAAAAGAGTTATAACTGCAGCAAATGCATATACAAATTTAAATCTAAAAGCAATATAAATAAGCATTCCAAGCAAAGCCCAAAAAGTTGCAAGTATTGCCTTACTTCTTAAATCACTACCAACCTTTGGACCTACAATCTCTGTACTTAAAAAAGTAAAATTTCCTAAAAAAGTATTATCTTTTAATATAGTCATCACTCTTCTTCTTAATTTCAATTTTTCAAGATCTTTAAAGCTATTAATTAATCCTGTTTCATTCTTTTTCAAATCATTTATCTTTAAAGAGCTCTCCATTGCATCTTCTTCAGAAGCTCCCTTTGTAATTAAAAAATTTCTAATTTTATTCTCTGAAGCATTATTTATGTCTATTTTTCCACCTTTTAAACTAGCTCTCTCTTTTTCTGAAATAAAGGCTGATTTTATCATTTCAGCAACCTTTTCATGCTCTCCCAAATCCTGGTTTTCTATTACACCTTCAAATTTGTGTTGACTTTTATTTTCTTCTTCAATACTTTTTATAGTTTTTATAAAAAATTTATTTTCTTTCCTTCCAACCCTCTGAATCTCAGATTTTCCAAAACCAATTTTTTTTAAGACTTTTCTTAGATTGTTTTCATTTGTATAATTCTTAAAACTCACCTCAATTAGAGTTCCACCTGAAAAATCTATACCAAGATTAAATCCCTTTGTTGTAAGAGCAATAGCACCAGCAACTATTATTAAACCGGATAGAGTAAAAGCTAAAAACCTCTTTCCCATAAAATTAAAATCAGGCTCTTTTTTAAATATTCTCATTTTCTACTCCTGTTAAATACTTATTTTTTTCAGCTTTTTCCTTTTACCATAAATCAGATCAAATATAACTCTTGACACAAAAACCGCTGTAAACATACTTGCAACAATACCAATAATTAAGGTTACAGAAAATCCCTTTATAGGCCCTGTACCAAATTGGTATAAAAATATTGCAGCTATAATTGTTGTTAAATTCGCATCAAAAATTGTTAAAAAAGCCTTTTTAAAACCTGACTCTATTGCAGATTTCGGTGATTTTCCAAATCTTATATCCTCTTTAATCCTTTCAAATATCAGAACATTAGCATCAACAGCCATACCAATAGTCAATATAACACCAGCAATACCTGGAAGCGTTAAAGTTGCCTTAAAATATGATAAAATCCCCATCAAAATAATTATATTGAGTATGAGTGCAACATTAGAATTTATTCCAGCACCTTTATAAAAAACAAGCATAAAAATCAATACAAGTATCAAACCTGTAATACAAGCATAAAGTCCCTTTCTTATTGAATCAGCACCAAGAGAAGGTCCAATGGTCCTCTCTTCAAGATATTTCATTGGAGCAGGGAGTGCGCCTGAGCGAAGCATAAGTACCATATCATTTACTTCATCTGAAGTATATCTTCCAGTAATAATTCCATCACTAGATATAACAGCAGATATTGAAGGAGCCAATAAAACCCTATTGTCCAGAATAATTGCGCATCTTTGCCCTATATTCTTAGATGTGTATTTTTCAAACTTTCTTGCTCCACGTGAATTTAATGAAAATCCAATTGCTGGAGCTCCATATTCATCTACGGAACTTCTTGCTGTTTTCAAATCTTTACCAGTCACAACTGATGCTGCTCTCAAAACATAACAACTCTTACTTCCTTTTTCTTTTAATATAACTAAATCGTCAGGTAAATTACCCCCATATTTTTTTAAAGCATCTTCTTTAGATGGAAAGGATCCTGCGACAACATGTTTCCACTCAAGCATTGCAGTACTCTTAATTAAGGATTTAACCCTAGCAGGATCATCAACACCTGGCAATTGCACAAGTAAACGGTCACCAGATAGTCCTTCCTTTTGAATTACTGGTTCTGCTACCCCGAATTCATCAACTCTGTTTCTTATTGTTTGAAGAGCCTGATCAACAGATTGATCCCTCATTTTCATCTCAATATTTGGCCTTAATGCCATAATAATCCTATTGCTTGAATAAGTTATTCTCCAATCTCTAAAATCATCTTCAAGTATATCTTTTACGGTCCTTTCATCATCAAAAGAAGTCCCAATGATTTCAATCTTATTAACTCCCACTCTCTTTACCTTCTCAAATTTAATACCATCTTCTTTTAAAGAACTCTTTAGTTGTTCTATACTTTGATCAGTTTGTATTCTAATAGCTTCATCCGTTTGAACCTCCAAGATTAAATGCATACCACCTTTTAAATCCAGACCAAGGTTAATCTTATCTTTTGGGGGATAAAACATCCACACAGAAAACACAACAACTGCTAAAATCAATCCAACTTTCCAGCCCATTGATTTCTTCATATTTTCCTCCGATTTAAATAAATCAACAAATATTTAGGAATTTATGTATAATCTATTTACTTTTTGCTTCTGTTCCTCCAGGTTTTATCACCCCGGAAACAGAAGACTTTGTTATTTGTATCTTTATGTTTTTACCAACCTCAACTTCAATCCTATCATCCATAACCCTTGTAACTGTCCCATAAATACCACCAGCTGTAACTATTCTTTCTCCACCTTTTAAATCCTGAACCATCTCCTGATGTCTCTTCTGTTTTTTCCTCTGCGGTAATATAATAAGCAAATAAAAAATTACAAAAATTAATACAAAAGGGATTAACGCACCAAGCATATTTGGCTGACCTGCTCCGCCTGAACCTGCACCAGCACAAGAACTCTGACCATATAAAAACATCTTACACTCCTTCTTTATAAAGAGATAAAAAATTCTCTTTATATTTATTAAATTTATTAAGTTTTATAGCATACCTTATTTTAGACATAAAATCAAGGTAAAATTGAATGTTATGAATTGTGTTTAGTATTGAAGATGCTATCTCTTTTGTTATATATAGATGTCTAAGATAAGCTCTTGAAAAATTCTTACAAGTATAACAACTGCAATCAGCATCAACTGGATTTTTGTCAAGCTTAAACCTCTCATTCTTTATAACAAGTTTTCCCCTTGAAGTAAAAAGTGTGCCATTTCTTGCATTTCTTGTAGGCAGAACACAATCAAACATATCAATCCCATTCTCAACAGCGAATAAAATTTCCTCAGGGGTTCCAGAACCCATAAGATATCTCGGTTTTTTAAAAGGCATTTTGGGAACCACAAAAGAAACCATCTTCTTGAATTCCTCCCTGGTCTCACCAACACTCAACCCCCCGATTGCGTAACCATCAAAGTTTAGATTTGATAAAGTTTCTATAGATTCTTCTCTTAAATCTTTGAACAATCCTCCCTGAATAATTCCAAATTGAAAATTATTCTTGTTTGTTTCAAGAAATCTGTTTCTTGCTCTATTTGCCCATTCATGAGTTATTTTCAAAGCCTTTTTATCTTCTTCTTTTGAAGCAGGATAAGATGCAAAATTATCAAGCACCATTTGCATATCTGAATCAAATACATTCTGAATATCAACAACACTCTCAGGTGTCAAAAAAAATCCAGAACCATCAATGTGAGACTTAAATTTCACTCCTTCAACGGAAACTTTTGAATTACCTTTAATAGAAAAAATCTGGAATCCTCCGCTATCTGTAAGTATGGGTTTATCCCAGGAAATAAAATTATGAAGAGATCCAAATCTTTTAATAACTTCAATACCAGGTCTCAAAAACAAATGATAGGTATTTGACAGAATGATTTGCGCACCTGAGTCACAAAGGTGTTTCATTGTCAATGCTTTAACGCTTCCAAAGGTTCCAACTGGCATAAAAAACGGAGTCTCTATTCTACCTCTTTTTGTATATAATATCCCATTTCTCTCTAAATTTTTTCTTTCTTTATTTTCTATCTTAAAAAACATCTTTATCTAAACCTACTATTTTGTTGTATATTCCAATAGCAACCTTCTCCGGAGAAATTTTCCTCTCTTTTTTTAGTTCTACTGATGCACCTTCAAGTATTCTGGGAGACACCATATTGAAACATATATTTACATATTGTTTTGCGAAAGATTTTGTTAACAAAAGAACAGAATTTTTTGCACATGCATAAGTTAAAATTTTTTTATACGTTTTTATCTTTCCAATAGAATCAAAACCTAAATTCACAACTGATTTTATACTTGTATTTTTTACAAAAAAATCAGTTATTTCAAATGTTGTAACAACATTGTTATGAAAATCATTTAAAAAATCTTCTGACTCTAAATCAACAATGTTTTTATATGTTATTGGTCCATAATTATTAATTAGATATTCACATGGTTTAAACCTATTTTTATTTTTTCCCAGAAAATCTCTTATACCCTTTAAACTTGAAAAATCTGCACACAAACACTCCAAATTCTTCTTTTGCTCTAGCTTCTTATTGTGATACTGAGCAAATACAAAAAAATCATTTTTTAAAAAAACATTAACAAGTTCTTTTCCTAACAAGCCAGAAGCTCCTGTTATTAAAATTTTTCCTTTTAAATTTTTCTCCATATTTCCTGTTTTGCTGTTTCTATAAATTATTTTAATAAATTCTGTTTTTTCTTAAATAATTGTAATGTATTATACATTAACATTGTAACTGTCATAGGGCCAACTCCTCCTGGAACTGGTGTGTAATATGATGCCTTTTTATACGCCTTTTTATGGATATCTCCAGTTATTGCATATCCCTTTCTATCAAATTTTTTAATTTGTGATTCTACACAATACTCATTCACATCATCTTTTTTGTTTATATAATTTATACCAACATCAATTAAAATAGATCCCTCTTTAACCACATCCTCTGAAATAAAACCAGGTCTACCAATAGCAGATATAAGCAAATCTGCTCTTCTTAAATGACCTGCTAAATTCTTTGTTTTTGAGTGACATACAGTAACAGTAGCATTTTTGTTTGTTAACATAGTAGCTATTGGTTTACCTACAATAAAGCTTCTCCCAACAACTACTGCATTCATTCCGGAAACATTGATGTTATAAAAATCAAGGATTTTTAAAATACCAGCAGGAGTACATGGAAAAATTGTTGTTCTGTTCAAAAAAATCATACCAAGATTTATTGGAAGAAGACAATCAACATCCTTGTCAGGACTTATATTATCCAATATTTCCCATGTATTAAACTTTTTAGGTAAAGGAAGTTGAATAAGGATACCATTGACTTCATCATTTTCATTTAGCTCTATTATCTTCTGAATCAATTTATCAGAAGAAATATTTTCATCAAATTCAATTACATTTGATTTAATTCCAAGTTCAGAAGCCATCCTATCTTTAGATTTGACATAAACTTTAGATGCTTCATTTTCTCCAACAATCACAACTGATAAACCAGGCACTTTACCTGTTGTTTTTTTTAGTATATTTATCTCTTCAATTATCTGAAGTTTGATTTCAGATGAAACTCTCTTACCCTCAAGTATTGCCATTTATATCTCCATTTGATACTTATCTCTATTTAGTCTTCTAACAAATGAGTAACTAAACCACTCTTTAATTTGGGCTCAAACCAAGTTGATTTAGGAGGCATATTTCTACCAGAATCAGCAACCTGGAACAATTGATCTATGGTTGTTGGGAAAAGGGAAAAAGCAAGCTTATATCCCCCTTTATCAACCAGCTTTTCTAATTCTTCATAACCCCTTATACCACCAACAAAATTAATTCTTCCATCTTTTCTTGGGTCTTTTATTCCAAGGACTGGGTCAAGAAGATTGTTATGTAGGATTGACACATCAAGAGACTTAACAACATCCTTTTCATCAAAACTTCTCTTTTTTGCTCTTAACAAATACCATTTACCTTCAATATACATACAAAACTCATGGCAAGAATCAGGAACCCTTTTTTCTGTTTCCTTATATTCAAAATTCTCTGATATTTTGTAAAACAATTCAGCTTTACATAAACCTCTAAGGTCTTTAACAACTCTGTTGTAAGCAAGAATGTTCATCTGATTGTGGGGGAATATTACAGAAAGGAAAAAATTATACTCCTCATTCCCAGTGTGGTTTTGGTTCTGTTTTTCTCTTTTTATCTTTATTTTCGTTGCCGAAGCAGAGCGATGATGCCCGTCAGCCACATAAAGATGATCCAATTTAGAAAATTCCTCTTTTATGGATTTAATCAAATTTTCATTCCTAACCACATAAAAAACATGACGTACTTCATCTTTAGAAACAAAATCATATTCAGGTTCTTCTTGCATTGCTTTCTCAAAAAGATCATCAATTTCTCTTTTCTGTTTAAAAGTCAAAAATACTGGACCAGTATTGGCGTTTAAAGTTTCAATATGCTTCATCCTATCTTTTTCCTTATCCTCTCTTGTTTGTTCATGTTTTTTTATAACATCATCTTGATAATCCTGAGCAGAAGATCCAGCAACAAGACCTATTTGAATATTTTCTTTCCAAACTTGTTTATAAATATAAAAATTTTTTTTATTATCTTTAATCAGGATTTTTTCATTCTGGAATCTTTCAAAATTTTCTTTTGCCATTGCATAAACCTCATATGAATAAAGATCGATTTCTTCAGGCAAATCTATCTCAGGTTTAATGATGTGTAAAAAAGAGAAATCATTCCCCTTAGCAAATTCTCTTGCTTCCTGAGAATTCAGTACATCATACGGTGGTGATGCCACTTCATCTACTATGTCTTTTCTAGGTCTTAACCCTTTAAAAGGCTCAACTCTTGCCATGTTATTCCTCCTTAATAATCTATAAGAGATAAAAAATAGAGTTATTATATTATAAAAGAATCTAAATCAATGTCAACGCATTTATTAAAAGTTAACTTTTTTAATCCTATTTTTTTATATTTATTCCAATTTAAGTTTTATTTTCTTGCAATTTCAAAAAAATTATGATAATCTGAAATCTAAATTTTAATTTAAAGGAAGGAATTTTTATGTTAAAAGGAAAAGTTAAATGGTTTGATTCAAAAAAAGGCTTCGGCTTTATTTCAAGAGAAGACGGAGAAGACGTATTTGTACATTACACAAACATAACTAATGAAGGATTTAAAACATTACAAGAAGATCAAGAAGTTACATTTGAAATCACAGATGGAGATAAGGGACCTCAAGCAATAAATGTCAAATTCGTAGATTAATCATCAAATCTACTCCTAAATAATCTTAGTTTATATTTTTATTAGGTAATCTGTATATTTTTTATATCATCTAAGGCTTGAATATTCATTATTTCAACCTCTATTTGAAGCTCCCTCGCAGTTCTTTTTAAAAGACCTGTAAGTACTTTACCAGTACCAATTTCAACATACTTATATATTTTCATTTCTTGAAGAAATTTAATCATTGTAGAGTACCATAAAACAGGGCTTGTCACCTGTTTTATTAATGCTTCTCTTGTTTCTTCACCATCTATGGTTTCCTTTGCCTCAACATTATTGACAACCGGGAACTTAAGGCTCTTAAATTCAATATTCCTCAGATCATGTGCTAATTTTCTTTGCGCTGGAAGCATAAGCTCTGAGTGAAAAGGGGCTGAAACTGGAAGAAAAATAGATTTTGGAGCTGATATTTTTTCAACAGCTTCTTCCACTGCTTCTTTTTCACCGGATATTACAATTTGAGAAGAACTATTCCAGTTCGCCAGATTAACAATTCCATTAACTTCTGAGACAGTCTTCCTTACCATTTCAATATTAGCTCCAATTATTGCAGCCATTGCACCCTTTCCAACAGGAACTGCATCCTGCATATAATTACCTCTCTTATGAACAAGGGTAACTGCATCTTCAAATTTAATTGATTCAGCACACAAAAGAGCTGAATACTCTCCAAGGCTATGTCCAGCAGCTATAAGAGGTTCTTTTCCAAACAAGTTATACAAAATATATGAAACTGTTAATAAAGCAGGTTGTGTATTATATGTTAATTTAAGCTCCTGTTCAGGCCCTTCAAAACAAATCTTAGACAAATGATACCCCAAGACATCATCAGCCATTTTAAATATCTTTTTACCAAATTCTGTTTTATCATACAGATCTTTACCCATTCCTATGGTCTGGGATCCTTGCCCTGGAAACAAAAAAGCACAATCCTTCATTTTGACTCCTTAAATTTTAAAAAAATTATATCACAGGCCTATATTTTATTGAAATACAAAAATTATTTCTTTAATCCCGAATACAGGTTTGTTTCTCCTTCACTTTTTGCAATTATAGCAGTTCCAACACTGTCACTAAAAACATTGACCATTGTTCTAAACATATCAAGCGGTCTATCAACAGCTAACATTGTCCCTATAATCACTCCAACAGCTGCATCCGTAAATCCCACTGCTTGTGTAACTATAAATATCACAACCAGACCAGCACTTGGAATTCCAGCACAACCAATTGAAGCAAGTAGAGCAGTTAGAACAATTATAAATTGTTGAGTAAAACCAAGATGTAAACCTAAAACCTGGCTGATAAATATCACTCCTGCACACTCATATAAAGCAGTGCCATCCATATTAACAGTAGCACCTAAAGGTAAAACAAAACTTGATATCTTATTTGAAACTCCAACATTTTTTTCAACACTTCTCATTGTTAAAGGTAATGTTGCATTTGATGAACTGGTCGAAAAAGCTGTTATCATTGCAGACGCCATTGCCTTAAAATGATAGATAGGATTAATTCTAGTAAAAAGATAAAAGATCAAAGGTAGGGTTATTATCAAGTGTATTGACAATCCTGCACATATTGTTAGCATATACTTACCAACAGCTTTAAATAAATCAAAACCAGCAGTTGAAACTGCTTTAACTATCAATCCAAAAACACCAATAGGAAGAAGCTTTATAACAACTTCTGTTACCTTCATCATAACCTCAAATGAGGAATCAAAAAATTTTTTTAAAAAATCTCGTGTTTGAGGTCTCACTTTAATTAATACAACTCCAAGAAAGATCGAAAAGAAAATAATACCAAGCATATCTCCACTTGATGCAGCTTTTATTGGGTTCAGAGGTATCATTCTTATTAAAATTTGGACTGGAGAACCTGGAGTTTTTAAATCTCCTGGATTAAAATCATGGCTAACTGGTATATTAGCGCCATATCCAGGATGTATTAAGTTTGTTAAAATCAAACCAACCAATATTGCAAAAATACTCGTGCTTATATAATATAAAAATGTCTTTAATCCCAATCTTCCAATATTTTTCCCCTCCCCAATACTTGAAACACCACTTACAATTGAGGTAAAAATTAAAGGAACAATTACCATTCTAAGAAGTCTTATAAAAATTGTCCCTAAAGATATTATCAGAGTATATAGCCAACCAGAAGGATTTGTTTTATAAATCAGTTGAAAAATAACACCAACAACAACTCCAAAAAACATTGCAATAAAAACCTGCCAATGAAGCTTTAATTTCATTCATCCTCCAATTTAAACATCAACCAATTTACAACCTATTCACAAATAATAACAAATAATAGAACAACCTCAATTTATTTTCAAATAAAATATTCTTATATTTTATCTATTTTTCAAATTTTCTCCCTTCTCTTTCTGTGATGTGTTATAGCCCGCCTATGTGCTTCATCCCTAATTTTCTGAAATAACAACATTTCAGGGGAATCCTTTTGAAATAAAAAAGAACCACCTTTTTCTAAAAAGATTCTCTCCTCTCTTTTTGCGATTGAAATAATATCAGAACTTATATTAAGGTTTTTCTTCACAATCTTAGCAACACTCAATTGAGGTTTACCACCATCAATAACAATAAGATCAGGATACTTTTTAATTTCCTTAAACCTTCTCTCCAAAACCTCTTTTATAGCTTCAGTATCACCCGATTTTGCATTTTTAATTATATAATTTCTATACATTGAACCTGATGCCCTTCCATCTTTAAAAACAACTACAGCACCTACTCTATCCCTCTCTGAAAGATGAGATACATCATAACCTTCTATCAAAAAAGGTAAATTTCTTAGATTTAATTTACTTTTTATACTCTCAACAATAAGATTATAATCATTTTTTCTTGCATGAAACTCTAAATTTTTTTCTGCTAATTCAAGCATCTTTTTTTTATTACCTTGATGGGGTACTTTAATTTTCACCCTCTTTTTTACAAACTTTGAAAACATATCTTCAATATGTTCATGGTCTAATGGAAGAAATTGAACAATTATCTCTTCTGGAATGTTATTTTCACTATAAAAAGAGATAATAAAGCTCTTTAAAATATCTTCTCTGCTCGTATCTAAATTACTAAAAGAAAAAAATTCTCTCTTTTTAACCTTACCCTGAATAACTGAAAATAGAATAATTGAACTTTCATTATTCTTATTATTAATTGCTATCACATCATAATCAACTTTCATAATTGTAGAGATATAAGATTCAAGATTGAATTCATTAATTAATTCTATTTCCTCTTTTTTCTTTTGTGCTTCCTCAAATCTTAATTCATCAGAACATTGTTCCATCTCTTTATAAAGTCTTTTAATGACTTTTGTTTTTTTATTTCTAAGAAATTCAATTGCCTCTTTTACATTTTCATTATATTCATTTTTATCTATTTTTTTTACACATGGTGCAGAACATCTCCCTATATAATAATAAAGGCACACACATGACCTTTTGAATATACTATTCGTGCATGTTCTAAGTTTAAAAATCCTTGTTACTATATCAATTATAAATTTAGTCTTTTTAGAGTCAGGTATTGGACCTATGTAAAAATTCTTTTCATCAACCTTTCTAGAATAATAAATACCTGGGAATTCATCCTTAAGTTTTATCTCAACTAAAGGATAACTCTTATCGTCTTTTAATCTTATGTTAAAAGGAGGTTTATAGCTATGAATAAGATTATATTCCAGATTTAAAGCATCTTTTTCATCATCAGTGACAATGAAATCAATTTCATATGATTTATTTAAAAGATTTTTTACAATTAAATCATTTTTTTTCTTAAAGTACTGAGAAACTCTCTTTTTTATATTTTTAGCCTTACCTATGTACAAAATTTTATTTTTTTTTGATTTAAATAAATATACTCCGGGTTTTTCTGGAAAATCATTTCTTTTCTTTATCACTATATTTTTTTAGATTTATTATACCATTCTTTCCATTTTTATCTAAATATTTTTTTGTAATGAGAGGCAATTATAAAAATTTTAATAAATTTTCCTATTTATATCACTTGACATCTGCATAGTTGTAGAATATAATTCTATTTCTTAGTAAGTAAAGGTGAGAGATCAAATAATACCCAATAAAAATAACTTTCATTGTAATTATAAATTTCTTCCTCTATTTGCGTTAAATTTTAAAAAGGAGGGAGATAACAATGGCTAAAGGAAAAGTTAAATGGTTTAATTCCCAAAAAGGTTTCGGATTCATTACAATGGAAAATGGAAAAGATATTTTTGTCCATCATAATGAAATTCAAGGTCAGGGCTATAAGTCTTTAGACGAAGGCGAAGAAGTTGAATTTGAAATTCGCCAGGGACCAAAAGGCGATCAGGCTACAAATGTAGTCAAATTATAGAATTATTTCTAAGAATATTGTCTTGATTTCCTTTCACAGGGGAATCAGGACTTGTTCTATATTGTCAAACTCCAGTTTTTTATTGAATTTTTATCTGTGAACTGTAATATCTCCGTTCATAGTGCATTCTCCTAACACAAACTTTAATGGAATGGTATTAAATTAATAATATAAATAGTATATAATTAAAAAATAGAAGGAGGTGTTAATATGAAAAAAATTATTATTTGTTTACTTGTTGGGATACTCATTGGAGGAGCAGTTATATATCTTGTTATGCACAAAAGTCCTACTCCTAAGATTGAACCTGCTGTAAAGAACAGTTTTTCTGAAGTTACTTCCAAATTGGATCAAGGAGGCAATCTCTACCTATATTACAGCACAGAGAGAGTTGTTAAATCTATAGAAGAATTTGCTGGAAAACTACGTAAAATAATTGAATTACAGGTTTTTAAGTCTAATATGGAAAATAATGATGCATTAAAAATCTTTGATTTTGTCTTCAAAATGTTCAAAAATAGCGGTTTAACAGAAATAAGTGGAATAGGAATAAGTTCTATTAAAATCGAGAAAAATCTCAATAACAGTAAAATAATTGTGCATCACTATAAAAAGAATGGCAATGGCTTGATATGGCGAATTATGGAAGAAAAACCACAGGAACTGAAAGAATTGAAACTCCTGCCTGCAGATACAGTAATGGCTGGTTTCATAAACCTTCGCTTAAACTATTTATGGAACTGGATTAAAACAGAAATAGAGAACTCAGATTTACAAAATGTAAAAAAATCCATTAATTCTGTTGAACCTGCTTTACAAAAACAAGGAATTGATCTTAAGAAATTACTGGACTCTCTAAAAGGGAAAATTGGCTGTATTTTGACTTTTGATAGAGAAAAAAAACTTTCCATTCCAATTGGGAAAACCCCAATAAATATTCCGGAGCCGGGAATAGCTATTGTATTCTCTGTAAAGGATGACACAATTTTCAACTTTATAAAAACAAAGCTTCACCTTGAACAAAAATCAGGGAAAAAGGGTATTAAAAAACTGATAATCCCAGTACCTCCAATTCCAATACCTGTAAAACCAGAAATTGTACAAAAAGATGACATTCTAATCTTAGCTTCCCATAGTAAAGTTGTAGATGCAATGTTATCTGCAAATGAAAAAGGAAATGGTTTGACATCCACTGAAGAATTCAAAAAAATAGCAACAAACATTCCCAATAAAGGGAATGGTTTTAGATTTGTTAGCCCCAGGCTATTTCAACTCATTTGGAAGATTCAACAAAAAGCTATTGATACATACAAAAATGTTAAAACTGAAGATAAGATTGCTTTTAACTTTTTCAAATCTTTTCAGAAAAATTGGTACTTTTATGGAGTTTTACAGAATACAGAAGAGGGAACAATTTTTACATTCAACCACAATTCAAATATAGAATACATAGTGATTCTACCAGCAATTGCATCAGCAGGCATAATAGCAGCTATTGCAATTCCAAATATTCTGAAATCAGCTCACAAATCAAAGCAAAAGTTATACGATAAATCTACTATTCCTGATCTTGTATTATAGAACTTGAGTCAAAAAGAACTGTTTTATTTTTTTGAACGTCTTTTTTCAAATCTTTTCTTTTGTTTTTCTATATTCTTTAATCTCTTTCTCTCCAATGCATCTCTATCTATTTTATTTATCTTTTTAATCATTTTATGAGATTTTTTAAAGTATTTTGATTTTGGAAAACTATTAATAATCTTCTGAAAGAAAGAAATCGCTGTGTCAAATTTTCTCATTGCCAGATAACCTTTTCCTGCAAAAAAGAACAATTTATCATTATGTTTGAAATCAGGGTATTCATCTATTACTTGTTTAAAACGTACTATTGCACCTTTATATGCTTTAAACTTATAATTATAATATCCAATAAAAAAATAATGAGTTGCAAGATTTTCCCTCATTTCTTTAATCTTTTTTTTAGCCTCTCCAGCTTCATTGGTGTCTGGGTATTGTTTAATTAAACCTTCAAAAGCTCTAATCGCCTCCAAAGTATTCGCTTGATCTCTTCCTGGTTTTCTTACCTGCTTAAAGTAACACATTCCAATTTGATATTTTGCATATATAGCATCGGGTGAATTTGGATAAAGATTTACATATTCCTGGTATTCTGCTGCAGCAATCATTAAAGATGCAGAGTCTTTTTGTTTAAAATATGAATCAGCAATTCCTATTTTAGATTTCTTTGCATATATGCTTTCTGGAAACATTTGTACAACTTGCTTGAATAGCAATCTTGCCTTATCTGAATTTTTCCCAATATATTTTTTCGCTTTTTCATATATCTCCTTATCCGAGCCCTTTTCAACCGGTAAAACATTTACCTCTTTTTTAGATTTACATCCTGAAAAAATCAATAACACCAGTGTTAAAATAATAAAAATTTTTCTCTTCATTTTAAACTCCATTTATTCTACTTAAAATACTCATAAGTGTTTTTTTTATATTATCTGAATTGTATAAAAATGTACCAATCACAAATACATCAACTCCAGCATCTTTTAATATTCCAATATTTGAAGTATTAATACCTCCGTCCACTTGAATAAGACAACTATTTCCCTCATATTTTATTCTCTCTTTTATTTTAAAAACCCTGTCAACTGTTGAATCAATAAACTCTTGTCCTCCATATCCAGGGAAAACACTCATCAACAAAATGTAATCAACATCATTTATATAAGGAAAAAGCGTATCTATTGCAGTATCAGGATTTATTACAATCCCGGCTTTTAGATTATGAGCCTTTATATTCGAAATATTTTCTCTAATTTTATTCTTAGTCTCAACATGAAAAGAGATCCAATCAGAACCAGCATGAATAAATTTTGAGATCATTTTTTCAGGGTTATTTACCATTAAGTGAGAATCAATTTTAAATTTAAATTTAGATTTAATTGCAGATACAACCATATGGCCAAAAGAAATATTATCAACAAAATGTCCATCCATAACATCAAGATGTATAAAATCAATTGCATTTGAATGAAACTCATTCAACCTTGATTCAAGATTAAAATAATTTGTTGACAATATTGAAGGGAAAATAGGATTCATTTACTCACCTGAATGCTTATTAAATTTCTTGAGTTTATTCTAAACCCAGAAGAAGGAAACTGTTTGATTATAATTCCTGGTTTCAGTCCAGGATAAAATACTTGAGTAATCATTGATATTCTTAACCCTTTACCTTCAAAAAAAAATACCACTTTTTCTACTTGTCTCCCAATTAAATCAGGCATAATATAAGACCTGTTTTTTCTCCCTTTACTTACAAGCAAATCAACCTTACTGGCTCCGGGTATCCTTGTTTCAGGTGAATAGGATTGAGCTATAATAAAATCAACAGGAACATAATCTGCATCTATATAAGAAACATACCCTTTTCTTAAATCATTTTCTTTTAGTAAGCTCTTGCACTTTTTTAAAGTGTAGCCAGTAAGATCTGGGACAATTACTTCAGATATTTCTGAATTCACAAATACTTTTACAAATGATTTCTCTTTAATGTTGACCCCAGAACAAGGAAACTGATCAATAACAGTTAACGGCTTATAATTTTTGTTATAGTTCCCAGCTATCTTTTTCAACCGCACGCCCTTTTGAGATGCCAGTTTATAGGACTCATCTAAAGTTTTTCCTGCAAAATTTGGGGCTTTTATTTCTTTTCCTTTAATTAAAATGCTCATTGTAAAAAAAATCGATGCAATAAAAATAACGGAATATAAAAATACAAAGCCAAATATCTTTAAAATAAACAAAAGTTTCTTTTTCATAAAACCTAAATTTATCACATAAAATCGCTTATTTCAACCCTTTTTTAGTTCAAACTTTCGTATATTTTAATTTGATAATATATAAAAAATATATTATATATATTTAAAATGATAAAAAGATTTTTTGAACTTCAAGAAAAGGTTTTGGACTATCATAAAAAAGCAAACACAGAATTATTGAAAAAGGCCTATTCTGTTTCTGCAAAAGCACATATAAATCAAAAAAGGGCTACAAATGAACCATATATAACTCACCCTCTTGCAGTTGCAAGTATACTTGCAGATTTACATCTTGATGAAATTTCGATTTCTGCAGGCTTACTACATGATATAATCGAAGATACAGAATATACAAAAGAAGATATAGCAAAACTATTTGGAAATGAAATTGCTGAAATAGTATGGAGTGTGACAAAAATTTCAAAAATTTCTGATTTTGATGCTGACAATGCAAAAGCAGAAACTCTAAAAAAAATGATAATTGCAATGACAAACGATGTTAGAGTCATATTAATAAAACTTGCTGATAGGCTTCATAACATAAGAACTCTTGATGCCTTTAGAGAAGATAAAAGAAAAAGAATTGCAAATGAAACACTCGAAATCTATGCTCCAATCGCTTATAGATTAGGTATAGGGAAAATAAGAAAAGAACTTGAAAACATTTCATTTAAATATGCATTTCCGGAAGAGTATGAAAGAATAAAAAAAGAGGTAAGCGATAAAAAAGAATGGGGAATTAATCAACTTGAAAGCATTAAAAAAGAGATAAAAACAATTCTAAAAAAATATAAAATCCCGGGTAAAGTCTTTTTTAGAATAAAAAGAGAGATATCTATATATAGAAAGCTAAAAAAGCAAAACATTTCTTTAGATAAAGTTTACGATCTCTTAGCCTTAAGAATAATAACAGATTCAATTGAGCATTGCTATGCAATAATGGGCGAAATCCATCAAAAATGGAGGCACATCCCATCTAGATGGAGAGATTTTATAGCAAATCCCAAAATCAATGGATATCAATCAATACAAACAACAATTATTACAAAAAAAGGAATAAAATTTGAAATTCAAATAAGAACAAAAGAAATGCATAAAGTTGCAATAGAAGGGATTGCAGCTCATTGGAAATATAAAGAGGGAATCTCTTTTATTGAAAATGATACAAGATTAAATTGGTTTAGAGAAATGATAGAAGCCCACAGAAACAACCCAAACCCAGAAGATTTTCTCACACATGTTAAACAAGATTTAACTCCAGATGAGATTTATCTTTTCACACCAAAGGGAAAAGTGATAAGCCTAAAATCAGGTGCTACAACAATAGATTTTGCTTATGCTATTCACAGTGAAATAGGAGATCATTGTAAGGGAGCAATTGTAAATGAAAAATTAGTACCTTTAAAAACCAAATTAAACTCTGGTGATGTTGTGGAAATTATAACTTCAAAAAATGTCAATCCCAAGATAGATTGGTTAAAATATGTTATTACTAACAGAGCAAGAAAAAAAATAGCAAATTATATACAAAAAAAAGAGAATCTTTTAAATATTACAAAAGGTAAAAGAGTCTGGCTGAAAACTCTAAGAGAATCCAAAAAAAAATACAAATTAAAACTCAAAGAAGATGATGTGAAAAAAAGAATAGAAAAACTGCAATATACAGATTTAGAAGTTTTTTTTAAAGAGATTGGCTCTGGTAAAAAAACACTCGATAAAAAGGCTTTAAAAACTCTATTTCCAGAGATAAGTGTCCATGATATAACGCCTACAAAAAAGGTTTCTAAAAAAATCTCACAAATTCATAAACTTATAAATGTAGAAGGGTATCAAGATATTGACATCACATTTGCAAAATGCTGCAATCCAATAAAGGGAGAAAAAATAATTGGCTATATCACAAAACATAGAGGCTTAGTTATACATAAAGAAGAGTGTATTAACTTAAGAAATGTAATTTCCCCCAGACTGAATAAAGTTGAATGGAATGAATTTGATGATTATCTATACTTGGTAAAATATGATTTAATTGTTCACGACAAGCCTGGTTTATTAAGTATCATTTCAGGTGTTAATGCTGAGTTTAATTCAAATATAAGAAAAATTGAAAGTGAAAAAGCGGGTCAAAATATAACCAAAATAAAAATTACATTTGAAGTTAAAAACATAGATCAACTAAAAAAAATATTTAATAAATATAAAAAAGTAAAGGGAGCCTTTTCTGTTATTAGAAAAAGATTTTCTATTAAATAAACTTTAAAATTTGTATATAGAGTAGAAAACAATAGTTATCCATAGACTACTGGCAATATTCAAAACAAACCCTTTTAAAATCATCCTTCTTAAGGATACTCCTTTTATACTTGCAAAAGCAATGGCATTAACTGGGGATGCAATCGGGCTCATAAAGGCAGCTGTTGATGAGACAGAAATAGCAAGCATAAGATACAATGGATTTAGTCCCAATATTGGATACAAGCTTATTATTAATGAAAACATAATAATAATAACCGTGCTATTACTAACTATCTCTGTAAAAAAAACAGTTACACAGTTCAATATCAATAAAATTAAAAACAAATTATATCTGTGCTGTACCATATTTTTACTTAAACCCTTAATAAAAGAATAAACATAGCCATCAAGTTCAGGTGTTAAAGGGTTATCTCCAATTCTTAAAATCAAATAAACAAAAATTATAACAATACTCATAAATGCAAGCCCAAAAAAGGGTAAATCATAGATAAGTCTATTTATTGAAATCAAAGAAAAATTATTTTTATCTTTTATACATTTAACCCTTTCTTTGAAAAGAAAAAACCATATTGAGCTAAATATAAGGTTTAAAAATTTTTCAATTAAATTATTCAAATTCTTAAAGCCATATCTTGATTTCAATTCATTTATAAACTCACTTATAAAAATAAGTGGAGAAAAAATCAAAGATATTATTACATAAGAAAAATTCTTTATTATTTCATTTGCATTAAACTTCTCTTTTGGAAGAATAAATGCAATAAATATGAAAAAAACAAGATAAAAGAAAAAAATCATATCTATAATGTTCATACCTAAAAAAACACTTTCAGGCTTATAAAAAAATTGGATAGCACTTAACACAATTATTAAAACAATATTTACAGCAAAAAAAAATGAATATTTCTTATATGAAAATTCAATTTTCAATTTTTCTTTGTTACTAACAACACCTGAAATAGGAACATCTTTTTCCCCTATTTTTAATATAAAATGACTTATCACAACAAGTATAAATGAAGCAGGTAATCCAATTATTAACCAGGAAAAAAAGGTTATATTCTCTTTCCCTGGTATATTTTTCATTTCAATAAACCCTAAAAAAAACAAATTAGAAGATGCGCCAATCATAGATCCCATTCCACCTATATTGGAACCATAAATCAGTGCCAACACAAAATTTGTTATTGATCTTCTCTTTACACTTTCATCTTTTATTTTCTCCAAAATTGATTTTATAAGTGGTATTAATGATATAACAACTATTGTGTTTGGGAAAAACAAGGACATAAAATATGATATATAGAGTATACTGGAAACAAAATATGATATTGTTGATCCTTGTGTTTTTAATATATTATTAATTAGTAAATAATGAATATCTCTTTCTATAATAATTCTAGAAAGTAAAAAACCAATAATGATAATAGCAAAATTCTGAAACAAACTCATAGCTATATTAGAAAAGACTTATTTCTCTCTTTTAGTTTTTTTTCAACTTTTGAATATATACAACCACAATAATTTTGATGTTTTACACCAATTTTTATAGCCATTCTTTTTCCAATATTATATCCATCTTTTTTCTTAAAATTTTCCGGTAAAAAATTCATACCAAACTCTTTACTTAATTTAAATCCCTGTTTATTTATCTGGCTAGTAGATTTATAGGGGCTTATTGAAAGTGTTGAAGAAACTATATCAAACCCATGTTCTTTTGCATACTCAAAAGTTCTTTTAAACCTGATATAAAAACATATAGAACATCTTAAACCTCTCTCAGGTTCTCTTTCATATCCTCTTGTAAGCTGAAACCACTTTTTCATATCATAATCAGCATAAACCACTTCCCAATCATACTTTTCCGAAATCTTCACAAGCTCTTTTCTTCTAAATTCATACTCTTTAAATGGATGTATGTTGGAGTTATAAAAAAAACCAGTTACATCATAATCCTCTTTTAGTTTTTTAAAAACATAAACAGCACATGGAGCACAACAAATATGGAGCAATAATTTCTTTTTCATAATAACTTTATAAGACAAGATTATACCAGATATTAAAATAATTAAAAAAAATCAAACTACTTAATGAACTTAGCAATTTTAATTAATTTTTTAACTTAAAGGTTTTGAAAATCTCATGCATGATTATGCATGCACTCATACCTACATTCAATGATTCAATCTTTTTAGTTTGAGCAATCCTTATGGTTGGAAATCTTTTAAATAAGCTCTTGCTTAAACCTTTCCCTTCATTTCCAAAAATGATCAAACTCGGAAATTTTATTTCACTTATTTCAGCCATTTTTTCAACTATCATAGAAGAGGTTAAATAAACATTGAAATTTCGTATCTCAGATTTTTTTAACAATGTTTCCAAATTAATAAAACTCTGAAAATTTATGTCAAATATTGAGGTTTGAGCTGCCCTTAAAAATTTATTATTATTCACCTTAACACTTGATCCTGTAAAAGCAATCGAATTATAACCAAAAGCCGCAGCACATCTAAATATAGTTCCGGTATTAGCTGGATCCTGAATATTATCCATAACAAAAACCAATTGAGATTTACTAAAATTAATTCTATTTTTTTTTACCTTTTTTAAAGCAATAAAATCAGGTTTTTCTTTTAAAGATGATATCTTTTTCATAACTGTTTCACTTACAAACCAAATCTCTTTAATCCTATCTTCTGAAATTTCTAATTCACCCTCTCTTTTACAATTGACAATCAACTTGGAAATTTCAATGTTTCTCTCTAAAATATCATTCACTAATTTTTTACCCTCAAAAAAATAATAGTCATCCTTTTCTTTTAACAGGGATTTTACCCTTTCATTTGAGCGAGAACTAATTCTAAAAATCATTCTATATTCTCCTCTCATACAACTTTCTACTATTAAACATTCTCTCTCATAAATATCACATCTCTTCTTGTCAAATTAAAACAGAATTTTCTTTCAGGGTCAATACTTTTATAAATCTTAGAAAACCTTTCAAGTCCATCTTTTGAATAATCAATTCTCAATAATAATTTATTCTCAGAATAAGATATAGAATCAGTATCAATTATAAATTCTTTTATTTTATCTTTTTGTTTTTTATAATCCCTAATTTTTATTTCATATTCAACGAAATGAATATCCTTCATCAATTTTTTAGATTCATTACAAATAACCACTTTTTTGAATTTAAGATCCCCGGATACTGAATTTAGCAATTTCAAGATCATTTGCCCATTCAATCTTGAATCAATATACAGTTCAATCACTTCATTTAGACCAACAGCAAAAACTGGAAGAGGAGGCAAGCATACCATTTTGATCCTGGGATGAAAACCTTCAGTGATTTTGAAATCTATGCCGGATATTCTTATCAATCTTTCGATATATTTCATTAAAGACAAATGTGAAAAAAACCTGAAATCCCCTTTTTTTTCATAAAAAATTCTAACTTTATTGAAATCACATATAGACTCCTTCCTGTTATTCTCAATGTTCTCGTGTTGGAATTTCAAACCTTCATGCTTTTTCATTTCAAAAAAACATGCCTTACAAGTTTCACACTTTAAATCAACGCATGATGGAGATGGAGTACATGACAAAGCTCTCTTGTACTCCTTTTTTAAAAAGCCTTTTTTGAAATTAACCTCAATAAAATCCCATGGTAAATTTTCATCAAGGTCTGTTTCAGACAGAAAATCATTGCAATCACATTCATTTATTAATTTATCCCAAACAGAATAATTAAAATCCGAATCCCAGGCAGAATAAATCTCACCTTTTTTAAAAGCCTTTAAAATTAATTCTCCAACTCTAAAATCACCCCTTGTAAGTATTGTTTCAACTACACCTTTCAGAGGTAAATGAAAATCAAGGTCAACATTTTTATACTTTTTTAGCCCCTGTTTAATATAACTTATTCTCTTTTTAATAACATCTAAACTTTCCAGTTTAGTCCATTGTAAAGGAGTATGAGGCTTAGGGACAAAAGGTGAAAATGATACATGAATTTTCATCTTTTTATTTTTTGATTTAATAATAAAATTTATTTTTTCAATTAATTTTACAATTGAATCAATATCTTCAATTGTTTCTGTTGGAAGTCCAAGCATAAAGTAAAGTTTTATTCTCTTCCAATTATACTTCAGAGCCAATTCCACTGCTTTGAAAATTTCATCATCTGTAACATTTTTATTTATAACATTTCTCAGTCGTTGCGTACCTGCTTCTGGTACAATTGTAATACCTGTTCTTCTAAAACAAGAAATAGTAGAAAGTAAATCATCAGATATTGCAGAAGGCCTTAGAGAAGAAATAGAAAAAGATATACGAGAGTTTATAATACATGGAATCAATTCAAGTAATTCTTTTAAATATGGATAATCACCTGAACTCAAAGATGATAAAGAAAAAGATTCAAACCCGGTTCCATTAAGAGCATGTTTAATAAAATCTATATTTCTCTCAAGAGACTTAACTCTAAAGGGAGCATAAAAAGATCTAGCCTGACAGAATCGGCATGTCTGCGGGCATCCTCTTGCAATTTCAACATCAAGACGATTAAAAACAACATTTGTTATTGGAACAATTATTTTTTCAAATGGGAATGAATTATCTATTTTATACAAAACCCTCTTACTTATTTTTCTTGCTTTCAGATCAGGTTTGTAAAATCTTCCCTCTTTTTTAAGGGGAAATGATGAAGGAACATAAATACCATCAACTTTATCAAACATCTTTAAACAACTCTTCCTGTTTGATTCCTTTCTTTTAATTTTAAAAAGAATTTTAATTATATCAGGAAAAAGTAGTTCGCCATCTCCAATACAAAAAAAATCAATAAATTCTCTCAAAGGCTCAGGATTAATAACCGAAATCCCTCCAGCAGTAATAAAAGGATAGTTTTTGTCTCTATCTTTTGTTTTTAAAGGAATTTGAGAGAGTTCTAAAATCTGCAAAATGTTTGTATAGTTCATTTCACTTAAAATAGAAAACCCAATCAAATCAAAATCCTTTAAAGATATTTTATTTTCTATTGAAAATAATGGAAAATTTAATTTTTTAAAGATTTCAATTGACTCTTTTTCAGGAAGGAAACACCTCTCAGCATTCACATTCTTTTTTTTGTTCAAAATATGATATAAAATTTTAATACCATAATTACTCATTCCTATTTCATATTTATCAGGGAAAACAAGACATATATTTATTGAATCTTTATTGAAATTCTTTTTTACAACATTTATCTCTTTCCCAGTATAAGCTTGTGGGTTTTTCAATTTAAATAAAAATTTATTTACATTCATTTAAATATTCAAATAATTATTAATTTTGATTTTAAAAATTATAGCTTCTCCTATAAAAAAAGATAAAAGAGATGAACCTCCATATGAAACAAAAGGGAGCGGCACCCCAAGAATTGGGAATAATCCAATTGACATCAAGATGTTAATGGAAAATTGAAATAATATTAAAAAATTAAATAAATATACAAAATAAAATTCCCTATCAGTTTGAGATTTAAAATTAAATTGCCTATAAAACAGAATGAAAAAAAACAAAAATAAAAAACTTATACCAATAAATCCAAATTCTTCACCTAAAACTGAAACCACAAAATCTGTATGCCTTGTAGGAAGAAATTTATACTGAGACTGTGAACCTTTTAAAAAGCCCTTCCCACTGAGCCCTCCTGAGCCAATAGCAATTTTTGACTGAATAATCTGATATCCAGAAGATTGGCTATATTTTTCTGGATTAAAAAAGGAGACTATTCTATTTTTTTGATAGGGCTTTAAAACATAATTCCATGAAAGAAAAGACCCAATAATAACAAACATTATTGAAATAAAAATAATAGAAAGTTTTATTCTTTTCAAAAATATTGAAATAATAACAAATGAAGTTAATATAAAAGCTGTGCCTAAATCAGGCTGCATAGCGATTAACAAAAAAGGTATTCCTAATAAAAACATCAATTTACAAAAAATGAACCAATCAATAATTTTAGTTTTTGACAAAATATTTGCAATATATAGAGCAATTGGTATTTTTATAAATTCTGAAACTTGAATGGCTATAAAACCAAACTTTATCCAACTTTTTGTTCCCCCAATAATTTGACCAGCAACAAGCTGTATGACAAGTATAATACTCAACACAATACACAAAAACAAACTAGACCTAAAAACAAACTCAGTTTTTATCCTAAGAACAATAAAAAAAACAATTAATGAAACACTCAGCCATAATAATTGTTTAAGGTAATACGGTTGATCCAAGCTTTGAGATACACTACAAATCAATAAAATTCCAAACAGAGAGATTATAATAATAATTATGAAAGCAAATTTATCAAAATATTTTAAATAGTCATTCATTATTCAAATAGTTTCTTGTAAATTTTTGCAGCTATTGGAGCTGCTACAATTCCAGCATCTCCTCCATGTTCAATAAAAACAACAACAGCAATTTCCGGGCGATTTCTAGGGGCAAATGAAGCAAACCACGAATGTGCTTTAAACCTATATATCTTTATCAATCTTTCATAACTTGGGTTTTCTTTAGAAATTATCGGCTGAGTTCCAGTTTTCCCGCATATATCAAGGCCTTCAACCTTAGCAGCACTTCCAGTTCCTTCATCATTTACAGCTCTGAAAAGTCCTTCAATTACAATCTCAAAATTCTTTTTACTAATTGAAACTTGATTGAAAATTGGTTTAAATTTTCTTATAACCTTTCCATTATATTCTATTCTCTTTAATATATGAAGTTGTGGCATATTACCCCTCAAAGCCACTGTACTAATCATCAATAAAACTTGAGCAGGAGTTACATTCAGCATGCCTCCACCAATTGAAACAGAAATCGTTTCTCCTGGAAACCATTTTTGATGTAGATGTTTTAGTTTCCAGGATTTTGTTGGGATTAACCCAACTTTTTCATTTGGAAGACCCATATTTGTTCTTGAGCCAAACCCAAGCATCTTTGCATATTTTGCTATTATATCAATCTCAAGTTTCTTCCCTAAAGTATAGAAAAACACATTACAAGAATTCTTTAATCCATTATATAAATTCATAGATCCATGTCCAGAAGTATTCCAACAATGAAAAATACGGTCATATATTTTCACAGAGCCATAACAATTAACCACAGTTGATGGGCTAATAATCTTTTCCTGCAAACCAGTTAATGCCATCACTATTTTAAATACTGAGCCAGGTAAATACAAACCCTGTAAAAATCTATTAATCAAAGGCTTATTCGGGTTATTAACAAGAGCGTTCCACTCATCTCTACCTAAAAAACCAGAAAAAGACTCAGGATTAAAATTAGGTTTACTAACAAGAGCGAGCATCCCTCCAGTCCTTAAGTCAACAACCCCAACTGTTCCCATATAATCTTTAAAAATTTCTTCAATATATTTCTGAATTTCCCAATCAATTGTAAGAACGATTTTGTTGCCTATTTTTGGATTTTTTTCACTCAATACTTTTTGAATTCTACCAAGGTTATCTTTAAGAACTATTTGAGCACCTTTAGTGCCTCTGAGTAATTCTTCATGTTGCTTTTCTACACCAATTTTCCCAACATTTTCACCTAAATTGTATATTCCGGTTTTTTTCTGGTTTAGCTCTTTAAAGGTTATTTCTCCTATATACCCCAATATATGAGAGCCTATCTTTTTATAAGGATATAACCTTGTTGGTTCTATTGCAATTTTAAATCCAGGAAATTCGTCAAAACGACTTTTTATATAAATAACTTTCTCAAGAGATAAATTTCTCTTTATTGGGATTGAATAAGATTCGGGATATTCTTTATATTTCTTAATTCTATTTAAAATCTTTTTTTTATCAATATTAGTAATAATATTTATAAATTTAATTGTCTTTTCTAAATCTTTAATGTTCTTTCTTACTAAAAACAAACTAAAATCTAACTTATTTTCAGCAATTATATCATTATTTCTATCAACAATTAAACCTCTCTGAGCTTTTATCTCAATTTCTCTATAAATATTCTTAATTGCCAGAGACTTATAATAGTCATTTTTTAATACCTGAACATTCCAGAAAGCAAACATAAGAACTACAAATAAAAAAAATAATATTATACTTGTAAAAGTTGATATCCTTTGTACATCTTTTATTGACAACTTTTTCTTTTCAATATACATTTAAAACTTTTTTCATTTTAGGAAAAATATTTAACATCATTCCAACAAATCCTGTCATAACGGGTTGGTATACAATTAAACTTAGTATAATTTTGTAATCAAATATAAAATAGAGGAAAATATTTGCAATAAGATTTGAAATAGCCAAAGAAATAGCTATAAATAAAAAAACAAAAATATTCTTGCTCAGATCAATGTATTTGAACACTTCATTTATTAAAAAAGCAATTACTACTCTTGAGAAACCAAATACTCCAATAACTCCACAAGTAAAAAAATCCGTTGCCCATCCAATTAGGCTGGAAAAAATAACTGTTTTTACAACTCCTTTCTTTATTGATATATATACAATAATTAAATAAAGTAAATCAATATTCAACTTTAAAGTTTCAATATATCTATTAATTATTATTTGAGCAAAAATTAGTATGATAAAAAGTAATACCCTAATTCTATTCTTCATCTTTAATAATTATTAACTGCTTAATAGACTCTTTTGTAAAAAAGGGTTTAACATAAACTTCTTGCATTAGATGACCTTTAATAATCTTAATAACTTTCCCTATAGAAATATAAGGAGGGAAAATTTTATCAGTACCAGAAGTAATAACAAGATCATCTATTTTTACAGGCATGGTCTCTATCAAATAATTAAAATTGCATAATTTATTATTATTCCCAGTTAACAAACCCTCTAACTTATTATCTTTAATATAAGCCCCAACACCACTAATATTACTCGTAATTAGCCTTACTTTTGAAGTAAACCAGGTTATTGGTTCAACGACTTTTCCAACCAACTCCGCTTTTTTGTTCAACACAACCATATTCTTTTTCATTCCATCTTTTGAACCCTTATTTATAAAAACACTATTAAACGGGATACTACTATCAATTGAAATGACCTCTGCTACTATAAAAGAATCATACTTTTTTTCTACACTTTCCAAAAAACCCAATTCTTCTATTTTTTTCCTCAAGATATAATTTTCATATTTTAGTTTTGTAATCTTTTTCTTTAAAACATGATATTTATTAAATGTATTTTTTAGAAAAATATAGTGTTTTATTTCAAAAGATATAAAATCAATAGCTTTTTGAAAACCAATTTGAAATGGTGATGTAATAGAGCCAATAATATTATGAAAAAGAGACTGCTTGTTTTTTAAAATAATATTTGAAGACATTAAGAATAAATTAAAAAATAGAGCTACAATCAGAACAGTTATCTTTTGTTCCTTTTGTCTTTCTTTTTGGAACATAATTAAAAAATCTGACCAAATTTTTTCAAAAGGTCAACATTTTCAAGTATTTGACCAGCCCCAAGTACTACTGATGAAAGCGGGTCTTCTGCAAGAAATACTGGAAGTAAAGTTTCCTCCCTTAATCTAATATCAAAATTTCTCAGCAATGCTCCACCACCAGATAGAATAATTCCCCTGTCTACAATATCCGCAGAAAGTTCTGGCGGCGTTTTTTCAAGTGTAACTCTAATTGCTTCAATGATTGTATGTACAACATCCTCAAGAGCTTCCCTAATTTCATTATCATTCACTGTTATTGTTTTAGGGATTCCATGTGCAAGATCCCTACCTTTTATTTCGATTTCAACACTCTCATCAAGAGGATATGCAGATCCGATTTCAATTTTTATACGCTCTGCTGTTCTCTCGCCTATTAATAAATTATATTTCTTTTTAACATATTGAGTTATTGCTTCATCCATTTCATTACTTGCTATTCTTATAGATTTAGCAACTACAATCCCTGAAAGAGAAATCACTGCAACATCTGTTGTTCCTCCACCAATATCTACAATCATATTCCCACCCGCTTCAGTAATAGGTAATCCAACACCAATAGCTGAGGCTATTGCCTGCTCTATTAAAACAACCTCATTTGCTCTTGCTCTCAAGGCAGCATCTCTTACAGCTCTTCTTTCAACCTGAGTAATTTCAGAAGGAATTCCAATAACAATTCTTGGCTTCAGAACCTGGCTACCTGCTCTTGACTTCTTTATAAAAAATTCCAACATTTTTTCTGTTACTTCAAAATTAGCTATAACTCCATCTTTCATTGGTCTTATAGCAACGATATTGGATGGGGTTTTGCCTAACATTTCTTTTGCTTCTCTACCAATAGCCAGAATTCTCTCAGTGTTACTATCTAAAGCCACAATAGAAGGCTCTCTAATCACAATACCTCTCCCCTTTGCAAAAACCAATGTGTTTGCTGTACCCAGATCAATAGCTAAATCAGAGCCAAACAAATTGTACATTTTCGAAAAAAGCCCCATAACCTATCTCCTTCAAAATTTCATATTTTGATTATCTTTATTTATAACCTTATTTATTCTAATTCTGTATTTTAAATCAAATTCACTCTTCAAAAATAATTACCCCTTTCTCTTTAACTGTTTCAACCTCAGATGGAGAAATTAGTTTAAAAATAATGACTTTTTTACCAATAGATTTAAAAAACAAGCTATAAAAAAATTTCCCGTCACTATCAATTGATACAGGTTCATCATTTATGAATAATTGAGAGTTTACATCAGCTTCGCCTTTTATTAAAACAACATTTCCACTAACACTTAAAGGATCTATATTTAATTTTGGTGGCATTAAAGCTGCTTTTTTGTCCACTAATCTAGCTGTTATCTTTATATTTCCAACCTTTGATGGATTGCCCTCTATTTTTTTTTCAATATCATAGGGGAATACTTGCCAGAAAAATTCTTTTAACTCTCTAAATCTGAGGAAATCCAGTGTAACCTTATTATTGGTTGTGATTTTTTCATATAATACATCTTCTTTTAAATTTGATGAATATAACCTAAATATATAGTTAGATGCACCTATCACATTTTTCCATCTAAACCTCACAATAGAATCTCCAATTTCACCTACAAACAATATCTTCTTCTCAGGAGATATATGCTCAGGAAAAGATAAAAGCCCATATTTTTCAGCTCTTTGATTTTTTCTAAATATTAACAATTGGTTTGAATGCAAACTATAAGCCTCATTTTTATAAAAAAAGTCCAATTTCCCGGAATAATTCCATATTTTTAAAAAATTATCTGTACTACTAATTCTTCCAGAATTTGATAAAGTCATTATGTTTTGTGGCGATAAAACTAAAACTTCAATTTTCTTTTTATTTATTTGCTTTTTCCAGTAAAATTCACCTTCTTGTAAATAGCATTCCTTTATTTTCGGTCTATAAGATATTTTAGAGTCAGGTAAAGCAATAAAACGTGTATCAGAAAAAAAGAATTCAAACGATGTTTTAGAATCTGACATTAAGGTAAATTCACTAAAATATTTCATGTTTTTAATACTGATTGGAACTGTCATTGTTGAATCTTTATAAACTTTTCCTTTTACAGAAATCTTAGTTATCTGAAATTCAGAAATTTTATTAATTTGTGAATTTAGCAAACAATTGTATTTATTAATAAAATAAAAAGAAATAAGAGACACAATAAAAATTATAGATATAAAAATTATTCTTATGTTTCTCACTTTTTTATATTATCAAAAAGGTTAAAGAAAAGCAATTAAATTGATTTTGAATTAAAATCAATAAAAACCCCTATCAAAATTCAGGATCAGACATTAAAAAGCTCCAGCTTTTTTTTAATGTTCTATATTCCAAACACTCCTTTAATTTTTCCATAAACTCTATTCTTGGTATTTCTCTTGCACCGAGACTCTTTAAATGCCCTGTATTTATCTGGCAATCGATCATCAAAAAACCCATTTGTTGAAGTTTCTTTACAAATATTATAAACCCAAATTTTGAAGCATTATTCACCTTATAAAACATCGATTCCCCAAAAAAACATTTACCAAGAGAAACTCCGTACAACCCGGCTACAATTTCTCTACCTTGCCATACCTCAACTGAATGAGCTAAACCCAATTTATGTAATTTGAAATAAGCATCAACCATATCATCAGTAATCCAGGTCTCTTTTTGAGACTTTCTCTGCTTAGCGCAATTTCCAATAACTTCTTTGAAATTTTTATCACATGTTAAATCAAATGGATTCTTATTTAATAATCTTTTCATACTCTTTGAGACGTGAAGCTCGTGTGGGAATAGTACACATCTCGGGTTCGGAGACCACCAAAGAATTGGTTCCCCTTTAGAATACCAGGGGAAAATCCCATTCGTGTAAGCATTTACAAGCCTTTCATAAGAAAGGTCGCCCCCTATAGCTAAAAGACCAATATTAGATGTAAAATTAATTGGAGGAAACACAGGCTCTTTACCCAACATAAAAACATTCATGCTCACAAAAATTGTTCAATATATCCAAATTAGGATTTGATATGAATTATAACATCATCATCCTTAACATCAACAACAGTTATACCACCTTTGGATAACTTTCCATAAAGAACCTCATTAACAAAAAAACTCTTTATTTTATCTTGAATAAGCCTTGATACCTGTCTGGCACCAAAAAGTCTTGAATAACCCTTCTTAGATAACCATTTATAACATCTTTCTGTAACTCTCAGTTTTATTTTTTTATCCTCCAATTGAGTCTTAAATTCCTTTATATTTTTCTTAACTATACGCAAAACAATACTTTCATCAAGACTATTAAAAATAACCACTTTATCAAGGCGATTTCTGAACTCAGGAGAAAAATATTTTTCAACTGCAGCATTTATTGATCCAATATGAGCAACCTTATCTTCAAAACCAATTTTTTGTTTTCCAAGTTTCCTTGCACCTGCATTTGAGGTCATTATAATAATTACATTCCTGAAATCTGCTTTCCTCCCATTATTATCAGTTAAAGTCGCATAATCCATAATCTGCAATAAGGTATTAAAAACATCTGAATGCGCCTTTTCAATCTCATCTAAAAGAAGGATTGAATGTGGTGATTTTCTTATTACTTCAGTTAACAATCCTCCCTGATCAAACCCAACATATCCAGGAGGTGCCCCAATCAATCTTGAAACTGTATGTTTTTCTTGATATTCACTCATATCAAAACGATTGAGCTGTATTCCTAAAACCAATGACAACTTTCTAACAAGCTCAGTTTTCCCAACACCTGTTGGTCCTACAAATAGCATTGAAGCTACAGGCTTATCTGGCTCACGGAACCCTGCTCTTGATCTTTTTATTGCTTCAACAACATTTGATATGGCCTCATCCTGACCAAATATCTCCATTCTTAGTTTTTCCTCAAGATTTTTAAGTCTTATTGTCTCTGTTTTAGATACTGTTTTCTTAGGGATTTTAGCTATCTTTGAAACAATTTTTTCAATTGCACCTTTATCTATCTTTATCCTTTTTAAAGTTCCTTTGAAATTCTCAATTTTAGCCAAAGCTCCGGCCTCATCAATAACATCTATGGCTTTGTCTGGCAGATAACGATCATTTATATATTTTGCAGATAATTCAGCAGCTGATTCCAGAGCTTTATCTGTATAAACCACATTATGAAATTTTTCATACTTTTCTTTTAATCCATATAAAATAACAACTGTTTGCTCAATCGAGGGCTCTGTAACATCTATTTTTTGGAATCTTCGAGATAGGGCATGATCTTTATCAAAATATTTCTTATAATCTTCAAAGGTTGTAGAACCAATACATCTGAGTTTACCTGAGTCAAGCACAGGTTTTAAAATATTTGACGCATCCATTGATCCTCCTGAAACAGCACCTGCTCCAACTACATTATGAATTTCATCAATAAAAAGAATTGCATTTTTTTGTTTTAATATCTCATTTAAAACCCGTTTCATCCTGGCTTCAAAATCACCCCTATACTTTGTTCCAGCTAATAATGCCCCCATATCAAGAGCATATATTTTTGCATCTTTTAATGACTCTGGAACATTATTTTTTGCAATTAGTTGAGCCAGACCTTCCGTTATAGCTGTTTTACCAACACCTGGATCACCAACATGAACGGGATTGTTTTTTTGTCTTCTCGATAAAACCTGAATGGTTCTTTGAATAATATCTTCTCTGCCAATCACTGGATCTATTTCTCCAGCTGCAGCCTTAGCTGTAAGTTCTAAAGCAAATGAATCAAGAAAACTTTTTTTCTTTTTCTTCTCTATCCTCTCTATACCAAAACCATCCTCTGCTTTGTATTCTTTTTCTTCATTTAAAGAAAAATCAGAACTCACAGAAACACCGTGAGATATGTAATTTAAAATATCAAATTTAGATATTCCCTCTTTTTCAAGAAAATATACAGCAAATGAATCTTTTTCATAATAAAAAGCTGTATAAATATCTCCAACATCAACTTCCTCCTTATCAGCAGATACAACATGTAAAATCGCATTTTCTACTACATTTTGAAAACCTCTTGATTGAACAGGTTCTTCAGTTTCATTTATAGGAATATAATCACTCTTAAAAAAATTTTCTAACTCTTTTTTTAGTTTATCTATATTCCCATTAACATTAACTATAATTTCTCTACCATTTTCAAAAAAAAGGGAAGCATATAAAATGTGTTCAGGTAAAAGGTATTCATGCTTTCTTACCTTTGCTTCATTGAATGCAGCAGATAAAATGTCATTTAACTCATCATTTATTTTCATTACTTTAAACCCTATTTCTAAATTATTATGCCTCTTCTAAACTACATTTTAAGGGGAATTCTTTTTGTGAAGCCATTTGCTGAACTTGATTGATTTTCGTTACAGCTATATCATGAGTATACACACCACAAATACCCGCGCCCTTTTTATGTACATCAAGCATAATGCTGGTTGCTTCTGCACCGGGTTTATGAAAAACTGAAATCAGAATTCGAATAACAAAATCCATTGTTGTATAGTCATCATTATGTATAATAACCCTGTACATTTTAGGGGTTTTCAAAGTTGTTTCTTGTTTTAACTCAGGTTCAATACCAATAAAACTGTTAAGATCAAAATCTTCACCCATTTATCTCTCCAATAATAAAAAAAAACCTCATACATATATTATACTCCAAAAACAAAACTTTTCAATTCTAAATAATATAAAACAAAAACAACAACATAGAAAAAATTGAACTTTTCTATTAAATTACGTATGATTATATAAGGAGATAATAATGAAAAAAATTTTAATAACTATTTTACTAATAATTTTAGTAAATCCACTAATTGCAGAAAAAATTATCCCTTTTCCAGAACTCTTAAAACCGGAATCAATCTCAATAGACGAAAATCAAATATATATAACAGAAGAAGCATCAATTTATATTTATTCTCTCAAAGATTTTAAATTTAAGAAAAAGTTTGGAAAAGAGGGCTCAGGACCACAGGAATTTAAATTGCCACAGAGTGGTCTTCTCACTATAGATGTTCAAACCAATGACATTATAGTAAATAGTTTGGCAAAAATCTCATATTTTTTAAAAGATGGAAAATTCAAGAAAGAGATTAAAAATAACATTGGCATGACAATGATGCTTCAAGTTTTAGGAAATGGATTTGCAGGAATTGGATTCTCTGGAGATAATAAAATGTTGTACAGAAGCCTCAATTTATATGATTCAAATCTAAATAAATCAAAAGAAATTTCTAAAATAAAACATGATTTCCAAGTTGGAAAGGGAATAAGAGTATTACCTACTCCATATCCATTTGTGTCCTATAATAACAAACTCTACATAACATGGGAAAATGATTTTATAATTAAAGTTTATAATAACAAAGGAGAAAAATTATTCTCCATAAAACAAAACTATGATAAGTTGAATGTAAAAAAAGAGCACAAGAAAGAAATAACCAATTGGTATAAAACAGACATAAGAACAGCCCGATATTTTGAATTTTTAAAACCATTAATTTTTCCCGCATATTTTCCAGCAATACGCGATATGAGTATAAATGAAAACAAAATATATATTCTTACTTATAAACAAAAAAGCAATCAATCAGAATTTTATATTCTCAACCTGAAGGGGAAATTTATAAAAAAGAAATTTCTACCCTTAATTGAAAAAAACGCTCTAGAAATGTACCCATACGCAATTAATAAGGGGAAACTCTATCAGCTTGTTGATAATGAAGATAAAGAAGAATGGGAACTCCTAATCACAAAAATAAAATGAAACTTGATTGATTTTAAGAAAATTATTCTGTTTTAACTTGAATTTTTATTTTTAAAAGTTTATAAATAAACAAGGAGGCAAAAATGTTCAAAGTAATGATAATGGGTGAAAGTGCAATTATCCTTGCAATAGCAGGTCTGGCATATATTTTTTTGACTAACACAAAAAAAACACAAGAAACTTTACTTGAAAAATTAGTTGGGAAATTGATTCTAATTGGAATGGTTCTAATGGCTATTGTTATTTTTGTTTTATCATTTCAGGGAGTTAGAGCATTCCTGAAATACACTCTTTAATATTTAAATAAACCTATAATTTAGATAAAAGTTACATCAATTATAAGAGTTTTTTTATAATTATCACTTAGTATATTAATTTATATTGAAGATTTCTATAAAATATTATAAAATAGACTTTAATTTTTATAAATTTTAAGAGACTGGTTTAATCAGAATTCAAAGAATAGAAATATTGAAGTGCTAAACACAAATAAATTCATTGCCTGGCTCAAGCTTTCAAGAGCCCCTTTTCATTCAGTTGGAATATTACCCTTTATACTTGGAGCTCTATTATATAAAAAAATCTATGGAGATTTTAATATATTAATTTTTTCACTGAGCTGCACAGCAGTAGTATTCATCATGCTATCTACCTATCTTAATGGTGAATATTATGACGTTGATGAGGATATACTTTCGGATAAATTAAACAAAAGTAATAAATTTTCCGGTGGATCTGGAATTCCAGTAAAAGGCATTATCCAGAAAAAGCATATAAGAACCGTCTCCTATATTTCTATAACTTCTGCTATATGTATAGGTTTGCTCCTCCAATTTTATTTTAAAACAGGGATCTGGACTATACCTTTAGGAGTAAGTGGAATTATATTTGGCTTTTTTTACTCTAAACCACCTCTAAGATGGGTAAAAAGAGGCTATGGAGAAATTTTAATTGGTTACTGTTATGGTTGGCTTCCTATTGCTGTTTCATTTTATCTACAATCTGGATTCCTTATTTCAATCATCTTCTGGATATCAATTCCTATTGGATTATCTATAATAAATGTAATTCTTTTAAACGAATTTCCTGACTATGAACCAGACAAAATAGCAGGAAAAACAAACATACTTGTGCGCATAGGCAAAAAATGGGGTGCCCATTTATATGCCTTTATATCAATACTACAACAGATTTTTGTAATAATATCAATAATTAAAGGTTTCCCAGAAGAGATACTCTTTTTTTACACCCCTTTCTTTATTATATCCATTTTTCTAATCATAATGGTTTTAAAAGGTAAAAACTATAATAAAAAACAACTTGAGTTTATCTGTGGACTAAATATCATTGTTAATCTTGGAACCACTCTGTCTTATATTCTGAGTTTACATTATTTGACATTTTAATAAATTGAAAAAAGATAAAACATCCAAATATCAAATAAAAACTATACTATCAATACTATGGCCTCCTTCCTCTATTCTTAAACAATTTATGAGTATACTTTTATTCAAACATCTCATTAAATGGAAATATTTTTACAAATGGTTATTTAAATACAGTCTCAAAACCATTCCAATTGCAGCAGGGGCATGGGGAATGGGATGTATTGGATATCCTCCTCATCCAGTGTGGGAAGTAACCAATGCATGTAATCTTAACTGCATACACTGCCATGCAGCAGGTGGTAAACCAGCAAAAGACGAACTCACAACAGAAGAGGGTAAAAAATTGATAGATGAAATAGCGAACATGAAAGGATTCAAAACGCTTGTATATTCAGGGGGAGAACCTCTTATGCGCCCTGACCTAATTGAGCTTCTTAATTATTCAAAAAAAGCTGGCTTAATAAACATAATTGCGACAAACGGAATCTTAATTACAGAAGAAATGGCATTTAAATTAAAACAATCCGGGGTTTTTTGTGTAGCAGTCAGTCTTGATTCTTCTGACTCAAATATTCATAACTCTATAAGAAAACATCCCGATGCTTTTTCTAAAGCTATGCAGGGAATAAAAAATGCAGCAAATGCAGGTATTCTCATTCAAATAAACACAACTGCAATGGAATACAATTTTGAAACCTTGGGAAAACTACTTGAAATGGGAGAAGATTTAGGCACTGGTATCTATTTAATGTACCAGCTTGTTCCAGTTGGAAGGGGAAATAAAATAGAAGATGCATCTCTAAAAGCAAACAAAAATGAGAAACTATTAAAATTCCTCGCAGAAAAGCAAAAAAATATATCTGCAATAGTTGAACCTGTTGCAGGTCCTCAATACTGGCCCTATCTTTTGGAAAAAAACAATAAAACTTCATCTTTCTGGAAATTCATGGCAGAAAGAGTTTTCTTTGGCTGTGCTGCTGGAAGGGGTTTTATTTATATTAAAGCTAATGGAGATGTTTGGCCATGCCCATTTGTTGAAGTAAATGCTGGTAATATAAGAGAACAATCCCTTGAATATATTTATAAAAACAGTACAGTATTAAATAACTTAAGAGACCGTGAAAATACTCTGAAAGGGAAATGTAAAACTTGTAAATATAGAAAAATGTGTGGAGGGTGCAGGGGAAGAGCATGGGCATACACAGGAGATTACCTTGCAGAAGATCCTTCTTGTTTTTTAAACAACACAGAAGAGTAAGACTGTGAAATAGTTACTTTAAGTTTAATCTTTTATTGTTTCTTCAACAGGAACAAATATATTTGTTTTTAATTCCTCTGGTTTCACCTGTGATGGATCATTTAAATAGCTTTCAAAAAATGGACCGATAATTTTATATCCCTTATCGTTAATGTATTTGAATATTTTATTATAAGCTCCTTCTGATTTTTCGTAAGGCCCGACATATAAATATTCTGCTATTTTCTTATATTTGAATTCTCCCATCTTTAAGGGTTTCTGAACTTTTGAATCCTTTGAAACTGGAAATCCGATTCCCCATTTTAACTCTTCTTCTTTTACCTCTTCCGGAGAATTAAAATACACACCAAGTAAAGCTCCTGAAGAAGTTAAACTCTGTTTAAAGAATTCTTTCATAAAAATACTGATCTTTTGAGGAATTAACTCAAATGACCCCTGAAAATCCATAAATGCATAACAGAAAGTCTGTGCATCTTTTATAACCACATCTTGCTGTGCATTAACCATAAAAAAAGCAAAAATGATAATAAATAAAAGAATAATAATTTTTTTCATTTTACCTCCCTAAAACTATTTCAAACAAAAAAGAATTATAGATTTCTTGGAAAATAATGTCAATTAAAAAACCTACTGCTGGAATTAAATAAGTATGCAGTATTTTCCTGAAATAGCAAGTAATGTTTGAAATAACTAGTTTTGTAAACGTACAATTATTAACTCTTTTTTATATTGTTATATACAAGATTTTATTCTGACATACGCAATTTATGATGTCAATCAATTGTGTCTTTTACATTTTCTTAGATCAACATATCTTTTAAATATTCTGTCACATTCCTGTTTTTGCGTGCTGAACAAAGGCTAAGATTGTCATTACCCAAAACAGTTCTATATGTGATTACTTTTATTTTCTCTTTTTTTAAAATCTAAAACCTACACCAATTCCCGTTTTCAGGCCTCCAATTTTTATTGATTCTTTTTTTATAGTATCTGAGGCATATAAATATCCAATATTTAAATTAGTGAATATGTTTTTATTTATATTAAATATTATTCCTACATCAATTCTGAATCCAATTGCTGAATCTTTAACTTCCTCTTCCATTGCTTTTTCTTTATAATTTACATTAAATACTCCTAATTTAACTATATATCCAAACTTGTTTGAGAAATCTCCATTGTAGCCTGCTCCAAAAGAAATATAATTCTGTTTTGACTTTGTTTCTAATTTAAGAACAGGAGTAGTTCCATTTTTTGATAAAAAGCCATAACCTGCCCACAAATAAAAATTCTTGTAAACCCTGTATCCCATATTTAACTCGGGATAGAACATCCCGTTCCCATATATTTCTTTATAGCCTTCATCCGCTGAGTTCAAATAATTTCCTGTAAAAGAAATCATGAATTTGTCTCCAGAAAATCCACATACCGACAATATCCCTATTAATAATGACACAAAAATAATTTTCTTCATTAATATCTCCTTATTTATCTATGCGTAATATCAAAAGTTTTTAAGGTAAAACTTTCAAAACCCTTTATCTAAAAGGGTTTCACCTTTATTTAGCATTTCCCCTTTCTTTATATTTTTATGCTTTTATTATAGTCCATAACCCAATAACAATAAAACCAATGCCTGCTATTATTGATAAATATTTTGGATTAACATATTTTGAGATAGCATTTCCTAATAATACAGCAATTCCTGTCGCAACAATAAGAGCTAATGCTGCTGCACAAAAAATAACTATTTTTGAATTTTCTTTATTTGTTGCAAAGAGTAGAGTAGCTAATTGCGTTTTGTCTCCAAGCTCAGCAAGAAAAACTGTAATGAAAATTGCTAAAAATAATTTAAAATCCATTTTCTTATTTTATTATAACTCCTTATTTATATTGTTATATACAACATATTATTTTGGCATAAAGGACTTTTTATGTAAAGTAATTTTTAGGTTTGTTGTAAAAATGGTGTCTGTCCATGTTTATCTATAAGATAACTATAAAAATTTAGCTGCTATCTTTATTTTCTCTTGATATTTTGAACTTATACTAATATATTGTATATACATGAAAACAGAAGTTAAAAATTTTAGGGTGAAATAATGTTTGGATGGTGTGGGAAGATTTTAAAAATAGATTTAAGCTCTAAAAAATATGACATATTAAATCCAGACATCAATATATTAAAAAAATATATTGGAGGTAAGGGTCTTGCAGGTTATTATCTCAAAGATCATATTACTTTGAACTGGCATGATCCTGATATGCCTTTGATCTTTTTTACTGGTCCATTGGTTAACACTATCTCTCCCACATCCGGACGTATGACTGTTATGTCTAAATCACCCTTAACAGGAACAATCAGTGACTCTTCAGTAGGAGGAAGCTTTGGTTTTTCCTTAAAAAGAGCTGGATTTGACGGAATTATTATTACTGGGAAAAGCTTTGATCCATGTGGAATTGAAATAAATAATAAAAACATTACATTTACAAATGCATCTTCATTATCTGACCTAACAGTAAAAGAAATAAACAATTTAATTAGAGATAAAGGTTCTACTGCTGTTGTGGGACCTGCTGCTAAAAATGGTGTACTCTTTTCAAATATAGTTATTGATAACCATTATTTTGCTGGACGAAATGGCTTAGGCCTTTTATTTTCCTCAAAAGGGTTGAAATATATTACAGTAAAAGGAACAGAAAAAACTAAGGTATACAACAAAGAATCTTTAAAAAAGGCAAGGCAGGATATTTTTCGATTAACTTTTGCTTCTCCTGTTCTCATGGGAGAACTTGGCATATCAAATTTTGGAACTGCTGCATTATATGACCTTATAGATAACAGAAGAATGATGCCAACTGACAATTTCAGAAAAACACATTTTAATAATGCTTGTTCAATGAATGCACATACTTATAAAAAGAAATTTAACCCCAAAAAACAGGGTTGCCTGGGTTGTCACATATTATGCAAATATATAACAGAAGATGGGTCAAGCATACCGGAATTTGAAACAATGTCCCATTTCAGTGCTTTAATTAACAACAATAATATTTCAGTTGTAATGGAGGCAAACAAGATATGTAATGAAATGGGCATGGATACTATTTCTGCTGGTGCAACTATTGCATGTTATATAGAAATCTTAAATAAAAAACTTTCAAGCTCAGATATCATCTCTATTTTAAAAAAAATCGGATATGCAAAAGGAATAGGAAATGAGCTTGGCAAAGGAGCTTTTAGATTTGCTGAGTCAAAGGGGAAATCTGAATCAGCAATTACAGTTAAAAAATTGGAACTTCCAGCTTATGATCCGCGCGGAGCTTTAGGAATGGCTCTTGCATATGCAACTTCAACAAGGGGTGGCTGCCACCTCCGTTCATATCCTATTTCACATGAAATATTGAGAAAACCAGTTTCAACAGATAGATTTGCGTTCAGCGGAAAAGCAAGAATAATTAAAATCCAGGAAGATTTGAATGCAATAATTGACTCTTTAACTGCATGCAAATTTATTTTCTTTGCAGCCACTTTAGAAGAATTTTCAAAGGTTTATACATCAATTACTGGAATTGAAACATCAGCTCAGGATTTGCTTAAAATAGGTGAAAGAATATATTACAACGAAAGAATAATGAATTCTTTGAACGGGTTTACAAAAAAAGATGATGATCTTCCATCTCGATTTTTCAAATATCCCGGAACCAGTGGCAATAATATAGATATTCCTCCTATTAATAGAACTGAATTCATTAAAACACTTGAAAATTATTACAAAATCAGAGGGCTTGATATAAATGGTATTCCTACAAAAGAAAAATCAAAAGAATTGGAGCTTGAATGGAAAAATTAATACAAAAATATAATGACAAACTCTTTAAGCACGGGTTAACAGAAAGAGATGAACCTTTAATTGGAACATTAGATGCTGAAATAATCTGGAATAAAACTAATAAAACAACTAATATATTAGAAAAACTATTTAAAACTTTAAACATTAATTCTATCATATTTTCAGAACCTGCTGAACCATATAAAACAATCATTGAATATCTTACAAAAACATCAAGCGGTATTATATATCCTGAAGATTGTGAAACAAGAACATTTCTTCATGAGCTTCCATATACAAAAAATTTTGATGTTCAAACCATAACTAACATACTAAAAGAGAGGAAGAGCCTGATCATTCCAGGTCATGGAATCATTACATTCGGTACAGTGAGCCCAGAACAAGCTTTTGTAACATTCAGCTCAGTATGTTTTGCAGTATATATTAAATTTTTTTCAGATTATTTAGAACATAAAAAACATAGAATAATTACAAATGAAGAAGAGAAAACATTCAATAAAATTGCTTTAATGATAAATCCATATCCTGAGTTTTCTTTTTCTTTAATGAAAGGCCCTTTTAGTAAAGAAAAAGTATACAAAGCTCTGAATGAAGCAGGAAAAATAATCGTAAAATCTAGACTGGTAGATTCTTACTTTGGAAATATATCATACCTTATTGATAATATTATATATATAAGTCAAACAGGTAGTTCTCTTGATGAATTAGATGGCTACATTGACACATGCCCGATTGATAATTCTTCATGTGCAGGGATAACAGCATCCAGTGAGCTCTCCGCACATAAACAAATTTATTTAGATACAGACAACACAGCTATTCTTCATGGACACCCAAAATTTTCAGTTATACTATCAATGGATTGTAATCAACGAAATATGTGTAAATATAAAAACCAATGTCACACAAAATGTCCATATAAACGATTTGTAAATGATATTCCAATAGTTCCAGGAGAGGTTGGTACAGGGCCTTATGGATTATACAAAACTATACCTTCTGCAATAAAGGGGAAAAGAGGCGTTATTGTTTATGGTCATGGTGCTTTCACTGCTTGCGAAAAGGATTTCAATGAAGCATTTAATAATTTACTCTCTATTGAAAAGATGTGTAAGCAAGAGTATTTTAGAAGAGCTCTTTAATTCCAATTTTACAATAGCTTGTTTTTACAGAAATAGTAACCAATAATTACCATAAAAAAACTTCTATGGGATAAAACACATATATACCAAATATGATTTTTTTATCTACGAGTTCTTATAAAGTTTATATATTCCGAAGGAATTTTTATTTTAAAGGCAATTCTATTTTGTATTTGGTTATACTGACTTCACCATCTTCATCCTCCAGAACCAGGTAGAGATGACCATCTTTTATAAAAGGGTTAGCATCTATAGTTAGCCCTTTATCAACTTTGATAAAAGCACGGTATAGGTAGTCCCCTTTTAAAGAAAATATATCTATCTGCTGCTGATTTTTTCTTTTAAGATATGACCTGAACACATAAATTAGGTTGTTATGAACCTCAATTCTACTAAAGTATGTCAACTTTCTTGGCATGCTTTTTAGTATCATATCCAGCATATCATCAGGTATTCGAGTGCTTTTAAATTTGTTTCTAATATCAGCATCAGTAATTGCCTGTGCTTTTCTGTCTAAGGAGAAGGTATAGATCTTTTTTCCTTCCATGTTTGATATATGAATAGTATAGGAATTATTCATTCCATAATAAAGCATGCTATTGTGATATCCGATTATCATCATTGGAGTTAATCCTCCAATAGCCAATGCTATAACATTTCCTCCCTTTCTTGCAACTCCCCCTTTGAATACTGGAAATTCAGTGATCTCTCTTATCTTTTTAGTTTTTAAATTATATTTAATAATTTTAGAGCCATTCTTTCCAATATCAAGTTGAAGTAAAGGAGCTGAAATAAAAGTATTTTCATCAAGAAACATTACCGGCCGCTTTTGCATATGATTGTTTTTAATTGATTTTATAAAATTTCCATGTTTTGAAAAGTAACTGATCTTATCCATATCCGCAATTAAAATTTTATTATTTTTTAAAAAGAATGGAGCTTGTTGAATCCATTTTATCTCCCCCGGGCCCTCCCCTTTTTTTCCAAAACCCTTAGTGAACTTTCCATTACTGTCATAGATATAGTATCTCTTGTTTTTTCTATCATGAACATACATATAGTTGTCATCAGATACCTTAATCATATTGATTTCAGCAAATACATCTTTTCCTGCAGAATCTATGCTCCACACTTTCTGGAGTTTAAAATTAAATGTCCCTTTTGTGGGGTTATCGGAGTTTTTAACCTCTTTTCCCATAGAATTGACAAAAAAAATTCCTGTTATTAATGCAATTATGAACACTATTTTTTTCATTGTTCCTCCTGTTGTTTTAATTATAATATATTTTTGATGTATTTTAACATAAGAAAGTTTCACTTTGTTTTAGAAAAACAATTACCTGCCTCTTTTATTTCGATTAAGAGGTATGAGAAAAAATGAAGACGCGGCCCTTTGATTTTATTTTAACCTTAAAGAATAAGGATTGCTTTTATTGTCATCATACTCATAAATAAAGAATAAATATACTAATATTTTTTTTATGCTATTAGCTATTTCTTGAATTTTTTTTTCACATTCCTTTTTCTTTTTTCTAAAAAATCATTTCTAAGCAAAGGAGTAACATCCCTCTTTTCCCCATAATTATTAGTAATCAAAATTTTCGTAATAAGAACTCCAACAGGCTTAAAATATGTAGCAAAAGATAAATCAGTAAGTTTAAAAAAAGTTTTATATTTTGGTTCGAGTTTCAAACTCTCTCCTTTTTTGACACTAAAATGAATAATATTTTTCCCATTTTTAAGAAAAATCTTTTTATTATTTGTACCATTAAGTAAAATTTCCTGTTTAAACTTTTTCTGCCAAAGATCTGATTCAAAATTGAAAGGGTTGTACATTTCAACCTCAATTTCCTTTATTTTTTCAGAATTCACTTTTATGGAAAAATCAGAAGAAATTGGAATACCATCAACATTAAAGATATTCCTCTTATTAAAATCAAAATAAACCATATTAAATGCATCTGAATAATGATTAAATTCAACTCCAGGGAGAGTTTCACTTCCCAAATTAATAAATCCATCCTTCTTTATAAGAAGAGAAACATTATTATAAATAATTTCATAACTGCCCTTTTTAAGCCCAGCATTAACTCTGAAATTAACAGCCAATCTATGTAATGGAAATTCAATGATTTTATTCCCATTCTTCAATTCTAATCGTCTATTTCCTCCCCATTTGTTATCTTTTTTAAAAAAAATTTTGATTATATTATTATCACTAACTATTTTTTTTACTGAAGCTTCTGTTAGCCTTTTTACATATTTGTAAAGATATGGATATTTATTTATAAGTAAAATTTCTATGGGTGTTTTTGGTGGAAAAACAAATATACTATGATCTTTAATCTTTAAATATTCAAAATTTAGAGCAGGAAATATTTTATAAATACTATTCTTGATTTTCTCACCTGAAGATAAATCTGTAATAAATCCAAACTTCTCATCCTGCCATAAACTAAATGCTTTTAAAGTATATGGGTAGTACCTGACATTTGAAAAAAAAGAAATATCCGCAGGAGCAAAAGGAAGAGGAACAAAAAGTTTTTTCTCCTTAGTAATTGAATTATATTTAAAATATTTAGTGTAGTTTCCAAAATAGAGTGTTGGATGTTCGGTTTTAATCAGCTCAGCACAAAATTTATTATTTTCTCTTCCCCCTTTAATAGAATATTTGTTGACGCTAATATTCGACTTAAAAAGTATAGCAATAAAGATAAAAAGAAAAATAGGAACTCTAACTTTATTTTTAAATATATATCTACACAAAAGTATATCTATTTTCTTTAAAATAAAAACAAAAAATAAAATACTAAAAGGCATCAAAATCATAGAATGAACCTCATAACGAGCTCTAGAGCCCATATTTTCAGCAATCATTTTTCCAAAACTTGAAAAGGAGATAAGTATTACAGATGCTACAGAAAAAAAGATTAACCATAATGATTTTTTTTTCTTTAATGTATAGATAATAAAAAATAAAAATCCCAAAAAAGTCAGCAAAGTAATTGTATAACATATGTAATCGTTTTGTTTTAAGTAAATTGAACTTTTAAAATAATGATTGTAAGTAGGAAGTTTGAAAAAATTATAAATCCAGTAAATAAAATGTTTTATCGAAGGAATAGAACCAGAATCCATAAATGTAAACTTTGATGAAACAAAATTGTTCTTGAATTCAGAATAGATTAAAGGTAAAAGCCCAATTAAAAAACTTAAACCTATTAAAAACATAGATTTTATTGTTTCAAATGAAACACATTTAGAACTCTTTATTAGCTTCACAATAGAAAAAAGAAAAAAGGGAACTAAAATAATCAATGAACCCTGATATATCCAAAAAAAGAGTCCCGCCAAAAAACTTGCAAAAATCAATCTTTTTAAAGAGAAATTATATTCTAACTTACTAAATGTCCATATTAAATAGGATGAAAAAAGAAATACAAAAGGAAAATAAACAGAAGTATCAGTAGAGATAAATAGCAAAGCAGGAATAGGTATAATAAAATAGAAAAGAGCATTATATGAATCTTTGAAAATCTTACTTAGAAAAACACAGCCCAAAGAAAATAAAAGGATATTAATAATTACTAAATTTCTTACTGAAAAACCTATAATTGACATTAGAAAAGCATAAAAATAAGATGCAAATGCCCCATGATAAAACTGTCCATAGAAAAAAATTGGGTAATCCATTCCCTTTGATATATGCAAACTCATTAAATATGGTATTGAATCGTCTGAACTGAAAAATGAAAAACCTTCGCATCCCCAGAATCCCCACCTAAAAAAAAATTGCAGTAAAATAAAAGTAAGTAAAATAATCCCTTTTTTAAGCATAACTAAAAATATCAAAGAGCTTTAAGCTCTTTAAAGTTTTTTATTTCACCCTCATCCAATTTTTTCTTAATTCAATATTTTCTTTCTTGTATATATTTTTTTCAATATTCTTATTTATTCTGCTAGTCTTACTTCTTTTATTTCAGGTATCTGTTCCTTTACAGTCTGTTCTACATACCCCTTTATTGTCATCATGCTCATAGGACAACCATGACAGGCTCCTTTTAATCTTACAAGAACAACCTTTTCATCCTCTAAAACATCAACAAATTCTATATCACCACCATCAGCCTGAAGTGCAGGTCTGACTGTTTCTATAACTGAACTTACTCTTTCTTTCAAATCCATTTTAACTCCTTATATATATTTTAACATTTTATTCAAAGCATTATAAGCTCTTTGCAATGTTGATTCTTCAATATTAATCTCATATTGGTTTTTTTCTAAAGAATTGAATATATCTATTAATGCTGTTTTTTTCATATTTGAACAGATTTTTGGTTTTACAGCAGGATAAAACTCCTTTTCCGGATTCTCCCTCTTCAATCTCTCAATTAAACCCTGTTCCGTTACAATTACAAACTGTTTTTTATCTGATTTTTTCACATACCTTAACATACCACTTGTTGAAAAAACCTTATCAGCTAGATTTATCACTTCCATTCTCGCCTCTGGATGAACAAGGAATTCAGCTTCTGGATAAAAGTTTCTCATTTCCTCTATCTCCTCTTTTTTTATCTTGTCATGAACATAACAATAACCTTCAAATAAGATTATCTTTTTCTCAGGAACCATTTTTCCTACATAAGTTCCAAGATTCCTATCAGGTATAAATATAACTTCATCAGCATCTATATTTTTTACAACAGACACAGCATTTGCAGATGTACAACACACATCACTCTCGGCCTTAATCTCAACACTTGAATTTACATAAGTTACAACCTTCGCATTTTTATGCTCTTGCTTTAATTCTATTAATTCATCCACAGTTATCATATCAGCCATTGGGCATCCTGCATCAAGACGTGGTAATAACACTGTTTTTTGGGGAGACAAAATTTTAGCAGTCTCTGCCATAAACTTAACTCCTGCAAAAACTATCATTTTATTATCTGTTTCTGAAGCAATCTTACTAAGCTCAAGTGAATCTCCAAGATAATCAGCTATTAATTGCACTTCTTCTATTTGATAATTATGTGCTAAAATTACTGCATTTTTTGCGTTTTTTAATTTATCTATTTTTCGTTTTAAATCTTCCATTTTTCGTTCTTGCAAGATTTTATTATAATTTTCTTAAATCGTCAACATTTATGTTGACCAAAACTGTTTCAAATATTATAATCATTGAGGAGGTATTATGGATATTTCAAAAAGAGCAAAACAAATTCAGGAGTCCCCAATCCGAAAATTAGCCGCTGTTGCTATAGAAACAAAAAAAAAGGGGATTCATATTTATCACTTAAATATAGGACAACCTGACATTCATACACCAGAAATCTTTTATAAAAAAATAAAAGATTTTTCTGAAAATGTTCTCTCATATGGGCCTTCAGATGGTCTTGATGAACTAAGGCAAGCAATAGCAGACTATTTTTCAAAGTATAACATAACCCTAAATAAAAATGATATTATAATTACAACTGGCGGAAGTGAAGCAGTTTCATTTGCTTTTACTGTAATTGCTGACCCTGGAGACGAAATTATAATACCTGAGCCCTTTTATACAAACTATAATGGTTACTCTTCAATATCAAATTTAAAAATAGTCCCAATAACAACAGATCCTGAAACTGGATATCATTTGCCAGACATCTCTGAATTTGAAAAAAAGATCACAAAAAAGACTAAAGCTATTATGATATGTTCCCCTAACAACCCTACAGGTACTGTACTTTATGAAAAAGAAATAAGAGAACTTGGAGAATTAGTAAAGAAATACAATCTATTCCTTATTGCTGATGAAGTATATAAAGAATTTACTTATGATGGAGAGAAACATTTCAGCATATTACAATTAAAAGGCTTAGAAGATCAAACAATTGTAGTTGATTCTATTTCAAAACGGTATTCTGCATGTGGGGCAAGAATTGGAGCAATAATTTCAAAAAACAGAGTAGTAATGAAATCAATTCTCAAATTTGCTCAAGCAAGATTATGCCCCCCAACCCTTGAACAGATTGGTGCAATTGGAACATACAAACTCCCATTAAGTTACTTTAAAACAATCACAGCTGAATATCAAAAACGAAGGGATATTTTAGTTGAGATATTGACTTCAAACAAAGAGATTATTTTGAAAAAACCAAAGGGAGCCTTTTATATAATGACTAAACTTCCAATAGATAATTCAGATAAATTTGCAAAGTGGATGCTTGAAAATTTTGAAATAGATAATGAAACAGTTATGGTTGCGCCAGGTGCTGGATTTTACTCAACTCCAGGAAAAGGAACACAAGAAATTAGAATTGCATATGTACTGGAGGCTAACAAACTTAAAAAGGCAGGAAATATATTATTAAAAGCAATAGAAAAATATAAATCTTTAATTTAAAATTAAATATAACAACTAAATTCCAAATTATGGTATAATCATTACATGAAAAAGGGTTTTACTTTAGTTGAAATTCTGATTGTAATGGCTATATTGGGAATTTTACTCTCAATCATAATTCCAAATTATTCTAGTTCAGTTAAAAGAGCAAAAGAGGCTGTTTTAAAAGAAAATTTATTTATAATAAGAGATGCTATAGACAAATTTTATTTAGATAAAAAAAAATATCCAACCGATTTAGAAGATCTTATCACAAACAAATATTTGAAAGAGATTCCTTTTGACCCTTTCTTAAAAAGAAAAGAATGGAGACTAATCCATTATGAACCTGATGAAATGGAAGATTTTGACCCTGAGATTGCAGATGCAATAATTGATGTAAAGAGCCTGGCTTCTGGTACCAGTTTTGATGGTACAAAGTATGAAAATTGGTAAATTGATATGAAAAAAAATAAGGGTTACTCTCTTATAATTGCGATAATTGCAGTAACTATCTTTTCCATTCTTCTATTAAAAGCAAGAATAATGTGGGAAACAGTAATAGGAAGAGATATGGAAGAAGAATTGGTTTTTAGAGCAAGACAATACGTAAGTGCAATCAATTTATATAAAATCAAAAACAACAATTTTTACCCCAAAAAATTAAAAGTTTTGTATGAGAAGAAATTTTTAAGAAAATTGTATAATGATCCGATTAGTGAAAGCAAAGAATGGAATGTGATTATGCAATCAACAAAATTGGGCAAAAAAAAATTATTGATTGTTCCTAAAAAGCTTGTAAAAAAGTTTATTGGGACTGCTCACATTATAGGAGTCATTTCAACATCAATTAAAGAGGGTTTTAGAGAGTATAGGGGGAAAAAACATTATAATGAATGGGCTTTTTATTTAGGTGAACAGATTGATAAAGAGATGCCGGAATTAAAACTCATAAAAGAGTAATGTCAAACATCTTTATAATTGCTGCTGAAAATTCTGCTGAAAATTATGGTTCTCAGGTAATAGACGAGTTTAAAAAGAAAATTCCTGAAACTAAGTTTTTCGGGGTTGGAGGAGACAGATTTATTGAAAGAGGAGTTGATGTGATATTGCATAACAGAGAATTTGCAATTGTTGGTCTTATTGAAATAATTTCAAGTATTATAAAATTAAAAAAGTATATGAAATTAATTGTTAATGAAACAATAAAGAGAAACACAGATGCAGTTTTATTAATAGATTATCCTGACTTTAACTTAAGGCTTGCAAAAAAATTTAAAAGGCTAAATATCCCTGTTTATTATTATATAAGCCCAACTGTGTGGGCATGGAGATATTCAAGAGTTAAGCTAATAAAAAAATATATAGATCACCTATTTATAATATTCCCTTTTGAAATTGATATTTTTAAAAAAGAAAAAATCCCCTTTACATATACTGGCCATCCACTTATTTCTTCAATAAAAATCACTGAAAAAAAGGAATCTTTCAAAAAGAAATTAATGGTTGAAGATGATGAACTGATAATTAGCTTATTGCCTGGAAGTAGAAAATCAGAGGTTGCTTTTCTTCTTCCTGAAATGTTAAAAACTATAAAATTAATAAAAAAATTATTTAAAATTAAAATTTTTATTCAAAAAGCTGATAGCATAGAAAAAGATTTATTATTGGATCACCTTAAAAAAACAAAATCCGAACATATTCAAATTATTGATCAAAAATATGGGTATAATTTAATAAATGCATCTGATATTGTGATAACCACATGCGGAACTTCAAATCTTGAAATAGCTATGATTGGTGTCCCATTTATAGCTGTTTATCGTGTGAATAAATTGTCATATTTTTTAGGAAAAAGATTTGTAAAGATAAATCTTTACTCCATAGTTAATATTCTTGCTCAAAAAAAAATAATACCAGAATTAATTCAAAGAGATTTCAAAGCAAAAAATATAGTAGCAGAAACTCTCAAATTATTGGGAAGCAAAAGATTAAGAAATGAAACTTTACATCAATTTGAAAATATAAAAAATAAAATAGAGCAAGATGAAAACCCTTCTGAAATCATATATAAAAAAATCTGCAAAGATTTATTAAAATTAAACAAGATAAAGACTTGATAATATTTTTCATTTGATTTATTATTATATAAAATAATAGAGGAGAAAAAAATGGGAAAGGTGATTGGTATTGACCTTGGAACAACTTATTCCGTTGCTTCTTTTTATGAAAATAAAAATTCTGGAATAATCTTAAGCCATGAGGGTGGAAGATTACTACCCTCTGTTGTTGCATTTACAGAAAATAACGAAAGACTAATCGGGGAACCAGCAAAGAGCCAGCTTATAACAAACCCACAGAATACTGTACATTCTATTAAAAGATTAATGGGGAAAAAATTCTCTGAAATAGAACCTTACTTACATGAATACACCTACAAAATAGTAGAGGATTCGGGAGACAGTATAAGAATAAAAATCAATGATATGTTATTTTCTCCAGAAGAGATATCATCAATGATCTTACAAAAATTGAAAGAATCAGCAGAACAATTTTTAAATTGCTCAATAGAAGGGGTAATTATTACAACCCCAGCTTATTTCAATGATTCACAAAGACAAGCCACTAAAGATGCTGGAGAAATTGCGGGATTAAATGTATTAAGAATTATAAACGAACCTACTGCTGCCTCATTAGCTTTCTCTCTAGATTTAAAAAAGAAATCAAATGTAGTTGTATATGATTTTGGTGGTGGAACATTTGATATTTCAATACTTGAAGTTCAACATGATATCATAAAAGTCTTAGCAACTTCAGGTGATACAAACCTTGGAGGTAATGATTTAGATATATTACTGACAGGCTTAATTATCAATGAAATAAACAACGAATACGATATAAATCTACATGACAACAAAATGGCTACTCAGAGAATAATAGAAGCATCCGAAACAGTAAAAAAAGAGCTTTCTACTCTTGATTCCAGTGAGATCAATCTACCTTTTATTGCTTCTTCGAATGAGGGGCCCATTCATTTTTTTAAAAATATAACAAGAAAAGAATTTGAAAGCATAATAAAAGATAGAATTGAAAGAACTATAAAGATCTGTGATGTTGCGTTAAAAAAAGCTGACCTTAGCCCTGAAGAAATTGATGAAGTATTACTTGTAGGTGGTTCAACAAGGATCCCACTTGTTCAACATAATGTAAAAGAATATTTCAAAAAAGAGCCCAATAAAAAAGTTAATCCAGATGAAATAGTAGCAATTGGAGCTGCAATTCAGGGATCAATTATTAATGGAAAAACTAAAGATATTATACTACTTGATCTTATACCAATTTCACTTGGAGTTAAAACCCTGGGCGGTTCCTTTACAAGAGTCGTAGATTCAAACACTACAATTCCTACAAATCGAACTCTAATTTTTACAACAGCTGAAGACAATCAATCTGAGGTTGAAATTGATATATATCAAGGAGAAAGGGAAATTGCTGAAGATAATAAATTACTTGGTAAGTTTATTTTAAAAAATATTCGCCCCGCTCCTAAGGGTGTCCCAAGAATAGAGGTAACATTTAGTATAAATGTTAATGGGATTTTAAAAGTCAATGCCATTGATCTTTCAACAAAAAATAAAAAGGAATTCTTTGTTTCTAACTCAGGATTACTAAACAAAAATGAAATACAAAAGATCAAAAAAAATGCTGAAAAATTTAAACAAACAGATCTAGTAAGAAAAAATTTAATAAAAGCTAAAAATAACATATTAAATCATATATATTTGATAGAACAATATTTAGAAAAAATGGAACTTGAACCTGAAATAAAATTAGAAGCCATTTCCTTAGTAAAAAAAGCAAAAACTTTAGTTCCAAATGAAATTTTTGAAGAGTTGAAACAAATAGAATTTCAATTAGCAGAAATGAATGATAAATTGAAGACTTTGGTTATAACTTCACAAGAAATAGATAATATAGAAGAGGAAAATAAATAAAACTATTAGATTCTCTTTTATTTTATAATCAAAGAAAGTATATTTAAAATTTGCAATAATATATGATATAATCTAGCTCTTTTGGAGATAAAAATGAATAAACTTTACATTACTACTCCCATTTATTATGTAAATGATATACCTCATATTGGTCATATATATACAACCATTATGGCTGATGTAATAAAAAGATACAAAAAATTAAGAGGATATAATGTGTTTTTTCTCACTGGAACAGATGAACATGGTCAAAAAATAGAGAAAAGTGCAAATAAACAAAATATTACCCCTAAAGAACTTGCAGATAAAGTAGTAAAAAGGTTTAAAGAATTATGGGAAATATTTAATATTGAATATGACAATTTCATAAGAACTACAGATGATTATCACATAAAGGGGGTACAGAAAATATTTAAAAAACTCCAAAACAGAGGAGATATCTACCCCGGAGAATATAAGGGACATTATTGTATATCCTGTGAAAGTTTTGTTTCAGATACAGCAAAATCTACTGATGATGGAAATAAAATATGTCCGGATTGCAGTAAAAAAACAGAAAAAGTTACTGAAAAATGTTACTTTTTCCGCCTCTCTGCATATAGAGACAGATTGTTGAAATATTATGAAAAAAATCCTGGATTTGTATTTCCAAAAACTAGAATGAATGAAGTAACATCTTTTGTAAAAATGGGGTTAAAAGATCTAAGTATTAGCCGTTCAACAGTCAAATGGGGTATCCCATTACCAGGAGATGATAAACAAACCATATATGTTTGGTTTGATGCATTAACAAACTATATAACTGGAATCAACTATTATAAAGAAGATGAAAGGTTTAAAAAATATTGGCCTGCAGACCTTCATATTATAGGAAAGGATATATTAAAATTTCATGCAATATTCTGGCCTGCTTTTTTAATGTCTGCAGATATTGAATTACCAAAAAGAGAACTTGTTCATGGATGGTGGTTAAAAGATGACAAAAAGATGTCCAAATCAACAGGTAATGTCCTTGACCCAAAAATACTTTTAAAATATTTTAACCCAGACTCAATAAGATATTTTTTAATGAGAGAATCTTCAATTGGATCAGATGGAAACTTTTCACATCAAGGATTCATTGATAGAATAAATGCTGACCTAACAAATGATTGGGGAAACCTTATCTCAAGAACTGGCGGTATGATTGAAAAATATTTAAACAATGAGTTTAAACAGCAAACACAATATAGTGAAAAAGAGGAACAAATAAGAAAAGAATACATTGAACTTGAAAAAGGTGTTATTGAATTTTTTGACAGTTATCAATATAACAAAGGCCTTAAAAAAATATTCGACTTTATAAATTATCTAAATAGGTATATTGTTGAATCTGAACCATGGAATTTAGCAAAATCAAAAGAAAATATCAAAAAACTCAATGGCATTCTAAAAACTCTGGTAAGAGCAATTCTCAGCGTTAACACATTACTTTCGCCAGTTATTCCGGAAACATCTGAAAAAATTAAAAAAATATTCAATTTTTATGAATCAAATTTCGGATGGAAAGATCCTGGAGAAATCTTTAAAATCAATAAGGTTGAGCAATTATTTCCAAGAGTTTCAAATAAAGACTTTTTTGGAGATGAAAATAAAAAAGAGGGGGAAAAAATGGAAAATGAAAAAATATGTGAAGATGAAGGATTGATAAGTTTTGAATATTTTAAAAAAGTCGAAATGGTAGTTGCCAAAGTAATTGATGCTAAAAAAGTAGAAAATACTGATAAGCTTTTAGAGTTAATTGTTGATACTGGAGCTGACAAAAGAACACTAATTGCAGGGATTGCTCAATACTATAAAGCTGAGGATTTAAAAAACAAAAAAATAATCATTGTTAAAAATCTTATACCTGTAAAATTAAGAGGCATCTTATCACAGGGGATGATACTTGCAGCATCTGATACTGATGGAAGACCATATATACCTATTATTCCAGAAGATACTCCAGTAGGAGCAATATTAAAATAAATAAAAGAATAGGTAAAATATTTTTTATATGTTTTTGATCTTTTTTTTATATTTATATCTTAGATTTCCATTTATTTTTAATGCTTTTTTTATGAGTAAATTTCCCTGATCAATTAATCTCTTTCTTTCATTTATATCTTTTTCAATCTTTGATTGTAAATGATATAGCAATCCCTTCACTGCAAAAGCTTTTCCCATTCTGGGATTAATTGATATTGCCTTATCCGCATATTTCACTCCTTCCAAAATTATGTCTTTGGATTCATTTTTCAGCTCTATTTGCCATTCACCAATCCATAGATAAAGGTCAGAAAATAAATAATAGTTTGTTGCACTTAAGGGATTGATTCTCATAGCTTTCATGAATAAGTCTTTTGAAATCATAAATTCTTTTTCAGGGTTCTTTTTACATTTTATTTTCCATCTCGCTTCCATACAAGCAACAACTCCTGCTTGCTGACATGCTATATCCAGAGTTGGATCAATATTAGTCACTTTTTTATATAGAGATTTGCACACATTAATAAAGACAATTGGAGATCTGTCATGATCCAGCTCATATCTGCTTTTTAAAATTAAACTTTCAATCCATAGCAAGTAAATATCAGAATCATTTGGATTGATCTTAATTGCCTTTTTAAGATTTTCCAATGCCTTCTTTATCATATTAAAAGGTGATTTTCCATACAAATATCTATAATCCGCAATCCCTATATAAGAAGTTGCCATATTAATATAAGGATACATTAGTTTAGGCTTGATCTTTATGGATTGCTTACAATATTTAATAGATTGCTTATAAGAGTCTTCAGGATTTTTACCTATATTTAACAAATAGTTTCCTTTACTTGAAAACACATCTCCGAGCCCACTATAAGCACTAGCATTATTAGGTTTCCTTTTAAGTAATTTCTTATAGGTTATCAATGCCTCATTAAGTGTTTGAGTTGGATCTTTACCATACGAAATCTTATGTTCTGAAAGAAGTATAAGTGATAAGCCAAGGTTTCTATAAGCAAATGCTATTGGATTTATAGCAATAGCCCTCTGATACGATTCTATAGCTTTAGTTAGTGAATTCAAAGAGTTTTTACCATGTGATTGCTCATACATTGATTGGAAATGGTAAATTCCACCAAGGTTACTATAAGCATAATAAAAATTAGGATACAATTCAATTGCTTTCTGGAAACTCTCTTTTGCTTTATTAATAGAATTCATAGAATCCATACCTTTACTCATCTCATATTGAACAGTATAAGCATAAGCAACCCCTAAACTTGAATAGTAATCTGCATTATCAGGATTGATCTGAACAGCTTTTTCATAACTCTCCATTGCTTTTTTTAAAAAACTCAAGGGATTTTTTCCCTGCACCAATTCATAGTATCCAATGTTTAGGTAAGAGTTACCTTTATATAGTAAAGGTAAACCATTATTCGGATCGATTTTACTTGCCTTTTGAGCATATCTTATTGATTTTGAAAAATCATCTCTTGGGTCCTGCCCCTCATCCATCTTGTATTTACCTAAAGCTCCATATATATTAGACATAAGTTCATAAGTATCTGCAAGCTTCCTATCTGCAATTATTGATTTCTTTGCTGTAGATAGAGCTCTTTTCGTATATGGGATTATATCTTCACCTTTTTCATAAAAAAGCATATCAATAACATTTGTCCATAGATCACATAAATTATTATATGACTGAGGGTCACTTTCTCCAATACGTATAGCTTCTTTAAATGCTTCTTCTGCTCTTTTAAAATCATACAAAGCTCCATTAATATCTCCCTTATCTCTTTTATAAACACCCATTGTTTGATATGAATAGCCCTCAAGAAACTTTGCCTCATAAAGCCATGGAATAGAATTAAATGCAGAACGAGCCTTTTCAATTGCTCTTTTGTATTTTTTGTCTATATATGCTATCAAGGCTTCCAAATATTCTGGAGATTCTCCAATTAGACCTCTGCTTTTCTTTAGAAATTCAATTGCAGGTTTTAGATACTTCTCTTCAATTTTTCTTTTCTGGAAAATTTTTAATGATTTCTCTGAAATCTTTTCAATCTTTTTACTCTCTTTCTGAAATAATTTAGTGAGAGTCAATCCCATTGCATAAGCAACTGACCGGGTTTTATAACCACTATTCCAGGATTTTTTAAGATATTTAAGCGCATTATCATATTCACTTAATACAATGTACCCTTTACCAAGAGCATAATTTCCAGGTCCTATACCCAGATCCCCTACTTGTTTCGTCTGCTTCCTTATTTCTTCAATCTGACTTCTTACGCGTTTCTCCTCAGGCCTTATATCATGTAAAGGAATAGTATGAGAAATGCGCATTGAACTCTCAATATTAACAATATTCTGACCAAATTTTTGTGCTATATCAGCTATTTTCCCCATTTTCCAGCGTGTGTGCAACCACATACTGATTAATATAATTAATATTATAAAAGCAATACTTCCAAGAGTAACTGCAATTTTATGCTTTTTTGCCTTCTTTATAATTTTATAAGTTATTGTTGAAGGTCGAGCTAAAACTGGTTCTCCATTCAAATAAAACTGCAAATCTTTAGCAACAGCTTTTGAAGAATCATATCTTCTATGAGGTTCTTTTTCCAAGCATTTCAGTACAATAGTTTCAAGATCAACGGGAATCTCTGGATTAATCTTACGTATAAGCTTTGGATCATCATTAACAACCATTAAAAGTACTTTTAATGGGGAATCACCTGTAAAAGCCCTTTCTCCTGAAAATAGCTCATACATTGTTGAACCCAGACAATATATATCTGATCTACGGTTAATATTTCCCCTATCCCCACGTGCCTGCTCAGGAGACATATAATTAGGAGTTCCTACAACCATTCCACTCATGGTCATTGATGGTGCTTCTATCTCACGTGCAAGACCAAAATCCATTACATAAGGCACCCACTCACCCTCAGGACTCTGTTCTAACATTATATTTGAAGGTTTTATATCTCTATGTATTATACCCTTTCTATGGGCTTCATGAATTGCTCCAGCAACAGTTTTCATTATCAATACTTTTTGTTCCAAATTTATTCTGTTCCCAATTTCAAGCAGAGATGGCCCATCTATATATTGCATTGCAATGTAAGGTGTATTATTATATTCTCCTACTTCATATATCCTGCAAATATTTTCATGGGTTATCTGGCCTTGAGCCTGTGCTTCTTGTACAAAACGTTTTATTACTTCATCAGAATCTTCTTTAACAAACTTTAAAGCTACATACCGTTTCAGGTGAGGGTCAAAGGCTTTATAAACTTTACCCATGCCCCCTTCTCCAATTTTTCCAATAACATTGTATCGCTCCCAGCCCGAAAAATCTTCCATATACTTTTCTCCCTTTTAAATCCATTCTAATTTTATCAAAAACAAATTAAATTTTAAACTTCTTATATAATTTGTTTTTTTTTAAAAAGATTTTACAATTTTTGATTGGTCGGTTACAATATCTTTTACTTGAATTTTATAAAATATAAGTAACATAAAAATACAATGAAAGAAGAGAGATACTTTGTAAAAGAAAATAAAAAAATAAACGAAAATTACTTTCTTATGAAGATTAAAGCTGAATATATCTCAAAAAACTCAAAACCAGGTAATTTTGTAATGGTAAACGTATCAGAGACTTTTGATCCTCTATTAAAAAGACCTTTTGGTATATTCAAATCTGAGCCTCCATTTATCTGGCTCTATTTTGAGGTTGTTGGGAAAGGTACCAAATTACTATCAAATTTTAAAAAGAATGATAAAATTTCTATTTTAGGACCCCTTGGAAATTCATTACCTGAATTTAAAAACAAAAAAATACTAATGATTGCTGGAGGGAGGGGCATTGTTCCAATTTTCTATTCAATTAATACTTATTCTCAACACAATGATATCTTCTTAGTATATGGAGCAAAATCTGGAAAAGATTTAAACCTTTATGAAGATATCAAATCTAAAAAACTAAAAAAACTTTTTTTATATACTGATGACGGAAGTGTAGGAAAAAAGGGATTTGTAACATCTGATGTTAAAAACATTATTAATAACAATAAAGTTGATATAACTATATCATGTGGACCTGAACCTATGTTTAAAACTCTTGTGAAAAAGATAGAGCATGTTGGTACTGAAAACTACATTTCTATGGAAACCATAATGGGCTGTGGGTTTGGTATATGCCACAGTTGCGTAAAAAAAACAAAAAATAATAATTACAAACAAGTTTGTACTGATGGACCTATATTTAAAATGGAGGATATTAAGTGGTAGATCTTTCTACTGATTTGGGATTTATAAAATTAAAAAATCCTGTTATAACTGCATCTGGAACCTTTGGTTATGGTGAAGAATTTCAAGATTTCTTTAACCTTGATATACTTGGTGCATTTGTTTTAAAAGGAATCTATAAAAATCCAAGATCTGGAAACCCTCCCCCCAGAATACACGAAACTGCTTCTGGGCTTTTAAATTCAATTGGTCTTCCAGGTCCTGGAGCAAAAGAATTACAAAAAATCGTAAAAAGAATCCATAGATTAACCAAGACTCCGATTATTATCAATGTGTGTGGTGAGTCAGATGAAGAATATATTGAAGTTGCAGAAATCTTTGATAGAATGGATGAAGTAACTATGCTGGAATTAAATATTTCATGCCCAAATGTAAAAAGAGGAGGGAAGTGCCCTGCTCAAGATGAAAAACATACTTATAAATTGGTGAACCAAATAAAACATAACACAAGCAAACCTTTAATTGTAAAACTCTCGCCAAATGTTAATGATATCTCCTCAATAGCAATATCAGCAGAAGAAGGAGGAGCTGACTGTATTTCTCTTGTAAATACTTTTCTTGGCATGGCAGTTGATTTAGATTCAAAGAGACCCGTTTTTAAAAATCTTTTTGCTGGGCTCTCAGGTCCAGCCATCAAACCTCTTGCTCTAAAATTAGTATGGGAAGCTGTTCAAAGTGTACATATTCCTGTAATCGGGATTGGAGGAATTACCTCAGGTAGAGATGTTATGGAATTTATATTAACAGGAGCATCGGCTGTACAGATAGGTACAATCAATATTGTTGAGCCATTAGCATCACTCAGGATCATAAAAGAAATCAAAGATATAATGAAAAAATTAAATATAAAAAATTTAGATGAGATAAAAGGAAAACTTAAAATATGAAAGATAAAATTATAATAGCACTAGATTTTGATAACCTGGATATTGCAAAAAAATTGGTAGATGATTTGAATGATGCTATTTTTTTTAAAGTTGGACTTTTACCATTTTTGAAATTCGGCAATGAAATAATCTCTTATTTAAAAAGTAAAGATAAAAAGCTATTCCTTGACCTTAAATTCAAAGATATCCCAAATACTGTATATTGGGCAGTAAAATCATCTTTAAAATACTCACCTGACTTTTTAACAATTCATCTTACAGGTGGAGCTGAGATGATAAAAAAGTCTATTGAAGCTTCCAAAACAAAAAACAACCTGACAATTCTAGGTGTAACAATTTTAACCTCATTATTAAGAAATGATCTTAGTGATATTGGAGTAGAACTTTCAGTAGAAGATACTGTTTTAAAATTATGTGAGCTGGGATTAAAAAATGGTTTAAAATCATTTGTATGTTCACCCCTTGAAATAGAATCCGTAAGAAAGAGATTTGGAAAAGATATAACTTTAGTAACCCCTGGAATAAGACCTGATTGGTCTGAAAAGGGTGATCAGAAAAGAGTTTTTACTCCAAAAATGGCAATACAAAAAGGCGCTGATTTTCTTGTTATAGGAAGGCCAATAACACAAAATAGAAATCCATCAAAAGCTTTTAAATTAATACTTCAAGAAATAGAAAAGAGTTAAGCTCAACTTCAAAAACTAATAAATTATATCCTATGAATGGTACTGTAAATTTATTAACATTATTAAAAATATTTTTTTAATCATTTTCTGATTTTTTATCTGGAAAAAATTTGGAAATAACTACAAAAACCACTAAAGAGCAAATTATGCCATAAATGTTTGGATCAAGATTAAATGGTAAATCTATCTGCAGCAGAGTTAAAATTAATGTTGTTCCTCCTCCGGCGAGCATTGCACTAAAGACTCCAGATGAACTTTTATTTTTAAAGAAAAAAGTTCCAAGCGTTGGAACAAACAACCCTGAAACCATAAATGCATATGAATATAGCATTAATTTCAGAACATTTTGTAGTGTAGATGCTAAAAGTAATGCAAAGGCACCTATTATCAATGTTAAAATTTGTGATTTTCTCAAATTATTTTTATCATCACTTTTTATTCTTAAAATATCCGTTAATACATTTCCTGATGCTGCCATTAAACAACTGTCTGCAGTTGACATTACGGCAGAAAAATAAGCTGACATCATTATCCCCATTAATCCTACAGGTAAAACAGTTTTTAAAAGAAGTGGTAATCCCATTTCCGGATCAATACTACTACCAGCTGCATACCCTAATGTTTCAAACATACCTTGCTCAAATGCTACTCTGGAAAATAATCCAAGTAAAATTCCCATAAATGCCATTATTGGATATTCAAACAATCCTGCAATAAACCAGGCTTTTTGGGCTTCTTTTTTACTTCTTGAGGCATATATTCTTTGATACAAGGTCATACCAACAAACTAGATAGGAACTATAGTTATTGTCCAATTAACAAACTTTTGCCAGGAGATGTTGGTTAATGAGAAAAAATCCTTTGACAAAACTTTGCTGATTTCACTAAATCCTCCAACAGCAAAATAACAAACAGGAATACCAACAAAAAACAGGCCTATTATTAAGATAAGCCATTGTACGGTATCTGTATAAATTACTGCTTTTAATCCTCCCATTACTGTATAAACAACTGCAATAACTCCCATAACAAGTAGTGCCATATGTAGTTTAAGCCCAGGAAAAGTTGCACTTGCAAGCTTAGCACCTGCAAGAATCTGCGAACTGGTAAATCCTATATACCCAATTGCTGAAATAATACCTGCAAGTAATGCGACCTTTGCATTATAAAAATGTTTAAATATTTGAGGAAAGGTTAAAAGTTTTAATTTATCAGAAAGTGGGAAAACCTTTGGAATAAGCAGTACTGCACTTAGCCAGGCACCAATTAGTCCGCTAAACAGCATCCATGATCCGGATATACCAATTAAAAACCCCAGTCCTCCCAGCCCAATTGAGAATCCTCCACCAACATCAGTAGCTACAACAGAAAGTCCAATATGAAAACTTCCAATTGTACGGCCTCCAACATAATAATCTTCAGCACCTTTGTTTTTCTTCAAAAAGAAAAAACCAATTCCAAGCATTGCGCTCATATAAATAAAAAAAATAGTAATATCGATCCAGTGCATTAATTTAATCTTTTTTCTACATATTTGGAGTTTAATATACGTAAAAGCCCCATATAGTCCATACTGAATTCCAATACATCTCCGACTTTATAATTATTTAAATTTTTTCCTAAATCAATTACAATCATATCTGAGTTATTCCCAGTTTTATTAATTCATTTAGATAAAGTTTATTTCCACACAAAACTTTTGATACTATTGCCCATTGAATTTGTCTGTCTTTAAATAAATTATTAAGAAACTGAAAGTTTTCTTCTAATTTTTTAGTACCTAATTTTACAAATGCCATTTAAACCACCTTCCTTTTAATATTTTTAGGTAATCTTGTTAATGACTCATAATTAAGCATATCACTCATATCGCTAAAAGAGGAAACAGATATCTCAGAAATTCCCTGTTTCCCAATTAAAACTACTTCATCACCTCTTTTTACAGATGATAAGGATGTTACATCTATTATTAACATATTCATATTAACAAGCCCTATTACTTTAACAAGTTCTCCTCCAACAATTACTTTACCAAAATTACTCAGATTTCTCCCAAAGCCTTGAGAGTATCCAATAGGTATAACTGCAATTGTTTTATTTTCCTGAGCTAAATAAGAAGAACCATAACTGATAAATTCGCCCATTTTAACTTTTTTTACACTCATTACTTTTGTTTTCCAGGTTAAAATTCTTTTTAAGGGATCTGTTTTATCAGTTCTCTGCTGAATATAACCAATGAATGTCTCAATACTAGGCCAGAATCCATACTGTATGATACCAATCCTTACCATATCCATTTGTGATTCAGGATAATTAATCAATGCGGCTGAGCAAGCTATATGCCTATATTCAGGTTGAATGTTGTTTTTCAAAAAAAGTTGATATATTTTATTAAATTTTTTTGTCTGCCTTCTTACTCTTACATGATTTGCTATACTTTCTGAACCAGAATAATGTGTAGCTATTCCTTTAACTAAAAAATTATTTTTATTGTCATTAATTAGTTTAAATACTTTATTCAAATCATTTATATCAAAACCTGTCCGGTTAAGGCCAGTTTCTATCTCAATATGTATTTTTGCTTTTTTCTTTAGCTTTTTTGCATTTTTTAATGTTTCTTTTAATACACTATACTCAAAAACAAAGAATTCAACGCCCTTTTCAATCGCCCATTTCATCCCGGGAGAAGTTAACCAGCCCATGACCATTATGTCAGTGTCTGGATTTCTTTTTACTTTATATACCAGTTTGGCTTCTCTGCCACAAAACACTGAGAAATGATCAATACCAGCTTCTTCTGCTAGTGGTACAATCTGTCCAATACCATGTCCATATGCATTGGATTTAACCACCGAAGATATTCTAACTCCTTTATGTATTTTACTTCTAACAAATTGCAGGTTTTCAAAATATTTTAACTTATTGATTTCAATAATTGATGTTCCTTCCATTTTTTTTATCCATGTATGTTTTTAATTATCTGATAAAATATATTGATTCCACTTTTAAGTATTCCATCAGGGAAGTCATAATCAGGATTATGTAATTTTGGATGGTCACTTCCAGCACCTAATCCAAAAATAGCTCCTTTATAAGCATTCAAAAAATGCCCGAAATCTTCCGACCATCTAAAGGGTACAGTTATTTTCTCGATCGGTAACCCGGAATCTTTGGCAGCCTGACAGACAATTGAATTGCAATATTCATCATTTTTTGAAGCAGGAAATTCTTCTAGAAAAGATAATGTATTTTCTAAATTTTCATCCTTGCAAGTTTTATCCACAATATCTATCACTTTTTGAATTAGCATTTTTAAAACTGAAGATTTAAATGTCCTTAAAGTAGCTCTTAATTCTGCGTATCCTGCTGAAGTACCATAGGAAATTTTACCCAATAAAATATGAATAATGGTTACTAAAATTAAGTTTTCATTAGTGTTTGGATTTTGCAAATTCAAAAATTGGTGTATCAGTCTCGAAACAGCTTTGGCAGGATTAATCCCTTTCTCCGGTTCTCCGGCATGACTGGTTTTTCCAAAAAGTTTAATTTCAACTCCTACTGAAGCGGAGGCAAATACACCATCTTTTACAATGATAGTATTTTCCTTAAACCCTGGTAAATTGTGCAAAGCAAACACATAATCAATACTGTACTGCTTTAGCTTTTCATCAGACAAAATCAATTGAGCACCTTCTCCGGTTTCCTCAGCAGGCTGAAAAAGCAAAATGACTTTTCCCCTTTTGGGTCTTTTATTATGAAGTTGTACTGCAAGTCCCAACATAATAGACATATGTCCATCATGTCCGCATTTATGTGATACACCATTGAAGACAGATTTATATTCAAAAGAGTTTACTTCATCAATAGGTAATGCATCCAATTCGCATCTAAATAAAAGAGTTTTCCCGGGATATTTCCCTGAAAACAGACATGCAATGCCATTTCCTCCAATATTTTTCACAATTAAATCAGGCTGTAGTTTCTTTAAATAAGAATCTATGGCTTCTGCTGTTTTTTTTTCATGGTGAGATAATTCTGGATTAATGTGTAATTGTTTACGAATATTTTTCAACCAGTCTATTTCAAATTCCATAATATTATTTTGTGTATCTCATTTCTAAGTATTTATTGCTATACCCTAGCTTCTCATACAAATGCCTTGCAGGGTTGTCTGGCTCAACATGCAAGGCAATATCCCCTCTTACAGACTCTGCAACCTTTTTTATCATAATTTTTCCAATTCTCTTACCTCTATAGTCAGCATTGATCAAGATGTGTAAATAAAAAATCAACCAGGTCAGTCTTTAATCCTTCACTAATTTTACGATGAACTCCAATTTTAATTTCTTGGTTACTTATAATCATCATTTTCTCCCTTTTTTGATTTACTTAGAAATTATAGAAAATATTTACTTCTTGCTATATTTTCACTCTGGTTAAAAAAATTTATTTAACCAGATATGTGATTTTGACTCTGTTGTTCTATATCTTTTGGTTGAACTATTTGCTAACAATGCTTCAATTTCAGGTTTATTTTTTTCTACATTCTGGTCAATTCTTGATACTCTAAAATAAGCAATTGTTTCCATTTACAATCAATTGTACAACAAATATTTACCAAATACAATTAAAATCCCAACAAAAAATGTCTTGTTTCTTTTAATTTTTGGATATCTTAAAGCTACTTACCTATATTTATTCCTCAAATTTAACTCCTAGTTCTGATAATTGCTTTTCAGGGACCTTTGAAGGAGACCCTGTTAACAAACAAAGAGAAGAAGTGGTTTTTGGAAATGCAATAACTTCTCGTATTGATTCTTCTCCTGTTAACAACATGATTATCCTGTCTAAACCAAATGCTATCCCAAGGTGAGGTGGAGCACCAAATTTTAATGCATTGAGAAAAAAACCGAATTTCTCATCAATTTCTTCATCAGTTAGACCCAACAATTTAAATACTTTTCTCTGAAGGTTTATATCATTGATACGTCTACTTCCGCCACCTATCTCAACCCCATTCAACACAAGATCATATGCAATTGATTTTACATTTAATGGTTCAGAATCTAGTTTTTCAATATCTTCCAATTTTGGATAAGTGAATGGGTGGTGGTTTGAATCTAATCTTTTTTCATCTTCATTATAGGAAAACAGAGGAAAATCAACAATCCATAAAAACTCGAGCTTATCCTTATCAATCAATTCTTTTCCAAGGTATTCTCTCAATTTGCCAGTAAGAAACAAAGATTGAGATGAAGTATCTCCAATTAAAAATACTATATCATTTTTGTTTATTTCATTTTCTTTATAAAAATTCTTTAATTTTTCAGGCTCAATCTTTAAAGAGGATTTGAAACCATTTTCTGTTTTTTTAATCCAAACTGCACCCTTTCCACCTATTTTTCTAATATAATTATTCACATCTTCAAGTATTTTCCTTGAATATCTTGATGATTCAAGCAATACAAGACCTTTTATCTTCCCATTATTTCCAATAATATCATTTAATATATTTGAATTAAATTTTGCAACTTTTTCAGTGAAATCTTTTATCTCATACGGAATTCTTAAGTCAGGTTTATCATTTCCATATCTATGTATAACTTCATTGTATGTCATTAGTCTAAAGGGTGTATTAATGTCAACTTTACTGACATTAAATATTTCTTTGAACATATTTTCAACAATCTTAAACAATTCTTTAGGTTCAGCAAAACTCATTTCAATATCTATCTGTGTAAATTCAGGCTGTCTGTCAGCTCTTAAATCTTCATCTCTAAAACATTTAATTATTTGAAAATATCTCTCAAATCCAGCTACCATCAATAGTTGTTTGAACAATTGAGGTGATTGTGGCAAAGCAAACATCTTGCCTTTATAGATCCTTGAAGGTACAAGATAGTCTCTAGCCCCCTCAGGTGTAGCTTTTGAAAGCATTGGAGTTTCAATATTAAAAAATCCTTGATTTGACAAATAATTTCTTATTCTAAGATCTACTTCACTTCTTATCTTAAAATTTCCTTGCATTTTTTGATTTCTTAAATCTAAATATCTATATTGAAATCTCAATTCCTCAGAAACATCAGAATTATTTTCTGGAAAAAATGGAGAAAGTTCAGAGTCACTTAAAATTTCAATTTTCTCAGCTACAAGCTCTACATTCCCTGAAAATAAAGAAGGATTTGGATTTGATCTTTTTATTACTTCTCCAAAAACCATGAGAACATACTCTCTACCTATTTGCTTTACTAATTCTATATCAGAATAATCCTCTTTCACCACAATTTGAAGTATACCTTCTCTATCTCTTAAATCTATAAATGTGATACCACCTAATCCTCTTATCTTATTTACCCAGCCATAAACCTTAATTTTTTTATTTAAAACTTTTTCATCAATTTTTCCGCAATAAAATCCCCTTTTTAGATATTGTTTATCAGCCATTTATCAAGTTCCTCTTGCTTTATTGTAATTTGCTCATAATTTTGCATACTTTTTATTGAAATTGATTCATTAATAATTTCATCCTCTCCTATAATGAAAGTATAATCAATTCCAATTTTATTAGCTTTTTTTAATTGTTTCTTTAAATTTTTCAAATTGTAATCAACATAAACACAATAGCCTTTATCCCACAATGATTTCGCTAATTGTATAGCTTTATTCATTAAAGGAAGGCTCTGATACGCAATAAAAATCATCTTATCTTTTTTGCGTTTAACATCATCTAATTGAAGTATTATTCTTTCAATTCCAGCAGCAAAACCCATACCAGAGATATCTGCACCGCCTAATTCTTTGATAAGGTTATTATATCTGCCTCCACCAAGCAGGGCATCTTGAGCTCCCAATTGGCTTGAAGTTATTTCAAAGGCTGTTTTAGTATAATAATCAAGACCTCTTACTAATCTTGGGTTCAAATTAAATTTAATTTTAAAAATCGATAAAGCCTCTTTCACTTCTTCAAAATGAGTCCCACACTCTTTACATAAATAGTCTATAATTTTTGGAAAATCATTAGATATTTCAATACATTTAAGATTTTTGCAATCAAAAATTCTCAACGGATTCGTATGGATTTTTTTTTGACAATCAACACATAGTTCTTTCATTCTCTTCTCAGATTCAGTTCTAAGATGTTTTAGGAAGTTTGGTCTACAATTTTCACATCCCACTGAATTTAGATGAAGCTGAATATCCCTGACATTTATTTCCTTTAAAAAATCATATGAGGAATAAATTACTTCTGCATCAACCTGAGCACTTTCATCTCCAAACACTTCTACGCCAAACTGATGAAATTGTCTAAATCTTCCTTTTTGAGGTTTGTCATACCTGAACATAGGTCCAATATAAAAAAATCTCAAAGGGTAAACTCTATTAAAAAGGTCATTTTCAATTGCAGCCCTTACAACAGAAGCAGTATTTTCAGGTCTTAGAGTTAAATCCCGATTCGCTTTATCTTTAAATGTATACATCTCCTTTTGAACAACCTCTGTTTCAGTCCCAATTCCCCTCTGGAAAAGTTCTATATGTTCAAAAATCGGAGTTCTTATCTCTTTATACATAAAGCGTGGAAAATAATCTCTTAGCTTTTCTTCAAGGTAATGCCATTTTGCTATTTCTGGGGGGAAAATATCCTTGGTCCCTTTAGGAGCAATTATTCTTTTCATAAAATTTTTTATACTTAACCTTTATTAAATTCTTCTCTTAAAATATCATATACATTATTAATTTCATATGATACAACTTTTGTATTACCAGTAACTGCCATAAAATTTGCATCTCCCTCCCATCTTGGGACTATATGAATGTGAAAATGATCCTTAACTCCTGCGCCAGCAGTTTTTCCAATATTCATGCCAATATTAAAACCATCTGGCTTATATTTTTCCTTTAAAATCTTTAAGGATTTGTTCATTAAATCCCACATTTCACATGAAATTTTATAATTGATTTTATCAGGTGAATCTACATGTTCATAAGGTACAATCATTATATGTCCGGTATTATATGGGAATTTATTTAATATAACAAAACAATTCTCCCCTCTATAACAAACCAGAGAATCTTTATCCTTTAATTTTAAAGCTTCGCAGAATATACACTTTTTTTCCCCACTAAACTTAGAAATAAAGCTCCATCTCCATGGAGCAGATAAAAAATTCATTTCTTTTTTACAATCGCACTCTCAAACAGATCACCAACAGTAGTGGAAGACTTATCATTTGACTTTGAATATTTTTCGATTTCTTCTCTTTCTCTCTTTTTATTAAGTTCCTTAAAACTAAGATATACCCTTCTCTTATCTTGTGATGTTCTTGTAACCAATGCCTCTTTTTTCTCCCCAACTTTATAATTTTGATTAATTTCCTCAATTGTGAGTCGATTTTCATCTATATCATTCAACCTTATAAAGCCCTCAATATTTTGTGAAATTTCAACAACTATCCCATTTTCATTGATCTTTTTTATTTTAACTTCAACAATAGTACCAACCATCCTTTTTTTAAAGAAATCTTTCCATTCATCATCACTTAACTGTTTTATACCCAACCTTACTTTATAATTGGAATCCAGTTCATCGCTCAAAATTACTGATTCAACCGTTTCTCTTTCCTTGAAAAAATCTTTTGCAGAATCAATCCTGAAATATCTGATATCCGAAATTTTCACAACTCCCTCAACACCCTCCTCAAGTTCAATAAAAACTTTAGAATTCAGTACTTTCTTTACAATTCCTTTTACTATTTCACCAACCTCATGTTTTTCTATATATTTTTCTTCTGGTCTCATCTCAAGCTGTTTCAACCCAAGTTTTATTTTTTTGTCATCTTTATTCAATTCTATTACCTGAACCCAAGGTTTATCTCCAATAGCAACATATTCTTCTACTGATTTAGGCCTGCCTTCCCAGGTCAAATCTGAAATATGTAGTAATCCCTCAACTCCCTCTTCCAGTTCAATAAAAGCTCCAAAATCAACAATTTTAGTAACTTTGGCAATAACTCTTTTACCAACTGGATATTTATTTCCAATATCAATCCATGGATCAAGATATTTTTGTTTCAAACCCAATGAAATTTTTTTCCTCTCTTTATCAATATCAAGTATTTTGGCCTCAACCTCATCGCCATTTCTGAGCTTTTCTTTTGGATGACCTATTCTTCCATAAGAGATATCTTCCTTACGAATAAGACCATCAATACCACCAAGATTAATAAAAGCACCATAATCCGTTATTGTTGTAATTATACCTTTTACAATATCTCCGACTTTAAGAGAATTTATTAATTTATCTATTTTCTCTTTTCTTTCTTCTTCCAGCAAAACTCTTCTTGAGATTACACCTGTTTCATCCCTTTGATTCAATTTGTTCACTTTAAACCAAAATTCTCTACCTAATAACTTTTGAGGGGCTTTTATCCTTTTGATATCAGCCTGGCTCATTGGAAGAAACATCTCCACACCCATATCCACCAAAAAACCTTTATTATCAGGCAATACTTTAATGATTTTTCCTATAACAGAAATGTTTTTTTCATATGCGCGTTGAACTTTTTCCCAACCCTCTTTTACATCCAATTCTTTTTTTGAAACAGTTATATATCCCTGTTTTCTATTTATTCTTTTACAAATAATATTGATAGAATCCCCAACCTTATAATTCAAATCTCCGTTCCAATCCAGCAGTTCTGTCTTATTCAGAATGCCTTCTGTTTTACGACCAATATCAATAATAACCTTATTATTATCAATCTCAATAATTGTTCCATTAATAGGAGTGGTATAATCAATGGATTTCATGTCAAAATCCCTCATCAATTCTGAAAAATCATTTTCATCATTAGTGTGTGTAATTTCTTTTCTTTTTTCCATTTTTTTTCTCCCTTTCTATTTGATAACTTTCAATAAAATCTCTAGCTCTCTCTATCTCTTCAGGAGGGGTTGAAGCACCCCCAGTAATTCCAATTGTATTAGAATCCTTTAAACTATTTATTAAACCTGAATTATTTAAATCGCTAGCTTTTTCTAAATAAAAAGTATTAGGGTTCTTCCTTAAAGAAATCTCAAAAAGTTTTTTCGTGTTTGAAGAATTCTTTCCACCTATTACAATAACAGAATCCACTTTTGGAGCTAATTTATCTATTGCTTTCTGTCTGAGCCTTGTAGCGCTGCAAATCGTATTATAAATCTCAAGATTTTCTCCTTTTTCAAGTAAAACAGAAATAATACTTTTAAAAAAATCAAGATTCAATGTTGTTTGCGCAATAACACTAATTTTATCTCTATTTTCTACTTTTTTTGCATCCTCTATAGAATTTATAATAATTGCATTTTTAGAATAACTCTTAGTAGCTATTACTTCAGGGTGGTTTTTATCTCCAACTATTATTATTCGAGTATTATTTTTAGTTAAATTCTCTATTATTTTATGTGTTTTTTTTACAAGAGGGCAGGTTGCATCAATATATTTAATGCTGCTTTTTTTTAATCTATTTTCTACTTCCTTTGGTATTCCATGAGTTCTTATGACTAATTTTTTACTTGTATCTAACTCATTTAAAGAATGGATACAATTGATTCCCTTTTTTTCTAAATCTTTTAGTACAGTCCTGTTGTGAATTAACTCTCCAAATATCTGGACATTTTCTTCATTTTCATATAATCGATTAATTATCTCCAATGCTCTTTTTACTCCAAAACAAAATCCAGCTTCCTCCGCTATATATATTTTCATTATTATCCATAGAAATAGAAAGTATATTATAACATATTACAATATTTGTCAAACTTGATGAGTAACAAGGAAAAATGGGTGAATGTGTAGGATCTGGGATTTGGGGACTGGGATTTGGACTTGACAGGTAAAAAGAAGCAAAATCGTGGTCTGAGGTTAGAGGTTAGAGGGCAGAGGGAAAAAGTGATGAGTGAAAAAAAAAGAACTACTAAACCAATCAACTATTCAACCAATAAACCATTCAACCATTTAAATAAATTACCTGTCCTCAATAGTTGACTAGTTTAGAAAAAGATTATATGCTTATTATATGCTGAAAATATATTCTGGGCTTTATAAAGGAAGAAGATTAAGATCTCCAAAAAATCCTGATGTAAGACCAACCACTGCAAAAGTCAAACTCTCTTTCTTTGATATAATGCAAAACGAAATAAAAGAAAAAATATTCCTTGATGGATTTGCAGGTAGTGGAAATATTGGAATAGAAGCTATCTCAAGAGGGACAGAATATGTAATATTTATTGATGAACTTGCAGAATCGATAAAATTATTAAAACATAATATAGAAAAAATTGGCATACCGTCAGATTTCTACAGAATAATAAAGGGAGATTTCAACAGAACTATAATACATCTAAGCAATGACAATTTTAAATTTGATATAATCTTTCTTGACCCACCATATAAACTTCTTGAATATGCAAATCCTCTCAAAGTTATATTTAAGAGAAATGTACTTAAAGAAGATGGAATGATTGTACTCGAAAGACCAACATCTTTGAAATTTGAAAGTAAATATTTTAATTGTTATAAAACACATAAAATTGGTAAAAAGAGCCTTGATTTTTTTAAATACTGAATAAAAACTTAAGTAACATAACTTACTTAAGCCCTGTTTCTTCCAATATTCTATTAAAGACCTCTAAAGAGACTCCTGTTTTCGGATGTTTTGGAGGAATACAACCTTCCGATTTCATTGTTGATATTTCATAAGTTCCAATTTCTTTTGCAATCTTAATTGTCTCTTCCTTATCAAAACTTATAAGAGGGCTGTAAACCGGGAATCCAGAAACAGTTGTATAAACAAAAAGATTTCTTAATGTTTGTGAAGCAACCTGAGCAAGATTATCTCCTGTTATTATTCCCTCAGCATTAACTTGTTTTGCAATTTCACCGGCTTTTTTATGCATCAGGTACTTACATAAAACACACATATAAGGGTGAAATTTTTCATTTTTATATAAACTTGAAAACTTTTCATTAAACAATTCATCTCTATTTATAACATATAGTTTCATTTTTTTCCCACATGTAAATACCTCTAATTTTTCTTTTAACAATAATACTTTTTTGTGATCTTTATCAGTTATTTTAAAATGAACAAGGACAGGTTCAACCCCTCTTTTCATCATCAAAAAAGTAGCAACCGGCGAATCAATCCCAGCAGAGAATAATGACACAAGTTTACCAGCAGTTTCATATGGCAAACCTGCAAAACATTTAATTTTTTCAAAAAATATATATATATTATCTTCTCCTATTTCAATCTGAAAATTCAGATCCGGATCATTTAATTTTACAGGAATTTTTGTCCCCTCAAACAAAATTTCCCCGAATTTTCTTTCTATATCAATAGATGTTAAGGGAAACTTTTTATCAATTCTCTGACACCTTACTCTAAATGACTTTTTTCCTTTTAAAACAGAAAAAAAATTAACAATCTCTTTTTCTAATTCTTCTATGTCTTTTTTTATCTCTAATGCAGGGCTATATGAATAAATCCCAAGAATATTCTTCAATTCAGGAACATCTTTAATTCCTTTAATATATATCCTCCCTCGCTTTAATATAACTCTTGAAAAATCTTCTCTTTGAATTTCTAATTTTTTTTCTATGTTGGATTTAAGTTTTAATTCAAAATCAATCCTATTTTTACCTTTAAGGCTTATCTCACCATATCTTACAATAACAGAATTGAAACCTGGCATGCTGTTTATTTAGGTTAAATTTCGAACATAATCAAGAAGTATTTTTCCTGTTTTGTTCTTAAAATATTTTTTTAATGATTCTTGCTGGGATTTTAATATTTTTTTTCTTAAATGCAAGTCTTTTATTATATGATCCAGCAATGCAGCAGTTTGTATAAAATCTTTTTTATTGATTAAAACTCCACCATTATTCATTGTTTCCTTAACTGCACCGGCATTAAATGCAACAACCGGTATGTTCAGATAATAGCTCTCAGGTATTGGAGCACAGAAACCTTCATGTTCACTCATATGAAGGTATAAATTAGACAATTTAAAATAAGAGATGAGTTCATTTTCAGGCACATGACCGGTAAAATGAACATTTTTTACCTCCAACTTAGATTTAAGACTATAAAGTGATGATAGATACCTTTCAAAACCTCTATATTCACCAACAATAAACAATCTTGAATTTTCATCAAAATACTTTTGATAAACAAAAAATATCTTTATTATATCTTCAATTTTTTTATTTGGAATAACCCTTCCAACAAAAATTAAATTATTTTTCCCGTCATTAAATAATTCATTAATTACAGGGTCAACCTTGCCATCAAATTTTTTAAAATCCATTACAAGAGGTAATATCCCTGTATTTTTAAATCCCATTTCCTTCAGTTCTTTTTCATTGTATTTTGAATCCCCAAGAGCAAGATCAATCTTATTAACAAAGTTTTTTAGCTCAACTCTACCTTTGTAACAATCTTTAGCAAGGACTCTATGATAATCCAGAAAAAAATTGTAAGGAGTGATATTATGATAAATAATAACTTTTTTATCAGGCATTCTTAAAAATTTTTTTGTTACAGGTGAACCAATTGAAAAATGAAAAATAATTATATTATCTTTATGAGAAAATTTATCATATTCAAGGTAATTGATGATTTGATTTGAGTACTTAGGGTGATAAAAGAGGGAAAATATCTCTGATTCTATTCCATTTTCTCTTAAATAATTTCTTATTTCAAAAGCCTCATTCCCAATTGCATCACCATAAGAATAAGATGTTAAAAATTGATGTATTATCATTCTTTAAATAACTTTTTTTCTACAGCCCTTTCTCTGTTTTCCAGAAATTCTACTTTATCCTCCATAACCTTTATCTTTGTCTTTAGTAATTCCTCTTCAATCTTAAGTTTTGACAGTTCTACTATCATATTATTCATAGAATTGTGAAGAAGTTTTATATATTCTTTGCTCTGAAAAACAATTGGGACTAACTGCTTTAATCTATGAATTTCCTCTTTATTCTGATTGTGAAGTTCAACTTCTAAATTTTTCAAATCATTTAAAAAGGGCCTTATCATAAACCTTGTTAAAGGGTAGACCATCTTTCTTATTTTGCCAAGGATCTTTTTTGCAATCCCAGCTTCTTTTTCAAGATCCAAATGAAAAGGTTCAAAATCTTCCATCTTATGTTCAGGGTATAAATGTGGTTCATAAACATTTGGTATTTCCAGAAAATCTGGTAAAGGCAATAATTCCATATCATTAATTTCATCTATATCTTTCTGTTTTAAAATTCCAATTTCCTTTTTTTCTTTAATCTTTTTCTTTATTGAATCTATTATTTCCTCAACATTAATTTCTTTACAAGTTGAAATAAAATCTTCTGAACAGCCATCTTTGATTTCAGACATAATCTTCTCCTTCCTATAAATTTAAAACGCGCCTGAAGGGATTCGAACCCCCAACCTTTTGATTCGTAGTCAAATGCTCTATCCATTAAGCTACAGACGCATTTTTAAAATTATATAACCATTTCTTAATTATTTCAAGTTAAATAAATATTGTTCACCTTTAATTCTTAAATGACATTTATTTAATGTGATATTGATTGCTTTGAATGAATTATATATAATAACGGATTATATATTATATATAACAAAAATTAATAGAGGTAGAATATGAATTATTTAAATATGTTAAATGATTGTTTGAAAAACCACAAGAATCTTTTGATTGACCTTGAAAGAAAGGAATTAATCAAACAATCTGTTTCAAACAGAGAAGTTTTTATAAGTAAAAATGGAGCTCTTGCTTTATGGACTCCAAAAGAATCAACTGGAAGAAGTCCTAAAGATACATATATTGTAAATAGAGAGCAAATTACAAATGAGATTGATTGGGATTCTCCAAACAACAATCCATTGTATCCTGCAACCTTTGATATGATATTTGAGGATGCATTAAAACTGGTTGAGAATAAAGAAAAAATTTATATCACAAATAGGGTTATTGGTGCTGACAGCAGTTATACATTACCCGTAAAAACCATAACAGATAAAGCAATGACAGCTCTTTTTATAGACAATATGTTCAGACCCGTGCTTGATAACATTAATAAGAGTGTTTTTCATAAAAAAGAATTTACATTAATTGCTTTTCCTTATGACAAATTGGATAAAAATAAATATGAGGGAAAATTAAGAGAATTATCTGACGGCTCTGTTTCAGATTTAATAGTTGTAATGGATTTTGCAAGAGATATTGGGATCATTATCGGATCAGCCTATTTAGGTAGTGTGAAGAAATTGATGTTTACAGTAATGAATTATAAACTCCCAGGTGTGGGTATTCTTCCCCTCCATGCTTCAGCTAATGAAGGTAAAAAAGGAGACATTGCTTTATTTTTAGGGCTTTCAGGAACAGGTAAAACCACACTTTCAGCTGATCCTAAAAGAGCATTGCTTGGTGATGACGAACATGGATGGGGTGATAATGGAGTTGCTAATTTCGAAAACGGCTGTTATGCAAAATTAATAAATTTGGATTCTGAAAAAGAACCTGAGATTTACAATGCGATTATGCATGAAGATGATTATGTTAATCATGGATCTCTTGTAGAAAATGCAATGATGTATCCTGAAGGCAATTTTGATTTCTTTGATTCAAGATTAACTGAAAACTCAAGAGGTTCTTATCCTTTGACGTTTTTGACAAATATAAAAAAGTCATCAAAAGGGAATCACCCAGATAAAATTTTATTTTTAACTGCTGATGCAAATGGGGTTCTGCCTCCTGTTGCAAAGTTGACTGATAACCAGGCAATGTTATGGTTCTTAATGGGTTATACAAGTAAGCTTGCAGGAACAGAAACAGGCATTGTTGAACCAGTTTCTACTTTTTCCAGGTTTTTTGGTGAGCCGTTTATGCCAAGAAATCCTGATGTTTATGCTTCAATGCTTGGAGAAAAGCTCAGAAAACATGGAACCGAGGTTTTTCTTATAAATACTGGGTGGAGCGGAGGACCTTATGGTGAGGCAGATAGAATGGATATAAATGTTACAAGGACAATTGTACATAATGTTCTTGAATCTGATTTAAAAGACATTGAATATATAGAGGATAAATTATTTCATATAATGATACCTCAAAGCTTTCCTGAAGTAGATTCAAAAATCCTTAACCCTGAAGATGCATGGAAAAATAAAAAAAGATTTGAGAGAAGAGCTTTACAACTTGCTCTGGAATTCAGTGCTCACTTTGATAAAGTGTGCGGAAACAAGAATATTGATCCGGAGATAATAAAGAATTGCCCTGGAAAGTAATAAAAGTTTTAATATTTATTTTTTTTCGCCAAACCTGAACCTTCTACAATTTCCCAACCCGTTAACCACGTATAAACGTCCCCATCAAAAAGAACTACACTCGTTTCTTCATAATCATCGTATCCAACAGGTTCAGACAAAAGTTGAACTTCAATTGCTGAATCATCCTCCCATATTATATCCCATGTGTTTGAGTCCTGTGAATTTATAGTAATCGAATTATTATCAACAGAAGCAGTTATTGCTATATCTCCAATATTTACAATAGTTACATGTGCAAGACTTTCCCTTTTTTTGCATGATGGCATAGAAAAGATAGCAATCATTAATATAAAAAGTAATATGATTTTTTTATTCAAATTAACCTCCAATTTTTTGGGAAGGTTTATAATATCACAAATAATTTTCCTTTTCAAAATCAAATACATGCAAAATTAGATTTGTTAGAAAATTAATCAAATGAATATTATCTATAATATTTCTTTTAACATATTAATATATTTTTTATCCTTAAATATTTTTGAGGCTAATAATGCAGCTTTATCATCTCCCAATATAATTGCACCATAAAGCTTTTTATTTTTAGTTATGATTTTTTTAAATACATCATCTTCTTGTAATGTTTTTATTTCTCCATCTTTTGCATTAAATTCTCCAGCAGAGAACAGAGTGATTCCAGTTACTTTCAATCTTGTTTCAAATGAGGAACCTTTATATTTGATTTTTTTTCCTGCCATATTTTCCCCTGCAATTTCGCCTTGTTCTTTTGAAGGTATCCATAAGCCATAATTTGTCTCTCTATGCTCTGCAATGTCTCCAGCAGCATAAATATTTTTTATGGAAGTTTCCATGTGGTCATTTACTTTTATTCCTTTATTTATTCCAACGTTAATATCCTTTGCAAGTTCTAAGTTTGGTCTTACACCTGCAGAAATAATAACAGCATCGGTTTTTACTATTTCTCCTGATTTAAGTATTACTCTCTCGACTTTGTCTTTACCATCAATTTTTTCAGTGATATTTCCCAATTTAAATGATAACCCTTTTCTTTCCAATATAGTTTTTAATACTTCTGCTCCCTGTTCATCAAGTTGTCTTGGTAATAATTGATTGAAATATTCTATGATTGTAACTTTTTTTCCTAAAATTGTAAGGCTATTTGCAACTTCTAATCCTAACAATCCACCTCCAATAACCACAATATTTTTTTTGTCTTTGCAGAACAATTTTATATTATCAGCATCTTCTTTTTGTCTAAAAGTAAATACACCTTTTTTATCTATACCCTCTATTGGAGGTAAAAATGGTTTGGCACCAGTTGCAAGTAAAAGTTTATCATACTTAAAAGTCATTCCTGAAGAGCCAATAACATTTTTTGCTTCAAGCCTTATGCCTGTTATTTTTGTATTAAAGACATTTTTTATTCTTTTTTCTTTATAGAAATCTTTTTGTTTGGCAATTATTCCCTTAAATGTAACTTTATTTGCAAGATAATCAATAAGTCTTGGCCTGAAATAAAACAGATTTTCTGATTTTGTTATGATCGTTATATCACCCTTTTTGTCAATTTTTCTTATGTTTATTGCAGCTTCAACACCTGCTATTCCATTTCCAATTATTAAATATCTCATTATAATTTCTCCTTATTTAAGATTTATGGTCTTTGTTATTAAGTAAAACTATCTAATTTATATGATATCCCTCTTTTATAATCCTATCTAAAATAATTATTTTTTCGATTTGTAATCTTCAATAGCTGCTTTTATGCCTTCTTCAGCAAGTAATGAACAATGAAGTTTTTCAGGAGGCAATCCATCCAAGGCTTCAGCAACTGCTTTATTTGTAAACCTTAGTGCTTCATCTATCTTTTTACCCTTTATCATATCAATTGCCATTGAACTTGTTGCAATAGCAGCAACGCAACCAAAAGTTTCATATTTTGCATCAATGATCTTATTATCTTTTACCTTTATATAGATCCACATCACATCTCCACATCTTGGATTTCCAACTTTTCCAATCCCATCAGCATCTTTTAATTTACCGTAATTTTTTGTGTTTTGAAAATGTTCCATAACTTTCTTACTGTATAACATTTCATACTCCTTATTTTTTTTTCCAGAAAGGAGACATACTTCTTAATTTTTCAACTATTGGAGGAAGAACCTCTAATAATTTATCTGCATCTTCTTTTTTATTGTATTTCCCAAGACTAATTCTCAGACTTCCATGAGCTTCTTCATGTTTCAGTCCTAAAGCTAATAATACATGAGATGGTTCAAGTGATTTTGATGAGCATGCAGAACCAGATGAAAGAGCAAACCCCTGGTTATCTAAAAAAGCCAGAATTGACTCGCCTTCAATGTATCTAATTGAAACATTTAAAGTATTGTAAAGCCTTTTATCAGTATTTCCATTTATAATAATATCTGGGATTGTTTCTATGATCCCTTTTTCTATTTTATCCCTAATAGGTTTTAATTTTCTCTCATTTTCATCCATTTCTAAAATAGCCAGTTCTGCTGCTTTACCAATCCCGATTATCCCGGGAACATTCTCAGTTCCGGCTCTAAGACCTTTTTCATGGGCTCCTCCAAAAATCATCGGGTTAATTTTAACCCTCTTTTTTTTGAATAAGACACCCATTCCTTTTGGACCATATATCTTATGAGAGGAAATACTTAACATATCAATGTCAAGTTCTTTTACGTCAACCTTCATCTTTCCAGCTGATTGCACAGCATCAGTATGAAAGAGTATTCCCCTTTGATGAGCAATTTTAGAAAGCTCTTTTACAGGTTGAATAGTTCCGATTTCATTATTTGCATGCATTATAGTAACCAGTATTGTTGTGTCCTTTATATCTTTTTTCAAGTCATCTGGATCAAGCAACCCATATTTGTCAACTGGTAAATATGTTACTTCAAAACCCTTTTTTGATAGATATTTACAGGTATTTAAAACAGCAGGGTGTTCAATTTTTGAAGTGATTATATGGTTTCCTTTTTCTTTTAGTTTTGAGGTAACACCGAGTATGGCAAGGTTATCGGATTCTGTCCCACCGGATGTAAAGAAAATTTCATTGACCTCTGCATTTAACAGTTTTGCAACTCTTTCTCTTGCATTTTCAATATCTATGCTTATTTCGCCTGCTTTTCTGTAAAAAGATGATGGATTGAAAAATTTTGTACTAAAATATGGGATTATCTCTTTAACTACTCTTGGATCTGTTGGGGTGGTTGAATTGTAATCAAAATAATACTTTAAATTCATTTTTATCTCCTTTTAGCACAATTCCAGTACTTTCTTTACAAGTTTTTCAATTCCTTCTGCTATTTCTTTTATACTTTGACCTAACATATAAGCAGGTGTTGTAACAATCTTATTTTTTTCATCATATACAATCCCATTAACTTGAGAATTTATGTGATGAGCCCCAATCTTATTAATTGCTTGTACAGTTTCCTTATCTGTTCCAATGGTTATTTCAGGATGTAGATCAATACTTGCACCTACTTTTGCAGCAATAACAGGTGCAATGCATATAAATCCCATTACTTTGTGTGAATTAAAACCCTTAATAATGAATTTTTCTACTAAGGGGTTCACTGTGAAATCAGAACCTTTAATTGCAAAGTCTGACAGGTTTTTTGCAGCTCCATAACCTCCCGGGAAAATGACCGCGTCATAATCTTTGATATTTGCATTTGCAAGATCTTTTATATCACCTCTGGCAATACGTGCTGATTCTATAAGAACATTGCGGCTCTCTTTCATCTCTTCGCCTGTTATGTGATTGATCACATGCATTTGAGGTATGTTTGGAGCAAGTATACTTACTTCTGCTCCAAAACGATCCAGAGCAAGTAATGTAATTACAGATTCATGAATCTCAGAACCATCAAAAACACCTGAACCTGATAAAACAACAGCAACTTTTTTCATTTTACCTCCTTAAATCATAAAATCATTTTATCATAAATTTCAGAATAATACCTAATTTAGATTTCTGTATAATAGAAATTTTTAAGAGTTTCTAAAGTTATTTTCCTTGCATCATTCTTTGAAATTTATTTAACTTTTCCAGAGCCCGTGCAAATTGCAATATGAGCGTGCTTTTAAATTAGAAGCTTCAATTTTGAAAAGAACTTCAGGTTTTTCGCCTGGTTTCAAGAATTGTTTGTGTTTCTGTGCATCAGCCTGCAACTCAATCCATTCTATGTAGTGCTTTTCTTCCATAGGATGATCAATACTTCCAACAGATACCTTAATCCCTTCTTGTGTTTTATTAATTACAGGAACATGTTTTTCTGTAGCAGCATCAATCATATTCTCTTCCATAAGGTTCATTGGTTGATTGCAGCATACAAGCTGGCCAACTCCTGTGTGTAAAATTTCAACAATATTACCACAAATTTCACACTTATAAATCTCTAATTTTTTAGTCATTGTAAACCTCCTCTTTAATTTATTATCTCATTATGTTTTAAATAAATTTCCTCTGCCAGTTTTTTTAATGATAGAAAATTATCCTCTTTTGGAAACCCTTTAATTAAAACAGGTGTGAGAAATTCTAATTTCAAATTTATTAAACTTACCTTAATTATTTCTACAGCCCTTCCTCCCCATCCATAAGAACCAATTACAGAGGCAAATTTTGCTTTGGGTTTTAACGCATTTAAAATTGAAACAGCGTATACAGCAGCAGGGTGTGGCCCAGCCAGTACAGTTGGAGTTGCAATTACAACTGTTGCAGCATCAACAAGACTAGATGCAAGTTGTCCGAGATCAGTTTTTATCAGGTTAAAAGGCCTGACTTTTATACCTTTTTCTATGAGAGAATCAATGAAAAAGGAAACCATTCGCTCTGTACTGCCATGCATTGACACATAAGGAAGAACCACCTCATTTTCTACTCTATCAGATATCCAATCTTTGTATGCATTAATTATAATTTCAGGTTTGTCATAAACAGGGCCATGACTTGGTGCAATGATCTCAAAGTCAAGAACCTCGATCTTTTCAATATTTTTTCTTACAGGGATCCTGAAGGGCATCATTATTTCAGCATAGTATCTTTTTGCATCCTCAATTATCTTTGGTATATTCTTTACAAATAGATTACTTGTTGCAAGGTGTGAACCAAAAAAATCACATGAAAACAGGATTTTATCTTCTCTTAGATAAGTAGTCATTGTTTCAGGCCAGTGTACCCATGGGGTGAATATAAATTCAAGGGTTTTATCACCCAAAGATAGAGTTTCTCCATCATTAACTGTAATAAATTTGTGTTCAGGAATAGGAAGCAAGTCCTGTAAGAAGAGTTTACATTTCTGATTTGTAACAACCTTTGCACCTGGATATTTTGTAAGAAGGTGTGGAATAGAGCCTGAATGGTCCTGTTCAGCATGGTTAGCTATAATATAATCAATTTTTTCTACCTTTAACTTTTGTAAGTTTGTAAAAAGTTCATCTTTTTTTTCAGGATCAACAGTGTCAATAAGAGCTGTCTTTTTTTCACCCTTTATTAAATATGAATTGTAGCTTGTACCATCAGGAAGAGGTATTAGTTCATCAAAAATTCTTCTATCCCAATCTTTTGCACCAACAGAATAAATCCCCTTTTTTAATTCTTGTAATGCCATCATTTTCCTCCCTTAGATTTATACCTCACATTATAAATGTGAAACACCCTATAATTAATATAATTATTTTACATATTTTAGTCTTCTGTTACTTTCATAGGCGTATAAACGCGAGAACCCAATTCTTTATCTATCATAAACCAATTTGCAAACCCGGACAGCCCTATATGCTCGCTGTAAGCTGACATAGACAGATAGAGATATGCAGAATAGAGTTCCCTATTAATTTGCTCATTTAGAGCTCCTTCCATTTTTTTCTTTAACATTTTATTCTTCTTATTTTTCTAATGGTTTATGGCATAACCACCAATCGTAACATTCGTATTCTTCCAATCTCTTTTTGGCAGTAGCTTCATCTGTTGCTGGAGATACTATAACCCTGTCACCTATCAATTCATTGTTTGGCCATCCTGCTGGTGTTGCTCCCTGTTTTTCTGAAATTTGAAGTGCTTTTACTGCCCTGACTATTTCATCCATATTCCTTCCGATTTCTTGTGGATAGTACATTATCAAACGAACTTTACCTTTTGGATCTATGATAAATACTGCTCTTACAGTATTGGATCCTTTACCCGGATGTAGCATTCCAAGTTTTGATGCAATAGAATCATTTGCTGCAATAACAGGGAATTTAATTTCTATGTTTAGTTCCGCTTTTATCCACTCAATCCATTTGATGTGAGAAAATACCTGGTCAACAGATAAACCGATCAATTTGCATCCCAACTTTTCAAATTCTTCATATCTTTTTTGAAAAGCAACAAATTCTGTTGTGCACACTGGTGTAAAATCTGCTGGATGACTGAACAGTACGAACCATCCCCCTTTAAAATCTTCTGGAATATTCATTGGTCCATGTGTTGTCTGAACCTTTAACTTCGGGAAATCATCCCCTAATAATGGCATACCAAATTTTGTTTCTTCTGTTTTATTCATTTTATCCTCCTTTTTTGTTAATCTTGCTCTTCGAACATATCTTTACCCACACCACATACAGGGCATACCCAATCATCCGGGATATCTTCAAATGCTGTACCTGGATCAATTCCTCCGTCTGGATCACCCTGTTCAGGGTCATATACATAACCACATACTTTACAAACATATTTTTTCATTTAATCCTCCTAAATAGATAATAATTTATATATTTAAAATATTTTTTTATTGCCATTTTGGTTGTAAACACTCTTTACAGACTCCTTTAAACTCAACATGAGCATCCTCTACTTTGTTACCCTCAACAAAATCCTTTAAGCACAAATCCGATTTTAGGTGTATATCATAAATCTTACCACATATTTTACACATAAAATGAGCATGAGGATTTATGATAAAATCATACTTTACTTCATTTTTATCAATGGTTAATGCATCAACAATTCTTTTTTTTGCAAAAAGATTTAGTATATTGTAAATTGTTGTTTTTGAGAGAGTAGGGATACTGCCTGAAATAGCTTTGAAGATTGTATCCACAGAAGGGTGATTTATATGGTTTTTCATATAATTATAAACCATTATTCTCTGATATGAGGGTTTTACACCCTTTGATTTTAATATTTCTTTAATTTCATTAAGTAATGGTTTGTTTTTATTTATCACTTATAAACCTCCTCTCTCTCCTTATACCATAACATAAAGTCCAATCTAAATCCTCACAGGTCAATTTTTACTCATTACAAATCCTAACCGTTACAATTTGTAATGAGTTCAATTACATAGTAGTATAAAAAGTTAAAATTGTCAACAAAAAAATTGGTTTTTGTCCAACAATTTCGCGCAGTAGTGTTGATTTATTTTTTAAGGTTAATTATAATATTTTCATAATGAAAAGTATTTTCATATTATCTTTAATATTAATATTTACTCTTTTTTTAAACCCAGAAATCCAGGAGGTACAATGAAAGTAAAAAAATATTTAATTATTTCTTTCTTTTTTATTCTAGTTTCACAAATTTTTGCAGACAACGATCTGTATTTTTTAAAAATCAAAACACCTTCTGAAGCACAGGTGAAAAAAAGAATTTTACCAGTGGATTTAAAGTGCATCAAGGAAATTACAGGGCAAATAGATCTCAAAGATAAAAAAGCCTTCATTGAACTGACAAAGAAAAACGAATTTCCTATTGCTCAACTCGGAAAAACAAAAAAGGGACAAATCAAATGGAGCCATAAAATCGTGGACAATAAATTTTTGCTGGTTAAATTTAATAAGCTCCAATTCCCTGAAATACTAAATAAAGTAAAAGAGAAATCGGCAAATCCAGGGTATAAAATTCTGGTCTCTGAACTAATGGTTCATGTGGCCAAGAACATTAAGCACAGAGACCTGGATGGAAAATACTTTGATAAGAAAAAGAAAATCCTCTTAAGCGCGGAATTAACCTTTTCTGAATTCCAGGATCTTTCAGTGAAAATGAAATACCCGATTGGAATTTCGCACCAGGAAGATCTGAAGGATAAAATTTCGATTACCGTAAAAAACAACGGTACAACGGCATCGGCGAGTTGCACCATAGATCTGGTACTCTCAAAAGAGAGTAAAATTCCTCAGCAGAACCTGGTTTACGCAAAAAATTTCTCTGAGGGTTCAGTGGTAAAATTGGCGAGCAAAGAAATCCAACCAATTAAAAGGGGAGAAGAATTAACCTTCAATTTTGAAAATTCGATTCAGATCCCAGAAGAAATACCTCTAGGGAACTTCTACCTTGGAACCATTAGCGACCCGGAGAACAAAGGCAAGGAACTCTTTAAACAGAACAATATCGATGTGGGTTTGATTATGATCTCGGCACCGGAGGTTAAAAATTTCGCCTGTGTTATGAATGACACAAAATTAATTTTCGAGCCTGCCACATTCAACCTGAAAATCATCAGCCATGGAGCCATAATCTCCGATGGTAAAGACTGGAGAAAATGTGCCATGAGGCCTTATATATACCATCTATTATACATGGGCTGGAAAGATTTTTTCTGGGAGGTCAATACACAGGACAGCTCCGTTTGGGTCATTAAAAAAGGAAAGTTCTGTAAAACCGGAGGAAGCGCTAGGGAAATAAAATTAAAGGTCTCTGTTGTGGGGGGCAGCCAGACAACCAAACCATCGAAGGTGACCCTCAATCTTTCAAACACAAAGATGACCTATGAGTGTGCAACTAGGAGATTCGAAATTTTAGCTTATGACAATCAAATTGCTTATTTGCCTTTCTGGAAAGCATGCCAGTTTAAACCCCATTTGTTTCATTTTAAATATACCTTGTGGGAAGATTTTTTCTGGGAAGTTGACACATTCAAAAAACAGGTAAATCATGTATCAGGCACCGGTATTTGTAAAAAAAAAGGCATACGTAAAGCCCTGAGCATACAGGTAAAAACTGAAAAATGATTGTGATAAATGTTAAGATTATCAATCTTTTATACAAATGAAAAAAGGGAAAAATATTTATTTCTTATATTATTTCTGGTGAAAAGTGAGGGTTAGATTCGCACCATCTCCAACTGGACATTTACATATTGGAAGTGCTAGAACTGCTCTCTTTAATTTTCTTTTTGCAAAACATCAAAATGGAACTTTTATACTGAGGATTGAGGACACTGACATTAAAAGGTCTTCTTTTGAAATGGCGGAGGAAATCATAAATGGGCTAAAATGGCTTAATATTACCTGGGATGAAGGTCCATACTATCAATCTGATAATTTTGAAAAATATAGAAAAACAGCATTCAGCCTGCTAAAAAGAAAAAAGGTTTACAGGTGCTTTTGCACCCCGAACGAGATAGAAGCAAATAAGAAAAAGAATCTAACATGGAAATATGACAGGAAATGCCTGAATCTTACAGAAACAGAGATTGCTAAAAAACTTGAGAAGAAAGTTCCATTTATTCTTAGATTTTTTGTACCTGAAGGTTTTACTTCCTTTAATGATGGGATTCATAAAAAAATGCAAATAAATAATTCTGAGATTGAGGATTTTGTTATATTAAAATCAGATAGTACTCCAACATATCATCTTTCAGTTGTTGTAGATGACAATGAAATGTGTATAACCGATGTAATAAGAGGAGATGACCATATATCAAATACATTTAAGCAAATTTTACTTTTAAATGCATTAAATTTTAATGTTCCTAAATATTTTCATTTACCTTTAATACTCGGAAAGGACAAAAAAAAACTAAGTAAAAGGCATGGTGAAACCTCAATTTTAGAATTTAAGAAAAGGGGTTATCTTTCAGAAACTTTAATTACTTATCTTTCACAACTTTCATGGCTTCCAGGAGATGAAAAAAGGATATTTTCTTTAGATGAACTAACAAAAAGATTCAAATTTAATAAACTAGCTAAGAACAGCCCTGTTTTTGATTACAATAAGTTGAGTTTTCTTAATAGCCTTGCTATAAAAAAAAAGGCTTCAAGAGAAATTTATAATATTCTTATTGAAGACAAGAAATTTGAAAGGGATTTTTCTGAGTTCACATATGAAAAGAAAATAGCGTTTATAGAATTAATAAAATCAAGAATGAAAAATTTGAATGAAATGAAGGAAAAAGCTTACATATATTTAAAGAGAGATTTTAAATACAATAAAGATGATTTAAAAGGCTTTGAGTTTCATAAAAACATAGAAACTCCTTTAGAAAAACTTATAAACGAAATAGAATCTCTTGAGGTTTTTAATTCTGAGAATATTGAAAAAATATTGAGAATATGTGCTGATAATAATGGAATTAAGGCTGCTGATTTGATTCATCCATGCCGTTTTGCTCTTGTTTTAAGTAATATCAGCCCTTCAATTTTTGATTTATTTGAGTTTTTGGGCAAAGAGGAATCCATTAGAAGGATAAAAAGTTTTATAGATTATATAATAAAGGAGAAATAATATAATTATAATATATGGAAAAAAAAGATAATATAAAATTAAATAAAGTTAAACCTCAAAATTTTATCAAAAATATTATAGAAAAAGATTTGAGTACAAACAAAAATGATAGTAGGGTTCACACAAGATTTCCACCAGAGCCAAATGGATATCTGCATATAGGGCATGCAAAATCAATATGTCTCAACTTTGGTCTTGCATCTGAATATAACGGGTTATGCAATTTGCGTTTTGATGATACTAATCCAACAAAAGAGGAAGTTGAGTATGTAGAGTCAATAAAATCAGATATTCGTTGGCTCGGGTTTAACTGGGATGACAGACTGTTTTATGCATCTGACTATTTTGATAAATTGTATGAATATGCAAAGCAGTTAATAAAGGATGAAAAAGCATATGTGTGCAGCTTAAGTACAGAAGAGATCCGAGAATACAGGGGCACTCTGACCCAACCAGGTAAAAATAGTCCGTATCGTTTACGCTCAGTTGAGGAGAATCTTAAACTATTTAAACGTATGCGAGCAGGTGAATTTAGAGAGGGTGAACATGTACTTAGAGCCAAGATCGATATGGCATCCCCGAATTTAAATATGCGAGACCCTGTGATATATCGAATTATTCATGAATCTCACCACAGGACTGGAAACAAGTGGTGCATTTATCCAATGTATGATTTTGCTCACTGTCTTGAGGATTCAATAGAGCGAATTACACACTCTATTTGTACTTTAGAGTTTGAAGATCATAGACCTTTATACGATTGGTTTCTTGAACAATTAAATCTATTCCACCCTCAACAGATCGAATTTGCCAGACTCAATCTGAGCTACACGGTTTTGAGTAAAAGAAAACTTCTGGAATTAGTGGAACATGGATATGTAACAGGTTGGGATGATCCACGTATGCCAACTATTGCAGGTTTTAGAAGACGTGGCTATACTTCTGAATCTATACGTGATTTTTCAGAAAGAATTGGAGTTGCAAAAAGAGATAGCCTGGTTGATGTGGCTCTGTTGGAATATTGTGTTCGTGAAGATCTTAATAAGAGAGCAATGCGTGTAATGGCTGTACTACGTCCTATCCGTTTGATTATTGACAATTACCCTGAGGGTAAAGTTGAAGAAATAGAAGCAATAAATAACCCTGAAGACATTAGTATGGGTACAAGAAAAATTCCTTTTTCACGCATTTTGTATATAGAACAGGAAGATTTTCGTGAAAACCCTCCAAAAAAATATTTTCGTCTCTCTCCAGGTCGAGAGGTAAGGCTTAAACATGCATACTATATTAAATGCGAAAAAGTGATTAAAGATGAAAAAACGGGTGAGGTAAAAGAGATTCATTGCACTTATGATCCTGAGTCAAAGGGTGGTGGAACTGCAGATGGCCGCAAAGTAAGAGGCACATTGCACTGGGTTTCTGCTGCTCATTCTATAGAAGCAGAAGTAAACCTTTATGACCGCCTTTTTACTAAAGAAAATCCAGTGGAGTGTGATAAAAAAATTGATTTTAAATCCTATTTAAATCCAAAATCAGTTGAGATCTTAAAATCATGCAGAGTAGAGCCTTGTCTTGCAAATGCAGCACCCGGGAGTCGATTCCAATTTATGAGACATGGATATTTCTGTGTTGATTCTTTAAATAAAAATCTTGTGTTCAATTGTACTGTACAATTACGTGATACATGGGCAAAAATTGAGAAATCTCTGAATGATACGACAGGATCTTAAATTCAGGATGAAAAAGATGAATTAAAATGCTTTTCCCTATTAAAGATTACAACCCTACTAAAAAAACTTCCTACATAACCATATTTATAATTATAATAAATGTAATTGTATTTTTCTATCAGAGCTTTCTTGCTTCCCCTCCTCCCGATTACAAACGCTTATCTTCTCTTAACTATCATATTTTAAAATCTTCAATGGTTCCAAGAGAAATTACTCATTTAAAAAATATTACCTTTGATTTAAGAAAAGATTTATTTGAAAGACATCTTTATATAAAAAGAGAAATTCCTCCTTTTCTTACATTGTTCACCTCAATGTTTATGCATGGATCTATCCTGCATCTTTTAGGGAACATGCTTTTTTTATGGATTTTTGGGAATAATATAGAAGATTATCTTGGGAAACTTAAGTTTATTATATTTTATTTAATTGCTGGAATTGGAGCAAGCCTGGCTCATGTTTTATTCAATTGGAATTCAATAACTCCTGTTATTGGAGCAAGTGGGGCTATATCAGGAATTATGGGTGCTTATCTAATTCTCTATCCAAGAGCTAAAGTTAGAACACTTGTATTTCTCTTTATATTTGTTACTTTTATTGATTTACCTGCTTATCTCTTTTTGATCGTCTGGTTTATTTTCCAGTTTATAAGCCCTGAAGGTGTTGCATGGCTTGCCCATGTTGGTGGTTTTGTAATTGGGATACTTTTAATAACATGGTTTAAAAGTAGAGGAAAAGCTGTTGTTGAGTTTATAGAGTAAAGGAGTTAATATGAATAAACAACAAATAATAACTAAAAATGCACCTGATGCAATAGGACCATATTCTCAGGCAATAGAAGTGGATAATTTTATTTTTCTGTCAGGTCAGATTGGAATTGACCCTATGACAAAGAAGTTGGCTTGCAAGGATGTTAAAGGCCAATCAGAGCAGATATTTAAAAACATCAAGGCTATACTTAAACAAGGGGGAGCAAATTTATCAAATATCGTAAAAACAACTGTTTTTTTGAAAGATATAAAGGATTTTATGATTGTTAATGAGTTGTATACAAAATATTTTAAGGAGCCTTTCCCAGCAAGGTCAGTTGTTGCTGTTAAGGAGCTACCCTTATCAGTTGATATTGAAATAGAAGTTATTGCAGTTTTGTAGAAAAATTAATCACAAATATTTCTATGTTATGGATCTTTAATTTTTGGTTCCTTTTGTTTATCTAAAAATATTTTTAAAAGAGGTGGTCCAATAATCTGGTTTACAACAATTACTGAAATTATTAGAACTGCCAGATTCTCACCAAAAAAGCTGAAATTTTTCTCTATTATTTTTGCCATTCCCAGAGAAAGACCTGCTTGAGATAAAAAAGACATCCATAGATGTTTTTTTACAAATTTTTCTTCACGTGCAAGCGCGCTTCCCATGTAAGTTCCAACATATTTGAACAAAATTCTGAATAGAACAATAATAATGGTTAAAAACCATAAAGATTTAAAATATTTAAGGTTTATTGCAGCTCCTGTTAAAGTAAAAAATATTATATATACAGGAGGAGATATAAGTTCTAGAGTTTTCATGAGACCATAGCCCTCTGAAGAGAAATTTTCAACCACAAACCCTGCTATCATCATAATGAGAAGAGTGTGAAGATGCAGGGGTTCAAAAATTTCAAATGAGAAAAAACTTAATGCAAGAATAAAAGCAATTCTATCTTTTTTAATAAATTTTAAATATACTACAATAATAAAACCTACAATAATTCCCGAAACCAAAGAGCCTGAGATTTCAAAAAATGTATTGAAAACAATATTTTTATTCATTATATTACTTTTTGTAAGAATTTTTGCAATATTGAGACCAACACAAAACAGAAAAAGTATAATTACATCCTTAAGCATTACAATACTTAGAATAAGTTCTGTATATCTATCCCTCTTTTCTGATTCAACTATTACAGCCAGAGTTGTAGAAGGTGAAGAAGCAGTTGAGATTATTGCAACGAGTAATCCTGCTGCAACAATTGATTGAATGCCTAAATCAGATATAAAGGGAAAGAAATCTTTAAAAATAATTATTACAAAAGTTATTCCAATCAATATAATTAAAGTTTGGAATAGCAATATGTAATTAATTGTTTTTAAATTCTTTTTAAATCCGGCAAGTTTTATCTTACCTCCAGCTGTTAAAGCTATAATCGAAAGGGCAAGACCATTTAACAATTGAAGATCATCCACATTTTTTATACTTATCAATTCTAATCCAAATGGCCCAACAAGGATTCCTGCTAAAATACAACCTGTTATTGAAGGCAATTTTATTTTTTTTACAAGATCACCTGAAATATATCCTGCAAGCATAATTAAGCCAAGCGCATAAGTTGCATTATTGAATATTTCAATTTGTTGGGAAGATTTAATAATGATCCCGATTGCGATTATTATTATCAATAATAGAGTATTAATCATTTTTTGATCTTATTTTAAGTAGTCTTATGCCTAATGGAGAGAAGATCTCAGAGATAATTAATGCAATTATGAAAATCCCTTGAGCAATTGAGGAATCTCGCTGTGGATAAGAATTAAGGAAATCAAGAAGAATAGCTGGACCAATACTGCTAATGGGGAGGAGGATGTATGAAAAGTATGGCGAAATATTAAATGAACTAAGTTTGATTTTATTTAGAAATTTAAAAGTAAATAGCTTCGAATAAAATTTAACCAGAAGAAGAAAGATTGCAATAAAAGCTATATTCCAATTGATTACAGCCATTTTTAAGGATAAAAATATCAGAAAAATTATATATATTGGCTTTTCTGTTGGGTTTAGTATTTTTATGAAATAGGAATGTCTGCGAGTTAAATTTGAAAATATTACTCCACATAGCATTGATACAAATAAAGGTGAAAAATGAAACATTGATGATAATCCTGAGACAAAAAATATAGTTCCAAACAAAACAGCAGAAATTTCAAGTTTGTTTATTATTTTTTTTACTAAATAAAACATAAAGAATCCTGATAATATCCCGATCATCAATTGCACAAAAAAATGAAAGAGTATCGTTTTTGGAGCATTTAACGAAATAGTATTTGATACAGGAATATATTTATAAAGAGAGAAAATGATCCCAGTTAAGATAATTGGGATCAAGTTGTTAATTGCAGATACAAAAAAGCACATTCTAATTCCCAAAAACTCTTTTTTTAAAAATTTTGAACTCCAGGAGATAAAGGAAACCGAACTTTCAGATAGTAATATAGCCAACACAAATGACATCCCCAGCGTGATTTCGATTGTTTGAACAAGGCCGTTAAATATATAATTAAAAATAATGAATGAAACCAATACTATTGTAAAGAATGATGTTAAGTATGTAAAAGGAAGAGTTAAGTACCAATCTTTTGGGATTTTCTTTAAATATTTTATCTCAAATTGAAATCCGAATATAAATCCTACCCAGCCAAGAGAGAAATTTATTAAGGGTGCAAGTTGATGAATTATATCTTTTGATATTAGATTGAAACCATTTTCTCCTACTATTAAACCAAAAAAAACATAAATAGTTCCTGAATACAATATATATGCAAAACAAGATGTTACCTTTATTTTATTAAATAGTTTGATTGACCCAACCAGGCCTATGAATAATAAAATTCCAAAAGCGATTAGAGTTTTCACTAGGTGATTTCAGGTTTTAGTCCAACTACCTCGCTCAGTTCTATAAAAAAAAGGATACCATTTCCTTTCTGATCAATAGGACCCAATATCTTTTTTATAAGTTTTTTCAAAGGTTTTACCTTTTCATTTTTAATAACTGACATGATGGTTTTATTATAGGGTCTACTTCCAGAAAACATAAATCTTAACCCTGCAAAAATCGGGACTTCTGAAGAAAGGATATGGCCCATACCAATTGAATCAACAATTGTTGCTCCAGTTATATCAATTTCAATAAACCCTTCGAGTATGGGTTCAAGATATTCTTCTTTATTAAGAACTAATATGGCTAATTTCATTAAATTAATTTTTCTTTTTCTATAATTGTATTAAATATCTCTTCTGCATTTTTTGACTTTTTTACACAGTTTACAATATCTGTGGTTTTAACAAAACGTGCAATATGAGCAAGTGTTTTTAGATGCATTCCAATATCTTTTTCATCGCTCATAATTAAGAAAACAAGAAAGACTTTTCTTCCATCCGGGGCTTTAAAATCCATCCCGTTTTTTATAAAGGCAATTGATAATATGAATTTTGAAAATTCATCTGAAAAAATGTGCGGCGCAGCAGCACCTTTACCTATTGCAGTTGATTGTATGTTTTCTCTTTTTATGAATAATCTTTTAACTTTTTCTTTATCTTTTATAATTCCCTTTTGCTTTAAAAAAAGAGCAAAATCAGCATAAAGACTATCTGTATTTTCATAATAATCAGAAATAAATATATTTTCTTTGTCTAAAAAATTCATAAAATTCATTGTAATCTCCTTTGAATATCGTCAGAATTTCCCCAGATTCCATCTCTCCCAGCAGAAGTTACGGTTTTATTCATCTCTTCATCAGTTTCAAGCTTAATTTTATTCCCCCATGGATCAATTAATTCTATGTAAGAGTTTAAATATTGAGGTATAAGTTCATCTAATGCATCTGGATATTTATTATTATCAAAGTAATATAGATCCAGGGCTTTTTGAATACATCTAATATTTGAATCAATAAGAATCTTCTTTGATTTGTCAATTGTTTTAATCATTTCTTGCGGTGATGATTCTTTTTTAGAGAATTTCCCGGAAAAAATTAAAACTATTATTAGAAGAGCCATTAATATTACGATAAATAATCCTTTCATGTGATTATTTTATAATAATGAAAAAAAAATAACAATAATATTATATTTAAATTATTAAGATTTTTTATATGAAAAAAAAATGATATAATATAAGAATGAAATCTCAAAATGGGTTTGTTTTAGATATTCTAACAGAGATAGAACTATTTTCTGAACTTGACTATAATTCTTTAATTAATCTTAGTAATTTATTTGAAGAAAAGATTTATAATCAAGATGAAATAATTTTTAAAGAAGATAGTATAGGAACCTCAATGATGATGATAACTTCAGGTGAAGTAAGAATTTCTCAAATATCTGACCCACAAACTGAAGAAGCTTTAATTATTTTAAAAAAGGGTGATGTTTTTGGAGAAATGGCTTTACTTGAAGATATGCCAAGATCAGCAACAGCAATTGCCAATACTAATGTGATAATTTTTGAGATTCAAAGAGAAAAGTTCTTAAACTTTTTAGAAAATAACAAAGAAGCAGGTGTTAAAATATTAATGAAACTTGCAAAAATACTATCTTCCAGATTAAGGGAAACAGATGCAAAGGTAAAGGCTTTTGTAAGTTTAACAAAGTGGATTTAATTAATTTCAGGAGGTAAAAATGATAAAAAAAATTTATTTTTTTATTTTTTTTCTTATATTTGCTTCAACTTTTCTGACAAGTATTGAAAGTCCTGATAAATTTTTGGCATTTAAGCTTGGAAGTGATAGAAATCTTGCTCATTATAACCAAATTAAAGGATATTTTATTAAAATGGGAGAGGAGTCACCCAGGGTGAAAACTTTTTTAATTGGAAAGACTACTTTAGGAAATGATATGGTTATGGCTGTAATAACGTCAGCAGAAAATATAAAAAATCTGAGCAAATATAAAGAAATAAGTAGAAAATTGTCTTTAGGAGAAGTCAGTAAAACAGAAGCAAAAAAACTTGCACAAAAGGGGAAAACAATTGTGTTTGTAACGTGTAACATACATTCAACTGAAATTGCTTCTTCTCAGATGGCAATGGAAATACTTTATAAATTGGGAACTGAAAACTCTAAAGATATTATGAATATTCTGAATAATGTAATATTTGTTCTGGTTCCATCTGTAAATCCAGATGGACAAATTATGGTGGTTGAATGGTATAAAAAATATAAAGGCACCAAGTTTGAAGGTGGAAGCCTACCATATTTATACCACTGGTATGCAGGACACGATGATAATAGAGACTGGTTCAAAATAAATTTAAAAGAAACCTGGCATATTACAAGAGAGTTGTATTTTAATTGGTTTCCTCAAATTGAAGTCGATGAGCATCAAATGGGAAGTTCTGGAGATAGATTTTTTGTTCCTCCGTTTCAGGATCCACCCTCTCCTGGAATTAATCCACTTGTTTGGAGAACAATTAATCTCATTGGTTCGAGGATTTCTTATGATTTTGAAAAATTAGATTATAAAGGGGTTGCTTCGAGAGGGTTTTTTACCGGGTTCTGGATTGGAGCTTTGGATGATACTGCATGGTTTCATAATATGTGTGGAATCCTTTTTGAGGCAGCTTCTGTAAGAATAGCTACTCCGATTTATGTTGAGCCTGAAGAAGTAAGAAGTGCTGAAAGCAGAAAAAATGAAGAACGAATTTTCAGCCCTAATCCCTGGAAAGGTGGATGGTGGAGGCTCAGAGACATTATTAATTATGATTTGAATGCAACTCTTTCTGTATTAAAAACTGCTGCTATAAATAGAGAGGAGTTTTTGTTTAACTCATATAAAATGGCGATAGATAATATAGAAAATGGAAATAACGAGCCACCTTTTGCTTACATTATACCAAAAAAGCAATTGGATGCTTTAACTGCCGAAAAATTTATTAAAACATTGCTAAAATCAAATATCAGAGTTTATCAGATTTTGAAACCTCTTAAAACTGGTAACTTTATTTTTGGAAAAGGCTCATATGTTGTTCCTTTAGCTCAGCCTTACAGAAGTTTTGTAAAAAACATTTTTGAAAAGCAGGTTTATCCAGATATAAGAAAAAATTTGAATGAATCCCCGGTTTTACCTTATGATATGGCAGGTTGGACACTTCATATTGCAATGGGGGTTAATGTAAAAGAGATTAAAAATAAATTTAAAGTTGATATGAAACCTGTCAATTTTGATGATGTATATAAAAAACTTTTTCCAAAAAACATAAGTGAATATATTATTTTAGATTCAAAATTTAATAACTCATTCCTTGCGGCCTCGGTTTTGTTAAAAAATAAGGTAAACGTTTGGAGAAATTTTAAATCCTCTAAATGCTCTAAAGGCTCCTTTATTGTAAAAAAATCTGAAGCAGTAAAAATTTTAGAAGACTTGAACAAAAAAAACCCTTTGATAATAAATAGTTTGGGGGATATATCGTTAAAAAATCTTATAAAGCTTAAATATTTTAAAGTTGCTTTATATCAGGATTGGGGTCATAATATGACAGAGGGCTGGACAAGATATGTATTTGATGAGTTCAAAATAAATTATGATACTGTTCATTCAAAAGATATATTAAAAAGAAATTTTATAAAAAAATATGATGTGCTTGTTTTTGTAAATACATCAGAGACAAAAATTGAATCCGGTAAGCCTCCCAAAAAATATGAAAAATGGTATAGCCCGTTACCTCCAGAATATGCTGGAGGTATTGGTAAAAAAGGGGAAAAGGTGTTAAATAAATTTATTGAATCTGGAAAAACTTTAATATTTATGGGTAAGTCATGCGAATATGCTATTAATAAATTTAAAATGCCTGTTGAAAATATAGCAAAAGAGAATTTAAAAATAGTATGCCCCGGTTCATATTTAGAGGTGAAAATTAAGGAATCTGAAATTACATTTGGTATGGATAATAAAGCAGCAGTCTTTTATAGAATAGATCCTGTATTTAGAACTTTTTTACCAAAAACTGTATCCGAATCCAGAAGAACTCCTGTTGTTTTTGGTTTAAGAAATCTTCTTTTATCAGGGTGGCTTGGAGGAGAAGAATATCTTGCAAAGAAATCGCTTGTTGTAGATTATAAGAGAGATAAAGGAAGAATTATTTTAATCGGGCCTGATGTGATTCATAGAGCTCATAGTGAGGGTACTTATAAAATAATGTTTAATTCCATTTTTACAGCAGCAAAGTTATAAAATAACAATTTACTTTTTGTAATGCCTTTATATAAAAAGCTCTCTGAAATTGAATGGGAGAAAAAAATTGAGTTTTTTGCAAAGAATTTTAGTCCCTGCAGCCTTTGCCCGAGAGAGTGCGAAGCTGAAAGATCAAAAGATAAAAGAGGAGCTTGTAAAACATTAAAAGATGTTAAAATCGCATCTTATAATCTCCATTTTGGTGAAGAACCTCCAATTTCAGGTATAAAAGGCTCGGGCACTGTTTTTTTTTCAGGGTGCACATTGAAATGTGTATTCTGTCAAAATTACCCTATCTCCCATTTATGTAACGGAGAGTTTTATTCAATAGATGAGTTGGCAAATATTTTTTTATATCTACAAAAAAGAGGAGCCCACAATATAAACCTTGTATCCCCCACACCATATTTATATCACTTTGTTAAAGCTCTATATATTGCATATAAAAAGGGATTGAAAATCCCAATTGTTTATAATACAAGTGGTTATGAAAAAAGGAAAATTGTAAAGGAATTAAAGGGCCTTGTGGATATATATATGCCCGATTTTAAATACTTTGATAATAAACTCTCTTTAAAATATTCTGGGGTGAATAACTATTTTGAGAATGCTTTTAACTCTATAAAGGAGATGTTTGAACAGAGAAAAGAGCTTGAAGTTGACAAATACGGGATTGCAATAAAGGGAGTGCTTATAAGACATCTTATGTTACCCGGAAATATAGAGGATTCTAAAAAAGTATTAAAAACAATATCAGATAGTAGTTTTAAAAAATCTTATTTAAGTCTTCTCAGCCAGTATTTTCCAGCATATAAAGCAGCTTCTGTAAGAGCTTATTCAAATATTAATAGAAGGATAGCTATTGATGAATACAATGAGGTTAAAGAATATGCTGTTTCTCTTGGTTTTTCACAAGGCTGGTTTCAGGATATATGATGTTTCCAATAATTTGTGACTCTCTTTTCCTGAACAAAAAAGTAGATCAATAGCAGAGAGATTTCCTGCAAAATTTCCCCAGAATTGAGGATAAACAGGAGAAAAGAACTTAATAAATTTCACTTTAATCTCTTTTTTTTTAAATTTATTCCATTCTATTAAATTTTGTGCAGGATAAGGCAATAAAACTTCTGTTGCTCCTAATTGCATTGCAATCTTTAAGAGAAGATCAGTCCCACAACCTTCAATTCCAGTGCTTGTTTGTAGTATGAATTCATTTTTAATATTAAAACTTGTTTTTAAATGATTAAGAATGGGAAAGACCATATTTAAAAAGTTGTTCTCATTTTCATTTAATACTTCAAAAACAGGATCATATATGTTGTTGAAAAAAATTGATTTTTTATAACAGTGTTCTAAAGTTAATAAAAATTTTTTTGCCCAATATTCTTTTTGGTATATTACAAGATCTCTGATCTTTTGCCTTTCCAATCCCCTTTTTTTTATGGGAACTGTTATCCACAATTCACCTTCAGGGGATTTTATCCTGTTTCTGTTTACAAATGTAAAGCCTTGAGCAAATAAAGTGTTATCTAATAATACCATCTTATCTGATGCCATTAATCTTGCAAAAAAGCCTGGCCATGGAATAAATGAAGGCTGGTTAAAACTTAGAATCAATTTTTATATCTCCCTTGCCTAAAATTATATCAATCAACCTAATATGTCAACATAAAATATCAAAAATGATTTTGATAAAATATAAAGGGTTTAAGATTTTGAACCCATAGTACGATAAATTGACATAAAAAATTCCGTATGTCAGAATAATATTTTGAATATAACAATATAAATAAGAATTATGCCTATGAAAAGTGAGGAAAAAATGAAATTTAAATTACAATTCTTTATAATACTTTTCCTTTGTTCATGTTTATTGAATACCAATTCGCTATATTCACAAGAAACCAAACCTATTCAGATTTCCTTTAATCATAATACATACGATCTCTATCCCAGAACATTTTCTAAATTACCAAAAATTCCCTCACCAATAACGGCAAATAATGGCATGGAAATCGTTATATGTTTTACACATGATAATAGATATTGTCTTATTCCCGTAACACACGAGAATGGTGAACCTTCTGATTACAAAAATCATCAATGGTATGAAAAGGGTCGACAGCTTGATGTTGACTCCTCAGATTTTCCAACATTAGCAAGGACTGGCCTTCATTCGGAAAAGGAATTAAATCAGACCAAAACAATAAAGGGTAAACCGGTTTCGGAAATAACGCAAATCGGTCGTCCTGAGGCATATTCCAGCGCAGGTTTTATGAGTAATGATGAAGATATTATTTCTGTTCTAAAAGGCGATAATAAACTTGTTACCATGTTGGGATCAACTCACCGTCAGATTGTGAAACCCCTGTTTCATGTATTTAATGTTATTCTTACGGTGAAAAAGGACTGTGAACGAAGAAACATAAAAGGAATTATATATAACAATAAGAAGATCTATCTAAAATTCTGGGGTTCTAAAGGCTGGCAGAAATCCATATTTAATGATGAGATTTTGGGATACTGGGAAATTGAAATATGGAGAGACTTTGATCAGGAGGAGAAATCGTTTCTATCTGGAAAATACTCAAATCTTGCTAAAGAAAAAATGGCGGAATTGAAAAAGAAGCTCTCCTATATTCATACGGGAGAAATGGTTCCATACTATATTATGCGTTATGGTTTTTATGAAGGACACACTTCTTATAGAGCAGATCCAATAGCTATTGCATTCATTTTTGGTTTACGAAGTATACAAGAAATTGAAAGATCGTTTGAGGGTAAATTGTATGAAAACCTAACTAATCATTTTTCCGAAGAAAGCATTCGCAAATAATTAAAAATAGGGACAGAGACCATTTTTTTAATAATGATTTTGATAAAATATAAAGGGTTCAATATCTTGAACCCCTAGTACATTAATTGACATAAAAAATTCTCTATGCTCTAATAGATAATATAAAAATGAGTTATGTGTATATGAAAAATATAAACAGTTGTTTATATTCCACCAATTTGGAGGTGTAAGAACAATAAATATATACAAACGTTGGGTAACATTATTAACAATATAATCAATTATGATATAAAATACCGCATGGGCAAAGAGTTGGATGGTATATTGAGGGCACTTTAGGCAAAATGATGGAGATAATTAGTAATGGCTGAAAATGTTTACAAAAAAATTGATATTAAAGTAATGGACTCGTTTATCGAGAAATTTGCTCGTAAATATATTGAGCAAAGGAGTCGTACCAATGCAAATTTATCTCCGCTAAGTAAAAGCCAGTTGTTTAAAGATATTGGTTTTGATACTTCTTTACTCGAAGGAATTATAGCAAAGAATTCGGTAGCTCGTGATTTTAAAAGAGAAAGCGGTGAAACCCCTTTAGTTTTGAGAGATATTTACCGTAGCGATTTGGGCGAACTTTTGATGACTTATTATTTTGAAGAAAAACTTGATGATGAGTCTCGCTTTATTATACCACTAAAAAATATAACTTATAGAGAAAGAGAAGATATGCCGGGAAGGGGCATGGATGCAATAGGATATAGAGTAAGCGAAAATAAAATTGAAATTTTGCTGGGCGAGGCAAAAGTATCGGCACAAAAGAAAAATCCACCGGATGTAGTTGACATAACAAATGATTCCATTTACAAAACACAAAAAAAATATATTGATAATTTGGATATGGTTATTAGAAGATTAACAGATTATTTTAAAAGGCTTGACTCCAAAGATGCTGAAATAATCGGCTTGGCAATTGTATGTATGGAAAACAAAAAACCGGAGGATTATTCCATAACTTTTGGCTGTACACTAATTCGGGATTTTACTTGCGTTGATACTAAAAAAGATTTTGGAAAAATGAAAACTAACCAAGAAGAATTTGACCCCAATAAAATTCATTTTCCCATATTATCGTTTACAGAAAAAAACATAGAACAAACGGCTCAAAAGTTTTATGAAAAAGTACAGGAGCTAATAAAATGAGCGCCTTATTGAATAAAATATTGAAAGATGAAGAAATCCGGTTGCTTATTTTGGATAGTGAAACGCAAATTTTGCAATCTGAAATATATCGGGCAACCGATATTCATTTAGACAGCCTCAAGGTACTACGCCTTGCCTCTTTGCTTGTAAATCATTGTTTTTCATCGCACCAGGCGCGTCAGCAGGAGTTAAATATTGTTTATTTACTTTTAAAATCGCTGACAATTACCAACCCTGAACAATTACAGCAGTTTGCGGAAATTTGCGGCATAGATGGTGTTGATAACGAATTGCTATATTACTTTTACCTTTCTGCAATTTCTATTCAAAACGATAAAATTATCAATATCAGAATTGATTTGCTTGAGTATTCAGAAAACTCATTAAATAAACAATCAGATATCTGGAAAGAGAGAATCCTTAATAAAATCTTAAATGCATTTGTCTTTTTATCACGAAAAAAGAATGGTTTTGAAGATATCCGCAAAGCAATAACACTTATTGAAGACCTAAAACAGGAGCAATCTGCTTTTGAAAAGGAATATCTTGAAAAATATAAGTTTCGTGAAGAAGTTAATCAGGCATACTCTTTATTGGGTTTATATCATTTATCAAAAACAATTGTAGAAACAGCAACTTATCTTACAACAGGTTATAATTATAAAAAGCGGATAGATGCAGAAATACGACATCATGCGGATGTGTCCAAAAAATTTTTACACAGCGAACCTCGTCTTCAAAGTATTGTTTCAATAATTGAAGTTTCTCTTAAAACAATCTGTGACAACTCTATTTGGAAAAAAACTACTTTTAACGATAAAGTAATGCGGCTTTGTAAATTCAAAGCAGAATCAGACTTGGAAATGATTGATCTGCTCCCATCTCAACGAGAAGCATTAGAGAAAAAACTTTTAGATGTCGTTTCAAATGTTACCGTGCTTCAAATGCCTACAAGCGCTGGTAAAACTTTGCTTGCTGAATTTAATATTCTTGTGACAAAAGCTTTGAGGCCGGACGCAAAAATTGTCTATATTGTTCCTTCCAGGGCATTGGTTAATCAGATTTATTATGATTTAAAATCTGATCTTGAGGGTGTAGATCTTACTATCGAGAAAACAACATCAGCAATAGAAATTGATCCAAATGAAAATAGTTTTCTGAGTAGTGAAGAAATAGATGTCTTAGTCTCAACTCCAGAAAAACTGGATTTATTAATCCGCAGACAACATCCATCGGTTGATGATGTATCTCTTTTTGTTGTTGATGAAGCCCATACAATCCAAAATGGTGAACGTGGAGCAAAACTTGAATTGTTGCTGACTCTTCTTAGAAGAGAAAGGCCTAATGCTAAATTTATGTTACTTTCGCCGTTTATTAAAAATGCGGGAAATACACTTTCCGAATGGCTTGGTGGTGGTAATTCAATTAGTATTGACTGGAAACCTGCTGAGAAATTACTTATAGGTATAGATTACCATAAAACACAAAAAATTGATGAAATAAAATATGAGATTCTTAATTCTCCATATTCTGAATATTCTACTTCACAAACAGGTATCTTCCCTAATCCCATAAATATATCAAGCTCTGGCAAAAAAAATCAAATCCTGGAATTTTCAATTAATTATTTTGTTCAAAAAGATAAAACACAGTTAATATTGTGTTGGGGGAAAAAGAGTGCAAATAATCGTGCAGAATTTATTTATGAGCATATTCCAGATAAAGAAGTTTCTGAAGATGTTCATTTAGTTCGGAAATTTATTGACGATGAAACAGGTAGAGAAACAACCTTAACAAAGGTTTTGAAAAAAGGAATTTGTACACATCATGCCGGACTTTCTGATGAGTCCAAGTTGCTACTTGAGCATTTGATCAGAAAAAAATATATCAGCCATGTATGTTCAACAACCACTGTTGCCGAAGGTGTTAATTTTCCAATTTCTTCTATATTTTTTGATGATTATCGAAAAGGGCGTTATGATAAATTATCTCCTAATGATTTTTGGAATATAGTGGGTAGAGCGGGACGAACATTAGTAGATAACTACGGGAAAATTATTTTACCGTTTAATAGCAAGGCTAATAAAGAGACTGCTAAAAATTTAATCAAAGAGAGTGCTGATGAATTAGTCAGTGTTTTGTCAGAGTTGTTTGTTAATGCAGATAACATAATCAATCTTACAGAAAATGATCAGATAAAAACTCTATTTAAAAAGTATTATAAATCTCTTTCCCCGTTAATTCAATACTTTGTTCATCTTATTTCTGTTGGTGGTCACGAAGCTTATGCTAGTGAAATTGAAGATTTATTCAAAGATAGCTTCGAATATTATTTGTTGGATTCTTATGATGATAAAGAAAAATTTATCCGAGTATGCAAAGCTATTTACTTGTACCTTCAAAATGAATATGGATCGAATACAGGAATTTTATCTTTTGCAGACAAAACCGGATTTTCTGTTCCTTCTGTCTTAAAAGTAATGACAGAAAAATCATCAAATTCTAATATTGCTGATTTAAATAGTTGGCAACCGAAAAATCTTTTCGATAGCAATAATTTGGATAATCTAACTGATAAAATTAAAGTTATTGCTGCTTTAAGAGAAACAAAAATGGGTACAGAATCTGATAAAGCTCCTTTTAACCCTGAAATTATCGCTCAAATTCTTATTGCCTGGGTAAAGGGGGAAAAGCTTGATACTATGTCAAAAATCCATCCATATTATGCTTCAAAATCTGATGATAATGAAAGAATAAATGATTTTGTGCAAAAAATGAATGATATCAGATTTAAATCATCATGGGGCTTAAGCGCATTAGAAGGAATTGTAAAAGGAGATGAAAAAAACATAAAAGATACTTATGTTCCATCCTTTGTTTATTATGGTGTGGATAACGAGAAATCATTGGCCTTAAGAATGGTTGGTGTTCCAAGAGAGCTTTCCGGTTCACTTTCGCAAATTATTGACAAGGATATTTCTTCTTATTCTTTTAACAATATACGGAAAATGATTCGTGAATTACAAAACTCAGACTGGGATAATTTAAAACCAAGAAAATCATCTTTAACAGGAGAAGAATGGAAAAGAATTACGAAGATTTTGATTAATTTTTGATTAATTAATGAACATAATGATAATATGAGAAAAAATTGCAAACATAAAACAGTCGTTCTTTTACTTGCAAGAAAATAGGGACAGACACTATTTATTTAATAAAAGCGTTTACCAAGTATTCAGACGGGACAGTTGATTGTCTTAAATAATCTTTAATGTTACTTTGACAGGAGAGTAAAAGATATATATAGGGCGATTATTAAACCTCAAAAGTCGACTTGACCCCTTATTTTTTGTTTTACTTTAGAGATTCTTCTAAATATAATTATATTTCATATATAACAACATAAAAAGAAGTTATGCTTGCTATAAATTTTGACAATAAAATAACATCAAATTTTAACTACATTTGAGGAGATAAAAAATGATTACTTATTTAATTGGTACAGCAAAAGAAGTAACATTAGGCTCAAAGGGAAAAGTTAAATATCACTTAAAAGATGGACAATTATTTGCCGAAGAGCTTGCAATGCTTGTCTATCAAAAAAGGGGATATAATGCTAAATGGACAGAAAATATTTATTGGTGGACCATAATGAGTCTGCTCTTTTGGGAAACAATATTTGCAAAAGTTAAAGGTGCTGTTGTTGTCCGTTCGGGTGGAACTGATTTAGAAGTTGATACTTATGATGATAAATTTGAAAATTTATTTAATACCACTGTAATAAATATGAATGGTATGCCACATGATTTTTTCACAGACGAATTTTATACTCGACGAAAATCAATAATAATTAATAGAATTAGGGAACTACAAAATTCAGATATAATTGAGAAAATAAAACTTTCATATAAAAATAATTATGGTAAAAACTGTAGACCAATTGAAGATTGGAATAGATATTCTATTGAAGAACTAATTACTCCCCTTGTATATATTGATAAAAATATTATAATTGAGATATGCCACAGATTGATAAAAAACTTCAGTACCAATAGACCTGGTCTTCCAGATCTTATCGTTTATTCAGAAAAAGATTTTTTCTTTTCCGAAGTTAAAAGTAAAAATGATAAAGTATCACAAGGTCAAAAAAATTGGCATGATTTTCTTTCAGAAAATCTTGGTTTAAAAGTTGAGTTATTTTTGATTAATCATAGTGAAACTCAAATTGCAAACCTCAAGAAAAAGGATCAAGAACCATCTTTTGATGTTAAAATTGCATTTGGAAAATCATCCTCTCAAAAGAGACAAGGAGCCGTTGATTTCATTTCAGCTCAATCCACTTTTGAATTACAAGGAGAAGGTAAAGAAGCAATATATTCTGCAATTTTTAATACATCAGATATTGAATCTCTTTATAAAATGCTAGATCTTACAAGTGGGTGGAAAACACAAAAGATTGAGATTGGAGATGAAATAATAAAGTCTGGCTATTTACGAAATTCTCTATATTGCTATCGACAAAAAAGAAGTGAAAGTGCGTCCAATGAGTGGTGTAAACAAAGTAATATTAATGATGTAAAACAAAATCCATTTAATTGTAAGCAAGTTTATTTTCACGAGATTGAATCTGATAGTTGGAATGAATGTGGCTATATTGACACAGATAAAGGGGAATGGGTTTTTGATAAAAGTAAAATTAATGAAAGAGTTGAAGAAGAAGTCCATAAATTAAGATTTTGTCCATTATTTGATCCCAAAAAAATCCGTGATGTCATCAAGAAGTTACCTGACAGAATTAATCCAAAGACAGATACTAATTGGGCTTTTTGTTCGCAAGATTATCAAACTTGGATATGGCATAATAATAAATGGATAGCTAGTTGGGGTGATTCCATTTTTCCTTCGTTTTCAATGATGACAGGTATCGAGAAAATAAAACAAAGTGATAGAAAAGAAATAATAAGTCATTTATCTTCAGGTTCTACAATAAAGGTTGGTATCTCTGATGCTATTTTAGAATCAAGCTCAAAAAAACAAAAATCAGGCTGTTTTGTGGCTACTAGCATTTATGAAAGTTATGAAGCTTGGCAAGTTATTTTATTAAGAAAATTTAGAGACCAAACATTATTAAAATCTAAATATGGAAGATTATTTGTAAAATATTACTATATCTTTGGCCCTTACTTGTCAAGAACTATTAATAAATTCCGTTTCTTACAAAAAATATTTAAACCAGTTTTAAATTTATTTGTAAATAGTTTAAATAAAAATAGTAACTTATAATGTTGTGGCAAGCTAACAAATGCATGCAGTTGACTGAAACCACCCTGTGCGAATCAGATTGTATGGATGTTTACATCAGTTAAATACAAATCCTGACATTTAGTGCACCGCAGCCTTCGGACATGAGGAAATAAATAAGTTCAAAATCTTGAACCCATAGTACATTAATTGACATAAAAAATTCTCTATGCTCTAATAAATAATATAAAAATGAGTTATAAGAAAAAAATAATTAAAAGGAGGAAAGCATGAAATTAAACGTAAAAGCATTTGCTTTGACTTGTGCTTTGGTTTGGGGACTAGGATTGTTTCTTCTTACATGGTGGATAATTGCTTTTGATGGCGCAACAGGTGAAATCACATTTATCGGACGATTTTATCGTGGTTACTGCATAAGTCCTACGGGTAGCCTTATAGGCTTGGTTTGGGCATTCATAGACGGTTTGATTGGGGGTGCAATATTTGCGTGGCTTTATAATTTTATTTCTCGCTGTGCAGCAAAATAAAAATTGTTGAGAAACCAATATAAAAACCTATAATAAATCACACAAGCCGACTATCTTTAACGCTTTCAGCGCTCCAGCTGGCGGGTTAGCTTTGGTGCTATAGAAAGAACATGTTTTTTGTAAATTTTACAAAAATTTATTGACATAGGAAATTTTTTGTATCAATATAATATTATACATAACAATATAAATAGGAGTTATATTGAAACTTAAAAGGAGGAAATCATGAGAAAGAAAATATCATTAGGATCACTTACAATTATGCTGGTTCTTGCCTTTATTTTGTCAGGCATCAGTGTGCACGCCGCACAGTTTACAGCGGATCTGATAATTACCGGACCTGACGCTGATTACACTTTCAAATTATATGTAAAAGATAATATGTACCGCCTGGAAAAGGTCAAAGGCGGTATGAAATTCCCGCCGTATCCAACCATTGTTAACAGAAACACCGGACTGACCTGGGGGTTAAATCCGCAGGTGCGCCAGTATGTGGAGATGACTAATATCAGGCAAACTATGATGATGAACCCCATTATCGGTTGGGAATTTATGCGAAAAGACATGGAGAAGCAGCCAGGCCCTATTGAGACCTTAAGCGGATATACATGCGAGACAAGCATTTACCACGAACCAGGAAAATCTCGAATATCCGCCAAGATTTGGATCTCCCGAAAGCTTGATCATTTTATAAAACAGGTTCATTACGCTGATAATAGTGATGCTATAATGGAACTTCAGAATATAAAAGAAGGACCTGTGGACGAGGCCCTTTTCAAGATACCTCAGGACTATTCAAAGATGGAAATGCCTGATGAGAGGCAGGCCAAAACCGAACCTTAAAAACCAAAATCAATAGTAATATAAGCATCAGGGAAATGATTACATGATGTACGACAACCAATCATTTTGGTGAGTGCTTCATGACTGTGTGAGGGTTGACGGTGCTTGCTTTTTTGACATTTTTTAATAATGATTTTGATAAAATATAAAGGGTTCAAAATCTTGAACCCCTAATTGACATAAAAAATTCTGTATGTCAGAATAATATCTTATATATAACAATATAAATAGGAGTTAGCGAGCTTCGAACCTATTTTATTTAATTAAATCATGAAAGGAGATGATCAAATGAACTCTGCAGTTATGTTATCCGATTTTAATCACCCCTCCATCATCGAAAAATCTAAAGAACTAACTGAGGGGAAAACGACACGGTTAGAGAAACTTGAGGCTATCTTTTACTTTATGAGAGATGGCATCAAGTTTGGTTTTTCCTCTACATGGGATGAATTGAAAGCTTCCGAAGTCCTCGAATTAGGATTCGGCTATTGCAACACTAAAGCAAGCCTCTTCCTGGCGCTTTGCAAAGCGTCAAATATACCAGCTCAAATTCATTGTGCCTTAATCAACATTGATATTATTAGAGGGATCTTTCCGGGATTCGCGTTTCCATTCTTGCCGAAAGCAGGTGCACATTCTTGGATTGATGTTGAAATTGATGGCGAGTGGAAACCTATTGACTCCTATATCAACGATAAAGCTTTCTATGAGGGAGCGTTGAAGCAATTAAAGAAGAGTGGGAGGCCATTAGGGTATTCGGTTTCCTTTATAGATGGAAAGAGCACTTGTGAATTCAACTTCGGAGAGAAGGGATTTGTCCATATGGGAGCAGTAATTGAAGATCACGGAACCTGGGATGATCTGTCAGAATACATAGCATCAGAAAAATATGTCCGAATGAATCGAATGCAGTCAATGTCATATCCGATGATAGCAGCAATAAGTAATCGAACGATTGAGAGGATCCGAAAAGGATAAAAAGAATGAGGGGTGCTTGCTTTTTTGACATTTTATTAATAATGATTTTGATAAAATATAAAGGGTTCGAGATTTTGAACCCCTTTTAGTACATTAATTGACATTAAAAATTCCGTATGTCAAAATAATATTTTATATATAACAATATAAAAAGAAGTTCGCGTGCATTCTTTCAAGAAACGGAAGGTGCTAAAGGAAATAATATGGTTAAAAAACATACATATAGACAAGAACAGAAAAAAAGGGATGATCTTACAGGAGAGCATGCGGTTGGCGATGCTGGACAGATAGTACTGGCTTGCCTATTTACAGTGACGTGGATATTCGACACATTTCTTCTAAAATACACAACTTTCCTTAATCACTATATTCCTTCTGGCATTAGAATGCTTTTTGGAGTAGTTTTGCTGATTTTATCGGGTTTTCTAGCAATAAAGGGTCTGGCTATCGTATTCGGTGAGAAGAGAGAGAATCCTGGTGTTATCAGGAAGAGCGTGTTCAATGTTGTTCGGCATCCAATATACCTGAGCGAAATCCTGCTCTATCTTGGACTTCTGATGCTGAGCATATCACTTATTGCTGTATTAGTGTGGGTTATTTCGATCCTGTTCTTATATTACATCTCGCGCTATGAAGAAAAAATGCTTCTAGCTCGTTTTGGCGAAGATTATAAACAGTACATGCAGGAAGTACCAATGTTTATCCCTAGATTGAAGAAGAAATAATATTTTGTATATAACAACATAAAAAGAAGTTATACCACATTCAATATCTCGAAAACGCAAGTTGAAACAGCTAAGGAGGGAGACATTCTGCGCCCTTGAAGCACAAAGAAATACGGGGGGCAGTACCAATTTATTCCTATCATTTTTAACAGAAGTGGTCTTCTTAATTCTCCTTTTCAATACGGATAAATTGTACAAATATCAAAATAAAAAATAGGGGCAGACACCATTTTTTAATAAAAGTGTTTACTAAGTATTCAGCCAGGACGATTGATTGACTTAAATAATCCTTAATGTTACTTTAATAATATTAAAAGGAGTCATCCTGATAAAAATTACCAACACAAAAGAGGATTATCAATGATTAAGAATTCATCTTTAAGAACAATAATATTATTTATTTCTCTGAGTGCTCTTGTTGTTGGGTTGTCAATAATCTCCAATAACATCTGGGGTGGAAAACCTGAAAAGCTTTCAGAACTCAATGAACTGATAATAGAAAAAGAGATGACCATTAGCCAATTTGGCAAAGCTAACGATCTACCTAATTCAGTGCTGAAGGAAATATTTGATCTAAAAGTAAAATCTGATCTGGGGAAAAAATTAAACGAGTATGGTACATCTGATGGAATTGCTTCCATAGTTGGTAAAAAACTAGCTTTAGTCTCTGAGCATACCAGTAAAAACTGGATTAAAATTCTGGTAAAGTTTGTTCTTTGGGTTATCTTTTTATCCGCAATCTTCATTTTTCTTAGAAAATATAAGATTACAATAAATATCAGAAAATGGATGCTTTTTGCTGCCATTTTGATCTTTGGTATTATTATGGGGTCAGATCCAAGCCCGATGGGTACAGTAAAGGATGCCATTCACCTCTTTGCTATCAAACATGTAATATTTCCCCCGCGAATGATCGCTTTAACAGTTTTTTTGGTAATCGTGTTTCTTGCCAATAAATATATTTGTGCTTGGGGCTGTCAACTCGGAACTCTACAAGATTTAATTTTTCGAATTAATCGGAGTAACAAACATAAGGCTGTTATTGGTAGACAAATTAAACTACCTTTTGTCCTTACAAACACAATTCGAATCATATCTTTTTTTGCATTTACAGTCGTAGCATTTGCCTGGGGAATTGATGTCATTGAACTGATTGATCCTTTTAAAATTTTTAAACCGTCATATTTGGGGATAATGGGTGGGATATTTGTTGGATCACTTATGATAATAAGCCTATTCATATATCGACCGTGGTGCCACCTTTTCTGCCCGTTTGGCTTAGTGGGTTGGTTTATTGAAAAAATAAGTCTCTATAAAATAAGAGTGAACTATAAAACTTGCATCGCCTGCCAGAAGTGTGTCTCAGCTTGTCCTTCGACGGCAATGGGTGCTATTTTGAAACGGAATAAAAAAACAATACCAGATTGCTTTTCTTGCGACACGTGCATAGAAGTATGTCCGACAGATTCAATAAGTTTTTCTATAGGGAATAGAACTTTGCCCCCAGAAGATCATTTTAATAAAAGAAAAAGCCCTGAAGCATAACTAATCGGCTTTGAAGCTGATCGCTTTAGCGTCGGTCTGCAAGCCGGTGTTGAAAAATAGGGACAGACACCATTTTTTAATAAAATTGTTTACTAAATATTCAGCATATTACGTAATTATAAAAAACCTAATCTTTACTTAAGTCTATTAAAACTAATGCAAGCAATGCAGCTCTTTCTAATAAACTATGACGTGAAATATATTCTGACTTATGTGAAGGTTTTGCCCCTGCCGGGCCGAGCCCGTCTATCTGAAATTTTGATTCATCAACATAACAAATATCAGCAGAACTCCAGCGGTGTTCTTCCCGAATATTGATATCCAGCTTCTCTGCAATTTTTTTAATTTTATTCAGAAAGTAGTTTACTTTCTCATTCTTAGACATCGGCGGCCTTTTCATGCTCCCTTCAAATTGAAAATCAATAAGTTTCTTGTATTTTTTTGGGATCTCTCTTCTTATCTTTTTCTCAATAAATTCCATTTGGGTTGAACTATTAAATCTGATACTTAAGTTAACGGAAGCATCAACATATGGATCTGTAATATTCGTTTCAACATTCAGCTTTCTCGGAGCAATGACGAGCCCGTTCTGAGGATCCGAAAGATCAACCCAGCCGGCAACTAATTTTAAAAAGAAACTGGTTACTTCACCAACCAAAGCTGCGTCATTATTTCTCTTCAGATTCATATGACAATGATATAGTGCTGCACCGGAACGTGATGTTACAACACCTCCGTTAATAAATGCTCCATGGAGCCCAATTACATATTTTGAGTTTGCGGACAACCTTTTAACAATATTTTTTGTAAACCTTCCCTGCAATGTATCATCTGTGGTTAAGAGAATTCCTACTCTGATTTTCCTCAGCATCCTGACAAATCTTAAAGACTGCAGTGCCGAAACCAGAACCGTTAAACCTCCCTTGTTCTCCCAGATCCCTGTTCCGAACAACTTTTGCTCCGTTCCACTAAAATATTCCTGATCAGCTCTTTTTACATCATTATCCAAATTTCCAATAACAAGAATATCATAATTATCATCACTCGAATTTGTAAAGAAAAGAACATTTCCTACTTCAATATTTGTAAATACCTGGTGTGAAAACCCCATAACACTTAGATTTTTTTTTATCAGGCTGGAAAGCTGGTTAACGCCTTCTACGTTTCTGACAGAAGAATTAATATTTATCATGTCGCGAAGAAGATTCTCAATATTATTCTGTTTATCCCTCAGGAATCCTCTTATCCGTATCTCAAGTGGTATTTTTTTTTGTACCCTTTCAGTTTCCGTTTCAAATTCAGTTGAAGTAAAATATCTTAATGCAGCAACATCGAGCATTTTATTTACAAGTGATTTATAATCATAGCCTGCAACCACAGCCGCCGCAGGGTAAGAACCGGTACTACCAAGACTTGCCATAGAGTTCAACTCAAGAATATAAACATTATTATTTTCATCCATTCGGAAATCTACACGGGAAAAATCGCGCAACTGCAAAACCCTGAAGGCTTCCTTACTCAGAGATATCATCTCTTTCTTTTTATCTTCGGGAATAACGGCGGGACATATTTTTTTACGCTGGTTGACTGTTTTATTTTCGTATGTCTGAATACCAAACGGATCATTCTCCAGATCGAATTCAAGAACTGGGAAAGCTTCCACCGGATTATTCCCCAAAAGGCCAACTGCAAATTCCCTTCCCTTAATAAACTGTTCAACAAGGGCTGGTTGCCTGTATTCATCAATAATGAATTTTACTGCTTCTCTCAGATCTTCAATGTTATCTACGATACGCAAACCAAAAGAAACTGCTTCCATCTTCGGTTTCACAATGACAGGATAATCAATTGATATTTCTTTAAACTGGTGATCAGAGAACACCCAGAAATTCGGAGTTGGAATATTATGCTTCTGTAACAGGATCTTGGCAACCATTTTATCAAGTGCCAGTCCATGCCCCATTGGTGATGATCCAACATACGGAATTCCAAGCATTTCAAGCATTGAAGGTATGTGAGTATAGCGGCTTTCTCCCTGGATCCCATACGCCATATTAAACACCATGCCCATTTTTTCACCTTCCATCACCCTGGGCATAAAGTTCTGAATCCTTTCAATTACATTCATATCCCCGTCAATAATTCCAACATTATGTCCCCCGGCTTCTAGGGCACCTGCAACCTTTTTTATCGTTTTAGGATTGTAAATCTCTTTATTCTGAATTCCGAACTGGTTTATTACTTCTGAAATATTTTTATTGTAAATTATTGCTACTTTCATTTTTTATTATAGTTCCGCATTACAAAAGGCCACACATTTTCAGAAAATTTCTGATTATTATCATACCATCTTCTCCTGATACTTCCGGATGTGTTTGGAAGCCATACAACGGCCTATCCCTGTGCCTGATGATCTCATTTGGAGTTAATTCAGATTTCGCAAGCACCTCAAAATCCGAAGGAAGATCTGAAACATGAAAATTATGTCTTCTTGAAAAGTACAGTTCATTCTTTCCGAGGCCATTAAATATGGGATCTTCAGGTTTTATTAATGTTATTTTAACCCTCTTTTTATAATATTCGGGAAGTTTTTTTAACCTCCCCCCGTATGCCACAGCAATAATTTCGTGCCCCAGGCATAAACCCAGAGTCGGGACATCAAAATTCATTAATGAAACAAAATTTGCAGTGAGGTTAAGGGGTTCGAAGGGGTTCCCTCTTCCACCTGATAAAATAATTCCGGAAATTTTTGTTTTGGCTGAAAGAATTATCGGTTGATTATGATCAAAAAAAACATAATCAAAATCCTGTTCGGCAAGAAAATTTCTCTTGAATTTCTTAATAAAACCGCTCTGATTGTCAATAATCAATAACATTTGTATTCTCCAATAATTGCGGTGTTATTATATGGGCTTTTATTTGAAAAATCAATGTAAAAAAATAATAATAAGGGGTGACGATGCTTGATTTTATGACATTTTTGTTATAAAAAATATTTATATGTACTAGTTAGACGGTTGGTTGACTTAAATAATCTTTAATGTTACTTTAATATTTAAATAATATAAAAAGATGTTAGACAAACAAAAGATAAAGGGAATACATATTTGATGGTAGAATGGTTTACAGAGCTTAATCATGTCTCTCAAGCTTTAATTGCAACATTATTTACCTGGTTTATAACTGCATTAGGAGCTAGCTTAGTCTTCTTTTTCAAAAATATTAACAAAAAAATATTGAATGGGATGCTTGGCTTTGCTGCAGGGGTAATGATTGCTGCAAGCTTTTGGTCTCTTCTGGCTCCTGCTATTGAGATGTCTGAAGGGTCAGGTCTTCCCAGATGGTTTCCAGCAACAGTGGGCTTTTTGCTGGGAGGATTATTCCTCTGGGTTGCGGATAAACTCTTGCCACATCTTCATCTTGGATTCCCGATAGAAGATGCTGAAGGAATTAAAACAAAATGGCAAAAAAGTGTTTTATTGGTTCTTGCGATAACTTTGCACAACATACCGGAAGGGCTGGCTGTTGGTGTAGCATTCGGTGCTTTGGCCACAAATTTACCTTCTGCATCATTAGCAGGTGCAGTTGCCCTTGCAATAGGTATTGGAATCCAGAATTTTCCTGAAGGCACTGCAGTTTCTGTCCCTTTACGAAGAGAGGGATTATCTAGACTTAAAAGCTTTTGGTATGGGCAACTATCAGGGATTGTTGAACCCATTGCAGGAGTTATAGGTGCAGCTGCAGTAATTTGGATGCAACCGATTTTACCGTATGCCCTATCTTTTGCTGCAGGTGCTATGATTTATGTGGTAGTTGAAGAAGTTATCCCTGAATCGCAGTTGGATAAAAATACAGATATTGCAACAATTGGAGCAATGATAGGTTTTGCCTTGATGATGACATTGGATGTTGCTTTTAGCTAAAGAAAATATAGGAGATGAATATGAATAAAGAGATTCTTCCTTTGCCTAATAATATGATAAAACGCTCCATCAAACTCAATCCTAAGTGGGCTAGCCATATCTGTAGTATAGCTCAATAAGATTTATAAGTCAAAAACGGAGACCTGACCCCCAATAATAATGAACCGGGGAAATAATTCTTATCAAATATTCCTTGTAAACAATATAATTTTATGCTATTAATAATTCATGGAGAAAAAACGATTTTCCTATGGTGTGTTTTTTTATGTTTGCCTACTGATAAATCAGCGAATAAATTATAGGTAAAGAAATTATGAATAATCAAAATGAAGACAGCCTTTCACCACCATCAGTACAAAGAGAGTACGAAGATCCCTGGAATAAGCTTAATATTGATCTTGAAGCTGTAAAATTTAATTATCGATATTTAAAATCACAACTTCCGCCAGAACAATACAAAGTAAAAACAAAACCAAATCAATTAAAACCTGTAATGAGCTTAAAAACAGAAATCGTACAAATTAGACAATTGCCTATAGGAAGCAAAATTGGTTACCGTTCCAAAGAAAAAACAGAACGAGATTTAATAATTGGTCGACAAGGAAAACAAGAAATCAACATAAATGAACTGGCTGAAAAATCAGTACTATTGCTGCAGAATTAATGATGCGCTTTGGAAAAAGCATAGCCAGAAATTATCAAATAGACGAACAGGATGTTATATCAGAAATTATTATTGAACAAAAAAAAACAGATGATATTCACATTCGATATTTTCAAACAGAAAATGAATTACCTGAATGGATGAATGTTTATGATATTGCGAATTTTTTACAAACGCATCTTATACCATTCGATGACCCAAAAGATGTTATTTCTACTGCTGTTGAATATGCTTTGTCTGCTCATCCAGGCGGTAAAGGTTTTATTTTATTAGCCACAATTAATGAAAAGCTTCTTGGCGTTGTTGTTTGTATACGAATCGATAAAGTAGGTATTATACCTGAAAATTTAATTGTTTATGTTTGTGTTCATCAAAATTATCGGGGAAAAGGATTGGGCAGTCGGTTGGTTCAAGAAGCAATTGACTGCGCGGATGGTGATGTAAAATTACACGTGGAAAAGACAAATCCCGCTATAAAGCTTTATAAAAAATTGGGTTTTAAAGATGATTATATTGAAATGCGTTTTTTGAAATGAGTATAATAATTTATGGATTCTTTGCAAAAGAAATATGAGATAGATAAACACACATGGGATGAATGTGCAGAAACCTATGAACGCCAAATTGTGGGTGGACATCCTGACATTTTAGCGTTTGAAGAATTTGAAGAAGATTTTTTAGACCGTGTCCTTCGGTATTTGTCTGAAAAACAAAAGCGTCCCATCAAATTAATGGATATAGGCTGCGGATCAGGTCGTTTGCATGTACGATATGGCACTAAAACACACAGTATAGCTGAACTCGCTCAATCACATCCTTTGTCTTTATTAAAAATGAATTCCCCAAAGCTTGCTTACGATCCAGTTATAGCGAAAAGTCTTATAGAAGTGTGGGGAATTGATTTCTCTCGAAAAAAGATTGATTTGGCAAAAGATAAATTACAAAAAGTTGGTTTGAAAAATCATCATGAAATGGCACTAACATTTGAGCAAGGTTCTGCGTTTGAGTTAGAAGAACAATCGGGCGAGATTTTACCTGTTGCGATTTGTTTGGTGAATTCTATTGGTGTTATGCAAGGCTTTGAAGGCGCAAATGAGTTATTTAAATCAATGCGTAGAGCTGTTGAATCGGCTAATGGAATTGCCATTATTTCCTGTTATCAACAAGAATATATCAAAAGTTATGGATTAGGGCAGTATGAATCGACAATAGATGTATCAGGGCAACCTATTTGGATGCAGCCCGACACTTATGCTTCGTCTCAATTCAAACAAATTCCAAAACAATATAAACTTGCGTATAGCAATGACAATAAATTGATAGTCGATGTTTTTGACTTGCATGATAATTTAATTAAAAAGGGTTATGTTTTAGTAAGAGACCCCGACAAAACTGAACAAACTATTAAAACAGGTGCTATAAATACCTATTCAAAATATAAATCGCACTGGTATAGTTATGACCATATTGAAGAATTAATAAATGACCATTGGGAAACTCAAAAATCATATCATATTAAAACGCGATATTTAGATATCATAAGAGCAGAACCAGCTCAGATGGCAATTCTTGATTTTGGCGATCATCTTAAAAACATTTTTAAGCTCTGGAAGGTGTTGTAATGGAAAATCCCTGGATTCAATACATAATCATTGTTGTCTATTTTATTTTTATTGTTACGAAAGGAATTCGTCGCTCAAAAGAAATTAGTGATAGTGATGACTTTTTAGTTGCGGGACGTAATATTGGCTGGTTTTTTCTGCTTTGTACAATGGGGGCAACAGTCGTAGGTGGCGGCGCTTCAATTGGCGCTATTGGCAGAACTTATGAGTGGGGAATCCTGATGTTAGCGGTTTCTTCTGGCTGGTACATTCATTTTATATTTTCTGGTTTATTTGTAGCTCCCCGTTTTCGTGAAGCAGAACTTTATACTGTTGCTGGATATTTTGGTTATCGATTTGGGGCGAAAAGTCGATTTATTGCTTTTATATTATCGCTTCTTTTTTCCATAGGTATATTAGGCGCGCAAATGGTGGCTTTCGGGAAAATCATCACGACAATGATTCCTCAGTTATCTTACTTTTGGGCTGTTATTATTGGCGGTGGCATCGTTATTTTATACAGTACTGCTGGCGGGCTGTTAGCTGTTATTCATACTGATGTTTATCAATTTATTATATTAATTGTTGGTTTTGCGATTACTTTAATTCTTTGTGTACCTGATTTATTAACGAGCGCTAACCAAATTTCTGTTGTTGTGCCTACAGAATTTTTTCAATTAGACGGTGGAAAAGGTTGGTTATTTTTAGTGACGACGTTTATTGCCTTTTTATTAGGAGAAACATTTGCACCAAGCTATGCGACCAGATATTGTGTTGCCAAAAACATTAAAGAAACAAAGCAGGGTATTGTTGGCGCTGGTGTCTTTTTAGCATTTACATTTCCCATAATATTATTTTTTATTGCTCTTTATGCCCGATTGCATTTCCCCAATATCGATCCGGAAATGGCGTTGCCAAAAACTATACTAAAGTTGAATAATCCTTATGTAGGTGGTTTAATTATCGCTGCTTTAATGAGTGCAGTTATGTCATCTGCTGATTCAATACTAAACTCATCTACTGCAATCTTTGTTAAAGATCTATACGAAGAATATATTGCTAAACTAAATACTAATACCCAAAAAGGTCTTTTAATTGCTCGTGTTAGTTCAGTAGTTTTAGGTGGATTAGGAATCCTTTTAGCGCTTATTTTACCTAATATAATTGATTTGCTTCTTTTAACTTACAATCTTTGGGCTCCAGGTATTATTTTACCTGTAATTTTTGGTATATTTTCAAAACAAAGGTCAAAATCTTTAAACAATATTATTTTTATAACAATGCTCATTTCTACTGTTGCAACTATTGGCTATATGAATACGCAATATAAAGAAATAATTCAACCCAGTGTATTTGGTGTGGTTGTTTCATGTATATCCTTTTTAATATTAAAGATAACATTAATTAAGAAAAAAGGCAGAAAATAAATTCATAAATTATGGGTAAAAATAGGGACAGAGACCATTTATTTTATAAAGGTGTTTACTAAGTATTCAGCCAGGACAGTTGATTGACTTAAATAATCTTTAATGTTACTTTAACGTTTAATCTTTAATAACATAAAAAGATATTATATCTCATACAAATAAAGGGAAAATACAGGAGATGAATATGAATAAAGAGATTCTTCCTTTGCCTGATAAAAACGGCATTATAAAAGCACTTCCCATAGATATATCCAAAGAAAACATGCAGAGGATTAAGAAATTCGGGGCTTTTATGTTTTTGTATGACTTTGTACAGGATCGTTTTGTAAGGCCGCGTATTCATAAGGCTGACCCAAAAAAACATCGTGAAATACTGAAAAATCTAATTTCATCAGTAAAAAACTCCCATGTTTTTGATATTGCCTGTGGAACTGGAGGTGCGATCACCTACTTTGATAGCAACAACGAATATACAGGTCTTGATCTGTCATATTCTATGCTAAAGCAAGCTGTGAAAAAAGCCAAAAAGAAATCATTTCAAAAATCCAGATTTATTCAGGGAAATGCGGAAAAACTCCTCTTCGATGATGAATCTTTTGATTTTGTTTTAATGGACACAGCTTTGCATATGATACCTGAATATCATATGGCTATTGCAGAAATATCAAGGGTACTAAAAAAGGGTGGGATTTTTGTATGCAGTACTCCTGTTGTTGGAATCAGCAAAGAATTCGATACTACGTGGAAGAAAATTTCAGACAAGCGAGACCTTCATTCTTTTTATGAAGCAGACATCCAGGATGTCTGCTACCGTAATGGTTTGTTATATAATCATTTAGACACAAATGGTTGTGTACTCTATTTCCGCGCACAGAAAGAGGAATAAATGAAGTCCTACACATACTTCTCCAAAATCTCCCTTATTTTTTCAGACAGAGATTTTATATTAAATGGTTTCTGAATAAAGCCATTGCACCCACGTTCCAGTATTTTGGTTGCCTGACCGTTCATGCTATATCCAGTACAAAGCAGGACATTGATATCTGTATTTATCTCTTTTAAGGCATCATAGGTCTCTCCTCCACTCATTTCAGGCATGATCATATCAAGGATGACTAAATCAATAATATCTTTGTGTTTTTTAAAGACATCTATTGCCTCCTTGCCACTTTTTGCAGAAAGCACCTTATACCCTAATTGTTCTAAAATGTCTTTGCTTACCTCAAGAACCATTTCCTCATCATCTATTAGAAGGATTATCTCGTGTCCTCTTACAATTTTTTCTCCCCTGCCTTTTATTACATGATCCTTTATAGCTGTTTTTGATATAGGCAGATATATGTTAAAGGTCGTTCCTGAACCTTTCTCACTGTATACATTAATGATTCCTTTATGATTCTTTATTATACCATATGCAGATGCCAGGCCCAGTCCAGCGCCCTTACTTATATCCTTGGTGGTGAAAAATGGATCAAATATCCTTTGCCTTGTGGCCTGATCCATGCCTGCACCTGTGTCTGTCACAGATACCTTCACATATCTACCGGGAGCCACATTATATGGCTTAACATAATTTTCGTCAAGATTAACATTAACTGTCTCTAGATAGATCTCTCCTCCTCCTGACATGGCTTGCCAGGCATTGACGTAAATATTAAGAAGTACCTGTTCAATCTGTCCTCTATCAACATCCACAGGCCAGATGTCATCCTGATATTTCCTATAAATCTTTATCTCTTTTTTTGTGTTGCTAAACATATCAGAGGTACTGGTAATAAGCACATTGATATCTGTTGGTTTGATTTCATATTTCCCGCTCCTGGCAAAACCAAGGAGTTGCTTTGTTAGTTCTGACCCACTTTTAATACATTGTTCAATATTTTTCAACCTGTTGTAATGAGGGTGACTGGAGTCGATATCTGTATACATCATGGATGTGTTCCCCTGAATAGTCATAAGCAAATTGTTGAAGTCATGGGCAATCCCACCTGCTAGAGTGCCAATGGCTTCCATTCTCTGGGCATGCTGAAACTGGTATTCAAGATTCTTTTTTTCAGTAAGGTCTAAAATAGATGCCACAGACCTATTTGTTCCCGGGATCATTGCAACAGAAATGAAGGTGTCTTTAACATTACCCAATCTGTCAATAAACTTGAACTCATAGCTTTTTGGGGCAGATTCTGGATCAAGCCTTCTTAATCTATTATAATTCTCCATTTTTTTTAGATCTTCTTTTGCTACAAATTCTGTCCACTTAAAATTACCTTGTATTTCATCCTTAGAATATCCAGATAGCTTCTCAAACTCTGTGTTTACAAGCACTATTGTTTTATCTTCTTCAAAGATTCCCATTGCAGAGGCAGCAGTTTCAAACACGGCCCGATATCTCAATTCGCTCCTGTGTAGTTTCTCAAGGGCTTGTTTGTACTCGTTTATATCACGCACAACTACTATTAATCGTTCCTTTTCCCCAATGACACCTTTTTTGAGGTTACCCTCAACCCAGAACAATTGGCCAGACTTATCTTTAGCCTGCCATTCAAAGAGTTGGGTCTTACCTTCAATCCCCTTCTTAATTTTATCTAAAACATCTGCTTTTGTGTATGGTGGAGCACCTGCACTCAAGTTCTCTACATTCAAGTGTATGATCTCTTCTTTGGGGTATCCGTACATTTCACACGCTTTCCTGTTGACATCTAAAATATCACCATTCTCTACATCATGAATAAATATGGCATCATTAATCATATCAAATATTTCTTTATAAACGTCCCTTTTAAACATATAGTTATATTAAAGGAAATAATTAATAAAATCAATGCATTTTAATTAGAATTATCTTGTTTTATATTTAATTACTTGAATAAGTTATTGTTTAACATTAGAATCTAAGTATGAGAAAGTACCTTGAAAAAAGAATAAAAAATATCAAGAAAATAGAAAAAATAAGAAGCGAAGCATCAAATAGAAGCTTTTTCAGAATTTATAAGGATAATTATACCCTAATTGCAATGGTATATCCTGAAGAGAATAGAGATGAAATATCAAAAGTGGTTAAGTTCAGATCAATTTATGATGATAATAAAATCAATGTTCCTTTAATTTTAGATGTTATTGATAATAGAATTATAATTCAGGAGGATCTTGGATGTTTATCATTACAGAGGCTATTTTTGAAATCAAATATAAACAGAAAAAAAGGGATATTAAATCAAATATGTGAAATATTATTAAAGTTAAAACAAATATCAACAGATAACACAAAATCAATTCTTGATACAAAAAGAATGCTATGGGAAATGGATTTCTTTATCAAATATTTTGCATTAAATTTTTGCTCTACCTCAAAAGACATTGAGCAAATAAGAAATAATCTGTACTCGATTGTTAATAAAATTACCAATATAGATACATTTGCTCATAGAGATTTTCATTCAAGAAATATGTTTTATTACAAAGACAAACTCTTTTTAGTTGATTTTCAGGATTCTCTAATAGGTCCGGAGTACTATGATCTTGTTTCTTTTGCGTTTGATTCTTACCTTGATTTAAAATCTATACAAAAATATCTTTTTGACATTTTATTAAAAAATAAATTTGAGATTAACTTCGAGAAATTATATTTAACAGCTATTCAGAGAAACATAAAAGCTCTTGGAACATTTGGATATCAGATAAAAATCAAAAACAATTTACTTTTTAAAAAATATGTAAATAGAACAATAAATTATGTTATTAATAATAAATTGTTTCCTGAATTCTTATATTTATCATTATTCAAAAAAAATAAACTTTGAGTTGAAAATTTAAAAAATTATATTATATATTTATATTGAGGCGGTGACTACGTACCCAAATACCGGAAACGAGGTTGAGAGACCGGAGCGTGGGTTGCAGTTAACACTGATTCCTCCTTTGTGAGAGCGCTTACCTCCTTGTAGCCCGCCTCATTGTTTGAAATTTTTCTCTTGAAATAATAAAAATGTTATTTTCGGTTGAGAGAGTGTATACTTAAATCTAAATAATATATGAAAAAGATCAAGGTTGTTCACATAATTACAAAGCTTGAGCTTGGAGGAGCACAGATAAATACAATTTATACGTATAAAAATCTCAATCCAGAAGAATTTGATGCATATCTTGTTTGTGGCCATGGAGGGCTCCTGACTAATAAAATAGAAAAGAGGGACAGATTTATAATTATAAAAGATTTACAAAGAGAGATAAACCCTGTTAAAGATTTAAAAACTTTTTTCCATGTATTTAAAGTTTTGAAAAAAATAAACCCTGATATTATTCACACACACTCTTCAAAAGCCGGGATTATAGGAAGGATGATCGCATTTATCCTAAAAGTACCGGTTATTATTCATTCTGTTCATGGTTTTTCATTTTCTCCATTTCAATCTTTTTTAAAGAGGAATTTTTTTATGGTTTCAGAAAAGATTGTCTCCAAATTAACGACTCATTTTATTTTTGTATCAAATGATGATATTAAACTTGCCAAGCAAAAAAAATTGGTAAAAGATAATTACACACTTATAAGAAGTGGGTTTCAAATAGGGAGATTTTCAAAAAAGAGCCCTGGTTTAACTTATATAAGAAAAAAATATAATATAAAAGACAAAGATTTTGTGTGTGGAGTTATTGCTCCGTTTAAACCTCAAAAGGGACTTTTCCATTTGATTGAAATCTCATCAATGGTTTTAGAAAAGAGAAAAGATGTTATTTTCTTTATTGCAGGTGATGGTAAATTGAGAGAAGAAATTGAACATAGGTTGAAAAAAAAGGGAATATTAGAAAATTTTAGACTTCCTGGCTTTATGTTTGATATTGAAAATGCTATTGACATCTTTGATATAGGGATATCAACTGCTTTATGGGAAGGCTTACCTCAAAGTTTGATTCAAATGAGATTAAAGAAAAAACCAATTGTTGCAAGTAATATATCAGGGAATATAGAAGTTATAAAGCATAATGAAAATGGATATCTTATTGATGTTTTTGATTATAGAAAGTTTTCTGAGAAAATCTTGTTTTTAGTAAACAATAAAAAAGAGAGAGAAAGACTTTCAAATTTTAAAGAGGATTTTTCAGAATGGAATGCAGATTTTATGGTAAAAGCTCAGGAGAGGTTATATTTATTGTTAGGTAAAAACTGATAAAATTTACAATTTATGCAAGAACTATGGTTTTATCTTGTTATAATATTAAGTGAAAGCAAATAATTTAATGTTCTCTGATGATGAAATTATAAAATCAGTTAAAAGTGGTAAAACTCAAAATTTTGAGATTATTATCAATAAATATAATAAAAAGGTATTGAATTTCATTAATAGAATGATATTTGATCATGATGAATCTCAGAATATAAGTCAGGATGTTTTTTTGAAAGTATATGAAAATTTAAATAGATATAAAATGGAAGGAAATTTTCAGGCTTTTATATTTAAAATTGCAAAAAATTTAACTTTAAATTATATAAAAAAGAAAAAGCGTGTGCTTTTTTTTTCAGAACATTTTTCTAATGGTATAGAGGGAAAATATTTTCAATATGAGGCAACACAATATAAAAATATTGAGGATAAAATAAAAGAAGAATTGCTTATTTCATCTATAATGGAATTGAAAGAAAATCAGAAAATTGCATTAATCTTAAAAGTTTATCTTGATTTTTCTTATAAAAATATTTCAAAAATAACAGGTTGGTCTATACCAAAAATCGAAACATTAATTTCAAGGGCAAAGAATACTTTAAAAAGAAAAATATTTCTGCAAGAAAATAAAGATAAGAATGTTTACAAAGTGAGGGAAAAATGAAATGTAATAGAGTTAAACTCTTGTTAAGTTCTTTTCAAGATAATGAACTTACAGAGAAGGAAAGAGCTGAAATCTTTTTGCATTTAAAGAAGTGTGAAAAGTGTAATCATGAATTAGAACAATTGGAGAGCCTGAAGAAAGAAATAAAAAACTTAAATGAATTTGAACCAATACAAAATTTTACTTCTTTAGTTATGGATAAGATCAATAGAAAAAAGAGATTCAATATGTTTTCTATTCCCTCCCTGGTCTACTCATTTACTTTTATTCTCTTTTTTATTTTAGGATTCCTCATAAATGTCCCTTTAAAAAATAATGTTGAAAACAAACAAAAAGAGATTTATATTTCTAATTTGCTCATGCAGGGCCAAGAATTGAGTTTGATTAATGTTCAAGATAAAACATTTAATATGTTGTATAATGGTGATATAAATGAAAAATAAATGGATTAAAATAATTTTAGTTGCTTCTCTTACATTTAATATTGCTTTTATTTCAAAGGCAATTTACAATAGAGCTTTTTCAAAGGGCAAAACAAGTGCGGAGGATTTAACATTAAAAACCAGAATAGCACTTAATAATGACCAGAAAGAGAAATTAAGCTTAATTATGAAAAGATTTAGAATTAATTTAGTCAAGTCTAAGAAGGATGTGCTTGAGAAAAGGATTGATATAATAGAGCAATTGAGTGACCCTGAATATGATCTGGATATTTTAAGAAGTAAAACAAATGAGCTTAGCGAAATTGAAAATCAGCTAAATCTAACTTTTGTTGAAACTTTGGTTGAAATAAGTGATGTTTTGAATTCTAAACAGAGACTCAATTTTTTGTTGAACTTGAGTGAAAATTGGTTTTTTATAAAACAAAAAGAGAACAATATAAAAAAGCTTAGATAGACATATATGTCTGCTAATAAAGGAGCAAAGCATGAAGAAAAAATTAATGATTGTTATTATATGTTTGGTTGCATTTCTATTTAACTTGAATTTAAAAGCAAATATGGAAGGTCGAGATATAATAAAAAAAACACAAGCGGGTATTTTTTTAGCAGAAAAAAACCTTTTTGATGCCAGATTTATAATGAGATTTAAAGAAGATATTAATTTGAGTGAAGAGCAAGAAAAAAAAGTTGAGAATTTATTATTAGCATTTGAAGAAAACTCAATTAAGAAGAGTGCTGAGATAAAAATTAAAGAATTAAGATTTGCTTCATATTTAAAATCAGAGAAAATTAACAGGAAAAAAATAGAGAAACAATTAAAAGCTATTAGTATGATGAAGACAGATTTTCTTATTGATTATATTAATTATCTTTTAGATTTAAAGCAAATAATGACCCCTGTACAAATTGAAAAATTAAAAGAAATTAAAAAGGGAATTATTATGAAATTTATAAAATTAAAAAAGAAAAATAAAGTAATACATTAAAAAATATTACAGATTTTTTTTTATGACAACAAGACTTACATCATCAGAAAATTTATTAAATTTAAGCATATCATCTATTATCTGATTAAAAATATCTTTAGCATTATATTTTTTTACTTTCTTAAGTATTATCTCAAGTTTTTGAGGAAAGTAAAAATCTTCTATATTTATATTATGTTCAGATAAACCATCAGTATACAAAAGCAAAATATCCCCTGTCCCCATAAGATTTATCTCATTTATTGAATATTTTTTTTTATATCCTACTCTAGACAGATTCTTTCTAAAATCAATATCTTCTCTTGATGGAAGTGTACCAATAGGCGGAAAATGAATAACTCTTTTCTGGCTTACTTCCATTAATTTATCATATTTATTTGAGAAAACCGCAGGATTGGGATGACCTGCATTAGTAAACCTGAACATGCCGTTTTCAGAGATCTCTCCATAGATCATTGTTATGAATTTAGAGAAACTTGAAGAACTGTAAAAACGTGAATTAATGTTTTCAAACAATTCAGTAGTAACCTGGCCATTTTGTTTTAATTCGTACATAACTCCAGTTAGAAAAGATTGATGGAGCATTGCTGCTAAAAGTGCATCCGTTATCTTGTGGCCTGAAACATCAGCAATTAAAATTCCTGCTTTTGTTTTATTTTGTTTAAGTATTTCTGCAACATCTGTTCTGTTTATAACTATAGAATCTAAAATGCGTTTGTCCAGATCATAGCGTTTTTTAAAATCAACATAAATTATGTGATCTCCGCCAACAATTCCATTTAAAGGGATTGTATCTCCATAAATATCAATCCCCTGCAGTTCTGGTATATCACCTGAACTCGGTTTTATATACCTGGCAATATCCTCAAAGTTCTTTAATTCATCTTCAAAAAAATCAATATTATCAGTCATTTTAAATCCAGCCTAAACTTATTATATATTTTATTGTTAATATAGTATAAATTTATTGTTATTATACTATAAAACTACACTTTTTTAAATCAACTTGATTTATTTGATAGAATATTATATTTTTAGGGTGTGAAAAGTTATATTAATATTCCCAATTCCTTAAGCATTCTGCGGATATTAATGGTACCTGTTATTTTTATTTTAATTATAAAGAATACTTATCAAAATTATCCCTTTTTAGTCTTTATATATGTATTTACAATCTCACTCGATTTTCTTGATGGATATTTTGCAAGAAAACTTTCTCAAAAAACTGAAGTAGGAAAATTTTTGGACCCTGTGGCTGACAAATTACTTGTTTTTTTTGTTGTATTAGGGTTGATAATAAAATCAGACTTTCCATTATGGCTTGCTATTCCAATTTTTTTCAGAGATATAGTAATACTATTCGCAAGTTTAATCTTATTTAAAACCAGACATTCTATAGCACCATCAATTATTATAGGAAAAATTGTTTTTACAATTTTTGGCCTTTTAATATTAATTTATATTATTGATTTAAATATTTTCATCAATCTTAAAATATTAAAAAGATTCTTAGCTGTTTTAAGTTTTGGTTTTTTAATCTGGTCATTCATTGAATACTATAGAATCTATATGAGTATAAAAAATAATGAACAGATATGAATGAACTCTATTATTCTTTTAATACCTTTTTAAAACATAAATTCAATAATCAAAAAGTAAGGAAAATTCCAATTAATGCAGGATTTTTGTGTCCAAATAAGGATGGCAAATTATCAGATAAAGGTTGTATCTTTTGTGACAGATTTGGCTCAGGACCTGTCAAAACATATAATTTGTCAGTATTTGAACAGATTGAGAAATTTATTAAAGATCATCCTGAAGTTAAGTATATTGCATATTATCAAGCTCACACAAACACATATGCTTCAGTTGAGAAGTTAAGAAAAAAAATTGAAATTGTTTTTAATTTTAAAGATATAGTAGGTATTTTTATTGGAACCAGGCCTGATTCAATAAAAGATGAAGTGTACCCTTTTTTTGAAGAATTAAATAATAGAACCTACCTTAGTGTAGAACTTGGCTTGCAATCAATACATTTAAAAAGTCTTGCTTTTTTAAACAGAAACCACTCATACAGGCAATTTCTAGATACATTTCAAAAACTTAAGCATATGAATATTGATGTTATTGTGCACCTGATTGTTGGTATCCCGGGAGAGACAAAACAGGATATGCTTGAAACTGTAAGGGAGATGAATAGATTAAAACCTGCTGGCATTAAATTTCATTTAATGCATGTTTTAAAAGGAACCTCTCTTTATGATTTATATAAAAAAGGAAGATTCGAATTATTGCAAAGGGAAGAATATGTAAATTTAATTGTATATTTACTCGAACACCTTGACTCTTCAATTGTTATTCACAGATTAACAGGTGAAAGGGATAAGGAGTTGTTTTATGCTCCAGAATGGGCTTTAAACAAAGCTGACATAATTAATTCAATAAGGTCAAAAATGAAAGAACTTAATACTTATCATGGTAAATTTATGAAATGTTAGAAGAGTTTCTTAGAAAAAGTGGGGTTACAATAAATGTAACCCCACTTTTTCAAGTTAACATTAATTAAGACACACACAGTGTCTATAAACAATATATTCACAAATTCAATTTTTTCAAAATAATTTTTTTTTTAATGATAAAATCATACAAAAATAATTTACTCTATGAAATTTATTTCTGTTCGCATTATAACAATTTTTAAATAGTATTTGAATAAAATAAATATTTGATATGCAATTATAGTTATAAAAAGGACAGACAAACCTTCTATTTGGTGTAATATAACAGATAAAAGAATGTGAACAAAAATTACTGCTAATATATATGAAATGAACATTAAGAATATGTAAATTTTATTGGAGAATACAAATTTTATACCCTTTTTCATAGAGGATAGAAAATTCTTGTCATATTTTAGTCTGAAAATCCTTGAAAAATCATAAATTGCAATTGAAAAGATTGATATAATTATACTTATAAAAACCCAAAAATAGAATAGTATTTCTATTAAAAATTCGTTGGAAGAATTATTTTGAATTTTCCATATCAAGAAGCCAAAAATTAAACAGAGCAAAAATGCAATTCCAAGGTTAACTAAATTAATAAAGAACATTTTGAACATTTTAAAAAAGTTTTCAACTGAAGAAGAGATCAAATTTAAAAAATTATTTTTTTCTTTGTTTAATAAAACAGAATATATACCACCAGAAATAAAGATTGATATAATGGAAAACGCAATAATAACAAAAATGCAAATTGGGATTAAAGTTGGAAGTATTCCTTTGTAATTTCTAAAAATTTCAACCATGCAGGTAAAAAATCCATCAGAGCTCAATTTATTTAAAATTATTGATTCACTTACTGCAAAAGAAATCGCTTTGTAGAAAGTAAGATATATGATAATACTGAAAAGTATATTGAATAACCATGCATATATTGCAATTCTTATATTCTTAATTCCTAAACTTTTTGTTATAGCTATTAATAATTTCATTTTAAACCTCCTATATAACTAAAAGACTCAATATGTTTTGGAATAAAAACCCAAATTTTGACGCTATGGTCTTTAATCTTGTTTTTTTAGGCTCCAGAATTTTTGAATTGTTTATTAAATTTTTATCAAGCAAAATTTTAAACTCAGGATCAATAGCAGCATATACAATAGGTGAATTCTCGTAAAAAACTATCTTTTTCCATTTTTCTTTCTCTTTCCAGAAATATTTAATATGTTTACCATTTTTAAGTTTTATTAATAATTCAACAGGAAAGTATCCCTCATTTCTTGTAAAAATAGCCTCATTTCTATATTTAACTGGATTTGAATCTATTTTTTTTGATTCTACATTAAACACAGCATTATCCAGGTTTGATGAGCCATTTATAAACTGATTGAATGCCCATGAAAAATCTTCATCCATAAATTCATTAAATGTGTTTATAAAGTCTTCTGTTTCTGGATGTTTAAATTTAAACTTTTTAGCATAAAATCTGAAAAAATCATACATTTTTTTCTTTCCAATGTAATTTTTTAAACTTCTTAAAAAAATGCTTGCTTTAGAATAAACATTATTTGCATAATATAAACCATTGAGGAATTTCCATGAATATTGGTTAATATTATCAATTGGTAGAAGTGATACGCAGCTCAAGCGATTTATCTCCCAATCATTTATGTTTATTAAACTTGAAGCAATTAAGGAATATGAATTTTTAAAATAAGCATCCAGGATCTCCATTTCAAAAAAGGTATTGATCCCTTCATCAAGCCATGCTTCTCTGAATTCATCAGTTCCGACCATTCCATACCAGTATTGATGTCCAAATTCATGAATGGTTACAAGTTCAGTTAATTTCATAGATTTAGGTATAAAATTAAGATATTCTGCAGTAATTAATGTTGGATATTCCATACCTGCGGATCTCATCCCTTTTAATGGAGGATCAACAATGGTAATTTTTTTATAAGGATAAGGAAAAATATTTTCAGCATAAAAATTTAACGCGAATTTAAGAGAATTCAAATACCTTTGTTTTGCTTTTGAATGAAATGGGGATAAAAGCAACTCAATTGTTGTGTTTTCATCATTTCCATTTAATTTAATCTTTTCAATGACTTTTTTAAATTTAGGTGATGTAGCCCATGCAAAGTCATGAATGTTTTTTTCTTCATAAAAATATGTTATTGTTTTGTCTACATTTTTCTCTTTCTTAATGAGATTCCCGGTAGAACCAATTATAAAATTTTCAGGTATTGTAATATCAACTTTATATTCACCATAATCAGCAAAAAATTCTGAATATCTATGAAATTGGTGACAATTCCACTGCCCATCATTTTGTAAAACACCAATTTTAGGAAACCACTGCCCAAAGAAGAAATAATCATCTGCAAAACCTGTTCGTGCAATTATTTTAGGTATGGTTAAAATAAAATCCGTTTTAATTGTGACTGACTGATACGGTTGAATTGGTACCTCAAGACTGATTTCAATTACAGTTCTATCGTGTTTGTTTTGATCATCAGGTGATATATAACGAATTTTTCCATATAATTCTTCTCCATTTATTATTCTCATCCCTTTTATTTTTATTTCTCCAAATTGTAGCTTTTTGAGGTATCTTTTAGATTTTCTTTCAAATCCAGCTTCTTTTAAAAATGTTGATTTTGTATTTCTAAATGCATTGTAATATAAATGAAACCTTAGGTTACTTACAGGATTATCTGTTTTATTTATCCATGTTAAAATCTCAGATGCTTCAAGTTTTTTAACTTCAGGGAATAATTGGGCAGTAATTAAGTATTTTACTGTTGGCTCATCAATGTTCTCGTTGTTTTGCAAAATATCTAAGCTGTTCTCTTCCTTTTTTTCAATAGTATCTAATTGAGAACAAAGATAGAGTGAAAAAACTGTTAATAATAAAATAATTAAAATTGTTTTTTTCATTTATTCTCCTTTTTTGAGTTTTTTCTCCCATTCCCAGGCTGAATTTATAATAAACTCAAGATCATTGTATTTTGGACTCCAACCCAATTTATCTTTTATTAAGTTTGAATCAGCAATCAAAATGGGAGGGTCACCTTCTCTTTTTTTTGAATTAACTGTTTTAAAGTTTACTTTTGTAACCTTTTTTGTTGTGTTTAAAACTTCTAATACTGAATATCCTTGTCCATACCCACAATTAAAAACTTCACTTTTTCTTTCTTTTTTTAAATAATTTAAGCAAAGGATATGTGCGTTTGATAAATCATCAATGTGGATGTAATCTCTTATAGCTGTCCCAGGGGTGTTATAATCAGTCCCAAATATATTTAAACTTTCATATTCGCCCAATGCTGTTTTTAATGCAAGCGTAATAAGATGAGTTGGATTTTCATACTTCTGTCCAATTCTTAATTTTTTGTCAGCCCCAGCAACATTAAAATAGCGTAATGCAATATAATTGAAATTTTTATATATATAAGATATGTCTTCTAATAGTATTTCTGTAAACATTTTAGATCTCCCGTATGGATTCACTGGGTTAAGCTGTGAATTTTCTTTAACAGGAAACTCTTCTGGAATTCCATACACAGCTGCACTTGATGAAAAAACAAAGTTTTCTACACCATTTTCAATGCATGATTTTATTAGATTTAATGAATTAAAAAAATTATTATTGTAATATTTTATAGGTTTATTTACAGATTCTTCTACAACTATATATGCAGCAAAGTGAATAACACTTTTGATTTTGTACTTTTTAATTATTTTGGTTATTAGATTCGTATCTTTTAAATCTCCTTTTATAAAATCTCCGTAAAGGACGAAATCTTTGTTCCCGGTTGACAAATTATCATAAACAATTGGCTTATATCCTTGCTCGCCAAGATCTCTTACTACATGACTGCCTATGTATCCAGCACCTCCTGTAACAAGGATATTTTCTATTGAATCGTGCATTTTTTATCTCTTTTAATAATCTTACTCTATTTTAAAATATCATTCAACTAGAATAATATTTCAAAATTACAGTTTTTTTAGCTTTTATTGTTAAACTAATTTAATATTTTATTTGACTTTTTTTTTAAAAGTAAATATTTTATATGTGTGAAACTTCAAAATAATAACTTACTGGAGATGGGTGACCCAATAATTCTTGCAATAGAAAATATTGTAGAAAAAAATTTTTGGCTCACAAAAATCAGGTGGGTATTTTCATTATTTATTTTAATATTTTTTACAATATATAATTCATTGCTAAATAAGGTATATATAAATTCTTATAAGCTTTTTTTAGTGATTTTTCTAAGCGTTTTAGGGAATATTATTTTTATCTTTGCTTTAAAAAAGGGATCAAAAGCGTTATCAAAAGATATAGATTATGATAAATTTTCATTTATTGCATCTCTTCAGTTAGATTTTGACCTTGTAGTACTTGTATTGTTAGTATACCTTTCTGCAGGATTTGAAAGCCCGGTAATTGTTTTATTTGTTTTTTATGTAATTGTTTCAACATTTATAATTGAACATAAGAAAGCATTTAAAAATACCTTAACTTCAATTGTTTTGCTTATACTTATTTTTTTTAAAAATGAAGGTTTTAGTTTTCCCTCAGAAAAATTAGCTTCAATGGTTGCTTTTAATACAATTTTATTTTTTTCATATTTTGTTTCAGCTTATGTATCGAAAAATTTTAAAAAAAATGAGGCAATACTTCAAGAATTATTAAAGAAAACTAGAAAATTATCAGTAACAGATGGCTTAACAGATTTGTACAATCAGACACATTTTTTTTCCCTCCTTAAATCTGAGGTTGAAACATCAAAAAAGTATAATCTTATATTTTCTGTAATAATATTTGATGTTGATCATTTTAAAAATTATAATGATAATAATGGACATATTCTTGGCTCAGAAGCACTCACCAAAGTTGGAATTGTTATGAAGAAAGCTTTTAGAGCAAGTGATATTTTAGCTAAATATGGGGGAGATGAATTTGTTATTATTCTTCCCAAAACAGATAAAATTGGGACTTTTTTAGCAGCTGACAGATTAAGAGAAACCATTGAGAAGGAAGAGTTTGTTGGAGGGGAAAAACAACCATTTGGAAAAATCACCATTTCTTTGGGGATTGCCAGTTATCCTTCTCATGGCTTAACTGATGAAGAAATTCTTAGTAAAGCTGATAAAGCCTTATATTTTGCAAAAGAAACAGGGAGGAACAAAACAATAATTTATAGTAAAAGTTTTGAAAGTATAGAATCTTGAAAATTTATTTTATTTTTGACTTAATATAAAAGGAGTTATAATGAAAAAAACAATAATTCTTGCTTTTTTAATATTGTTATTATCACTTCAGATTCATTCTGAAAGAGAGTGGGTGTTGGGATTTCACTATTCCAAATGGTCAATAAATGTTATTAAATCTATGATAGAAGAGAATGTAACAGATGCTTTCGAGGATTTTGATACTAGTAAGGGTGATTTGAGTTTTGATTCAAATGGGAACAACTTTGGATTTGAAATAAGTTATTTTCCAAAAGGGAAAGAGGGGTCATTCTCCATAGGAATTTCATATGAAAGAAACAACTTTAAAGGAAAATTAGAGGGAAATTATACAGACACTGATGATTTTGGTAATAGGGAAGAAATAGTTGGTAAGGGTTTTTTTAATCTGCAACCACATTCATTTAATCTTAATTTATGCTGGGATTTATGGCCTAAATCCAGGGTTCATCCATATATTGGTTTGGGATTCGGGATTGGTCCATTAAATGGTGAAGGTGAATTAACTACTACTACTACTACCTATTACCATGGTTATACGCTGGTTAAAGAAACAAAAGACAAAAAAACTTTAAAGGAAGCAATTAATGAACTTGATGATGAAGGCCAAGGATTTCCTCTTACTTTTTTCCCTATTATTCATCTAAGTTTAGGCTGCAAAGGAGAAGTTGTGAATAATCTCTATGTTTTTGTTGAAGTAGCAATTTATGATGGAACATTGTTCAGGGGAGGAGTATCTTATAGGTTTTAATTAATTAAAAATATCTTTTTTACAGACATATTTTTGACAAATTCATTAAAGAATACCATTAAGCTTGACATATCTTTTTTTTTCTCTTATATTAGTTTCTAAAATAAGGAGAAAATAATGAAATATGAGTATGAAAAAACAAATGAAATTTTGAAATGGTTTGAAGAGATAGCCTCAATCCCTAGATGTTCAAAGCATGAAGAAAAGATCTGTAAATGGCTCGTTGATTGGGCTGAAGAACACAATTTTGAAGTTAAAAAAGATAAGGTTAATAACATTTTAATAAAGATACCTGGATCAGAAGGATATGAAAATTCTAAAACAGTTATTATTCAGGGGCATATGGACATGGTTTGTGAAAAAGAACCTGATTCAGATCATGACTTCACAAAAGACCCCATTAAAATGGTCTATGATGGAGAATGGCTCACTGCAGATAAGACAACTCTTGGGGCTGATGATGGTATTGCCATAGCGATTGGCCTTGTTCTTGCTTTAGATAAAGATAACCCTCATCCTCCTTTAGAACTTCTATTTACAGTAGATGAGGAAACCGGGCTGACTGGAGCTAATGCATTAGAACCTGAATTTATAGATGGTAAGATTCTAATAAATATTGATTCAGAAGATGAGGGCGTTTTTACTGTTGGATGCGCTGGTGGGATAAATACAAATTTGTCTTTACCAATGGATTATGAAGATGTACCTTATGGATTTAAACAATTAAAAATTAAAGCTGGAGGAATGAAGGGGGGACATTCTGGGATTGATATTGGTATAGGAAAAGCAAATGCTATAAAAATTTTAGCAAGAGCACTTTATGAAATTATAAAGAAAACAGATATAAGAATTTCAGATATTAAAGGTGGAAGTGCTCACAATGCTATACCAAGAGACACTGAAGCAATTGTTTTTCTTCTTGAGAAAGATTTCAATGAAGTGCAGAATATTATTTCTGATTTTAATAAAATCTTAATAAATGAGTATAAGTTGGTAGATCCAAACATAAAAATTTCTATTGAGGATAATGGAAAAGGGAATTACAAACAGGCTTTAACAGTTGAAAACAGTCAGAAACTTATTGAATTTATCTTTGCTATTCCTCATGGTGTTGCAGCAATGTCAAATGATGTTGGGGGACTTATTGAGACTTCGAATAATTTTGCAAATATCAAAATTGAAGATAATACTGTGAAAGTGCTTACAAGTCAAAGAAGCTCAGTAATGACAAGACTATATGCTATTACATATGTTATAGAAGCAATTGCACGTTTAGCTGGTGGTGAAGCTAAAAGTGGTGATGGGTATCCAGCCTGGCATCCGAATATGGATTCTCCTTTATTAGCCAGAAGTGTTAAATTGTATGAAAAACTTTTTAATAAAAAACCTGTTGTAGAGATTATTCATGCTGGATTAGAGTGTGGAATAATAGGAGATAAATACCCTGGAATGGATATGATTTCAATCGGACCTGATTTGAGATATCCTCATTCACCAGAAGAAAAAGTTCATGTTGGAACAATAGGTAAGATCTGGGATTTTACAGTTGCTTTATTAAAAGAGCTGAAATAGTTACAATTCATTTACAAGCTGATTCATAAAGATATTTGTTGATTTTACTTTCAGTACAATATATTTCCGGGAAGATCTCTTCCCACACTTCAATGTCTTCCATACACAGATACAATGGAGTTTTATCTGATATAATGGATTGAATTTCTTGTCTTATAAACTTAAATACTTCTATTCTTATGGGTTTAAAATATCTGTATTTTCCATCATATCCTTTTATTAATTCACCTGAGAAAAGAAAAGAATCTTTAAATTTAAAAATATGCTTTCGTAAAGAGTGTGGGAATCTTAAAATCCCCATACTCCACCATGCTATATTTTGGGGGTTTATTATTTTTGAAATTTTCACAATAAGGCTTCTGTAATAAGATTTCCAATTTTCTATTAAAATAATTGGATCAAAGTGTAGCCCGATTTTATATCCTTTTGATTGCACTTCTGCAATAGCTCTTAATCTTAAATTTAGATCTGGACTAAAATGCTCTTCTCTTTCTATAATTATTTGTGGGTTTAATGACCATGAAACTACAATATTTTTCAAAACCTTTTTATATTTTAAAATAGAATTAATATTTATAGATTTTGTTTTAAATTCAAAAATAACTTCAGGGAAATTCTCAAATATTGATAAAATTTTATTTGAATATTTTGTTTCTGTATCAAAAGCAAGGGAATCTGAAAGTTCACCAGTACCTATTCTTAAGTATTTCTGTTTTTTTGTAAATCTTAGAAGTTCTTTTTCCATATCATCAATATTTGTAAAGAATATAGGCTCTTTAGTTTCCAGATAATCTTGAAGAATGCAGTATGAACAGGAGTATGGACATCCAGTGTGTAGATTTAAATTGAAATATCCGCAAGAAATAGCTTCTGGAGAGCATGGACAATGCTTTATAAAATTTCCTTTCTGTTTTTCGAATTTAATCATAATATTACAAATTCATAGATTTTAATATTATGTTTTTTACATCAAAAATAGTCATTTTCTCTGGAAGATATTCAGGTTTTGTTGTGAAGAAAAAGGCATTATCATAAATGTGCATTCCTGTAAAATGCGATTTTCCCCACTCTTCTTTTTTTTTTAATCCCCCTTTAAGATCAAAACCATGATTTGATAAAAGCAATATATCTGGAGCTGAATCAAGAAATCTGTTACTATATATCTCTTCTTTAAAATAGACTTTTTTTATAATTTTTTTACCTTCTATTTCATATTCTTCAAAGAGTTTTCTTATATCTTCTCTTACTTTTTTATAGTCTTTTTTATCAAGCTTTGCTTTTGGGTATTTATTTTTCAAATGAATATAAATTCTTGAGGGATCTAAAGCAAATGCGCTTGAATCTTCAGTTATTTCAGCAAGAGATTCGGGTTCATAAGTTTCTGTATTGAAAAATCCATATTTTCTCAATATTTGATTAATATATATTTCCTTTTTTATAAGGCCAAATCCATGATCTGAAAGCATTACTATTTCAAATTCCTCTTTAACTTTAATTTTATTATAGAAATCCCCTATAATACTATCAATTTCTTCATAATAATTTTTAAAATCATTATGAAATTTATGATTTTGATCTTCATATGCATCGTATAAAAAATGATGAAGTCTATCAGTTCCAGTTATTGTAAACATGAATAAATCCCAATTTTCATTTTTCCATAAAAAATCAGACACATTTTTTCTTACTTTTAGAGTGTACTGCAAATCAGAAATAAACTCTTTTTTTCTATCTTTACCTTTTGCAGCATTTATATCTACCTTGTAACCCTGATCCTCTAAAAATTTTAAATACTTTTCTGGATAAACAGCATTTTTTAAGTCAACAGAAATAAACCCTGATATTAAGACTCCTTGAATTTTTCTTGCTGGATAGGTTGATGGAAGGTTTATTACAACTGAATTCTTTTTTTTCTTACCTATATAATCAAAAAAGGTTGGACATTTCAAATCCTTGAAATTAGGGAATTTAATATCATAAGTTCCTTTATAAAGATCAACAAATCCAAATATACCGTGATTTCCTGAATCAGTACCTGTCATGAAACTAGACCAGGAAACAGAAGATATCTCTGGGATGGTTGCGCTCATTCTAACGCACTTTCCAGTCTTGAAGATTTCTTTTAAATTTTGCATTGTCCCTTCTTCTATGAGTTTTTTTATCATTTCAAAAGGTACTCCATCAAGCCCTATTATTAACAATTTTTTATTTCTTTTTTTCAAAAATATTTTAACCCCCTAACTCTCAAACGAATTGCATATATTTCAGGTAATTTTTTGGCTTATTTTATTAGTTTCTGCTATTTAACAATAAGTATTTTTTTGGGACAATTAATTTACTTGAAAAACCAATATTTGTAAGCATTATCATTGCTCTTTTACAGTCTGGAAGCTCTTCACAGAATATACCTTCCCATCCATCGAAATCACCTTCATCTATTAGAATATGGTCACCTTTTTTAAATGTTTCCTTTTCTTTCTTTAGCACAACAATCCCATTATTTTCTCTTGATTTAATATTTTCGATCTTATTATTATCAATTGTCCAGAGATAATTGCTTGATCCAAGAATTTTTTTTACACCTTTAGCAAATCTGATTTTATGATATGACTCCTCTATTGAAAATTGTACGAAAAGATAACCATTGAATAAAGGAGTAACCACTTTTACCTTTTTTTTATTTTTTTTTATTTTTTTTTTGTATAGAGGTAAATAAACTTTTACTCCATAAAGCTTTAAACTTTTTTCTGCGATAAATTCTTGTTTTGGTTTAACATTTACAACAAACCATGAATTGGAATTATTCATTTCCACATTAAAATTTTAAAACATTTTAGAAAAAATGTCAATTTTCCGAATTGAATCAAAAAATGAATAACTTCACTTATTGTTGATTTACATGATTTTTAATTATTAATCATAAAAAATATATGATATAATAAAATAAGGAGTTTTGCTTTGGCAATTAAAAATGAAAAAAAAGAAATAAGACCATTTATTTTAAAAAATGGGATTTTTGTTGCAGGTCATCCAAGAAGTGGTACTTCTCTTGTTTGTCAATTACTCGAAAGTGCAGGAGTAAATTTTCTTTCTGACATTAAACCCGATAAATATAATAATGAAGGTTATTTTGAGTTGTCATCAGCTAAAGAACTTGAAAAAAGGTTAATTGATGATGCTATGACAAACGAAAACATTATTTCATTAAATAAAATAGTTAAAACTTTAAATGACACAAAAGAATTATCAGGCTTAAAAATTGTCCATATACCTTCAATATTTTTTTATAATCATATTGCAAAAAATATAAGAGCCATATTTATTTTCAGAAATCCTGCTGATGTTAAATCAAGCATGCTGAGAAGAGGTATTTCTAAATTCAAATTAACCTGGTTTGAAAATAACAATGCATTAATTTCTGCTTATGAAAATATAGAAAAGAGCATAATTTTAAGTTATGAATCTATCATAGAAGGTAAATCTTGCGTGAAAAAGGCATTTAAAAAGTTGGGTTTTAATGTTGATATGGCAGTTATAAAAAGAGGGAGTCAAACCCAGAAAAACAGTAAACTTGTTATTGCTGATGAAGAAATAAAATTATATAAATTATTAAAAAAATTCGAAAAACAGATTTGTAAATAAATTTTAAATAAAATATGGAAATATGCTGCTTACCGACACTCTAGTTGCAGTACTTTTAATGAAATTAAGATTTTGTTTTATTTATAAAATTTGAAGGCCCTGATATCTGAAAAAACCCATACTTATTCTTCATTTTCCCAGTTCTATAGTCGAGCTCAGATCCATATGCAGAATGAGGGATCAGGTAAACAATAAGCATTAAAACCGTAGCTGTAAAAACCCACCATTTATTTTTTTTCTTAAGAAAAAAAGCAAGAGTCCACAATATCACCATAAGTAACATTTTATTATCAGTCAAATCTTTTCCAATTGGGAAGCCTGTCCACCAATTATTAAATGCATATTTTTGGACTATGGGGCCAAACACCATTCCGCCAAATAAAATCATGACAAATGTGCATGTTATCATCCATGTATAATTACCATCTTTTCTGAGAATTTCCATGCCTGTTCTTATTGCGAACATAATTCCGAAAAACATAAAAATAATATGAATCATCAAAAATATTTTTGGTACTTTACCCTTAAATCTTATAACAATACTTTTACATTTGTTTAATTCAAGCTCTTTATTATTACAAACAACTTTTATCTTGTATTCTATTTTCCCCGCACAAGGTTGGCTCGGGATCTCTGTTACAAGTCTATATCCATCTCTCTTCATCTCTTTTTTTCCCCATTTATCATTGGAATTTAAACGTCTGAAAGAAAGAGATGCTCTCGTGTCTTCTTTCTTTGTTCTTATTGAAATACTTATATTTTTTGAAGAATTATTACTGCTTCTTGGCAGTTTATAGCTTACAATTTCTCCATTTAAGTGTTCTGTACTGTTTATGGGATGAGTTGGACCTGTTATATATTGGAAATATGCAATTAACAATGTTAAAACAAAAGCAATAATCCATAGTATAATTGAGGTCTTTCTTTTCAAGTTATTTCCTTAATACCTATTCAAATTCACATTTTAACAGATTATTTTTTATTCTCAAAGATAAAAATAGCATTGAGTGTTAAAAAAAGATTGAATTTAAAATAACAATAAGAAGGGTAAATGAAGGGTAAATATAGAAGGTAAATAAAGGAATTTTATAATTAATATTTAACTATTTTTTGTTAGGATTATTGACTTATGGAAAATTAACAAATAGAATATAAAATCATGAGTAATTTAGGGAAATCATTGAAAAGAGAGCGGTTAAAAAAAGAAATTACTTTAACTCAAATTTCAGAAAAAACAAATATAAGTATAAATGTCCTAACAGCATTAGAAAATAATAGATTTGATGAAATACCAGGAAGATTTTATCTAAAAAATTATTTAAATAGTTATTTAGATGCTGTTAATATTGATAAAAAAAAATTTTTTGAAGAAAATAGAGAAATTATAAATTCTGTTAAAATTAAAAATGATTCTGAGCCTAAAATTTATTTTAACAAATTGAGATATTCAAGATTTAAAAAGAAAAATTTTCTTGCACCTATTGTCCTCATTTTTATTTTATTTGTTGGTTCTTTTTACTTTTTTTACACATATAGACAAGATATAGCAAACATTTTTAAATCAATATCAGGCAAAAGAGAAATTCCGGAAACTGGAATAAATTTTAACTCAATGTTTAATAGATTTAGTTTTGATTATTCACCTATAAGTTTAGAAATAATCTTTGAAGGAGATTGCTGGACCCAAATTATTAGAGGAAATAAAATTGAGATAAAACAAATATATAAGAAAGGCGACAGAATAAAAATAATGGGATATAAATTATCTGTAATTCTTGGGAATCCTTCAAAGGTAAAATTTTATTTAAATAATAAGGAGCTCACATATTTGAAAGATCTGAAGAAAATAGAGACAATTTCTATTAATCATTTCAATATAGATAGTTTTTTTAAAAAATGATAAATTTAATATCAAAAAATCCTCTTGTAAGGAGAATTGTTGAAAATAATGCGAACAAAGAAATGCTCGATTGGTTGCTGGAAAAACAGTTAGCTTTTACAGAAGAAGAGAATCTTGAAAGTCTTGTATTTATTTTAAAGGATGAGGATTTAAAATCAAGAGCATTAGACTTACTAAAGAGCATACCCGGGTTTGTTAAAGAGAATTATGTTAAAAAAAAAGAATCAAATCATAGAGTTGTATATTATCTTTTACTCGAAGCTCTGGAATTTCATAATACAAATTTAATATCAAAAATAATCCAAAATCAAGCACTTCCATTTACATTTTTATCAAAAATTGCAGAAAAAGGTAATGCTTCTGATCTTGAAATATTGCTTGAAAACCAAATAAAGTTAATTGCTTATCCTGAAATAATGGATTTGATGGAAAAGAATCCTAAAATTAATAATTTTATCAGAGGAAGGATAAATGAGATTAGAGAATTTTATCTGAACACTGAGAAAAGTGAAGATATCCCTGAAAATGAATTGGTTGAAGAGGTTAAGGCTATTATTTCAAAAGATAAAGAATTGCTGGGTACTAAAGATGAAAGTATAGAAGAGATACCTGAAATAGAAATTGAAAAAAACGCTTTAACAATATTACAGAAAATAAATACAATATCCATCTCTGAAAAAATAAAATTAGCTTTATTTGGAACTAAAGTTGAAAGAATGATATTAGTTAGAGATCCGAATAAGATGGTATCAAATGCTGTGATTGAAAGCCCGAAAATAAGTCAAGAAGAAATTTCATTATTAGTTAAAAACAGGAGCGTCCCGGGCGAAATAATTGGAAAAATTGCTAAAAACAGGGAGTATACAAAAAACTATTCAATACTTGTTGGTCTTGTTCAAAACCCAAAAACTCCAATAGCAAATGCCATTTCATTTATTAAGAAACTTCATATAAAAGATTTGCAGTTGATTATTCGTGATAAAGAGGTAAATCCAATTATAAAGAATCTAGCCTTTAATTACTATAAAGGAAAATCTGGCATGAAAAAAGGTAGCTGAACTGACATTAAGTCTTCTTTCTTTGATTATTTCTTAATATTTATCTGTTTATGATTATGATTTCTTCTTTTTCATAAAATTTAAAATTGATTTTGGGATTTGGGAAGATAGATCATTTATAAGTGATGTTATTTCCTTAACCTTAACAAATATGTCATCCTCTCCAGCCCAATATGTTTTGATTTTATAAAGGATTTGAGTGTCAACTGTATTTATTATTTTATTTAAGATAATTATTGATACAAGTAAATCATCAACAAACCCGGCCACAGGAATAAAATCAGGAATAATATCAATAGGTGATATTAGGTATACAAAAGCCATTAATATATAACTTTTTGTAAGAGGAGAAACCTCTTTATCCACTAACAGCTTTATCATAAGGTGGACAATGTCAGGAAGAATTAATAGATATTGTACGAATTTGTCTGTCCATTTTCCAGTTTTTTTATTTAACTTATCTTCTTTTGCCCATTTGCCAATCTTTTCCCTTAATTTTTGATAAAAATCTTGGTATTTTTTTTCTTTTTTTTTTATTGAATTTCCCATTTTTTTCCTCGAGAAAATTATAATTCTTTTAAAATCTTTTGTCAATAAAAGCTTACAGTTGACTATCAGTGGATTTATGGAAATTACATCTATTGCTTGACAATCAATTTTTTATATGATATTGCACTATTTGGGAGTATTGAATGAATAAAAAAGATATATCTGAAATTATTTCGCGTAATCTTAGTATAAGAAAGTTTGAGGCTTATAATTTTATTGGTTTGTTAATTGAAGTCATAAATGAAAATTTAAATAATGGCGAAAAAATCATTATATCAAATTTTGGTAAGTTTATTGTGGTGAAGCGAAACGAGAAAAAGGTAATAAATCCAAATAATAAAGAAATTATTATAATTGCTTCTAAAAAAGTTGTTAAATTTTTTCCATCAAAAAATTTAAAGAAGAAAATAATAGGTAAATAAAATGAAAAAGAAAATTTCAACTAAGATCAAAAACATTTTGTGGGCTACTGATTTTTCAAAAGAGAGTAAATCTTGCTTGCCTTACATTAAATTTTTTTCAAAAAAATTAAATACAAAAAATCATGCATTATATATCCTTCCGAAATTTTCGGATTGGGTGTATGAAGCAGCCTTTTTTTCAAATGAAGAGTTAATTAAAGAGATAGAAAAAACTAAACAAAAATCTATGAAAAAGATAATAAATTACAGCAGTAAAGTTGGAATTTCTTTTAAAACAAAAATCTTGGAGGGGATTGCAAGTGAAGAGATAATTAAATATTCTGATGAGAATGATGTTGATCTAGTTTTTGCTGGGAGAAGGGGGATTTCGGAGATAGAACAGATTTTAATAGGTTCTACAACTTCACGTCTTATAAGAAATTCAAATACTCCCGTTTTTGTAGTACCAAAAAATAAGCGAGATGTTAAAATAGAGAAAATTCTCTCACCTGTAGATTTTAATGAGCTTTCTTTGCCTGAATTAAAATATTCTATTGCTATTGCCAAACAGATAAATGCAAAAATATATGTGGTGCATATTTCAGAATTTTTCAATTACAGAGTACCGGTTTTAAAAAGAGATAAGTTGATTGAGAAGATAAATGTGAAAATTTTAGACATAGCTAAGCAGAACAATTATAGTATTGAAAATATTATTTATGATATGGGAGAGCCTGCTAAAAAAATAATTGAAATATCAAAAAAAAATAAGATAGATTTGATTGTAATGGCTTCAAATCAGAGAAAAGGATTTGAGAAGTTTTTTCTCGGTAGCATAACAGAAAAAGTTCTAATGTATTCAAATACACCAATACTAGTTCTGCCTCTCTCAGATAATGTATTGTCTTGATGAATCTAAGCTACATAGAATAGCAACTCATATTATTTGTTTTAAAAATCAAAAAGCGAGAAGAAGTTTAATAAAAGCTAATATTGATTTAAAAAAATTATATAAATTCAGCAAAAGAGAATTAAATTCTGTAGGTTTTAATAAAGATGAAATAAATAATATTAAATTTAATTATAGAGAAATTGCTGAAAAAGAACTTTATAAGTGCAAATCAAATAATATTTGTTTGATTTTTAAAGAAGATGAATTTTACCCTTCACTCTTACCTGAAATTTATGACTCACCCGATTTTATCTATGTGATAGGAGATACTAGTGTTTTAAAAACGGTTAAAATCGCTGTGGTTGGCTCAAGAAGACCTAGTTCATATGGCATGACGTCATTGACCACTATATTACCTGACATATGTAAATCTGGTTTAACTGTTGTTTCTGGAATGGCTTATGGTATTGATTCAATGTCTCACAAAATAGCAATTGAACAAAATGGAAAAACAATTGGAATAAATGCTGGGGGATTACTTCATATATACCCTGCTGGGAAAAGATATTTGATTGATAAAATTATTGAAAATGGTTGTGTTATCTCTGAATTTCCTGTTGATATAACACCAAGACCATTTTATTTCCCTATAAGAAATAGACTTATATCTGGAATTTCAAAGTCTGTTCTCATTGTAGAAGCGGCATTTAAAAGTGGATCACTTATTACAGCAAGATTAGCTATTGAACAAAATAGAGATGTTTATGCAATTCCCGGAAGAATCGATTCCCATTTGAGTAAAGGCACAAATTATTTAATTCAGCAAGGAGCAAAATTAATTACCTCTCCCAAAGATATTTTTGATGATTATGGAATAGAATATAAAGAAGAAAGAAAAGAAGAATTAAAAAATTTATCATTAAAAGAAAAAAAAATACTTGACTTAATTAAGGAAAATGATGTAAAAGATATAGATTATTTTGTTGAAAATCTGGACATCTCAGTTTCTGAGATAATCTCATTGTTAATGGGAATGATTTTAAAGAACATTATTACTGAAGAAGCAGGAGGTTACAGAAAATTAATATGAAAGAAAAAACACTTATCATTGTGGAATCACCAGCAAAGTCGAATACTATATCAAAGTATCTTGGTGTTAATTATATTGTCAGTTCTTCTATGGGGCATGTAATGGATTTGAATCCTCATGTTTTAAGTATTGATGTTGATAACCATTATAAGCCTCACTACGAAGAGTTGAAAAATAAAAAAAGTATAATTAATGAGTTGAAGAAACTTTCAAAAAAATGTAAGGATATACTATTGGCTCCAGATTCTGACAGAGAAGGTGAAGCAATTGCCTTTCATTTAAAAGAGTTATTGAAAAATATTAATAGCAATATTTATCGGATATCGTTTAATGAAATAACAAAAAAATCAATAATTCAAGCTATTGAAAAACCCGGGGATATTGATATAAACAAAGTGAATTCTCAACAAATGAGACGTTTACTTGACAGACTTGCTGGTTATAAAATTAGTCCAATTTTACAGAAAAAGATTGGAGGTCCTTTATCAGCAGGAAGAGTTCAATCTGTTGCACTTAAATTGATAGTGGAAAGAGAGGAAGAAATTCAGAGCTTTAAGCCTGAAGAGTACTGGATGATTGGTGCTGAGTTTAAAGGCTCAAAAGAGCCTTCATTTATTACAAAATTAGAGAAATACAATGAGAAAAAGTTGAAAATTACTACAAAAGAACAAACTAACAAAATTTTAAATGATTTAAAGCAAAATGAATTCATACTAAATAAAATTAATAAGAAGTTAAAAAAGAGAAAAACTTTTGCACCATTAATTACTTCAACTTTACAGCAAGAAGCTTTTAAAAGATTTAGATTTCCTGTAAAGAAGACAATGAGAATAGCTCAACAATTGTATGAAGGGATCAACTTAAAGGGTCTTGAACGTACAGGTTTGGTAACGTATATGAGAACTGATTCATACAGAATTTCAAATGAAGCAAAAAACGCTGCTCAAAAGTTTATTATTTCAAATTATGGAAAAGAATACTGTCCTGAGAAACCTAATTTTTTCAGTACAAAGAAAAAAATTCAAGATGCTCATGAAGCAATAAGACCGACCTTACCTTTTCATAATCCTGAAGAATTAAAAACATTTCTTGGAAATGACCAATATAAAATTTATAAGTTAATATGGGATAGATTTTTAGCTTCTCAGATGAAGGAAGCAAGAATTGAGGAAACAATATTTGAGATTTATAATGGAAAATATCTGTTCACAATAAAGGGTGAAATTATAAAATTTCTTGGTTATTTGAAAATTCTCAAGCTTCAGAATAAACTCGAAGAATTACCTGAATTAATTGAAGGAGAGATTTTAAAACTAATAGAAATTATTCATAAACAGAACTTCACAAAGCCACCTGCAAGATATACTGAGGCAAGCCTTGTTAAGATACTCGAAGAAAAGGGAATAGGAAGACCTTCAACATATGCAAAAATTGTAGATACTCTTGGAAAACGCGATTATATTTACAAAGAAGAAGGGAAATTTATTCCAACCTTTTTAGGTATAAAGGTTAATGAATATCTTGAAGAGAATTTTAAAGATATAATAAACTATGATTTCACATCAGAACTTGAGAAGCAGCTTGATCTTGTTTCAGAGGGAAAACTTGAATGGATTAAAGGTATCGATGAGTTTTATAAAACACTTAAAAATGATTTAGAAAAAATAGAAAAATCCGGAAAAGTAAATTTATTAATAGGCAGAAAGTGCCCTAAGTGTAATAAAGAACTTGCAAGGAAATATTCCTATAAGACAAAATCATGGTTTGTTGGATGTGTCGCTTTTCCAGAGTGTAAATATACTGAAAGAATAGATGAAAACAACAATCAAACAGGTGATCAAATTTTAGAAGAAAAATGTCCAAAATGTGGGAAATTTCTTGTTAAAAGATATTCAAGGAAAACAAGGCAATTCTTTATTGGGTGTAAAGGTTACCCTGAATGTGATTATATTAAAACATTAAAAGAAGATTTTGGCAAGTGTCCAAAATGTGGAAAACCTTTAATAAAGAGGTTTTCCAGAAAAACTAAAAGATATTTCATTGCATGTCCTGGTTATCCTGAATGTAAATACATATATAGAAAAAGTAGGTGATGGAAAAAAAGGTTATTATTGTTGGTGGGGGGCTTGCAGGAGTTGAAGCAGCATATCAGATTTCTAAAAGGGGAATTAGAGTAGATTTATATGAAATGAGGCCACAAATAATGACAGAAGCTCACACAACAGGATTTTTAGGGGAAATGGTTTGTTCAAATTCTCTTGGTTCATTTTCAATTTCTTCAAGCTCAGGACTATTAAAAAAAGAATTAGAAATGCTTGACTCATTCTTTTTAAAAGTTGCTAAAAGAAACAGAGTACCTGCTGGAAATAGTTTTGCTGTTGATAGAATGAAATTAGCAGAACAGATCACTTATGAACTTAAATCTATGCCTAATGTAAATTTGATAAATGAAGAGATCAAAAAATTTCCAACAGCAGATATACCAGTTATAATAGCAACAGGTCCACTTACGAGTCAAAACTTTTCTGAAAGTTTGACAAAAATAACTATGAGGAAAAATTTGTTTTTTTATGATGCAACAAGCCCCATAATAAATGCTGAATCAATTGATTATAATAAAGTTTTCCATGCATCAAGATATAATAAAGGAGAAGCTGATTTTATAAATATACCTTTGAATAAAAAACAATACAATGATTTTGTAAATGATTTAATAAATGCTGAAAAAATTGAAATAAAAGATTGCGAAAAAAATCTCTTTTTTGAAGCCTGTCTACCTGTTGAAGAAATTGCACAAAGGGGAGAAAAATCTCTATCTTTTGGACCTATGAAACCTATTGGGCTTATAGATCCTAAAACCAATAAAATGCCTTATGCTGTAGTCCAATTAAGGCAGGATGATGTAAAGAAGAATTTTTATCAACTTATTGGGTTTCAAACAAGATTAAAATGGGGAGAGCAGAAACATGTGTTAAGAAAACTTCCAGGTCTTGAAAATGCAACATTTGAAAGATATGGGAGAATGCATAGGAATACTTATATAAATGCTCCTTTGTTAATAGATAAATTTTATCAATCAAAATTAAGGAAAAATTTGTTCTTTGCAGGCCAAATTTGTGGTGTGGAAGGGTATGTTGAATCAATAAATTCAGGTTTAATTGCTGGAATCTTTGCTTCAAAAAAGATATTAGGTAAACCTTTATATAGCTTGCCTAAACAAACTGCAACTGGAGCTTTGATAAACTATATTTCTCAAGCAAATTGGAAAGATTTTAAACCAACAAAATTTACTTTTGGGTTATTACCTGATATAAGAGTAAAAAAGGCAAATAAAAAAATAAAAAAGGAATTAAAGGCAAAAATTGCAATTGAGAGTTTGGATAAATGGATAAAGAAAGCAGATATTTAAAAGAGTATATTGAATATCTAAGAGATATAAAAAAATTTTCTCTTAACACAATAAAAGCTTATAGACAGGATATTGAGCAATTTTATAATTACTTAAAAGAAAACAAATTAAAGATTGGAAGAGATGTTATTAAAGATTTTATTTCGATAATTTTTTTAAGAACAAGAAATAAAGCAACAGTTTCAAGAAAAATTTATGCTATAAGATCCTTTTTTTCATTTCTTATGAAAAAGGGAAAACTAAAAGAGAACCCATTTGATTTTATAAATACTCCAAAAATTGATAAAAAAATTCCTCAGATTCTGACTGAAAAGGAAATGATTATGTTTCTGGATAGTTTACCTCAAGAAAATTTTTTCAAATTAAGAAATAAAGCATGTTTTGAACTACTATATGCAACAGGCTTGAGAGTATCTGAATTAACTAACCTTAAAGTTCAGGATATTGATTTCACAGAATATGTACTAAGAGTAATGGGTAAGGGGAAGAAAGAGAGAATTGTACCATTTAATGATAAAGCAAGGGATATATTATTGAAATACTTAGATGAAGCTGAAATAAAATTTAAAGTCAAAAATGAATTTATATTTTTAAACTCAAGAGGAGAAAAAATAACAGAAAGGTCTGTTGAAAGGATAGTACAAAAATCTTATAAAGAGGTTATGAAATCAAATAAAAGGATTTATCCTCATCTTTTTCGCCATTCATTTGCAACTCATTTGCTTCAAAGAGGTGCAAATTTAAGAGTTATTCAGGAGCTTTTAGGGCATGAAAACCTTTCGACTACTGAAAAATACACAACATTAAACTATTCTGATCTTTTAAAAGTCTATAAAAAATTTCACCCAAGGGCTGATTAATGAGAAAAAAGTTATTGTTTTTCTTAAAGTTGATTTTTGGGTTGTCTTTACTGGTCTATTTAGTTTTTTTTAAAGCAAATCCTAAAGAGATCGTTGAAGTATTAAAAAGAGCCTATTTTCCCTATATTATTTTTGCTTTTAGTCTTCATTCAATAGGAATTTTGATTTCAGCTGCAAGGTGGAAGTTATTACTCAAGAATCAGTCCTCAAAATATTCTATTCTTGATCTATCAAAATCATATCTTGTTGCATGTTTTTTTAACCATTTTTTACCTACAAGATTTGGGGGTGATATAGTAAGAATTTCAGATACAAAAAAGATTGAAAAGGGAGTTTCTGCATCTACAGCCATTATAGTTATAGAAAGAATGAGCGGTATTATCGTTCTTCTCTTTTTTGCATTAGTATCATCAGTTATTAAAATAAATTTCATACAAGAATCACTTATAATTTTGTTTGCATTATTTGCAGGTGTTATTGGAATTGCTCTTTTTTTGGTTTTATGGAAAGTATTACCTTTAGGATTTTTTAACAAATTCAAATTTAAGAAAAATTTCCTGAACAAACTTTTTATAAAATTAGATGAATTTCTGTTTGTAATAAAGAATTCATTAAAACAAAAAAAATTGATGAAAAGAGTCTTTTTATTGTCTTTTTTACTTCAATTAAATGTGATAATACATTACTATTTTATTGGAATATCAATTGGCGTTAATATACCTTTTTTTGATTACTTTTTTACAATTCCCATCTTATTGCTTGCTTTATCTATACCTATATCAATAAATGGAATTGGAATCAGAGAACTTGTTCTTATTAAATTTTTTGTATTTTATTCTTTTTCCCCTGAATATGCAATAAGTTTTTCCTTTTTGGATATGATTTTCAACCTTATTTTGGGAATAATTGGTGGTATTATTTATATTTCAAGAAAAAAATAGGATCAAAAGTTTTATTTAATACATACATCCTATTCTAAAATATTATAAAATAAATTTAATTAATAAATAATTATTAGTTGAAAAATCACTTAAAAATATATATTACTTTAATGAGGGAAAAGTATGGAAAAAAGGAAAGAAAAAAGAGTAAATAAAAAACTAATGGTTAATTTTAGTTTAGATGGGTTGGAAAACTTAGGAATAACTTCAAATATCTCTAAAAAAGGGATGTCCATTGCTCTAACTGAAATGTTCTATTCAAACAAAAATATATCTATATTTATTGCATTGCCCAAAGATGTTCTTAATATCAAAGGTAAGGTGAAATGGAGTAAAAAATTTCACAATAGATTTTCAGGAGATATTGTGGGAGGTATGGGAGTTAGGATTACAGAAAGTCCTCCAGAATATTTAGATTATTTAGAAACAATTTATGTATGAAAAAATGTAATCTTCATCATTTTTTTTATTGATTCCTCTTATTATAAGGTTGTGGTAGAAAAATTCTCTTTACCTTTTATCAGAGTTCAACAAATGACTACATTTATGACCCTTTATTGACTTTTTATACGGTTTGCTATATTTATTGATGTTGTGTATATTATGTGAGACTTCAAATTACACATCAAACAGGAGTAGTAACTTATGGAAGAGAAATTAAATCAACCTGAATCAGGTTCTATTCGTTTTAAGGCTCTGGTAAACGCATCATTTTTAGCAATAGGTGCGGATATATTCCTCGTATTACTTAAATATTTTTTGTCAAGAATAACTGGGAGTGCTGTATTAGTTGCTGATGCTTTACATTCAGGAGGGGATTTAGCAATAACCCTTACAGTTTTAACTTCAATAATAGTAAATTATAGTTTTAAAAAAAATAAATGGGCAAAACATGCAGAAGGCATTGTTGCATTATTGATCTCATTTGTATTGATTTTTGGGAGTTTCAAAGTTATTTTTAATGTTTTTGTAAAAGAGGGTACCAGGTATAGTTTAACCTCTGGTATTCCTCTGGTTATTGCATTTCTTGGTATAAGTATAGCTTGTGCTATTGCTATAAAAATGTCACGTTTTAAAAGAATGATTGGAGAAAAGCATAATTCTATTGCATTTATAGCAGAGGGAATGCATACATATTCAGATTTTTTCACCTCTCTCGGGGTATGGTTAACACTTTTTTTAGGATATTTTTCAATTCATATAGAGAGGGTGATGACTTTTATAGTGGGTGTTTTTATCCTACGTATTGGCATTAATATGTTTGTTAAAGCTATCTCATTTTTTAATCTCCCTGAAGTGTTGAGTTCTTACTTTAAAAAGAAATTCTCAGAAGAGGCTCAGAGAAATGTAAAAAAAATATGGGAAAGATTCGTTCAAGTATTTAAAAGGATTGGATCTATATTAACACAAAAAATACTTTTCCCTGATGATTGGATCTTAAAAAACAAAAAAAAGCTTATTCTTTCAAACATATTACTTGTTATTATGCTTTATACAGGAACCGGTTTTTATAATATTTTACCTTATCAAACAGGAGTGAAGCTTTTATTTGGAAAAGTTGTTGATATGAACTCTCCTGGACTTCATTTTCATTTACCAAAACCATTTGGCAATGTAATTAAGGTTGATACTCAAGTCATTGCCAGAGTAGAGAGTGGTTTTAGAACTAACTGGAATTATAAAGGAGTTGAACCTGAAGCATATTTATGGGAATTTACACACACTGAGGGCAGATTTTTAAAAGTGCCTGATGAAGCTATTACTTTAACTGGAGATGAAAATTTAGTTGATACAAATTTCTTATGTTATTATAGAATTATAGATCCTGTAAAGTATGGATTTGACTGTGAAAATAGTCATGAGATTATAAGAAGCCTATTTTGTTATGAAGTACATACTGTATTGGCACATTATAATTTAGACGCACTTCTGACTTTAGATAGGGGTAAAGTTCAGAGGGAATTAATAAAGAATATGAAAAAAGCAGTACAAAGGATCCCTGTTGGAGTAGAGATTCTTAATGTTTATATGAGGGAAGCTCACCCGCCAATTGAGGTTGTACCTGAGTACCGTGCAGTAGCATCTGCAAGAGAGCAGAAGAATGAGATTATTCATAAGGCAAATGCTTATGCAAATGATTTGCTCCCTCGCTCACGTGGGAAAGCAGAAACTAAAATTTTAGAGTCATATGCTTTTGCTGTAGAAAAAGTTGATATTGCAAATGGAAAAACACAAAGTTTCCTTTTAAAGAATAAAAATTTTGGTAAATATAAAAGTGTTAATAAAATAAGGCTCTGGTGGGAAGCAGTGGAGAAAGCATTTAAAGATAAATTTATTTATATTTTACCAATAAAAACAAAGCGCAGGATTTATTCATCTGAAACAAAAAACAAGATAAAAGATGTTAAATCTGAAAAATATGAAAATAATTTGGGAGAATGAAGACAATGAAAAAAAGATATATTTATTTAATGGTTTTTATTTTAGTTGTGATATTATTTTATATACTTTGCACTACTGTGGTTTATCAAGGAAGGATGTCTATTTTAATGAGTTTTGGTAAACCAGTAAAAATTATAACCAATTCAGGAATTTACCTTAAATTTCCTTATCCGTTCAACAGTGTTGAAAAGATAGATGCTCGTTTAACTATGCTTCAGCCCAGTCCTTCAGAATTTTTAACAGCTGATAAAAAAAATCTTATTCTGGGAAGTGCTGTATGTTATAAAATATCAGATCCTATTCTTTTTATAAAAACTGTAAGAAATAAAAAGGGGCTTGAAATGAGAATAACTGATCTGTTAGCTTCTCATACTGGTTTGTTACTGGGAGTCAGAGAACTATCTGACATTATAAACGTTGATCCGAATAAAATCAAATTCAGGGAAATGAATGCAGAATTAACAAAACTTATACAGAAAGATGGAAAAGATTTCGGGATTCATGTAAGCCAGGTATTTATAAAACGAGTTATGCTATCATATGAAAATACACTTGCAGTTTATAAAAGAATGAGAGCTGAACGTGATAGGATTGCTAAAAAGTATATTGCTGAAGGTGAAGAGCAAGCTTTGAAAATAAAAGCTGAGGCAGATAAAGAATCAAGAACTATTCTTGCTAAAGCAAAGAGTCAGGCTTCAATAATTAAGGGTAAAGCAGAGGCTGAAGCAATGAGAATATATGGAGATTCCTATCAAAAGAATATTGGGTTTTACCGTTATTTAAGAACATTACAAGCCTATGAGGAGATGTTTGGTAAAAAAACAATGATTGTACTCGATGAGAAATCAGCAATTTTAAAAGCCCTATTTTCAGGAAATAAGAATGAAAAAAAATAGAATAAACAAGAAAATTTTAATCTCCATAACTGTAGTTCTAACAATATACCTTGCAACTGGAATTTACACTCTTCAAAGTGGCCAAAGTGCTTTAGTAATCAGATTTGGTAAGGTTGTAAAAGAGGTTACAGGATCTGGCATTCACTATCACCTTCCTTTACCTTTCGAAAAGACAATTAAAGTTCGCGTAAGTGAGGTAAAGAAGGTCATGATTCAAAAATCAAATGAAGAAGAGGAATTTGTTGATATCGAAAACTTTACTGGCGATGAAAACTTGATCCTTGTAAGAGCAGCAATAAGTTATGATGTTAGAAATCTCTCTGATTATCTATTTAATTCAGAAAATGTAAACTCAATAGTAAAAGCAACTGGGGAGATGCATTTAAATCACGAACTTGCAAAAATGAAGGTAGACGATGTAATGACTACAGGTAAATCTCTTTTACGTTTTAAAATTAAAGAAGAGGTTCAGAAAACATTAGATGACTTAAAAATCGGAATTAGAATAATTTCAATTGAATTAGCTGATATATCACCTCCAATGAGTGTGTCTCCATCATTTAAAGCAGTATCTGATGCAAAAGAAAAAAAACAGGAGATTATCAAAGAGTCTGAAGGTTATGCGAATTCTATTATTCCAAATGCAAGGGGTAAATCCAATTCGATCATTTTAGAGGCTCGAGCTCATTCAAATGAGGTAATAAATTCTGCAAAAGGAAGTGCTAAAGCTTTTAATGACATTTTAGTTGAATATAATAGAAGTCCTGAAATAACTTATAGACTCAAATATTTAGAGACAATCCAGAAGATATTTAAAAAATGTAATGTAAGTATAGATTCAAATCCATCTAATAGTACTTATTATATAGAAAAACCAGAACAAAAATAGAATTTTTTTTATTTATATTTAGATCATTTACTTATTTTTAAGTTTGCCTTTTATAACTTAGCTATTCCTAGAAAAACAGGGTAATAATTCTTACTTCTGTATGGACAATAAAGGTATTTTGTACTAAAATAAGGATGATGATGAAAAAGGATTTTCCTATCAGTCATATTAATCGGGTGTTAGGTTCAAGGCAAATGCTAAAATGAAATATCTGACCCCATTTTTTTATATTTTATATTAGAGATGTATGCAAATAGGAAGCGAACGGACGATTCAACATCGTAAAATTATCCATATTGATATGGATGCCTTTTATGCTGCGGTTGAAGTAAGAGATAATCCTGAATTAAAGGGAAAACCAGTTGTTATAGGAGGCAAACCCGATTCCAGGGGAGTGGTCTCTACCTGTTCCTATGAGGCCCGTAAATATGGAATCCACTCAGCAATGCCATGCATACAGGCCTATCGTTTATGTCCCCGGGTTATTTTTTTACCTCCAAATTTTTCAAAGTACAAAGCTGTTTCTAAACAGATCAGAGAAATTTTTTTTCAATATACAAATCTGGTTGAACCTATGTCCCTGGATGAAGCTTTTTTAGATGTTACTAAAAATAAAAAAAATATCCCTTATGCTACAGATATTGCCAAAGAAATTAAGGAAAAGATATTTCAAAAAACCCAATTAACTGCTTCTGCAGGTGTCTCTTTTAATAAATTTTTAGCCAAAGTAGCATCGGATTATAAAAAACCCAACGGATTGACAGTGATTACTCCCAGGAATGCAGATCAGTTCATAAATAGACTCCCTATCCGAAAATTTTTTGGGGTGGGTAAGATAACCGAAAAAAAAATGGTTAAACATGAAATTATAACTGGTTGGGATCTAAAACAAAAAAGCCTTCAATATCTGGTAACAAATTTTGGCAAGATGGGAAATTATTTTTATCAGATCGCCCATAATTTGGATAACAGCCCGGTAAATCCCCACCGAATCAGAAAATCAATAGGAACGGAAAGAACCTTTGCTCAGGATATCAATAATTTAAAAACTATGCAGGAATACTTACAAAAGTCTGTCGATGAGGTATCCACCTGGCTAAAAAAAAACAAAAAAAAAGCCAAAACCATTACCTTGAAGGTTAAATATTATGATTTTATCCAGGTCACCCGCTCCATTACACTCTCCTTTTACTGTGACGAAACCTCAACCATTTTACACAATGCCCTGGCTCTACTTAATAAAACAGAAGCTGGCCAAAAAAAAATCCGCCTCCTGGGCATCTCTCTATCCAATTTAAGTTAGAACAGAATGGGATTCAAGGGTTTGAACCCCTAATTGACATAAAAAATCCCGTATGCTCTAATAATATTTTATATAACACCAATTTGTAGGTGCAAGGATAATTACTTTGATTATTCTGATCGAGATGACAAATTATGTGGAGGAGTCAAGATGATTACAATAACAACACCTAAAGGAGAATTTAAGGTTTGGACTAAAAGAGTGGGCAATAATCCCAATATTAAGGTGCTTTTACTTCACGGCGGACCTGGAGCAAACCATATGTATTTTGAGTGTTTCGATTCCTATTTTCCAAAAGAAGGAATTGAATACTATTACTATGACCAACTTGGTTCTAATTATAGCGATCAACCTTCAGATACCAGCCTTTGGAATATTGATCGATTTGTAGATGAAGTTGAACAAGTAAGGAAAGCATTGAATCTCGATAAAAGCAATTTTTATGTTTTTGGTCAATCCTGGGGAGGGATCTTAGCTCTGGAGTATGCTCTTAAGTACCAGAAAAACATTAAAGGTTTAATTATTTCTAATATGATGGCTTCAATTCCTGATTATACAGCATATGCGAATGAAGTGTTGGGTCCTCAACTTGACCCAAAAGTATTAGCAGAAATAAGAGAATTAGAGGGCAACGAAGATTTCAACAATCCACGTTATATAGAATTAATAGAAACCAATTATTACCCTAAGCATGTATTACGTATGCCCATTAAAAACTGGCCGGAACCTGTTATTCGTTCTTTTAGTAAAATAAATAATCAAATCTATGTTTCAATGCAAGGCCCCAGTGAATTTGGTGTAGCTGGAAATGCTAAATTGAAATATTGGGATAGAAAGTCAGACCTGTCGAAAATAAATGTCCCAACCTTAACCATAGGAGGAACTTATGATACTATGGATCCAGAACACATAAAATGGATGGCTTCAGAAGTCCAACAAGGTAGATATTTGCATTGTCCCAATGGGAGCCATTTGGCAATGTATGATGATCCGGAAATCTATTTCCAGGGATTGATTAAATTTATTAAGGATGTAGATCAAGGAAATTTTAAATAAAAACGGATTCTAACAAAAGCATTGTGCTTTTTGTGATGAATATATATGCGACAAATTATCAAATTTCATTAAACTTGCCCCAGAAGCTGGCAAAGCATTAGAGAATTTGCGTTCCACAAAAGCATAGGAAAAAATAGGGATAGACATCATAGATGAATTTCTAAAAATAATGAAATCACAAGAATAATATAAAAAAAACATAACAAATCGTTGGAGAAGAGTGTACTAATACATACTGCTCAGCTATAGGCCTTAAGATATTTGGCTCAATATTTCTTCAAGCTCTAATTGAGCTTTTTCCCATCTGTTATAACAATCTTGCAAGTTTTTTTTTACATGTGCATGCTCTTTCTGCAAAGAAACTACAAATGCTCCTTGTTCATAAGTTTCCTTCAGGGTCATTTTTTGCTCTATTTTATTTTTTCTGTTTTCAAATTCATATATTTTCTCTTCCATAGATGTGATCTCATTTTTTAATTGATTTCGCCTTTTACTAATAGATTGTCTGGCCTGAGCTTTTAACCTTTTCTCCTCTTTTTTACTTCTCCTGTATGAATCTGGCTTGAGTTTATTCTCTTTGTTTATATAAAGATCAAAATCGCTCTCCCTTTTTTGTAAATAATATGAATAATTACCATTATAATCTATTATATGTTTGTTATTTATTTCTATAACTCGATTAACGATCTTATCAAGAAAATAGCGATCGTGTGAAATAAGCAATACGGTTCCATTATAATTTGAGAGTGCAAATTCAAGAGCTTCTTTTGAAACAATATCAAGATGATTGGTAGGCTCATCCATAATAAGAAAGTTTACTGGAGATAGAAGTATCTTTGCAAGAGAAACTCTTGCTTTTTCCCCTCCTGAAATAAATTTTACTTTCTTAAAAACATCATTACCTTTGAATTTAAATAGACCTAAAATATCTCTTATTTTAGGGATAAGATTATATGCTGAAGTTGAACTGACTTCATCATATACTGTTTTATCTAAATCCAGTTCATCAATCCTATGCTGAGCATAATAACCAACAGAAGTCTTTTTGCCAATTTTTATTGAATCTGATGATTGAGGTTTTAGCTGTTGATTTATCAGCTGTGTTAATGTGGTCTTGCCTGCACCGTTAATACCTACTAGTGCAACTTTCTCTCCTCTATATATATTTAAGTAAATATTTTCCAATATATATTCTTTTATGTACTTAAATGACATATCTTCGATTTCCAGGACATTTTTATAGCTCTTTTCTGTTACGCTTAATTCAAAGCTGATGTTAACAGGGGGTTCAGGAAGATCAATTTTATCTATTTTTTCAAGCTGTTTTATTCTGCTTTGAACTTGAGCTGCTTTTGTTGCTTTATATCTAAACCTGTTTATGAATCTTTCAACCCTCTCTCTTTCTAATCTTTGTTCTTCCCTTTTTTTTTGGATTAGTTCCTCATTTTTTCTTTTTTGCTCCCTATAAGAATGATAATTTCCTTTATATAAATTAAGGGTTCCTCTTTCTAATTCATATATCTTTTGAGCTAATCTATCAATAAAAAAACGGTCATGAGATACAATTACAACGCTCCCGGAAAAATTTAAAATATAATACTCCAACCATTCCAATGATTGTAAATCAAGATGATTGGAAGGCTCATCCAATAAAAGAATATCAGGTTTTTTTATGAGAATTCTTGCTAAATAAACCCTCATTCTCATGCCACCGCTGAGATTAGACAGAGGCAGAGAAAAAACATCTTTAGAGAAACCGAGACCAGAGAGAATATTTTTTGCATAAATTTCTAATCCATATCCACCCATTGATTCATATTGCTCTTCTAAAACTCCTAACTGTTTTAATAACTCATCATGATTGCTTACAGATGAATTCATATTGTTATGTAGTTCTGTGATCTTTTTCCCAAGCTCAAGTATATCTTTCTGGCCCTCAATTACTGTTTGTAAAACAGAGTTTTGCTCAAGAGCTATCTCTTCCTGAGGAAGGTATCCGATTTTGTATGCTTTTGGTTTTATTATTGTGCCTCTTGCATACTCAATTTCCCCATTCAAGATTCTCAGCAAAGTGGTTTTTCCACATCCATTTGGTCCAACAAGTGCAACTCTCTCACCCGGATTAATTACCCAATTTATACCTGATAGTAATTTGCGATCACCTATATGATAGTGTAAATCTCGAATTTGGAACATAAACAATTATAACATACCTTGCTTTTTAAAGGTCTTGTTGATACTATTCTCCATTAGGAAAAAAGAATGGAAAAAGAGAAAGTAGGTTTTTTTAAAAAGTATCCAAGCCAGTTCTGGCTTGTTGTAATATTTGAATTTTTTGAGAGGGGATCTTACTACGGTATGATGAGTTTTATATCAGTATATTTTACTGATACTCTCAATATCCCAAAAGAGAGTGTAGGTGTTATAAAAGGGGTTATCCAGCCTTTGCTATACTTCCTTCCCATTATTTCAGGTGCTATTGCAGACCGTTTTGGGTACAGGAAAATACTTATGATGGCTTTTACACTGCTGGGAGGAGGTTACTTCCTTACCAGTCAGATGACCACATATTCGTCAGTTTTTATAGCACTTGTGGTAATGGGATTTGGAGCAGGTATGTTCAAACCCATAATTTCAGGAACAATTGCTCGTGTCACGGATGAATCCAATAGCACTCAGGCCTTTGGGATCTTTTACTGGTCTATAAACCTTGGAGCTTTTCTATTCCCCTTATTCCTGGTCCCTTTTTTAAAGAGTATAAATCCATCCTATGTTATTATTGCTTCTGCAATATGTACTGGATTTTTACTTATTCCAACAGCATTATTATATAAAGACCCAATAAAACGGGATAAAGCAGAGAAGCGAGATCAAACTTCCTTGGTCCAGACACTTGCAAATGCTTTTGAGATAATCTATTCTCCATTAGTACTGCTGAGCAGTAAAATAAAACGGTCCAACCTTTTTAAACTGGTTACTTTAACCTTATTGGCTCTATTTTTTATGTTATCAGTCTTCAGCTATCTCAAAACCCCGAAAGCAGAAGAGAAATATTCAAAGATAGCAGTTGAAAAAGGGGAGAAAACCCTTATATTTGACCTTAACAGAAATATGTTAATAAAAGACAATTTCAATATCCAATATAAAGAGGAAGAATCTGAGAATATCTATCTCACACTTTATAAACCTGATCGCCTTGAATCCTATTTAAATGAAATGAAGAGCAAACTCAGACAATTACCTGGTTTAAGTAATATGAATGAAAAAGAGATCAATGAACTTGTAAAAAAATCAGAGAGAAGAATATCTCTGATTATGGAGAGAAAAGATTTAAATGGCATTCCATTCCAGATCAAGAAAATTTCTGAAGAGGAATTTGTTATCTATATTGATAATAAAAGCGATATTAATGAAATAAAGGGAGTGATTGTGCATTCTATGCATAATTTCCCTATTTTAAAGGGGATCGGAGAAGAAGAGATAGATACACTTTTGAAATCTATGAAAATTCGCTCTTTTTTTCCTCTGTTTCTTGTCTCAATAATCATCATTTCTTTGGTGATCATTCCAGTCTCTTCTAAAAATTCTATGCTTCTCCCTGTATTTGCAGTAGTTCTAATATGGTTCATTCCTGGCCTCTCATTGTTAGGAAAAATCATAACATCCATCATCTATATCTCCACTATGTCGCTTAATATGATTGATAAATCTGACATTGAAAAATTCAAGGACCATTCCAGGTTCCTTCTAATGATAATTCTCTACTCAGGATTCTGGGTACTCTATTTCCAGATGTTCGACTCTGTATTATGGTATGTGCAGGCATATGTGGATGCTGCTTCGTTGAATAATGTGGTTAATAAATTTCTTGGTATTTTCGGGATAAATATAAATTGGTTCTTTGATGTGGAACATGTTACAGTGATCAATGCAGGTGTAATAATCCTTCTTCAACTCATAGTATCAAATATTGTAAAAAACAAAAAAGCACTCCCTACCATGATAACTGGAATAACTGTTGCAACTGTTGGCATGGGCATGCTGGCTATCTCTTCAAATATCTGGATATTTATGGCAGGAATTATATTTTTCTCTATTGGAGAGATGACTGCACACCCTAAATTTATAAGTTATATTGGCATAACAGCACCCTCAGATAAAAAGGCAATGTATATGGGCTATCTCTTCTTATATGGTGTTTTTGGAAGCTCAGTGGGCGGAATTGTGGGTGCAAAACTCTATGTCCATTTTGTAGATAACCTTAATCAACCAAAAATACTGTGGCTTGTTTTTTCTGCAATAGGAATTTTCACGATTATCAGTCTTTTGCTTTACAACAAATTCATAGTAAAGAGAAATTGAAAACTATTGTAACACATCACCTTGTTTTATAAAAAATATTTTAAGTAAAGAAGTAATGTTTAGATTAAGTCCGAATATGTTATAATTCTTTGATATATAGATAATAAATTGTGTACAGCGAGGAGATATTATGAAATTTAAAGTAGATGAAGATTTATGTATAGGATGTGGGGCTTGCGAAGGTATATGTGCTGAAGTCTTTGAGATGAAGGATGACGAAAAAGCCCATGTAATTAAAGATCCTGTTCCAAAAGATTTAGAAAAAAGTGCCATTGAAGCTGAAGAATCCTGTCCTGTTGAAGCTATTTCACATGAATAAAATGTAATGAAGAAAAAGTTTCAAGCAGGAAAAGTAATTACAATTTCTGCTGCTCATTTATTTCATGATATTTATACAGCTTTCCTTGCGCCAATGTTACCTTTATTAATTAGAAAGTTTGGTATTTCATTATCAACTGTAGGGCTTTTAGAAGTTGTTAGAAGAGCGCCATCACTCTTTAACCCGTTTATTGGATTGATAGCTGATAGAGTATGTGTTAAATATATGGTAATATTAACGCCCGGTATTACAGCAATTTCTATGAGTTTGCTGGGTAGCTCGCCTTCATATATCATTTTGTTTATTTTGTTATTTGTTACTGGAATTAGTTCAACTCTATTTCATGTACCATCTCCTGTAATGATTAAACATTTTTCAGGTGAAAAAACAGGAACAGGAATGAGCTTTTATATGTTCGGCGGTGAAATAGCAAGAACATTAGGTCCTTTAATAATTACTGCAGCACTTTCTCTTTGGGGGCTGGAGGGTTCTTATCGAGTTATGCCTCTTGGAATAATAGCATCGATAATTCTTTTTTTTAAATTAAAAGATGTATCATCAATTAACAATAAAAAGAACAATAAAAAACGGAAGGAGGCAAAAGAAACTATTAAGCAATTAATACCTTTCTTTATTTTTATTGTAGGCTTTCAATTATTCAGGTCTGGGATGAAATCTGCATTAACGCTTTATTTGCCGACCTATTTAATCGGAAAAGGCGAGTCTTTATGGATTGCTGGAATTTCATTGTCAGTGTTACAGTTTTCAGGAGCTGTTGGCACTTTCTGGGCAGGTTATATTTCTGATAAAATAAGCCCTAGGAATACACTTCTTATTACTGCAATTGCGAGCCCATTAGTAATGTGGGCATTTATCATTTTAGGAAAAGTTATGATGATCCCGCTTCTGATTCTAATGGGCATTTTTTTGTTTGCATCAGGGCCTGTTTTATTGGCTCTTGTGCAGGAGACGAGCACTGAACACCCAGCTTTTGTAAATAGTATCTATATGACTATAAGTTTTGGTATCAGTTCTTTGATGGTGCTGTTTGTCGGTATTTCAGGTGATAAAATCGGGCTTGAATTGACATTTAAAATTTGTGTAGTACTGGCATTTTTGTCAATACCTTTTATATTTATTTTGCCAGGAAAAGCAGAAAATAATAAGGAGTTAACTTAAATGTATAAACATCTGTTTGGTCCAGTGCCATCACGCCGTTTGGGAATGTCATTAGGAGTAGACTTAATTCCGCATAAGACATGTACTTTTAATTGTATTTATTGTGAATGCGGGCCTACTACAGACTTAACTACAAAAATAAAAGAATATGTTCCTTTTGATGAAGTTATAAGAGAACTAAAACATTTTTTTAAAAATAACCCGGTTCCTGATTATATTACTTTCTCAGGTGCAGGTGAACCAACTCTTAACTTCCATATAGGTGAGGTATTAAAATTCATTAAATCAAGCTGGCCTAATACTCCTGTTGCTGTATTGACCAATGGAAGCCTGTTTTCCGATAAGAAGGTGAGAGCAAAGCTTTTAAAAGCAGATCTTGTTTTACCGTCATTAGATGCTGCTTCAGAATTAACATTTCGCAAGATTAACAGACCATTTCACAATCTCAACCTTAGTGAATATATACAGGGACTTATAGATTTCAGAAAGGAATTCAATGGTAAAATATTACTTGAAGTATTAATCCTTCCTGGTTACAACGATAACATTAGAGATTTGGAATTACTTAAAAAAGCATTTGAAAGGATTAAACCTGATACTATTCAATTAAACACTCTGGATAGACCCGGAGCAATAAAGGGTTTAAAAGCAGCAGGAAAAAAGAAACTACAGGAGATCATGGATTTCTGGGATCTTGATAATGTTGAGATTATTGCAGCAGCACCTGAACGAAGAGATATTAAATCGTATCGAGAGGATGTTGAAACCGCAATTCTGGAAACAATTGTGAGAAGACCCTGTACTCTTGATGATCTTGCAAAAATTCTCGGGATACATATTAATGAAATAAATAAATACCTTGGTGTATTGGAGGATGAAGATAAGATTGAAACTATTCAGCAGAAAAGGGGAATATTCTATCAAGTTAAAAAATGAAACCTAGTAATTTAGATAGAATTAACAATAAACAGGAGGATGCAATGAAAAAGATTTCCAGGGTTTTAGTTTTAAGTATTCTGTTTTTGTTATCTAACTTTGTTTATGCCCGGGGATAAATTCCGGTGACACCCTATCCGTTACATTGGGCAACAATTTTAGAAAAAGAAGAAAATGAATACTCAAAGAAAATAAGAAAATTGGGACAGATACCATAATTGACATAAAAGATTCCATATGTCAGAATAATATCTTGTATATAACAATATAAAAAGAACTTAGCTATAAAAATAAATAAAAAAGGAGGCAAAAAATGACTGCATGTTGTGGGTTGGATTGTTCCGAATGTGAAGGGTATCTGGCTACTCAAGCGGATGATGATATTAAGCGTGCTGAAGTAGCAAAAAAATGGTCAGTTCAATATAACGCAGACATCAAACCTGAATATATCAACTGCGATGGTTGCAGGGGTGATGGGAGTAAGTTTTTTTACTGTGAAAATGTATGTGAAATTCGTAAATGCTGTCTTACAAAAGGCCTTGAGAATTGTGCTTTTTGTGATGAATATATATGCGACAAATTATCAAATTTCATTAAACTTGTCCCAGAAGCTGGCAAGGTATTAGAGAATCTACGCTTCCCAAAAGCATAGGGGAAATATATGAAATATGACTTTGATTTAATTTGTATCGGGTTAGGCCCTGCAGGAATTTCTGTCTCTGTAATGGGGGCGGAAATGGGCTTGAAAGTCTGTGCAATTGAAAAAAATAAAATTGGTGGAGAATGTATGAATGTAGGATGTATACCCAGCAAATCTCTGCTTAGAATTTCTAAATTCAGACATTCATCATCAAAACTCAAAGAAATGGGTTTACTGGATGGAGAAATACCAAACATAAAATCTCCTTTTTCAAAAATAGCTGATTATTTGGACTATATTTCCGACAAAAAAACATTAAAAATGTTTGATAAGGTAACTCTCATTATGAGTAAAGGATCCGCAAGTTTTGTCGATTCGCATACGGTCAAGGTTGGTGAGAGATCTATTACTGCTCAGAGGATATTTATTGCAACTGGCACTGAACCTCTGGTGCCATCGATTGATGGCATTTCAGATATAGATATCCTTACTAATAAAAATATATTCAATTTAACAGAAGTCCCTAAGAGTATGACGATAATTGGTGGTGGTGCCATTGGTTGTGAAATGGCTCAGGCATTCACGCGACTTGGTACTAAATGTACAATTGTACATATGGATGATTTCCTTATTCCTCTTGGTGACAAAGAAGCAGGCAATTTACTGGAAGATATTTTCAAAAAAGAAGGTATTGAAGTTTATAATTCAAAAAAAATAATAAGCGTAAAAAATGAAGGTAACAAAATATGTTTGCACACAGAGGATGGAATCCATATTAAATCTGAGAAAATGTTGTTGGCAGTAGGAAGGAAAATTGAGCTTGATGCGTTAAAACTTGATAATGCAGGTGTCAAATACAATAAGTGGGCCATTGAGGTTGATGCAAAATACAGAACGTCTGTAAAACATATTTATGCTGTGGGAGACTGTAATGGTGGCATCATGCTTTCTCACGCTGCAATGCATCAGGGCATGTTTGCAATTATGAATGCTGTAAGTCCATTTGCAAAGTTCCAATATAAAAATTATGTTATTCCATGGACAGTTTTTACAGAACCTCAAGTTTCATATGTTGGAATGAGAGAAGAAGATATTAAGAAAAAAGGAATTAAGTATGAGACACATATTGCAAAATATGAGGATTATGGTGCTGCAATTGCGGAAAATGTCAGCGTTGGATTTATTAAGGTTTTCACAAATGCTTTTGGTAAAGTTTTTGGGGTAAGCATTGTTGGTGATGGCTCAGGGGAGATGATAAATGAATGGGCACTTATAATTCAGAAAAAAATCAGACTGCATAGTATTTTATTTTTAGCACATTCATTTCCTACTATGGGCTTCTTAAGCAAACGCATTGCGGAAACATGGATGATGAAAAAAATGAATAGTTCTTTAATACAAAAGTTATGCAGATTTTTTTACAGAAAAGTATAAAAAATACATAACAAATCGTTGCACACAGACACGCTTTCCGTTGTGTGCAAAAGCACGCGAAATATTTAATAAAGAGACTCAGCAATCCGTGGCCTCGCAAAATAATTGCAATTGTTCTCATTAGTAGTATAATTAATTAGTAAAAAGGAGGCAAACAATGAAAGAGAAAAAAAAACTTACACACAATTCTGGTGCTCCTGTTGTTGACAATCAAAATGTTATGACAGCAGGTAAGCGTGGACCTATGCTCCTGCAGGATGTATGGTACCTTGAAAAGCTGGCACATTTTGATCGTGAAGTTATTCCTGAGCGGCGAATGCATGCTAAAGGTTCTGGTGCTTATGGGGCATTCACAGTTACACATGATATTACCAAATATACGAAGGCAAATATATTTTCTACAATCGGAAAGAAAACCGACCTATTTGTCAGATTTTCTACAGTGGCAGGAGAAAGAGGTGCCGCAGATGCGGAACGGGATATTCGCGGATTTGCTATGAAGTTTTATACTGAAGAGGGCAACTGGGATTTAGTAGGAAACAACACACCGGTATTCTTTCTAAAAGATCCACTAAAATTCCCAGATCTCAACCATGCTATTAAGCGAGACCCTCGCACTAATATGCGTAGTGCTAAAAACAACTGGGATTTTTGGGCATCATTACCCGAAGCTATTCATCAGGTAACAATAACAATGAGCGACCGTGGTATACCATATTCTTATCGTCATATGAATGGTTATGGCAGCCATACATTCAGTCTTATCAATGATAAAAACGAACGTGTCTGGGTTAAATTTCATTTCAAAACACAACAAGGAATAAAATGTTTAACCGATGAAGAAGCTGAAGCAATAGTAGCGAAGGACAGAGAAAGTAATCAACGTGATTTACTTGAAAGTATTGACAATGGTGATTTTCCTAAATGGGACATGAAAATCCAGATAATGACTGAAGAAGGAGCAAAACAATGTAAATTTAATCCATTCGATCTAACTAAAGTATGGCCGCACAAAGAGTATCCAGTGATTGATGTAGGTGTATTAGAGCTAAACAGAAATCCGGAAAACTATTTTACTGATGTGGAACAGGCTGCATTTAATCCAGCCAATATTGTACCGGGAATTGGCTTTTCACCTGACAAAATGTTACAGGGACGATTGTTTTCTTATGGAGATGCACAGCGCTATCGTCTGGGTGTAAACCATCATCTTATTCCAGTAAATAAATCAAGATGCCCATTTCATAATTCTTACCATCGTGATGGTCAAATGAGAGTTGACGGTAATTATGGTTCAACATTAGGTTATGAGCCTAACAGTTACGGTGAGTGGGAGGAACAGCCTGAATATAAAGAACCGCCACTTGAACTTGATGGTGCTGCAGATCACTGGGATCATAGAGAAGATGATGATTATTATTCACAGGCTGGAGATCTATTCCGGCTTATGAGTAAAGAGCAACAGCAGGTTCTTTTTGAGAATACAGCTCGAGCAATGGGAGATGCACCAAAGGAAATTAAAATCCGCCACATTGGTAATTGTCTAAAAGCAGATGAAGCTTATGGCAAAGGTGTGGCACAAACTCTTGGTATAAATGTAAGTGAAATTAAATAGTTAATGTTTTAGCCAATTGATCTGAAGCAAAATGGGGGTCAGGTCTTTCATTTTAGCGCTGCGCTCCAAAATGCAGGTTAACTTACGTTTACTATAGAAAGGGCATGTTTTTTGTCAAATTTTTCCATAATTTTTGTTTGACTTTAGAGATTCGTCTAAATATAATTATATATTATATATAACATTATAAATAAGAGTTATGTGTAAAATAGAATTATGATGGATGATATTTTGAAAAAATATCAAGAACTGCTTATCCAAAAGAGATACAGCAATAATACTCAACGAATCTATTGTAATTATTTTAAGGATTTTGGCAATCATTTCAAAAATGAGAAATTAGAAGAGTTAAATACTGATGTAGCTAATATTTTAAAGAAGGCTGCATTGAAAGCAGGGATTCGTAAAAATGTTACTCCACATATGTTGCGTCATAGTTTTGCAACACATTTACTTGAACAAGGCACTGATTTAAGGTATATTCAAGAGTTGTTGGGACATAACAGTTCTAAAACCCCGATACATTTTTTCAAAATTACGGAGCAGGCAACTGAGATTTATACTCATGTATCAAAAAAGGCAATTGATAAGATTAAAAATCCAGTGGATGATTTTTTTGATTAAGGAGGTTGTAAATGATAAAAAGAAATATATCAACAATTGTTGTTAGCCCACCAATTAGGTTGTATAACAACAATGAATATACACAGTCGTTAGGCGTAAATTAAAAAGCAAGACATGAAAAAGAAGTTTATAGGATTTTTTAATCCAACGAAAGAAGAAATTGATGATGCTTGGAGCAACGGGATTTTTGCATTTGATGCAAATTCACTCCTAAATTTATACCGATATACTGACAATACACGAACAGACTTCTTAGGGGCTCTGCAAACAATAAAGGACAAACTATTTCTCCCATATCAAGCAGCATACGAATATCACAATAATAGATTAGAAGTTATTGAAGGTGTTAAAAACGCATACGAAAACCTCTATAATATATTTCATGAGAACTTTGATAAAAATTTAAAAAATCAAATTAACCAATACAGAAAACACCCTTCAATATTGGTTGAAAAAATAATAAAACTACACAATGATTTTTTAGAGAATTTATCTAAAGAGTTAAATAAACAAAAAACTAAACATCCTGATTTCAAAACTAAAGATGCTGTATTAGATGAATTAACTAATTTATTTGACAGTTCTGTTGGAGAGGAGTTTTCAAAAGAGGATTTATTAAAAATTTATAAAGAAGGTGAAGCAAGGTATTCTAACGAAATTCCTCCTGGTTATAAAGATTTAGCGAATAAGCAAAAAAAAGGACAAAGACATATTTATGGAGACTTAATTATTTGGAAGGAATTACTCAATTATACTAAAAATAAAAAACAACCATTAATTTTCATTACTGACGATAGAAAAGAAGATTGGTGGACAATTCAAAAGGGCAAAACAGTAAGACCGAGAGAAGAACTTATTAAGGAATTTTTTGATATTACAGGAATTCGAATACTAATATATAACGCTGACAACTTCTTATCTTTCGCAAAAGACAAAGGATTACTACCAAAACTAAAAGATGAAACAATTGAAGAAGTGAAAGATATCCGTGTTTCAGATGAAAAATATTATACCAATTTAAGTGATATTTTGAGTACACAAACACTTGCTTCAAAAAACATATCTGATTTGTTAAATGCTCATGCATATAACCCGATTAGTATTTCTGACATGTTGAGTACGCAAACACTCGTTTCAAAAAGTATATCTGATATGCTAAATTCTCAAACTTACAAACCAATAAATATTTCAGAAATAATAAACTCTCAAAAACTAGCCTCGAAAAGCATATCTGATATGTTAAGTTCTCAAGCACTATCCTCAAAAAGTATTTCAGACATGCTTAGTGCACAGACACTTGCTTCAAAAAACATTTCTGACCTGCTAAAATCTCCTTTGAAAACATCAGTAGGTTCAAAGAAAACCATCAAGAAACCTAAAACAAAAGATGATGATAAAGACAAATAATCTACGCCTAACAATGTATATAAAAAATAAGCGAGATAGTAGTAATATCAAGGCTTGTAGCCCGTTTCGACATTCTTGTAACTTGAAAGATTTGTGCTTCGAAATCGCTTACTTTTCATATACTTACCGTTGTGGGGCATATTAAAAAACCGAGAATGAATCCCGGTGATGGTGCTTGACATTTTGACAATTTTCACTTTTTCTTTAGCCACTTTATTTGGATCGTTAGTTTTTGTATTTTGCATTTTGAATTAAGGTGGTGATTTTACTTTACCTTTACCTTAACCTCAGCGTCGCCCCTGTTTCATTGCATAACAATTTTAAATATCGCAATACAGGCATTAGATAGGGCGATCCGGAATTTCCCCGAAACCCTGTTTTAAGATCAATTAACTTCTAATGGATGACCCCATTGGTCCTTTTGTTGCTTTTTTTCTATTGTTTCCTCCAGACTTCTATGCTGTTAAACGTTTTATTAAAACGTCGGTTTATGAATTGTTTTAGAGTATCACTGGTATAAAGTCCTCCCACTTTTCCGTGGATAGGTGCTTTTGGTAAATTTTGCACGGTGTATTTTTTACCTGAAGAACCAAATACCTGGATAAAATGGTCAATCATGTCGCTTCCGGTTACATATCCCGAATGGGCATCATCAATAATAATAACATCTCCTTTTTTTAAACGCTTACCTGCACCGGGCATTTGAATCGCATTCGTATATGGAAAACGTTTATAACCATTATCTTCCAAATATCCTCGTAGTTTTGAAACACTTATGCCTGTTCCGGGTGTATTTATTGGGCTGGGGTCCTGGTTGCTTACCCTGTAATAGGTATAATCATGACACCAGACAATTCCGTACAAAGGCCAGGCAAGTGACATAACCAGTATTAATACACCTGAAAATACTATAACTGATAGGAAAATCGTTCTTTTCATAATAAAAATATATTAGAGAAAATATTGGAGAAAGTCAACAGGTGAATGAACATTTTTTTTCCATAGGATAGCCAGTTGCCAGCCCCTAGTTTCCTGTGGTTAGAATCTTTTTTGTAAAAAGGGTTTTGGCTGCCGGAGGCAAAAAAAGAAAAATCAATCCTTACCTTGACCCACCTCTCAGTATCCTCTGACCTGGCTCTTGTTATTACTGCCGTTTATTTTACCTGTGGAATTGTAAACGCCTAGCTTTTCTTTCTGCTCTATAGTGCTCATGTTTTAATTTAAAGATAATTTATTTGATGAGCCTTTCGGATTAGATTTTGAAAAGGAAGATAGAATAAGGGAAAAATAGGGACAGGTAATCTGTTTTACCTATTTATTTATAATAATTTTGTTAAAATTGTAAGAGTTCAAGATTTTGAACCCCTATTAGTATAATTAATTGACATAAAAAATTCCATATGTCAGAATAATATTTTGTATGTAACAATATAAATAAGAGTTATGCAGTACGATAAAAGGATATAAATATGGCAATAGAATCACCTTTATTCCAAAGTTCAATGGAGCTTCTTGGGCATTCATATTCTCATTTCAATGTATCTGAAGAACTGGATAGAAAATTAGTTATTTTGCACTTGGCAAATGCTGTTGAACTTATTTTTAAAGATCTGGTATTAGATTTAGGGGAATCCATTTATAAAGGCCCAAAAGAAACCATAACCATACATGGTTGCATAAAATCACTCCAAGATAAAAATATCAATATCCCGTTCTTAAATAAAATCGAATTAATGATTGATGAAAGAAATGCTCTCCAGCATAGATTTGGTTCTCCTAACAAATTAACTACGATTTTTTACATGAGTATTGCTATAGAATTTTTTAAGGAAGTTTTAAGAGAGCATTATGATCTGAACTATAATGAGGTTATCACTCAATTCACCGATGAAAAAGAATTGCTCGCATATAAAATGAGAGAACCAGCTGACGATACAGAATTAGGAAACCTGAAAAAATTATCTAAGGTTCATTCACTTGGAGCTTTACTGTCAGCTATGACGTATCTTGAAAAGATAACATTGACATTTGTCAAAAAAATTGGTTTGGAAGAAGAACTCAGAAGACGACCTCCCTGGCATATGATGTCACCAAAATTTTTAGAAAGGTTTGGCTTAATAGTCCCTGAGGAGCTTGGGAAAAAACTAGATGAAACTAGGCAATTAAGAAATATGGCAGCACATGGAAGGAGTGAGCCATCCAAAGCTGATGTATCAAAAGCAATCGATTCAATAGAGGAATTCGAAAGATTTCTTTCTGAGATTAATGTAAAAAAAGCCCAAGACAGTGTAAACAAATATTTGAAGGAAAGTGAAAATGAAAGAGAAAAAAGGAGGTTAGAACTTGATGGAAAGAATGACTAACAAATCGTTGCACTGGATTTTTACTCCGCCGCGCTCCATTGCCGCTGGTGATGATCACGTTATATGCTTGATAAAAGTAGAAAAATTATTTTCAAGAATTATATAGATTGCGTTGTGGTTTCATTTATAAATTTCAATATTAGATAATTATTCAACTGAAAAGCAATGAAGTTTATTGTAAATGCAATTAAAAAGGTTAAGGAAAGGCGTTTAGCGAAAAAAGCAGAAAAACAAAGGTTAAATCAATTATTTAATAGTTTTGCAGAAGAAACACGCCATTTTGTACCTAAAGCTCCTAATAACCCATTGGCAGCTCTTTATAGGCTTTGCTGGAAAAGAGCTATTGTTTTGCAGGATATTTATAATGAAGAAGGAAATAATCCTGAAAAGGTGTATTTATACGAACAATTTCAAAAAATCGCTGTTGATCGTTATTCACCAATAGCTCCTGAAAATGCGTATGGACGAGTTTATCTGAAAATAAGTGGTGACGCTCAAAGAAAAATGAAAATTCACGAACTAAAACGAATGCAACCAGATCGCAGAGTAAAATTAAACGTAATTTAGAACTGGCTTGTATATATCGTGGGGTAGATAACATTCAACAAAAGTCATATATTGGCCAAACAAGCGGCAATCCAGAAACACGCTGGAAGGAACATCGCAGTAATAGAAGCGGACCTTTTAAGAATGGAGCATCATATGCCACTTGGAAAGTATTAAAAGAAAAAGTACCAAAAGCAAAATTAGACGAGTTAGAGTCATACTATATTGGCTTATATAATGCTTACGATGATGGACACAATGAGACTTGTGGAAATGATTGGCAAGCTTACGAACGTGGGTTAAGTGCTAAATATAATGATATATAATTCAGTTACTTTTATGTGCCAATTCCACTAAATAGTTTGGAAACACCTAACGAATCGTCTTTGTAGCTGATTGCTATTTCGCTGCGCTTCAAAATGCAGGTGAGCTTGATCGCTATAGAAAGGATGTGTTTCTTGTAAAATTTACAAAAGTTTATTGACATTAGAAATTTTTTATATCAATATAATATTATACATAACAATATAAGAAGGAGTTGTGCGTTATTAATGCTTAATGCAAATTATTAATATACAAAAAATATGGGGGTAAATATGTTAAAAAGAACTAACAAAAAAAGTAGCAAAGTGCTATCATGCTGCCTTGTAATGGTTACTTTCATGATGGTGAGTCTTATTGTAAGTGCAAATGCTTTGCTTGCTCAGGAATTAAGCGATGAGGCGAAAATGACTGCTATGATACAGTATACCCTGGAATATCGTTTTAGCAAAAACCTCAAGGTTGGAGACTTTGTTAAGTATCAATCAGGAGAGAAAACGATTGAGCTGAAGGTATACAAACAAGAAAAAGAAGGTGTGTGGATTGTTGAAGACTTTCCAGGTATGAAAATTCATCTTCTTGTTGATCTGAAGAGAATGAAAGTGCTGAAAGGTTTTGGGTTTGATGAAAAGGGTGAGAAACGGATGATGAATCCTGTAGATGACAAAAAACTTACTGAAGTAATAGCTATGTTTAAAAATAAAATGAAAAAGCAAGGGGCTTATTCTCAGTTTATTTCCTGGAAAAAGGGTGAAAAAACAGAAAAAGTAGATGTTCCTGCAGGTTCTTTTGCATGTGCTTACATAAAACCTGAATATTCTGAGCAGTATGCCAAACGAATGCAAAATTATGTAAAACAAATGCAAAAACAGGGTAAGTCTGATGCAGAAATAGATGCGGAAATATCTAAAAATGAACCAAGACTTCACTTTAGTAAGGGTGTGCCTAAATTACTGCCTATGCAAATTGCTATGGGTTGGATGCCGTGGATCGATGTCTTTAAAGAAGTGAAGGAAGGTCTGGTTGAAAGTAAAGGTATGTCTCCGTTGAAACTTATTGCTTATAGCGGGCAGAAGAAGTAGAAAAAAGCTTACCAGGCAAAACAGTAAATAGGGACAGAGGCCTATTTATTGATAATTGTTTTGATAAAACTGTAAGGGATTCAAGATTTTGAACTCCTACTAGTACTTGAAAAAGTTCGGATAGATATCTGAATATTACAATCGTTTGACATTTCAAATTTATTTCTTTAATATTAATATCAGGTAAGTGTAAGATGAAAAATGAGAAAAAAACCAAAGAACAGCTTTTAAATGAAGTAGAGAAATTAAATGCTAAAATTGCCAGACTTATGGAATTTAAAAACAATTGCAAAAAGGGGGGTGAATTACTGCTGGAAAGGGAGGAACGCTTGTTGGCGCTTTTCAACGCTGCGCCTGATCCAGTCTTCATAAAGGACACGAATGGTCGGTATTTGGAAGCTAACAGTGCTTTCGCGACTCTCTTCGGCTTGCCAATAGAGCGAATCGTGGGTAATACCGACGATAACATCTTCACCCCCAAGGAAGCAGAGAAGATCCGTATTATAGACCAAAAGCTTTTCCATGGGGGCGAGTCAATCAAGACCGAGGATCATCTGATAGTCCAGGGCGAACCGCACGTATTCAAAACCAGGAAGATTCCTCTGCATGATGCTCAGGGGAAAATCACCAGCCTTTGCGGATTCGCCGAGGATGTGACGGAAGAAATGCGTGCACGGAAAGCACTGAAGGAAAGTGAAGAGAGATATCGCTCTTTGATTGAGAACATTCCTGATGTTTCATGGACTACTAACAGTAAAGGTCATACAATCTTCATAAGTCCTAATGTAGAAAGAATTTATGGTTACACAACAGAAGAGATTTATGAGGAGGGTAACAAACTCTGGTTTGAACGGATTCATCCAGATGATATTAATAAATTAAAAACTGCTTTTAATGAATTATTGGAAAAGGGTATTCCTCTTTATATTGAATATAGAATTAAGAGAAAGGATGGTAAATGGATATGGTTACTTGATAAATCAATAGGTACATATGAAAGGGATGGAATAACATATGCTGATGGTATTTTTTCAGACATCAGCAACCGCAAGCGAGTCGAAGAAGATCACAAGCAATTGCAGGTGCAATTTGCCCAAGCCCAGAAGATGGAATCAGTGGGTAGACTAGCAGGCGGCGTGGCACAAGACTTCAACAACATACTGAGTGTGATTATAGGCCGCACGGAACTGGCTCTGACCAAGGTGGATCCATCCCAGCCGCTGCATAACGATCTCCGGGAAATCCTCAAATCTGCCAAGCGTTCAGCAGAGATTATCCAACGATTGTTGGCTTTTGCCCGCAAGCAGACCATCATGCCTAGAGTGCTTGATTTGAACTATACACTGGAAGGGATGCTCAAGATGCTCTGGCGCCTGATTGGCGAAGATATCGACCTTGCCTGGCTGCCTGAATCAGACCTGAGGCCAGTTAAGATGGATCCCACCCAACTTGATCAGATATTAGCCAATCTATGTGTCAATGCCCGGGACGCCATAGCAGGAGTTGGCAAGATCACCATCGAAACAGCAAGTGTTACTTTTGACGAAGACTACTATGCGGAACATTTAGACTATGTCCCCGGTGAGTTCATCCTATTGGCTTTCAGTGACGACGGCTGCGGCATGGACAAGAATACCCAGGATAAGATTTTCGAGCCGTTTTTCACAACCAAGGAAATGGGTAAAGGAACAGGCTTTGGCTTGTCAACGCTTTATGGCATAGTCAAGCAGAACAACGGCTTTGTCAATGTGTACAGTGAGCAGGGCAAAGGCACTACTTTTAAGATTTATCTACCCATACACACGGACCAAAATGTTAAGGAACTAAAGGGGAATGATGCGCCGATTTACAAGGGTCGCGGAGAAATGCTATTGGTAGTAGAGGATGAGACATCCATCCTGGAACTGATCGAGACAATGCTGGATTCTCTGGGATACAGGGTACTGACCGCCAGAACCCCGGCTGAAGCTCTAGATCTGGTAGTAAAGCACACTGGCGAGATATCCATGCTAATAACTGATGTAGTCATGCCAGAAATGAACGGTCGAGAGTTAGCAGAACGGCTGCAGTCTTCTCATCCGAAACTGAAATGTCTGTATATGTCCGGATACACAGCCAACATCATAGCTCACCGGGGTATACTTGACCAGGGTGTCAGTTTCATTCAAAAACCGTTTTTGATGAAGGATCTGGCCGAAAAAGTCAGGATGACGCTGAATGGCAAATAAGAAAAGCAAGAATCAAAATTCAGCAACAGATCTATTCACCTAACCGATATTTTACTACTCTTTATGCAATAATAGGGACAGATACCTATTTAACAAACAAACTTAAAAAGTGATTAACATAAAAATTTTCATATGTCAGAATAATATTTTATATATATAGTGTGAGTAAAAATAGGGTCAGGTCTTTCATTTTAGCATCTCGCTCCAAAATGCAGGTTAACTTACATTCTATAATAGAAAGGACATGCTTTTTGTGAAATTTTTTCATATTTTTTGTTTGACTTTAGAGATTCTTCTAAATATAATTATATCTTGTATGTAACAATATAAATAAGAGTTAGGCATATAAAAAGTTGAGATCAAAAATGGATAACTACACACGACCGGATTTTAGTAGCTCTGCACTTATTACAATTGATGTTCTGAGGGATACTTTAGATGAACAACATTTAGAGATTCCGGGTACTTCTGCTGCTTTGCCACAAATGAAACTACTGTTGGATTTTTATAGAGACAATAATAAACCAATAGTTCATATTGTTCGGATATACAAAGCTGACGGATCAAATGTTGATTTATGCAGAAGGAAATTAGTTGAAGGTGGCGCAGAAATATTGACAGAAAACAGTTTGGGTGCAGAACTTGCGCAAGAGCTATTTGATAATGATGCGGTAAGGTACGATACAAACCTGCTTTTAAACGGTGGTGTTCAGAAGATATCTGATAATGAAGTAATCATTTATAAGCCTAGATGGGGAGCATTTTATAACACTCCTTTAGAAGATCACTTGAAGAGGTTGGGTGTTAATACTTTAGTTTTTTCTGGTTGCAACTTCCCTAATTGCCCAAGAACTTCAATCTATGAAGCTAGCGAAAGGGATTATAAAATAGCATTAGCTGAAGACGCTATATCTGGACTATATGAACAAGGGAAAAAAGAGTTGGTGAATATAGGTGTTTTAGTAGAGAGTACAAATAACATAATAGGTTTAGCTGGTGCCTAACAAATCGTTCCACCTGACATTTTTCCGCTCCGCTTCAAAATACAGGTTAACTTACATTCTATAATAGAAAGGATGTGTTTTTTGTAAAATTTTTTCATAATTTTTGTTTGACTTTAGAGATTCTTCTAAATATAATTATCTTTTATATATAACAATATAAATAAGAGTTGGAAGGAAATAATTAAATAAAAAGGAGGTAAAAATGCCAGATTTTGGAAATCCATTTTCAGGACTTAAAAAAAATCAAAAACTTACTAAAGAAGAACTAATTCGTGCAATTCGGTTTATGGTAGCAGCAGAATATGAGGCCATACAGCTTTATATGCAATTAGCAGAATCGACAGATAACAAATTAGCAATTGAAGTGTTAAAAGATATTGCTGATGAAGAAAGGATTCATGCCGGAGAATTTCTTCGCTTATTAAAAGAATTAGCACCAGATGAAGAAAAATTTTATTCAGAAGGAGCAAAAGAAGTGGAAGAAGAAATTGGAAAATTTGGAAAATAGACTAAAATTCTAACAACTAATCCAGCGGACGCTAACGCGCCGCTTATTATAATGTTATGCAAGGAGGACAACGATGAACAAACTGCTACTTGGCATCACATCAGTATTTCTTTCCGGATGCCTGGGCATGCCTGAATCTGTTACTCCCGTCAAAAAATTTGAACTCGAAAAGTACTTGGGTAAATGGTACGAAATTGCAAGATTGGACCATTCTTTCGAACGTGGATTGGATCAAGTGACCGCCGAATATTCTTTACAAGATGATGGCGGTGTTAGAGTCAAAAACCGTGGTTTTTCAGTTAAAAAAGATCGCTGGAAAGAAGCTGAAGGTAAAGCGTTCTTTGTCAAAGCACAAGATGAAGGTTATTTTAAGGTTTCTTTCTTTGGTCCATTTTACGGGTCCTATGTCATTTTCGAATTGGATAAAGATGACTATCAATATGCATTCGTTTCTGGTTCTAGCACCTCATATTTATGGTTTTTGTCTCGAACTCCAACTGTAGACAAGGAATTGATGTCACGATTCATAGAAAAAGCCCAAAGGCTCGGTTTTGATATGGACAAACTAATTTATGTGAAACAAAAATAAACCGCAGCATAACAAAAAACAATATACAAGGTAATTTATTTTACCTATTTATTTATAATGATTTTGATAAAATTGTAAGAGTTCAAGATTTTGAACCCCTATTAGTATAATTAATTGACATAAAAAATTCCATATGTAAGAATAATATCTTGTGTATATAGTGTGAATAAACACAATGTGCTTATCCTGCCAATATGGAATGATAAGAACGATAAATTTGTACAAGTAGTTAGCGGCAATTGAAGGTAATGCTATGAAACCAATAATCAATATATTAGAATCTTTATCCGGAGTAGGTCTTGTTTTGCTAATCTTGACTCTTCTATTAATTTTAAATTCGTGGTTTTTTAGAAGGATTAAAACGTTTAAAGACTCGGTAGATATAACAAAAAAAGCCATTTCTTATCTAATTATCTTTATAGGTACCCTGACTTTTATTTTGTTATTGCCAATAGATAAAAGCCTCAAAGGACAAATCCTTAGTTTTTTAGGAATTATTATCAGTGCTGCTATTGCATTAAGTTCGACCACTGTACTTGGCAATTTAATTGCTGGAATCATAAATAATTCGATGAAGAGGTTTAGAAACGGTGATTTAATAAATGTAGGAGATTTGATAGGAAGAGTAACTAAGAAAAGTATGTTCCATGTAGAAATTCAATTGGAAGACAGCAACTTTGTGACGATTCCGAATTTATTTATTGTATCAAATCCTGTCAAACTCACTCGTAAATCAAATACTGTAATTTCTGCTACTGTCTCATTAGGTTATAATGTGTCCAGGACAAAAACCGAAGAGTATCTTAAAAAAGCTGCTTTATCAGCAGGTTTAAAAGACCCTTATGTGTACATAACTGAATTGGGTGATTTTTCTGTTACATATAAAATTCACGGTTTTCTTGAAAATAGTGATAATTTTTTTAGTATACAATCCCTTTTAAAGGGGAATATGATTGATGGTTTGCATGAGCATAATATAGAAATAGTATCCCCATCTTTTATGAATCAAAAAAAAGTTGATGATATAGTGTTTATCCCAAAGGAGCCTGTAGAAAAGAAACTTGAGCAAAAACAAAAAAGTCCAGAAGAATTAATATTTGACAAAGCAATTAAATTAGAAAAGATTGAAAATAAGAAAGATTATCTTAGAGAGATTGATAATAGAATAGAAAGTTTGAAAGAGAAAATAAAGAATTTGATTGATGAAGAAGAAATAAATAAAACAAAAGGTTCAATTGATAAACTTGAAGAAATTCAGAAGAAAATACTTCAAAATATTGAAGAACAAAATAAAAATTTAAACGAAAAAAATACATAACGAAACGAATCGTTGCACCTGACATTTTTCCACTGCGCTTCAAAATGCAGGTGAACTCACATTCTATAATAGAAAGGACATGTTTTTTGTAAAATTTTTTCATAATTTTTGTTTGACTTTAGAGATTCGTCTAAATATAATTATATCTTATATATAACAATATAAATATTGAAAGGTGCATCAAAACAGAAATTGTTGGTGTTGTATTTCAGATGAGATATCCCTTGCGTATTCTTGCTTTGAGACAACCTTGATTGTTATGAATAGGAACTTTTAATATGAACACAGCTATCATCACTGTTCTGATTATCCTCATCGCTACTATAGTCATGCTCATTTTCGAGATCATCCGCATAGACGTTGTTGCTATTGCCTGTATGCTGGTTTTAGGATGGAGCGGTGTACTGACACCACAGGAAGCCCTATCCGGTTTTTCGAGTAATGCCGTGATTGCCATGATGGCCGTCATGATTTTGGGACAGGGGATTGCAAAAACCGACCTCATGGATCGGTTCTCACGAGCCGTCCTGAAAAAAGTGGGAACCAACAGACAGCGAGTGATTGGGTTGATGTCATTGTCAGTGGGGATGCTGTCGGGATTCATTCAGAACATCGGTGCGGCGGCTCTTTTTTTGCCGGGCATTCTCAATATCTCACGCCGGGGAAAAATCCCGGCATCTGCTTTGATTATGCCGATTGGATTTGCCGCCATTTTGGGCGGCACATTGAGCATGGTGGGATCAGGCCCAATGATTCTAATTAACGACTTGCTGCGCAACGCCGGCATGGAGCCTTATGGATTTTTCAGCGTCACGCCGGTGGGAATGCTGTTGCTGCTTTCCGGAATTGGCTTCTTTTTCTTGTTTAGCAAATTCGTCCTGCCGGATTCTACATCCCCGCGGCAATCGATTTCGGAACAAGAAAGGCTCGTTGTAACTTTACATCTTCCGCATCACATCTGGCATTATACTATTCCCCAAAACAGCGCCTTAATCGGGAAAACGACCGAACAATCGGGCGTTTGGGACAAATTCAACCTGCATGTTCTCGGCATCTCCCGCGGCAAAAATCTGGAATATGCACCCTGGCGAGAGACAAGATTTGAATCAGGGCAGGAGTTGGCTCTATTGGGCAACGAAGATGATGCAAAGAAATTAGCCACCACATATAACCTGATACAACAAGAACAGGCCTATCGCTTTGCCAGTCTCCACAATCTAGAGCTGGCCGGGTTTGCAGAAATCATTATTCCGCCCCGTTCGGAAATGGTTGGTCAGAGCATTCGCAAGTTTTCCCTTCGCAAACGATACGCCGTGGAGCCGATCATGCTGTTCAGCAAAGGCGAAGAAATACAGGGCGATTTTTCAGACCATCGGATACTCCCTGGCGACACGATTATTGTTCATGGTTTATGGGAGAAAATCAGCGACCTGAAAACCAGCTCCGATTTTGTAGTGGCGACGCCGTTTGTGGTCGAAAAAAGGGTCCAATCAAAAGCCTGGATTGCCGTGCTTTGCTTCCTGTGCGCCATTGGGCTGACGCTGGCAGGCTCTCCCATCTCGCTGGCATTTTTCACCGGCGCCATAGCAATGGTGCTGACCCGGGTACTCACGATGCAGGAAGCCTATCAAGCCATCGAGTGGAAGGTTGTCTTCCTTCTCGCCGGGCTCATTCCGCTGGGAGTTGCCATGCAAAAAACCGGAACCGCTGCTTTTCTGGCAGAAAAAGTGATGACACTGGTTCAGGATGGTCATCCGATTCTTATCGTTTTAACTGTTGCAGTTTTGTCCACTCTGTTTTCGCTGTTCATGTCCAATGTAGGCGCTATCGTAGTGTTGGCGCCGCTGGTCATGAGCATGGCACAAATTGGTGGACTCGATCCCCGTTCCATGGCTTTGATGGCAGCGGTATGCGCGGCAAATTCCTTTATTTTGCCCACCCACCAGGTAAATGCGCTGCTGATGTCCTCTGGTGGGTATCGCAATGCAGACTATTTTAAAGCCGGCAGCGGAATGACCTTGATTTTTCTTGTGGTCGTTGTGACTGTGTTTTATTTTTTCTATCTTTAACCAAATAAACTAAAGGAGAATATCTTATGATGCTCAAACATTTTTTCATTGGCAAAATTGCTCACAGCTCTTACATTCTCGCCGGAAAGGGGATTTGCGCAGTGATCGATCCGCAACGGGATGTCGATATCTACATCACCGAAGCCCGCGCTATGGGTTTGGATATTACACATATTCTTCAAACCCATCTTCATGCTGATTTTATTTCGGGACACATTGATCTGGCGAAAAAAACCGGCGCAAGAATTTATGTGGCGAAATCGGCAAAGTGTACCTTCGACCATATGGCCCTGTCGGAAGGTGATTCCATAGAGTTGGAAGATATGGTCCTCAAGGTGTTGGAAACACCCGGTCACACCCCGGAACATCTCAGCTATGTCGTGATCGACAAATCCCGATCGGATAGCCCGATCGGTGTATTTGTGGGCGATACGCTTTTTGTTGGAGATGTGGGAAGGCCAGACCTTTTTCCGGACATGGCAGAAGAGCTGGCGGGAAAACTCTACCACAGCCTGCAAGATAAATTGTTAAAGCTGCCTGATTATGTTGAAGTCTATCCCGCGCACGGCGCGGGTTCATTGTGCGGTCGTGCTGTGGGTGCCAAATGGCGCACCACCATCGGCTATGAACGAAACTTTAACTCTGCTCTTCAAATCAAAGACAAATCAGCGTTTATCAAATCGCTCACGCAAGATATGCCCCCTGCTCCGGATCATTTCGGCCGCTGCAGCGATATCAACCGCCATGGACCGACTAGGGTTGTCGATCTCCCCAATATGGAGGAATTAGGCACCGGTCAATTTAAAAAACGCATGAGCGCTCCCAATATTCTAGTGCTGGATACCCGTAGTTATCACGCCTTTACCAGTCAGCACATCCATGGCGCCTGGCATCTCGATCTCAACGGCAACTTCCCCACTTTTGCCGGCTGGGTTTTGCCGGCAGACAAAGATATTCTGCTGGTCGTGGATGATTACAAGAAAGCGCTGGAAGCCAATACCTGGGCACGCCGGGTTGGTGTGGATAAAATCGTGGGCTATCTGGATGGCGGCATGATCGCCTGGGCTATAGCAGGATTTAAGACCAGCCATATCGAGCTGATTTCAGCTGAAGATTTGCACGACATGATCACCAGCGCCGCCAATTTTGTGCTGCTGGACGCACGTACGCCGCTGGAATATGAGGACAACCATATCAAAGGCGCCATCAATATCCCGGTGGCTGATCTACGAACCCGCCACCATGAGCTAAACAAGGATATAACAACCGTCCTTATTTGCAGCTCTGGGAATCGTTCCAGTCTTGGCGCCAGCATTCTCAAGCAGCATGGATTCAAAGATGTGTATAATGTTGCCGGCGGAATGTCTGGCTACAGCGCTGCCGGGTACACCCGGGAGTGCCGGGCTTGTGTCAATCCGCATGGGTCCAGATTTTTCACGAACTTTAGCGAAGTTAAAAAACACTGGGATATAGTATAACAAATGGAGGGCACTCGATGGAATTCTTAACAGAAGTGCGCTGGTCGCCTTATGCGGTTGGCATTGGCATCGGCATCTTGAGCTGGCTCAGCTTTCTCATCTCCAGGAAGCCGATCGCATGTTCGACAAGCTTTGCGAAGACCAGCGGTATGATTGAAAAACTGTTTCGGGGGAAAAAGGTTGATTTAAAGCCATACTACCAAAAGGAAAAGCTCATTGTGGACTGGCAATGGATGCTGGTTGTAGGCATTGTCATCGGCTCTCTGATTTCGGCGCTGCTGTCTGGTGATTTTCATTGGCAATGGGTTCCCGCTATCTGGGCAAATGCATTTGGCAGCGACTCGGTACTACGAGTCATCGTTGCGCTGATTGGCGGTGTTTGCATCGGCTTCGGCGCACGCTGGGCAGACGGATGCACCAGCGGGCATGGCATAAGCGGCACACTGCAGCTTGCCGTTTCAAGCTGGATTTCTGCCATCTGTTTTTTCATTGGCGGCATTCTGATGGCGCATATTATCTTCAAATTAATCGGTTAACGGGAGGGAAACATGCAGCCAATAAAATCAATGGATAAACCGAAAAAAGACAGGTCTCCCCTGCTCTGGGGATTGGCATTCGGCATTGTATTCGGCTTCTTGCTCCAGAAAGGTGGTGCAACAAAATATGACGTGATTATCGGGCAACTGCTGCTAACCGATTTCACCGTACTAAAGATCATGCTTTCCGCTGTCCTGACCGGAATGATTGGCATCTATGCGATGAAAACCCTGGGCTGGCTGGAGCTTTATCCCAAATCAGGCTCTGTAGGAATCAACGTTATTGGCGGATTGATTTTTGGGGTAGGCTTTGCCGTATTGGGCTATTGTCCCGGCACAATTGCGGGTGCTTTCGGTAATGGCTATCTGGACGCTCTGGTCGGAGGACTGGCAGGCATTTTAATTGGCTCCGGTCTTTTTGCCGCACTTTATCCCCGACTCAGTCAGGGTATTTTGAAAAAAGGTGATTTTGGCAACCTGACCCTTCCAGAGTTGTTCAAAGTCAATGATTGGATGGTCGTCATCTCGGTGTCTGTGTTGATTTGTCTATTGCTGTACTGGCTGGAACGGGCCGGTTTGTAACATCCATGAGCGAAGAAAGAACTATTATTCCCAATGCACTGCATAACAACCGGTTGCAGCGGACGGCGGAAAGCACCGCCGCTGAACCGGGACGTTAAGTACTAAATAAATATTTGATTAATATAAAGGGGTTTTTTATGCAAAAGTATTAATAAAGACTAAGGCTATATTTTTGTTCTATCATTAACCTCCGCTTATCATGTGAATTGCATCTACCTTATCTCCATTTTTTATTAAGGAGTTTTTATAGTCTTGCTTTTGTACTAATTTTCCATTTATCTTTACAACTATATTTGGGAATGTAAATCTCATTATTTCAAATAATTCTATAACATTCAATTCATTTTTTTCTGTGATTTCTTTTTCTCTGTTGTTCAATACAATCTTCATTTTATTAACCTCTATGTACTACTGTTTTTTTAATTTTATTTATTTAATATATCAAGTACTATTTCAATAACCTGATTAGCCTGCATATTTGCAATTATCCCAACTTTTGGAGCAAGAGGAGGATTAATTTCAGAGATCTCTGTTTTTTCATCACCGCAAATATATAATTTATCGATCTTTCTTGTTTTTATCTCTATATTTTTACCATACCCAGCTATGCCTAAACCTGAAACTATATATTTATCAGGCATTTGTGAAAGAATTGTTTCAATTATCATTTGTTTTGTCTCAGCAAGATCAACTGCTTCAACAATAACATCACAATCTTTAAAAATCTTAATGATTTTATTTGAATTTAGTTTCAGATCATACGCATATATCTCAACATCTTGATTTATTTTTGATATATTTTCTTTTAAAGCTAATACTTTTTTTTCTCCAATTTGATCTAAAAAATAACATTGTCTGTTTAAATCACTCTTTGAAACAATATCATAATCAACAATTACAATTTTACCAATTCCAATTCTGGCTAAACTAACTGCACAATTAGATCCAAGCCCACCCGCACCAGCAATGCCTACACAGTATTTTTGTAATCTTTCTGAAAAAATGTTCATTTTATAATGATTCTACTCTTATTCTTGTTTTCTGTTATTTGGCCTATTAAGTAGAATTTTTCATCCAAGGAGTTTAGAGTGTTCTCAACTTTTGTTAGATCATTTTTATCTATAACCAAAACCATTCCTATTCCCATATTAAATACTCTATATCTCTCTGCTTCATCTATTTTCCCAGCATCAATTAAAAATTGAAAAATTTGGGGAATTTCCCATATTTTTTCAATCTGAGCACTCTTATCTTCTGGCAAAATTCTAGGGATATTATCAATAAACCCTCCACCCGTAATATGTGCGAGCCCTTTAATTAAATTATTCTTAATTAATTTCATAACAGGTTTAAGATATGATCTGTGAGTTTCAAGTAATTCTTCGCCTATTGTCCTTGAAAATCCTTGAACAATTGTATCAACTTTTAATTTTAATTTTTCAAATACAATATGCCTTGCAAGAGAATAACCATTAGTATGAAGGCCTGTTGAGGGTAATCCAATTAACAGGTCTCCATTTTTTATTTTTTTACCGTCAATTATTTTGTTTCCTTCAACTATACCAACAATAAAACCAGCAAGGTCATATTCTTTATTGTTATAAAATCCTGGCATTTCAGCAGTTTCGCCTCCAAGAAGTATAAAATCGTTTTCTATACATGCGTTTAAAATTCCTTTAACTATATCAGAGACTACATCAGGATCTACTTTACACATGCCAATATAATCAAGAAAAAACATTGGTTTTGCTCCGTATACCAGGATATCGTTAACACAGTGATTTACAATGTCTTTGCCAATAGTGTCATGTTTTTCCATCATAAATGCTATTTTTAATTTTGTTCCAACTCCATCAGCAGAAGAGACTAAAACAGGGTTGTTTATTTTTTGTTTAAGTGGGAAAAATCCACTAAATTTACCAATCTCATGAATTCCTAAATTTTTAACCATTTCCTTTATCTTATTTACAGCCTGATTTCCCTTATCAATGTCAACACCAGCCTTAGAATACATGCTTTCAGACATTATTTTACCTCCCGATTAACTCTTTTTTTCATACTCGAACTTCTTAAAAATTTTATTTATGCCTGCAAATAGATCTTTTTCAGAAAAGGCTTTGTTGAGTTCTGATTCTGTACATATAGAGTTTATTTCTTTATCTTTTAAAATTAACTTTCTAAAACTTTTCTTTTTTGTCCAGGATTCAAGAGCATTCTTTTGTACTAATTCATAGGCTTTTTGTCTTGGAATTTTTTTATTTACAAGTAAAGTTAACACTTTTTGAGAATAATATACTTCATTTGTCATATCAAGGTTTTTCTTTATGTTTTCTGGGTAAATATTAATGTTTTTAATAATATATGACATTTCATCTAAAATAAATGCTGTTATATGAAATGAATCCGGGAAAATTATTCGTTCTGAGGAAGAATGAGAAATGTCTCTCTCATGCCATAAAAGGTTATTTTCAAAGGCTACTGACAAATTTCCTCTCAATAGTCTGGCCAATCCAGAGATTCTCTCACATTTTACTGGATTCTTTTTATGAGGCATTGATGAAGAACCCTTTTGCCCTTTTGTAAATGGCTCTTCAACCTCAAGAACTTCTGTTCTTTGAAGATGTCTTATTTCAATAGCTATTTTTTCTATTCCAGATGTTATACTTGCTAGTGCATATATAACTTGCATATGTCTGTCTCTTTGGATTATTTGTGAGGAGACCTTGCATGGCTTTAGATTTAACTTCTTTAAAGCTATTTCTTCTCCTTCAGAGGGGAAATGAATATATGTTCCAACAGAGCCGGAAATCTTTCCAACTGAGATTATCTCCTTTGCATTGATTAATCTATATATATTTCTCTTTATTTCTTCATACCATATAAGATATTTAATACCAAATGTAATGGGCTCAGCATGAATTCCATGAGTTCTACCAATAGATTGTAAATTTTTGTATTTAAATGCCTCTTGAATTAAGATGTTTTTTAATCTATTTGCTTTATTAATGATTATTTTAAGTGATTCGTTAATCATCAGAGAAAGAGCAGTATCAACAATATCATATGAAGTAATCCCCATATGAATATAAGCGGAATCTTTTCCAACATATTCTTCAATTGAGGTTAAAAATGCAATAACATCGTGTTTTACCTTTTTTTCTATCTCATTGATCCTTTTTATATTAAAATTAGCCTTTTTTTTGATATTTTCTAAGCTTGCTTTTGGAATTTTCCCAAATTCATACCATGTTTCAACTATTGCGAGTTCTACTTCAAGCCATTTTCTATATTTATTTTCTCTATCCCATATTGTTGAAATCTCTTCAATTTCATACCTTTCTGTCATATTAGCTCCTTAATTTTAAGCAAACAATCTTTATTTGAGTGCCTTGTTTACTGCAATATTTACAAGCTCAAGATACTTATTATAAGTGTAATTTTTATTATAAAATTCTACAGCATTTTTTGAGATTATTTTACCTTTTTCTGATACTGCTTCTTTTATTCCTATTGCAAATTTCTCAGGTTCTGGCTCAGTTAGTATTGCTATGTTATTATCTAATGATTGAGAGTGTGTGTGTAGATTTGTAGCAACAGTAGGAACCCCTGATTTTAAATATGAATAAATTTTTAAGGGGATATTTGTTCCAAGAATTCTTGGTGATACAAGTACATCTGAGATTTTTAGAAAGTAAGGAATTTCGTGAGGCTGTTTTGTTCCAAGAAGAATTACTCTTTGCTCTAATGCTTTTTTTTTTAATATCTTTTTTATCTCTTTTATCTGTTCCTCTTTTCCACCCACTAACACCAGGCAGTATTTCTCGTCAAGATATTTCATACTTTCAATCAATAATGGTAGACCCTGGTATTTTTCAAAGGTTCCAGTATACATAATTACCTTTTTATTTTGAATTCCCAATTTATTTCTTATATTATTTAGCTTATTTTTATCTAATAATTCAGGAGTATCATCAATAAAATTTTCAATAACAGTTAATTTTTTTTTATCAGTTATTGTTGAAGCATATTGAAATAGAGATTTACAGATCACAATTGTAGATTTAGCGTTTTTTAAAGAGATTTTTTCAATCATCTTAAAAAAAGAGATGATTATTTTTGATTTCGTAAATTGGAAATTGTTCATCTGTTGAACAAGAGAGGAGTGCATATCATACAAATGGGGTATTTTTGTTATTTTGTTAAGAATAGCTCCAATAATATTTGCTTCTTCATGAGTATGAATTAAATCATATTTATTTTTTATAAACATTCCAATAACTTTAATGATAAGAAAAATATCAAGAATGATTTTTGAAAAGGATGGTCCTGTTTTAACCTTGTTTATAAATGGAGGTTTAGCACATCTAATAATTTTAAGGCTTTGAATTTTTTTATCCTCACCAAATGGGTAGGTTACAAGGTCTATTGAATGCCCGAGATCAATTAAACCCTTAATTCTATAATACTCGGAAAATGGAGTGCCCCTTGGCTCAAAAAAGGGTTCAGGTGCTATCATCAATATTTTCATTTTCAAATCCAATTGTCTCTCTTATTGAATATGTATTTTGGTGAAGCCCTTCATGATATATTCTTGTAAGCATTTCTGCTATTAATCCAAGAGTAATGACCTGGAATCCGAGAAAGATCAAAAGGATTGTAAGAAACAAAAGTGGTCTGTCAGCTATTGAGTGTCTTAAAAAAAATTTTTCATAACTCAGGGAAATACCGCTTAAAAATCCGGCTCCTATCATTAACATACCCAGGCTACCAAAAATTTTTAAAGGCCTATGAGAGAAAGAGAGTAAATATTTGATGGATATAAGATCGAGTATTACTCTAAATGTCCTTCCTATACCATAATTTGATTTCCCAAATTTTCTTTTTCTGTGATTTACAGGGATTTCAATTGATTTGATTCCGAATTTTGAAGCAATTGCAGGTATATATCTGTGCATTTCACCATATAGGGTGAGATTTTTTACAACCTCTCTTCTGAATCCTCTTAAAGTACATCCATAATCATGAAGTTTGACCTTAGTAATGAAAGAGATCAATTTGTTTCCAAAAAAAGAGGGTATTTTTCTTGTAATAAATTTATCTTTTCTATTCTTTCGCCATCCATTGACAATATCATAACCCTCTAATAATTTGTCTATAATAACAGGGATATCAGCTGGATCATTTTGTAAATCAGCATCTAATGTAACAATCATATCTCCTTTACAAAAATCAAAACCTGCAGCAATTGCAGAAGTTTGGCCGAAATTTTTCCTGAAATTAATAATTTTAACCCTATTATCTTTTTTATTTAATTCTAATAATTTTGAAAACGAGTTATCTGTGCTCCCATCATTTGCGAAAATAATCTCAAAATCTTTATATTTGTTATTAACAGAAGAGATAATTTCATCATATAGAGGAATAATATTCTCTTCTTCGTTGAATACCGGGATAATAATAGATATAAAAATTTCCTTCATAGAGTTTTTTAACATATTTTTAAATTCTTTACAATAGTTTAAAATTTGAAATATATCCTTAAGAGTGTAATTTTAGGAAAAAAACCTTGTTTTTTTTTATTTGATTTATTATTATTATAATAAGGAGTATAAAGATGAAAGATATAAACCTGTTAATAGAAAAATTAAAAAAAGATGTTGAAATTGAAGATTCAAAAGAGGCTTTTAGAAATGTTATTTGTGAGATTTCAAAATTTTATACAGAAAATTTAAATGTAAAAGAAGAGGAGATTTCAATATTGTTAGTAAATAATGATAAGACAATATTATCATTTGTATGCCCTTCGTTTCTTATAGATTCAGGGATGATTCCAGTAAGTTCTGATGATGCCCTTGCTTCTAAAATTTTCAAAACAGGTAGACCATTACTTGAAAATAACCTTCAAGCACAAAAACATCTGTGTATATTTGAAATTATTCCAACCCCTGATAATAAGATAAAACCAATATGGAAAATGATCGGAGCTTTAATTTATGTGAATGATGAAAAACTTGGAGTTATTGAAATTTCAAGAAGAAGTTTAGTCTTTTCAGAAGCTGGGGAGGATTTTTCGTCAAGAGATTTGGATTTTTTAGAAAAAACAATGTTTAAATTTGCACCTTTTATAAAAAAAGCAATGCCAAGTAATTTAACTGTGAAGATTTCGTGAAAAATAGATTAAGAGAGATATTATTAGAAAAGTCTGTTATAACAGGAAAAGAGTTTAAACTTTCATCTGGAAAAATCAGTAATTTTTATGTTGATGCAAGAGTTTCTACTTTAGACCCTGAAGGAGCTTTCTTGTGTGGGAAATTGTTCTTAAAGATGCTTAAAGATTTCAATGTACATGCTGTTGGTGGGTATTCAATAGGTGCAGATCCGATTGTTTCTTCGATTTCTCTACTTAGTTTTTTGGAAAATAATCCTATTCCTGCTTTTATAATAAGGAAAGAGGGGAAATCGTATGGCACAAGAAAAATTATTGAGGGCAATTTCCCTAAAAACGGAAGAGTAGCAATTTTTGATGATGTTGTGACATCAGGAGCATCAATTCTAAAAGGAGCAAAACAGGTGGAATCTCAAGGTTGCAAAGTTGAAATTATAATGGGACTTATTGATAGAGAGGAAGGAGCAAGAGAAAAAATAGAAGCTGCAGGATATAAATTTATTTCAATTTTCAAAAAAAGTGACCTGATTTAAGTTTTAAGATTAAATTAACAGAAAAAGCAATCTAACATATAACCTCATTATTTGTTAATTTCAAAGAATTTTGATAATATAAGCATATGTATATAATGGGTATTGAATCATCCTGTGATGAAACAGCAGTTTCAATTATTGAAAGAGGAGAAAAAAACGGGGTGATAAATGAGCAGATAAAATCACAAATCCCTTTGCATTCAAAATATGGTGGTATTGTTCCAGAAATTGCATCTAGAAATCATTATGAGGTTATTGATTGTCTTACATTAAAGGTTTTAAAAAAATCTAATTTAAAAATAGATGATATTGGCTTAATTTCATTAACTCAAGGGCCTGGTTTGATTGGTTCTTTACTTATTGGGCTTTGCTTTGCTAAAGGATTATCTTTTTCCAGGAAAATACCGATTGTTCCTGTAGACCATATCAATTCTCATATTGAATCTGTTTTTATTGATAATCAGAATATTCAATATCCTCTAATTGCACTTGTTGTATCAGGTGGGCATACATCTATATTTTATCAAAGGTCAAAATTTGATACAGAAGTTGTTTCTAAAACAAGGGATGATGCTGTAGGGGAAGTGCTGGATAAGATTGCTAAATTTTATGATTTTGGTTATCCGGGTGGACCAATATTTGACAGAATTTATAAACAGGGAGATAAAAACAGATTTTCTTTTACGTTCCCCAAAATGAGTGATGGTTCAAATGATTTTTCTTTTTCTGGCTATAAAACAGCAGTGTTGAAATATTCAAAAGAATTTAAAATTAAGGTTAACACTCAAATTTTTTACGATTTAATGTCATCTTTTTTAAATTCTGTTACTGATTACCTCTTGAAAAAAACTAAATTAGCAGCAATAGGTTTTAAAACAAAATCAGTTGTTGTTGCAGGAGGTGTAAGTCGCAATTCTTTATTAAGAAAAAAATTTAAAGAGGAATTTAAAAACAACAATATTATATTGTATTTACCTTCTTCACGATATTGTACTGATAATGCTTCTATGATAGCATGGTTGGGATACGAGAAATATATGAAATTTCCAAATCTTGATTCATTTGACTTTCTTTTAAATTCTTATTCGCGTGCTTTTTTTAAATATAAAAAAAAGATTAAATGAGGTTATTATGATGAGACTTAGATTTGCTCCTTCACCCACAGGCTTTGTTCATGTTGGAAATGTTAGAACTGCTTTGTTTAACTATCTTCATTCGAAAAAAAATAATGGTATATTTGTTTTAAGAATTGAAGATACTGATGTAGAACGTTCTAAAAAAGAATATGAGATAAATTTGATAAATGATCTGAAATGGATTGGTATCGAATGGGATGAGGGACCTGACATTGGTGGGAAGTTTGGCCCGTATCGCCAGTCAGAAAGAGTTGAAATTTATACAAAGTATGCCCAAAGATTAATTGACGAGAATAAAGCATACTACTGCTTTTGCTCTAAAGAGGAGTTGGAAAAACAGAAAGAAGAAGCAATGAAACAGGGAAACTCTCCTGTATATATTGAAAAATGTAGGGACCTTGATGTTGAAAAGTCGAATATAAGAATAAAAAAGGGTGAAAAAGCAGCAGTGAGATTTAAAATTCCAAGAAATATTTATGTTGAATTTAAAGATATAATCAGGGGCAACGTTAAGTTTGATTCAAATCTTTTAATAGATCCAGTAATTTTAAGGTCAAGTGGTATACCAGCCTATAATTTTTCAGTTGTCATTGATGATTCTATAATGAAAATAAATCTTGTAATAAGGGGTGAGGATCATCTGTCAAATACAGCACGACAAATCTTAACATATAAATCCCTTAAAATTGAACCCCCGGAATTTGCTCACCTTTCAATGGTTATGGGACCTGATAATACAAAACTTTCAAAACGTCATGGCTCAACTTCAATCTCTCAGTTTAGAGAGGATGGTTATCTTCCCCAGGCATTATTCAATTATCTTGCTTTACTTGGGTGGTCGCCTGATAATGGAAAAGAGATTTTATTAAAACAGGAGTTGATTTCTGCTTTTGATTTGAATAAAGTATCAAAGTCTTCTGCAATTTTTGACTATAAAAAATTACAATGGGTGAATAGAGAACATATAAGACTTATAAATGATGAAGAACTTGGCAATGTTATGACTCCATTTTTGGAAAAAAGGGGAATTAAATTTAATCCTGAAAAAGAAAATTTCAAATGGATAGGTCAGGCTTCAAAAGTATTGTGTAATTATAATCACCTTTTAACAGAAATATCAGAAGGCTTTAAAGAGTTTATTTCAATAAATTATAGTAAAGATTTAATAAAAAAAACAAAAGATTGTGAAACCTCTATTAAAGTAATATCTATGTTTTTTAAAGAAATAAGCGTGCTGGATTCACCAATTGAATTTTCAAAAGTTGCTGAAATTCTAAGAAGGATTCAAGCTCAAACAAAAATTAAGGGAAAAGAGCTTTATCATCCATTAAGAATTGCTTTAACTGGCAAAGAATCCGGAATTGAGCTTAAAGATTATATTCCAACAATAGAGAGAGGTTCTGTTTTGAACATAGAACCTTGTGTAAAAAACATAAAGTATAGATTAATGGCTTTTTTAAAATGAAAGTTTATTCATTAAATGCGCTAATAGAAGTTTTGAATTCAGATGCACCCCTTAATAATGTTTTTATAAGTAATTTAAAGAGAGGTAGAAAGTTTGATATTATAAAACAATTGTGTAGAGAGAAAGGAGTAACTTTTCAAATTATTCCACAGAATGCAATTGACAGAAAAGCTGGTTCTAGCAATCAGGGGATATTTGCAGAGATATCTCCTGTTCGTTTTTATAAATTAGAAGAAATTTTAAAAGAGCAAAAGAATGGTCTAATTTTGATTTTAGATAGCATTAATGATACTGGAAATTTGGGAGCAATTATTAGAACAGCAGTTGCAGCTTGTGTTGATGGTATATTAATTCCTTGCAGGAAGTCAGCTCCTATTAATGAAACTGTTTTGAAAACCTCAGCAGGTAGTCTAACAAAAGCAAAAATTGTTCTATCTAAAAATCTTACAAATGATATTATTGCTTTGAAAAAAAATGACTTTTGGATTATTGGTACACATGTAAAAGAAGGGTTAGAATACTACAAATATGATTTTAAATATAAAACCGCACTTATTGTTGGCAATGAAAATAAAGGCATATCCCCATTACTAAAGAAAAACTCAGATCAGTTAATTTCAATACCTCATTCATCACAGATTGAATCATTAAATGTTTCAAATTCTGTGGCTATATTACTTTTTGAGGCATTAAGACAGAAAATCACTTAACTGTTGCAAGAAGGTCAGCTTTTGAGATAATAAGTTGTTTTTTGCCTTCGTTTTTAATTTCTTCACCAGCATATTTGCCAAAAATCACCTTATCTCCGACTTTAATTAGCTTTTTGGTCTCCTCATCAGTTCCAACAGCTATTACTTTACCAATAATTGGTTTTTCTTTTGCAGAGTCAGGAAGAATAATAGAGCTTTTTTTCTCTTCCTCTTCCACTGGTTCAACTAATACTCTGTCATCTAATGGTTGTATTTTCATTACACCCTCCTTTTATATTTAGTGTGAATTTTTTGTTAAATTTAAGTTCATCTTTCTTCTATTTAATCTATTTTTTTTAACATATTTTGAGTTAGCTGTCAACTTTAAATTTTATAAAAAACCAAATATATAAAGCAATTTGATAGTATTAGACAGTGTTTTTTTAAAAAGATAAATATATTTTTATATTGCTCTGACCTCATGCATAAATATTTTTATATGGGTTGACGAATAGATTTAAATTGATAAAATAGAGTTTACTCTTATATTTAACTGAGAGTTTAATAATAAAGAGGTGAAATATGGATAAATATAGTTCAAAAGAATTAATGGAAATTGAGCACAAATATGGAGCTCACAATTACCATCCCTTAGAAGTTGTGATATCAAAGGCTAAAGGCGTTTGGGTATGGGACCCAGAAGGTAAAAGATATTTGGATTGCCTTGCAGCATATTCAGCAGTAAATCAGGGGCATTGTCACCCTAAGATTATAAAAGCCTTAAAAGACCAGGCAGATATTTTGACCCTTACTTCAAGGGCTTTTTATAATGACAAATGGCCTATTTTTGCAGAAAAGCTTGCAAAATTAACAGGTAAAGATATGATACTTCCAATGAATACAGGAGCTGAGGCTGTTGAAACAGCAATAAAGGTAATGAGAAAGTGGGGATATGAGAAAAAGGGTGTAAGAAAAAACAAGGCTGAGATAATTGTAATGGAAAATAATTTTCATGGAAGGACAAGCACTATTGTAGGCTTCTCAACTGACCCTGTTGCAAATACAAATTATGGCCCTTTTGCACCTGGTTTCAAGATTGTTCCCTTTAATAATGTAAAAGCTGTTGAAATAGCAGTTTGCCCGGATACTGTTGGAATTATGGTTGAACCAATACAGGGTGAGGCTGGTGTGGTTGTTCCTGATGATGGTTATTTGAGAGGTTTGAGAGAAATTTGTGACAAAAACAATATGCTTCTTGCGTTTGATGAAGTTCAAACAGGTCTTTGTCGAACTGGGAAACTTTTTGCTTTTATGCATGAAGGTGTAGAACCTGATGTTATTATTATGGGTAAAGCGCTTGGAGGAGGCGTTTTCCCAGTGAGCGGTATTGCTGCAAATAAAGATATAATGGATGTGTTTACACCAGGGACACATGGCTCAACATTTGGTGGAAATCCATTAGCATGCGTATGCGCAATTGCAGCTCTGGATGTTCTTATTGATGAAAATCTTGCTTATAATGCTGAAACACTTGGTGCTTACTTTAGAAAACAGTTAATTGATATGAATTCTGAGAAGATAGAAATCATAAGAGGAAAAGGGCTTCTAAATGCTGTGGTTCTTAAAAAGGAAGCAGGTAAAGCAAGGAAATATACAACTGCTCTTAAAGAAAAAGGTATTCTTGCAAAAGAGACACATGACTGGATCATTCGCTTTGCTCCTCCTTTAGTTATTAAAAGAGAAGAACTTGATTGGGCTATTGAGAGGATAAGAGAAGTGTTTGCTTGATGCTTATTTTTCGAATAGATTCATCTCCTCAAAAAGATTTCTGGCGTTTAAATAGAAGTTATTATCTTGCATCTTTACTTAAAAAGAAAACAGAAATTTTATTTTGTATTAATAATGATAAGAGCATTATAAATTTTTTAAAAGAGAGAAGATTTCATTTTTGTTTGTTTGAAAATTTTGAAAACTTAGACAAAATAAAAATTAAAAGTATAGTACTTGACTTAAAACATTTTGCAAAAGAAGACATCAAATTTTTGAAATGGGCAAAAAAAAATGGAATCAATACAATACAGATAACAGATCTTGGATTAAATCAGCAGGATGTTGATTTTACAATAGATGCATCAATTGAAAAACTGTTTCCTTATGCTAAAGAAAAACATATTCTGAGTGGACCAGATTATGCAATTCTTCACAACAAATATAGACATTTCAATAAGATTAAAAGAGAATACAGAAAAAAAATCAAAAAAATTTTTATACTTATGGGAGAAAGCACTGAATATAGAGAATTAAGAGAGATTGTTGATCTTTTTTTCAGTTATAATTATGAAATCAAGATATTTCCCGGGATTTGTATAAGAAAATCAAACAAAAAAGTACTTAAGAGAATTCATCCTTCTATTAAGTTTGCTGGAAAAGCAGAAAGTATTGCCAGATCTTTTTTTGAATCTGACATTGCCTTGCTGTATGAGAATATAGCAGCATATAAAGCAGCAAGTACAGGTACTCCATTTGTTTGTTTATTTTCTGACAAAAAACAGGAATTTATTGCAGAAAGTTTTGAAAAGCATGGGGCAGGTTTGAAATATAAAAAAAATATAGATTTTAAAAAAAAAGATTTGGTTAAGTATATAGATTCATTAACTTTTGAAAAAAGAGTAAAAATGGGAAATATTGGAAAAAGGTTGATTGATGCAAAGGGTGTTTATCGAATTATACGCTTCTTTGAAGAAAAAGAGATTATTTAATTAATTAAGATGATTCAATCTGACTTGACAACAATTTTCACATCCTTTAAAATTTAAGAGAATAAGAAAATGTTTAAAATAGGGTTAACTGGCGGGATATGTTCTGGGAAGACTTTTGCACTCAATGTTTTCAAGGAACTTGGATGTTATACATTACGTGCTGATGATATTGCAAAAAAAATCATATTCCTTCCTGATTCTGAGTTTGTAGAGAAAATCATTAAAGTTTTTGGAGAAGATATATATGATGAAAAAAAGGGAATAAAAAAGGATAAGTTTGCAAAAATATTATTTGAGGATATAGAGAAAAGAAATTTCATAAATAAGATAGTTCATCCACGTGTACTTAAAGAACAGAATATGATTTTTAAGGATTTGGCAGAAACAGAGATTTATGATTTTTTTATATATGAATCAGCACTTTTGGTTGAATCTGGGAATTATAAAAATTTCGATAAAACAATTGTAGTTTACACAAATTCTGAGGAACAATATAAGCGTCTTATGGAAAGAGACAAGATAAGCCACGAAGATGCTGAAAAGAGAATTAAATCTCAGTTTCCTTTAAGTGAAAAGTTAAAGATTGCCAATTATATAATTGATACAACTGGAGGTTTTGAAAATGCAAGGGCAAAAACTTTGGAAACTTTCCATTTAATGAAAAAAGATTTAAATATTAAATAAGACATGATAAGGTGATTTTCAAATGGAAAAAGAATTAATACTAAATGCATTGAGTGTTTTTAATTTAAGGGAAGGTGTGAAAGTAGAGGAAGTACGCTATGCATATTTTGAAAAAATGGATCAAAAACAGTTTAAAAGAATTATTTTATCAGATCAACACCTGGAAAGGGAATTTTTTAACTATCATGAATCATATTTAATTTTACTAAAACATTATTCAAAAATAGGAAATGAAAAATATTTTACAAACTACTCCTCTGATCTTACTTTTAAATTTATATTCAATCAAGGAATTTATTTTCTTATAAAACGCGAATATTTAAAAGCTGGTGAGAAATTGGATGATGCATTTAAAATGAATAATAGAAATGTTTTATTATTAATTTATCTTGGCTTTTTATTAATGAAAAGAAAAAATTATTATGCTGCTGAAAAATATTTTCTTAATGCTATAAAAATTGATAAAGATAATGATGATGCATATTTTTATCTTGGGGAAAATTATTATAGAGCGGGAAAGCTTGAAAAAGCTATTACTATGTTTGAGATATCAAAGAATTTAAATCCTTTAAAAACAGCAACTGCTTTTAAAATCAAAGAGATAGAAAAGAGAATTAATGAAGAAAAGGGTTATGTTCCTAAAACTTCTTTTATTTCCAAATTAACAAGTTTCTTTAAAAAATAAGATTAAAAAATTGTAGTTATATTTAGTTTATATATGTTTTTTTACAACTTCTATCACTTCGTGAAGATCCATGCCGATTTTTTTGAGATATTCTATTGTTGGTGTTCCATTTTTTGTCCATCCTTTCTTTTTATAAGCTGCATCAGTTAATAGTTCATATTGCTGTTCTCTGAATTTTCTTAGTATTTTTACTTTTTCTGGTGTGTTTTTATCTTTAGGGTCAATTCCAATTTTTTCTTTTAATTGTTTATCATACCTCTCCTGTCTTGATTCATATTCTTCAACTGTAACCGGACCAACTGATCTGTAAGGGATTTTATCATGATTTCTATCACCATAACCCATCCTTATATTAAAAACCCTCTGAAAATTATAGACCCTTTCTGATTGAAGGATCAATTCTTCTTTGTCTATATTCTCTCCAGTAACTGCATTGAAAATATCAACATAGTTTTGAACATGTTCTGGGACCTTTGCTGGTTCGTCTGTTTCAGCATTGTTAGCTGGTTCTACATCATTCCATGGGAGTTTACATAACCCTTGCAAGGAGAACCATGTTCTGAACATGGGAAAATAGTGCAAGGCTTCGGCTTTATCTTTAAATGTCGGTATCTGGTTGTTGACCATATCCATAAATATAAGCCATGCCTCATCATGTTGAGGTCCTTTTAAAGCAAGTCCATACCCACCCTGCATTGCGAGTGATTCTTTTGTCACATATTCAGAATATTCAAGACCCTTTGCTTCCATACCAATATCATCCATAAATTTTCTATTTGCTCCGAAATTCTTTTCGAAATGATCTTTCATCTTTCTTATGCCTTTTCCTGCAATTAAACCAAATCCCTCTCCTCTTGCAATTTGATGAAGAAGTTCAAAAACGTCTTTTGAATTGCCCCATGTGAATTCAAGGCCTCCGGTTTTATCTTTATCAAGTAAGCCGTTTTCCCAGCATTCCATAATAAATGCAGTCATTGTACCAAATGATATAGTATCAACACCATAAGTATCACAATAGAAATTTATTTCAAGCACAGCTTCAGCATCAAATATTCCTAAATTTGAACCGCATCCTCCTATTGTTTCATATTCAGGTCCATCAACAATAACTTTATCGTTTTTATACGGTCCTGTTTTTAGTTTGAAATTTTCAACAGCTTTACAACATGCCATGGCACAACCTATCCAGCATCCGTCAGTAGCATAACCATGTGTGTAATATTTGTAAAATTCATCAGAAGATATATTTGAAGCATGTTTATGGCTTCCGAATTTGTAATTCATTGTAGGTAACAAATCATATTCATTCATTAATTCTGCTAAATGGGATGTCCCGACCTTTCTCATTTTACACTGCTGATCATCAAGTTCGTTTAATTCCTTTCTTATTTTAAGTCCAGCTTGTTTTAATTTCGATAAGTCAAAAACATTATTTGAATTAGCATTTAAACTTGAAAATTTTACAACAAGGGCTTTTAGTTTTTTATTTCTAAAGACAGTGCCGATACCTCCCCTTCCTGCTTGTTTTATACGCACTGCTTTTTTCTTTACATCATAAAATGAAAAATTCAAACATCCTATATATGAGTGGTCTGAGCCTTTACCAGCACTTACAGATGAAATATGAATTTTATCCTTCTCATTTTCTGCAAACATATCAATCATCTGTTCTGCTAAAATATGACTGTTAATCGCTTCTTCCGGTGCTTCAAAAATCTGAATGATCCCTTTATCACCATCTATATGAATGATCACTTCATTTTTTGCTTTTCCCTGGATTTCAATAGCATCAAAACCTGAAAATTTAAAATATGGTCCAAAAAATCCGCCAACATTACTATCAATGGGTATATTGGTTAGAGGAGATATTGAAGTTACAATTGATTTTCCACTTCCTGCATAAGAAGTGTTTCCTCCAATTGGTCCAACTGCAATATTTATTTCATTTTCAGGAGAATCCCATTTTGTATTTTCATTAACTGCATCCCACAATAATTTAAGAGCAAAGCCCTTTCCTCCGATGAATTTTTTCTTCATTTCGTCTGAAACAGGTTTTTCTTTGATCTCATTATTTGAAAGGTTAATATATAAAGTTCTGTTATTATAACCTTTTTCAACAGGTTTTAGTTTGTACTTGAATTCTTTCAATAATTCGTGTTTTGATTTTAATTGATTAATATCATAATTTTTAGCCATTTTTCATTCTCCTTTATTTTTTTTCAATTTTTATCTCAATTTTTTCTATATTTTCAGGCAATTTTTTTAGGGGTTTAACAGTGCCTTCAATTATATTTATAAACACTTTTTTTAAAAATAAATTCAGGGGTATTTTTTTGTCATTGATTTTCAAAATAATATTTTTATCCATTATAGTCCTCCATAAATTTTATGATCTCATTTATATCATCTCTTTTATAACATGGGATTTTGTCTGTTAATTTTCTGTCTGATGCAATTGCTGATAATCTATCAATTGGAAATTTAAGGTTATTGTTTGTTTTTGAATCAAATACTTCGATTAAAGGGATGTTTTCTATATATAAACCCTCTAAAATTAAAAAATCAAAGTTTTTAAAATCAGATTTTAAAATATCAATTGCTTCATTTTTGTTTTTTATCTTTTTCATGCTTAGAATTTCCTGTTTTGCAATGAGACAAACTTTATCAGCTCCTGATTCAAGAAATTTGAAAGTATCTTTTGATTCAGGTTCTAAACTATATTTATTTGAGATATTTTTCACTGCTAAAACCTTCTTATCTTTTTTTTTTAATTCTTTAATTAATTGTGTGATTAAGGTTGTTTTTCCGCTTTTAGACCAGCCTGCAAAACAAAATATTTTCATCTCAATATACTAATATATTAATCATGTTTAGTCAATTAGGTTGATTGATTTCGTTATTTGCAGATTAAAACGGAGCGGTTTTTTTGAATTCTAATCTAATTACTTTATTGTAAGAAGTAAAATAAAAAAATCTTTAATTGCAAATTAATTCCTTGACAAAATAGTAATAAACCTATAATATTCTATTCTAAGAACAAAAATTAAAAAAATGAGCTTAAGTGGGTCACTTAAATCTGTGAATTTAGCTGATATTATGCAGCTGGTTTCTAACTCAAAACAGACTGGTAGATTTATTATCACAAAAAACACTGGTGAAAAAGGTTTTATATTTATTGATAAAGGTGAGATCAATCATGCTGAGGTTGAAAATTTCAATGGAGAAGATGCTGTGTTTACATTAACTTCATGGGAAGAAGGTGAATTTGTTTTTGAAGAAGGACGTTTTAATACAAAAGCATCAATAGAAAGATCAGTAACTTCACTACTTATGGAATCTGCTAAAAGAATTGATGAATGGAAATTGTTAAGAAAAAAAGTTGGCTCAATGGATTCAATACCAGTTTTCAGTGAAGTTGATAGGAATGAAAGGAGAAAAATTTCATTATCAACTTTAGAATGGATGGTAATTTCAAAAATTGATGGTAGAAAGAGTATAAATGAAATTTCTAAAGAAGCAGGAATTAATATATTCGATGTATCAAGAATGATTTTTGGAATGATGGCATCCAAACTCTTAAAACTTAAAAAATAAGAAACAATAAAAGTGTTGTTTCATATGTCTCAAATCGGGAACATACGTTATGAAAAATAGTGTTTTGATTTTAGATTTTGGATCTCAATATACTAAACTGATTGCAAGAAGAGTAAGGGAATTAAAGATCTACTCTGAAATCATGCCATTCAATGTAAACATAGAAAAGATAAAGAACTTTCAGCCAGGTGCAATTATCCTTTCAGGAGGGCCTTCAAGTGTTTATGAGAAAAATTCCCCTAAAATAGAACCTGCTGTTCTGGAATTAGGAATACCAATTTTAGGAATCTGTTATGGTCTTCAATTAATAGCATATCTTTTTAATATGAAAGTTGAATCTGCAAAAAATAGAGAATATGGTCTAGCAAACTTAGAAATCGTAAGAACAAGTAAACTTCTTAAAAATATAAAGAACAATTCAAAGATCTGGATGAGTCACGGAGACAAAATATCTCAATACCCTAAAGATTTCATTGTAACTGGTAAAACAAAAAATACAAAAATCTCTGTTATTGAATCAAATAAAAGAAATATATTTGGAGTTCAATTTCATCCTGAGGTTGCTCATACTCAGGAAGGAGAAAAAATCATTTATAATTTTTTATTTGAAATTTCAAATCTAAAATCTGATTGGAATATGGAGGATTTTATTAAATCATCTATGTTAAAAATCAGAAAAAGCGTTGGAACTCAAAAAGTTATACTCGGATTAAGTGGAGGGGTTGATTCTACAGTTCTTGCCTTATTACTAAGAAAATCAATTGGTAATCAATTAATACCAGTTTTTATTGATACAGGACTTCTTAGAAAAAATGAGCATAAAGATTTAATGAATAAATTTAGAAATCAGCTCAATCTTAAAGTCTATGGAATAGATGCTTCTAAGATCTTTCTGAAAAATTTAAAAAAAATCAGGTCTCCTGAAAAAAAAAGAAAAATAATAGGCAAAACATTTATCGATACATTTAAAACAGTAGAAAGAAAAATTGGGAAAACCGATTTTTTTGCTCAAGGTACACTATATACAGATGTTATTGAATCAAATCCCGTTAGCGGACCTTCTGCGAAAATAAAAAGCCATCACAATGTTGGTGGTCTTCCTGAAAATATAGAATGGAAAATCATTGAGCCGTTTAGGGAATTATTCAAAGATGAAGTAAGAGAGGTTGGAAGAAAGCTTGGTCTTAGTGAAATATTTGTTAATCGCCATCCTTTCCCAGGACCCGGCTTAGCAGTGAGAATAATTGGAGAAGTAACAGAAGATAAAGTGAAAAAATTACAATCTGCTGATGAAATATTAATAGAAGAATTAAATAATTTTAAAATCTATAATAAGGTATGGCAGGCATTTGTTGTTCTTTTACCAGTTAAAAGCGTTGGAGTTATGGGAGATGTTAGGACATATGAAAATGTAGCTGTAATTAGAATGGTTGAAAGCATTGATGGAATGACTGCTGATTGGTATCCTGCTCCATATGATTTTTTAAAAAAAGTTGCTAACAGAGTTGTAAATGAAGTTAAAGGTATAAATAGAGTGACATATGATTTAACCTCAAAACCACCAGGAACAATTGAATGGGAATAAAATTAAGAGAAAACAGATGAAAAGTTTTATTCATCTACATGTTCATTCAGAGTACAGTCTTCTTGATTCATCTTTAAAAATCGATTCATTGATTCAAAGAGCCAAAGAACTAAATATGCCAGCTGTAGCACTCACTGATCATGGGAATATCCTTGGTTCTGTTAACTTTTACAAAAAAGCCAAACAAAACGATATAAAGCCAATTATAGGCTCAGAGCTATACATAGCCCCTGAATCAAGATTTATTAAACCTAATAAAAACAAACATGAAATGAATTATTTTCATCTAATCGTTCTAGTTAAAAACGAGCAGGGCTACAGAAATCTTTCTGAAATAATAACATTCTCATATAAAGAAGGTTTTTACAGAAAGCCTAGAATTGATAAGGACATTTTAAAAAAATATAAAGATGGTTTGGTTGTTCTTTCATCCTGTATACAGGGAGAAATTCCATATTATCTATTGTGTAACAGAGAAGATAAAGCATATGAAGCTGCAAAGTGGTACAGAGAATTATTTAAAGATGATTATTATTTAGAGATACAAAACCATTTTTTAGAAAAACAAATTGAAGTTTTACCAAAATTAATTAAACTTTCAAAAGATTTATCAATCCCTATTGTAGCTACAAATGATGTTCACTATCTGTATAAAGAAGACTCAGATGCAAGAGAAATACTGATATGTTTACAAACAAATGATGTTCTGTCAAACCCAGAAAGACCGATGAAAAAACAAACTGATGAGATGTATTTTAAATCACCTGATGAAATGCGTGAGTTATTTTCCGAGGTACCTGAAGCCATTGAAACAACATTAGATATAGCTGCTAAATGTAATTTTGATTATAAACTAGGAACATATTATCTACCAGAATTTAAAGTCCCTGATGGTACAACAGTTGATGGTTATTTTGAACAGATATGTAGAAAAGGTTTTGAAAAAATTGAAAATAAATTAAAAAATAAAAAAAAAAGTTTGCAAGAATATAAAATACGTCTTGATTATGAAATAGAAAAAATAAGAGAAATGGGATTCCCAAGCTATTTCCTTATTGTTTGGGACATAATAAGATTTTCAAAAGAAAATAATATTTCAATAGGGCCTGGTAGAGGATCTGTTGTGGGAAGTTTTGTTGCATATGTAATGGGTGTCACAAACATTGATCCTTTAGAGTACGATTTAATATTTGAACGATTTTTGAATCCAGAAAGGATTTCATTGCCTGATATTGACATTGATTTTGACCGTGAAAGAAGAAATGATGTTATTGAATATATAAGAGATAAATATGGTAAAGAAAGCGTTGCACAAATCGTTACTTTCGGAAGAATGAAAGCAAAAATGGCAATACGCGATATAGGAAGAGTACTTGAGATTCCACTTAGTAATGTAAATAAACTTGCAAAAATGATACCTGAAGGACCCAAAGTAAGCCTAAAAAATGAGATTAAAACCAATAAAGACTTAATGAAAGAGATAAAAAGAATAAAAGATGTTCCTAAGCTTATAGATTTTGCCTTAAAACTTGAAAATAATATCAGACACACATCAATGCACGCTGCAGGAGTTGTAATAGCTCCCCAAAAATTGACTAACTTCATGCCTTTATATAAAACAAAAGATGAAATTGTCACACAATTTGAAAAAGAAGAGGTTGAAGACATTGGCCTTTTAAAAATGGATATCCTTGGCCTTAAAACCCTGACAATAATAAAAAACATAATAAATGAAGTAAAAGAAATAGAGGATATTGATATTGATCTTGAGAATATTAAGTTTAATGACAAAAAAACATTTAAAATATTTCAAAATGGAAATACTGATGGAGTTTTTCAATTTGAGAGTTCTGGAATGCGTGACTATCTAAAAAGAACTAAGCCACAAAAAATAGAAGATCTGATTGTCCTAAACGCACTTTATAGACCTGGCCCCCTGGAATCTGGAATGGCTAATTCCTATGTGAGAAGGAAATTAGGTAAAGAAGAAGTTACTTACATTTTTCCTGAACTTGAAGGAATTTTAAAAGATACTTATGGGATAATTGTCTTTCAGGAACAGGTTATGCAAATTTCAGTAAAAATTGCTGGTTTTTCAATGGGCAAAGCAGATGAGATGCGCGAAATAATGGGTAAGAAGCAGATAAATAAAATCCCAAACATAGAAGATAAATTCATCACAGGAGCTATAAAAAAAGGCTATAATAAAAATAAAACCAATCAAATTTTTTCACAGATAAAAACCTTTGCTAAATATGGTTTTAACAAATCTCATTCTACTGCATATGCTTATCTTGCTTATCAAACAGCATATTTAAAAGCTCATTTCCCAGTATATTTTATGTCAGCACATCTAACTTCCGAATCAGAAAAAACATCTACCTCATCCAAAATTATTCAATATATATCTGAATGTAAAAAAATGGAGATCAAAATATTGGCACCGAATATAAACAAAAGTTATGAGAATTTCAGAGTTGAAACTTCAAATTCAATAAGATTTGGATTGAAAGGTTTAAAGAATGTAGGAAATGCAGCTATTAAGAGTATTCTAAAAACAAGAAAAGAAGAGGGAAGTTTTCAGAATTATTTTGATTTTGTTACAATGATAGATTTAAGTAAAGTTAACAAAGCAGTTATTGAAAGTTTGATTAAATCAGGAGCTATGGATTGCTTTAACATAAAACGCAGAGTACTCTTTGAAAGTGTTGAAGAGGTTATAAAGAATGCTTCAATTATTGATAAAAATAGAGATGAAAACCAACTATCTTTATTCTCAAAACATGAAAATCCTTCTCATATAATTATCCCAAAAAGATACCATGAAAAAGATGAGTGGACAGAAAATGAAATAATAAAAGGTGAAAAAGAAATCACTGGAATATATATAACTCACAATCCAATCGAAAAATACAGAAATGAAATAGAAAAGGTGTCAAATATAAATATCTCTCATATAAAAGAATTTAAAGGTGAAAAAATAAGGTTGGGTGGTGTTATTACTGAATTTAAACAGAAAAAATCAAAAAAAGGTGATTTTTATGGCGAATTGTTTTTTGAAGATTTAACAGGAAGAATCAAAGTTTTGGTATTTAATAAAAAAAATAAATGGAATGATATAAAAAATGATATAAGATTGGATTTTCCATACTTTTTGCAAGGCGTCTTACCTGACAATGATGACACAACTCTTAATGTTTACCTGGAAAATATAACTGAGCTTGAAACTTTTCTAAAAAAAAAGGCAAGAAAAATTGTAATAAAAATAAACTGTAATCAACTAACAAAATCCTTTAATGAAAAATTAAATAATATAATAAAAAATAACAAAGATACTATCCCATATATTATTATAATAAAGCATGAAAATGGCTATAAAACAACAATAAAATCCTCAAAAAAAGAAGGGTTAAAGCCAACTGTTTCGATGAAAAAAGACATAGAAAAACTAACCGGTAAGAGCACAGTTGATATTTTATACTAAAAGGAACTTATAAATAAATTTTCAATCTATTCTGCACTTATTAAATCAGAAATTGGTTTTAAAGACCCTATATTAGCAAATATGATTTTTAAAGCAGAAGTAATGGGTACAGCCAATATCATTCCAATAATTCCCCATATCCAACCCCAGAAAATTAAAGAGACCAAAATAACTATAGGTGATAAATTTAATCTCTCGCCCATTATTTTTGGTTCCAAAAGATTTCCCATTATCATTTGAGTTAGAGTAAGGGCTCCTGCAATAATAAGAATTCTTATTGAAAGACCATATTTTATTAATCCTATAATTATAGGAAATGATGTTGCTACAACCGAGCCAAAATTTGGAATAAAATTTAGAATAAATATTAATAAAGCAGAAAAAATCGCAAAATCTATGCCTCCAATCCAAACAATTAATCCACTAATAATTCCAGTCAACAGGCTTATAAATGTTTTCATTAAAAGATAACGCTGTACTTGATCTTCTATTGAATTTACAATAAAAATCATTTTATCTGCTTTATTGCCATTAAATGCTCTATATACTCTCCCTGTCAGTACATTTCTTCCAGATAGCATAAAAATCAAGAATATAATAACTAATATCAAATTTCCAACAAAAGTAGCAAAAGAGCCAAAAGCTGTAGATACAAATGAAGTTATTGTATTTACTGATTTTGTCCAATCAAAATTATTTATATAATTGTTTACATCACTTATAGGGATTTTTAACTGTGTTGAAAGGCTCTTTAACAATTCTGTAATACGATCACTATACATGGGGAATTTATTTATAAAAGATGACACTCCAGTAAAAATCAATACTCCCAAAAAATAAAAAATTATAAATATAAATATCAATAAAAAAGCTAGGATAAAAACTTTAGGGAATTTCAAAGTCAGTAATTTCTTTACAACCCCATTAAATAGAAAATACAATAAAAGAGACATACTTAATGGGATAAAAACAGTTTTTAGCTCCTTTAAAATCATAACGAAAATTACTGAAGCTATAAAACCTAAAAAAATTTTTATGTAAAACAGATCTCTATTTTCGTTAATCATAGCTTCTTATTTCGTCATTATGTTTAATAGATTTGATTTTTTTAAATAAAATGAGATCAATATCGATTTTATATTCAAAATAATATTTTATTTTCATTTTTCCCTTATCAATGGTCAGTTCTACAACACCTTGTTCTTTGTCAAATATAACGTTTTTATGTTTCAATAAGATTTCTACGATTGCTTGTTCACCCATTTCTGATGTAAAACCAGTACCTCTTAAAAACCCGATCTTATCAGACACTTCATTTTTAATTTGAGCTTGCGTATATTTTGCACCTATTAATTTTACTCCAACAAACCCCCCATATGCTAGTAATAATAAAAAGATAAATCCTGCAAATGTAATTTTTCCATTTTGCTTCATATTTTCAAATCTCCTTATATTTGCCAACTAAGCATAGTTCAGTCATCTTAAAATTCTTTTTGAAAAACTTTATAATTCTTGAATTCATCTGATACCTTAATGAAAACAATTGTTTGTGAATTTTGTTTTATTATATCAAATTCATATTCCTCAGATTTTGAATCATTTATCATATCTTTCGGAAAAACAGGGAACCATACATTTCCATCAAAAGAATAACACACCTCAGAAATGGTAGAAATTGTATCAATAGCTTTAAAGCTTATTCTGTTATTTTTTATTATAAAATCACTTAAGAGCGGGGCAGTTGAATCAATGAAAAATGGCTGGGATATCTTTGTGTGTGACTGTGATTGTGAATGTGGATTGGCAAAACTATCATCAGCAACAACTTTTATTAAATATTTTCCATCTTCAAAAAGTTCAGTCCAGAGGATCAATTCTTTTTTAGTTATATCTTTTTTTAAAATAATCCAATTTTTGTTTATAAACTTTTTAATAAAAACATTGTATTTTAATAAATCATTGTTAGGGTCATTTGCTTCCCATTTAATATTTAGATACTTTTCGTTTTTTAATTTTTTATTCTCTTCTTTATCTTTAATTTTCATATGATCAGATTTACTGATTTCTATTTTTTCTATAAGAGGTTTTAAATTTGTCTGGACATAAAACAATCTAAAATTATCTAAATTGGGATTTTTAGTCATATTTGATGAGTTTAGTAAAACTTTTACTTGTATATATCTAAATCCAGAAATATTCAAATTTGAATTTTCCTTATCATAAAACGGAGGTGACCATTCAGACCATGTTTTATCCGGAATATTAGAATTTCCTGCTCTTACAAAAAAAGAAATTCCTGAATTATTTTGTGTTAAACTATCCCAGTAAATTTTCCCTAATCTTGATTTTACTTGTAAATCAAATATTTTTGAAAAATATGTGCCTTTCGGATTTAATCTATTTTCAATTTTTATTATAGATGCTGAATTATTGGTTATTAATATTAACCCATTTCTATTTCCCTTTATTTTGAATAATTGAGCTGATTCACTCTCAAATATTAAATTAAAGCTTCTATCTTTTTTTATTTTATACAACCTTCCAGAATTTCCAGTGCATACAAACACTCCATCATCTCTTTTATCATAAAAAACTGAATATATATATTCTTTTTCAGATGACCAAATTTTTTCAACCATCCCATTTGTATGTACGCAATAAAGGGCACTTTTTTCATTACTTATCCCTGTGGTTTTTTTGTTTTTGCTATTATTAAAAAAGGGTTCAATTCCATTTTTGCTTATCTCTTTATAGGTAGTTATTCCCTTTGTAGCAGAAAAGAAAATATTTCCATTGATGTCTTCACAAATTCCTTTTATTTCTTCGAAAGGAGAATCAAATAATACCTTAACTTTTCCATTATTAATCTTATACAGGATCCCCCGATCTCCGCTACCAGCAAGTATTGAGTTATCTTTTGTAATATAAAGAACAACAATATGAGAATCCTCTGGTGCAAAAACCTTATATCCATCTCCAGGACCTTTAATTTTATACACGCCACCATTATTCCCTACTGCACAAATGATGTTACCATCTTTGTCTTCCTTTATATCCCAAATAAATTTTTCATCAATATCATAAAATTCAACAACCTTTTTATCTTTTCCTATTTTATAAATTTTTCCACTCGGAGAAGTTCCTGCATAAACCTCTCCATTATTTTTAACTAGAATAGCATATACATCGAGTTGATCTGTCTTAAAAATTTCTTCAACCTTACCTGTTGCTGGTAATATTTTATAGATTGCAGCGTTATGCCCTACGCCAACAAAAATTTCCTTATCATCTATAAAATCAAGCGACAGATAGTATTCTTTCTCCGGTCCTTTTAAATATTTTATCTCAGGTCCAATAGATAATCTACCTCTACTGTCAATGCTTGTTCCTTTAAAATCTCCTTTTTGAAAATCTTCATAACTTTTTAATTCTATTTTCTTTACTTGAACAGGGTATATCCTGCAAATACAATATGCTAACAAAAATAAAACAAAAAAAGCAACCTTGTTTTTTCTCATGTTACCTCTCTTTTATTTTCAACTTAAATAGCTTCTTACCTCTTACAACAGCTGGAACCTTCATTTGATATTCCATTAACGTGGAATATGTCATTTCTGATTGAACATTTGAAGAAGAATTAAAAACAAATACATTTCTTAAACTCTGTGGAAGGTTTGAGTATTCATACCCTTTAATAAACAAACTTTTAACTGGGGCCAATATTTTAAAATAGACTCTGTTGTTCTTTCTTAGATTATTAATTGCTCTTATTAATGAGCTCAATTTTATAGGAAAATATGCAGATTTAATGTTTTTTGAATCAAAATTCGCTATTTCATCTTTATCTGCTACCATTAAGTAAAAATCTGAACCTGACTTTAAATTTGGGGCTTTCACATTTATTTTTTCCACTGTTCTGTTTCCTCTTTCATTTTTAAAAATGAGTTTGATACTCACAATTTCACCAGGCATAAAGGAATTCTTATTGATAATTACATTTTCAATATTTGCTCTTTTTATTATCTCTGAGCTACTTATTTCAAAATCTATCTTCTGAATTTTTATTCTTTTGTCTCTATTATTCATAAGAAAAAAATTTATAGCAAGAATTAAATTTGTAAATTCATAAGAAGAGTCCACGCCACTAAAAAGATCATCTAAAACTATATTTTTTTCATTTTCTATAAATATTTTCCCCTTTATCCTTAATGATTGAAAACCATACTGTTGGTATTCAGATGAAAGTATGTTCATTAAGGAAATTGCAGAAAGAGAAGGAGTTAATAGAGGGTGATTCACTATCTCAATATCAAATTTTCTATTTCTGTTCTTCAGAAAAACCTTTAAGGGAATCATATAGGGCTTTGCACCTAATTCTCCCTGAACACCTGAAAACCTGTCCTGAAGTACAGTTCCTATCATGTTCTTTGAGGCTGCAAGTTTAAAACCACTTTGGTAAGATGGGACAACTGAAATTATTTCTGCTTTATGTAAGGGAAAATCAACAGTGCCCAAATTAAAAAAAGGGTGGCCAAACAAATATATTTTTTTACCATCAACATAAGTAACTGTACCTGAAGCAGAATATTCAAAATCACCTTTTATTAGAGGAATTGAAGCAGCATCTCCTTCAGATATTTTAAATAAATTACTATTGATAGAATTCTTTTTTATATTTTTTGAAAATTTAATATTACTTAAAGGAGTAAACACTGGTTTTAAATAGGAAAGGGCAGAAGGATTTATCCCCTTATTTGTTGAAATGAGTTTTATAGGTGAGATACTACTAACAGGAGAAAAATTTGTTCTTTTTGTTAATTCTTTTTGGATTAAATGTACAACATTTTTTATGCTTTTTTTATCAAATTCAACCTTAATATTCGAAATATCAATAAAAAATGTCTGATTATTATAATCTGAAGTCTCTATAATATTTTCAATTGGGGTAACTCCTGCAATTGGTTTTTTTGAAAAGCTAAATCCGTAAGATACAGCCCCTATTATTTTTCCATTAATATACAAAGGACTTCCGCTCATACCTTCTAAAATCCCCCCTCCTTCAAGAACTGGAGATTCTATTTCAACAATAATTAAATTTTTGTCAGGAACAAATTTTTCAATAAACCCAAGCACTTTGAACTTAAAAGTTTCAATTTTTGTGTCTTTGAATATAGTTTTACCTTCACCTCGCATTCCAGGTTGTATGTCAGCTAATTTCATTATTTCAGAATGTAAACTACTCACACAAAGAAAAATAATGAATAAAAAAATTAATGTTTTTTTCATTTTAACCTTAAATAGGGATTTATTTTATTCATAAAATCATCATATTGAAAAGGTTTAGAGATAATTTCACTTATACCTAGTTCTCTAAAATAATCTTCACAAGCGCCATCTTCTCCTGTTAGCAATATAATTGGAATATCCTTTTTTATTTTTTCAATCATATTCTCTGATTTAAAATCTTTCAGATTCCTGTCTAATAATATTAAATCATAATCATTTTTTGATATCAATTCTAAAGCAACCTCCTGACTTTCAGCTTTATCACATTCAATGTTCTCAAATTCAAGAAAATCATAAATTAACTCTCTTATAAAATTTTCATCATCTACAACTAACACTTTTCTTTTTCTCATATATTGTTAATTTTAATGAAATTTAACAAATAAATCAAGCTTATTTATAAAAACAATTTTAAAAGTAGTGCCCTTTTTTGAATCTAAAACAAATATTTCTCCATCCAAAGAATTTACAATCTTTTTGACAATTGCAAGTCCCATACCAGTTCCTTTATCTTTAGTTGTAAAAAATGGATACCAAATTTTTTCAACATTCTTCTTATCAACACCTTTCCCATTATCTTTTAAAATAATTTCTATATTATCTGCATCATAGAACTCAACTTCCAACATATCAGCTCCTGCTTCTTTGGAGTTCTTTATAAGATTTGAGAACACAGAACTTATGAGAGCCTTTTCAATATTGATAAAAATCTCTTTTTTAGAAAGTTTAGTCTCAAGTTCGTTTTCGCATGCAATTTTATTTAGCAATTCGACTAAATTAACCTTTTCTCTTTTCTCACCTATGATTGGTTTTGAAAAATTCAGGAAACTCTCCATCATATTTGATATAAATTTTATCTCATTATTTACTTTATCTAATTTTTTTTCTTTAGATTTCATTGTTTTTGTATATCCATAGACAACGCCAAGAGAATTTTTAACTTCATGTGCAAGAAATGTAGTCATCTCTCCAAGCATTATAAAATTCTTGTTTCTTCCATCTATCTCTTCCCTCATTTTCTCTTCAGTAATATCTTTTACTAAAATCAGGTTCCCAGCATCTCCTATAGGAATCAAGTCAATATTGAATATTTTACTTTTTTCAATTATCTGTGAGGAGATTCTTTGATCCTTTTTTTCTTTTATAAAACCTAAAATTTCAGGGAATCCTTTTAATATATTCTCCAAGCTATTATTCTTTACATTTGCATAACTTTGGGAAAACATTACTTCTGCTACTGAATTAAATCTATCAATTTTGTCAAATCTATTCACAAATATTATTCCACTGTTAATTTTATTTATGATGTTTTTATTTAATTCTTCCTCTTCAACTACTTTCGCCTGTTGTTTTTCTACAATATCCTTTAACTCTACTTCACTATCTTTTAGTTCTTTTAGATAATTCTGAAGTGGAGATATGCTTTTTATTTTAACATCACTTTTAATTTTCTTTATCAAAAAAACCAGGTAAAATCCTGTAAAAACAATAAAAGCACCAAGTATAATCAAAAAACCCAAGAAAATGCTTTTTAGCTTTCTTATAACCTTAAGTGTAGATGAGGCAATATTTTTTTCAAAAACAATACTCTTGTTATCGCCTTTTGGAGATTTTATAAAATAAATCAATCCTTTCTTAATTCCAGATATAGCAGTTACAGATTTCAAATTTGAATAAATAGAAATGCGATCAAAATAGTCCTTTTCTCTCATTTTATTAATATTAAATTTAAATTTTTCTACAAACAAATCTGACATCAAATCACACTTTGTTTTAATTTCAACAATCTCTCTTCTTTCCATTTCTTTTAATATTGAATAAATATTTTCAAAGATAAATATTAAAAAAACTTGAATTATCAGAAATAATATTAGGTTGTTTTTTTTCATTTAAATTTCTACATACCTCATTATATAAATTTTAATGTGAAAGAGATTGAATAAATCTCCAAATATTATCTCCCCAAAAAACAGAAATATAAGTTCCAAAACCAAGGAATGTACCAAAAGGCAATTTAGTCTTTAAATCTTTACCTTTGAATATAATAAATATAAACCCAATAATTACGCCCGATAAAGAGGCTAAAAAAACAGCAATTAATAATTTATGTATGCCAAGAAATGCACCAAGAAGAATCATCATCTTTACATCTCCAAAGCCAAGACCTTCAATTTTCCTAACCTTTAAATAAAAAAAATACAAAAAAGCAAAAATTAAAGCTGAACCAAAAGCAGAAATAAATGCGCTTTTATATGTAATTATAGGGTTAAAAAAGGAATATATTAAGAACAGAACGCCACCACCAATTGTAAGTTCATCAGGAAGGATCATATGCTTAAAATCAATTATTGCAAGAACCACAATTATGCACAGAAATATAATTACAAAAACAGTATAAACCGGAGAGATTGAAAAATAAAAGCTATATGAAAGCCAGAAAGTCAAAGCAGTAAATATTTCCACTAAAGGATATTGTAATGATATTTTTGCTTTACAGCTTCTACACTTTCCACCTAAAATAATAAAACTTATGACTGGAATATTATCATAAAATTTTATATTTTGATTACATTGAGGGCAATAAGAGCGAGGTTTAACTATACTTTTCTCAATAGGTAGCCTGTAAATAACAACATTTAAAAAACTGCCTATAATAAGTCCGAACAATATTAATAAAATTTCTTCCATTGAAATACCTTCTTTGCTTTAATTTTACCTGTTTTAAAATCATATATATAATCTTCACCTTTAAAATCCTTAGGAATCACATTTATAATTCCCTTTCTCTTTAATTCATTTAAATTAACAGGCTTTCTTCTAAATCTTTGTTCAAAGAGTTTTATCTTTTCTTCAAGGTTCTTTTTATCAATTTCAAATTTAATTTGATAAAGGTGATTTAATGCAGAATTTTTTTCCAATTTATTTTTTGTATTTTCTTTAATCTCCAACCACATTTTCAATGCATATGTCAAATTATCTTCCATATAAATCGTATGTGCTTGCCACCTTTTTACAAATGAAGGTGCCCCTGGTTTTTCTGCAGCCTTTTTATAGTATTTCTCTGCCAGTTTATAATCTTTAAGGTACTTGTATGCGTAATATCCTGATTCAAAATCAAAATCCCAATCATCTTTTAAATTTTTTGATGCCTTTTGAAGAAGTCTTATTGCCATTTTATAATTATTCAACTCCAATGCCATTATCCATGAACCAACATAGTATGGCGCTCTATATCTTGGGTTTAGATCAGTTATTATATTATAAATGTCTTCAATGTATTCAAATCTGTTATTCAAATTATAATTGGAATAGAATTGAATAGACCATATAAAAATCATATCAGCCACAAAATTTTTAAAACCAAAAGATAATATCTCTAAAGTTTTTCCCTTAGGTAAAGTAACAAAAATATTTTTTTCATCAAAGTAATTGGTATGTAAATCATAATCATATTGAAATACCCCTGCTAATATAAGTGACACAATAATAAAAATAAAAGGTTTTGACTTCATTATTGAAATTCTCTTTTGTTAAAGATTAAAATAGTAAAAATTAATAATGCAGCAATATAAAAAATAGCATAACAAATTGAACTTAAAATCATACTAATATCTATATTAATATTCATTACAATAGAATTTTTTATATTGAATTTTTCTAAGTTAGGAAGTGTATAATACAAAATATATGAAATTATTTTTATAATTGGATTTACTATTTTATCTTTAAATTCATTAAAAGTCCAAATAACATGGCCAATCAAATATAGAGAAATCGTAAAAACTGAAGATAAAATGGGAGTTGAAATAGAAGAAAAAAGTAGAGAAATTGAAGTAATTATTAAAAGTTCAAAGTACAATAAAATAAAATAAACCAGGATTCTAACATCAAGTTCTCCTGAAAATAAAAGCATAAATAAAAAAAACATTACAACCATTGAAATTAATGCAACAAATAAAGTCAATGCAAGTCCAAAAAATTTCCCTATTATAAAACATTTCCTAGAAATGGGTTTGCTCAAAATATTATAAATTGTTTTTCTTTCAATCTCTTTATAAACAAGATCTATTCCAGTGAAAATAGCGATCAAAACACTGAAAAAATTAATAGAAGCCAATCCTAGATCTTTCAATACTTTAACATGATCCCCAATTGTTAAAAGAGTCACTAATTTTGAACTTAAAACAAAAAATATACCAAAGAAGATCAATAAATAATAAATTTTATTTCTTGTAGCCTCTTTAAATGTGTTTAAAGCAATAGCACGAATTTTCATCTATTTATTTCCTCTAAAAAGATATCTTCAAGAGTCATTTTAAAAGGTGTGACTGAAATGATTTTTCCATGATTCATAATGATAAATTCAATGATATGATTAACCTTTTCAAAATCTTTTGATTTGGTAATATAATTATTATCCTTTAATTCAAAGCCTATATTATTACTTTTTAATAAAGATTCATCAACACCCCTAAAAACAACTTCATAATGTTGAACACTATGAGATATTAAATCAGAAAGTTTTCCCTGTTTAATAGTCTTCCCTTCCAATATTATTCCCACTGTATCAACAATCATTTCCATATCTTGCAATATATGAGATGAGAAAAATATGGTTTTTCCAGATTTTTTTAATGATATTATTAAATCCCTCAATTCTTTTCTTCCAATTGGATCTAACCCTGAAAAAGGCTCATCAAGTATGATTATCTCAGGATCATTAATTAATGTCTGAGCAAACCCAAGCCTTTGGATCATTCCTTTAGAGAATTTTTTTAATTTTAGATCCTCTTTACCCTCTAACCCAACCAATTCTAATAAATACTTAACCTTATTCATTACTTTTTTTATAGGAATGGAAAAAAGCATACCAGAAAAAAAGAGCAATTCTTTTGCTGTTAAATAATCATAAAAATATGGGTGTTCAGGTAAAAAACCTATTTTTTCTCTCCCTTCAATAGATTTGGAATCCTTACCATAGATAAAACTTTCTCCTGAATCAAAAGATATCAATCCAAGCATACATTTTATTGTTGTTGTTTTACCAGCTCCATTTGGCCCCAAAAAGCCATAAATTTCCCCTTTTTCAATACTTATATTAATATCCTTCAAAACCTTATATTTTTTCAATAAAAAATTTGAAGTAAAGGTCTTTTCCAAACCTTTTATCTCTATAGCCTTCATTATTTTAATTTTATACCATTTAAAAAAAAATATCCAGCTTAAATTTTTTATAAGAAAAAGGGTTATTCAATCTCCTCTTTCTTTATTTTTGCCTGAGCAGCAGCAAGATGTGCGATTGGAACTCTATACGGTGAACAGGAAACATAATTCATCCCAACATTATAACAGAATTCAACAGAACTGGGTTCACCTCCATGCTCTCCACAGATCCCAACTTTTAAATCAGGTCTTGTTTTTCTACCCTTATTTATTCCTATTTCTATCAAATTTCCAACACCTGTAATATCAAGCTTTTGAAATGGGTCATTTGGTAATACTCTTTTTTCTATATAGTCAGAAAGAAAAACTCCAGCATCATCTCTAGAAAAACCAAATGTCATTTGAGTCAAATCATTTGTTCCAAATGAGAAGAATTCAGCTTTTTTGGCAATTTTATCAGCAATAAGGCAAGCTCGTGGGATTTCAATCATTGTTCCAACCTTGTAATCCACCCTATCATTCTCTTGCTTGAAAATTGCTTCAGCCCTATCATCAATAACCTCTTTTAAAAACTCAAACTCTTTTTCAATACCTGTTAAAGGTATCATTATTTCTGGTAATACCTTAATACCCTTATTCTTAACTGTTAAAGCAGCTTTAATTATTGCTTCTGTCTGCATTACTGCGATTTCGGGGAAAGTTATAGCTAATCTACATCCACGGTGACCTAACATTGGATTAAATTCCTTAAGGCTTTCAGTTTTTTCCTTAAGCTGGGTGAAACTCACACCCATTGTCTTTGATAATTCTCTCAACTCCTCATCTTTGTGAGGCAAAAATTCATGAAGTGGAGGGTCAAGGAGTCTTATTGTTACAGGATAGCCGTCCATAGCTTCAAAAAGTCCAATAAAATCATTCATTTGCATAGGCAAAATCTTATTTAATGCTTTTTCTCTACCATCTTTATCTTCAGCAAGTATCATTTCTCTTACAGCATCAATACGCTCTCCTTCAAAAAACATATGCTCTGTTCTACAAAGTCCTATACCTTCTGCTCCAAATTTTCTTGCAATCAAACTATCTTGAGGGGTATCAGCGTTTGTTCGTACACCCATTGTTCTTTCCTCATTTACAAATTCCATGAATTTCTGAAAATCTCCTGAAATTTCAGGTATAACTAACTTTAATCTTCCATCAATAACTTCTCCTTTAGTTCCATCTAATGTAATGTAATCTCCTTCTATAAAGCTTTTTTCTCCTATTTCGCAATTATTGTTAGATTTTATAACCAAATCTCCACATCCAGCAATACAGCACTTTCCCATGCCTCTTGCAACAACAGCAGCGTGCGAAGTCATTCCACCAGTTGCGGTTAAAATTCCTTGAGCCACATTCATGCCACCAATATCCTCAGGGGAAGTTTCTTTTCTAACAAGAATTACTTTTTCACCTTTTGATGCCATCTTTTCTGCCTTATCAGCAGAAAAGACTATTTTCCCCACAGCTGCTCCTGGTGATGCTGGGAGTCCTTTTGCAATCACCTTATATTTTTCATTGGGATCTATCTTTGGATGAAGAAGTTGGTCCAGACTCTCTGGTGAAATTCTCATAACAGCTTCTCTCTTTGAAATCAAGCCTTCCTCAACCATATCCAGAGCAATTTTGATTGCAGCAAAGGCTGTACGTTTTCCATTTCTTGTTTGAAGAATAAATAATTTTCCATCTTCTATGGTAAATTCAATATCCTGCATATCTCTATAGTGTTTTTCTAAACGATCTCGTATAGAAAGAAGTTCTTCATATATCTCTGGGTTCTGTTTTCTTAATTCTTCAACTTGTTTAGGAGTTCTGATACCAGCAACTACATCTTCCCCCTGAGCATTCATCAAATATTCACCATAAAATTTATTTTCTCCAGTTGAAGCGTCCCTTGTAAAAGCAACACCAGTTCCTGAAGTCTCTCCGAGATTGCCATATACCATTGATTGAACATTAACTGCAGTTCCAAGCAATCCTTTAATACTATTTATTTCTCTATATTTTATAGCTCTATCATTATTCCAGGATCCAAATACTGCGTCAATTGCTTTCCATAATTGAACTTTTGGATCCTGAGGAAAATCTTCTCCAGTCTCAGTTTTTATTATTTCTTTAAATTTAGCTAAAATTTGCTTGAAATCTTCAACATCTAAATCAACATCATCTTTCGCACCCTTTTTGATTTTTTGATCATTTAATGCATCTTCAAATTTATCACGCTTAACACCAAGCACAACATCTCCAAACATCTGAATAAACCTTCTATATGAATCATAAGCATATCTTTGATTATTTGAGCATTTTGCAAGACCTTCAGCAGATTTATCATTTAATCCAAGATTAAGTATTGAATCCATCATACCGGGCATAGAAACAGCTGCGCCTGAACGAACAGAAACAAGCAATGGATCGTTGCTGTTACCAAGCTTTTTCCCCATTAATTCTTCCAATTTTTCAAGTTTATCTTGCACCTCTTTTTTAAGACCTTCAGGGTAATTACCATTATTTTTATAAAACCAATCACACACATCACTTGTAATTGTAAAACCCGGGGGTATTGGAAGTCCTAAATTACTCATCTCAGCAAGATTTGCTCCTTTTCCACCCAATAAATCTTTTAATTCCTTTTTTCCTTCAGTAAAATCTTTTGAAAAAAAGTATACATACTTTTTACACATTTACTCCTCCTTCAAGATATTTTTCAACTTTTTTTCTCTATCTTTAAAAGTAATTTCAAACACAGTGTGTTCACCTTGTACTGAATTCACATTACATACAGCTCCATGATTTTCAAGAATCTTTTTACATATTGAGAGACCTATTCCATGATTCCCTGGAAAATCAGAATAAAATGGAGTCCATATATCAAAAATCTTTTCTTTACTTATACCAATGCCATTATCTCTAACAATTAATTTATACATATTCTCTTTTAATTCTGTTTTAATAGTAATAACTCCATGTTGTATGTGCTTTACTCTTATAGCATTTATAGAGTTATTGATAATATTTATTATCAAAGTCTCAATCTGTCCCACACTTAAAAAATCATCCGGGATTTTTTTGTCAGTATCAATATAGATTTTTATATTATTAGTTTTCTCAATATTATCAAAATAATCCTCTAACCCATAAATAATATTATTTAAGTTTCCCCTTTGTTTTATAATTGTATCATTATTGAAATACTCTCTTAAAATATTTATCAAATGTGTCAAATTATTTGTACTTCTTTCTATTTTCTTTAATTTCTCTTTAAAAAAATTATCCTCTGTCTTTTTATATAAAATCTGACAATAACCTAAAATAGGAGTGAGCTTATTTTTGAGTTTATGGAAAAGTACAGGTAAAATCTCCACAACAATTTCTTTCTTTTCAAGCTCATAAAGACCCTTTTTCAACTCATCAATCTCTTTTTTAGCCTTTAAGAGTTCCTCTTCCAATTTTTTTTTGCTTATACTTTCATTTTCTAAATTCTTTTCTGGATTCATTTTTCTTTTCCAAGATTAATCAAATTATTATAAGACATTTTTCTTACAAATACAAGAATATTTTGCATTGTTCATTGAATATTCAAAATTTGATAAATTAATAAAAAAATGGTATAATATATATTATACTTAGTAGATAAATAATAACTATTACAATTAAAAAGGAGAAGATATGAATTTAAAAAAAACATTTATCTTGATTGGTGTATTATTTCTTTCCATCTCATTGATTGCAGGTGAAAAAGAATTCAACAAAGGGACAAATTTACTTACTGCTGAGATTGGTTTCTCTTCATTTGCTACTCCACTTGGAGCAAGCTTTGAAAGGGGGATTACAGATCAAATCGGTGTTGGTATTTCAGCACTTTTTATGAGCTGGGGCTATGATTTAGGTATATTTGGCGACTATAATCAAACTTTAATAATCCCATCTGCATTTGCTGTTTATCACTTCACAAAGATTGATGTGAAAAAACTGGATGTCTATGCTGGGGCAAGTGTGGGTTTTGGTATTTATAGTTCGGATTGGGCTGGAGAGACTGCTACAAGTAGTTTATTCCTTAGTGGAATTATTGGAGTAAGATACTATGTAACAGAAAAGATTGCGATAAATTTTAAGGAGTCTTTTGGATTAATTAGTGATTGGTCCGGCTCATATTCGTTACTTGGTGTAACATTTAAATTATAAAACAATAGAAAAATTAGGGACGATCTTTTGAAGTATTGATTCTTGTTCATCTGTGCTTTCTTCTCTTGAAACATAATCTATTCTCTGCTCAATGAATAGTGATGGGTATATGGGTAGATGAGTAAACGGGTAGATGGGTGTATGAGTAAAAAAAAACGAATTCAACCCGCTTGCCCCTAACCACTTACCTCTAACCTATTCAATATTTATTGTTCTTGGCTGAATGCTTCTTTCACTTACACTCTCACTGTCACATATACTGAATTCTGCCTTTTTAATTATCTTTTCCTGTTGACAAAGCCTTTGTGGTTCTTTATTATTAGATTTATAAAGAAGGAAAGATAATATAGAATATTGGAGAAAGGAAATACAAAAATTTAAAAGAATTAATTGATCTTTTTGAACACAACATCAAACAATATAAGGGAAAACACTATGATGAGGCAAAAGCACGCGCAGATTTTATTGATAAATTCTTCATGTTACTTGAATGTGATGTATACAATGAAAAGGACTATTCCGAACAATACAGAGATGTTGTACGCGAAGACAAAATAGAAATAAAGGGAAAGGTTAAAGCACCTGATTATAGTTTCCGTATTGGTGGGTTTAGAAAGAGGGTGATGGAGGTTATTTATAAATTCCTGGACTGTGGAATATTAGAACATGGAATGGCAAGGGTGTACTGTAAAAAATGTGGTAAAGATTTTTTCGTGGCATTTTCATGCAAAACCAGGTTTATGTGTCCCTCTTGCACACAGAAAAGAAAACTGGTATGGACAGATTGGGTAAAAAATAATGTGCTCAAGAATATACCTCATAGGCATTGGATATTTACTATACCAAAAGTATTACGGAAATTATTTTATCGAGACCGTACCTTACTGGGCACATTAGCTGATTGTACTAGAGAGACAATTTTTGAGATGTTTAATGCTATTTTTCCTGTAGGTGAATATATTCCGGGAGTAATATTATCTATTCAGACATCCGGAGACTTAATGGTGTGGAATCCACATCCTCACTGCTTGGTTAGTGATGGTGTCTTTGATAATAAGTGAATTTTTTATCTTATTCCTGAGATAGATTCTAAACAGGTCATGATCATTTTCAGAGAAAAAGTATTCAAAATGCTAAAAGAAAATAATCGGATAAGTGAATCGTTAATATCTAAGATGCGACAATGGAATCATTCTGGTTTTTCGGTTTACAATAAGGTAGTTGTAGAAGAGAATCATTCAGAGAAGCTGGAGAACCTTGCTCAATATATTGTCCATCCTACATTTTTTGCTGATAAAATCAGGTATAACGAAGATACCGGAACGGTGATTTATAAATCCCGCATGCACCTGGGTAAGAAACGTAATTTTGAGGTTTTAGATGCCATAGAATTCCTTCATAGAGTTTGTCTTCATATACCCAATCCTTATGAATCCCTCATAAGGTATTATGGGTTTTACGCTAACGCAGCGAGGGGAAAGAGAAAAAAACTGGGATTGGATACAGAATCAGAGAGCAGTATTAATCAGGAGATAACTTTAATTGATGATTTACCCGCAAAGAAAACCTACCGGAAATCCTGGCGGCAATTGATCTATAAAATTTATGAATTAGATCCACTAAAATGCCCGCGGTGCGGATCTGAAATGAAGATCATTGCATTTATACAGGATTATCAAGAGATAAAGAAGATTTTGAAATATATTGGCCTGTGGCCAGTTGAATACCCAATGCCTCCTCCAAAGACTTCTCCAATTTATGCCGAGTTGCTCTCCAAACTGGCAGCTTCTCGTCATTTAAATTAAAAACATATCAACCAATCATTGATTCATTAGCAAAACGTGATGGATCATCTTACCCTTTTTTCCAGGAATTCACCCTATTTCTGATATATTTGTAACATTTCCTTCATTTTTTTAAAAATTCTGAAAATTTCAATGTATACATTAAAATTATCTAGCATTAATGTTTCAAATCTTTTGACATCTATCTATATTTCATCTAAAATATACTTGGAATGAAAAACGATTTTCCTATATTATTTATCTATATTTCATCTAAAATATACTTGGAATGAAAAACGATTTTCCTATATTATTGTCGCCAAGCTCAAGGAAAAGGGCTTGGCGATGTAATTCGTGATTCGTGATTTTGTATAGGTTTTAGCAATTAATTATTGTTTATATGTGATTTAAAATGAAAAGAAAAAAGGCATGGCTCGTTGGTTTGGCTGCCATGTCGATCATTTTGCTTGTTTTTATTTTTTATAAGTTATTTATCAACCAAATCGTCCTGTCTGCCTTAAATCATTACCTGGATGAAAATTTCGGCTCGTCCGTTTCTGCGGCTTCATGTGATTTCAGTATTTTTTCTCTCCGCTTTTCAATGGAGCAGCCGGTTTTTTGCGCACGGGGAATGAGGCCCGGCCGCGCTTTTTTAAAAGCCGAAAAAATTTCGCTTCAAGTCACCCTGGATCTTATCCTGGGCAAGAAAATTCATTTTGGACATATTTACTTTTACAAACCCCGGGTTCTTGTTGAAATTCTCAAGGATGGTTCCAATAATTTGCCGGTCATCAAACAAGCGGAGGAAGTGTCCGCTATCCCCGAATTTATCATTGATCAACTTGCCATGAAAGAGATGAGACTTGTTTTGCGTCATGAAACAAAAAAACTGACCATGCTTTCCCCATTATTAAATGTAGAGATGAAATTAAAAGAGAAAAGTGACCACCAATTGTTTATTTACAATTTGGGGCAGGGCGAACTTTTTTTCAACGGCCGCAAGAGGACAATAAATAAATTGCGCATGTCCGGACAGATCAGTCACAAACGCATGGCCATTGCCAATGCAGTCATCCAGATCGAAAAATCCGAGTTGGATATTTCGGGATTTTTAAACAATTGGCTGTCCATGCAGTCGAACCTGCAAGTCAAAGGGAATGTTTCTCCCGGAGATTATGCGGATCTACTGGCGCCGGGAAATGTGAGCAATGAGTTGGCGAATCTGGGCCGCTTCAGCTTCGGGTTTCAATTCTTTCAAAATCAGGAATTCCTGGAATTCAAGAAGATCCATGTCTCCGCATTGGGAGGCGAAATTCTCGGTAATGCCGTATTTTCACGGCGGACTGAAAAAAGCCCCCATCATTTGCTTTTAAGGTGGAAAGATCTGGACTTCAGCTTTGTTAAGGGGGTTCTGCCGATCAATCTTTTTTCTTATGGTTCCGGAAATGTGGATGCCACTTTTTCCGCTTTGAAACTGTCTGAAACAAAAGGTTCTTTGAGCGCCCGCTTCAAGCCCAAAGCCATGAGTCTGCAAAATCAGGAAGGAATGGCGCTGGCAGGGGATGTAAGCTTGACTTTTTTTCAGGGAGCGATCTTTGTAAAAAAAGCGTCATTGCAGTCTCTAGGGAATAGCATCCAGGGCGAATTCAACATTGAAAGGGATAGAATCTCCGGATCGATTCATGGCAAGATCGATCATCTGCGGGGGATACTGCTTTCTCTCTCACCATTTAGCGATCATTTGCGATTGCTGGCAGAGAAAAAGATCGATGGCGAGATGGTGATTGCCGGAAAAATTTCAGGCACCATGGCCAAGCCTGTTTTGCAAGTTGAATTTACCCAAGGAAAGATTAAAAACCTCACACACTCGCCTCTTTCATTCGCGGGATCATTATTTTTAAAAAACCAGATTTTGCGGATCAACAACATCAGGATCAGCCAATCCTGGGGGACAGTGATTTTAAGCGGTACCATCCCCGGCGGACCCGCAGGCAAGGGCATGGATTTGCAGGTACAGGTCAGTCGGTTGGACCTAATCCATTTGGGCAAGGAACTTCCTTTTGAATTGCCGCCCATGCGAGGGATATTGGATTTCAATGTCAGGCTGACCAAAAAGACAGATGCTCCTTTCCTTTTCAATACAATGGTCGATGGGAATTTTTCCCTGGAAAATTTTTATTTCAAGCAAATGCAGTTGGGGAATGTCCAGGGAAAATGTAACTCCACAAAGGAGAAAATCGAATTTTTTTTTCAAATTCCTTCCAGCCATTCTGAAATTTACGGTGCCATGGACTTGCACAAACCATTTCAGACGAAAATCGGTTTTTCAATCCGCGCCGGTTCAATTGAGGAAATTTCAAAGCTGCTGCCCGTTCCATTTCATGATGGATTGTCAGGAGCCATCACCAGCCAGGCCCAAGTGACTTTTTTGCCATTGAAATTCAAGGAATCTCTTGCCATTTCCTTCGAGGCATCCGATTTATTCATTGCCGCGGGAAAGCAAAATATACGAAACAAAAATCCGCTGCGCCTGGCCTATCGGTCTGGCGGACTGATCGCTAAAAGCGTTTCTTTAATAGCGGACCGTTTGGAAATCAACGTTTCCGGGGAACTACCGTTTACACCCACGCCGGGAAAGGAAATCACTATTTCGGGAAAGGGCAAGGGGAATTTTATAAACATCTTATTGCCCGATTTGTTTTTTGAAGGGAATCTGGACGCGCAGGCAGCAATCAAGGGTTCACTGCCCCATCCGATTTTCTCCGGATCCATTCAAGTTGAACAAGGCCGGTTGCTCGTTTCTTCTCAGACCCTGCCCCTGACAAACATGCAATTGCATCTGGAACTAAAAGAAAATTCGTTGATCTTGCACTCGATCCGCTTCCATATCCAAGAAGGGGAAGTGCTAGGCAATGGAACCGTGCCCCTGCCATTCTTGAATTTGTCGATCAACTATCCGCCAGGCCCGCAAAGAAACGAATTTTTTAATGTTGATCTGACCCTTTCTCATTGCGCTCTGGCCAGCCTTGAAACCTTCCTGGCCGTGAACCTCCCTGAAAACACGACCGGAGATGTAAGCGGGAATATCCATTTGCAAGGAAAAAACTCCGATCTTGCGGATATGGTCTGCACGGCAACCCTGACATTGGATGATCTGAGCATAAAGGGCATGCCTTTTTACCTGGAAGGACCAATCAAAATTGTCAGCAATGAGAAGCGGATCATTTTGCAGGATGTGGTTTTAATAGGGCAAGATGATCTGCAATTGGTCATGAAAGGTTTTGTTGGTCTGCAAAAAGAAAAGCCGCTGGATTTTTCCATGAAGGGAAAATTGGATTCACAGATTTTACTTGGTTTTTTTCCGGAGCTGGCTGCTTCGGGAAGTATTGCCTTCGAATTGAATATCGGCGGAACCATAAAAGACATGGAATGGAATGGCATAATTGAGGTCATGAATAACAACCTGCAATTTGGGGCTAGCAATCTTTTTTTTAATCAACTCAATGGCGCAGTCAGTCTGCACAATGGGAAATTTGCCATTGAACGGTTGATCGGCAATTTGAATGGAGGAACGATAGAAATAAAAGGGTCAGTCGCACTGGAAAATCAGCAGCAACCAGCGGTCGACATGCAGTTACGGATGGCGGACGTAAGATTCAACTTCCCGAAAGGTCTGTTCACGAACCTTTCCGGTCAACTGGACCTGCTTTCATCCCGTCAGGAATACTTTTTAAAGGGAAACATTGAATTGAATGGCGGGGAATACAATGAGTCATTCAATGTTGGATCTTATTTATATGATTATTTAATTAATAAAAAGGAAATTATTGCCGAGAGTGAGGATGCTGATTTGGAAAAGCGCTTCAAACTAAACATTCATTTGAAAACACCGCAGGCGATCGTAGTGGACAACAATGTTTGCCGCTCGGAATTGAATGCCGACTTGACCATAGGCGGAACCTATTTTCAGCCCCTGCTGTCAGGGCGAATTTATGTGAAAGAAGGAGGAAGCATATTTTTTGGAAACAGAATATTTTCAATTGAAAAAGGCCAGATCAATTTTGTCAATCCCAATATGATTGAACCTGATTTTCATATTGATTCCCGTACCCAAATCGGCGCTTACGATATTAAATTGGCTTTAAACGGTACCCCGCAAACTTTCCTTGCTTCTTTTTCCTCTGTCCCTCCCCTTTCAGAACAAAGCATTGTCTCCCTGCTCGCAACCGGCAAAGCCCCGGATGATCTGAGCGGCTCGATTTTGTATGAAACTGGAAATACCGCCCTGAATTATTTAAGTTATGCCGTTACGGGCAAGATGGAAGAACTGATCAAAAAAAATTTGAATTTGCAAAGCTTCCGTATCGATGGCAGCCTGCTGTCATCAAAAGAGGATCCGGGTGCCAAAATTACAATCGGGAAGAATATAACCCCCAAGCTCGAATTGACTTATTCTCAAGGGTTGCGGCAAACACAGAACCCGACCTGGATGTTGAATTACAAGCCTGTAAAAAATTTAAATTTCCAAGGGATTCAAAGCAATACTGATTTGTACACCATGGGAGTTCAATACCAATTCCGCTTTCATTCCGTGAAGGAAGCAATCAAAAATGCAGACAGCAATGCCGAAAAGCTGAAACCTTTGCATATTGAAAAAATTCAGATTGAGGGAGATCCTGTCCTGGCGCTGCCGGCCATCATGAAACGGATCAAACAAAAGCCGGGACATGTTTTCAGTTTTATTAAATTTCAGGAGGATGAAGAACATATCCGCAGGCTTTACCAGAAAAATGACTACCTTTCAGTTAAAATTTCAGCCAATTATTATCCGGGTGAAGGCGGGGTAAAGCTTGTTTACCGAATTGCCGCCGGTCCAAAGGTTTTTCTCCGTTTCCTGGCCCTGGGCATGACGAAATCTCTAAGAAAAAAATGCACGAAACAGTGGTTGCAAGGGCAATTCGACGCCCAGCGCGTCAGCAATGTGATTGGCGAACTCACTCAGTTTTTTTACCGGAAAAAATATTATCTAGTTAAAGTTTCTTCAAATCGGGTTGAGAAAGATCATGAGTTGATTTATTTTTTTTCCATAAAAAAGGGCATTGAGTTCAACCATATCGAGTATGATTTTAAAGGAAATCGCCAGGTGGCGGATAAGGAAATCTTGCGTGAACTGAAAAATCTGCGCCGGGACGGCCGATTGTTTTCAGAAAGCGACGAAGTCAGAAGCAAGCTTGAAAAATATTATAAAAAAAATGGATTTTTAAATGTGAAGATTTCCCCGCCGCAAGTTTCATTTCATGATCTGGAAAGAACGGCCGTGATTCGTTTTCATATAGATGAGAATATTTTATTTAGGATAAACAGGATCTCTTTTTCAGGAAGTCAAATTGTTCCCGAGCCTGAATTGATGGATTTGCTTAAATTGCAGGAAGGGGCTCCGATTTTCACACTCCAGGCCAACGATCCCACTGCCAAAATCGAGGAATATTATCGAAAAAAAGGTTTCAACCAGGTCCAAGTGGCCTTAAAATCTGTTTTGGCGGTCGACAAAGGCCTGGTAAACCTCGAATTTGCGATTTCTGAGGGAGCTCAGGGATTAATCAGCGAAATCAAAATCATCGGCAATAAAGATACCAGAGAATCCGTCATTGTTCGTGAGCTGACCTTCAAAGTGGGCGATATTGTTGATTTTTATGAGATCAATCGCTCCAGAAAAAAATTGTATGATTTGGGCATCTTTGACCTGGTTGATTTTGAATTGACGGCAGCAGGAGCCATGACGCCGCAGTCCGCCCATCTTGAAGAAACAAAGGATGATGAACAAAAAAAGTATTTCCAGGTTCAGATCAAGGTGGAAGAGAGTCCTATTTATCGTTTGAAGGTTGGCGGCCAATACGATACGGATTCTCAATTTGGCGCCCGTCTTGAGGGGGAACACAGGAATCTGTTTGGGGCGGCCCATTCAATCGGGGCCGGTTTCCAATGGGGCAGCAAAGAAACGGATGTAAGAGGTTACTATCGCTTTCCTTATTTGTTGTTTAATAAGGTAAATACCATTGTCTCTTTATTTTCAAACAAAAAGGAGGAATCCTCATTCCGCAATGATCGTCAAGGTCTCACCGTGCAACAGCAGGTCAATTTGTGGAAAAGTTCGATTTTTTCCTGGAATTATACATGGGAGAGAAGCAGAACCTTTACCGATCAGGATCCCGGAACGGCTGTCCAGAGAGCCAATGTCGCCCACGTGACTTTCGGTTACTATGTTGACAAACGGGATAATATTTTTAATCCAAGCAAAGGTTTTTTTATTTCCAGCAGCATTCAGCATGCGGCCAAAATTTTGGGTTCGGACTATTCCTTCATCCGTTATTCAGGACAGTTTGATTTTTACAAGCGCCTGCTACCCCATCTGACCTGGGCAACCTCTCTGGGGGTCGGCCTGGTAAACGAACTGGGGCAGGAACTTTTACTGGCAGAGAAATTTTTTGCTTCCGGCCGGAACGCCATTCGGGGTTTCACTTCCAATGAGGTGGGGCCGGTGGACGCTATCAATGGCCAGGCAAGCGGAGGGGATGCGCTTTTGATTTTCAGGCAGGAACTTCGCTGGCAAATCTTGCCGCTGATCAGTGTGGTTGGTTTTACGGACTGGGGGAATGTCTTTGCCAGGGCCGCTGATTATAGTATTTTTAAGTTGAGAAAATCAGCAGGGATCGGGGTTCGCTTTCATCTTCAACCATTGCTGATTCGTTTTGATTGGGGGATGAAAATCGATCGGCGATCCGGCGAAAAGCATTCATTGTTTTATTTCGGGATCGGTCATATCTTCTAACCGCCGCCTCCACGGCTGCTGCCGCGTTCCCGATCGAGCCGATACGCTCCCAAAAGAGAAACAGCCAAGGGTTGACTAATCATTGAGGCTTGGGGTATCATCTGTTCAGGCTCCTGCTGAACTGTTGGAATCACCGGGGAAAGGAAATTAATTAGTGATTGGTCCGGCTCATATTCGTTACTTGGTGTAACATTTAAATTATAAAATAATAGAAAAATTAGGGACGATAGGTTTTGTCAAGACTTTTTTAGGCAGCATAAAAAAAACTCCCTTTTAAGGCATGTTTC